>Ga0209096_1000005_pt1 | contig 503580 bp, 483 predicted proteins | sample AD_UKC034_MetaG_FD_184407 | JGI IMG/M metagenome (GOLD analysis project Ga0209096, IMG submission 184407) | Active sludge microbial communities of municipal wastewater-treating anaerobic digesters from USA - AD_UKC034_MetaG (SPAdes) (version 2) | ecosystem: Engineered > Bioreactor > Anaerobic... | reverse complement strand
CTCCAGCGACGCTACATGACCCTGGAAACCCTCGCCGACCTCGGCGAGAATCCCAACGTCAGCTTGCCCGCGGTCGCAAGCTGATCGGCTTCCCAACCTTGCCAGAGTCGATGACCTTCTGATCGCTTCTTACACCACGTCCAGGGACACGATCATGGCCCAACGTCGAACACCCGTAGTGGCTGGCGTGGAGCGCCTCTACGAAAAGCGCATGAAAGGGGAAACGGAGAACAGGCACGACCTCAACAAAATGGAGATAGACCGCACTGCATTCGTCCCTGGCAAGGGTCATCCGGTGCTGTTTGGTTCATCGATCAAAGGAGCGATCCGTACCGCGTTCCTGAATGCCTGCAACGATGAAGCGCCTTTGGATCAACAGGAACAACGGCCCTTCGACGATTACAGCCGGGCCTATCAGCAGGCTGACCGAGATGAAATGCGGCGAGCGGAAAAGCAGATGCGGCATTCTGCCCCGCTCATGCAGCAACGGTTGTTTCAGTTTTCGCCTGGACAATTCCAACTTGATCCGTTCCGGCTTCTCAGCCTGTCGGATGCGGTCTGGATTGGCGAATCGGAAGTTCCTGCCACCCAGGCCCGCTTGGCGGTTAACCGCAAGAAGGCCCCGGTGGAGGATGCGCAAGGCGCGCTCCGGAAATCCAAAGCCGATGATCTGTATCAACTACTCGAGTGCATTCCCGGCTGGCATTACCGCGCCTTTGCCGGCCAACTCACCGTGCAGTCCCTCGCCGGGCTCGATAACCGCCACGGCAACAAACTGCCCGCCGCCGACCTGCGCTTCGACCTGCGGCGGATCGCCCAAGCCTGCAACGCCTTCTATCGCCCCATCCTGGATGAAGAGCTCCGCCAACTGCACGGCCGCGGCTACCTGGACGCCAACTGGAAAAACACGCTCCAGGCCCTGCTGCAAGGCCAGGCTGCGCGGTTTCAGCGCGGCGAACTGTTTCTGCTGCGCGTCGGGCGGCATTCCGGGGCCGAATCGGTCACGCTCAACGGGGTGCGCCATATCAAGATCATGAAGGGGAAGGACGAAATACCTGAATACCTCGACGCCCCCAAGACCTGGTGGCTCGCCGCCGAAGACAAGGACCAGATGCAGAACCTTCTCCCCTTCGGCTGGCTCTTGATCGAAGTCCATCCTCTGCAAGACGCCATTCCAGACTGGCGCGAGCTCAAGGAAGCTTGCGCCCCCTATCTGGACAGCGCGCGCCGCTTTGTCGAGAAGCTCCAGACCAAGGCCGTGGAAATCGAACAGGAGCGTCTTGCGGCGGAAGCCAAACGGCGAGCAGAGGAGGAAGAGCGACAACGCCAGCAGGCAGAAGCGCAACGCCGGGCGGAACAGGCAGCCGACCGCCAGGCACTCCTCGCCACCCTCACCCCGCAACTTCGCCAAGTGGAGGAATTCAAGGCGCAGGCCGAGGCAAGGAAAGCCCAATTGGGTTCAGCCAGGGAAAGAGCCAACACCGACATTCATGCCCTGGCCCAGCGGCTTGCCAAATCGGCACTGGAAAGCGTCGACTGGTCCGCAGATGAAAAGCGCGCCCTGGCCGAAGCCATCGAAACCTGGCTGCCGCAACTCGTGGAAACACTGGACCGAAAGGACGAATGGAAGAAGGTACGGAAAAAACTCAAGCTGGACGTCCTGAAAGGGGAGGCATGACCACTCTCCTAATCACCCGCCACCCCGGCGCCATCGAATGGGCGGCCCGCCAGGGCTTCCGCATCGACCGCCAGATCGACCACCTCGATCCGGCCGACGTCCGACCTGGCGATACGGTCATCGGCACCTTACCGGTTCACCTCGCCGCCAAGGTCTGCGCGCGGGGCGGGCGCTTCTTCAACCTCTCCCTCGACCTGCCGCCCGAGGCGCGTGGCAAGGAACTCTCCGCCGACGACCTGGATCGCCATGGCGCGCGGCTGGAGGAATACCTGATCGGCAAACCTGGAGCCCGGCGTGGAACGGCCTGACCTGCACCTTTGCATCGCCACCGGCCAGAATCTGGCCAACCTCATCCCCGCCGTCCAGCTTGGCGCCAAGGAAGTCGTCATCCTCGAAACCGAGGCCATGCGCGCCTCGGCGGAAAACCTGAAGGCTGCACTCAAGTCCCGCGGCATTGTCGTAAAACGCCTGCCCTTCGACGATTCCAGCCCGAAATATATCGTCGCCTCGGCCCAGCAGGCTGCGCTTGAATTGGGCGTGAACCCGCTCGTCTTCAACGCCACCGGCGGCCACAAGCTCATGACCCTGGCGCTCACCGAGGAACTGCACGCCCTGGCCAGCGACAACCTGCACCTGCTCTACTGCGAGACCCGCTACGACCGCATCGACTGGTTGCGCCCTACCACTGAAACCCAGCCGATGGAAGACGTGCTGAGGCTTGAAGACATCCTGCTGGTTCAGGGCTACCGCATTCAGACCCGGGGCGAACGCGACATACAATGGTGTGTGGACGCCGACCAGCGTGGCAGCCTGACCCGGGCGATGGGTGATGGCGCGGACAAACTGGCCAAGTTCTTCGGCGCGCTCAACCGGCTGGCCGACCAGGCTTTGAACGAACCGGACGGCCCGTTCCGGCCGCGCCAGGGATTCGCTTTCGCCCCTGGTGGGCGCAACGCCGACCTGCTGCGCGACGCGGAAAACCTTGGCCTCTTGCATTGGGACGGCGATAGCGAAATCGTCTTCGCCCATTCCGAGGCCGCGCGCTACTTCCGCGGCGGCTGGCTGGAAGAATACGTCTGGCTCAAGCTGCGCAGTCTCAAACCCGACGACTCGGCCATTAATCTGCGCATTGAAACCGTAGGCGAAAAAACCGAGAACGAACTCGATGCCGCCATCGTCCACCGCAACCGCCTGCTTATTGTCGAATGCAAGGCCAAGCGTTTCGGCCGAGACCCCGGCAAGGATTCCGATCACATCTACAAGTTGGCGCAGCTGGCCCGTCAGGTCGGCGGCATCATGAGCCTTGGCCTGCTGCTCTCCGCCCGTCCGGTGAGCGACGAATTGCGTGGCCGCGCCCGTGACAATCAGGTTGATGTGATTGCCGCTGACGAGATCAAGAATCTGGTCGCCTATCTCAGACGATGGATGAGCGAATAACCGCATGCTCCCCACCCCCTTCCCCCTCGCCCGCTACCGCTTCGACTGCGTCGCCGAGACACCCGTCCATTTGCCCGAATACGCTGGTTCCGCCCTGCGCGGCGCTTTCGGCAACGCCCTGCGGCGCACCGCCTGCATGACGCGGGAGAAGGAATGCAAGCCCTGCCCGCTTTACCGGGGCTGTCCGTATCCCGCCATCTTCCAGCCGCCGCCACCCGAGGAGCACCGCCTGCAGAAGTTCTCCGAGATCCCCGTCCCCTTCGTGGTGGAACCACCTGACTGGGGCGAGCGGGAATATGCGCCGGGCGAGGGGCTCAGCTTCCATTTCGTCCTCGCGGGCAAGGCCCTCACGCAGCTGCCTCTCGTCGTCTTCGCTTGGCGGCGCGCCCTGAAGCATGGCGTCGGCCGCGGGGAAGGCGCCGCCCGGCTCGAACGGGTCTGGCTGACCGGGGCAGGGGAAGCGGATTGCGTGTTCGACGCGACCGATGGGCATCTCGTCCCTCACCAGCAGGCTCTCGAACCGCTGCCCGAAACGCTGGCGGCGGTGCGGGCCGTCACCCTGTGCTTGCACACCCCCCTGCGCATCCAGCACGAAGGCCGGCCCCTGCGGCCGGAGGCCCTCGCTCCGCGTGCCTTCCTCATGAACCTGGTGCGGCGCATCGCCCTGATCAGCGAATTCCATCTGGACCGCCCCCTCAACCTCGACTTCCACGACCTCGCCCGCCGGGCCGAAGCCATCCAGTCGGACAAGTCCCTGGAATGGCGGAACTGGACCCGCTACTCCAGCCGGCAGAAGCAGGAGATGATCCTGGGCGGCTGCGTGGGCGCCTGGACCCTGCGCGGCGACCTCGCTCCCTTCATGCCCTTCCTGCATGCCGGGAGCTGGCTGCACGCCGGCAAGAACGCCAGCTTTGGCCTCGGCCGCTATACATTGCAGGTCTTGCCGGACGAGGCCTGAAGCCGGCCCTGCCGCAAGCTTGCCAAGCCGGCCCTCGGCCCGGAAACGGCATATATATGGGGCAACACAAGGAATGCACATGTACGCCCGTCCACATCGCCAGCCCTTCCTCGTCGCTTACGACATCGCCGATCACAAGCGGCTCCATCGAGTGCACCGTTTTTTGCTGGGCTGGCAGGTGGGTGGGCAGAAATCCTTCTTCGAATGCTGGTTCACCGCGGCGGAGCTAGCGCATGTCGTGCGGAAATTGGGCGCACTCATCGAGCCGGCGGAAGACCGCGTCCATGTCTTTCAGCTGGACCCGCGCATGCGCACCAGGTGCTACGGCGTTGCCAGGCCAACCCCGGGGCAGGCCTTCTTCCTCGTCTGAGGCAGGCCATGACCACCCTCTACATCGACCGCAAAAACCTCCGGCTCGACACTGATGCCGAAGCCCTGCTGCTATACGACGGCGCCGTGCGTGTGGGTACCGTACCCCTCGGACCCCTGCAGCGCGTCATTCTGCGCGGCAGCATCCAGCTGGACACCAGCCTGCTGGGCAAGCTGGGCAACCGTGGCATTGGCCTCATCTTCCTGTCCGGACGCAAGGCGGAACCCAGCCTGTTCCTGCCACGCGCCCACAACGACGCCACGCGCCGCATTGCCCAATACCAGGCCGCCACAGACCCCGAAGCCTGCCTGCGCATCGCCCGCCACATCGTGCTGGGCAAACTGTCCGCGCAGATCGCCCTCCTGCGCGAGCGCCTGGCAACCCGGCCCGATATCCGTTACATCCTGACCCGCGCCATCAAGGGTCTGAGCGGCATGCACGCACAGGTCGCGGACAAGCCCCGCGTGGCCGAACTGCGCGGTCTGGAAGGCGCCGCCGCCAACTTCTACTTCAGCGCCCTGGCCGAACTGGTGCCGCAAAGCCTCGGTTTCCATGGCCGCAACCGCCGCCCCCCGCGTGACCCCCTCAACGCCGTCCTCTCCTTGGGTTACACCCTGCTGCACGCCGAAGCCGTGCTGGGTGCCCACGCCATGGGCCTGGACCCCTACATCGGCTTCTATCACGCCCCCGCCTTCGGGCGTGAATCCCTGGCTTCCGACCTGGTGGAATTCCTGCGGCCCGAAGTGGACGCCTGGGCCCTCGCCCGCTTCAACAAACAGGAACTGCGCGTCGACGACTTCAGCACCAACCAGGAAGGCTGCTTCCTGGGCAAGGCCGGGCGCGCGCGCTTTTACGCCAGCTGGGAACCCATGATCGAGAAACTGCGCAAGAAAATCGAACATCACGCACGGAATCTGGACAACATGATCCAGCCCGGCGATACCGCCGCGGAAGAACGCGAAGCCTTCGTCCGCCAGTGGAACGAGGATCCGGCCACCGGCGAAGCCGAACACACCTCCTCATGAACCATACTGCCGACTTCCTCATCGCCTACGACATCACCGACCCACGCCGGCTGCAACGCCTGCACAGATACCTGTTGCAGGAGGCCATACCCATCGAGTACAGCGTCTTCTTCGTCACACAGGACATCCGACGCGTGCAGGCCATACTCACCCACGCGGTAGGGCTCATCGACCCACGTAGCGACGACCTGCGCTGTTACCCGCTGCCCAACCGCGGCCTAAGAAAACGGCTCGGCAAGGCCACCCTGCCAGCCGGGGTGTACTACTCAGCCCTGCCGGAGCACTGGATGGAGACGGATTGACCCCATGCCGATACGAAAACCTGGTTCCCCGGATTTCCGTGCTGGCGGCTTCCTCGCCGCCAGTGCTAGCGTCTGCCTGCATGCCCACGCCAACAGTGCCCGCCCGTTTCCCACCGTTCCCGGTAACACATTGCCTGACAACCTGCGCATGCGCGCGCGACACCGTACGACACCTATCCACCCCCTTACCCGCACGTGCATCCAGGAACCGGCCAAGCACCCATCCATGCATATGATTGCAAAGGAGAATCGCAAGTCCAGTATTTCACACCCGCCCTGATTTCAAAGGGATTAAGACAGTTAGACATCGTTGTTTTCAAAGGGATTCAGATTTCACACCCGCCCTGATTTCAAAGGGATTAAGACTCATGACTTTTCCTTTCTGCGTGACGGGCTTCAAATTTCACACCCGCCCTGATTTCAAAGGGATTAAGACAGCCACGGGTATACCATCAATCTCAGCTATATATTTCACACCCGCCCTGATTTCAAAGGGATTAAGACCACTCGTAGCAGAGCTTGCCAGCCTCGTACTCGGATTTCACACCCGCCCTGATTTCAAAGGGATTAAGACCGCGCGCCGGTCATGTCGGCGCGGGCACCTTCCACATTTCACACCCGCCCTGATTTCAAAGGGATTAAGACAGCGTCGGTCAGCCGCGCGCCAACCATGGTGGCGCATTTCACACCCGCCCTGATTTCAAAGGGATTAAGACCGATGCCTTCGGCCTTGGCGGCGGCGTAGGCATTTCACACCCGCCCTGATTTCAAAGGGATTAAGACCATACTCCTTTTGCCGTGTGACATAACTGTAATCATTTCACACCCGCCCTGATTTCAAAGGGATTAAGACGCCTCGGCGGCGGCCTTGCTTTCGGCGGCGCGCATTTCACACCCGCCCTGATTTCAAAGGGATTAAGACGTAGCGGCGGCCGCTGCATTGGCGGCAGGTTCGATTTCACACCCGCCCTGATTTCAAAGGGATTAAGACGTACGCCGGGCAGAAGGCGCTCAGGACGATGGATTTCACACCCGCCCTGATTTCAAAGGGATTAAGACGTATCTCAACCTCGCCTCCTCGGGCACGACAATTTCACACCCGCCCTGATTTCAAAGGGATTAAGACGCAGCGCCCGATGAAGTGGCGCAGCTCTTGCTATTTCACACCCGCCCTGATTTCAAAGGGATTAAGACCCTCTGGCTCGCGTAAGAAAGCGGCTCCAGAAATTTCACACCCGCCCTGATTTCAAAGGGATTAAGACTGCGCTCCATCTTGAGCTTGCGCTCAAACTCGGATTTCACACCCGCCCTGATTTCAAAGGGATTAAGACACGTCGAACGCGGCGGTGAATTCCTTGGGCTCGATTTCACACCCGCCCTGATTTCAAAGGGATTAAGACGCACGACAATTTAGGCTGTGCCGTTCGCCCCATTTCACACCCGCCCTGATTTCAAAGGGATTAAGACCCCGCACGGTTTTGCGGTTAGCCTGTTAGGCTGATTTCACACCCGCCCTGATTTCAAAGGGATTAAGACTTCCTTTCTGCGTGACGGGTTTCAAAGCGCGCTATATTTCACACCCGCCCTGATTTCAAAGGGATTAAGACCGCCGCCGCATTGCTGAAATAGCGGCGAGATTGAATTTCACACCCGCCCTGATTTCAAAGGGATTAAGACAGTTGAGCGCCGGAATGTCAGAGACGATACTGCATTTCACACCCGCCCTGATTTCAAAGGGATTAAGACTGTTAGGCTGGGTGGGCTTGGTCGTGCCTTCGATTTCACACCCGCCCTGATTTCAAAGGGATTAAGACTGCGCTCCATCTTGAGCTTGCGCTCAAACTCGGCCATTTCACACCCGCCCTGATTTCAAAGGGATTAAGACCGGCGTGCGCGCCCAAGACGCGAGCGCGCTTGATTTCACACCCGCCCTGATTTCAAAGGGATTAAGACATTAGCCAGGGTTTGTCTAACTGAACTGAAAAATTTCACACCCGCCCTGATTTCAAAGGGATTAAGACAGTTTATGCCAGCCATGTTGGCCCGCACCAGCATTTCACACCCGCCCTGATTTCAAAGGGATTAAGACCGGGCGCCTTCCACCCCATCTGTCTCCAGCCAGATTTCACACCCGCCCTGATTTCAAAGGGATTAAGACATTGCTTGTCTAACTAGTTAGACACGGGTTTAGGATTTCACACCCGCCCTGATTTCAAAGGGATTAAGACCCTCCATGTCAATTGGTTGAGTAAATCATTCATTTCACACCCGCCCTGATTTCAAAGGGATTAAGACTGCGCTCGAGTTTGAGCTTGCGCTCAAACTCGGATTTCACACCCGCCCTGATTTCAAAGGGATTAAGACAAAAAACGTGACTAACTGACTAACTAGTTAGATTTCACACCCGCCCTGATTTCAAAGGGATTAAGACTGGGCTTGGTCGTGCCTTTCGCACTCCACCCCCGATTTCACACCCGCCCTGATTTCAAAGGGATTAAGACTTGCGCTCGAGTTTGAGCTTGCGCTCAAACTCGGATTTCACACCCGCCCTGATTTCAAAGGGATTAAGACCTCTCCCACGTCCTTAATTGCGAGAACAGCTTGATTTCACACCCGCCCTGATTTCAAAGGGATTAAGACAGGTCTTCATGTCAACCTCTCCCACGTCCTTAATATTTCACACCCGCCCTGATTTCAAAGGGATTAAGACGCTTCAAAACGCGCTATGTTCTAACGCGCTTTGAGATTTCACACCCGCCCTGATTTCAAAGGGATTAAGACCCTTGGCGGCGTTGCACCGCGTGAGTGCGCTGCATTTCACACCCGCCCTGATTTCAAAGGGATTAAGACACCCTCGCCGGATACGATTTGAATTTTGTTGGTTATTTCACACCCGCCCTGATTTCAAAGGGATTAAGACCTCCTTTAGATTCCGACGGCATGGTTCATCGCGCATTTCACACCCGCCCTGATTTCAAAGGGATTAAGACCGCGTCGCCGTCGCGCCCTCTGCCCGTTTGGGCATTTCACACCCGCCCTGATTTCAAAGGGATTAAGACCGCGTCGCCGTCGCGCCCTCTGCCCGTTTGGGCATTTCACACCCGCCCTGATTTCAAAGGGATTAAGACCCCGCTTTCACGGCGATCGAATGACCGGAACGTATTTCACACCCGCCCTGATTTCAAAGGGATTAAGACCCCGCTTTCACGGCGATCGAATGACCGGAACGTATTTCACACCCGCCCTGATTTCAAAGGGATTAAGACATACGAGGTATCTCAACCTCGCCGCCTCGGGCATTTCACACCCGCCCTGATTTCAAAGGGATTAAGACAGGCTCGATACCCTCGTCGTCGATCCAGTCGAACATTTCACACCCGCCCTGATTTCAAAGGGATTAAGACACACGGGTTTGGGGGCACCAGTTAGACAAGCAATCATTTCACACCCGCCCTGATTTCAAAGGGATTAAGACGATACGGGGTATCTCAACCCCGCCGCCTCGGGCATTTCACACCCGCCCTGATTTCAAAGGGATTAAGACCCGATCACGCCCTTGGTGTTTTTGATAATGGAGACATTTCACACCCGCCCTGATTTCAAAGGGATTAAGACAGGTATACCCCCAAAGTGCGCACTGGCCTCTCATTTCACACCCGCCCTGATTTCAAAGGGATTAAGACTCCAGTGCGTGCTGGATCAGTACCGGGTTGTCATTTCACACCCGCCCTGATTTCAAAGGGATTAAGACCCTCGACATCCTTGGTGATGTTTTCGTAGGAGATGATATTTCACACCCGCCCTGATTTCAAAGGGATTAAGACTCCGGGGTGGTTTGGTGTTGGGTGAGATTGATGATTTCACACCCGCCCTGATTTCAAAGGGATTAAGACACTGCTTGGAGCAGCGACCATCGAGGATGACAAATTTCACACCCGCCCTGATTTCAAAGGGATTAAGACCCGTGAAAAGTGAGTACTTGTTGATCGTGGCCTATTTCACACCCGCCCTGATTTCAAAGGGATTAAGACGCACCTTCCACGCCGGCTGTTTCCAGCCACAGTGTGTATTTCACACCCGCCCTGATTTCAAAGGGATTAAGACACGTTCCCCCTGTTCGTCGAAGTACACCGCAATCATTTCACACCCGCCCTGATTTCAAAGGGATTAAGACAGGATGCGGGCTTCAAACCCTGCATCCACCAGCTTGTATTTCACACCCGCCCTGATTTCAAAGGGATTAAGACGTGGGATAACCCAAGTCCCAAGTGGCCAGATACATTTCACACCCGCCCTGATTTCAAAGGGATTAAGACACAGCACCGGCTCGGTGCCGCCGTCAACGATGATTTCACACCCGCCCTGATTTCAAAGGGATTAAGACCCTGTGTGGGCCTGCAACGAAGCAATTAAACAGATTTCACACCCGCCCTGATTTCAAAGGGATTAAGACGATGGTGACCGAGGGGTATGACATATTCCACGTGATTTCACACCCGCCCTGATTTCAAAGGGATTAAGACGTCCGACATCGTCCGGACTTGACCCTTGGTCACGATTTCACACCCGCCCTGATTTCAAAGGGATTAAGACGCAAAACTTTGTTTGCACTTTGGCATGTTAAGGAATTTCACACCCGCCCTGATTTCAAAGGGATTAAGACGGTATATGCAATGAGTGTGATCCGTGTTTGCTATTTCACACCCGCCCTGATTTCAAAGGGATTAAGACGGGAGAAACTGACGCAGACCGAGTAGCGGACCTCGATTTCACACCCGCCCTGATTTCAAAGGGATTAAGACTCTCCAGCCAGAGCGCGTGTTGTTCGATAATTTTATTTCACACCCGCCCTGATTTCAAAGGGATTAAGACCTATTATGGTGGCGTGCCGGCCGTCCTCTATATTTCACACCCGCCCTGATTTCAAAGGGATTAAGACCCGGAGGCGAGGAGGATTTCGTTGGTCTTGATCAATTTCACACCCGCCCTGATTTCAAAGGGATTAAGACTTCAGGCTGGCGCAGGTCAGCCTGGTGTTGTCCATTTCACACCCGCCCTGATTTCAAAGGGATTAAGACCCCATGTTCGCGGCCAGCATCAGACCATCGTTGATTTCACACCCGCCCTGATTTCAAAGGGATTAAGACTGCCCAGCACTTGCGCACCGGATGGGAGGGGGCCATTTCACACCCGCCCTGATTTCAAAGGGATTAAGACCGATGGTTGCCGCCCATTCCGCCTCTTGGTCGAATTTCACACCCGCCCTGATTTCAAAGGGATTAAGACTTCATTTCGATCCATACGCCCCACGCCGGGATAATTTCACACCCGCCCTGATTTCAAAGGGATTAAGACACAAGATCCTTGGTTACATCCGTGTAGTTAATGATTTCACACCCGCCCTGATTTCAAAGGGATTAAGACCGGCCCACTCACCTTCAAGACTGACTTTTCTCTGATTTCACACCCGCCCTGATTTCAAAGGGATTAAGACCATTGATGATGTCGAACAGGTTCATGGTGGTGTATTTCACACCCGCCCTGATTTCAAAGGGATTAAGACTTACGTGCGGGAGCCTAAGCCACATTACAGCGTGATTTCACACCCGCCCTGATTTCAAAGGGATTAAGACGCAAAGAACGAGGTCACTACTTCGGAGGTGCTGAATTTCACACCCGCCCTGATTTCAAAGGGATTAAGACCCCACTTTCTTCCCATTCTTCATAACAGTGTTCCTATTTCACACCCGCCCTGATTTCAAAGGGATTAAGACTCCAGCTTCTGTGCATTGTCGGTCATGAACTGGATTTCACACCCGCCCTGATTTCAAAGGGATTAAGACCCAGCCAGGCTGACGCCATTCAGGTCCATGCCGGATTTCACACCCGCCCTGATTTCAAAGGGATTAAGACATCGAGGACACCTCTATATAAGGGATGGCCGCAATTTCACACCCGCCCTGATTTCAAAGGGATTAAGACGTGTTGTTCAATAACTTGTTTGATGTCCATCTATTTCACACCCGCCATGATTTCAAAGGGATTAAGACGCAATGTGCTGGGCGATGATGCGGCGCATTTCGATTTCACACCCGCCCTGATTTCAAATGGATTAAGACAGGGCGCAGGAATGAAGCCTTTCGAAATTTTCAAATCATTTCACACCCGCCCTGATTTCAAAGGGATTAAGACATCCACCAGACGCACCAGACCGGCAGATGTTTGATTTCACACCCGCCCTGATTTCAAAGGGATTAAGACACGGCATCCGCGCCGTAGATGGTGCCGTACAGGCTATTTCACACCCGCCCTGATTTCAAAGGGATTAAGACGGTCATGTCCGCGCCTTTTAAGTTTGTTCCTTCATTTCACACCCGCCCTGATTTCAAAGGGATTAAGACGGAAGTCCTCGGGGGACTGCGTGAGCTCGTTGATTTCACACCCGCCCTGATTTCAAAGGGATTAAGACAGCTGCTCGCGTTCGCGTCGTGACTGTAGTTCGTATTTCACACCCGCCCTGATTTCAAAGGGATTAAGACACACCGATCCCTTACCGTGGGGGCACGGGTTTTATATTTCACACCCGCCCTGATTTCAAAGGGATTAAGACTCCTCCCGCCGATCACTTTGAGTTTAGCGGTTGCATTTCACACCCGCCCTGATTTCAAAGGGATTAAGACCAGGCGCCAGCTTGACTTGCTTCGTAGCTTCGTATTTCACACCCGCCCTGATTTCAAAGGGATTAAGGAAGCGCTGAACAAATGCTGATTTCAACGCATCCCCGGGGTAAAAAACGCGCGGCGAGCACGAATTAGCGCGGCAGATGCTGCAAATTGCCTTCGCGCTGGGAGGAACGAAATGCCCCGCTTCAAACCCATCCACCGAGGCCTGAAGTTCCTCCCCGTCGACTTCGACAAACTATCTCGCCGAATGGAAAGGCTTCATCTCCGACGAACATTTCAGCGTTGACGGCACCCTGATCGAAGCCTGGGCCAGCCACAAGAGCTTCGTGAAGCAGGACGGCAGTGGCCCCGATCGACCGCCGGGGCGCAATCCCGAGGTGGACTTCAAGGGCGAGAAGCGCAGCAACGCCACCCATCAAAGCACCACCGACCCGGAATCCCGGCTTTACAAGAAGGGTGAGTTCACCGAGGCCAAGCTGCGCTACATGGCGCATGCCCTGTCCGAGAACCGGCATGGCCTGGTGGTGGATGTCGAGACCACCCAGGCCAACGGCCGGGCGGAATGGGACGCGGCGGAAACCATGGTATCGCGCAGCGTCAAGAAGGGCGCCACGGTGGGGGCCGACAAAGGGTACGACGCCGAGGAATACGTCAGTGCCATGAAGCGACTCGGGGTGAAGGCGCATGTGGCGCGCAAGACAATGGGCAGCGCGGTGGATGGGCGCACGGCGCGGGGCAAGGGCTACGCGATGCGCCTCAGGCGCCGCAAGATGATCGAGGAGGCGTTTGGCTGGATCAAGACCGTGGGCGGGCTGCGCAAGACCCGGCATATCGGCCCGGCCAAGCTGTCGGGACAGACGCTGTTCACCTTCGCGGCTTACAACCTGACGCGCTTGTTGAATCTGATGCAACCGCAGGGGAGGCTGGCACGGCCGATGCCGGCCTCGGGATAAATCCGTCTGCCGTCGGCCCGGTGGCAGCAATTGGGGCGCGCAAACCCTGAAAGAGCGGGTCGAATGCCCACAACCTGTGTGGGAAAACGACGCTTCGCTGGTCGCAAAAAGCGCACCGGGGGCCGCATTCCAGGGGTCATAGGGGATTTCTCACCAGCCTGCTAGCCCTCCTCGCCCCCATGCTCCAGGCGATAGAGCCAGGCCAGCAGTTCAGCCACGGCCACGTAGAGCTCCGGCGGGATGCGCGCGTCCATGTCTACCTGCATCAGGAGGGAGACCAGCTCGGGCGATTCATGCACATACACCCCAGCCGCCCGGGCTCGCTCGATGATCTCCTCGGCCAGCAGGCCCCGGCCCTTCGCTACCACCCGCGGGGCACCCTCCGCGCCGGCGTAGCGCAGGGCCACGGCCTCCTGGCGTGCCGGCGGGCCGGCCTGCGCCTCTCCCGCGTCGGGCATGTCAGGCCGCTCCCTCCACGCTCAGTCGAACGGCATGCAGGCCGGCCTCCTCCAGATCCTGGTGCAATGCCGGCAGGGCCGTCCGCATGCCCCGTGCCACGTCCGCCCCCACCTTCAGGTCCAGGCTCAATTCCCGCCCGCGCAGACGCAGCAGCGCGTGCACCTCGCCCAGACGGGGCAGGACGAGGCGCAGCTCGGTTTCCCAGGCGGCAGCGTCCACGCCAGGGTCTCCCCCCGCGCGGTCCGGGTTTTCCCACACGCGCCATTCCATGCCCTGCCCCGGCCAGGCCAATCCCTGCCACTGAAAGGGAGCGCCTTCGAGCATGTGCAGCTGATGCCCGGCCAGACGCGCCGCCTCCTCCGGCATACCCCTGAGTTCGGCCAGCCCGGTCGTGGGCGGACCAGCCCGGCCCAGACGAGCCTGCGGCTCGTTGCGTAGGGCCTCGAAGGGATAGCCCCCCCGTACCCAACGCGCCAGATGGGCCTCATAGAAAAGACCGCTTTCCCGCACGGCCTGGGCCAGACGCATGGGAATCAGACGTGCATCGGGAGCTGCCGGGTCGGCCAGCACGGTGGGGCGCAGCGTGGTTGTGGCGGCCATGGCCGCGCGCAGCGCGTCCACGGCCTGACCCTGCAGGGCGGTATTGGCGCTGGCCACGGCCATGGGCGCGCTGGTCGCTTGCATCCCCTGTGCCTGCAGGACCAGCACATTGGCCACGATGGGGCGCACCACCCCCGGATTGGATGGGGGCGCCTGGGCAACCCGCGGCATCGGAGACGTGGCGGCGGCACGCGTCGCGGACGCCACCGGTAGTGGCTTGGGCACGGAAACGGCGGGCGCCAATCTGGCGGCGATGGCGACCGGGGAGCCGCCGGTCTGTGGCGTGGTCTGAGGATTTACCGACGGGTTTCCCGGGCCAGTGGCCTGCGCGCCCGGGACCGGGTTCCCCCCCCCCGGTGGCGCAGGTGAAGGCGTCGGCTGTGCCAGACGCAGCAGGGCATCGATCTGTTGAGCCGCATGCGAGATCTGCACGCTGCGCACCGGCGTAGCCGCCCCCTGCTGCAGCAGGAAGGTAGGCCTGGGCCCCGCATTCGTGAAGGTAAGGCGCAGGCTGTCGCCGGACCGGGTCCCCTGGGGCAGGCCCATGTCGAACTTCTGTCCCGCCACCTGTACCAGGTGACGTCCGCCGGGCAGCAGGTCCAACACCTTGGCCGGGTATTCTCCACCCACCTTCAGGTTACCCAGCTGCTCCACCCTGCTGCCCTGCAAAAGGGCCGTTCCCTGGGATTTCACCCAGGCCAGGAGCAACTCGGGCAGGGCCGACAGGTTCACGAGCCGTCCTTGTGCAGGGCGATGATGAGGTCCGCCTCGGTGAGGGAAATCCCCAGCTGCCTCGCCAGCTCCTGGGCCGTCGTCCCGGCACGGGCCATGCGGATCGCCTCGGCGTACATCGCCTTCTGCGTATCCAGGGCGGAATCGACGGGAGGACGCAGTTCCACGGATTCCAGCCGGGTCCTGAGCGCGGCCAGTTCCTCCTCGATCCCATCCAGACGTGTCTGCAGGGCGTTCTCCCGGCGCGTGGCGCGGCGTCGAGAAAAGAACACGGCTTCCAGCAGATACACCAGGCTGGCCAGCACCACCGCGACGAGCAGCTCCCGCGCGGTGAAGGTCAGATTTTCAAGCATGTCTCGTTCGGCCCCGGCAAGTCGGGGCGCATACGGAGCGGACGCGGTCCCGGCCAGGACGCCCTTCAGCCCACGTCACCCTGCAGGCCCGCGGCCAGATTACGGTTGATGCTGATGAGGATGTCCAGTTTCTCGGGCGTGGGATAGGCCATCACCTCGAAGGTGCGGCGGTCGACAAAAACGCTCAGCGCCAGGATATTGCTCTTGATCTCCGCGGGCAGGGGATTGTCGGGCAGCGAGACCTCCGACTGAAAAAATGTCCACACCCGCTGGTTGTATTTCAGCGCCTCATCCAGGCTGGCCACATGGTCCGGATCCTGCCAGTTCCGCTGCGCCTGCTGCAGCTTGAGCGCCGCCTTGGACAGGACCGAGGCCTCGAGCTGGCGACCGGAGAGCGTGGATTTTTCCACGCTGCGGTAGGCATCAAGTGGATTGTCCGGCATGGGTGACGAGCTCCTTTTCGTAGCGGATCAGTTCACTGGCGAGCTTCAATGCCGGGTAATAGCGAGCGGCCAGCACCGCCTCGCTTATGGCGGTGATCAGCTCCCGCGTACTGGGCGCGGCCGCCAGGACCTCCCGGATCAGGGACCAGTACAGCTGATGGTAGCGGGTCAGCTCCTGCGGGGCCATGTACATCAGCTGGATCGCAAGATAGATGCGCTTGCAAGGGGTATCGGCCCCGTCTTCGGTGAGGATGTCCTTCTCCCGCAGGATGGGCACGTCATTGAGGATGGTCAGTGTGCCGCGGCTGTCGCCATTGACCACCACGGCCCCCCCGATGAACAGCTTTTCATGGGGCCGGAGGTCGAGCTGCAAAGGCATGATGGCCCCTCATTCTCCCAGTTCCACCAGCCACCTCCTGTCCATACCCAGGGCATTGCCCGGATGGTCGGCGATCAGTCCGCGCACAGTCTGAACCATGTGTGCCACCTCCTGGCCGCGGTCCGGACCCAGGTAGGACACGACTTCCTGCCACATGCGGGCCTGACTCGCACGCAGGGTATCACGGGCCGAGATGATGAAATCCAGGGCTGTATGCAACTGGGCATCCGTGGCGCTCTCGGGATCCAGCTCGGGTGGGCGCCACGCGGCGCGGTCCGGCGTGTCTATCACGGGCAGGCCCGCGTCCTGGCGTCGGGGAGGAAACTCCATGGCATCCAACTGCTTGCGCAGACCGGCCAGGGCTTGCAGATACCGGATGCGCTCCGGGTTGTCCAGACCGAATGGCGGATACTGCTTCACGATGTGCAGCAGCTTGCTGTGGATCTCGGCCAGGATGGCGTCGACCTTGCGCAGACTGTCATCGGCCTGCCGGACTGCCTGGGCCGTGGAAAGCTTGGCCTCGCCGGACCTTAACAGTTCCAGCTCATGTCCGGGCAGGCGCCCGGAGATTCGCACGTCGGTCTCGATCGGGCTGGGCCGCACGGGAGCGATGCCGTCCTGCCTCCGGGTGGGCAGCGGCTGAGCGCCGCTCGTGCGTCCATGCGGCATGGTGACATATACGGAAGCGGTACTTCTCAGCTCGTTCACCATTTCCTTCTCCTTACCGGGGCGCGCATGGCACGCACCCCGGCAAAGTCAGCGCTCAGAACAATCTCAGCACGGACTGGGCCGCCTGCGAGGCCAGCGACAGGGAGGTCACGCCCAGCTGCTGCCGGGTCTGCAGCAGCAACATGTTGGCACCTTCTTCGTTGGTATCCGCGTTGACCAGCTTGCCCGCGCCTTCTGTCAGGGTATTCACCATGTTGGTAATGAACTCCTGCCGCGCGCTGAGGATGCTGAGATTGGCCGCCAGCTTGCCGCCTTCAGTGCGCAGCGTTGCCAAGGCCGTGTTGAGCGTGGTTTCGATGTCATCCAGATTGCTGGAGGCCAGGTTGGCCGAGGTGATCGTGCCGGCACCCGTCTGGGATCCACCCGAAATGGCCAGACCGCTGGCGGTGCCGCTAAAGCCGGACATGACCAGGCTGGTGGATGCCTCCTCGTTGAAGTTCACCGTCAATGTCACCGTGGTGCCTCCCAGGAAGTTGACGCCCTTGTAGGAGGTGTCCGAGGCGGTATTGTTCAGCTGCTGCACCAGTTCGTTGTACTGGGTGGCCAGACCAGCCAGTTCGGTGGCGCTGGTGGTGGAGCTGTTGGCACTGCGCGCCTGGGTCAGCACGGCGCGGAGGGATTCCAGCAGCGTGTTGATGGCCTTCACGCCGCTGTCCGCGGCCTTCACGGTCTGGATGGCCTCGGAGATGTTGTCCTTGAGTCCTTCAAGCAGGCCGGCGCGCTGGGTATGGGCCCGGGCGGCGAAAAAGTTGGTGGGGTTGTCGAGCGCGCTGTTGACCTTCTTGCCGGTCGCCAGCCGCTCCTGGGTGCGGCCCAGCAGGGCTTCTGTGCTCTGCAGGCTCACCAGGTTGGCCCGCATCGCGGAGGTCAGGGAGATGTCGCCGATGGCCATGATGTAACTCCTTTCTGGGGTAGGGACGGGAAATTCTTTCCCGGTCTGGGGTTGCGTCGCCACCTTGTGCAGGCGGCAAGCCGTTTACGGCCATGGGCGGAAAAACTTTAGGGCATGTGGCCGGATCTTGTCCGGCCCGGGACGTGCTCCGCGCATACGCCAGCCTTCGCGCCCGTCCGCCGGCCTGCCGATGCCTCACCCGGCCATCACCGCGGCATCCAGGCCCTGAGCCAGATATCCAGGTGGTCTTCCAGCATCCAATGGCCCTGGATATGCTCGCGCAGGACATCGCCCTGCCGCGCCAGGGCAGCCCGGTCCGCCACAAGTTCGCGGATCGCCTCCACCCAGGCCTTGAACTTGTTGGGCACCCGGGTCACCGGGTATGCACCCCGATAGGGTGTGAGGTCCGTGCAGAGCACCGGATAACCCAGCACACCGTATTCCAGCAGGCGCAGGTGGCTCTTGCCGTGGTTGAATGGGATGTCCTCCAGCGGGGCGATGGCCAGGTCCAGGTCCAGGCTGGCCAGCTTGGCGGCATAGTCGCCCAGCTTCACGGGCTCGTGGAACTCCTTCACCAGCGGGCGGATGGCATCCGGGCACATGCCGAGGAAGATCCAGTCCACCTCGCCGGCGGTGGCTTTCACCACGTCGTCGATGAGACGCAGGTCGCCCGCATGGGTGGCGCTGCCCGCCCAGCCCACCCGGGCGCGGGCCCCTCCCCGGCGCGTGGCGGTCACGCCTCCCCAGCGCGCCCGCTCCAGGTAATTCGGCACCGCCACAACCTCATCACAATAGCCCCTGAAGGCCTCGGCAAGATAATCCGTGGACACCACGAAGCGATGGCATAGACCAACTGCCTTGCGGAAGCGCTTGTTCAGATCCTTCTGCTCCACGAACAAGCGTTTCTGGGAGCTCATGATGGGGATGTTGGTGATGAGATCGTCCAGCTCGAAGACACGGAAGGCGCGGCTGGTGCGGGCAAGGCGCTGCATTTGCTCGATCTGGCCCCACTCCACCTGACGCTGGAAGACGATGGCGTCCGGGTCCATGCGCGCGTACTCGCGCGGGTGGAAGTAGCCCGCCGCGTCCCAGCCCATCACCCGTCCGGCACCGCTCAGGGCGCGCATGGGGGCGATGATGCGGTATTCGCCGCATCCCATGCTGTCGGCGTGGATGGTCAGGATGCGGGGCGCCGGCCGCCATTCCGGGTCCCAGCTCAAGGCGGGCGTTGGTTCCGGCTGGAAAGGCAGCATCAGACTCAGGTTGCGGTTGTAGGCGGGGTCGTTGGCAAACCACGACTGCCACTTCGCCACCACCGCTTCCAGCTCGCGATGGAGCCGTCTGGCCTTCTCGTCGGTGGCCAGCCGCTCGACCCCGGACGCGATCTGACTCGCCGACTCCACATGGCGCAGGGTGGCATGGGGGGTCCACACCACCTTCAGGCCACGCGCGCGCAGCTTCAGGCAATAGTCCACGTCATTGAAGTTGACCTGGAACATCTCCTCGTCCAGGCCGCCCACCGCCGCGTAATGGTCCTTGCGCGTCAGCAGGCAGGCGGCGGTCAGGACCGAATAGCCCTGAGGCAGCCGCAGCCGCCCGTAGTAGCCCGGGGTGTCGCCCGCAGCATGCTGGTGGACATGGTTCGACCCGACGCCGCCCAGGCCCAGGATGGCGCCGGCGTGCTGGATGGTGCCGTCCGGATAGAGCAGCCTCGCCCCCACGGCCCCCACGTCGTCCCGCTGGGCATAGCCCAGCATCTCCTCCAGCCAGTCCTCGTGCAGGATCTGGGTGTCGTTGTTGAGCAACAGCAGGAATTCGCCCCGTGCCTCGCGGGCGGCCATGTTGTTCATGGCGGAGAAGTTGAAGGACCCCGGAAAGGACAGCACCTTCAGGCTGTTGGAACCCAGGTCCCGCAGGGCCTGGAGATAGGCCAGGGCATCCGCGTCATCGCTGCCGTTGTCCACCACCAGCACCTCGCAGTGACTGTAGCCAGTGCCTTCGATGAGGCTGGTCAGGCAGGTGCGCAACAGTTCCACCTTGTTCTTGGTGGGCACGATGACCGACACCAGGGGCTTGCCGCGGATGTGGTAGCGGATGCGGAAACTGCCCGGCAGCAGGCCGTCCCCGATGTCGGCGGCCAGTCCCAGTCGCGCCAGGTGGCCCGCCAGGCTGTCCCGGGCGGCGGCCCATACGGCCTCGCTCTCGCGCCGGCTGTGGCCGCCGGCCTCGTGGCGGTGGTAGAGCACGTCGGCCAGATGTCCCACCTGGGTGTCGGCCAGCCGTTCGCAGGCCCTCAGGGCCAAGTCCCAGGACTCCACGCCTTCGGCCTCGGGCCGGTAGCCCCCCAGTTCCGCGAACAGCCCCCGTTCCAGCAGGAACAGGCCGCCCAGGCTGAAAGGGGCGGCGCGCAGCATATCCGGGTCGAAATCCGTCTTGAAAAACGGGGTATGGCGTTCCCCGTCCGCCGCCAGTCGGTCCTCGTCGGTGTACAGCATGCGCCATTCGGGATGCAGCAACGCCTTGTCGGCCACGGTGAAGGTGGCATGCAGCGCAAGTCGGTCTCCCGCCTCCACCATGCCCACCCAATCCTCATTGCCTTCCGCAAGGTAGCGGTTCAGCGCCTCCAGGGCGTCATCCGGTGCGGCTTCGACCCAGGTGATCTGAGGCAGATCATCCAATCCTGCAGGCGCAGACATTTCAGCCACCACCACCAGGCGCCAGCCCTTGTGGAATTGCTGGGACAGGCTCTTGATATTGTTGGCCAGGAGGCCCTCGTCGCCACCACGACAGATCACGCCGACACCCACGGAGGGCGCGTCTGACCAGGCCTCCATGCGCTCAGCCATCCAGCGCAGGTCCCATTCCCGATAGCCGTGACCGATCTGCCAGAGGGCATAGTAGTCGGGGCCCTCCGCATCGGCCCGGGCCGGCTCCGCGGCGACGGCTTCACCGCCCGCGGCCAGGGAACTCCGCTCCAGCAGGTGCCCGTAGGTCGCGTTGACGAGATGGGCGCGGCGCTGGAGGGAATGCTCCTGATACACCTTGAGCTGGGCCGCCAGGGCGATCTGGAGGCGGTAATCCGGATTCTCGACGAGCAGTTTGAGGGCGGTGGCCCATTTCTCCGTCTTGTTGTCCACCAGCAGGCCGGTCTTGCCCTGCTCGATCACATCCTTGTAGGCCGGTACGTGACTGTAGATGCCCGCCATGCCCAGGGCGGAAAATTCCAGCCACTTGATGGGGCTCTTGCAGGCATTGAAGGTATTCTCCGCCAGGGGCGCCAGGCCGATGTCCAGGTCCAATCCCTTCATGCGCGCGGCATAGGCGCCGTAATCGGGTGTGAAGGGTACCGCCTCGGCATTGGGATGGCCTGCCCAGCCTTCCGGCACGGAGCCGATGAACTTGACGCGGATGCGCTTGCCGTATTCCTGGCAAATGGCACGCAGGGCCGCGTCGACGAGGGCGAAGTCCCCCCCCCGGGCGGAGGTGCCCACCACACCGATGTTCACCTGGCGGCCGTTGTCCGGCGGGGTGCGATTGAACAGGGCATAGTCCACCAGGTTGGGCAGCACCTGAACGTTGGCGTTGTAGTCCTTCAGCCGGGCGGCCAGGTCCGGCGTGGAAACCACCACGCCCTGGGCCCGACGCATCACCGCCTCGATGTAGGGCGCATGGGCGGCATAGTCCCGAGCATGCATGTTGTCCGCCGGCAGGTCGATGAGCAGGTCGTCTGTCTCGTAGATCACCGGCCTGCCCCTGGCGAAGATGGCCTCGATTTCCGCCCGGGTGTCCGCACCGGGGTACAGGCGGGAAATGACATAGATATCCGCGTCCAGCTCCAGATCCGAGGACCACCTGCCACCGCCTTCCTCGTGCACACCCCAGAGCAGCTCCCAGGCGCCGTGCAGGCCCATGAAGGGGCGGAAGAAGCGCAGCTGGGGGCAGGCGGACACACGCACGTCCCGGGAGTAGACGGCAATGCGGCGCGGGCCGTGACGGGGACGCACTGCGGCAGCCTGGGTGGCCTGCTCGACCGACGCGAGGGGGCGGGCCCGCACCACGAACTGGAGCGCTTTGAGATCCTCGAATTCCTCCGCGCGCACGTCCTTCAACACCAGCTTTTCCGTCTCCACCGCGGTCATGCCGGGCTGAAGCTTCAGGTGCATGAGGCGTGGGTCGGGGGTGCGCAGCCAACTGTCGATGGCATAGCCGGTCTCGGCGAACAGTTTTTCGATCTCGGCCCGGGTGAAGAAGCGGATATGGGTGATGTCCAGCAGACCTACGGGAGCGTAGGGGAAGCGGCCGTTGGCCAGTTCGTTCAACAGCCACAGGTTGCGGGCGTTGGGGATGCTGGCGATGACCTGGGCATCCAGCGTGAGATAGGGCCTCAGCCGTGCCAGCGCTCCCCAGGGATCGTACATGTGCTCCAGCACGTCGGCCACGATCACGGTATCGATGCTGCCATGGCCGATACCCTGGCCTTCCAGGTCCGCCTCCTCGAATTTCTCGCTGATGACCAGGTCCATGCGCCCCCGGGCCACCGACGCCGCCGCCTCGGACAACTCGATGCCCGCCACCCAGGTCCCCGGATAGAGGGCCTTGATGTGCATGGCCGTGGCCCCCGTGGCGCAGCCGATCTCCAGCACCCGCCGCGGCGACCGGCCGAACTGGGCCACCACTTCCTTGCGGGGCACGTCGGGGTAGAACTCGTCCGCCTCGCGCTCCCCCGCCGTTTCTCCCAGGCTTTGCCAGACATAGTGCTTGCCCGTGTCCTGGGGTGTCTGCACCAGCCTGTGCTGGAGTGGGGGTTGGACCTGGGGCTGGAATTCTCTCCCCATGCTCACCCGCACGGCTTCCAGCACCACGCTCATGCGCAGCGCGGACTCGCCCCGCGCCTTCGCCGCCATGAATTTCGGCGATGCGGCCCGGGCTTGCGCCAGCTCGTGCTGCCGGTACTCCGGATCCCGCAGCAGGCGCTCCAGAATGGCTCCCAGTGAGTCCGGGAATGCCTGGACGATGCCCTCGTCGGCACCAAATGCCGGACCCAGGACATGGCCCGCGTCGTGCCATAGATTGACGGCCGGCGTACCCGCCAGCATGGCCTCGATGAGGAGTGTGGATTCCACTGCGACCAGCACGTCCGCTGCGAGTATCCAGCCCATCGCCTCATTGAACGCCAGGGCATAGTCCTGTCGTGTCATGCCCAGTCCTGCGGCAATGGCGGCGATGCGGTCCGCCGCGAACGCGGCATTGGGCGGCCGGTCCTTGATGACGCAGTTGAGGCTCACGCCAGCCTTCCTGAGATCGCGACAGGCTGCCAGAAAGACGGCGATGGTCTCGTCGTAGACCCGCTCCGCCGTAAAGGCGGTCAATCCCGCGAACCAGGTGGTGCCGAACACCAGGGTAGGCAGGCCAGCATCCAGGCCGTGGGCTACAGTCAGCTCCCGGTGCACAAGGGGGCGCAGCCTGTCCCGGTCCAGGAAATCTTCCCACTCCATGCTGCCCACCGGGATCAGGCTGTTCGGCGGCACGCCCAGATCCGCCAGGAAATCCCCTTCCCGCTCGCCGATCACGCAATACAGGTCCGCCTGGGCGGGCTGGTGCACGGTATACATGCGCCCCACATTGGCCCCATGGCAGACATGGACCACGGGGATGCCCCTGGCCTTGGCCCACTGCACGGCGGTGCGGGCCAGCTGCATGTATTCCTCGGAAACCAGCAGTACCTCGACAGCCTGCACCGAGGCGGCGGCGTCGAGCAGGTCGACGATACGCATGCCCATCAGCAGGGATTTCGACAGATCCTCGGGTGCCAGCAGCGATGTCCAGGGCTCGGGTACCTGGCCCGCCTCACGGAAGGCCTGGCGCACGGCACGCGCGCGTTGTTCCGCCTCCATCACCCGCGTGCTCTCCTGAGCGACCGCATCCAGGCTTTCCAGGGCGACGACCCGCCCGCCTCCGCGCGCCACCGGCTCCATGAGTTGGTCCGAGGCATACTGGCTCAGGGTGTAAACCACGCGTGGCTGCTTGCCCAGGTATTCTGACAGGAGGCCATGATGCTTGGGCCAGAGCAGACTGATCAGCGCGACTTCACTCATGGCCGGCCTCTTCCGCATGGGAGGCAAGAGCGACACGCATCATCGCCCGCACGGTTTCATACTCCAGTCCCGGCCCCAGGGGTACCCCCTTGTAAGTCAACGCTTCCACATAGGGCGCCCCTTGATGCCAGCCGCTGGCCAGGCTGTAAATCCGCTGGTCCAGGTCATAGGCCAGCTGCCAGTGATCCAGCAACGCCGCATGGGCGGGATCGAACCAATCCGCCAGGTCCAGGGTCTTGCCCGCCTCCTTCAGCGCGGTGAGCAACTGGAACAGCACCAGGCGATTGCGTGGATGTGCGAGATATCCATTGCAGCGTTCCCGCCACGTCTGGGGGGCAAGGGCCAGGAAAGGCGCCAGATCGTCCATGGAGAGGAGGTCCGGCAGCGCGGCGACCGCCGCCTGGCGCTGCAGCTGATGGGCCGTGCGGCCATCATCCGGCGACTTTTCCAGGACCACCATGTAGCGGCCGCTGACCTGGGTGTTCAGGTGGACGAACAGCTCCGTTTCCAGGAAAACCAGGAACTCGAAAAGCCTGTCGTCCTCCGCGATCCAGGACTTCATGCGTTCCCACACCCGGCCATGGGCCCAGCCCCGTTCCAGCCACAGGTTCTGGTCGCCCCCCACCGTACCGCTGTAGGGGTGGATGCCCGCCAGGGTGATGCCCCGCTCACCGGCGAAGTTGGCCAGGTCCGCGATGCCCAGGCGCAGGTTGTAGCGCGATGGATCGTCGCCCCAGAGGCCGCCCAGCACTTCCGACGTCTCCATGTCATGACCCTTCGCCACGGCATCGATGTGGTCCAGGGAATAGACGTCGAACACGAGGCGCCCCCCGGGCCGCACCACGCGCAGCCATTCGGACAATAGCGCCCGCCAGTTGGGAAAATGGGTCAGGACGTTGAGGGAGACAAGGGAGTCGAAAGAGGCATTTGCGAATGGAATCGCGCTCACATCCCCCAACTCGAGACGGATGGGATGACTCCCGGCCCTGCGCCGGCATTCGTCCAACATGGCCTGGGAACTGTCGATGCCCGTCAGGACCAGGCCTGCCTCCAGCAAGGGCAGGCTCGCCCGCCCCGTGCCGATGCCCACGTCCAGTACCTCACGGCCGCGCACATGGGCCGCGATCAAACCCGTTTCCACCCGGTTGACCAGGCGATTCCCCCCTACGTTCTCGCTCACCCGCCTGGCATACCAGTCCACCATGCGGGGATCGGTCCATGCCCCGGTCTTGTAGGCGATGATGTCGCGTTCACTGGCCATCGGTTTCCTCGTCGATGAAGAGGTCCCAGGAAAGGGGCGTGCCACGGCGCGCATGCCGCGCCAGACGCCGGCCCAGGAGCTGGTCGTAGTATTTCGGCGCCAGGCCCAGGCCAGGCCGGATGGCGCGCAGGTCATCCGGCCCGAGCACCTCGCCACGGGCCATGTCGCGCACGATATAGAGGGAACGGCGATAGACGCGGGAAGCGACCTCGGCCTCCGTGGGACCATAACGCACCTGTCCCAGCGCCTGCCAGGCCCGTTCCGTTTCGGTCACCAGCGCGGCCAGCTCCTCCGGTTCCAAGGAGAAGGAGGCATCCACGCCACCATCGGCGCGCCGCAGGGTGAAGTGCTTTTCGATCACCGTGGCGCCCAGGGCCACCGCCGCCACCGCCGCGCCGATGCCGGGCGTGTGGTCGGACAGGCCCACCTGGCAGCCGAACAATTCGCGCATGTGGGGAATGGTGCGGATATGGCTGTTTTCAGGCGTGGCCGGATAGGTGCTGGTGCACTTGAGCAGGACCAGGTCGCGGCAGCCGGCACCACGGGCGGCCTGGACCATCTCATCCAGCTCGGCGAGGGTGGCCATGCCCGTGGAAACGATCATCGGCTTGCCGGTGGCCGCGACCTTGCGGATCAGGGGCAGATCGGCATTCTCGAAGGATGCGATCTTGTAGGCCGGCACATCCAGCGATTCCAGGAAATCCACCGCGCTGCCATCGAAGGGCGTGCTGAAGGCCAGCATGCCCAGTTTCCGGGCGCGGTCGAACAGGGGCGCATGCCATTCCCAAGGGGTATGGGCCTGCTGGTACAGCTTGTGCAGCGACTGGCCGCCCCACAAGGGATGCTCGATGTGGAACTCGCCTTCGTCCACGTCCAGCGTCATGGTGTCGGCGGTATAGGTCTGTATCTTCAGCGCATGGGCACCGGCGGTGGCGGCGGCTTCGACGATGGCCAACGCCCGCTCAAGGGACTGGTTGTGATTGCCGGACATTTCGGCGATGACGAAGGGGGGACTGTCCTCCTCGATGGTGCGGTACCCGATTCTCATGCGAGACCTTGGCTTTCAATGGGTGGCAACACAGCCGCACCGTAAGTACGCACGATCTCCGTGCCCAGGGCAGGCTGAACCAATGTGACCTTCCCGCCGCGCCATTCCTCCAGGGTCCAGAGCACGTCCTGGAAGCCGATTTCATGGCGCATCAGGACGGTGGAAGAAAAACGGGGGTTGATCTCGAAAATGCGCGGCCCCTTGTCCGAGATGCGCAACTGCACGTTCATGCTGCCGCGCAGATCCAGCACTTCCGCTGCCCGGACGCACAGTGTCCTCACCCCTGGATCATCCATGACCCGGGCCCAGCCTGTCAGCCCGCCCGCAAGGCGGCGAAGGAGCTGCAGCACCGCGATGCCGCCATCCCGTGTACGGTAGACCGCGCAGGTCAGCTCCCGGTCATCCGGCTCCAGCAGTTCCTGGAACACGCCTTCCGGATACCGCGTGGCGAGATAGCGCACGTCCCCTTCCGTGTGGCAGGAAAACGCCTGCTTCGAGCCCGCGCCCCGGCGGGGCTTGAAAAAGCATGGCAAGGGCGGAATCACGCCTGGCTCGGCCGGTTGGGTCCAGGGCATGGGTATGCCGGCCTCCGCCAGGACCCGGGCCGTGAGGAGCTTGTCCAGTCCCACTTCCAGCACCCGCGCATTGGCCATGAGCAGCGGCGCACCGGCGCACGCTGTCAGGCCCTCTCCCAGGCAGCGCGCCAGCTCCGCTTCCGACAGGGGGAATATGGCGTCGATGCCGTGTTCCGTCACCAGCTGGCCGAGACGGGCCGGGTATTCCGCATCCATGGCGTGCGGCAGGCGGGTACAGACATCCGTGATCGACCTGCCGCCATGCTGATCATGGATATCCGCGCCGATCAATTTCCAGTCGGGGCGGGCACGCCTGAGGATGGCCGCGACCCCCTGGGCAATGTCGCCGGCAATGGCCGTGAGCAGGATGGTCGTCATGAACGGAGGAGTACCTCCCGCAGATAGGGCAGGCCCGGATCCATCTGGTAGGCGGCATCGCCTACCGGTGCCATATCGTAGGGCTCACGGAAGAAGGCGCAGCGCCTGTCGCGGGTATCGAACAGGGCCCACGCCGCACCGGGCCGGCGGTCTCTTGGCTGCCCGACCGAGCCGGGATTCAGGATGGTCCGGCCATGGACCAGGCGGTTCATCGGGTAGTGGGTATGACCGAGCACGACGATATCCGCGTCGATCTCCGCGAAGCGCTCCAGGGAGGACGGAGGGGCGTCCGGATACAGATAGGCGTCGGGCTCCCAGGGGCTGCCGTGGGCGACCAGGATGCGCAGACCATCCATCTCCAGCAGGATCCGCTCCGGCAGGCTGGTCAGGTCCTTCAATTGCACCGGGCTCAGTTCCCGCAACGCGACCTCCAGGCCATGGCCGTATTTCCGGGTGTATGCCCCGGCGCTGGACGGCTCCTGCATGATACGCGCCAGCATGTCCTCGTGATTGCCGCGCACCATCGTGCGCGGCCAGGGCTCCAGCAGGGCCAGGACCTGGGCAGGGCTGTAGTAGTAGCCGACATAATCGCCCGTCAGTACCAGGTGATCGGCCGCATGCCTGCGCACGCCCGCCAGGGCCGCCTCCAGGGCGGCCGCGTTGCCATGGATGTCTCCAAGCAGGCCCAGTCTCATGCAAGTCTGCTCATGACAAGGCCCGCATGGTTTCGGCGATCAAGCGCCGGCCGGGAGGCGCCTGCAGCGGAAACAGCGCCCGGCAACCGGCGGCGATGCCCGCCCGCCGTTCCGGATGCGCCAGGAGACCGGCCACGGCGGCGGCAATATCGCCCGCGTCCACCTCCTCCGAGGCGCCGAGGGATACGACCGCGCCGGCCTCCGTGAGGGCGGCGGCGGCGGCAACCTGATTGTCCACCACGACGATGACGAGTTGCGGCACCCCCAGGTAGCAGCGTTCCAGGGCGGAGACGCCGCATGCGCCTATCGCCAGGTGGGCGGCCGCCACGATCTCGGCCATGTTCCCCGGCTGCACATGCACCACGGCCCCCGGCAGGCACGCTGCCAGAGTGAGAATGGCCTCGTGGCGCGGGTTCTGCTCGCCCACGATCACGTCGATGGCGAGGTCCGGGCGCACCAGTCCCATGAGCCCATGCAGGGCCTTCTCCGTCTCGCCGCTGGGATCGCTGCCGCCGAAGGACACCAGCAAACGCCAAGGTGGCGGCGATGCAGGCGTCCCATGTCCGCGCACGGCATCGAATTCGGGGCGGAACAGGGCATAGCGCGGGCCAAGCAGCAGGCGACAACGGGACGGCACCCGGGTGGCATAGCGTTGTTCATAACCGGCCAAGAAATTGTGGTCGAGGAGGAGGTCGCAGTCATGATCACGGTTCGCCAGGTCATCGATCACCATCAGATGCCTGGCATATGGGACCATCATCCGTTCCCAGCGGGCATCCAGTCCGTAGTGGTCGACGACGAGCCAATCAACCGGAGCGTCTCCATGAAGCAGGGTGGCGCAAGCCCCGGCATCCACTTCCTGGGCATCGACGCCTGTAATGCCCGAATCCGGCACCGGCGGCAGCCAGCGCACCCCATGACCGCTGCGCCCCAGACTCCTGCCCCCATGTCCGGGCAGGTCGCGGCACAGGAATTCCACGGCCGCGCCATGACCCGCCAGTTCGTCCGCCAGAGCCAGGCAACGGGAGACATGGCCCGCGCCGATCCATCTCGAGGCATCCGCGCGGAACACCACTCTCATGGCGCGGAGGCGTCCTCGCCGGCCCTGACCATGGCCTCCGCCACCAGCCAGTCCAGTTCGGTATCGATATCCACGGAACGCTCCCAGGGCATCACATAGGCATACAGGGGCTGAGCGATGTAACTTCGCGCGGCCTGGAAGGCGGCCACATCCAGCAGGTGTATCGCCCCGTTGGGCCGGAAGGCGGGTGGCAACTCCTGGGTGCGCTTGCCGAAGAACGTTTCAAAGTACGGCAGCGCCAGGCCATTCTCGACACGCAGCGCGGCAAAGGGGGTGTGCTCGTAGGGCGCGACACTCAGCAGGAATTTCGCCCCCGTCTCCCGGAACAGGCGCATGGCCGCCTGGATGTCGTCCACACCGCGGAACGGGCAGGTGGGCAGGAAGATCGCCAGGGTGTCATAGAAATCCCCCTGCGCCTCCAGCTCCGACAGGGCATGCAAGGCAACCTGGACCACGCCGGCCGGGTCCCGGGCCAGATCGGCTGGCCGCATGAAAGGCACCTCCAGGCCCAGTCGCCTGGCCTCCTCCGCCACGCCTTCGTCCTCCGTGGAGACGACGATGCGGTCGGCCACGCCGCTGGCGCGCACCGTGTCCACGGTCCAGGCCAGCAGGGAACGGCCCGCGAGCACCCGGACATTCTTCCGGGGCAGGCGTGTGGAGGCCCCTTTGGCCGGAATCAGGGCAAGGGTACGCGGCATCGCCTCAGTCTGCCCTGGCGTAGAAAATCAGGTTCCTGCCCACCCCCGAGGCGGCGCAGCCTTTACGGAATGCCACCAATTGATCGATGGACCTTTGCGCCAGCCCGGTTTCAAAGCGCAGACGCACCTCGTGGGCAGCACGGCCTATGCCTCGATTCAAGGTGTATGCCGTGTCCTTGCTGAGCAGGAACAGGTCGATGGGGAAGTCCGCCAGCAGATCGGCCACCCGGAAGCCACAATGTCCGAGTATCCGCGTGCCGCTCTCCGCGTCGAAGTAGTTCAGGTGCTCGGGCGGCATGACCCAGAACTCGCGCTCCGCGTGGCCCAGGGCCACGGCCCGGGTCTGAATCCAGGAGGCCTCGTTGGGCATGGCCACGCGCGCCACCCCGCCGGGGGTGAGCATGGCCCGGATGCGGGTCATCAGCTCCACCGGATCCAGCACGTGCTCGATGACATTGTTCAGGGCGATGAGGTCAAACCGCTCGCCGGAGGTGCTCTTGGCGGCGAGGAATTCGCCGATGTCCGCCGCGGTGACCTCTCCGGATAGATGCGGTTTCCACTTCCTGAGCGCTTCGGTGGTGAAATCCACCCCCTGGACCTTCCAGCCCGCGCGATGGAACTCATCCAGGAAAAAGCCCTCTCCCACACCGATCTCCAGCAGGCTGCCCGGAGGCCGGTCCAGCACGCGCAAGGCCTCCAGGCCGGCGATGCGCTTGTGTTCGAGCTCCAGGGCGTCATAGTCCGACGCATATTGGAGAATCTTCTGGTCTGCCTCCTGCTTGGGATAGTACTTGTCCAGGTAGAACGCGCGCAGCTCTTCAAGACTGGGGGAAGGTTGGACGCGCCAGAAGCCCAGTTCATGACGCTCGAGGGTGTATCGCCTAAACATCGGCAATGGGTCTGGGAACGGTTTCCGGGCTCAGTTCATGTCGCACATGCCTGCATCGGCTCCGCTCAGGCGACGCGAAAACGGAGACTGGGCAGGTCGTAGGCAAGGTCACCGGTGGGCAGGGGCGGCAGATCCGGGTTGTAGTAATGCTGCCGGTTGCTTTCCAAGAACACCCGGTCCTGCACCTGGACGACCCGCTGGGCCTCCTCCCGCGCGGAAATGGCCTGCCGCCAGATGGCGTCCGTCCTTTCCCACTCGCCGGCAGCGGATCGCGTCCAGATCGCCGGGTCCCGCTTGGCATCCACCAGGCCGTAGAACTGGCTCCTGCTCAGACCCAGGAAGTCGCAATAGAAATCCAGGGTGGGAGGCTCGCGATGGTCATAGTGGCGCACCATGGCCAGGCCCTCCTCCCGTGTCATGCGGCCGTGGCGGATCTCGGTGCTGGCATCGTCCGTGGCGCGGCCATAGCCAAACTTGAGGAACTTGAGGTAGTCGTGCACATCATTGGCGTGGTCCTCGATCTTCGCCATGAGATTGAAGGTCCGGCTGCGTTCGTAGGTCACGCCGGAGAAGCCCCATTCACTGATCATCAGCTCCGTCTGCCGCTTGGCGTCCCAGTCGAAGAAGTTGGACAGATAGATGCCGCGCACTTCGGTACGCTCAATCTCTTCATCGCTTGGATAGACATAAGGCGAGACATCCGCGCGCGTGATGCCGTTCTTGCCGATCAGATCCTCTGGCTCATAGCCGCGCATGTCGTGCTCCTTGCGGCTCCACTTCGTGAACTCCACGAAGTCCTCCAGGCTGACCATGCCGGTGAGCTCCGCGAAGCCGTGTTCGCCCCAGACGATGAGCGGGATGTTGTATTTCACGGCCACCTGGAAGGGGAAGGTGCGTATGCCGGCGTGGTAGTGCCAGGTCAGGTCGCCCACGGTCTCCAGCATGTATCGGGAGATGCGGCGCACGGAATCGAGCCCGGCGGTAAAACGCACCATGTCGCAGCCGGACTTCTCCATCAGGTTTTCCAGGTTGCGCAGGCCGGATGGCGTGTTGTAGCTGTGGTTGAAGGTCACCAGCAGAGGGTTCATGCCGTATTTCTTCTTGAGCAGCCAGACCTGGTAGTGGGAGTCCTTGCCGCCGGACACGGGAATGATGCAGTCATGGCTGTTGCCGCGCACCCGGGCTAGATCGCGGGCTTCGTCGAGGATCCGTTCCAGCATCTCCCGACGTTCTGACCAGTCGACCTCCAGCCTGCCGCGGCTTTCGTGGTAGCGGCAGCCGCTGCATACCCCCTCGTCGTCCAGGATGATGGCAGGCTTGGCGTTTTCCGGGTACATGCATCTTGCACAGTAACGCACGGGTCATTCCTCTCTGCGAACAGCGACGCCGGATTGTACGAGGTAGCGCTTGGCCTTGCGGGAGCTGTGCTCGGTGTAGTGGAACTGGTTGGCCACCGCCACGGCATCGGCGCCTGCGTTGAGCCCATCCACCAGGTGGTCCCAGGTGAACACCCCACCGAAGGCGATGACCGGTATGGAAACCGCCTGGCACACACCACGCAATGTATCCAGGTCATAGCCCTTGCGGGCGCCGTCGTGGTGCACGGAATTGAGGAATATCTCGCCGACGCCCAGCGCCTCGGCCCGTCGGGCCCAGGACACCGGGTCCTGGCCCGTGGCCCGCTGTCCCCGGTCCACCACGGCCTGGATGCCTCCGGCTCCATCCCGCTTCACGTCCATGGAGGCCACGATGCACTGGCGGCCGAAGCGCCGGGACAGGGCGGTCACCCGATCCGGGGCGTCCGCCAGCAGGGTATTGAGCACGAGTTTGTCGGCGCCGTTGCCGAGCAGGGCCCGGGCGTAGTCCATGTCGGTGATCCATCCGCCGGCCGACAGGGGCACGAAGCACTCCCCGGAGATGCGCCCCACGGCCTCCAGGAAACCCTGGCGGCTCCCCGCCGAGGGGGAGACATTGAGCATGACGATCTCGTCTACCGCCCATTTGTTGAAGCACTCCACCGCATGCACCGGGTCGTAGTGGATGACGTTGGTGTGCTTGAAGCGCACGCTCTGGACCACCCGGCCGTCCCGCAGAATCAGCACGGCAACGAGGCGCTTCTTCAGCATGGCGTCCAGGCCAGGAAGTTCTTAAGCAGGCGCAGACCCGCCTGCTGGCTTTTCTCGGGATGAAACTGGGCGCCCACCACATTCCCGTGGGCGAACACGGCGCAATAGGGCACGCCGTAGTCGCCCGCCAACAGCACGTCATCGCCATGGGCGCAATCGACGTAATAGCTGTGCACGAAGTAGTAGTCGCTGCCGTCAGCCACCCCTTCGATCAAGGGATGCGCCCCCGCTCGCTGCACGTCGTCCCAGCCCATGTGGGGCACCTTGAGGCCCGGTCGGACCGGGAAACGGCGCACCTGGGCATCGACCCAGCCCAGACCCGCATGCGAGGCACCGGCCAGGGCCCCCTCCTCGGAACCGCGACACATGAGCTGCATGCCCAGGCAGATGCCCAGGATGGGCTTGCCGGACCGGCGTGCCCCGTCCACGGCCGCCCCCAAGCCACTGGCATCCAGGTGTTCCATGGCCTGCTGGAAGGCCCCCACGCCCGGCAGGATGACGCGCTCGAAGTGCGTCAGGTCCTCCGGCCTGTCGACGATGGCCGGCTCCGTTCCTACCTGCCGCAAGGCATTGGCCACGGAGCGCAGATTGCCCATGCCGTAGTCGACGATGGCCACCCGGCTCATGGCTGCAGATCGGTCCACTGCAGCATGTCGCCGGCATTCCGGTCGTAGGAGACCGTCATGCCCACGACCCTGTCCAGTTCGGTCGGTGGGATGCCATAGCCCGGGCGGCGGAAATCCAGATCCCCGGCCTCGATCCGCTCACCCGCCTTCCGGGCGTGGGCCAGAAAGATGCTGCGGCGATAGGCCCTGCGCCTTTGGCTCTCTGCCGGGCTGAAGACGCGGCGCGGCGCACCCAGGGCAGTCTCCAGGTCACGGATGGCCTGGATGAAGGCCTTTTGCTCGGCCCCCTCCAGGGAAAAGATGTGCTCCACGGAGCGTGTGCAGCGGTCCCGGGTGATGGTCTTCTCCAGCAGGTCCGCCCCCAGGGCCACCGCGGCGATATCCATTTCCCAGCCGGGTGTATGGTCCGAGAAGGCGATGGGAAAGGGAAACATCTGCTTGAGGGTCTGGATCATGCGCAGCTGGATGCTGGGCAGCCGGGCGGGGTAACCGGAGGGGCACTGGTGGATGATGATGTTGTCGTTGCCTTCAGCGACAATGGCATCCACCGCGGTCTCCACCTCGCCCAGGGTGGCATTGCCGGTATCCAGCTGCACATTCATGCCGGTGCGCGCCGCCGCGCGGATCAGGGGCAGGTGGTCGATGTCCGAGGAGGCGATCTTCACCGAATGGGCGCCCACGGCGGTGAGGAACTCCAGGTCCTCCAGGAAACTGACCGTGGCGAGGAAGGCCAGCCCCGCGGCATCCGCCGCCGCCTTGACCTGGTGCCATTCCTCCAGTTTCAGTTCCCGTCGCTTGAGGATGTCGTAGAGGGGCTCCTGGATGGTTTCCCTGCGACCGGTGGCCCGGTCCAGCAACACTTCGTAGGAGAACGGCTGCCGTCGGTCCGCCACCAGGCGGTCGGCATCGATCATCTGGAACTTGATGGCGTCCGCGCCGGCCGCACCGGCCTGGCGCACCAGTTCCAGTGCACTGTCCAGGCCGTCGTGGGTGGGGCCAGCCTCGAAGGTGATGAAACAGGGTTCCCCCTGCCCGATGCGCTTGTTCCCCAGCGTGACGCTCATGTTCGTTTCCAGTTTGGAAAAACTAGATCAGGGCCTGCCGCAATACCTGGACCACCCGCTCCTGGTCCATATCGCTCAGACCCGGATAGAGAGGCAGGGTCAGGGCCCCGGCATAATAGGCCTCGGCCGCCGGGAAATCCCCCGGTTTGAAGCCCATGCGCCGATACCAGGGCTGCAGATGCACCGGAATGTAGTGCACGTTGACGCCGATGCCGGCGGCGCGCATGTGCTCGAACACCTGACGCCGCCGGGCGGCGTCGTGCAGGCGGATGGGATAGAGATGCCAGGCCGAACCATCGTCCGGATGCAGTCGATTCAACGGCAGATCAGCCAGCAACGCGTCATAGCGTCGGGCCAGTGACCGCCGCCGTGCGAGAAAGTCATCCAGGCGGGAAAGCTGGGCCGTGCCCAGGGCGGCCTGGATGTCCGTCATGCGGTAGTTGTAGCCCAGTCCGATCTGCTGGTAGTACCAGCCTCCCTCGCTCTGACCTTCCATCTCCGCGGGATCACGGGTGATGCCATGGGATCGCAGCAGGGCCACCTGGCGTATCAGGCCGGCATCGTTGCTCAGCACCATCCCCCCCTCCCCCGTGGTCATGATCTTCACCGGGTGAAAGCTGAACACGGTGAGGTCGGCATGGGCGCCACTCCCCACCGGCCTACCCTGGCAGCGGGCGCCGACGGCGTGGGAGGCATCCTCCACCACCTTGAAGCCATACTCGTCCGCCAGGCTTCGGATGCCGGCCATGTCGCAGGGATGGCCGGCGAAATGCACCGGAATCACCACCTTGGGCAGGCGCCCCGCGTTGCGCGCACGGATCAGTTTGGCCTCCAAGGCCGCCACGTCGATGTTCAGGGTGGTTGCCTCGATGTCAACGAAGTCCACCGACGCCCCACAGTGGAGCAAGCAGTTTGCCGAGGCGACGAAGGTATTGGGCGTGGTCCAGCCCAGGTCTCCCGGCCCCACACCCAGGGCCAGACAGGCCAGGTGCAGGGCGGAAGTGGCGCTGTTGACCGCCACGGCGTGGGCCGCGCCACAGTATTGCGCCACCGCCTGCTCGAATCGTTCCACCGCCGGTCCCTGGGTCAGCCAGTCCGAGCGCAGCACCATCGCCACCGCGTCGATGTCCGCATCGCCGATTTCCTGGCGGGCATAGGGGATGAAGTTCATCGGATGCGGCTCATCCCGCCCGGTCCAGGGCCTGCAACGCCTCGACGGTCAGGAAGTGGGGGTTGCTGCCGGAGTTGTACTCAAAGCCTTGCGCGACGGGCACGCCGCTCTCGCCCAGGACATTGGTGCCGTAATCCACCTGGACGATGAAGGCTATAGTCGGTCGAATGACGTAGTGGTCCGCGAATTCCAGGGTGAGATGGGAATCGTCCGCAGGGCACATGACCTCGTGCAGCTTCTCTCCCGGGCGGATGCCGATGATCCTGATGGGCATGCCCGGCGCCATGGCCGCCACCAGGTCGGTGATGCGTATGGAAGGGATGCGTGGCACGAAGATCTCGCCACCCCGCATGCGGGCGAAGTTCCTGGCCACGAAATCCACCGCCTGCTCCAGGGTGATCCAGAAGCGCGTCATGCGCGGGTCGGTGACGGGCAACTCCCTTGCACCCTCGGCCAGCAGCCTGCGGAACAGGGGCACCACGGAGCCGCGCGACCCCACCACATTGCCGTAGCGCATCACCGAGAAACGTGTGCGCGCACCGCCGGCGATATTGTTGGCGGCCACGAACAGCTTGTCCGACGCGAGTTTGGTCGCGCCGTAGAGGTTTACCGGATTGGCGGCCTTGTCGGTGGATAGGGCGATGACCTTGTCCACGTCATTGGCCAGGGCTGCGTGGATGACGTTTTCCGCGCCATGGATGTTGGTCTTGATGCACTCCATGGGGTTGTACTCGGCGGCCGGCACCTGCTTGAGGGCTGCCGCGTGCACCACGTAATCGATGCCGCGCATGGCCTGGGTGAGGCGTTCGCGGTCGCGTACGTCGCCGATGAAGAAGCGCATGCGCGGGTCGTCGAACTCCTGCTGCATCTCGTATTGCTTGAGTTCATCACGCGAGTAGACCACCACCCGGCGTGGCTGGTGGCGGTCCAGGAGCATGCGGATGAAGCTCCTGCCGAAGGATCCGGTACCTCCGGTGACCAGGACGGCCCTGTGGTCGAACAAGGCCGCGCCCGGATCAATGCGCCATGAGGCCATCGGCCAGGCCGCGGTTGATCCGGATCAGGATATCCAGCTTGGCGGGCTCCGGATAGGCCATCACCTCGAAGATGCGGCGATCCACGAACGAGGACAGGGACAGTATGCTCTCCCGCAACTGCGCCGGCAGGGGATTGGAGTCATCCAGCAGTTCCGCCTGGAACACACTCCAGAGACCCTGGTTGTATTTCAAGGCATTGTCGAGCAGGGCGTGGTCGGCATCCTCTTCCCAATGCCCGATCACCTCCTCGAGCAGGGCGGCGGCCTTGTTGAGCACTGCGGCCTCCAGTTCACGGCCGGCCAGTTCATCCATCACGTTCACGTCCAGTTCCTGGGCTATCGTCTGCATTCCCATCATCGCCATCTCCTTTACTGAACAGGGTCCATCTGCGCCACCGCCTCCAGTAGGGGGCGGTTGCCGCTGATCGCTTGTTTGGAATTCAGGGCGGCCAGCATCTTCTGGCTGTTCCTGCTGATGTCACTGGCCAAGTCATTGGCCTGGGTAGCCTGTTTCTGGCCGGACTCGCCTGCCTGCGCCGCGGGAAACATGAGGGCCTCGATCTGCCTGCGCAGGCCGCTGATCTGGTCCAGGTACGCCATCCTGTCCTCCTGTTCCGGTGGATAGGGCGGAAACAGCTTGTGCATTTCCACACGGGCCCCTTCCCTGCGGATGGCCTGGGCCAGCTCGTTCAGGTCGTCCTGACGGGCGCGCAACTGGCCATAGCCTCCTCCAGCCAGGCTCGTACCTTCCGAAGCAGTGCTCCGCACGGCCTGGGAGGCCACGCGGGCGTGTTCCGCCAGCCGGGCTACCGGCATTGCCGCCCCGCCCGCCTGGGCGGTGTGCAGGAGCGGCATTCCGGTGGGAAGAACCAGTGACGCATCCATCTCGACCCGCGCTGATCAGACGATCAGAACAACCGCAGCACTGCGGCGTTGGCCTGGGCCGACAGGCTCAGGGCCGTGGTGCCCAGCTGCTGCCGGGTCTGCAGCAGGAGCATGTTGGCACCCTCTTCATTGGTGTCCGCCACCGTCAGTTTGGTGGCGCCTTCCGCCAGGGTATTCACCATGTCGACGATGAACTGCTGGCGCGTGGTGAGGATCGCCAGGTTGGCTGCCAGCTTGCCGCCTTCGCTGCGCAGGGTGGCTAGGGCGTTGTTGATGGTGGTCTCGATATTGTCCAGGCCACCGGTCGTGCCCAGGTCCGCCGAGGTGATGCTGCCCGCGCCGGTCTGTGTGCCGCCGGACAGGGCCAGGCCTGAGGCGCTGCCGTTGAAGCCACTCATCACCAAGTTGGAAGTGGACTGCTCGTTGAAGTTCACCGTCAGGGTGATGTTGCTGCCGGCGAGAAAGTTCACGCCCTTGTAGCTGGCATCCGCCTCGGTGTTGTTGATCTGACGGATGAGTTCGTTGTACTGGGTGGTCAGACCGGCCAGCTCCGTGGCGGAGGTGGTGGAATTGAGAGCGGATCTGGCCTGGGTCAGAACCCCACGCACGGCTTCCAACAGGCGATTGATACCGGATACGCCGTTATCGGCGGCCTTGACGGTTTGCACCGCCTCGCTGATGTTGTCCTTCAGGCCTGTGAGCAGATCCGCCCGCTGGCTGTGGGCGCGAGCGGCGAAGAAGTTGGTGGGGTTATCGATCGCGGAGTTGACCCGCTTCCCCGTCGCCAGACGCTCCTGCGTGCGCCCGAGCAGTTGCTCCGTCGACTGCAGGCTCACCAGATTGGCCCGCATCGCCGACGTCAGCGTGATGTCACCAATTGCCATGTTGTTTCTCCATAGACCACTCGTTCCTGACGGGATGACCGCGGGGACCCCCGATCCGAGCCACGCGGCCAACGTGAGGAGCCTCAGTCGGAGAGCATCCTGCGTGCGCCCGATTGATTCTCTGGGCGAGCCATTAGCAACGCCTGTGCCAAGGCCGTCACGCCATCCTGGCTGTCTCCGCAATCAAGGCGTTACGCGCAGAGGCCCAGGCCACGGCAATCTGTAGCACGGGTGTGACGGCTCCTGCACACCAAGGATTCGGCAAGCCTTGCCCGAGGTGGAAAATCTTGCCGCAGGCATTGCCGCCCACCGATGGACCGCATGCATCCGCGTCGAGAGCCGGTCTCGCCCCGTCAGGAACCCGTGGTCGACCTGACCGGAGCGCCCTTTGTGCAATCCGCGCTCGTGCTATAGTCCTGCGATCCAATATTCAAGCGGATCGTCATGAGCGAGCGCCAGAACCTGCAAGACCAATTCCTCAACACCCTGCGCCGCGAGCATGTGCACTGCTCGGTGTTCCTGATCAACGGCATCAAGCTGGTGGGCAAGATCGAATCCTTCGATCAATACATGGTGCTGCTGCGGGGCAACGATCATTCCGTACAGGCGATCTTCAAGCACGCCATCTCCACGGTATCGCCTTCCAAACAGGTGGATGTAACGGCCAAGTCGGTGGCCTGAAATCGGTGGCCTGAGCCCGCAGGCAACACAAAAGCCCGCTTCTGTCGCGGGCCTTCTGTTTTCGGGACCAGGAATGCCGGTCCCGGGGGTGGGACATCAGTCTCTAGCCTGAGCGTTGTGTTTGCGAATCAGGGCACGCAGGTCAAAGTTCAGGCTGTTTTCCGGGCACAGGGCGGTACAGCGTCCACAGTTGCTGCACTCGCCGGAGTAGACCAGACCCCGTTCCTCCAGCTTCTTCAGATTCAGTACCTGGGGCTCGGGACACACGGCACCACAGGCACCGCAATGGGTACAGGTGTCCCTGTCGAAGCGAACCCGCACCTGGCCGCCCCGCCCAACCAGGGACCAGAAGCCCCCCAGGGGACACAGGTGCCCACACCAGCCGTTTTTCAGGATCAGCAAATCAAACAGAAAAATGGCCAGCAGGGCCAGAAAGCCAAAACCCAGACCAAAGATGATCTCCCGGTGCATCATGCCCACCGGACTCACCCATTCGAAGGCGGCCACACCGGTGATGGCGGACAGGATCAGGGCCGCCGCCAGCACGTAATAGCGCACATTGCGGGGCACGTGGAACAAGGGCTTGATGTCCAGGCGGGTACGCAGCCAGCCCGCCAGGTCCGTCACCATGTTCACCGGGCAGACCCAGGCACAGAACACCCGCCCCCCCAGCAGCAGATAAAAGATGAACACCACGGCCGCGCCGATGAGGGCCTCACGGGTCAGCAGGTGACCGGTGAGAAAGATCTGCAGGGCAGCCAGGGGGTCGGTCATGGGAAGCAGGCCCATGAACTCGGAAGAACTCAGGTTGCCCGTCAGCAAGGGGGTATCCCCGGGAAATTGCCAGCCCCAGTGAGCCGTACCGAAGAACAGCAGAAGTATGGTCACCTGGGCGATGCGCCGCAGAACGACATAACGCCAGGACCACATACGTGCCCCCAGGCTGCGCTCGTGGATTTTTCGCAGGGAGGCCTGGGCGTCGGCTCTCAGCCTGGTGTCTGTCGGGTCACTCATGGTTCACCCTCGTTCAGGTAGTCCACGCCCGGGGCCTTGTCGGGTACCGTGGTCTCCTGCACAGCGGGCGGTGCGGTTTCGGCAGGCTTGAAGTCTTGGGAGATCTCCGTGTCAAAGGTCCAGCCCAGACGGTAGTGCTCGCCTATCCTGCCCTGCACCATGCCGTGTGGCAGGATGCGGATGGCCGCCTCCGCCGTAGGGCAGGCCTTCTCGCAGATACCGCATCCCGTGCAGAAATCCGAATTGACGATGGGATAGAACATCGCGTGCTTGGATTGGGCACGCGGATGCAGTTCCAGGCTGATGGCCTTGCCTTTGAGTGGACACTCGCGATGACAGATCTCGCAACGCAGGCCCTTCCAGGACAGGCAGTTTTCCAGATCGATGACTGCCAGACCCATGCGGGAATCGTTGATGTCCTTCAGGTCCGGCGACAGGGCCCCGGTGGGGCAGGCCCGCATGCAGGGGATGTCCGGGCAGAGGTAGCAGGGGATGTCCCGCGGTATGAAATAAGGCATGCCTATGGGCAGACTCCCGCCGGCACCCGCCAGTTTCAGGGTGTCATAGGGGCAGGCATTCACGCATTGGCCGCACTTGATGCAGGTGGCATTGAAGTCCTTCTCTACCAGCGCCCCTGGCGGACGCAGGGCATAGGGATGGGCGCGTGCCTCCTGACGCAACAGGTAGACCCACAACAGCCCGCCCGTGGCTGCCATGGCCGTGCCCTGGGCGGCCTTGAGCAGAAATTCGCGTCGTGTCGTGGTTTTTCCGGTCATATTCGCCAACCTGGTTTCCACTGCAGGTTGCCGGCCTCAACCGTTCGGTTTCGCCAGCTCGGCGCGCGGACCAAAGCCGGCTTCATCCCCCTCCAGCCCTGGCGGGATGACTGCATAATCGCGTCCATCCTCGGCAATGTAGTGATAAACCATTTCCGCCATGATCACGTGGGGAATGGCCTTGATCTGTTTCAGGCCATCGACCTCGGCATGAATATCCGCGGCCTCCTGGACCAAGACCACGCGCCCCGTTTCCGGCTCCACCTGATGTACCTCCACGCCTGCCATGGCATTGAGTCCCTGTACCACCTGTTCCAGCCACTCGCGCTGCGCGACCACTAAAATGCCCGATAGATTCACGCCCTGCTCCATGGGTTACATTGATACCAATCCTGATAACCATATCCTCAAATTACTTTGATCAATATCAAGTTTTCAGCAGCAATAAGCTGTCTTAATCCGCACGTGCACGCTATCTCGTTTGGAGAGCCTTCTTGTTGACCGAGACAAAAACACCCTTGGTTGAAATTCTTTCACGTCAGCCACTTTTCCGGGGTTTGGCGGCAGAAGAGTTGCAGTTGGTCGCCATGGGGAGCCGGGATATCCGTGCGCAAAGGAACGAGCTCCTGTTCCAGAAGGGCGATGAATCCCAAGGCCTGCATGTCCTGGTGATGGGGCAGGTGAAGCTGTCGCTGCCTTCCGCCCAGGGCGCGGAAAAGGTGGTGCAGATGTGCGAGGCCGGCAGCACTTTCGGTGAAGCCGTGGTGTTCCTGGACAAACCTTATCCTGTCACCGCGCAGGCCACGCAGGATTGCCTGCTGGTGCTGATCCCCAAGAACAACCTGCTGGATGCCATGCAGGCCAGCAGCGTGCTGAGCCGAAAAATGCTGGCCAGCCTGTCCATGCGCCTGTATGAGCTGCTGGAAGACATGGAGACCTGCACCCTGCGCACCAGTTCCCAACGGGTGATCTGCTTCCTCGGCAATCTGTCGCCCCCCGACAAGCCGGAGCAATACGAGGTCGCCCTGCCGGCCAGCAAGCAGACCATCGCCTCCCAGCTGAACCTGGCGCCTGAAACCTTCTCGCGCGTGCTGGGGCACCTGTCGGGTGCCGGCCTGATCCAGGTCAAGGGGCGCACCATCCGCATCCTGAACGCCACCCGTCTGCGCAACTTCACCAGTTGATGCTCAGGCCCCGTGCCAGGTCCGTCTGCAGGTCCTCCACCGCCTCCAATCCCACGGCAATACGGATCAGACCATCACTGATCCCGGCGATGGCGCGCTGCTCCGCCGTCATGCGGCTGTGTGTGGTGCTGGCGGGATGGGTGATGGTGCTGCGGGTATCCCCAAGATTGGCCGTGATGGAGAGCAGCCGGCAGGCATCGATGACGCGCCACGCCGCCTCCCGTCCTCCGGCCACCTCGAAGGCCACGATGCCGCCACCGGTCTTCTGCTGGGCCATGGCCAAGGCATGCTGCGGATGGGAGGACAGGCCGGGGTAGAACACCCGCGTCACCGCCGGCTGCTCCTCCAGCCAACCGGCCAGGGCCAGGGCATGCGTGGAATGCGCCCGCATGCGCAGGGCCAAGGTTTCCAGGCCCTTGAGCAGCACCCAGGCATTGAAGGCGGAAAGGCAGGGGCCCGCCGTACGCAGGAAGGTGAAAACGCCTTCTAGGAGGTCCTTGCGCCCCAATACCGCGCCCCCCAGCACCCTGCCCTGCCCGTCCAGGTACTTCGTGGCGGAGTGGATGACGATGTCCGCCCCCAGTTGCAGGGGTTGCTGCAGGGCGGGCGTGCAGAAACAGTTGTCCACTGCCAGCCATGCCCCTCGGGCATGGGCGATGTCCGCCAGGGCGCGGATATCCGACACCTCCGTCAGGGGGTTGGAGGGCGATTCGACGAAGCACAAGCGGGTTTCCGGCCTCAGGGCGGCGCGCCATTCCTCCGGATCCGTGGGAGACACGAAGGTGGTGGTCACGCCGAAGCGGCCCAGGATGTTCTGGAACAATTGCACCGTTGAACCGAAGATGGAACGGGAGGCCACGATATGCTCACCGGCCCGCATCAGACCCATGACCGTGGCGAGGATGGCGGCCATGCCGGAGGCGAAGGCCACGCAGCGTTCCGCCCCTTCGAGGGCGGCCAGGCGTTCCTCGAACATGCTCACGCTGGGATTGCTGAAGCGGGCATAGATGGGGCCGGATTCTGCCCCGGAAAAGCGGGCCGCGGCTTGGGCGGCGTTGCGGAACACGAAGCTGGATGTGAGGAACAGGGCTTCGGAATGCTCGTTCAGCGCGCTGCGCCATGTGCCGGCGCGCACCGCCAGGGTATCGGCATGCAATTCACTCATGACACCGCCAGATTGAGGCCCATCTGCCGCGTCGGGGGCGAAGGGGTGGTGGGAATCACGCCGTTGCGCTGACCTTCCAGACGCTGTAGATAGGCCTCGCTCACATCGGCGGTGGGGTAGCGACCATCGAAACAGGAGGCATCGAAACGTTTCAGGGTCGGGTTCACGGCCTGCACGGCGGCGATCAGGTCGCGCAGGTCCTGGTAGATCACCGCATCCGCGCCGATCTCCCGGGCGATTTCCTCGTCCGAACGGCCATTGGCCAGCAGCTCCGCCCGGGTGGGCATGTCGATGCCATAGACGTTGGGGAAGCGCACCGGTGGGCTGGCGGAGGCAAAGTACACCGCCGCGGCACCCGCATCCCGGGCCATCTGGATGATCTCCCGGCTGGTGGTACCCCGTACGATGGAGTCATCCACCAGCAGCACGGCCTTGCCCTGGAATTCCAGGGGCATGGCATTCAGTTTCTGACGCACGGATTTCTTGCGCGTGGCCTGGCCCGGCATGATGAAGGTGCGGCCGATGTAGCGGTTCTTGATGAATCCCTCCCGATAGGGCAGTCCCAGACATTGGGCCAGCTGCAGGGCGGAAGGTCGGCTGGTGTCCGGTATGGGCACCACCACGTCGATCCTCAGGTGGCCGAACTGGCGTTTGATCTTCTCGGCCAAGAATTCGCCCATCTTCAGGCGGGTTTCGTAGACCGATGCCCCCTCCATGATGGAATCGGGCCGCGCGAAGTACACATATTCGAAGATACAGGGGGCGAAGGGCTGGACCTGGCAGCAGCGCTGGGACAGCATCCGGCCGTCGCTGGTGACGAGGATCGCCTCGCCCGGGGCCACATCCCTTTCGAGTTGGAAGCCCAGGGCCTCGATGGCCACGCTTTCGGAAGCGATGATGGATTCCATGCCCCCCTCATCCACGCGCCTGCCCAGGACCATGGGACGAATGCCATGCGGATCACGGAAGGCCAGCAGGCCAAAACCGGCGATCATGGCCACCACGGCATAGGCCCCCCTGCAACGTCTATGCACGCCAGCCACCGCCTTGAACACATCGTCCGGGGTGAGACTGTGGCCCTCCACGGCACGCTGCAGTTCATGGGCCAGGACATTGAGCAGCACTTCCGAATCCGAGCTGGTATTGATGTGACGCAGATCATCCCGGAACAACTCGTCCTGCAGGGCTTCGGTATTCGTCAGATTGCCGTTATGGCTCAGGACGATGCCGAATGGAGAATTCACATAGAAGGGTTGCGCCTCCGCCGGGCTGGAAGCCGTGCCGGCGGTGGGATAGCGCACGTGCGCGATGCCCGCATTGCCGATCAGATTGCGCATGTCCCGGGTACGGAACACGTCCCGCACCATGCCCAGATTCTTGTGCATGTGGAACATGCTGCCGTCCATGGTCACGATGCCTGCGGCATCCTGACCCCGGTGCTGGAGCAGCTGCAGACCGTCGTACAGCATCTGGTTGACGGGCTGATGGGAAACGATGCCGATGATGCCGCACATGAAACGAACCCTTGTCCGCGCTACGTTCAGGAATACTTGATCAGGGAGGCCACATCCCGGGGCAGCCAGGGCATCGTCCAGTGCGCCACGCGTTCCAGGGGTAGCCGGCTCCAGGCATGCTGCCAGACCGGGGTATGGGGCAGAGCCGTGAGACCTGCGACCAGCGTGAAGGCCACCAGGGCAATGCCACCCCGTGCCAGGCCAAACAGCCCACCCAGCAGCCGATCAAAGGCTTCGAGGCCCGCCAGGCGGACCAGGCTCGACAACAGGCTGCCCAACATGGCCGCGCCCAGCAGCACGAGCACAAAAACCACGACCAGGGCGGCCGCATGGCGTAACGCCGGGCTTTCCAGGCCGGACAGCAACGGTGCCAGCAGCGGGCCGAACAGGCGTGCCCCCAGAAAGGCCAGCACCCAGGCCATCAGGGAAAACACCTCTTTCACCAGACCGCGCAGGAGCCCCAGGGTGGCTGATCCCGCCAATACGGCGAGCACGAATAGATCCAGACCGCTCATGGCCCGATGATGACCGGATGAAAGCCCTTGGCCTTCAGCCGGGCCAGGGTTTCCAAGGCCTTGACCCGATCCTGGATGGGGCCCACGCGCACCCGGTACTGGCCGTTGCTGTCCGTCAGGCCGGCCTGGAAGCCCGCGGCCTGCGCCTTGCCAAGCAGGACCTTGGCATTCGTCTCGCTGGCAAATGCACCCAGCTGCAGGAAATAGCCCTTGCTGGCGAAGGCGGATTCCAGCCGTGGCGTGGGTCGGGGCTTTTCCGGTTTCTCGGGTATCGCCGGGGCAGCCATAGCGCGCGGCGTCTCCCCGCTGGTGGGTGATGCGGGCGTTTTCCCGTCCATGGGCGGAGATTGTCCGGGTTCCGCGGGCGGACGGCTCATGGGCGTAGGCTCCGCCACCTTGGAAAGGTCCGTCTCGGGCCGTGTCACCTCGCTCCCGGACGTGGACGCGTGATCACCGGCTGTCCCTTGCGCCACGGGCACGTCCGTTTGCGCCGATGTCGCGGATGGGGTGAAGGGGCTGTCTCGCGCCGGGATCTGGATGTCCACATCCGACCCGAGGGGCTTGGGATCCGGATCGAACAGCATGGGTACCACCAGTATGGCCAGCAGGGCGATGGCAACGGCTCCCACCAGGCGGCGCCGGCCACGGCGGCGCAGGGCTTCCGGATCGCTGTGCATCACATCCTGGATGCGGAGGTTGTCAGCCATGGGAGTCGGGCAGCACCTGAATTTCCGTCAACAGTTCGGCCGCGGTATAGAAAGAGCCGAATGCACAAATTGTATCAGCCGGCCCCGCCTCCCGGCATGCCGCCCGCCAGGCCGCGGCGACGTGCGCATGACACTGGTGGTCCGCTCCCATCTCCGCCAGCAGCGCGGCCAGGGATGCGCCGGACAGACCCCGCGGCCCATCCAGGCCGGCCACATGCCAACGCTGCGCCCAGGGCAGCAGGGCGGCGATCACGCCCCGGGCATCCTTGTCCGCCAGCATGGCCAGCACAGCGATGCGCCGCCCCGTCCCTGTACCGGCCAGGGTCGCGAGACCGGCCGCCAGTGCCCGGGCGGCATGTGGATTGTGGGCCACGTCCAGGATGCGCAGGGGCTGATGGGCAAGGATCTGCAGGCGGCCGGGTTGACGCGCCGCCACCAGCCCATCGCGCAAGGCGCGGCGGGGTACCGGCAGGCGCGCGCGCAGGCACTGCAGGGCGGCCATGGCGCAGGCTGCATTGCCCAACTGGTGCTCACCGGCCATGGCGGGCCTGGGCAGGGCCGGATAGACCTCATCTCCTACCCGGAGACTCCAGCCCTCGGCCCGGGTTTCGATACGGATCTCCCGGTCCCGGCACAACAGGGGCACACCCAAGGCCCGGGCGTGGCGCATCAGGCTGGCCGGGGGCGAGGGGTCACCACAGATGGCGGGTTTGCCCGCGCGGAAGATGCCCGCCTTCTCGTAGCCGATGGCCTCCCGGGTATGTCCCAGAAAGGTCTGGTGATCCAGATCCACGCTGGCGATCACGGCACAGTCGGCATCCCAGAGATTGACCGCATCCAGGCGTCCCCCCAGCCCGACCTCCAGTACGAGTGCGTCCAGAGGCTGGCGACGGAAAAGCCAGAAGGCCGCCAGGGTGCCCTGCTCGAAGTAGGTCAGGGGGATGCCGCCGCGCGCCGCCTCGACCGCCGTGAAGGCCTCGCACAAACCGGCATCCGTGGCGGGTTGACCATCGATGCGTACACGCTCGTTGTAGCGCAACAGGTGGGGCGAGGTATAGCAGCCGGCCTTCAGGCCCGCCGCGCGCAGCATGGCCTCCAGATAGGCGCAGACCGAACCCTTGCCGTTGGTCCCGCCCACGCTGATTACCGGACAGCCCGCAGCCAGCCCCAGTCGTTCCGCCACGGCGCGCACGCGCTCCAGTCCCAGGACGATGCTTTCCCGGTTGCGCGCTTCCAGGCAGGCCAGCCATCCCGCCAGGTCCAGTGTGGCGCCCAAGTGTGCGGCGTGTGTCTAGTCGGGACTGGGCTTGTGCAGCATCTGGGCGCACAGGCGCGCCAGGGTCTTCTTCAGTTCACGCCGGTCCACGATCAGATCCACGGCGCCATGTTCCTGCAGAAACTCGGAGCGCTGGAAGCCTTCGGGCAGCTTTTCCCGCACGGTCTGCTCGATCACCCTGGGACCGGCAAAGCCGATCAGGGCCCTGGGTTCCGCCACGATGACATCGCCCAGCATGGCGAAACTGGCGGACACGCCCCCCATGGTGGGGTCGGTCAGGATGGAAATGAATGGCAGACGATTGGCGGACAACTGGGTCAGGGCGGCGCTGGTCTTGGCCATCTGCATGAGCGACAGGAGGCCTTCCTGCATGCGCGCGCCGCCACTGGCGGACACGCAGATGAACGGTTTCTTGCCCTTGATGGCAGCTTCCACACCACGCACGAAGCGCTCCCCCACCACGGAGCCCATGGAGCCACCCATGAAGCGGAACTCGAAGGCGGCCACCACCACAGGCAGGCCCATCATGCGGCCTTCCATGACCACCAGCGCATCCTCCTCGCGCGTGGACTTGGCCGCATCGGCCAGACGGTCCGTGTATTTCCGGCTGTCCTTGAACTTGAGGCTGTCGGTGGGCTTCACATTGCCCCCCACCTCGCGGCGGCCCGCCTCGTCCAACAGCATGTCCAGGCGCTGGCGCGCACCGGTGCGGTGATGGTGGCCGCATTGCGGGCAGACATACTGGTTGCTTTCCAGATCCGCGGCATACAGCACCGCATCGCACGACGGGCACTTGCTCCACAGGCCCTCGGGCATGACCTTCTTGGCGGATTCCCGGCGCTTGATCTTGGGGGGAATGATCTTCTGGAACCAGCTCATTTTCGCTTCCTTACTCGTCCAGGGCGACACGCAGGCCATGCACGAAGCGTTTCACGTTACCCAGCATGGCTTCTGGGGTGGAATTCTCGATCTCCTGCACGATGCGTGAGCCGATCACCACGGCATCGGCCACAGCGGCCACCCTGCGGGCCGTCTCGGCATCCCGGATGCCGAAGCCCACACCGATGGGCAGGGTGATGTGACGGCGCAGGGCGGGCAGCCTGGCCTCCACCGCCGACAGATCCAGATTGGCCGCCCCGGTCACCCCCTTGAGGGAAACGTAATAGACATAGCCCCGGGCCAGCCCGGCCACCTCGGCGATGCGCTCGTCCCGGGTGGTGGGCGCCAACAGGAAGATGGGGTCCAGGCCATGCGCCTCCAGATGGGCAAAGGCCGTATGGCTCTCTTCCGGGGGGAAATCCACGGTGAGTACTCCGTCCACCCCCACCAGGGCGCAGCGCCGGGCAAAGGCCTCCCAGCCCATGGCCTCGATGGGGTTGCCATAGCCCATGAGAACTACCGGGGTGTCCTGATCCCGCTGACGGAACTCCGCCACCATGTCCAGCACGCCCCGCAGACTTACCCCATGGCGCAAGGCCTGCTCCGAAGCCCGCTGGATGGTGGGGCCATCCGCCATGGGGTCTGAAAACGGCACGCCCAGCTCCAGTACATCCGCCCCGACCTCCACCATGGCATGCAGCAGGGGCACGGTGTGCGCGGGTTCGGGAAAGCCGGCGGTGAGGAAGGGGATCAGGGCCTTGCGGCCCTGGACCTGGAGTCGGGCAAAGGTCTTGGCGATGCGGCTCATAGGGTGATCCCCTTGATGCGCGCCACGGTGTTCATGTCCTTGTCCCCCCGGCCGGAGAGGTTCACCAGGATGACCTGATCCCGGCGCATGCCGGGGGCGATCTTCATGGCCTGGGCCAGGGCGTGACTGGACTCCAGGGCCGGGATGATGCCCTCGAAGCGGCACAGGGCATCGAAGGCGGCGATGGCCTCGTCATCGTCGATGGCCACGTATTCCGCCCGTCCCAGGTCCTTCAGCAGGCAGTGCTCCGGTCCCACGCCCGGATAGTCCAGCCCGGCGGAAATGGAATGGGTCTCCACGATCTGACCATCCTCGTCCTGCATGAGATAGACCTTGTTGCCGTGCAGCACCCCCACCCTGGCGTTGGCCGTCAGGGGCGCGGCATGCTCACCACTGGCGATGCCGTGGCCTCCGGCCTCCACGCCGACGAGGCGCACGTCCCTGTCTTCGATATAGGGGTGGAACAGGCCGATGGCGTTGGAGCCGCCCCCCACGCAGGCGACGAGCACATCCGGCTGGCGCCCCAGCATTTCCAGCATCTGTGCCCTGGCCTCTTTGCCGATGACGCACTGGAAGTCCCGCACCAGCATGGGATAGGGATGTGGCCCGGCGGCGGTACCGAAAATGTAGAAGGTGGTCTCGACATTGGTCACCCAGTCACGGATGGCCTCGTTGCAGGCATCCTTCAGGGTGCGGGAACCGGATTCCACCGGCACCACCGTGGCTCCCAGAAGCTTCATGCGGAAGACGTTGGCGGCCTGACGCTGCACGTCCTCGGCCCCCATGTATACCACGCACTCCATGCCGAAACGGGCCGCCACGGTGGCGGTGGCCACACCGTGCATGCCCGCGCCGGTCTCGGCGATGACCCGCCGCTTGCCCATGCGACGGGCCAAGAGTGCCTGGCCGATGGCATTGTTGATCTTGTGGGCGCCGGTATGATTCAGGTCCTCGCGCTTGAGATAGATGCGGGCCCCCCCCAGGTGATCGGACAGGCGGCTGGCGTGATAGATGGGGCTGGGCCGGCCCACGTAGTGTTTCAGCTCATGGGCGAATTCGGTCTGAAACTCGGCATCGTCACGGAAACGCAGATACTGGCGGCGCAATTCGTCCACCGCCGGCATCAGGGTCTCCGCCATGTAGACGCCGCCGTAGGGACCGAAATGCCCGGCCTTATCGGGATAGTTGTACATCGACTTGCCTAATCTCGTTCACGAAAGCCGCGATTGCGGCTGCATCCTTGATGCCCGGTGCGGACTCCACGCCGCTGGAGACATCCACCGCCCAAGGCCGGACCAATCGCACCGCGTCGGCCACATTGACCGTGGTCAGTCCGCCCGCCAGCACCACGGGTCGGGACAGACCCACCGGGATCAATCTCCAGTCGAAGCTCTCGCCCGTGCCGCCGTGCGCCGCCGGGTTGAAGGCATCCAGCAGCAGGCCCTGGGCGTCGGCATGCAGCGCGGCGAATTGTATCAAATCGACCCCCGGTCTGACCCGCACGGCCTTGAGCCAGGGTAGGCCGAAGGATGCGCAATACGCTGGTGTTTCCTCACCATGGAATTGCAGGCAACCGGGGTGCAGGCGGTGGACGACTTCTGCAACGGTGGCCATGCCGGCATTCACGAACAGGGCTACGGTGGTGACGAAGGGGGGTAGGGCCTGGACAATCTCACAGGCCAGCTCCAGTCCGACCCGGCGGGGACTGCGCTCGGCGAACACCAAGCCGATGGCGTCGGCACCGGCCCGGGCAGCGGCAAGGCCGTCCTGCACGCGGGTAATGCCGCAAATCTTGATGCGGGTAGGCATGATGCTCAAAGGGTAAGAGGCAAGACGGGCATGATGCCACCACCGGTTGGCAGTCCCCAGCCCGGCGCGTACTTGACCTCCGTCAGATACAGGCCGTCGGCCGCGAAGGTGGCCGCGCCCCGGGTACGATCCCGCGAGGCCAGCAGTTCCCCCACCCACTCCGGTGGACGACGTTGCTGGCCCACCCAGACCAGTGTTCCCACCATGTTGCGTACCTGGTGGTGCAGGAACGCATTGGCGCGGAATTCGAACACCACGCAGCACCCCTGCCGCACTATCATGGCCTGGCGCAGTTCCCGGATCGGCGACCGGGCCTGGCACTCGGCGGCGCGGAAGGCGGAAAAATCATGCGTGCCCAGAAGCAGTGCGGCGCCCTGTTGCATGGCGGCCAGGTCCAGCTCGCCATGCAGCCAGCCCACCTTGCCCGCCAACAGGGCGGGACGCACATCCCGGTTGAGCAAAAGATAGCGATAGCCACGCTCCAGGGCACTGTGGCGGGCATCGAAGCCTCCCGATACCGACCGGGCCCAGAGCACGCTGATCCCCCGGGGCAGATGGGCATTGACGCCCCTGACCCAGGCGCTGTTGGGCCGCGTGTGCAGGCTATCGAAATGCACCACCTGGGCGCTGGCATGCACACCCGCGTCCGTACGCCCCGCGCTGACCGTCTTTACAGGTCCGCCGTGAATGACTGCCAGGGCCGCCTCCAGGGCATCCTGCACGCCACAGCCTCCGGGCTGGGTCTGCCAGCCGCAGAATCGAGAGCCATCGTATTCCAGGCCCAGGGCCCAGCGCCGCACACCAGCTCTCATGCACGTTTCAAGGATTCCACAAGCCAGACTGCCACAAGCCCAGGCCAGCCAGTGCCAGCGGAACCAGCACATCCCGCAACCGTAACGGATAGCGCATGAGCAATACCTGGTGCGGAATCCGGGGGTCCGGGACAGGATCGAACAGACCGCGCAGGTGGTTTCCCACGCGGCCAGTCGCGTGCCGAGCATGCTCCATACCCTCGATGGCCTTCAGGGTCAGGGCGATGCGCAGGGCGACACGGCCTGCATCCACCCTGCACCAACGCAGGGGATGCAGCAAGGCATATAGTCCCGATAGCATCCGGGCCGGGGTCAGGGCCAGCACCAGCACATCCAGCCACAGGAGCAGCACCACAAGGCGAGCGGCATGCTCCACACCTGCCATCAGGCCCGACCAGGTGGGCGCCCAGTCCCCCAGCGCCTGCCACATGGCATCCCCCGGCACGCTGTAGCCATAACCCAGCACCAGCATCAGCAACAACCAGCGGGTACGCCACAGCAGGCGACCGGGGTGCCGATCCAGTAGCCATATGCCGGACAGAGCGGCCAGGAGCAAAGGTCCCAGCAGAACGAAAGGCAACCCCGGGATCGCCAGGGCTGCCAGGACATAGATCAGGATCCGGCTGCCGGGGTGCAATCAACCCGCCTGGGCGAGCAGTTTTTCGGCCTCCGTCTTCTGTTCGCCATTCCCCTCCTGCAGCACTTCATGCAGGATTTCCCGGGCCCCCTCCCTATCCCCCATTTCCAGGTAGGCACGGGCCAGATCCAGCTTGGTCTCGACCTCTTCCAGCAGTGTCGTGCCGGAATCGGCTGCCGTACTCGCCACCAGTTCCGGCATCTCGGACATCATCTCTTCCCCGTGCCGGCGTGGCTGTTCTTCCACCTCGGCCCCGGGCACGGCCTCCTGGTGAGATGGCGCACCCAATTCCAAGTCGATGGCGCTGAAGTCGATCTCGGGCATGGCCTCGTCGATCGGAGTGGGCTCCGCCTCCTCGGGCAGTTCCAGTTCGACAAGCTCGGTGACCACGACCTCTTCCGGCGCACCGACGTCCGGAGCCTGAAACTCGATCATCGCTTCATCGGACATGTCCTGGGCGGCCGCATCCAGGTCCAGGGTGATCGTGGGCACCTCTTCCGTGGATTCTGGCAGCGCCTCGGCGATGGATGCCACGACGGGCTCGGGTTCAAACTCCAGGGACAGCGCATCGGCGTCGATATCGATGGTCGTCTCATGCAGCGCACCGGACGCCGGCAACGGTTCATCCGCCTGCGGCCCGGACACGGGCTCGATTCCGGGAGTAAAGTCCAGCGTATGGTCGTCAGGCGTTTCCCACACGCCGCCCTCCACCTCAGTCCGGCTGCTCGGCTCCAGTGCGATGTCTGGAACCCGCGCGGCTTCGGTATCGGCCACAGCGGTGTCTAAATTCAGGCCCTGGTCGGCCGCCGCCTCGGAAATCGGGGTGGTTTCCGGGATCGGGGCCTCGACCACCACCGGTTCGGCGGCAGCAAAGGATTGCCCCTGGGCCATGCGATAGAGCGGATTGTCGGGATCGATGGCGCGCCCCATCTCAGCGGCCCGCTGCCAGACCGGGGTATCCTGGCCGCCCAGGCCGGCATAGAGTTCACTGGCCGTGGTCTCGAAGGCGAGGGGATCCTTGCGGGCCGCATAGATTTCCAACAGCTTGAGTGCCACCTCATGCCGGCTGGAGTCTTTCTCCAGCGCCTCCTTCAGGATCTCTTCCGCCTGGGCATCGCGGCCATAGGCCATGTAGACCTCGGCCTCGGCAATGGGGTCCACCTCATGCGTGTCGATGGCGCCCAGTCCCAGACGACTGAAGTCCGTCAGCAGCATACTGCCTTCCGTGGTGGCTGTGCCTCCAGTAGCGGCCCCGGCCGTGGCTGCGGTATTGAATACGGCGCCGCTCTTGAAATCACCACCGGTCATGATGCTGTCTTCGAACTTGTTCAGCCCCTGGCGACGGCGGTTGCCCATCATCATCATCCACAACAGGCCGGAAAGCAGGCCTGCGGCCACCAGGCCACCAATGTAGATGGGATTCTTCAGGAACGTGCCCAGCCAGCCGCCCTCCTCTTCCACGGGCGCGGGAGGTCCGACAGGCACGGGCGGTACGGGCTTCACCATGGGCGTGGCCTCGACGGCAGGCCGTTCCTCGGGCGGGGGCGGTTCCGCTGGCACGGGCACGGGCGGGGCTTGCGGCTGTGTGGCCTCCTGGGCCTTCTGCTGCAGGAGTTTCTGCATGTCCTGCACGGTCCGCTCCAGCTGACTCACACGATCCTGGGATTCCTGCAAGGCACGGGACTTGGCGGCCAGTTCCTCTTCCAGGATCTGCATGCGTTCCTGCACCTTGGCATCGGCCTTGCCGGCGGTGGCCGGCTCGCCCTTCGACAGCTTCAGCACGTCCTTGGGTGTGGTGGCGACGCCCACCGAATCCTCGACCCTGGGCGTAATCTTGCCCGTGGTTGTCGCGGCATCCGCCCTGTCCGCCGGAATGGCCGCCGCACCTGCGGCCAACTTGCCGCGGTAGGCATGCCACTCGTCCAGGTGTTTGCGCAACATGCGCACCGCCTCCCCGGGTGTCGTCTGCCCTTGCACAGAATCCGCGCTGGGGATCCGCAGTACCGCACCCTTCTTCAACAGATTCATGTTGCGGTCGATGAAGGCCGACTTGTTGCTGAGATACAGTCCCGCCATCATCTGCTCGAGGGTGACGTCCGCGCCGCGCACACGACCTGCGATCGCCCGCAGGGTTTCTCCGGTCCTGACCGGACCGTAGCGGTCGGGCTGCGTCGCGCCTCCGGCATCCGGCCTGGTTGCTTCTGGCGGGGCTTTCACCTCCTGCCCAGGGAGCGAGTCGCGCGCGACTGGCATTCCCACTTCGGGCACCATGGGTTTTACCGACGTGTTCTGGGCAGCCGTGCGCCCATCCATCGGCGGGTCCAACAGAAGGGTGTATTCCCGGATGATGCGCCCCGTGCTCCAGTTCAGCTCGATGAGCAGCTCCAAGGCGGGGTCGGAGACGGGCACGGAGGAGCTGATGCGCACGATGGGCTGGCCGCTGGCCCGCTGGGCCACTTCGAATTCCAGACCACTCAGGGCACCCGAGCGCTCCAGACGCGCCTGGCGGAAAAGCTCCGGACTGGCAAGACGGGCGGACACCCCGGGCAGTTCCTCCTTGCTGACCGACAACAGCTCGATCTCGGCCCGCAGCGGCTGACCCAGGGCGGACTGTACGGAGAGCCTGCCCAGGCCGGCGGCGTGCACCCCTCCCACGGCGAGCAACAGCATCGACAGCAGTCCATTGATTCTGATGGATTTTTTCATCTCTCCGCCTTTTCCCTCAACCTTGAGTCATGGTATTTGCCGTACCCAACGAATCACAATTTTTCCAAATGGCTCATGGAGTTAGGTACACAAGCTTAGGTGCGGTTTACGTTAGCATCGAAGTTATCGGTTTTTCAATCCAATTTTTCGTCGTCTCGACCCAGCCGGCCGCCTCCCGGCGCAGCGGGTCACGCATCATGCATAAACATGCGCATTGTCCCCCGACCCGAATCCAATCAAGAAAGATATCGGAGGTTTTTCGGGAATCTGTAGCGGGCACGGCCCTCCAGTGGAAGCACCGCATGCCATCGGGCAAATTCCGGTTTGCCGCTCAAGGCATGCAGGATGCCTTCCGCTGCGACTACCAGGACCAGATGCACACACAGGAACACCATCCCGTCGCAGGAAACACGGGGCGGGAAGTGGTCACGACCTGCGACCTCTCCAGCATCGATGGAGCGGAAAGACCCGCCGGCGCCTCCCACTGAACCACGAGAATGCCCTGCCCGCATGGAGCACCCGCCTGCAGGACGGCCGGATCGACGCGAGACACCCCCGGCGTAGTGGCCAACTCAGGCTTCCAGGAGGATGTGCAGCATGCGGCGCAGGGGCTCGGCCGCACCCCACAGGAGTTGGTCACCCACGGTAAAGGCGGACAGGTACTCCCTACCCATGGTGAGCTTGCGCATGCGGCCGACGGGCACGGCGAGGGTGCCGGAGACTGCGGCAGGGGTGAGCTGTTCCATGGAGGTCTGACGATCATTGGGCACCACCTTCACCCAATCATTGTGTGCCGCGAGAATGCCGTGGATCTCGTCCAGGGGCACATCCCGGGTCATCTTGATGGTCAGGGCCTGGGAGTGGCAGCGCATGGCCCCCACACGTATGCACAGACCATCGATGGGAATGGGGTTGTCGGAGCGCCCCAGGATCTTGTTGGCCTCCACCTGGGCCTTCCACTCCTCCTTGCTCTGCCCGGATTCCAGCTGCACGTCGATCCAGGGGATCAGGCTGGCGGCCAGAGGCACGGGCCAGGCCTCCAGGGGGTAGCGCTCGGAGCGCAGGAAATCGGTGACTTTCCTGTCGATCTCCAGGATGGCGGATGCCGGGTCGTCCAGCAGGGTCTTCACCTCGGCGCTCACTGCGCCCATCTGCCGCAGCAGCTCGCGCATGTTGCGGGCGCCTGCGCCGGAGGCCGCCTGATAGGTCTGGGGCGCGACCCATTCCACCAGGCCCTGCTTGAACAGGCCACCGATGGCCATGAGCATGAGGGAGACCGTGCAGTTGCCGCCCACATAGGTCTTCACGCCTTTCTGCAAACCGTCCAGGATGACCTGCCTGTTCACGGGATCCAGGATGATGATGGCCTCGTCCTGCATGCGCAGGGCCGAAGCGGCGTCGATCCAGTAACCGTCCCAGCCGGACGCGCGCAGCTTTGGGTAAATCTCCTTGGTGTAGTCGCCGCCCTGGCAGGTGATGACGACGTCCATCGCCTTCAGTGCGTCGATGCTGCCGGCATCCTTGAGGGGCGGCACGTCCCTGCCGATGTCCGGCCCCTTGCCCCCCACGTTGGAGGTGGTGAAGAACACCGGCTCGATGTGGTCGAAATCCCGTTCTTCCCGCATGCGGCCCATGAGCACCGAGCCCACCATGCCGCGCCAACCGATCAAGCCCACTCGTTTCATATCCGTGCCTCTGAATTGCGAAACCATCCCTGACCGGGAATGGGAGCGAGATTATAAGCCTGAGCGCCCAGGTTTCAGTTGGCCGCCGGCCCTGGCCAGGGCTTTTCTCAGTGTCTCGTCATGGGCAGCCAAGGGCAGATCCGAGTGGTGAAGCAGTTCCTCGCATTCCGGCGGGCTAGCCCAGATATTTCACCGCCCCTCTGATCCTGTAAGCGGTGGGTGTTGTCGGAGAGGAGGCTCAGGCTGGTGGATTGCTCAATGATCGAGCTGTTTCCTGTGCCGAGGGCAAACTCCCCTACCCCCGAAGCGTCGACATGTCGGGGCCGCACTCGGGATGGTTCATGGAGAAGCGCGCGCGGGTGCCGAAGAGATCGAGCTGGGTCTCCTTGGTCCGGTTCTCGGCCTCCCCGCGCCGGCAATACAGACCGTCGTAGAGGGCTGCGGCCGGCTGGGTCAGGTTGGTGACGATGAAACGCGGGTTGGCCCCCTGGCTGCCACACTCCAGGCGGGTGACGAGGCGACGTTCCCGCTCCCAACTGTCGACGGCATAGCGGAATTCCCGGATCCGGCGCTGCTCGGTCTGCGTGCCCGGGAGCTGTTCGGCCATCTCCTGTTCCCAGTCGGCGGCGATCCGATGCAGGCGGGCATTCCTCGCTGCGCCGATGACATGGCCGACCGCCTGGCGCTCGCACCAGCGGATGAGGCGTTGCCGACAGAAGCCGGGATCCCCGCGCACGATGATGCGCACTTCGGGCCAGGTCTGGCGCAGCCGGATGACCAGGAGCCTGTCCACGGCGGCGGCGTGCTTCGCCCCGTCGATCCGGCTCTTGCGCAGCACGCAGGCCTGCATGGCCTTGCCACAGTAGACGTACAGTGGCTGGTAGCAGTAGTGGTCGTAGTAGGCGCGGAGCTCACGCTGTTCCTGGTCGCCGTGCTGGGGAATGTCAGAGGCATCCACATCCAGCACCAATTCAGCAGGCGGTGACACGTGGCCGGCGATGAATTGCTCGACCAGCACCCGGTTCAGGGCCGCCACGTCGGCCCGGCTGACGCGGCATTCCATGCGGCACAGCGTGGGGCTGCTGCCCAGGGCTTCGCCGGTGCCCACCGCCGTTTGCAGCAGCGGATCCTGGCGCAGGGCGGCATGGTCGTTCAGGTCTTCGTAGCCGCAGCACAGACCATACAGCCGCTGGGCCACCAGGTCGCGCAGTTCATGAACGATCAGGTCGGGGTCACGCGGGTCGTGCAGGACGCCAGCCACCGCCGCCGACAGGCCAATCTTCCGGTCCACCTGCCGCAGCAGCATCAGCCCGCCGTCCGAACTGAGCGCTCCTCCCTGGAAATTCGCTTCGATCCGGCGCCGTCCCTGGCGCCCAAAGCCCAGCTCGTCAGCGGTACACTTTGGCATTGGCGGAACTCCTCTCAATACGGCCTGGACACCTGCATTGGAGCGCCTTCCCGGCGGTTCCGCCGACCTCTCTATGAAATATCCGGGTTAGCAAGGAGGATAGGTTCCAGGGCATCCAGGACGAAGTCCGTGTGTATGGAGTGACTCACCCGCCAGCCCACGGTGCGGGGGGCAAACATGTCATCACGAAGGCCACATACGGCCGGTCCTGCCCGGTGGAAACACGGGCGAAGTCGGACACCCAAAGCGGATGGGGCGGTCGGCCTTGAACTGGTGGCTGACCCGATCCAGAAGGCACGGCACCTTGGCATCCGGAATCGTGGTGCGCGCTGCCTTGCCACGGCGTACGCCACGCAGCCGGAGCAGGCACATCAGTCACTCGACGGTGCGGCACGTCACCGCGCCGTCTTCTCGGTTGAGTTGGCGCCAGACCTTCCCGGCCCCATGGGCCCGCACAGCGGCCTGCCAGACGCGCAGCACCTACGGCAGCAGGTTGGTATCGCACGGGGCTCGCGGTGAGCGCAAGGCATTCTCCTGGAGGCAAGCGCAGCGCCGCAGACGCGGAGGCCTTTGGGATAGAAGCCAAAGGCCGAGACGGCGAAGACGGCACGGGGCACAGTCCGCAAAGCCTGACGGGCACCGCGCCGACACGTCTTGATCGCTCAGGGCATCACGCAGAAGGACGTGCCGAACGCTTCAATGCGGCTCAGGCATTCATGTCGCCGCCCCACGCTCCACCTCAACGGTGACGTGTGCCAACTCGTGGATGTGGGCGAGCAGCGCCTTGTAATGCGCAGGCTCTCGGGGCTCCCACGCCATCAGCGAAACAATCGCCGCGTAATGGCCGGGGCCGACCTGCCACACGTGAAGATCCGTGACCGCGCTGCCCGTGGGCGCGATCGCTTCGCGGATTTCTTCCCGGACTTCCTCGCCTTCGGCTGCGGCATCGAGCAGCACGCTGCCGGTGTCCCGGATGAGGCCCCACGACCATCGCGCGATCACCAGCGCGCCGACCACGCCCATGACTGGATCGGCCCACGTCCAGCCATAGCTGCGTCCCAGCAGCAGCGCGACGATGGCGAGCACGGAAGTCAGGGCATCGGCCATCACATGCAGATATGCCGCGCGCAGGTTGTTGTCGCGGGCCTTGCGCTGCGCGTGGCGCTCGTCGCGATGATGGTGGAGGTGGTGACCATGATGGGAATGGCTGTCCTTCAACAGCCATGCGCAGACCAGATTGACGATCAATCCCAAGATGGCCACCGCAATGGCCTGCTCGAAGTCGATATGGATGGGCTGGGTCAGACGAACCAGACTCTCCCAGCCGACCAGCAAGGCGATCAGGGCCAGCAGCACCGCACTGGCGAATCCGGCGAGGTCGCCAAGCTTGCCGGTGCCGAAGGTGAAACGCGGATTGCCGATGTTGCGACGTGCGAAGCGGTAGGCCAGTGCGGCGATCAGCATGGCACCGGCATGGGTGGACATATGCCAGCCATCGGCTACCAGCGCCATTGAGCCATAGAGGGTGCCGGAGACGATTTCCACCACCATCATGCTGGTGGTCAGTGCAATCACCAGCCACACCTTGCGCTCATTGCGCTGGTGGTCGCTGCCAAGGAAGAAGTGATCGTGGCCAGGCGTTGAGAAGCTGTTCGTGGTCATCAGTAAATCCGGGTTGTCATGTGTCCTACGGGGCCACCGGAAGGTGGAGGGTTTATTTCAGGTAGGTACGGATGATCTCGATCATTTCTTCGCCGCCCTGTTGCCGCGCCTTGTCGGTCGGAACGGCCAGGACATGCTCGCGCAGATGGTCTTCCATGACCTCGACGGTCAAGCCGCTAACCGCGCCTCGCACGGATGCGATCTGGCGCAGAACCTCGACGCAGGCGGCCTCGGCCTCCAGGGCACGTTCGATACCTTCAATTTGCCCCTTGATACGGCGCACGCGGGCGATCAGCTTGTCTCTCTGTCGAGTGGTGTGAGACATGATGAGCAGTCCAGTATGGTATAGGGGGTTATGTTAAACGATGCGACACAATGCATCGAACTGGCCCTGTTTCGTAGAGTTCTTACCCACGATTGACGAGGCTTACGTACGCTGCGCCTCGAACCGGTGTTGTTCGTGCTGCACAGGGCAGTGGTAGTCCTGCAACGAATGCAGTCCGCGATGATTGTAGAAGACCATCATCGCCAGCCCGTTGCGCGCGGAGTTGGGCAGGCAAACAGACGACTATCTTGGCGCGCCATGAAATGGCTGCAGGTGGCCCGCCTGCCGGCCACAATTCCACGTCCGGCCTCAGGGCAGCATACCGGACCGCCCCGCCTTCAATCCATTCCGCCCGGCGGGCCACCTACATGGCCGCGACGACGGCATCGCCCATGCCAGAGCAGGATACCTTCTCACTGCCCTGCGTCCAGATGTCGCCAGTACGGTAACCCTGGGCGATGACCTTCCTCACCGCGTTGTCGATGCGGTCGGCGCTTGCCGGGTCGTTGAAGGTGTATCTGAACATCATGGCTACGGACAGGATGGTGGCCAGCGGGTTGGCCATGTCCTTGCCGGCGATGTCCGGGGCGGAACCATGGCTGGGTTCGTACATGCCCTTGTTGTGCTCGTCCAGGGAGGCGGAGGGCAGCATGCCGATGGAGCCGGTGAGCATGGCGGCCTCGTCCGAGAGGATGTCGCCGAAGATGTTGCCGGTGACCATGACGTCGAACTGCCTGGGCGCGCGCACCAGCTGCATCGCGGCGTTGTCCACATACATGTGGCCGAGTTCCACCTCGGGATAATCGCGGGCGATCTCGATCATCACCTGACGCCACAACTCCGTGGTCTCCAGCACATTGGCCTTGTCCACGGAACAGACCTTTTTATTGCGTTTCATGGCGATGTCGAAGGCGATGCGGCCGATGCGGCGGATCTCCGACTCGGAGTAGCGCATGGTGTTGATGCCCTCGCGCTCGCCATTTTTCAACCTGGAAATGCCACGCGGCTGGCCGAAGTAGATGTCGCCGGTGAGCTCACGCACGATCATCAGGTCCAGACCGGACACCACCTCGGGCTTGAGCGTGGAAGCAGAGGCCAGCTCTGGATACAGCAGGGCGGGACGCAAGTTGGCGAACAGGTTCAGATCCTTGCGGATGCGCAGCAATCCCCGCTCGGGGCGCATGTCCCGAGGCAGATCGTCATATTTCCAGTCGCCCACCGCCCCCAGCAGCACGGCATCGGCGTCCTGTGCCAATTTGAAGGTGGCCTGCGGCAGGGGGTCGCCGGCGCTGTCATAGCCCGCTCCGCCGATGGGAGCCTCTTCCATTTCGATCTTCAGGCCATCCGCCCTGAGTACGTTCAGGACCTTGACCGCCTGGGCGACGATCTCCGGGCCGATGCCGTCGCCCGGCAGGACTGCGAGTTTCATGGGCTTCCTTTCAGGCGAACAGCCAAGGGACTTCCTGTCTGCGCCGGGCCTCGTAGGCCAGGATCCTGTCCGTCAGCTGCAGGGTCAGACCGATGTCGTCCAGACCGTGCAGGAGACGATGCTTGCGCTGGGCATCCACATCGAAGTCAAAGACCTGGTCGCCGGGCGTGGTCACGGTCTGGGCCGCCAGATCGATGTCCAGGCGATAGCCTTCCCGGGCGAAGGTCTCACGGAACAGCCGGTCCACCACCGTATCGGGCAGGACAATAGGCAGCAGGCCGTTCTTGAAGCAGTTGTTGTAGAAGATGTCGGCGAAGCTGGGGGCGATGATGGCTCTAAAGCCGTAGTCCTCCAGGGCCCAGGGCGCATGTTCCCGGCTGGAGCCGCAACCGAAGTTCTCGCGCGCCAGCAGCACCGAGGCACCCTGGTAACGGGGCTGGTTGAGCACGAAATCCGGGTTCAGTGGACGCTTGCCATGATCCATGCCCGGCTCGCCGTGGTCCAGATAACGCCACGCGTCAAAGGCATTGGGGCCGAAGCCGGTACGCTGGATGGACTTGAGGAACTGCTTGGGGATGATGGCATCCGTATCCACATTGGCCCGGTCCAGGGGCACCACCAGGCCCTGCAGCCGGGTGAAGGGTGTCATCGCGTGGACCTCTGGATGGCCTCTCCCGCCTTCTCGATGTCCTGACCCACGCCGCGCATGGTATTGCAGCCATAGATGCTGAACACCACACCCACGGCCACCAGCAGCAAAACCACCTTCACCACGCCCAGGATGATCCACTTGCGCGGGATGCCACCCCCTTCACTGTTCATGTCGCTCATTTCAATGCCTCTCGGATATCAACAAAATGTCCATATACAGCCGCGGCTGCCGCCATGGCGGGGCTCACCAGGTGGGTGCGCCCACCCTGCCCCTGCCGACCCTCGAAATTGCGGTTGGAAGTGGAGGCACAACGCTCACCCGGTTCCAGCCGGTCGGCGTTCATGGCCAGGCACATGGAACAACCCGGCTCCCGCCACTCGAATCCCGCCTCGATGAATATCCTGTCCAACCCTTCCCTTTCCGCCTGGCTCTTCACCAGGCCGGAGCCCGGCACCACCAGGGCCTGTTTCACGTTATCCGCCACCCTGCGGCCCTGCTGCAGGCCCCATTGCACCACGGCCGCCGCATCCCGCAGATCCTCGATACGGGAGTTGGTGCAGGAGCCGATGAAGACCTTGTCCACGGCAATCTCCTGGATGGGGGTATGCGCCGTGAGCCCCATGTACTGGAGGGCCCGTTCCCAGTCCGCCTGGCGTACCGCATCCGGGGCTTCCGCCGGATCCGGCACGCGGCCGTCCACGGGCACCACCATCTCCGGCGAGGTTCCCCAGGTAACCTGGGGGCGGATCTCCGCCGCGGTCAGTTCCACCACGGTGTCAAAGTGGGCCCCCGGATCCGATACCAGGGTGCGCCACCAGGTCACGGCCCGGTCCCACATCGCCCCCTTGGGGGCCTGGGGCTTGTCCCGCAGGTAGTCGATGGTGGTGTCGTCCACCGCCACCAGCCCGGCCCGGGCACCGGCCTCGATGGCCATGTTGCAAAGGGTCATGCGTCCCTCCATGGACAGGCCACGGATGGTGGAGCCACCGAATTCCATGGCGTAGCCCGTTCCCCCCGCGGTACCGATGCGACCGATGACCGCCAATACGATGTCCTTGGCCGTGACCCCCAGGGGCAGTTCGCCCTCCACCTGTACCAGCATGGTCCTGGATTTCTTCTGCCACAGACACTGGGTGGCCATGACGTGTTCCACCTCGGAGGTACCGATGCCGAAGGCCAGCGCGCCAAAGGCCCCATGCGTGCTGGTATGGGAGTCACCGCATACCAGGGTCACGCCAGGCTGGGTGAAGCCCTGTTCCGGACCGATGACATGCACGATGCCCTGACGCGGGTCGTGCATGCCGAACTCGGTGAGGCCGAAATCCTGGCAGTTGGCCCCCAGGGTCTCCACCTGGTTGCGGGATATGGGATCGGCAATCCCGGCCTGACGGTCCGTGGTGGGCACGTTGTGATCCGGCGTGGCCAGTATGGAATCGGCACGCCACAGCTTGCGCCCATGCATGCGCAGGCCCTCGAAGGCCTGGGGACTGGTGACTTCATGCACCAGGTGGCGGTCGATATAGATCAGGGCCGTGCCATCGGGCTCCTGGTGCACCACGTGGGCGTCCCACAATTTGTCGTACAAGGTCCTGGGGGTCATGCCATCACCGTCACACCATCACTGCTCGCGAAAACCACCCAATTGTCGCATTTCCATGGCTCTAGCCGCCACTTCCCACCCTGGGTGGGCGGCCTTTCAGGGCAAATATGCAGACCGCCAGCAACGCCATGCCGGCCCCCGTGGCAAATGTCATGCCTGCTCCCAGTGCATCCCACAGGGCACCGGCGACAAGGCTGCCCAGGGTGCCCCCCACCCCCAGAGCGAGGCTGTTGTACAGGGCCTGGCCCCGGGCCTGGTTGCGGCCGGTGAAATGCCGGTGCACCAGACTCATGGCGGAGGCGTGGTAGGCGCCAAAGGTCAGGGCGTGCAGCAGTTGCGCGAAAAGCAGCAGGGGCAGGTGGCCCGCCCCATGGCCGATGAGCAGGAAGCGCAGGAACGCCGCCAGCAGGGTCAGTAGCAGTACGCTTTCCACCCGCGCGCGGGCGAAAACCCGGGGCATGAGCAGGAAGACGCCGATCTCGCTCACCACCCCCAGGGCCCACAACCACCCCGCCAGGCTCTTGCTGTAGCCCAGTTCCACCAGATGGATGGTGAAGAAGGTGTAATACGGCCCATGCGCAGCGGTCATGAGCAGGCCCGCGAGGATGAGGGCCCAGACCTGGGGACGGCGCAGCACCCGGCCCAGGGGGGTATGTTCCTGGTCCGGGTGGCCCACCTGCGCCTCAGGGACCAGGTGCGCCGTGACCAGGATGCCCAGCAGCAGCAGCAACACCACCCACAGCACCAGGCGGATGGAGGCGTGGTCCAGGGCCGTCCCCAGCCCCACCACCACCAGGATGAAGCCCACGGAGCCCCAGAGCCGGATGCGGCCATAACGCTCCGTGTGCTCCCGGAGGTGGGACAGGGTGATGGCCTCCACCAGGGGCAGGGAGGCACTCCAGAAAAAGCTGATGAGGCTCATGATCAGAAACAGGGGCCAGAAGCGGGTGACCCAGAACACCCCCACGAAGGCGATGAGACAGACGAAGGCCGCCAGCTGCACGATGGCCACCCGCCGGCCGGTGCGGTCGGCGATGTGGCCCCAGACGTTGGGAGCGAAGATGCGCATGACCTGGAGCAGGGACATGAGCACGCCGATCTGCCAGGCATCGAAGGCCAGGGCACGCAGGTACAGGCCCCAATAGGGGGCCATCACGCCCACGAAGGCGAAATAGAAGAAATAGAAACCGGACAGGCGCCAGTAGGGCACGCCCCCGGCCTGCTGGCTCATGCCCAGCTCAGGCCTGGCCCGGGATGGGGGGGGATGGCGGCATCACATCGGCGTTCTGGGCCCGCTGCCGCAGGGCATGGTCCATGAGCACGATGGCCAGCATGGCCTCGGCGATGGGGGCGGCGCGGATGCCCACGCAGGGGTCGTGGCGGCCGTGCGTGACCACCTCGATGGGCGCACCGGTCAGATCGATGGAACGCCCGGGGATGCGGATGCTGGAAGTGGGCTTGATGGCAATGGAAGCGGTGATGGCCTGGCCCGTGGAAATCCCCCCCAGCACGCCCCCGGCATGGTTGGAAAGAAAGCCCCGGGGGCTGAGTTCGTCACGGTGCTCGGTCCCCTTCTGGGCCACGCAGGCGAAACCATCGCCGATCTCCACACCCTTCACCGCATTGATGCTCATGAGCGCATGGGCCAGATCCGCATCCAGGCGATCGAACACCGGCTCACCCAGCCCAACCGGCACGTTGTCCGCCACCACGTTGATGCGCGCCCCCACGGAATCTCCCTCCCTGCGCAGGGCATCCATGTACTGCTCCAGGGCCGGTATGGCCTCGGGGTCCGGGGAAAAGAAGGGATTCCGGTTGACTCCTTCCCATGCTTTGAAATCCACCACGATGGGGCCCAGCTGGGCCAGGTAGCCGCGGATGAGAGTGCCGTATTGCTCGTGCAGCCACTTCTTGGCGATGGCCCCCGCCGCCACCCGCGCCGCCGTTTCCCGGGCCGAGGAGCGGCCACCGCCGCGATAGTCACGGAAACCGTATTTCTGGGTGTAGGTGTAGTCCGCATGCCCTGGCCGGAAGGTGGCGGCGATGTTGCCGTAGTCCTTGCTGCGCTGATCCTCATTGCGGATCAGCAGGGCGATGGGGCTGCCGGTGGTCCTGCCCTCGAACACTCCGGACAGGATCTCCACCGTATCCGACTCCCGTCGCTGGGTCACGTGCCGGGAGGTGCCCGGTTTGCGCCGGTCCAGATCGACCTGGATCTCAGCCTCCGTCAATGCCAGCCCGGGTGGACAGCCATCCACCACACAGCCGATGGCCGGGCCATGGGACTCGCCGAAGGTGGTCACGCAAAAGAGCAAACCGAGAGAATTGCCGGGCATGGGCGTGGAAAATCGTATGACCGAAAAATTATCGCATGTCCGCATACACATGGTCGCGCAGGCCCCCGCGCCTGGACCTGGCGGGTACACGGCGTGCGCTCGTGCATGGATTGCGGTATTTTCACGGGCCTTCCTCGCTGCGCGCTCATGCCCCATGAAAGCCCTTGCCCTTGCATCGCTATCCCTGCTCTGTCTGCTCCCGCTGCCCGCCCAGACCGATGAGGCACTGACCGACGAAGCCTTAGAGGCCAGGCAGATTCATGCAGGCCGGGAGAAGGCCCAACCCTGTACCACCTGCCATGGCCTGGACGGGCTGCGTCAGGGTGGCGAGATGCCCGCCATCGGCGGGCGACGGTACGACGAACTGCTCTACCAGCTGGGGCGCTTCCGCCGCGCGGACCGCTTCCACCCCGCCATGACCCTGTTGCTGCAGACCTTCGACGTAGCCGACATGGCGGATGTCGCCGCCTATTTCGCTAGCGTGGATCGGGATCGGGCGACGCGGTCGAACCCCTACGTCGCACGCTGATCAGTCGCACCAAGAACGCAGCATTTCCAGCCCCCAAGCCACACCGAAACCGGTGATGTCGGAATTCACCGCACCCAGGCCACCCTTGCAGCGACTGGCTGACAGGTCCATATGCAGCCAGGGCACATCGCCGACGAAGCGCTGCAGGAAGCGCGCGGCCAGGATGTGATCCGCTTCGGATTCCAGGGTGCACTGCTTCACGTCCGCCACCAGGGAGTCCAGGGCCTGGTCGTAGTCCTCGGGCATGGGGAAGGCCACCACCCGCTCACCGCTGGCCTCGCCGGCCGCCACGGCACGGGCCGCCAGTTCGGCGCGGTTGCTGATGACCCCGCTCATGCGCTCCCCCAGGGCCACGGCCATGCTGCCGGTGAGGGTGGCGAAGTCCAGGATGGCGGCAGGCTTGTCCCGGGCCGCCAGGGCCAGGGTGTCCGCCAGCACCAGGCGACCCTCCGCGTCGGTGTGCACGATCTCGATGCTGGTGCCATTCAAGGCCGTCACCACCTCGTTCTGGGTGTAGGCCTCAGGCGAGAGGTGATTCTGGGCGATCGCCAGCCAGACCTCCAGGCTCAGGGGCAGCTTCATCTGGCTCGCCGCCAGCAGCAGCCCCAGGGCCACGGCCGAGCCATTCATGTCGTCGTGCATGTTGTGCATGTAGCGGGCCGGCTTCAGGTTGTGACCACCGGTGTCGAAGCAGATCCCCTTGCCCACCAGGGCAAGATGCCCGCCCTTGCCCCTCACCCCTTTTCCGGTTCGCCCCGGATATCCCAGCCTGACGATGGCGGCATCCTCGTGTCCGCTGCCCCGGGCCACGGCCAGGAACGCCCCAGCTTTGAGCGCTTGCAGCCGCCTGGCGTCGTACTCCTCCATCCGCCAGCCCCAGGCCTTGGCCAACTTGCGGATCTCGACCCGGTAGCTGGCCGGCGTCAGCAGGTTGGGCGGCAGCAGGGTGAGACGGCGACACAGAGTGTTGGCCTGCGCCAGGGCCTGTTCCCATTGCAGGTCCAGCCCCGCCACGCCATGCAATATCAGCCGCTGCAGGGGTTTGACCGGCCTGTCCGTCTTCCAGGCCGGCAGGGTCATGCCGTTCACGCTGGCCACGTAGACCGCCGCGCGGGCGGCCCGGACCCGGAAGTCGTCCGGGCCGTAGACGGCGATCCGCAGCAGTTGCGCCTGCTCATCCAGCAGGGGTTTCACGGCCTGGCGCAAGCGCTCGTGCCACTTGAAGGGCGTCGCATCAGCCTCCAGGCGCAGCCAGACCGAAAGCCAGCCACCCTCCAGTTCCAGGGTCAGGGGTTGCTCGACCAGCTCCGCGGCAGATTTTTGGCGCCGCTTCATGGCCGCTTCCACGGTCTGTCTGTCTGGGGCGCCATGCCAATCCTCATCGGCCGGAAGCAACACCAACAGATGACCCGGGTCCTTGCCCCGCTTGTGCAACGGGGCCCTGCGCTGGGTCAGGTGGGCCGGCCCGGCATCCTGGGGCAGCAAAGACTTCATCAGCACTCCTTCATATTGAAAACATCAATAATGAATATTGAAAAATTGACCATGACCCGGTGTGCCTTGGATAATTCGCGAGGTTGATCAAGATTGTTCCATGAAACCCCGATTCCATTAGCATTGCCCGCTGCGTGGCCCATCCGCACGAGGCCGCGCACGAAGACCTAAGGAGAACTCCTTCCATGCCCAACGCCCTGCCCGACATCGACCCCCAGGAAACCCGCGAATGGCTGGACGCCCTGGCCGCCGTCATCGCAGAACAAGGGGTCGAGCGCGCCCACTATCTGCTGGAGCGTCTCATCGACAAGGCCCGGCGTTCCGGCGCCTATCTGCCCTATAACGCCACCACGGCCTATGTGAACACCATACCTGTGCACCTGCAGGACAAGCATCCCGGGGATGTAGCCATGGAATCCCGCATCAAGGCCCTGATCCGCTGGAACGCGGTGGCCTGTGTCATGCGCGCCAATGAAAAGGCCCCGGGTGTGGGCGGCCATATCGCCAGCTTCCAGTCCTCCGCCACCCTGTATGAGGTGGGCTTCAACCATTTCTTTCGTGCCCCGCACGACCAGCATGGCGGCGATCTGGTGTTCTTCCAGGGTCATTCCTCCCCAGGCATCTATGCCCGGGCCTTCCTGGAGGGCCGCATCGACGAAGAACAGATGGCCAACTTTCGCCAGGAAACCGGTGGCCGGGGCATCCCCTCCTATCCCCACCCCTGGCTCATGCCGGATTTCTGGCAGTTCCCCACCGTTTCCATGGGCCTGGGCCCCCTGCAGGCCATCTACCAAGCCCGCTTCCTCAAGTACCTGCATGATCGCGGCATCGCCGACACCTCCGGCCGCCATGTCTGGACCTTCCTGGGGGATGGTGAGACCGACGAACCCGAGACCCTGGGGGCCATCACCCTGGCCTCCCGGGAGAAACTGGACAACCTGATCTTCATCATCAACTGCAACCTGCAGCGCCTGGATGGCCCGGTGCGCGGCAACGGCAAGATCATCCAGGAACTGGAGGCCGCCTTCCGCGGCGCGGGCTGGAACGTCATCAAGGTGATCTGGGGCTCCTACTGGGACCCCCTGCTGGCCATGGATACCCACGGCCTGCTGCAAAAGCGCATGGAAGAATGCGTGGACGGCGAATACCAGAACTTCAAGGCCAAGGGTGGTGCCTATACCCGGGAACATTTCTTCGGCAAGTATCCCGAACTGAAGGAGATGGTGGCGGCCATGTCCGATGAGGACATCTGGCGCCTGAACAGGGGTGGGCATGACCCCCACAAGGTCTATGCCGCCTATGCGGCGGCGGTGAGGCACACCGGCCAGCCCACGGTGATCCTGGCCAAGACCGTGAAGGGCTACGGCATGGGCGCGGCGGGCGAGGCCCAGAACCCCACCCACCAGCAGAAGAGGATGGACCTGGAATCCCTGCGGGCCTTCCGCGACCGCTTCCGGATCCCCATCGCCGACGCGCAGCTGGAACGGCTGCCCTTCTACCGTCCGGAGGCCAACAGCCCGGAGATGCAATACCTGCATGCCAGGCGCGCCGCCCTGGGGGGCTACCTGCCCATGCGTCGGCGGAAGGCGGAGGCCCTGATGGCCCCGCCTCTGTCCACCTTCCAGGCCATGCTGGAGGCCACCGGCGAGCGGGAGATCTCCACCACCATGGCCTTCGTGCGCATCCTCACCACCCTGCTGCGCGACAAGGCCCTGGGTCGCCATGTGGTGCCCATCATCCCGGACGAGGCACGCACATTCGGCATGGAGGGACTGTTCCGCAGCGTGGGCATCTATTCCTCCGTGGGGCAGCTCTACGAGCCCGTGGACTCGGACCAGGTCATGTATTACCGGGAGGACAAGGGCGGCCAGATCCTGGAGGAGGGCATCAACGAGGCCGGCGCCTTCTGCTCCTGGCTGGCGGCCGCCACTTCCTACAGCACCAATGCCGTACAGATGGTGCCCTTCTACATCTACTACTCCATGTTCGGCTTCCAGCGCGTAGGGGACTTCGCCTGGGCCGCCGGCGACTCCCGCGCCCGCGGCTTCCTTCTGGGCGGCACCGCCGGACGCACCACCCTCAACGGCGAAGGCCTGCAACACGAGGATGGTCATTCCCAGCTGCAGGCCGCCCTGATCCCCAATTGCATCTCCTACGATCCCACCTTCCATTACGAGCTAGCGGTGATCATCCAGGACGGCCTGCGGCGCATGCACCAGGAACAGGAGGACGTGTTCTATTACATCACCGTGATGAACGAGAACTACAGCCACCCGGCCCTGCCCAAGGGGGCCGAGCAAGGCATCCTCAAGGGGCTGTACCGCCTCTCCGAAGGCGGCAAGACAAAAGGCAAGGCCCGCCGCGGCGGCAAGGCCTCGCCCCGGGTCCAGCTGCTGGGCTCCGGCACCATCCTGCGTGAGGTTCTGGCCGCCGCCGAGCTGCTGGAGAGCGACTGGGGTGTGGCCGCCGATGTGTGGAGCGCCACCAGCTTCAACGAACTTCGGCGGGAAGCCCAGGAGGCACACCGCTGGAACATGCTGCACCCGGACAGTAAGCCCAGGACATCCCATGTCGAGCAGTGCCTGGACGGCACCGATGGCCCCATCATCGCCTCCACCGACTACATACGTGCCTTTGCCGACCAGATCCGGCCCTATGTGCATCGCCGCTACGTCACCCTGGGCACCGACGGCTTTGGCCGCTCCGATTCCCGTCAGGCCCTGCGCGCCTTCTTCGAGGTGGATCGCCATCACGTGGTCCTGGCCGCGCTCAAGGCCCTGGCCGACGACGGCGTGCTGCCGCTGAGCAAGGCCGTGGAAGCCATCAGGCGGTACGGCATCGATGCCGAGCGGCCCAACCCGCTGACCGTGTAAGGAGACGCAGGCATGTCTATCAAGGAAGTCGTCGTCCCCGACATCGGCAATTTCGAGAACGTGGAAATCATCGAGGTCATGGTGAAGCCCGGTGACAGCCTGGCCAGTGATGACCCCATCATGACCGTGGAGTCCGACAAGGCCGCCATGGACATCCCCGCGCCCTTCGCCGGCACGGTGAAGGAGCTGAGGATCAAGGTGGGCGACAAGGTCTCCGCCGGCTCGCCGATGCTGCTGCTGGACACGGCGGCAGAGGAAAAACCCGGCCCGGCCGTCGCCGCCCCGGTGGTGAAGTCCTTCGTGCCGCCCGCCGCCGAGGCCGCGGCCGCCGTGCCGCCCCCCACCCATCCCGTACCCGAGGCCCCCGCCACCATTCCCCCCAGACACCGGCCCGATCCCGTCGCGTCCCATGTGGAGTTCGCGCCGGGCAAGCCCGCCCATGCCAGCCCGGCGGTACGCCGTTTTGCCAGGGAGCTGGGCATCGAGGGGGAGGGCCTGAACCATATCAGGGGCAGCGGGCCCCGGGGCCGCATCACCCGGGAAGACGTGCAGGCCTGGGTGAAGGGTGAGCTGGCCAAGCCCCGGGGCGAGGGACTGGGCGGGGCCACCGGTCTGGCCGTACCCCCGGCGCCGGTCATAGACTTCAGTCAGTTCGGCGAGATCGACACCCAGCCCCTGTCCCGCATCAGGAAGCTGTCCGGGGCCAACCTGCACCGCAACTGGGTCACCGCCCCGCACGTCACCCAGTTCGACGAGGCGGACATCACCGATCTGGAGGACTTCCGCAAGTCCATGCTGGAGGAGGCGGCCAAGCGCGGCGTCAAGCTCACCCTGCTGGCCTTCCTCATGAAGGCCGTGGTGAACGCCCTGCGCGCCTTTCCCCAGTTCAACGCCTCCCTGGCCGCCGAAGGCGAGAACCTGGTGCTGAAGAAATACTTCCACGTGGGCTTCGCCTGCGACACCCCGGACGGTCTGGTGGTGCCGGTGATCCGCGACGTGAACAAGAAGGACGTGCTGGACATCGCCCGGGAACTGGCGGATCTGTCCGAACTGGCGCGGGAGCGCAAGCTCAAGGTGGACGCCATGCAGGGCGGCTGTTTCACCATCTCCAGCCTGGGAGGGATCGGCGGCACCGCCTTCACCCCCATCATCAACTGCCCGGAAGTGGCCATCCTGGGGGTCTCCCGGGCAGAGTTCAAACCAGTCTGGGACAAGGCCGGCAAGGTCTTCGAACCCCGTCTGATGCTGCCCCTGTCCCTATCCTACGACCACCGGGTGATCGACGGTGCCGACGGCGCCCGCTTCACCAGTCACCTGCGCGCCATGCTCTCCGACGTCAGGCGCCTGCTCCTCTGAAGGCGAGGAGTGGGGAGCCGGAAACCCCTGCCCACTGCCAACCCACCATACTCCACCTTCCAGACACCAACCATGAGCCAAGGCATAGAAATCCAGGTCCCCGATATCGGCAACTTCAAGGATGTGGAGGTCATCGACCTCCTGGTGCGGCCGGGTGACCAGGTGGACGAGGACACTGCCCTCATCACCGTGGAGTCGGACAAGGCTGCCATGGATATCCCCTGTCCCCAGGCCGGTGTGGTGGAGAAGCTGCTGGTGAAGGTGGGGGACAAGGTCTCCCAGGGCTCTCCGATCCTGCTGATACACGCTACCCATGCCGCATCCGATCCCTCCCCCGCCAGCGGGGAGGGAACAGGAGGAGGTGGCAAGCCATCCTCCGACACCTCGGAAACATCCCCGTCTCCCCAACCCTTGCCGGCCACGGGGCAGGAGGCGCATTTGCACGCCCAGGTCCTCGTGCTGGGAGCCGGCCCCGGTGGCTATACCGCCGCCTTCCGGGCCGCGGACCTGGGCCTGAGGGTGGTGCTGGTGGAGCGGCATGCCAGTCTGGGCGGTGTGTGTCTCAACGTGGGCTGCATCCCCTCCAAGGCCCTGCTGCATGCCGCCCGCCTCATCACCGAGGCGGAGGAGATGGCGGCCCATGGCGTCAATCTTGGCAAACCCAAGGTGGACCTGGACAGGCTGCGAGCCTGGAAGTCGGACGAGGTGGTGGGCAAGCTCACCGCTGGCCTGGCCCAGCTGGCGAAACAGCGCAAGGTCACGGTGGTGCATGGCGAGGCCCGCTTCACCGGCCCCCACAGCCTGGAGGTCATCACGGCCGGGGGGCCACGGAGCATCTCCTTCGAGCAGGCCATCATCGCCGCCGGCTCCGAGACCGTCAAACTGCCCTTCCAACCGGACGATCCCCGGGTCATGGGCTCCACCGGCGCCCTGGCCCTGACAGACATCCCCAAGCGTCTGCTGGTCATCGGCGGCGGCATCATCGGCCTGGAAATGGGCACGGTCTACGACGCCCTGGGCAGCCGCGTCACGGTGGTGGAACGGGGTGGTCAGCTCATCACCGGCTGCGATGCCGACCTGGTGAAGCCCCTGTTCAAACGCATGGGCAAGCGTTTCGAGAAGATCCTGCTCAACACCGGGGTTACTGCCATGGAGGCCAGGAAGGATGGCATCCACGTCAGCCTCAAGGCGGGCGACCAAGAGGACCGACAGGTCTATGACCGGGTGCTGGTGGCCATCGGCCGCCATCCCAACGGCAAGGCCATCGGCGCGGAGGCCGCCGGCGTGACGGTGGACGGGCACGGTTTCATCCCGGTGGACCGGCAGATGCGCACCAACGTGCCGCACATCTTCGCCATCGGCGACATCGTCGGCCAGCCCATGCTGGCCCACAAGGCGGTGCACGAGGGCAAGGTAGCGGCCGAGGTCATCGCCGGCCAGAAGGTGGAATTCCAGGCCCTGGCCATCCCCTGCGTGGCCTACACCGATCCGGAAGTGGCCTGGGTGGGGGTCACGGAAACGGAAGCCAAGGCCCAGGGCCTGGAGATCGAAACAGGTGCCTTCCCCTGGGCAGCCAGCGGCCGGGCCCTGTCCATCGCCCGTACCGAGGGCCTGAGCAAGCTCATCCTGGACAAGGCCAGCGGCCGTGTCATCGGCGCCGGCATCGTGGGCATCAACGCCGGCGAGTTGCTGGCGGAGGCCGTGCTGGCCATCGAAATGGGCGCCACGGCGGAAGACCTGGGCCTCACCATCCATGCCCACCCCACCCTGTCCGAGACCCTCTGTTTCGCCGCGGAAATGATCACCGGCAGCATCACCGATCTGCTGCCCGCACGCAGGAAATGACGCCCGTCCGCCACGGATGAGATCACTCTGCGCATCGACACCCCGAATCCCCCGCAAGTGGCACGGGGCCCTGTGGGTACGGCGTGGCGGCCCCACGACCAGCCCCTTGCGCTAACGGGTCGCCGACCGGGCAATCGCGCTTACTACACACCCAGGCACGGCGCTTGGCGCCGCAACCTGTTGTTTTCAGTCGAGAAGATGGGACGCCATGCCGTCGGCCAGCTTGGGCTCGAACCAGGTGGATTTGGGGGGCATGACCTCGTTGGCGTCGGCCACGGCCATGAGGTCTTCCATGCGGGTGGCGTGCAGGGAGAATGCCAGGGCCATCTCGCCGGAGTCCACGCGTTTTTCCAGCTCCGCCAGACCACGGATGCCACCCACGAAATCGATACGCTTGTCCCGACGCGGGTCCGTGATGCCCAGGATGGGGGAGATGAGGTGATCTTGCAGCAGGCTCACGTCCAGGCGGGCCACTGGATCCTGGTGCGGGATGAGATCGCCCCGGATGGTGAGACGGCTCCAGCGGCCGTTCAGGTACATGCCGAATTCACCCGGATGGGCGGGCCTTACCGCCGTGTCCGCCATTTCGATCATGAAGCATTCCGCCACCCGGGCCATGAACTGGGACTCGGAGAGGCCGTCCAGGTCCTGGATGACGCGGTTGTAGTCGAGGATACGCATCTGGTGGTGGGGGAAGATCACCGACAGGAAGTGGTTGTAGGCCTCCTGGCCGGTGTGCCGGGGGTTGGCGGCCTTGCGCGCGGCGCAGATGCGCGAGGCTGAGGCGGAGCGGTGGTGGCCATCGGCGATGTACAGGGCCTGCATGCCGTCGAACAGTTCCGTGAGCCGGGCCAGGACGGCGGCTTCCCGGATCACCCACAGGGTGTGGCGCACACCGGATTCCGGGGCTACGCTGTCGGCCTCGGGCTCACTCTGGGTGGCCGTCGCCAGGATGGCATCCACTTCCGGGGCGGCAGGGTAGGCCAGAAGCACGGGGCCGGTCTGGGCGTTGAGGGCCTCGATCTGACGCACCCGGTCATCTTCCTTGTCCGGGCGGGTGAATTCGTGCTTGCGGATGCGGTTGCGGTCGTAATCCGCCACGCTGGCGCTGGCCACCAGGCCCACCTGCACATGCTCACCCATGATCAGGCGGTAGACGTAGTAGCAGGCTTGCACATCCCGCACGAGCACACCGGCGGCCAGCATCTTCTGCAGGTTTTCCGCGGCCTTGGCATAGACCTCCGGGGCATGGGGGTCGGCACCCGCCGGCAGGTCGATCTCGGGCTTGGAAATGTGCAGGAAACTCCAGGGGCGCCCCTCGGCCAGAACCCGGGCCTCCGCGGTGTTGAGTACGTCATAGGGTGGAGCGATGACTTCCGTGGCCCGGCCGGGGGCGGGCCGCAGGGCGGCAAAGGGTCGAATCAGGGACATTGGGCCATTCCAGGGTGAATAATGGCGTCATTTTAGCCGCTGCCCCCCACTCCCGGCCGTTTACGCACCACCATGCGCCCCCCCCGCCTCGATGAAAGCCAGATGAATCGGCTGGACTGGTTCATGCAGACGCTCTACATGGCCTGGCGCCTGTTCGTGAAGCATGAGCTGACGAATCATGCCGCCGCCACGGCCTTCTACTTCCTGCTCTCCACCGCGCCCCTGGTGCTGCTGCTCACCTATGCCGCCCAGTACCTGGCCAGCCTGGCAGAGGCTTCGGACTTCGCGGTGCTGCTGCTGGCCGCCCTGTATGAACGTTTCCGCCTGGAGGATCTGACCCGCCTGGGCCTGATCCCCCAGCGCGCCCAGCTCGCGGCCGGCGGTGTGGGCCTGCTCACCCTGCTGCTGTCCTCGCGTGGCTTGATCAAGTCCCTGCAATCCGCCTTCCGGGTGATCTTTCCCGTGGAGACGCGACGCAAGTTCGTGGTGAACTGGACCCTGCCCCTGATCATCATTCCTCTGGTCTTCGGTCTGGTGCTCCTGGCGGTGGTGGTGCAGGCCAGCCTGAATTTCTTCCTGCAGACCGACCTGCTGGGGGTGGGCAAGGCCCTGCTATTCAAAGGCCTGAACGCGGCTTTCATCCTGCTGAGCATCTGGGGACTGATCTATCTGGCCTTCCGTCGACTGCCCCTGGAGCTCCCTCCCAGGAGACCGGCCCTGCTGATCAGCGCCCTGGCCACCCTGACCCTGGTGGGTCTGTTCCTGGGCTTCGGCCACTTTTTCCGGGTGGAGAAATACCAGGCCATGTATGGCGCCCTGGGCGGGGTGGTATTCATCCTCATCGGTGCCTATTTCGCCTGCCTGACCTTCTATTTCTGGGCACAGTTCCTCCACGCCCTCACCAAGGTGGACGTGGCGGCCCTGGAAAAGCTCTTTCTGCAAGGCGAGGAAGGGGGTGGCAATCGTCTGGAAGGCCTGGTCTTTGCTCGCGCCAATCGCCTGCTGGCCAAATACGGCCGGGTATTCGCGCCCGGGGATAGGCTGATCACCGAAGGCGAAGCCGGTCAGGAGGCCATCCTCATACACAGCGGCCGTGTAGGGGTGTACAAGCATCTGGAACAGGGCGAAAGGAAGCTGGTGGAACTGGAAGCCGGCAGCCTCATCGGCGAGATGGCCTACCTGCTCAACGAACCCCGTACCGCCAGCGTGCGGGCAGAAACCGAGGTCACCGCCCTGGTGCTGCCTCCACAACTTCTGGAAGAGCTCATGCGCTTCTCCGCCCCCCTCTCGCGCCGCATCATCGGCACCCTGGCACAACGCCTCATGCACATGAACATGGCCCAGAGGTGAGTCGAGGGAGGAGGTGCAAAGCTTCCTCTCGGCGTGGAATGGACGATGACGGCCCATCGCTGGCAACGCTCATGGAAACCCGAAGATTCCTCACTGCGTTCGGAATGACACGTGCAGCCTGCCGCATCCGCCCGGCGGGACCATCAAGGCCCATGCACCCCTCGGCCGCATGCGCGAACGACACGTGCGGCCTGCCGCTTCCGTCGGGCAAGACAACAGGCCTGTCCCTTCGACCGACACCCGCCTTGTCATTGCGACCGAAGGGAGAAATCCTCGCCGGGCCCGACCTCTTCCGGCCTGTCCGCACCCCGCCCGGTGGGCATCCATACGACGTCGCATACCCCCTGCTTCTGTACATGCACGGATGAAACCGGTTTTTTTCGGATAATTCCCCTTTTTCCACGCCGTATCCATGCAGTATCTGCCTGATTTCCCACTCCCCGGCCAGCGCCGTCGCCTTGCCCTGCCGCCGGGATCCGCCGACAGCCTGATCCTTGCCCGTCTGGCGCCCGCCCGGCACTTGCTGATATTGACGCAGACCGCCCAGGAGGCCGTCCGTCTGGTGGAGGAAATAGCCTGGTTCCGGCCGGAACTGAACGTGCGCCTGCTGCCGGACTGGGAGACCCTGCCCTACGACCCCCTGTCCCCCCATCCGGACATCGTCTCCGAGCGCCTGGCCACGCTCTGGCTGGCCCAGGACGCCCGCGTGGATGCCCTTGTGGTGCCTGTTGCCACGGCCATGCAGCGTCTGTGTCCACCGACCTATCTCAATGCCCATGCCTTCTTGCTCAAGGAAAGGGACCGCCTGGAGGTGGAGAAACTGCGGGCCCGTTTGGCAGCGGCGGGTTATGCGGCGGTGCACCAGGTGCTCTCGCCAGGGGAATTTGCCGTGCGGGGTGGATTGGTGGACCTGTTTCCCATGGGCGGCGAGCAAAGATCCGCCCTGCCCTATCGGATCGAGCTCTTCGACGACGAGATCGAGAGTATCCGGGCCTTCGACCCGGACACCCAGCGTACCCTGTACAAGGTGGCGGACATTCGCCTGTTGCCCGCCCGGGAAGTGCCTCTGGATGAGGAGGGGATTACCCGCTTCCGGCAGAACTTCCGTGAGCGTTTCGAGGGAGATCCTTCCAAGAGCCCACTGTACAAGGATGTCTCCAACCACCTGGCACCTGGCGGGGTGGAGTGCTACCTGCCCCTGTTCTTCGAAACCACCGCCACCTTGTTCGATTATCTGGTCCAAGACATCGGCGTGGTCCTGCACGGGGATGTGCAGGCCGCGGTGGAGGGCTTCTGGCGTGACACCCAGGGGCGTCACCGCTTGCTGGCGGGTGACCCACGCAGGCCGCTGCTCCCACCCGAGTCCCTGTATCTGCCCCCGGACCAATTCCTTGGCCTGCTGCGACCCTATGCGCGCCTGCAGTGGGACGGCAGCGACGGCCAGGACGCCCGCGCCCAGCCCTTCCGGCCGGCTCCCGCCGTGGAGGTGGAGCGCAAGGCGGACAATCCCTATCGACGTCTTCAGGCCCATCTGCATGCCCACGACGGCCCCACCCTGCTGCTGGTGGAGGGCCTGGGAAGACGCGAAACCCTGTGCAATGCCCTGGGGGAATATGGCCTGAAACCCAGCCTCACGGAAGGCTGGCCCAGTCAGCCTCAGGGTTTTGTCCTCAGCACCGGCCCCCTGGCCGCAGGCTTCATCGAGAGCACTTCCGGTCTGGCCGTCCTCACGGAAACCGAACTCTATGCCCGCGGCCCGGTGCTGCGTCGTGGCCGGGAAGGCCGCAGAACCAGTACGGCGGAGGGGCTGCTCAAGGACCTGACGGAGCTGAAGATCGGGGATCCGGTGGTACATGCGCAGCACGGTATCGGCCGTTATCGGGGCCTGTCGGGCATGGACATGGGCAACGGGGAAGAGGAATTCCTCACCCTGGAATTTGCCGACGGCGACAGGCTCTACGTGCCCGTGGCCCACCTGCAGCTCATCTCCCGTTACCTGGGAGGGGACCCGGACGGCGTACCCCTGCACAGGCTGGGCAGCGGCCAATGGGAAAGGGCTCGGCGTCGGGCCATGGCCAAGGCCCGGGACACAGCAGCGGAGCTGCTCAACCTCTATGCCCAGCGCACGGCTCGTCAGGGCCACGCCTGCGAAATCAGCGACCATGACCTGGATGCCTTCGCCGAAGGTTTCGACTTCGAGGAAACGCCGGACCAGATGGCGGCCATCGAGGCGGTGGTGGCGGACATGAGCTCTGGCAGACCCATGGACCGCCTGGTGTGCGGGGATGTGGGCTTCGGCAAGACGGAAGTGGCCCTGCGCGCGGCCTACGTGGCCATTTCCTCCGGACGCCAGGTGGCCGTGCTCTGTCCCACCACCCTGCTGGCGGAACAGCACTTCCAGACCTTCTCCGACCGTTTCGCGGATCTGCCCGTGCGTCTGGCGGAACTCTCCCGCTTCCGTTCCGCCAAGGAGGTGCAAGTCGCCTTGGACGGTCTGAGGGATGGACGTATCGACCTGGTGATCGGCACCCACAAGCTCCTGGGCAGGGACGTGGCGTTCAGGAATCTGGGCCTGGTGATCATCGACGAGGAGCACCGCTTCGGCGTGCGTCAGAAGGAGCGGCTCAAGGCCCTGCGCGCCGAGGTGGATGTACTGACCCTCACCGCCACGCCCATCCCCCGCACCCTGGCCCTGTCCCTGGAAGGCATCCGGGATTTCTCCGTCATTGCCACAGCGCCCCAGAGGCGTCTGGCCATCAAGACCTTCGTGCAGCCCTACAGCAAGGGTCTGGTGCGCGAGGCCTGCCTGCGGGAATTGAAGCGGGGCGGGCAAATCTATTTTCTCCACAACGAAGTGGAAACCATTGAAAACATGCGTGAAACCCTGGAGGAGCTGTTGCCGGAGGCACGCATCCAGGTGGCCCACGGCCAGATGCCGGAGCGGGACCTGGAGCATGTGATGCGGGACTTCTACCACCAGCGCTTCAACCTGCTGCTGTGCACCACCATCATCGAGACAGGCATCAACGTGCCCACGGCCAATACCATCCTCATGCACCGGGCGGACAGGTTCGGCCTGGCCCAGTTGCACCAGCTGCGCGGTCGGGTGGGCCGCTCCCACCACCAGGCCTATGCCTATCTGCTCACGCCGCCGGACGGGGTGAAGATCACCCCCGCGGCGTCGAAGCGCCTGGAGGCCATCCAGAACATGGAGGAACTGGGGTCCGGCTTCTACCTGGCCATGCACGACCTGGAGATCCGCGGTGCCGGGGAAGTGCTCGGGGAGAGCCAGAGCGGCGAGATGCAGGAGGTTGGTTTCAGTCTTTTCAATGACATGCTGGCCAGCGCGGTGAAATCACTCAAGGAAGGCAAGGAGCCGGACATGAATGCCCCTCTGGCGGTGACCACGGAGATCAACCTGCACACCCCGGCCCTGCTGCCCGAGACTTACTGTGCCGACATCCACGAGCGCCTGGTGCTGTACAAGCGCCTGGCCAACTGCGAGAGCCATGCCGAGCTGGAGGCCCTGCAGGAAGAGCTCATCGACCGCTTCGGCCTCTTGCCCGAGGCGGCCCGGGCCCTGCTGGCCGTACACCAGCTGCGCCTGGAAACGCGCGCCCTGGGCATTGCCCGCCTGGAAGTCGGCCCCGAGGTCACCAGCGTCCAGTTCGTGCCCAACCCGCCGGTGGACCCCATGCGCCTCATCCAGCTCATCCAGACCCGGCGCAACTTCAAGCTGGCGGGCCCCGACCGGCTGCGCATCGAGCAGGAATGCGCTTCCCTGGAAGAGCGTCTGGCACGCGTGCGGGCCTTTCTCGCCGAGATCCGCTGATCCATGGCTGCCAGGGGGTGGGCCTGAGGCGCATGGACCACGTCCATGCCGCGGCAGCCGGATTTTTGCGCTTTTCCATTGGCAAGTCCCGCTATCGACTCCAGAATTCCCATCTTTCATCCGGCACGCGGCGCCTGTCGCGCATGACTTGCGCCGGAGCCCGCAACCCGGCCCGCGAAAATCATTCCGTGACACTGGCATGACCACAGTGCTCGCCTTTCTCATCACCCTGGCCGTGCTCATCGTGTTTCACGAATTTGGCCACTACTTGGTGGCCCGCATGGCGGGCGTAAGGGTATTGCGTTTTTCGATCGGCTTCGGCCAGATCATGGCCCGCCGCCTGGATCGCCGGGGCACGGAATGGGCACTGTCCGCCATCCCCCTGGGCGGCTACGTGAAGATGCTGGACGAGCGTGAAGGCGCAGTACCTCCCGAACAGTTGCACCAGGCCTTCAACCGCAAGGGAGTGGGCGCGCGCGCGGCCATCGTCGCCGCCGGACCCCTGGCCAATTTCCTGCTGGCCATCCTCCTGTTCTGGGGTCTGTTCATGGTTGGCGTCCCCGTGGCCAAGCCTGTCCTGGGTGACCCTCCGTCACAGAGCGCCGCGGCCATGGCCGGGATCCAGCGTGGCGAGACCGTGCTGGGGGTCAACGGGGAAAAGACCCAGAGCTGGCAGGACCTGCACTGGATGGTGCTGAAGAACGCCCTGCGCAACGGCACCATCACCCTGGAAACCACGGATGCCGCCGGGCACTACCACGATCGCCACCTGCAGGCCACGACAGCGGACGAAAGCCTGGAGCGCGATCCCCTGCAGGCCCTGGGGCTGGTCCAGTATCTGCCTCCTCTGCCCCCGGTCATCGGGCATCTGACAGCGGATGGTCCGGCCCAGCGCGCCGGTCTCAGGACCGGAGACCGGGTATGGACCGTGGACAGCCAGACGGTGGAACTGTGGCAGGACCTGGTGCGAAAGGTGCGCGCGGCCCCGGGCCGGGCCCTCGATTTGCGGATCGAACGGGATGGCCAGCCCCTGGAAATACGCATCACACCCACGATCGTGCAGGAAGAAGGCCAGGCCATCGGCCGCATCGGCGCGGCCCCGCGGGTGGATCCGGCCATCATGGCACCCTACCTGGGTGAATCGCGCTATGCACCTTGGCAGGCCCTGCAGCACGCCGTGGTCCGCACCTGGGAGCTTTCCGCCTTCAGCCTGGAAATGCTGGGCCGCATGCTCATCGGCCAGGCCTCCCTGAAGAATCTGTCCGGTCCCATCACCATCGCCGACTATGCCGGTCAATCCGCGCAAGGCGGTCTGGCCAGTTTCGTCGCTTTCCTGGCCCTGGTAAGTGTCAGCCTGGGGGTGCTCAACCTGCTGCCCGTGCCTTTATTGGACGGTGGGCACTTGCTGTATTATCTCGCGGAGCTCGTGACCGGCCGCCCCGTGCCCGAAAAGACGCAGGAAATCGGCCAGAAGATCGGCATGGGGCTGCTGGCCCTGCTGATGTTCTTCGCACTGTATAACGACCTACAACGCTTGTTTGCCGGATGACTGACCGCATGCGCGCCTTCCGACCCAGCCTGCTCGCCCTGGCCATATGGGGTTCCGTACTTGCTCCGGCGCAGTCCCGGGCACAGAGCTTCGAGCCCTTCGAGGTCCGGGACATCCGTGTGGAAGGGATCCAGCGTACCGAGGCCGGCACGGTCTTCAGCTACCTGCCCGTCAAGGTGGGCGATACGCTCACGCCGGACAAGGCCTCCAGCGCGATCAAGGCCCTGTATGCCACGGGTTTCTTCAAGGACGTGCGTCTGGAAGTCAACGATGGCGTGCTCATCGTCCTGGTGGAAGAGCGGTCCGGCATTGCCAGTGTGGGCTTCAGCGGCATGAAGGAATTCTCCAAGGACGAGCTCATCAAGGGTCTCAAGGAACTGGGCCTGGCGGAAGGGCGCATCCTGGATCGTGCCCTGCTGGAAAAGGCGGAACAGGAACTGAAGCGCCAGTACTACAACCGCGGCATGTATGCGGTGAAGGTCGAGGCCACCACCACACCCCTGGAGCGCAACCGCGTGGCCGTGACATTCGACATCACGGAAGGGGATATCGCCAAGATCCGCGCCATCAACATCGTGGGCGCCAGGGCATTCAAGGAAAAGGACCTGCTCAAGCTGTTCAACCAGGGCACGTCCGGCATGATGAGCTGGTGGACCAAGAATGACCAGTATTCCAAGCAGAAGCTGGCCGGTGACCTGGAGACCCTGCGCTCACACTACATGAACCAGGGTTACCTCGAATTCAGCATCGATTCCACCCAGGTATCCATTACCCCGGACAAGAGGGACATCTACATCACCATCAACATCCGCGAAGGCGAGAAGTACACCGTCAAGGAAATCCACATCGCGGGCAACCTGCCCGCACCGGAGGAGGAACTGCAAAAACTGGTTTCCCTGAAGGTGGGTGACGTGTTCTCGCGCGAGAAGCTGACGGAGTCCACCAAGAGCATCGGCGAGCGTCTGGGCAACGATGGCTATGCCTTCGCCAACGTCAATGCCGCGCCCGAGCTGGATACCGGCTCGCATACCGCGTCCTTTACCTTCCTCGTGGACCCGGGACGCAAGGTGTACGTGCGTCGTGTGAATATCACGGGTAATACGCGCACCAAGGATGAGGTCATCCGACGGGAAATGCGCCAGATGGAAGGTGGATGGTATGCCGCCGACAAAATCAACCGTTCCCGCGAACGCGTGGACCGGCTGGGCTATTTCAAGGAGGTCAGCGTGGAGACTCCGCCGGTGCCCGGAACCACCGACCAGGTGGACGTGAACATCAACGTGGAGGAACAGGCCACCGGCAACCTGTTGCTGGGAGCCGGCTTCTCCAGTTCCGAGGGCCTGGTGCTGTCCGGTTCGGTCTCGCAGAACAACCTGTTCGGCACCGGCAACCGCCTGTCCCTCAATCTGAACAGCGGCAGCATCAACACGTACTACGGAATTTCCTTCACCAACCCCTATTTCACTCAGGACGGCATCGGCCTGGGCTATGACCTGTACAAGAAGGATGTGGACACTACCAGTTCCCGCCTGTCCTCCCTGGCTGACTACAGCACTTCCACCCTCGGGGCCGGCCTGCGCGTGAGCGTTCCCATCACGGAATTCGACACCGTGCACCTGGGAACCGTGTACGAGAAGGTGAAGCTGGATCTGACCAGCACCGCGCCTCAGCTGTTCCGGGATTTTGCCAGCGATTATGGCGTCAGCTGTCCACCTGCGTCCGCCTGCAGCGTCACCACGGATGCCCTGCGTCTGGAGGCCGGTTGGTCGCGTGATTCCCGTGACAGCCTGCTCTATCCCACCAAGGGCACCTACCAGCGGGTCTTCGCCGAATGGGGCAGCCCCGTGGGCGATCTCGAGTACTACAAGCTCAATTATCAGTATCAGTGGCTCAAGCCGCTCACCCGCAGCATCAGTCTCATGCTGAACGGCGAGGTGGGGATCGGGCGTGGGTTCAGCGGCAAGGACCTGCCCGTATTCCGTAATTTCTACGCCGGCGGCATCGGCTCCGTACGGGGCTTCGATACCGGCGCGCTGGGACCCAAGCAGCTGGATGGCGCCGGCTCATCCTTCGCCATCGGCGGCGATACGCGCGTGGTGGGCAATGCCGAACTGCTCTTCCCCTTTCCGGGCATGGGTAACGACAAGTCCGTGCGCCTGTCCGCCTTCGCAGACGTGGGCCAGGTCTTCGGCCCGGGCGACTTGAGCGGACGCTACGGCAAGTTCAGCGTGTCGGATTTGCGCTACTCTCTTGGCATGGCCGTGACCTGGTATTCCCCCATGGGCCCCATCAAGCTCTCTCTCGCCAAGCCCATCAACTCGGCCAACGACGACGAGGAACAGATGTTCCAGTTCCAATTGGGTAATGTTTTCTGAACCAGGAGTACACCTTGAAACGTACCGCTGCCTCCCTCCTCCCCCTCCTGCTTGCCCTGGGCCTCGTCCCCAGCTTTCCGGTCCAGGCCGATGCCAAGATCGGTTTCGTGAACACCGAACGCGTGTTTCGCGATTCGCAACTGGCGGTCAAGGCCCAGAAAAAGCTGGAAAAGGAGTTCCAGGGGCGCGAACAGGAGATCCAGAAGCTGGTCAGGCAGGCCCGGGACCTGCAGACCAGCCTGGAGAAAGAGGCCCTGACCATGTCCGAGGCCGATCGCAACAAAAAACAGAAAGACCTGGCCAACCTGTCACGGGATATCCAGAACACGCAGCGCGCCTTCCGGGAAGACCTGAACCAGCGCAAGAACGAGGAGTTCAGCACCGTGCAGGATCGCGCGCGTGGCGTCATCATGCAGATCGCGGAGAAGGAAAAGTTCGATCTGATCCTGGAAAATGTCATCTATGCCAGCCCCAGGGTCGATATCACCGACCGGGTGCTGAAGGCACTGGACAAATAACCTCCCATGCCCGCCCTGACCCTGGCCACGCTCCAGGCCCATCTGGGCGGTCACATCCTCGGTGATCCCGCGCGTATCCTCCGCGGCGCAGCCTCCCTGGAGCGCGCGGGTCCAGAGCAGCTCAGTTTCGTCGTCGGCCGCAAGTTTCTGACCCAGGCCCGGGCCTCCGCTGCCGGGGCCCTGCTGGTGGCAGAGGACCTGGCCGCGGAGCTGGAGGGCGACAGGCTGGTACTGGCCAACCCCCATGCCGGGTTTGCCCGCGCCCTGACCCTGCTGCATCCGCCCTCCCTGCCTGCCCCGGGTATCCATCCCGCGGCGGTCGTATCTCCCCAGGCACGGATCGGCGCAGAAGTGCACATCGGCCCGTGTGCCGTGGTGGAGGCCGGGGCCGTCATCGGCCGGGGCTGCATCCTGGGGGCGCACAGCTATGTGGGCCCGGAGGTGCAACTGGGCGAGGATTGCCTGCTGCACCCGCGCAGCACGGTGCTGCACGGCTGCCGGCTCGGACATCGGGTCATCCTGCATCCCGGTTGCGTCATCGGTGGGGATGGGTTTGGCCTGGCCTGGGAAGGCGATCACTGGCTCAAGGTGCCGCAGGTGGGCCGGGTGATCCTGGGTGATGACGTGGAGGTGGGGGCCAATGCCACCATAGACCGCGGTGCCCTGGACGACACCGTCCTGGAGGAGGGTGTCAAGATAGACAATCTGGTGCAGGTCGCGCACAACTGCCACATCGGCCGCCAGACCGCCATCGCCGGCTGCGCCGGCATCGCCGGCAGCGTGAAGATCGGCGCGCATTGTCAGATTGCCGGAGCGGCCATGATCAGCGGGCACCTGGAAATCGGCGACCGGGTCACCATCTCGGGCGGCAGCCTGGTGGCCAAGGACATCCCCGCGGCAGGGGTCTACACCTCCGTCATGCCCCTCATGCCCTACGCGGACTGGCGTCGCAACGCGGCCCATCTGCGCCATCTGGACGATCTGGCCAGGCGCATCAAGGCCCTGGAAAAACAACCGCAAAGCAAGGAATAAGCCCATGGAATCCATGGATATCACCCGGATCATGAAGTACCTTCCGCACCGATACCCCTTCCTGCTCATCGACCGCGTACTGGAGATCGTGCCCAACGAGCGTATCGTGGCCATCAAGAACATCAGCATGAACGAACCCCAGTTCCCGGGTCACTTCCCCAATCACCCGGTGATGCCTGGGGTGCTCATGATCGAGGCCCTGGCCCAGACCGCCGGCGTGCTGGCCTTCCGCAGCAGCGATCAGGACGTGAGCAGCAACAGCGTCATCTACTTCGTCGGCATCGACGCGGCCCGCTTCAAGCGTCCGGTGGTGCCGGGCGACCAGCTGCGCATGGAGGCCGGCATCCTCAAGGTCACGCGCGGGATCTGGAAATTCGCCGCCAGGGGCACGGTGGATGGCCAGTTGGCCTGCGAGGCCGAGCTCATGTGTACCCTCAAGCAACTGGACTGACGCCTCGACATGGCGCACATCCATCCCACCGCCCTGATCGATCCCGGTGCCCGCCTGGGGGAAGGCGTGCATATCGGCGCCTACACCCTCATCGGCCCGCACGTGGAAATCGGTACGGGTACCCGTGTGGGGCCGCATGCCGTCATCACCGGCCATACCCGCATCGGCCGTCACAACCGCATCTTCCAGTTCGTCTCCCTGGGCGAGGAACCCCAGGACAAGAAATACGCAGGCGAGCCCACGCGCCTGGAGATCGGCGACCACAACCTGATCCGCGAATTCTGCACCTTCAATACCGGCACCACGCAGGATCAGGGTGTGACCCGCATCGGCAATCACAACTGGATCATGGCCTATGTGCACATCGCCCACGACTGCGTGGTGGGCGAGCACACCATCTTCGCCAACAACGCATCCCTGGCGGGTCATGCCCGGGTGGACGACCACGCCATCCTGGGGGGCTTCACGGGGGTGCATCAGTTCTGCCGCGTGGGGGCGCATGTCATCACCGGCATTGCCTCCGTGGTACGACAGGACGTGCCACCCTATATGACCGTGGCCGGTTCCCCGGCCCAGCCGCATGGCATCAACGCCGAAGGACTGAAGCGCCGGGGCTTCGGGCCGGAGGCCATCGCCGCCATCAAGCGTGCCTACCGCACCCTGTACAAGTCGGGGCTGAGCCTGCGGGATGCCCAGGAAGCCATTGCCCTCGAAGCGGAACAGGTACCGGAACTGGCCATCCTGAGCAGTTTCCTCGCCCAGCCCGGGCGCGGCATCGTACGCTAGTCCTTCAGGACCTGGGTGATGCCGAGGGCGAAGCAGGCGGGGGGGGGTGTGGATTCCATTCCTGCCCTGCCCGGCATCGGCATCGTCGCCGGCGAGTCCTCCGGAGACCTCCTGGGCAGCCTCCTGATCCGCTCCGTCCGGGAACACGGCCTGGCAGCGGACTTCAGCGGCATTGCCGGACCCAGGATGCAGGCAGCCGGGGCCCGCTCCCTCTATCCCATGGAAATCCTGTCGGTGCGGGGCTATGTGGAGGCCCTGGGGGGACTGCGCCGTATCCTGCGCATCCGGCGCGCGCTGGTCGGCCACTTCACGGCCCACCGCCCACGCCTGTTCATCGGCGTGGACGCCCCGGACTTCAATCTGGGGCTGGAGACACGCCTGAAACGGGCCGGCATCCCCACGGTGCAGTTCGTCGGCCCATCGGTATGGGCCTGGCGCCCCAAGCGCATCCGCAAGGTGGAGCAGGCGGTACATCACACCCTGCTGATCTTTCCCTTCGAGGAGGCGATCTATCTACAGGCCGGCATCCCTGCCACCTACGTGGGGCACCCGCTGGCCCATGCGCTGCCCGAACCCAATCGCCGCATGGCCCGGGAGCGCCTGGCCCTGGAGCAGAGTACGGAGTGGGTGGCCCTGCTGCCAGGCAGCCGTCCCAGCGAGCTGCAGGCCCTGGCGCGGCTTTTCATCCACACCGTCAGGACCCTGTCCGGTACGCGCCCACATACCCGCTTCCTGGTACCCCTGGTGAACCGGGAGACCCGTCAGGCCTTCGAGGCCGCGCTGCTCCAGGCCGATGCGCGGGATCTGCCGATCCGCACCCTGTTCGGACATGCCCACGATGCCCTGCAGGCCGCGGATTGCGCCCTCATCGCCTCGGGCACCGCCACGCTGGAGGCCCTGCTGCTGGACTGTCCGCATGTCATCACCTACAAGGTGCCCTGGCTCACCTACCAGATCATGAAACGCCAGGCCCTGCAGCCCTGGGTCGGGCTGCCCAACATCCTGGCGGGCCGGGCCCTGGTGCCAGAGGTCCTGCAGAACCAGGCCACGCCGGAAAACCTGGCCCAGGCCCTGGATACCCTGCTGCGGCATGCGGAGGCGCGACAGGCCCAACGCGAGGAATTCGCCGTGCAGCGTACCCGCCTCAAACGCGATACGCCACGTCTCATTGCCGAGGCCCTGCGTCCCTTCCTGGCGTGATGCCCACACCTGCCACCCATCTGATCTGCGGCGTGGATGAGGCCGGACGTGGCCCCCTGGCGGGACCGGTGTGCGCCGCCGCGGTGATCCTGGACCCCACCCGCCCCATCCCGGGCCTGAAGGACTCCAAACGGCTGTCCGCCGCGAAGCGCTCCCTGCTGGCCGAGCAGATCCGGCGGCGGGCCCTGGCCTGGCACGTGGGCTGGGCCAGCGTGGCGGAGATCCAACGGCTCAACATCCTGCACGCCAGCCTGTTGGCCATGCGGCGGGCCGTGCTGGGACTCACGCCCCCGCCTCACCTGGCCCTGGTGGATGGCAACCGCTGTCCGCAGCTGCCCATGCCCGCCCAGGCCCTGGTCAAGGGCGACGCCCTGGAGGACTGCATCTCCGCCGCCTCCATCCTGGCCAAGACGGAGCGGGATAAAGAAATGCGCCGGATTGCCGATAGCTACCCGCAGTATGGGTTCGAACGACATGCGGGATACCCCGTACCCGAACACCTGACTGCCCTGGAAACCTACGGCCCCTGTCCCGAGCACCGCGCAAACTTCGGCCCCGTCAAAAAACAGATGCAGAAACAGCCACCTGGATAGGAGCATCGACGCATGTTTGTCATCATCGGCTGGGTCGTGGTCATGGGCAGCATCTTCGGCGGCTATGCCATGGCCGGCGGACACCTGGGGGGCCTGTGGCAACCGCTGGAGGTGGTGATGATCGCCGGCGGCGCGTTCGGAGCCTTCATCGCCGCCAACTCCATGCCGGCCATCAAACACACCCTGAGCAGCATGGCCGCCTGTTTCAAGGGCTCCAAATACACCAAGACCTACTACCTGGAACTCACCGGCATGCTGTATGAGTTGCTGGCCAAGGCCCGCAAGGAAGGTCTCATGGCCCTGGAAATCGATGTGGAGGAGCCGGAAAAGAGCACCATCTTCGCCAAGTACCCCTCGCTCACAGCCAATCCCCATCTGATGGACTTCATTACCGACTATCTGCGCATGATGGTGAGCGGCAACCTCAATGCCATGGAAATCGAGGCCCTCATGGACAGCGAGATCGAAATCCACCACCACGAGCAGATGCATCCATCGCATGCCATCCAGAAGCTGGCCGACGCCACCCCGGCCTTCGGCATCGTGGCGGCGGTCATGGGGGTGGTGCACACCATGGAGTCCCTGCATCTTCCCCCCTCCGAACTGGGCGTGCTCATCGGCCATGCCCTGGTGGGCACCTTCCTCGGCATCCTCATCTCCTATGGTTTCTTCGCGCCCCTGTCCACGCTGATGGAGAGCAGGGCCGGCGAAGCCGCCAAGCCCTTCCACGTGGTGAAGGCCGTCCTGCTGGCCTCCATGAATGGCTATGCCCCGCAGACCTGTGTGGAGTTCGGCCGCAAGGTGCTGTTCTCCGGGGATCGTCCGTCCTTCAAGGAAATGGAGGAGGACATCAAGGGCCGCAAGGCCAAATGACGAACCGCCTCCGAACGGGCAACTGATCCACTGAGAGAGCCAGCGTGGCCGACGACACCCAGCGACCCATCGTCATCAAGCGCGTAAGGAAAACCGGCGGTGGCGCCCATGGCGGTGCCTGGAAGATCGCCTACGCCGATTTCGTGACCGCCATGATGGCCTTCTTTCTGCTCATGTGGCTGCTGGGCTCGGCCACCAAGGCCCAGCTGCAGGGGATTTCCGAATACTTCAAGACCCCCCTGAAGGTGGCCATGCTGGGTGGCACGGGTTCGGGGGATGCCACCAGCATCATCAAGGGCGGGGGCGAGGACCTGACCCGCAAGTCAGGCCAGGTCAACCAGACCGATATCCCGTCCGACGCCAAGTCACGTCTGCCCAGGGAGGAACAGGAGAAGCTGGATGTCGCCCGGCTGCAGGATCTCAAGAACAAGCTGGACAAGGCCATCGAGAACAATCGCAAGCTGCAGCAGTTCAGGAAGCAGCTGAAGATCGACATCACCCAGGAAGGCCTGCGCATCCAGATCGTGGATGACCAGAGCCGGCCCATGTTCGATTCCGGCAGCGCCGTGATGAAGCCCTATACCCGGGATATTCTGCGGGAGATCGGCCGGACCCTGAACGAGGTGCCCAACAGGATCAGCCTGTCCGGGCACACCGACGGCGTACCCTACTCTGGAGGCGAGGCGGGCTACAGCAACTGGGAGCTGTCCGCCGACCGCGCCAATGCCTCGCGCCGCGAACTGGTGGCCGGGGGGCTGGAGGATGGCAAGGTGCTGCGCGTGGTGGGCCTGGGTTCCGCCATCCCCTTCGACAAGCATGATCCCAACGCCCCGGTCAACCGGCGCATCTCCATCATCGTCATGAACAAGAAGGCGGCGGAGGCCGTCACCCAGGAGTCACGCCAGCTGGATGCGACCTCCGCCGCGGACGTGGCCAGGCAGCTCCATGCCCCCCGCTGAATCCCCGCGTCATACGCGTGTACGCCACCTGCCTCCGAGCCTGAAGGCGGCAATCGCCCATCTGCCCGCCCTGTGCTTGGGCGCACTGTTGCTGGCCGCCGGCCTGCCCGCCAGCCTGGCGGCTCTTGGAGTGGGTGTCGCCGCCGCCCTGCTGGCCTGGCTCTGGCGCCTGCCAGGCTGGTGGTATGTCATCAGCCTCCTGTTCGTCCCCGGTCTGTGGCTGGGCCTGCACATGCAATTCGATGCCTACTGGCCACTGGCGGGTTTCACCCTCCTGGCCCTGACTTCCCTGGGCGCGGTGGTCACACGCGCACCGCTCTATCTGTCCAGTGCCGAAAGCGTGGCAGCGCTGGCACGCGCGATCCCCCCGCATGCCACCTTTCTGGACCTGGGCTGCGGTCTGGGTGGCCCCCTGTCCCGGCTCGCCGTCCTGCGGCCCGACCTGCGCCTGCAAGGCGTGGAGGCCGCACCCCTGAACTGGCTGGTGGCGCGCCTGCGTCTGGGGCATCGCGCCCATATCCGCCTGGGCAGCCTGTGGCAGGCGGACTTGTCTGGCTGCGACGTGGCCTACGCCTATCTTTCATCCGCCCCCATGCCCCGGCTCTGGCGCAAAGTGAGGAAGGAAATGCGTCCCGGCAGCCTGTTCATCAGCAACACCTTTGCCATTCCCGGCGTGCCCCCGGATGCGAGCATCGAAATATCCATTCGCGCCCGGCGGGATCAGAAACGGCTCCTGCTCTGGAGGCTTGCTTGAACCTGCAGGCCTGGAGGGACAGGCTGAAGCCGGGTGACCTCCCCATCTTCCGCCATACGCATGCGACCTTGCGCACACTTTCGCCACGCCGGGAATCCATCGCCGCCCGGGATGTGGCGCATGTGGTGCTAGCCGATCCCCTGGCTACCCTGCATCTCCTGCACAGCCTGAACCTGCGTGTCCTGGAGCGTTACGGCACCGAGGTGACCGGCGTGGAACAGGCCCTCATGCTGCAGGGCCTGGGCGCGTATCTGGATGCCGCCGGTAGGCTGCCCGTCGTGGAAGACAGCCCGGCTGGCCAGGATGCTGGGCAACTGGCGGCCCTGCAGGCCCTGACACGCCGGGCCCAGCACGCTGCCTGGCAGGCCCGGGATTTTGCCGTGCTGCATGCGGACGTGCGTGCCGAGGAGGTGGAAGTGGCGGCCTTGCTGGCGCATGTGCCCGAGTATCTGCTCTGGCTGCGCACCCCGGATACGGCAGCCAAGCTGCGGCGGTTGTGTCGGCACGAATCCCTGGCCAACGCGGTCCAGCAGGGCCTCGGCGTCCCCCTGGCGGATCTGCGCCTGGGCGTGCTGGCGGACTGGAGCATCCCTCCCGCCACGCTGGATCTGCTGGCGGAACAAGGTGCCACGCGCGCACGCCCGCTCATCCTTGCCGCCTGCCTGAACCTCGCCGAACGCTGCCAGCGGGGTTGGTGGGAGGCCGGCCTGGCGACGGACTATGCGGTCCTGGGCAATGTGGCAAACGTCCCCCTGGATGAGATCATCCGCAACGTCCACGCCAATGCCGTGCGCGTCGCGCGGCATGGCCAATGGCTGACGCAACCGCCCGCCGCGGCCTGGCTACCCATGATCCCGGGGCCATGGCCACACGAGCCGGACGCGGAGAGGCATGCCGCCCCGGCCGCGAAAGCTCCCGCCACGATGGCCGCTCCGGCCCGCGTGGTCCGGCACGCCGGTCCGCCACCCGGCAACCCGCTCCTGCGACAAGCACTGGAACAGCTGGAAACCGGCAACCTGGATGATCCACCCAGCCTCAACCGCCTGTGCGGCCTCATCCTCAAGGGACTGCGGGCAGGTCTGGGCCTGGAGCGCGCGCTGATCGCCCTGATCACTCCGGATGGCCAGAGGCTGCGCTGCCGCCTCACCCAGGGCGTCCGAGCGGAGGACCCGCTGCGCCAGTTCGAGTTTCCCTTGGCCAGCCGCGATCTGTTCGGCCAACTCATGGCCAGAATGCAGGGCGTGTGGATCAACCCGGACAACCGCGCCAGGCTGTGGCCCCTGGTGCGTCCCGAGTTGCGCCAGGCCATCGGCGCGGGCGATTTCTATGCCATGAGCCTGCACACGGACAACGGTCCCTTCGGCCTTGTCTACGCCGACGGTGGCCAGAGCCAGGCTGGTCTGGATGCCGATCGCTATCGGGATTTCAAGCTGTTCTGCCAGCTGGCGGCCGACGAGTTGGGTAAAGCCTTGCCGGCGGACGGCGCCTAGCGGACCACGCGCGCATATCCCTGCCCAGCCATCCGCCGCCCGCCTCTTCAGGCCGCCAGCCGCAGCGCATCGTCCACATCCACCGCCACCGGCCGGGACACGCCGGGTTCGGGCATGGTCACGCCGATCAGGTGCTGGGCCATTTCCATGGTGATGCGGTTGTGGGTGATGAACATGAACTGGGTCTCGGCGGACATCTTTTTCACCATGGCGCAGTAGCGCTCGGTATTACTGTCGTCCAGGGGCGCGTCCACCTCGTCCAGCAGACAGAACGGCGCGGGGTTCAGGCGGAAGAAGGCGAATACCAGGGACAGGGCCGCAAGGGCCTTCTCGCCGCCGGACAAAAGCTGGATGGAACTGTTCTTCTTGCCCGGGGGTTGGGCCAGTACCGTGAGGCCTGCGTCCAGGATCTCCTCGCCGGTGAGGATCAGTTCCGCATGTCCACCGCCGAAGAGCTCCGCGAACAGGCTCTGGAACTCCCGGCTCACCCTGGCGTAGGTCTCCTTCAGGCGTGTGCGGGTTTCCGCATCGATGCGGCGGATGGCCTCCTCCAGGGTGCCGGCCGCGGTCTCCAGATCCTCGGCCTGGGCGTCCAGGTATTGCTTGCGCGCTTCGGTGGCCCGCAGTTCCTCCAGGGCCGCCATGTTCACCGCGCCCAGGGCCGCGATATCCAGCTCCAGACGATCCAGTTCGCCCTTCAGCCAGACCTCGCCGCGTCCGGCGATGCCGTTCTGTTCGGCCGCGGCCTGCAGGGCTGCCAGGTCCACGCCTGCCAGTTCCTCGCTGTAACGGGCCGCTTGCAGACGGGCCTCCTGCAACTTCAGCTCCAGGGTCTGGGCCTGGACACGCAGGGGCTGCAGGGTATGTTCGGTGACGAGACGCTCGCGTTCCAGTTCCCGTAGCCGGTTGTTGACCCCCTCCAGCGCTTCCCGGTCGCGCTGCAGGCGCTCCTCCGCGAGCGCGCGTCGGCCCAGCACGATGCGGAGCCCGTCCTCCAAGGACGTGGGACCAGTCCGGTCCAGTTCGGCCTCCAGATGGGCCTGCTCCTGTACCAGTCCATCCAGAAAACGCTCGCTGCGTGCCATCCGTTCCGCCAGCTCCAGCAGGCGGTTGGCCAGGGTGCGCACCCGGAAGGCCGCCTCCTGGTCCTCCCGTTCCGCACGGCGCAAGGCTTCCCGCGCGGCCTGGGCCTCACGATCCAGACTCTGGCGGGCCAGGCGCGCGCCATCGAGCCGTTCCCGCGTCTGGCCATGGGCCTCTTCTGCCGCCATCTGGCGCTCGCCGGCTTCGTTCCAGGCCTCTTCTTCCCGGGTCAGGTGCGCATAGATCTCCTCCAGATCTTGTTCCACCTGGGCGCGACGCTCATTCACCCGCCGGGCGGCCTCCATGCCCCGGGCCACCTGGGCCCGCAACGAGCCAGCCTGGGCCTGAACCTGGCTGACCTGTGCCTGGAGCGCATCGGTCTGGCGGCGGCCCGCCCGCAGGGCTTCCTCCGCCCGATCGGACTCGGCCTGCACTTCCTCCAGGCGGGACTGGCCCAGTTCCGCTTCCTCTTCCAGGACCTCGATGTCCCTAGCCCGGGCGATGAGGCCCTGCAGGCCCTTTTCCGGGGCATTGAACACCAGGCTGTCCCGTCCAACCCGATGGCCCTCCCGGGTGGTGATGAAACCGCCGGCCGGCAGGCGATGCCGCTGGGCCAGGGCATGCTCCAGACTGTCCGTGGCGAAGGCCAGGGCCAGACGGTCAGCCAGGAAGCGGGCGATGAGTGGGTTGTCGGTGTGCAGGAGTTCTACCAGCGGGTTCAGATCCTCCTTCCCCGAGGGTGGGGAAGTCAACATGGAGGGGGGTGGATCGGCGCGGGCTAGGGACTGCCCCCCTTCCCTGCTCACGCGAGAGGGGGGCAACAGTTCAAACCGCGTCTCGGGCGGCTGCTCCAGCCACTCCCTGCGGACTTCGGCCGCCAGGGCCGCCATGGCCTCCCCCAAGGCGGCCTCCACCGCAGTTTCCCAGCCCGGCTCCACCTGTATGTGCTGCCACAGACGGGGGGCCTGGGCCAGATCCGTCCGCTCCAGCCATGCGGCTCCCGCCCCTTCGGATTTCTGGGCGCTGTCCTGGAGCTTCCTCAGTGCCGCCAGCTGGGCCTCCAGCCGCTGCTGCTCGCCCCGGGTGGCATCCAGTGCCCGGCGGGTCTGCTCCACGGCCCGGTCCAGGTCCGGCAACCCGGCGCGCGTGCTGCGCAGATATTCCACCAGGGTCTCCAGGCGTTCTTCCAGTGCCTCCAGCTCCATTCGCTGGCGTTCCACCTGGTCCTGATCCTGGGAGGACAGATCCTGCTGCTCGCGCATGAGGCGCAGTTCCCGGGCCTTGAGCTGGGCGATGGCCCGCTCGGCATGCGCACGGTTGGCCTCCTCCAGCTGGATGGTCTGCTCATGCGCGGCCATTTCCCGCTGCACTTCGGCCACGGCCGTCTGGGCCTCACGCCAGGCCGTGTCCACTTCGGACATTTTCTCGCTCGCCAAGGCCGTGCGCTCCCGCAGGATGGCGGCCTGTTCCTCAGCCTGGGCGTGTTCCGCCTGGCGCAGGCCGGTTTCGGTATGGGTGGATTCCCGCTCGGTGCGCGCGGCGCTCTGGCGCTCCAGGTTGCGCTGCACCTCCTGGGTGAGTCGCGCACGGGTGGCCCCCAGGTGCTTCAATTCCTGCTCCACGCGGGCCACTTCGGCGCTGGCGGCATAGAAGTCCGCCTGGGCCTGATTGACCACCTCTGCGGCCTCGAACTGGGCCAGACGCTGGCCTTCCAGTTCGGATTCGATCCGGCGCAGATTGGCGGTCCCCGCCTCGACAGCGTTGGTCGTCGTCCACATCTGGTGTTCCGATTCCGCCTGCCGGGTCTGGGCTTCCCGGCACTTCACCAGGGAGAGGAAACGGCTTTTCAGGCTGCGTTCCGCATCCAGGGCAAAGAAGTGCCGCGCCACTTCCGCCTGGAGTGCGAGCTTTTGCAGCTGGCGATCCAACTCTTCCCGGATGTCCGCGACCCGATCCAGGTTTTCACGGGTATCCCGCAGGCGGGCCTCGGTTTCCCTGCGCCGCTCCTTGTACTTGGAGACCCCCGCCGCCTCTTCCAGATAGCCGCGCAGCTCCTCCGGACGGGCCTCGATGATGCGGGAGATCATGCCCTGTTCGATGATGGCATAGGCATCCCCGCCCAGACCCGTGCCCAGGAACAGGTCCGCCATGTCCTTCTTGCGCACCTGCACGTTGTTGATCCAGTAGCTGGACTCGCCAGCGCGGGTGAGCACCCGTTTGACGGCGATTTCCGCATATTGCGACCACTGACCCGCCGCCTTGCCCGTGCCATTGTCGAACAACAGTTCAACTGAGGCCCGGCTGGCGGGCTTGCGCCCTGCCGAACCATTGAAGATCACGTCCTGCAGGGTGGCTCCGCGCAACTCCCGGGCCTTGGATTCCCCCAGTACCCAGCGTACCGCGTCGATGACGTTGGATTTGCCGCAGCCATTGGGTCCCACCACGCCAGTGAGCTGGCCCACGGCGGGAATGGTCACCGGATCCACGAAGGACTTGAAACCGGCGATGTGGATGTGCTTGAGGCGCAAGGCGGGAATGGGCCGGGGCTTATAATCCGCGCGATTCTAACTGTTCGGCGCGTAGATATGCCCAGCCAGCCCAGCAAGACCCTGGAGACCTTCGACAACCCCCGGCCGACGCGGGATTATCACATCCATATCGAAATCCCCGAATTCACCTGCCTGTGCCCCAGGACCGGCCAGCCTGACTTCGCCACCCTGTTCCTGGACTACATCCCGGACACCCGTTGCGTGGAGCTGAAGAGCCTGAAGCTCTACGTCTGGTCCTTCCGGCAGGAGGGCCATTTCCACGAGGACGTCACCAATCGCATCCTGGACGATCTGGTACAGGCCACGAACCCCCGCTTCATGCGCCTGACCAGCAAGTTCTACGTACGTGGTGGCATCTTCACCAATGTGGTGGCGGAACACCGCCGCGACGGCTGGGCCCCGGCCCCGCGGGTGGAGCTGACGCAATTCACGTCAAACTCGAATACACGTTGATAAGCATATGATCTTGCGTATATTTTTGGCGAACCCACGCCGCGGAGGGGACCCGCGTCAAAAGGCGTACACCTCTCGCAGGCTGGTACCCGCCAGGCGGTCGAAATAGCGGGCCCGGTAGTAGTGCCGCTTATGGGTGGCGTCGTCGGTGAAGGCCGCCCGATCGTGCAGCACGTTGTTGCTCACCAACCCCATACCGGATTCCAGACGCCCGCGGTAGCGATAGGGGGTGGCGACGTCACCGTCCAGGATGGACCCGAGATAGGCCAAGGCCTCCCGGGCCAGGGGATCGTCGGTCCACATGACGTTGTTGACACGGATGGTATAGCGCATGTGCAGATCCCCCGAAGGCAGGATACTGAACACCGGACCCGGTTCCTCGGCGCGCGCCACGGTACCGCCCTCGTCGATGCGCGCGGGGATGGTCATGACCCGGGGCGCCATCAAGGCACGGATGTAGTCGGGGTTCTTCTCGCGCAGCAGGAGGTAGACGATCTCGTGATCCATGAGGGCGTTCTCGCCCCCGCTGGCGGCCTGCTGCACCACATGCAGGTTCAGCGCATGGATCTGCCTGTCGGCAGTATTGTAATAGCCGTCGGTGTGCCAGTTGATGGCCCGGTTGGTGTAGGGGATGTAGTGCTGGCGTATGCCCTCGGAGCGCACGGTCAGGGAGGTCAAACCCGTCTCATCCGCCAGCCAGTTCCTGTTCAGGTCCTGAAGGCCAAAACGGCGCCCCAGGGAAAGCGGGATTTCCGGATCCGGATCCGTGCCGGTCTTGCCGACGTAAATCACCATATTGGCTTTGCGGCACTTGGCCAGCAGGGCGGCATGCTCCCCGTGCGTGAGGCTGCGGGGGTCGCGGATCTCCACCACCAGGTCACCCAGCTGCTCGGGATAGTCCCGCAGCTTGGTATCCCGCCAGCGTTCATAGAGCACTGTGTTGTCGGGATCGAAGGGACTGGCAACGGGCTGGATCTGGGGCTGGGCATGCGACATGAATTTCTCCGCTTGGAATGGCCAAACAGGCGGCACATTGGGGCAATGACCTCCGGTCGTAATTGATCCTTGTCAAACGGACAGGCCCGAAGCCGGCCGCTGAACCAGTGCGTGCCGGACACACGAGCCCGCAGGGTCGCACGCGCCGGAGCAGTAATGCCCTACACTTGCCTGCATGTCATTCGCCTGTTTTCTCGGTCTCGACTTCGGCACCTCTGGCGCCCGGGCCTGCGTCATTGCTCCCAGCGGCGAAATCGAAGATCTGGCACGACAGGATTACGGCGAACTGCCGGAGCACGAGGCAGCGGCCACCTGGCGGGAGGTCCTGCTGCAGCTCATCGCCAGGATACCTGCGGGTCTGCGCAAGCGGCTGGCCGCCCTGGCGGTGGATGGCACCTCCGCCACGATACTGGCCTGTGACGAGGCCCTGGACCCCGCCCACCCACCCCTGATGTACCACGATGCCCGGGCCACCCTGGAGGCAGCGGCCATCGCCCGGGCCGCCGGGCCGGAGCATCCGACGGCCATGGCCACCTCGGGTCTGGCCAAGGCATTGTGGCTGAAGAAACATCTGGGTCCCGCGCGGGCCCGACTCTACCTGAGCCAGGCGGACTGGCTCTCGGCCCAGCTCTCCGACCGTCCCATGAGCGACTTCCACAATGCCCTGAAGATGGGCGTGGACCTGGATACAGGGCAGTGGCCCGACTGGGTGGACTATCTGGTGGATGTGAATTTCCTGCCCATGCTTGCAGCCCCGGGCACGGAGGTCGGCCTGCTGGCCCGGCCCCGGGCAAGGGCACTGGGGGTGAATGCGGACTGTCTGGTCCGGGCCGGCACCACGGACAGCATTGCCGCCTTTCTGGCCGCGGGGGTGACTCAACCCGGCGAGGCGGTCACCTCCCTGGGCACCACCCTGGTACTGAAGCTCCTGTCCCAGACCCGGGTGGACGATGCCCGTTTTGGCATCTACAGCCACTGGTTCGGTGACCTGTGGCTCACCGGGGGCGCTTCCAACGCCGGCGGTGGCGTGCTGCGCCGGTATTTCACCGAAGACGAACTGCGGACCCTCTCGAACCGCATGGATCCCGAGCAGGACACGGGTCTGGATTACTACCCGCTGACGCGTACCGGCGAGCGCTTCCCGGTCAACGATCCGGACATGCCACCCCGCATGGAACCCCGCCCCGAACAGCGTCTGGATTTCCTGCAAGCCATCCTGGAAGGCCTGGCGCGCATCGAGGCCCGGGGCTACACCAAGCTGGTGGAACTGGGAGCCACCCCCCTCAGCCGGGTGGTGAGTGCCGGTGGCGGTAGCCGTAACGCTGCCTACAGCCGCATCCGCGCCCGATACCTGGGGGTGCCCGTCCACACGGCGGCGGAACACGAAGCCTGCTATGGCACGGCCTGGCTGGCTCGCTGGGGCACGGCCCTTTTCCCGGGCTATCGCCATGGCTGATCCGGGTCTGTGCTACACGGGCAGCCTGCCCCTGCAGTGGCGTCCCCTGGCGGAGGACAACGACATGGCCGTGGACCGGGAAGCCCTGCTCCTGCTCACCGCCATCAACCGCATGGAAGCCGGCCACGAAACGGAGAGCATGGGCGAGCAGCACCGCCTTGAACGCCTGGAGGCCAAGCTTGACCTGGCCCTTTATCTGGTGGCCCGTGGCCTGCAGCCGGGGCCGGCACCCGCGCCGGTGACGGTCAGGCTCTCACCGGCAGGGATCGACTGGCAGGAAGCCCAACCGCCGCCGGCAGGCGCCTGCCTACTCATGGAGTTGTGGCTTTCCAACGTCCTGCCCCTCCCTCTGCGGCTGCGCGCCGTAGCCCGCGGCCAGGTGACGGGCTGGGCCCAGGCTGCCTTCCCGCATCTGCCCGAAGCCCTGACGGAGGCCTTGTACCAGCTCATCTTTCGTCGCCATCGCCAGGCCATCCGCAGCCGCCAGGCAAGCGCGACTTGACGCTCAGGCCAGCGGCTCCGGGACGTTGCCGTCCGGGGCACAAGCAACAGGGCACAAACCCGTCCGCCATGTGCGCGGGCAAGCGTGAGCCCCAGAACCGCGGGGCTCGACGACACGCGCACCCACCGGCATACCCTACGTGGCCCCCATCGCCGGGACCTATCGCCCGAGTCAGGCGGCCGGGGATGCGGCGCTTACTTGTTCGGCACGGCCGCAGGTGCTGGCGCGGGGAAAGGCATGGCGGGCACCATCCGCATCAGGGCCGTCGGATCCAGCATCTGACCCCAGGTGCCGTAGGTCTGGGGATTCAGGCCGGTACCCAGCCAGCTCATGTAGGTCTGGGGATTCATGGGCAGCATCATGGCGTTCAGGGCAGCTGGGCTGATGGGAGCGGCCAGCATGTTGGCGTAGGTGCCGGGATTCAGCATCTGCATGGCCGGTGCCCACATCTGCGGGTTCATGGGTGCCGCCAGCCAGTTGGCATACAGGCTCGGGTTCAGACCCATGCCCATGAGGCTGGTGAGGAAGCGGGGATCCATGCCCGCGCCCAACCAGCGCATGGCTACGGCCGGGTCGGTGAACTGCATGTAATTCTGCAGGGTGGCGGGGTTCATGAGTCCGGACATCATGCGGATATAGGTATTGGGGTCCATACCCTGCTGCGCCAGGGCGGCGCTGGTCGCGGGGTTCATCATGGCGTTGGCCCAGCCCACGAAGGCCTGGGGATCCTTGAACGCCGAGGCATTCTGGGTTGGATCCGTCATCTTCCGTGCCCATTCCTGCGCGGTGGCAGGGGACTGGGCACTGGCGAGGGCAGGTGCGACGGCGAGCAACAGCACGGCAATCTGGCGATTCATGGAATTTCCTTTGTCAGGGTGCTTCGGGGTACGGGCCAACCTTGCTTCGACCCGCGCTGGGAACGGCAGGGCACTACATCCGCAGTGCTTCGCTGCACATACGGGTCCGCGCATGCAGATAAGCTGCGCCCGCGCATCTTAGACCCTTTTGATGCAAGGCATATGCCCCATTGCGCCGCGGACTTGATCGGCGTTGTCTCCGGGCTTAATTTCCGGCGCCTGTGCGCAAGACCCTACATGGACGTCTCCTGACTTGATCCGCCTGCAATCCCTCAGTCTCCTGCGGGGCTCCAAATCCCTGCTGGACGGGGCCGACCTCACCCTCAACCCGGGGGAGAAGGTCGGCCTCATCGGCGCCAACGGCTCGGGCAAGTCCAGCCTGTTCGCCCTGCTGCGGGGCGAGCTGCACGCGGACGGCGGCGACCTGGACTTCCCCGCCCGCTGGCGCATCGCCCACGTGGCCCAGGAGACCCCGGCCCTGGAGCGCTCCGCCCTGGACTACGCCATCGACGGCGACACTACCCTGCGCCGCCTGGAAGCCGAGCTGGCCGAGGCGGAAGCGGCCCATGACGGCCACAATGTTGGCAACCTCATCGGCGAGCTGCATGCGGCGTTGCACGACGCCGACGCCTACACGGTGCAATCCCGGGGCGAGCAGCTTCTCACCGGCCTGGGCTTTTCCCAGGCCCAGATGAACCAGCCCGTGGCCAGCTTCTCCGGCGGCTGGCGCATGCGCCTCAACCTGGCCCAGGCCCTCATGTGCCCGTCGGACCTGCTGCTGCTGGACGAGCCCACCAACCACCTGGACCTGGACGCCATCCTCTGGCTGGAGGACTGGCTCAAGCGCTACCCGGGCACGCTGATCATCATCTCCCACGACCGGGATTTCCTGGACGGGGTGGTGAACGTCATCGCCCACATCGACGAGCGCAAACTCAAACGGTATGGTGGCAACTACTCCGCCTTCGAGAAGCAGCGGGCCATCCATCTGGCCCTTTCCCAGGCCGCCTTCGAAAAGCAGTCCCGGGAGCGGGCCCACCTGCAATCCTTCATCGACCGCTTCAAGGCCAAGGCCAGCAAGGCCAGGCAGGCGCAAAGCCGCATGAAGATGCTGGCGAAGATGGAGGAGCTGGCCCCCATCCATGCCGCCGCCGCCTTCAGCTTCGAATTCCGGGAACCGGAGCGGGCGCCGAATCCGCTGCTGGTGCTGGAGGACGTGAACGCTGGTTATCGTGGCAGTGATGGCGGCAAGACCGTGCTCTGCGGCCTCAACCTCACCCTCCAGGCCGGCCAGCGCATCGGCCTGCTGGGGGTCAACGGCGCCGGCAAGTCCACCCTCATCAAGACCCTGGTGGGGGAGCTGCCGTCCCTCTCCGGCAGCGTCACCCAGGGCAAGGGCCTGGCCATCGGCTACTTCGCCCAGCACCAGGTAGAGATGCTGCGCCACGACCAGTCCCCCCTGTGGCACCTGCAGAAACTGGCCCACACGGCCCGTGAGCAGGACCTGCGCAACTTCCTCAGCGGCTTCAACTTTGCCGGCGACATGGCCAGCGCCGTCATCGCCCCCTTCTCCGGCGGCGAGAAGGCCCGCCTGGCCCTGGCGCTGATCGTCTGGCAGCGCCCCAACCTGCTGCTGCTGGACGAGCCCACCAACCATCTGGACCTGGAGACCCGGGAGGCCCTCACCGTGGCCCTGGCCCAGTTCGAGGGGACTTTGGTGCTGGTGTCCCACGACCGCCACCTGCTGCGGGCCACCACGGAGGAATTCCTCATCGTCGCCGACGGCGGCCTGAAGCCCTTCGACGGCGACCTGGACGACTACCGGGACTGGCTGTTCAAGACCAAGCTGGGGAAAGCCGTGGAATCCGCGCCCCACATGGAGCAGGACGCAAACCGGGAATCCAGCGCGGAAGCGCCCCGCGACACCGCCGACCGCAGGGAACGGAAGCGCCAGGAGGCCGAGGCCCGCCAGCGCCTGTCCAGCCAGAAGAAGCCCATCGAGAGCCGCATCCGGCGCCTGGAAGAACAGATGGACCGGCTCAACGCCCGCAAGGCCGAACTGGAAGGCGCGCTGGCCGCCCCCGACATCTACGCCGAGGTCAACAAGGATCGCCTGAAGGCGTTCTTGTATGAGCAGGCCCAGCTCGTCAAGGACCTGGAGCAGCTGGAAGAGGAATGGATGGCCCAGCAGGAGGCCCTGGAGGCCCTTGAAGCCCTGCAAGCCGGCGCAGCCTGATGGGACATCCAGAAGTCACGTATATTGGGAAAGACCAACCGGAGCCATAAGCATGAAAACCCTGATCCAATTCTTTGCCGTCGCCATCCTGGCCCTGCCTGTCCTGGCGGACGGCTCCGTTCCCGCCCCGGTCCACGCCACACCCCGGACCACGACCCAGGCCGTCCTGGAGGTCTGCCCGCAGCCGGCGCAGGCCCTCCTGCTCAGTCAGGTCAGCCAGACCGACTGCTGCAAGGGCCACAAGGGCGTGTGCGGCTGCCGCGCCGGCAAGATCGTGTGCTGCGACAACACTGTCAGCCCCAACTGCACCTGCCACGCGGATTCGGGCTTCGAGAACTGAGGCGCACGTTTCAGCCAGCCAGCAGGCGCTTGTGGGCCCGCTCGCGCCAGCTGGCGGCCAGGACCTCCAGCCGGGCCAGTTCTTCCAGGGCGGCCCGGTCCGCCGGTACCTGGTTGAGTACCCGCCACAGGCGCTCGACCGTCCATTTGGGCCAGCGTCGCTGCATGAGGGTCATGGGCTCGCCGGCGGCCACGTCCCCTTCCTGTAGCACCCGGTAATACCAGCCCGTGCGCCCCGTATCCCGCACCCGCTGCGACATGTCGTCCACGCCAAAGCGGGCATTCAGTTTCCAGCAGGGTGAGCGGCCTTGGGAGATCTGGATCACCGCGCTGCCCAGACTGAACACATCCCCCAGGCACACCGTGGCTTCCGTGATCCCCCGGGTGGACAGATTCTCGCCAAAGCCGCCGGGTACGAAACGCCCGTTGCACTGGGGCAGTTCCACCCGCCAGGGTGCGTAGTGCTCGCGTGGATAGTGGTGCAAGGCCTTGTCCCGGCCGCCATGGTTTTTGAGATCCGCCTGGGCGTCTCCGGCCAGACCCAGGACGGTGACATGGCGCAGGTCACTCACCGCCTGCTTGTCGATGGCGCTGGGCTGACCCTGGGGGCCGAAGCACTGCACCTGACCCACGTGCAGGGACAGGACGGACAGGGAACACAAGGTGTCGGCGCTGGCGGTCAGCATGCTCAGGTCCCCATCCGCGCTACCACCAGGCCCGGGGCATCGGCATGATCCAGCAGGATGCTGCGTACCCGCTCCTGCCACAAACGGCCAAAGATCGCGCGCTCGTCGGCATCCGCCTGGCCGCTCATCACACTGGCCATGTGGACCTGCATCTCGGTGGACGGTGGCACCTTCTCCGGGTGGTAGTCCAGCAGCACCGAACTGCCCGTATCCAGACGGATCAGGCGTAACTCCGCCGGCAGGTCCACGCCATAGATCAGCAGGTTGCGCCGGACGAAACGCCCCCCCAGGCCCTTGAAGCCCCCCGCCCCGGCCGCGCCGGTGACGAGGCCCAATACACTGCCCACCACGCCGGTCGTGCCGGCCTCCATGGGGTTGCGCATTTCCACACGAATATTGCCACGCTCCGGGATCCCGTCTGCATACAGGGCACGCAAGCCATGCCGGGCCATGAGCCAGGCCCCGGCCACCGTGGGACATGAATGCCCCGCCAGGCGCACAACGTCCGCATAGCGGTATTCGATGCGGCCATCCTGGGCAGCGCCCAGGAGTTCGGCCAGGCCGTCCTTCAGGGTCAGGGTGGGGACTTGGGCAAAGAAATCGGGAAACGACATAGGGGCTCCATGAAAAAATCGGACACTCCGCCGGGGCACGCTTGGCGGTCAGGGGCAGATCCACGGGATACACCGGGGCCGAGCACCGCTGCAGCGCGTGGATGCCCCCTACCCTCGCAATCCGGGAAGGTGCTGAAAGTTGCGAGGACCATCATACCGAACACGATGAGATATCCCGAGAGGGACACGTCCGCATCATTTTTGCCCCGTCAGGCGCCGCCCCCCGAAGGTTTCTTTCCCCCGATCATGTTCGACAGGTTCCAGGCTTCCCACTCATACCAGTCCTCTCCCAGGATCTCCGCGGGGTGCTCGGTACGGCCCGAGCCGTTGCCGCACAGGAGGTTATCCGCCGGACAGTATTTGTCGCAGCCCCAGCAGATGCGTTCCGGATGCTTGGGATTGAGCGGGAATTTCTGGGGACGCTTGCCGGGTTTCATGGCCTGTGGCCTGTGCGGTCCGCTCAGTCAGACGGGCTGTTGCGCCAAGGCCAGGCGCCGCAGGCGGTTGAGGGCTTGACCCATGGGGCCGGGCATATTACCGGTGAGGGTCTCCAGCTCCACGGCGTCCAGCATGTTCTTCACCATGAGACCCAGGTCCGTATCCCCCTCGATGAGCAGGCGGCGGTTGAAGAACAGGGTATCCGGGTCTTCCAGGCGCAGGGCCAGACGTGCGAAGTCCTGGGCAGTGGCGGTGAAGGTCACGTCCGCCAGACCGTTGCGCTCCGCGCGAAACCCCTTGGGAGTCACGGAAAAGAACAGGCCCAGTCCCATGTCTTTCACCACCACGCGAAAGCGCCGGCCGCGCACCACCTCCCAGTCCAGATCCTTGAGGGTGGGCCAGGCCGCCAGGTTGCAGGCAGCTGCGAAGGCCCAGGAGGTCGGCCAGGTCGGTAGGCGGGTGACGAGTCTGGCCAGCGGTGCAGGAAAGGCGGGGAGTTGCATGAGGGTCTCCAATGGATAATTCAGGTGCTTTTGTATTCCCGCCTGCACGGGCGTGGTGCGGTGGCCTTGCGCTGTGCCGCACCCATGTTTCAGGCCTGGGCCTGCATGCCGGTATAGGCCATGCCCGCCTCCCCCAGCCAGTAACCGTCACAGGGCCGGCCCGGCATGATGCGGTCCAGCCTATGTGTGGCCTCCGCCGGGGCGATATCGCCATCCAACAGGGCGCGAAACACGTTGACCACCCGTTCCATGTGCCGAAACTGGGGGGACAGACGCAATACGTCCACCCCGGTACTGCGCAGCTCGTCCAGGCGATGGGCCAGGTTCATGATCTTCGCCGACTGGGTCTGGATGCCGTTCAGGGTGAGGAAGTCCTCCCCTTCCCGGCTGCGCAGGGTGAGCCCATCCGGGTGTTCCAGGCACTTGAACTGGCAGTCGTCCTTTTGCAGGTTGTAGTGGCGGGCAGTGAAACAGCGCGCCGAGTAGGCCAGGGGCAGACGACCGTAGCCGAACAGCTCCGTCTCCATGCCCGCGGGATGGTTTCCAGAAGCGAGCATGGCGGCGAGCATGTCCCGGGGCATCTCCACCGGTGGCACCCAGCGCTTGGCGCCCATGTCCGCCAGTAGGGTCAGGGTGTCCGGGTTGTAGACGTTGAGGGTGGGACCGGAGACGAAGGCCTGGTTCGCCTGCGCCAGCAGGCGCACGGCCCCCCATTCGTTGGCCTCCACCAGGAAGCGTCCATCCTTCACCAGCTTGCGCAGGGCCTTGAGGTCGGATTCGGACTCGATGAGGGTCTGGGTGGAGAGCACCACTTCCTTGCCGGCGGCGACCAGCTTTTCTGCCAGGCCCAGGTAGTCCTGCAGGCGCAGCAGGTGGCGGCGGGAACAGACGGTCTCCCCCAGATAGACGATGTCCACGGGCCAGCCGGCGGCGGCCTCGTAGTAGGCCAGGGTGTCCTCCCGGGACCAGTAGTAGAGGAGCGGGCCCAGGGCGAGCTTCATTATTTCCACGGCCGGTAGTAGGCGCCCAGGGTGTGCATGCTGCCCTCGGAGACCTTGTTGAGTTCCGCCATCCAGGCGGGATTGGGCTTGAATGTTTCGGCGGACCGCTTGACCGCGTCGATGGCAGCGCGCCACACCTTGGTCACCTGGGCTGCGTAGGCGGGGCTGCGCTGGCGGCCTTCGATCTTGATGGCGGCTATGCCCAAGCGGGCCATCTCCGGCAGCAGCTCCATGCTGTTGAGGCTGGTGGGCTCCTCCAGGGCGTAGTAGGTCTCGCCCTGGACCTCGAAGCGGCCCTTGCACAGGGTGGGATAGCCGGCCTTTTCGTTGTCGGCATAGCGGTCGATGAGCACGCCGTTCAGGCGCGTCTCCATGCCCTTGGGGGTTTGTTCCCAGCGCACCGCATGGCCCGGGGAACAGGCGCCGAAGGTGTTGGGGGAATCGCCGCAGGCATAGGAGGACAGGAGGCAGCGGCCCTCCACCATGACGCACAGGCCACCGAAGCCGAACAGCTCGATCTCCACGTCGGTGTGCTGCACCACGTTCTCCACCTGCGCCAGGGACAGCACACGGGGCAGCACGGCGCGCTGGATGCCGAAGCGCTCGCGGTAGAAGTTCACCGCCTCGTAGCTGGTGGCGGAACCCTGCACGGAGAGATGCAGGCGCAGGTTGGGGTGGGTCTTGCGGGCATAGGCCATGAGGCCCGGGTCCGCCAGGATGATGGCGTCCACACCGGAAGTTGCCGCGGTGTCCACGGCGGCGTGCCAGCGCGCCAGGGTGGCGGGCTGGGGATAGGTGTTCAGGGCCATGAGCACCTTGGCGCCCTTGGCATGGGCGTAGCGGATGCCTTCCGCCAGGGTCCTGGCGTCGAAGTTCAGGCCGGAGAAGTTGCGTGCGTTGGTGTTGTCCTTGAGGCCCAGGTAGACGCCATCGGCACCATGGTCCACCGCAGCCTTCAGGGCCGGCAGGCTGCCAGCAGGACAGATCAGCTCAAGCAGGGGTTTCATGTCTGCAACACCACTTCGGGTCGGGATGTATTCATCCTATGTAAACCTTCATATCCATTTATTGGCCTGACCAGGCAGCTGCCTTGGCATGTGCCACGGCGCTCCAGTTCCGCGACGATGGCATTCACCACGGGCCATTTGCCGGCACACCATTGCGGGGCAAGCAGCAGCCGGTCCGGGGCAGTGCCCGTGACCCGGTGGTAGACCACTTCCCTTGGGGTACGCTCGATGAGATCTGTGGCGGTGGCGACGTAGTCCTCCAGGCTCAGGGGAGTGTACTCCCCCCGACGCCATTCGTTGGCCAGCTGGGTACCCTTGACCACATGCAGGGGATGCAGCTTGAGGCCGTCGGTGCCGATATCCAGGACGATATCCAGACTGGTGAGGCTGTGTCGGCCGGTCTCTCCAGGCAGGCCCACGATGAGGTGGGTGCACACGGGGATGCCGCGACCGCGGGCCGCCCGACAGGCGGTGACGTATTCCGCCAGGCCATGTCCCCGGTTCACCCGACGCAGGCTCTCATCGAAGGCGGACTGCAAACCCAGTTCCAGCCACACTTCCATGCCGCGGTCACGGTAGCCGGCCAGCAGATCCAGTACCTCGTCGGGCACGCAGTCGGGTCGCGTACCCACACACAGACCGATCATGCCTTGCATGGCCAGGGCCTCGTCATACATGGCCCGGAGGGCATCCACATGCGCATAGGTGTTGGTGTAGGCCTGGAAGTAGGCCAGGTATTTGCTGGCCCGGGTGCGCCGGGCGATACCCCGGCGACCGGAGGCCAGTTGCTCCTGCAGGGAGACGGTGACACGCGCACCCGCGCCGCCGTCGGGCTCGACCACCGTCATGGAGCCGCAACCCGTCAAGCCGAGGAAGGACGTTTCGGCGCGGGCTGCGGGCAGTGGATCGGAACGGCCGTTGCGGCGCTGCTGCGCCACGGTGACGTTGAAGGAGGCATTGTTGCAGAAGGTGCAACCGCCGGTGCCCTTGCTGCCATCCCGATTTGGGCAGGTGAAGCCCGCATCCAGGGCGATCTTGTGCACGCGCTCGCCATGCTTGTTCTTCAGCCACTGGCCGAAGGTGTGCACGCGATCCGAAAGCAGCATGGGCGAATGGGCTCCTTTGGCCTGACGAGGTGTCTGATCCGTGCCATGCCTGCCTGCGCAGGCATGGCGGGATGCTGCCTCGCTGGGTCCCCGCCGCTCAGGCGTCCTTGACGATGAAGTCGATCATCACGCCTTCAGGACTCTGGTCCAGGTACTGGATTTCCACCCGTTCGCCATAGCGGGCCATCATCTGCTGCAGCAGGGGGATGGGGTTGTGGTCGTTAACGAAACGCATGCGCTCGCCGGGCTGAAGAGAATCCAGGGCACCGAAGATGGCGGCATGACGGAATCGCTTGGCGATCCCACGCGCGTCGAATCCATAGATGCCGTCGGGACGGTTGTGGTTGTGGACGATGGGCTGAACGGGAATGTCGATGCTCATGGCAGGGCCTTGTCTTTCAGGGTGTGAAGGAGCGCAAATAGTTGAGTGAATTACTTTGGTATGCCTTGACATATATCAGGCACGCGCCTGCCCCTCCCGCGCGGCGGGAAGGTCGGCACTCAGTGTTCGCCCTTGGTCTTGCGGATGCCGGCCAGGCGGTTGCCCTGCTTCTGAGGCCCGCCCATGGGGAACATGTCGTGCAGGTAACGGTTGTTGCCCCGTTCTGGGCCCCATGCATCGCGGAAGTGCTGGATCATGTCACGCACTTGGGCCTGGACGCCATGCTGCTCGTAGTATTCACGGATGAAGCGGATCACCTCCCAGTGCTCCGGGGTCAGGGTCAGGCCCTCCTTGCTGGCCTGGGCCTCGGCGAAACCTTCGCTCCACTCATCCAGGTTGAGCAGATAACCCTCCGGGTCGGTCAGCACTTCCTGGCCATTCACCATCAGCGTGACGGTGTAGATGGCATAGGGGTTGGCGGTGTCGTGCGCTTCCGGTATGAAATGTTGGGGGGGCAGCTTCAGCATGACGGGCTCCTCTGGGCGCTTAGTTGACTAAATCACTTAGGTATGCATCCTGAGCCCGTAGTCTGGCAAATGCCTTGACCATTGTTAAGTCCTGCCCTTGACAATGGGCGACTCCGCTCAGGAGCCGCCTTTGCGGGCATAGGGGCCGGTGCCACCCCAGCCAGGCCGGAATCTCCAGGCTGGGTTGGTCCGGGCCAGGCACGCTACACCCGCTTGGCACGTACGATCTGATAGGCACGGAACAGATAGCCTATGGGCGCGCTCCAGATGTGCACCAGCCGGGTGAAGGGGAAGAACAGAAACACGGACAGGCCCAGGAAGATGTGGATCTTGTACACCACATCCACCCCCCGCAGCAGGTCGGGGTTGGGCTGCAGCACGACGATGCTCTGCACCCACTCGGCCAGGCGGAGCATCACCGTGGCGTCTCCCTTCTCGGCGTGACCAATGGACCAGAAGATCGTGGAGAAGCCGAGAATGGCGGTCATGACGAGCCATCCCAGGATATTGATGTCCATCCAGCGGCTGGCGGCGCGAACCCGCTTGTTGAACAGACGACGGAACCACAGCATGGTGCCGCCCAGGATCACCATGAGGCCGAAGATGCCACCGGCGAAGATGGCGATGCCCTGGTGGGCCATGTCGGAAATGCCCAGGGCCTGGAACACGCCGTGTGGCGTGACCAGACCGATCAGATGACCGAAGAAGATGCCCAGCATGCCCACATGGAAGAGATTGCTGGCCAGGCGCATGTTGGCCTTGGACAGCAGCTGGCTGGAATCGCTCTTCCAGGTGTACTGCTCGTTGTCGAAGCGGATCCAGCTGCCCAGGGCGAAGGTCACCAGGGCGATGTAGGGGTAGACCCCGTACAGGAGGGTGTGCAGATCGAAGTTCATGTCGCTCTCCAGATTCAGGCCGTGGCCACGGTCAGGGTTTGGCCCAGACGGCTGCGTTGTTCCAACAAGCGGACCAGGGGGGCGTAGGGGCTGGCGGCCTCTTCCAGGTTGCTGGCCAGCTGGTTCAGTACCTTGGTCCATTTGGACAGGAACATGCGTGCTTCGTCCTCCGCCAGTTGGGCGCAGAATTCCAGCATCAGGGGCAGGAAATCCGGCAGCTCACCGAAGCCGCCGTCATGCACGGCGATCTCCAGACCGTACTGCTTGTAATACTCGGACAGATCGATGAGTGCCGGACCGCGGTTCTTGTCGTCACCGAACAGGTGGTGGGTCAGATGCAGGGCATGCTCCGGCGTGAGGTCGAAGGTCTGCACATAGTCCGCCTGCGACTCGGTGAGAGGCATGCTCGCCAGGTGTCGCAGGAAGCGCTCCAGCACCAGGTACTCCGCCGCCTCAAGGCCCTGGTTCAGGACACCATGCAGTTGCGGCAAGGCAGCCAGCAGCGCCTCGTCCGGATAGGCCAGCAGCCTGGCCAGCAGTTTGTAGAACATGGTGTGTCCTTTCTCAGTGCTCGTCCGCGGAAGGAGCGGGCTGCAGGGATTCCACCGACTCCTTGCGCCGCTCCGGGAACAGGGAGTTGGGGGAAATGCCGGGGGAGGAATCGTTGCCGAAGGTAAAGCCGTTCTGGCCCTGGAAGGCGTAGAAGTCCTCCAGCGAGACCTCCTGGTGACCCGTGGGCAGGACGAAACGGTCTTCATAGTTGGCAATGGCCATGTAGCGGTACATCTCCTTGGCGATGTCCTCGGTGATGCCCACGGCCTTGAGTACCTCCACATTGGCCTGCCCTTCCACGTGGACGGAACGCATGTAGGAGCGCATGGCGATCATGCGGTTCAGGGCGGCGACGATGGGGGCCTCCTTGCCCGCCGTCAGCAGGTTGGCCAGGTAGCGCACCGGCAGGCGCAGAGCCTCGGCCTTGGGGATGCAGCCGTCGGCCTCGGTGGGCAGGCGCCCCTGGTCGATGGCGGACTGTACCGGCGACAGGGGTGGTACGTACCAGACCATGGGCAGGGTGCGGAACTCCGGGTGCATGGGGAAGGCGATCTTCCAGTCCATGGCCATCTTCCAGATGGGGGAGTTGCGCGCCGCCTCGATCCAGCTTTCGGGTACGCCGTCAGCGCGGGCCTGCTCGATGACCTTGGGATCGTTGGGATCCAGGAAGATCCGCATGTGCGCCTCGTACAGGTCCTGCGGGTTCTCGGTGGAGGCCAGTTCCTCGATGCGGTCGGCGTCGTAGAGCATGATACCGTTGTAGCGGATGCGGCCCACGCAGGATTCCGAGCACACCGTCGGCATGCCGGACTCCACCCTGGGATAGCAGCCGATGCACTTCTCCGCCTTGCCGGATTCCCAGTTGTAGAACACCTTCTTGTACGGGCAGGAGGAGATGCACATGCGCCAGCCCCGGCACTTGTCCTGGTCCACCAGGACGATGCCGTCTTCTTCCCGCTTGTAGATGGAACCGGAGGGACAGGCCGCCACGCAGGCCGGGTTGATGCAGTGGTTGCAGATGCGCGGCAGGTACATGTGGAAGGTGTTGGCGAACTGCCTGTAGATCTCCTTCTCCAGACTCGCCATGTTCTGGTCGCGGGCGCGCTGCTCGAATTCACCCGCCAGGTCGTCCTCCCAGTTGGGGCCCCAGGTGATCTTCTCCATCTTCTCGCCAGTGATCTGCGACACGGGCCGGGCCGTGGGGGCTGCCTCCGACAGCGGCGCGTTCTGCAGGCGGGCATAGTCGAAGGTAAAGGGCTCATAGTAGTCGTCGATCTCCGGCATGTCCGGATTGGCGAAGATGTTCAGCAGCCGGTTGAGCCTTGAACCGGACCTGAGCTGCAGCTTGCCGCCCTTCAGTTCCCAGCCACCGCGCCACTTGTCCTGGTTCTCCCAGTCCTTGGGGAAGCCTATGCCGGGCTTGGACTCCACGTTGTTCCACCACATGTACTCGGCGCCCTTGCGGTTGGTCCATACGTTCTTGCAGGTCACCGAGCAGGTGTGGCAACCGATGCACTTGTCAAGATTGAAGACGAAGGCGAATTGCGCTCTGACTTTCATTCCATTCTCCTGTTTTGTTTACCGCCGGGGCCCCGGAGTGGTGTGACCCAGCCACGAGACCCGTCACCCCGAAGACCCCGACGGTCGAACCCTTTGCAACCCGCGCCTGCGGTCGCGCTGTAAGACACGTGCCTGAACCCTCTCACCGGGGTCCCACGCCCACCGGGTTACGCTGCTGCTCACGATCCGGCGTGAGGGGCCGCTCCAACCAATCCACGTTCTGGTCGATCTTGCGTACCACCACCGTCTCGTCCCGGTTGCTGCCCACGGGGCCGTAGTAATTGAAGCTGTAGGACAGCTGGGCATAGCCGCCGATCATGTGCGTCGGCTTGACGATGACCCGGGTGACCGAGTTGAGGATGCCGCCGCGCTTGCCCGTGGTGGGACTGCCCGGCACGTTCACGTTTTTCTCCTGGGCGTGATACATCAGCGCCATGCCCCGCGGCACGCGCTGCGAGACCACCGCACGCGCCACCGTGGCGCCGTTGGCGTTCACCGCCTCCACCCAGTCGTTGTCCTGGATGCCCACGCTCTTGGCGTCCTCTTCGGCGATCCAGAAGTAAGGCCCACCGCGGAACAGGTTGAGCATGCGCAGATTGTCCTGGTAGGTGGAATGGATGCCCCACTTGGAGTGCGGGGTGATCCAGGACAGCACCAGATGTGGGCCCTTGGTGACGCTGGCGGGGACCTTCTTGTGCTCCTGCATGTCCACCGGCGGGCGGAAGCAGCAGAAGCCCTCGCCGAAGTCCAGCATCCACTCATGGTCCTGGTAGAAATGCGCGCGGCCGGTCAGGGTGCGGAAGGGGATGTGCTCGTGCACATTGGTATAGCCGGCGGTGTAGGACACGCTCTCCGATTCGATGCCGGACCAGGTGGGCGCAGTGATGATCTTGCGCGGCTGGGCCTGGATGTCGCGGAAGGTGATCTTTTCCTCATGGCGCCCGGAATACAGGTGGCTGTGGTCGATACCGGTCTTCTTGGACAGGGCATGCCAGGACTTGTGCGCCACCTCGCCATTGGTCTCCGGCGCCATGCGCATGACCGCATCGCACACGCCGATGTCATCCTCCAGGCTGGGCATGCCCTGGGAAACTCCGGGCTCGGTGACCGTGCGGTTGAGGCTGGCCAGCTCCTGATATTCCTTCTCCGTGTTCCAGTCCAGGCCTTTCACGTTGTTGCCAATCCTGGTCATCAATGGCCCCAGTGCGATGAACTTGCTGTAGGTCTGGCTGTAGTCCCGCTCCACCAGCTTGATGAGCGGCATGGTCTTGCCGGGGATGGGCTCGCAGTCGCCCCGCTTCCAGTCCAGGGCATCGCCCAGGGGCTGGGCCAGCTCGAAGGGGGAATCGTGTTGCATGGGCAGGGCCACCAGGTCCTGCTTCACCCCCAGATGCTTGCCCGCCAGCGCGGAGAACTTCTTCGCCAGGGCACGGAAGATCTGCCAGTCGGACTTGGATTCCCATCCCGGACTCACCGCCTCCGACAGGGGATGCACGAAGGGATGCATGTCCGTGGTGTTGAGATCGTGCTTCTCGTACCAGGTGGCGGTTGGCAGGATGATGTCGGCGTAGGCACCGGTGGAATTGAGGCGGAAGTTGATGTCCACCATCAGGTCCAGCTTGCCCACCGGGGCCTGCTCCAGCCATTTCACTTCCTTGCAGTCGTTGCCCGCGCCACCTTCCTGCAGCACGCCGTTCTGCGCGCCCAGCAGGTGCTTGAGGAAGTACTCGTGGCCCTTGGCGGAGGTGCCGATGAGGTTGCCCCGCCAGACGATGAGGTTGCGCGGCCAGTTCACCGGATTGTCCGGGTCGGCATAGGCCACGTCCAGGGCGCCGGACTTCAACTGCTCGGCCACGTATTTCGCCGTGCCCGCCTCGTCGGTGGCACCAGCCTTGGCGGCCTCGGCGGCCAACTCGAGGGGGTTGCGGTTGAAATGGGGTGCGGACGGCAGCCAGCCCAGGCGCGTGGCCACCACGTTGTAATCCGCCAGACTGTAGCCCTTGTTGCGGTTCTTGCCGGCGGGGGACAGCAACTGGTCACCCTTCACCGTCTCGTAACGCCACTGGTCGGTATGGAAGTACCAGTAGGAGGTGGAGTTCTGCTGCCGCGGCGGCCGATGCCAGTCCAGACCGAAGGCGATGGGGGCCCAGCCGGCCTGGGGCCGCAGCTTCTCCTGCCCCACGTAGTGGGCCCAGCCGCCACCGCTCTGGCCGACGCAGCCGCACAGGTGCAGCAGGTTCATGATGGCGCGGTAGGACTGGTCGTGGTGGTACCAGTGGTTGATGGCCGCGCCCATGATGACCATGGACTTGCCCTGGGTCTTGGCGGCATTGTCGGCGAACTCCCGGCCGGTACGCTCCAGGTCCGCCTTCTTCACCCCGGTGACCTTCTCTGCCCAGGCCGGGGTATAGGCCACGCTGGCATCGCCGTAGTCCGCCGTCACGTTGCCCCCCCCCAGGCCCCGGTCAATACCGTACTGGGCCACCATCAGGTCGAACACCGAGGCCACCAGGGCCTGGCTGCCATCGGCCCGCTGCACGCGGCGTGCCGGCACGTTGCGGAACAGCAGTTCCGGCTCCCCCGGGGTGAAGTGGGGGAAGCCCACACTCACCACCTCGCTGCCGGCCTTGCCCTGGCAGCTGAGTTCCAGCCGGGTATCGGCGCCGGCCGCGCTCTCGAGCAGATTCCACTTGCCCTCCTCGCCCCAGCGGAAGCCGATGGAGCCGTTGGGCACCACGAACCGGCCGGAGATCTCGTCGTAGCCGATGGTCTTCCACTCGGGGTTGTTGGCCTCACCCATGGCATCGGCGAAGTCCGAGGCGCGCAGGTTGCGGTCGGTCACGTAGCCGCCCTCCGGGCCCGTGTAGGGGCGCAGCATCACCTGCATGGGCAGGTCGGTGTACTTGCGCGCGTATTCCTGGAAATAGGGAACCTGACGCTGGATGTAGAACTCTTTCAGGGCCACGTGGCCCATGGCCATGAAGGCGGCGGAGTCGGTGCCCTGACGTACCGGCATCCACAGGTCGGCGAACTTGCAAAACTCTGCGTAGTCCGGCGACATGGACACCACCTTGGTGCCCTTGTAGCGGGTCTCGATGGCGAAGTGGGCATCCGGCGTGCGCGTCATGGGCAGGTTGGCGCCGGCGATGATGATGTAGGTGGAGTTGTACCAGTCGGCGGCCTCGGGCACGTCGGTCTGCTCGCCCCAGGTCTGGGGGCTGGCCACCGGCAGGTCGCAATACCAGTCGTAGAAGGAGCCGCAGGCACCTCCGATGAGGGACAGGTAACGCGAGCCGGCGGCATACGAGATCATGGACATGGCCGGAATGGGCGAAAAGCCATAGATGCGGTCCGGGCCCCATTTCTGGATGGTGTAGACGTTGGCGGCGGCGGCGATCTCCAGCACCTCGTCCCAGGTGGTGCGCACGAAGCCCCCCAGGCCGCGCACCTTCACGTACTTGTCGCGCTTGGCACTGTCCGCCTGAATGGCGGCCCAGGCCTCCACCGGGTCCTTGCCACCCTTCTTCTCGGCCCGGTACAGGTCCAGCAGGCGTCCGCGCACCATGGGGTGCTTGATGCGGTGCGGGCTGTACAGATACCAGGAGAAGGAGGCGCCGCGCTGGCACCCCCTGGGCTCATGGTTGGGCATGTCGTCGCGCGTGCGGGGATAGTCGGTCTGCTGCATCTCGAAGGACACCAGACCGTTCTTCACGAAGATCTTCCAGGAGCAGCCACCGGTGCAGTTCACGCCATGGGTGGAGCGCACGATCTTGTCGTGGCGCCAGCGGTTGCGGTAGGCGTCCTCCCACTTGCGGTCCTCGACGGTCTTGATGCCATGGCCGTTGGAGAAGGGCTCGCGCGGATGGCTGAAGTAGGTGAGACGGTCCAGAAAGTGACTCATGTTTTTCTCCTGTGAATCCGTGAATCAGGGATTGCGAATCTCGCTGGCAGGGCGCAGGTAGAACCACCAGTTCAGTACCAGACAGAGGGCGTAGAAGATGGCAAAGCCGTACATGGCGTTTTCCGGGGTACCGGCCTTGAGCTGGCCCTTGATCACCTCGGGGGCGATAAAGGAGCCATAGGCGGCCACGGCGGAGGTCCAGCCTAGGACGGGGCCGGCCTGGGTGCGATCGAAGATCACGCCCACGGTACGGAAGGTGGAGCCGTTGCCGATGCCGGAAGCGGCGAACACCAGCACGAAGGTGAGCAGGAAGGGAGTGAAATAGGCTTCCGGCGTGGCGGAATGGTAAGCCTGCATCATGATCCAGCCGGCATAGACCGAGGCCCCCACCATGACCGCGGAGATGATCTGGGTGACGATGGAGCCCCCCACCTTGTCGGAGATCCAGCCGCCGATGGGTCGCACCAGGGCACCCACGAAGGGGCCGATCCAGGCATAGGTCAGCGCCGAGGGGGCGTTGGGATTCTTGACGTGGGTCCAGGTCTGGGTGACGGGGTCCAGGATGTGCTGGTCGCCGAAGATCACCGTGATGGACAGGGGCACGGCGGCGGAGAAGCCGATGAAGCTGCCGAAGGTCACCACATACAGGGCGGTCATCGACCAGGTGTGCTTGTTGGAGAAGATGCCGAACTGCTTCTGGATGCCCGCCTTCATCTCGCCGATGGCGAACAGGCGCATGACGAATAGGGTGCCCACCATGATCAGGGGCAGGGCCACCCACATGTTGAGCAGCCCGAGCCCACCCGCCGCCGCGGGCAGATAGAGATACAGACCCACACCGGCGGTGGCGAAGGCCAGCCCATAAAGCCATAGGATCTTGATGAAGGCCGGCAAGGTACCCCCGATGCCGGGCGAGATGGGCAACAGGTTGTTCATGCCGAACCAGCCCAGGAAGGCCAGAGGAACCAGGGCCACCATCCAGACCCAGCCCGCGTTCTGGACCCAGGTGGGCGTACCTGCGGCGATCTTGCCCAGGATCCAGCCCGAATCCTTCACCAGCTCCATGGGCGCGCCCGCCAGGGCGCCGAACACCCCCGCGGTCATCACCAGGGGGATGAGGATCTGCATGGTGGTGACGCCAAAATTGCCCAGGCCGGCATTCAACCCCAGGGCGGTACCCTGCTGGCGCCTGGGAAAGAAGGTGCTGATGTTGGACATGGAACAGGCAAAATTGCCGCCACCGATGCCGGACAGCAGGGCCAGGAGCTGGAACACCCACAGGGGCGTGGACTTGTCCTGCAGGGCGATGCCGGTACCGATGGCCGGCAGCATGAGCAGTGCCGTGGTGAGGAAGATGCTGTTGCGCCCGCCGGCGATGCGGATGAAGAAGGAGGACGGAATGCGCAGGGTGGCGCCGGACAGACCGGCGATGGCGGTCAGGCTGAACATGTCTTCCTGACTGAAGGGGAAACCCAGGTTCAGCATCTGCACGGTGATGATGCCCCACATCATCCAGATGGCGAAGCCCAGCAGCAGGCTGGGGATCGAGATCCACAGATTGCGGTTGGCGATGGCCCGGCCCTCGTTTTCCCAGAAGTCGTGGTCTTCCACGTCCCATTTTTCAATATGAACTGCCATCAAGCACTCCGTAGCGACGATTAGCGAAAGGGGTCATTCCAGGTTGTCCAGGGCGTCGCTGGGCTTCTTGATGAAGTCCATCTTGCGCACCTCGGTGGTGTACATCCAGATCAGGGACACCCAGACCACGCCGTACATGAGCATGAAGGCGGAGGAACGGATGCCGGTCAGGTCCACCAGGGCGCCGAACAGGATGGGCAGGAGGAAGCCTCCCAGACCGCCCACCAGGCCGACGATGCCGGAGATGACGCCGATGTTGTGCGGGTACTCGTCGGAGATGTACTTGAAGACACTGGCCTTGCCGAAGGCAAAGGCCACGCCCACGGTGAACATCAGGGCGGTGAACACCTCGGGGGACAGGTAGATGTGGAAGGTCTGGGACCCGGTCACGGTCTTCACCGTGAATTCGGTCTGGGGATAAGACAGGATGAACAGGCAGATCCAGGACACCCACAGCACCCACCAGGTCACCCGGTGCGCACCCCAGCGGTCCGACATCCAGCCACCCACGGCGCGCAGCACACCCCCGGGCAGGGAGAAACAGGCCGCCAGGAAGGCCGCGACCTTCAGATCGAAGCCATACTCGCTGACGTAGTACTTGGTCATCCACAGGGAAAGGGCCACGTAGCCGCCGAAGACGATGGAGTAGTACTGGCAGTACTTCCACACCGTGGGGTCCTTCAGGGCCCGCAACTGCTCCTTCACCGAGACATGGGAGGGCACCCGATGGGCGGGGTCGTCGTAGGTGAACAGCCAGAACAGCAGGGCCGTCACCAGCATGGCCACGGCATACACCTGGGGCACCATGGTCCAGCCGTAGGCCACGACGATGGCGGGGGCCACCAGCTTGGTCACGGCGGCGCCGGAGTTGCCGGCACCGAACACCCCCATGGCCATGCCCTGGCGTCCCTTCTCGAACCAGCGGGCGCAGTAGGCGATGCCCACGGAAAAAGAGCCGCCTGCCAGACCCACGAACAGGCCGATGACCAGGAAATGCCAGAAACGGGTGGCGTATTCGATGAGCCAGATGGGCAGCACCGTGGCCAGCATGAGGGTGAAGAAGACGATGCGTCCACCGAACCTGTCCGTCCACATGCCCAGGGGCAGGCGGATGAGGGAACCGGTGAGCACCGGCGTGGCGATGAGGGTGCCGAACTGGGTTTCGTTCAGGCCCAGCTGCTCCTTGATGGGGATGCCGATGACGGCGAACATCATCCATACGGCGAAGCAGACGGTGAAGGCCAGGGTGCTCATGGCCAGAACCGAAAGCTGCTTCTGCGGGTGGGTGGTCATCTGCCGCGGCCTCACACGTTACAGGAACGATCTCGGGAACAAAGAACCTGTATGTCCGAAATCACATGATGCCCACTATAAACTTTGGGAAATGTGTGCCTAGCGGGTCTCCTGACCACGCGCACGGCGCATATACCACTTTGTGGGTATGGGCTGTATTGGATAAGTTACTGTTATGAATGGGGTTGGCCTGCCTAGGCTTGAGATGATCATGGATAGGGCGTGCAGAAGGAGTAGTTCCACATATCCGACCTGTCGGTCCGAAATCCGCAGCCGGTCGGTCAGCCAAGGGCTGGGCGTGCGGCCAGGCGCGGCTCGTACGATGCGCGCGGGCCGCCCGGGAGGGGTATCCTGATGCCCGTCGGCCAGGGCCTGTCCGGGTGGTTCGAACGCTCCATGGTGGCGCGCCTGGGAGGTGCCATTGCCGCGATCGCCCTGCTGGCGGTGGTGGGCATGTCCGTGTCCAGCATGGTGGCCCTGTCCACCCAGGGCAGTGGCAAGGCCATCAACCTGGCCGGCAGCCTGCGCATGCAAAGCTGGCATCTGGCCAGCCTGTACCTCAGCCGCAGCCAACGCGGCCCGACGCAGCAGGGTCAACTCATGCGCGCGGCCGTGGAGAAATTCGAATCCACCCTGCGCTCCGCCGCCATCAGGGCCATGCTGCCCGGGGGCCGGGAGGCGCACCTGGAGGACAGCTATCGGCAGGTGACGCAGGCCTGGCAACAGGATATGCGCCCCCTCTTCCTGGGGCACGCCTCCCCGGCCACGGATGGCAGCCCGGAGACCGTGCTGCGCCGCGTCAGCGGATTCGTGGCCGGCATCGACCACCTGGTGAAACAGATGGAGGACGCCACCGAGGCCAAGATCCTGGTCATGCAGATGGTGCTGGGGGTGGCCCTGGTGATCACCGTACTGGTGGTGCTGCTCACCGTGCACCTCATCCACCAGGGCCTGGTGAAACCCCTGCAGGAATTGCTGGCGGGCGCCGCGCGCATGGGTGGCGGCGACCTGACGGTACGCAGTACCCACACGGGTGAGGACGAACTGGGCCGCCTGGGCCAGGCCTTCAACCTGATGGCCGAGGACCTGCGCAAGCTCTACCTGAACCTGGAGGAACGGGTGGCCGTCAAGACCGAGGAGCTGACGCGCAGCAACCGGGCCCTGGAGCTGCTCTACCACTCCATCGCCCGCCTGCACGGCAGCCATCCCGGACGCGAGACCTACATGGCGGTACTGCGCGACATCGAGCATGTGCTGGGCATGGGGCGGGGTATCGTCTGCCTGGGAGGGCCGGGTGGGCATGCGGGTCGGGTCATCGCCACGACCTTGCTGGCGAGTGACGCCAACCCCTGCGACAAGGCGGACTGCGGCTGGTGTCACGGCACCGACACGCCCCGCGCCCGCATCACGGAGGAGGGGCGCCAGCTCCTCACCTTCCCTCTGGCCGATACCGAACACCAGTATGGCGTGCTCATCGTCGATGCACACGCGGGTCATCACGTGGAAGCCTGGCAGGTACAGCTGCTGGAGGCCCTGTCACGCCACATCGGCGTGGCCATCGGCGCCGAGCGCCGAATCGAGCAGAACCGCCGCCTGGCGCTGCTGGAGGAACGGGCCGTCATCGCCCGCGAGCTGCACGATTCCCTGGCCCAGTCCCTGGCCTACATGCGCATCCAGGTAAGCCGGTTGCAGGCCGTGATCAACAAACCGGAAAGGCAGACCGAGGCGGAGGACATGCTGCAGGAACTGCGGGAAGGCATGAGCGGTGCCTATCGCCAGTTACGGGAACTGCTGTCCACCTTCCGCCTGAGAATGGAAGGCGAAGACCTGGCCAGCGCCCTGGCCCAAACCGTGGCGGAGTTCGCCGACCGGGGCGAGCTGGAGATCGACCTGCGAGCGGATCGCGGCGGCTGCGTGCTTTCCCCGAACGAGGAGATCCACGTCCTGCACGTGGTGCGCGAGGCCCTCTCCAATGTGCTCAACCACGCCCGGGCCCGGCATGCCGGCGTACAACTGGTCTGTACCGACGCAGGCCGGCTGGAGGTGACGGTGGAGGATGACGGCATCGGCATCGTCAAGTCCGCCAATGTGCACCACTATGGCATGACCATCATGGAAGAGCGGGCGCGCAGCCTGGGTGGCGAGATTCGCTACGCGCCCCGACCGGGAGGCGGTACGCGAGTGGTACTCTCCTTTCGGCCCAGCCGCATGCAGCCCATCCTCCTGCAACACAGGACCGCATCATGAGTGACTCGCCCCAGCGCCTGCTGATCATCGACGACCACCCGCTTTTCCGCAAAGGCGTGCTCCAGCTCATCAAGCCGGAACCCGAGTTCGAGGTGGTGGGTGAGGCCTCAACCGGTACGGAAGGCCTGGAACTGGCTGCAAGCCTGCGGCCCGACATGATCCTGCTGGACCTGAACATGCGTGGCATGGATGGCGTGGAGGTGCTCAAGCGCATCAAGTCGATGGGCTCGGATGCACGCGTGGTGATGCTCACCGTGTCCGACCAGGCCGACGACCTGGTGGCCGCCCTACGCGCCGGCGCCGATGGCTATCTGCTGAAGGAGACGGAACCGGAAATCCTGCTGGCCAAGCTCAAGGAAGCCGCCATGGGGCAGATGATCCTGTCCGAACGCCTGGCGGGGCTGCTGGTGCGCTCCATGCACAAGGATGTGCGTCCCCGGGAGCCCGACGAGGCCGGTCTGACGGACCAGGAACAGCGCATCCTGGGCCTCATCGCCAACGGCATGAGCAACAAGCTCATCGCGCGTGAACTGGACATCGCCGAAAGCACGGTGAAGGTCCACGTCAAGCACATGCTGCGCAAGCTCAACCTGCGCTCGCGGGTGGAGGCCGCCGTGTGGGCCGTGGAACGGCAACGGGGCAAGCCACGCTAAATCGGACCGCACGCATGCCCAGCCCGCAACCCTCCGCAGCCGGCGCGCCCGGTATCCCAGCGCGCTGGACCTCCAGTGCCAAGCACGGGGTGGGGACCGCGCTCTCCCCCCTCAGCCCTCTCTGGTTCACCCTCAGCCACGGCATCCTCAACGAGATCTACTACCCGGGTCTGGACCACGCCTGCACACGCGACCTGGGCCTGCTGGTCACCGGTCCGAACGCACGCTTCTACGAGGAAAAACGGCATGCCGCGCACTACTTCTCCACAGCCGAGCCGGGTGTGCCCGCCTATCGCCTGCGCAACGTAGCCGAGGACGGGGCCTGGCGCATCGACAAGCTCATCCTGAGTGACCCGGAACGGCCCTGTCTGCTGCAGGAAATCCGCTTCACCGCACTGCGGGGCGAGTCGTGCGATTACCGCCTCTACGTCCTGCTGGCACCACACCTGGTCAATGCCGGCATGGGCAACACGGCCTGGGTGGGGGAGTACGAAGGGACACCCATGCTGTTCGCCACGGGGCGCGGCACCAGTCTGGCGCTGGCCTGCTCTCTCGCCTGGGGCGAGCGGACCGCGGGCTACGTGGGCTTCTCCGACGGCTGGCAGCAGCTGCGGCGTGACGGCCGCCTCGACACCACCTGTCAGCGCGCCGAGGACGGCAACGTAGCCCTGACCGGCGAGATCCCCCTTGCGCGCGGGCTACACAGGGCGGTACTGGCCCTGGGCTTCGGCGAGACTCCCGAGCACGCCGCCGCGCATGCCCGTGCCAGCCTGAAACAGGGCTTTTCCGCCGCCTGGAAGACCTATCTGGCGGAATGGCGCACCTGGCAGCAAAGGCTCCTGCCGCTGGGCCGCACCCAGGCGGCCGATGTGCCCGATGCCTATCGGGTCTCGACCATGGTGCTGGCCACGCACCGCGCGTCGCGGCCAGCCGGCGCCGCGGTGGCCAGCCTGTCCATCCCCTGGGGCTTCGCCAAGGGTGACGATGACCTGGGCGGCTATCACCTGGTCTGGCCACGCGATCTGGTGGAGACGGCGGGCGGCTTCCTGGCCGCCGGCGATGCCGACGCGGCGCGCGCCATACTCGGCTATCTGCGCGACATCCAACAGCCGGACGGTCACTGGCCGCAGAATGCCTGGCTCGACGGCAGTGCCTACTGGCAGGGCATCCAGATGGATGAATGCGCCTTCCCCATCCTGCTGGCGGATGCGCTGCGACGCGCCGGCCAGCTGTCCGATGACCTGCTGGCAGGCTTCCTGCCCATGCTCGAGAAGGCGGCGGCCTATGTGGCGCGCAACGGCCCCGTGACCGGCGAGGACCGCTGGGAAGAGGATGCCGGCTATAGCCCCTTCACCCTGGCCGTGGAGATCTCGGCCCTGCTGGCGGCCGCCGATCTGCTGCAGACGTGCGGCAAGGAGGAAGCGGCCGGCTATCTGCGCGAGACCGCCGATTGCTGGAATGAGCAGATCGAGCGCTGGACCTACGCAGAAAACACGCAACTGGCCGCCAGGCATGGCGTAGCCGGCTACTACATCCGTATCGGCGCGCCGGATACCGCGGGGGTCTGTTCACCCAAGGACGGCTTCGTGCCCATCAAGAACCGACCGGTGGATGCGCGCCTCCCGGCACGGCAGATCGTCAGCCCCGACGCGCTGGCCCTGGTGCGCTTCGGTCTGCGCGCCGCCGACGACCCACGCATCCGCGACACCGTACGGGTGATCGATGCCCTGTTGCGTTGTGAGTTGCCCCAGGGCCCGCTCTGGTACCGCTACAACGGCGACGGCTATGGTGAGCATGACGATGGCTCGCCTTACGATGGCACGGGCGTGGGACGCCCCTGGCCCTTGCTGGCCGGTGAACGCGCGCATTACGAGCTGGCGGCAGGCCGGCGCGCTGAGGCCGAACGCCTGCTGGCTGCGCTGGAAGGATCGGCTGGCGAGGGTGGCCTGATCCCCGAGCAGGTGTGGGACGGGGCCGACCGGCCCCAGCGCGAACTGCTGCGCGGCCGTCCATCCGGTGGCGCCATGCCGCTGGTCTGGGCCCATGCCGAGCACATCAAGCTCCTGCGCTCCCTGCGGGATGGCGCGGTCTTCGACATGCCTCCCCAGGGCGTACAGCGCTACATCCGCGGGCACACGCTGGCCCCGTTCCGCATATGGCGCTTCAACCACAAGCTCAACACCCTGCCCGGCGGCAAGCTGCTGCGCATCGAGGTGGGCGCGCGCGCCATGGTGCACTGGAGCGTGGACGACTGGAAGACCTGCCATGACAGCCATACCCGGGAAAACCCCTTCGGCATCCATCTGCTCGAGTTGCCCACGGCAGACCTGGCGGAGGGTGCACGCGTGGTATTCACGTTTTACTGGCCCGATGCCGGGCATTGGGAGCATGTGGACTTCAGCGTGCGCGTGGAAAGCCGGAAAGGCCTGCAGGATGCGGCCTCACCCTACTGTGCGGCGGCGGATGAAGGCTACAGCGACATCGGCCGATACATAGCCTGACACGCCTCACCTCGGACCGGACACGCCGGGCACCGCCAGACACGCCAGGCACCAGACCGGACACGCGGAACGCTGGCCCTGTCATTCCGAACGCAGTGAGGAATCTTCAGGCATGGCATGCCTTGCGCCGCCTTGCCCAAGCCGGCCACGCCGGCAGGCCACCGGCCCACGGAGGCGGTCTCAGGACTTGGCCGGCGCACCGCCACGACGGCGGGGCGGGACGACGATGGCATCGGGGACACGGAGGACACCGTGATCCGCGGCCGGGTAGACGATCTTGCCCTGCGCGGTCCTTTGCGCCCCCGGCGTAGGACTGGCGCGCACGCTGTGCCCCGGGCCCAGCAGATGCTCCACGGCCTGTCCGTTCAGCAACAGATAGTCGGTGATGATGCGGCGATGACATCGCCACCATACCGCCTCGGCGCACATCAGGGCCACGCGCTGTGCGCGCCCCAGCGCCACCAGTTCCGCGAGGGCCGCGGCAAAGCACTCCCCTAGGGCGTAATCGGCATAGTTGTGAAACCCCGGCTCCCGCCACAGGGCATTGAGATGCGGATCGACGCCTGCCTGGCGTGCGCGCCGGCCACCCAGGGCAGGCATATGCCGATATCCGATGCGCACCCGGGCCAGCGTCTCCGGCAAAACCTCGATGTTGAATACGGGATGGCTACGCGAGTGTGGAAATGCGCGTACATCGACCAGCCAGGCCACGCCGGCGACGCGCAACATGCCCAGGAATTCGTCGAGCTCGCGGCTGGAATGGCCAATGGTGACGAAAGACGCCGTCATGGGTCGAGCGGCGTCAGGGCACCCTCCTTGTGCGCGGCGACGTGCGTCGTCCGGTCACTGCGGATTTCATATTGCGGCGCTTCCGGCGTGGCGTGGTGACGATGCCCCTTGTAGTCGAAATCCGCGGTATGGATGCGAATGATCCGACCGCTCACCCGGCCTGCCTCGGAATTCCAGCTCACGTGATCACCCAGGGCGTATTTCGGCATCGTGTCCTCCTGTCATGCGGGCGGCAGCCCTGGGCTAGTGGCCCGCCGCCGCCCCCAGATGCTGGCGCCGCTGGGCGATGATGGCAAACAGCTTGTCGAACGCATCGACGAACTGCTGCACACCCTCCTGCACGAGACTGGCGCAGACCTCCTCCAGGGAAATGCCCTGGTCTTCCAGCTCGGCCAGGAGCATGCGGGCCGTATCCACGTCCTGCTCGATGGCATCCGGCTTAAGCTGTCCATGCGCCCGGAAGGCCTCCATGGTGGCCGGCGTGACCGTGTTGACCGTGTCGCGGCCAATGAGCTCATCGATATACAGCGTGTCGCGGTAGGCGGGGTTCTTCGTGCCGGTGGAGGCCCAGAGCAGCCGCTGCGTGCGTGCGCCCGCCGCCGCCAGCTGCTGCCAGCGGGGCCCCGAGAACAGGGCCTGATAACGGGTATAGGCGATCCTGGCATTGGCAACGGCGATCCGGCCCTGCAGCCGGCTGGCCGCCGCCGGGTCGGGCAGGGCCTGCAGCCGTCTGTCGACGGCGGTATCGATGCGGCTGACGAAGAGGCTGGCAACGCTTGCCACCCGGCCAGGATCACCCTGCGCTTGCCTCAGGGCTTCGAGGCCAGACAGATAGGCCTCCACCACCTGTTCGTAGACCCGCACGGAAAACAGCAGCGTGATGTTGATGTTCAGCCCCCTGGCGGTCAGCTCGCGGATCGCGGGTATGCCGGCCGGGGTCGCGGGCACCTTCACCATGAGGTTGGGCCGTTGCACCATCTGCCACAGGCGCTGCGCCTCGGCGATGGTGGCCTCGGTGTCATGCGCGAGATGGGGCGAGCACTCCAGGCTGACGAAGCCATCCCGTCCGCGGGTCCGTTCATAAACGGGGCGCAGGACATCCGCGGCGGCGCGGATGTCGGCGATGGCCAGATGCTCGTAGATCTCGGCCACCGTGGGATTGCCTCCGGCCTGGAAACCGACCAGATCCGCCGTGTATTCCTCGCCTTCGGCGATGGCCTTCTGGAAGATGGCGGGATTGGAGGTCATGCCCTTCAGTCCGTCGCGCTCGATACGCAGGCGCAGCTCACCACTTGCGATCAGGCCACGCTTGAGATCGTCGAGCCAGAGCGACTGGCCGCAGTCTTCGAGTTGCTTGAGACGATTCGTCATTTCCATCCTCCTGAAGGTGTGGGCGGCTGGCACCCGTTACTTGCCCGCGGCGATCCACGCCCCATCCCAATCGGCGGGGGGTGGATGCGTGCGGAAGGCGGCGATGCGATCCAGAAAGACCTGACTGGGCCGGTCATCCGGGGTCTGCACCAGGCAGGCGCGGAATGCCGTCTCGGCGGCATCCCAGTTGCGCGCCCGGTAGGCCGCCAGGCCCGCGGCGAAGCGCTGCGTGGCCTCGGCGTCCGCCTGACCCCGGCGGCCCAGCAGTTCGTAAATCCGCTCCGGCTCGCTGCGACCCATGACCTGCAGGCTGTCCATCTCGCGGAAATCGAAGGCCTCTCCCGCCAGGCGGCGGGTCTCGGCGCTCACCAGGATGCGGGTGCCGTAGAACTTGTTGGCCTGTTCCAGACGCGAGGCCAGGTTCACCGTATCACCGATGACGGTGTAGCCCCGGGCGGTCTCGGAACCGATGTTGCCCACCAGCACCTCGCCGGTGGCGATGCCCATGCGCACCTCCACCCGCGGCAGGCCGACGCGCAGGCCCAGCACATTGGGCAGGTCGGCGCGAAAGGCATCCAGCTTGGCGCGTTGATCCAGGGCCGCCTCGCAGCACAGGGCCGCGTGACGCTCGGCGTCGGTGAAGGGCTGGCCCCAGAAGGCCATGACGGAATCGCCGATGTACTTGTCGATGATGCCCTGGCGCTCGCGGATGACCTGGGCCATGAGGGCGAAATAGCCGTTCAGGAAGCGAACCGTGGCATCCGGAGTCAGGCCCTCGCACATCTGCGTGAAGCCCGCCAGGTCCGAGAAGAACACGCTCATGACCTGACGCTCGCCGCCCTCGGCCGGCAGGCGGTTTTCCAGCAGGCCGCGCACGATGCGCGGATCCACGTACTGGCCGAAGGTGGCCTTGATGCGCTCCTTTTCCCGCAGGCCCACCACCATGTGGTTGAAGGAGTCCGCCAGGGTGGCCAGCTCATCCCGGGTCTGTACCAGTATCTCCACTTCCAGGTCGCCATGTTCCACGGACTGGGTGCCCTTGAGCAGGCGGCGAATGGGCTCCACCAGAGAACGGGTCACCATCCAGGCAAAGATCAGGCCCAGCACGGTGGCAATGCCGGTGATGGTCCAGTTCAGGCGCACGGCCCGGGCCTCCTCGGCCTTGGCCCGGGCGGCGGTGTCCGTGGTGAGCCGGTTGAGCAGATCGATGGCCTTGCCGATCTCCACATCCAGCCGGTCCTTTTCCCGCATCAGGCTGGCCCGCACCAGCGCGGCGGAACGGTGCGTGCCCTCCTCCACCTCGATCTGGTACAGACGGAAGGTGCGGTGGAAGTCCTGACGTGCGGTCTGCAGGTTGGGCAGCTGCTGTTTCAGCACCGCCAGGGTCACCGCATCCAGGCGGATCCCCGCGTCATGTTCCGCTTCCCCCAGCATGCGCAGGGAGGAATCCACGATCTGGTCGGCGTTGATGCCCCGCGCATCGAAGCCCTCGGATTCCCTGGCCAGGAAGGCCGCGTCCGGGTGCGCCACCTCCATGCCCAGCAATACCCGCTCCATGTGCACCATCTGCTGACGGATGAGGATTTCCACGCTGGCCACCTGGTTCTGCAGGGGCAGGTAGACGTCCGCCAGGGCCCGCACCTGGTTGCTGAGCTGGCGCGAGTTGAGCACCGACAGCCAGGTCACCACCACCATCAGGATCAGCAGGACGAGGGTGACACTGAAGATTTTCAGGCGGATGGGGCGTCGCATGGGGTACTCGGGCGCAGGGGACGACAGCGGCAAGACTGGAACGCCGGCGCGCGCGCGTCAACACCGTGGGTCGCTGCGCTGGTCACCCAGGGTGTGCCATGGCCTGCGGACGTGCCGGCGATCATGCCGCATCCCGCAGCCGGCGCAGGCAGGTCCGGGCCAGTGTTTCGGCCCGGGCGGGGGTAGCGGACTCGGCGTAGCAGCGCAGTTCCGGCGCATTGCCCGAGGGACGCAGATGCACGATGTCCCCGTTTTGAAAGGTGATGCGCAGACCGTCGGTCTGGTCCAGGCCCGCCGGCTGGCCGCACAGGTCCCCCAGCAGTCGCTGGATGGCCTGGGGCGAAGCGGCCAGTTGCTGGATGAGGTGGCGGCTTTTCTCCGTGGCGAAGTCCTTGATGCGGTCGCTGGCGGTGAAGCGGGGGGGCAGGTCCCGGGCCAGGGCGGACAGGGGCACGCCCTTGTCCCGCGCCATGACCAGCAGGGCCAGGATGGGCAGTACCGCGTCGCGTGTAGGCAGGGGCGCCAGGTGTCGGCCGTCCTTGTGGATGGGGCTGCCCACCAGGAAGCCGCCGTTGGCCTCATAGCCCACCACGCTGTCGCCGCCAGCGGCCAGGAGCTCCCGCATGGCGGCGATGACGTAGGGGGAACCGATGCGGGTGCGGGCCACCCGTTCGAAAAGGCCACTCCTTTCCAGGGCGGTGTTGCTGCTCACCGGCGTGGCGACGGCCCGGGCCCCCAGGTAGCGGGCGCAGAGGATGCCGACGATGTCGCCGCGCAGCCAGTCGCCATTTTCATCGCCCAACAGGGGGCGGTCCGCGTCGCCGTCCGTGGAGAGGATGGCGTCGAACTTGTGTTCCGCCGCCCAGCGTCTGGCCATCTCGGCATCCGCCTCGCTCACGGCCTCGGTGTCGATGGGCACGAATTCGTCCGTGCGCCCCAGGGGGATGACCCGGGCGCCCAGTCCTTCCACGATCGCGGTGAGGATGTCCCGCGCCAGGCTGGAGTGCTGGTAGAAGCCCAGGCGCATGCCCCGCAGGGGCTGGCCGGGAAAGAAGTCCAGATAGCGCCGCCGGTAGAGGCCGGCGGCGGCAGGGTTGGCGGGGGGCAGGGTTTCGACCTCCAGCTTGTCCGGCATGGGCAGCGCGGCGGCGTTGATGGCCGTCTCGTCGGCCTTGGTGATCTCGCCTTCGGCGCGGTAGAACTTGATGCCGTTGCGGTCGAAGGGGATGTGGCTGCCGGTGACCATGATGGCGGGGATGCCCTGCTCCTGTGCATGGAAGGCCAGGGCCGGTGTGGGGAGAGCGCCGCAGCAGTCCGGCACCAGGCCGGCGTGGCGGACTGCCGCGGCGCAGGCCGCGGCGATGCGCGGGCTGCTGGGGCGCAGGTCCAGGCCCAGGGCCACGCGCTGCCCCGGCCGGGCGCCGATGGCATGCAGGAAAGCCAGGACATAGGCGAAGCACACCTCGTCCGTCATGTCCGACACCAGGCCGCGGACGCCGCTGGTGCCGAAGCCCACGTCGCCGGCGGCCATCACCTGCTTGCAATTGCGCATGTCGTCTCCAGGGTCCGAAGCCCGGCTACACCGCCACCGGTGCCCGGATGGCCGGATGGGGGTCGTAGCCTTGCAGATTGAAATCCTCGTAGCGGAAGGCGAACAGGTCCCGCACCGACGGGTTCAGGCGCATGCCGGGCAGGGCGCGGGGCTGCCGACCGAGTTGCAGGTTCGCCTGCTCCAAGTGGTTCAGGTAGAGGTGTGCATCTCCCAGGGTATGCACGAACTCCCCGGGTTCGAGATCCGTGACCTGGGCCATCATCAGGGTGAGCAGGGCATAGCTGGCAATGTTGAAGGGCACGCCCAGGAAGATGTCGGCGCTGCGCTGATAGAGCTGGCAGGAGAGCCTGCCATCGGCCACGTAGAACTGGAACAGGGCATGGCAGGGCGGCAGGCGCATGTCCCGCAGGTCCCCCACGTTCCAGGCGGAAACGATGATGCGACGGGAATCTGGATGGTTTTTCAGGCTGTGCAGCACCTCGGAAATCTGGTCGATGTGACGCCCGTCCCGGGTGGGCCATGAGCGCCACTGATGGCCGTAGATGGGACCCAGGTCGCCGTTTTCGTCGGCCCATTCGTCCCAGATGGAAACACCGTGCTCCTTCAGGTAGCGGATGTTGGTATCTCCCCGCAGAAACCACAGCAGCTCATGGATGATGGACTTCAGGTGCACCTTCTTGGTGGTGAGCAGGGGGAAGCCCGCTGCAAGATCGAAGCGCATCTGTCGGCCGAACACGGAAAGGGTGCCGGTGCCGGTACGGTCGGACTTCCTGGTGCCGTGATCCAGGACGTGGCGCAGGAGATGTAGATATTGCTGCATGCGTGGGCTCGGAAATGGAAGGAAGGATCGATTCGGGCTGCCGGGATGAAGGCAGGTCAGTGTGGCGTGTCCTGGCCCAGTTCATTCAGGATATCCAGCAAGAGCTGATGCCCCAGGGCGCCCATGCCCCGGCCCAGGGCGTCGGGATCCCGCTCGCCATTGACCAGGCGACGCATGATGCCGCCCAGGCGGGCCATATCGCCCCCGGCGCGCAGCATCTGCTCGGCCATGTTGGCCAAGGTCGCCAAGGCCTGGGCATCTCCGTGTCGCGCGGCGGTGATGAGGGTGGCCAGGCCGGGGGCGGCGGCGGCGCCGTCGGGCCGCCTCGAGTCCGGCAGGGTGGCCGGGTTGTCCAGGCCGCGCAGCACGGCCTCGACGATGATGCCGTCCTCTTCGTCCAGACCCAGCCTGATGCCGGCATCCCGCCGACCGGCGATGATCTGGCGCAGGGCCGCCACCAGCCGGGACCAGCCCTGCTGCTCGGCTGCCCGCAGGGACTCCATGAGCTGGGGCAGCTGGGAACGGTCCCGCAGGGCATGGACCACGGCATGGATGAAGGGGGCGTGCATGCGCAGCACCTGCTGCACGACATCGGGCAGTTCAGCCATGCCCCCCGCCCTCCGGATCCATGGCTTGCCAGTGCCCGCCCAACCACGCTTCCAGGGGTCGGTAGGCCTGCTTGTAGGCCATCTTGCGACAGTCCGCGATCCAGTAGCCCAGGTAGAGATAGGGCAGTCCCAGTTCCCGGGCCAGCCGGATCTGGCTCAGCACGCCATACACCCCCAGACCGCGCTGGGGCAGTTCCGGCTCGTAGAAGGTGTAGACCGCCGACAGACCGTCCAGCAGCCGGTCCACCAGGGCCACCATGACCACCTCGCCCTGCAGGGAGAATTCCGCCAGGGCGCTGTCCACCCGGCTTTGCAGGAGGAAATTGCGGTACTGCTCCCGGTCGTCGTGATCCATGCCGCCGCCGGCATGGCGGGCCTGCTGGTAGCGCCGGTACAGCCGGTAATGGCCTTCCTCGAACACCAGGGGGCGCAGACGCAGGCTCAGGTCGCGGTTGCGCCGCTGACAACGGCGCTGCGCGCGGCTGGGCCGGAATTCCGCCACCGGGATGCGCACCGGGATACAGGCGGAACAGTTGTCGCAACGCGGGCGGTAGACATGCTGACCGCTGCGCCGGAAGCCCAGGCGCACCAGTTCGCTGTACACCGTGGTGTCGATGAGACTGGCCGGGGCCGCCACCTGGGAGCGGGCCTGGCGCGCGGGCAGATAGCTGCAGGCATAGGGCGCCGTCAGATAGAACTGCAGGCGGAAGATGGGCAATTCCTTGAGACTGCTCATGCCGGAGAGGCCCCGCCAGCCGGTGCACGGTCCCTCCCGGGGACCTGGGCACAGCCCCGGGGTGGGGGCAGGATAGCGTGAAAGGGCGAGGCAATGCGCCGCCACGGGCCCGTGGGCATTTGCCGATCGGTGAGTTCCGTCAGCATGGCGGAGAACACCTGCCGGGGGATTTCCCGTGCGCCCAGGGAGGCCAGATGGGGGGAGCTCATCTGGCAGTCGATGAGCTCGAAGCCCCGGGCCGCCAGTTCCGCCACCAGGTGGGCCAGGGCGATCTTGGAGGCGTCGCTGCGACGGGAGAACATGGACTCGCCGAAGAAGACCCGCCCCAGGGCCACGCCGTATAGCCCGCCCACCAGCTCCGGCCCGCTCTCTCCCGGCATCCAGGTCTCGAAGGAATGTGCATGGCCCGCCACATGCAAGGCCGCGTAGGCCGTCAGCATGGCCTGGCTGATCCAGGTGCCCCGCTGGCCCGGGCGCGGCGCGGCGCAGGCCTGCATGACCTGGGTGAAGGCCGTGTCCACGCGTACTTCATGGTCGCCCCGTGACAGACGCCTGCGCAGGGAACGGGAGCATTTGAACACATGGGGATACAGCACCATGCGTGGGTCCGGCGACCACCAGAGGATGGGCTCGCCCGGGTTGAACCAGGGGAAGATGCCCTGCCTGTAGGCCGCCAGCAGCCGGGGTACCGATAGATCGGCCCCCGCCGCCAGAAGGCCGTTGGGCTCCATCAGGGCCTCGTCCGCCGGCGGGAACGCATCGTCCCGCTGCAACCACGGAATCACGCCTGCCCCTGGGTACCTTTCTGGATGAACTCGATCCTGTAGCCATCCGGGTCCTCGACGAAGGCGATCACTGTCGTGCCGTGCTTCATGGGGCCGGCGGGCCGGGCCACTCTGCCACCCTTGGCGATCACTGCCTCGCAGGCCTGGTAGGCGTCCTCCACCTCGATGGCGATGTGGCCGAAGGCGGTACCCGGCTCGTATTGCGTCACGCCCCAGTTGTGGGTGAGTTCCAGCACCGTATGACTGGCCTCGTCACCATAGCCCACGAAGGCCAGGGTGAACTTGCCGTCGGGGTAGTCCTTGCGGCGCAGCAGCTTCATGCCCAATACCTGGGTGTAAAAACCGATGGAGCGTTCCAGGTCACCGACCCGCAGCATGGTATGCAGCATGCGCATGGCTGTGTCTCCTCGTCTCAAAACTGGAAATAGCGCCAGGTATTGTCACGCAATTCGCGTCGGGCCGTCTCCCACGCCGGGAACAGGGTCGCCACCTCCCGCCAGAAGGCGGGGGAATGGTCACGCTGGCGGAAATGCGCCAGTTCGTGGCATATGACATAGTCGATCTCCCGCCAGTCCGCCTTCACCAGGCGCCAGTTCAGGCTCACCACCCCGCGCGCGGACAGGCTGCCCCAGCGTGTGCGGGCATCGCTGAGGCGCAGGGGTGGCACGGGGCGGCCGATGCGGCTGGCATGCTGGCCCAGGCGCTGCGTGAGCAGCTCACGGGCCTGACGCTGATACCAGCGGGTAATGACGGCGGGTACCCCATCGGGTGGCGCCGCGCACAGCAGCCTGCCTTCCTCCGCCTGCACCCGGCTGCAGCCACCGCCGGGGAGCAGACTCAGGGTGAGGGTACTGCCCAGCCAGGGCATGGCCGCTCCTTCCACCCAGGCGAAGAAACGCGCGCGGGCCGCGCAACGCTGCCGGCCTAGCCAGAGGCGGTGGCTGTGCAGAAAGCGGTGGATGTCACCCAACGCCACGAAATGGGGGGCGTTCACCACCACCTCTCCGGTTTCGCCCACGCGCAGGGCCAGCGTGCGCCGGCGCCGGCTGCGGCGCAGCAGGAAATCCACCGTCTCGCCATTCAGCTCCAGGCTTTGCCGGCTGTCCTGCAGCGTACCCATGCCCGCCCCGTCCATGCCGGTCTCAAAGATCCGCCATGGCGGTTTCTATCCAGGCCCGCGTCTCCGCCAGGACTTCCGTGGCCTTGCGCCCGGCCGTGGGGATGGCGGGCCCGATGATCACGGTGATCTCGCCTGGGCGCTTGATGAGGGCATTCTTTGGCCAGCAGCGCCCCGCGTTGTGGGCCACGGGCAGCACCGGTACCCCGGCCTTGACCGCCAGCCAGGCGCCGCCGATCTGATAGTTGCCGGTCTCCCCCGGCGCCACCCGCGTGCCTTCGGGAAACACCAGCACGCAGAAGCCCTGTTGCAGGCGCTCCCTACCCTGGACCTCGATCTGCTTCAGGGCCTCCCGGCCCGCGCCCCGGTCGATGGCAATGGGGCTGAACAGGGCCAGGCCCCAGCCGAAAAAGGGGATGTGCAGCAGGTTTTTTTTGAGCACGAAGGACAGGGGCGGGAAGATCTGCTGGAAGGCGATGGTCTCCCAGGCGGACTGGTGCTTGGCCAACACCACGGCGGGTGTGCGCGGCAGGTGCTCGAGACCGACGACCCGGTGACGGATCCCCAGTACCCGGCGCGCCAGGAAGATCACCCCCTTGCCCCAGAGGGTGATGATGCGATAGCGGGCCAGACGCGGCAGGGGCAGCAGAAACGGGGCGGCCAAGCCGAAGGGAAGGGTGAGCAGGCCCTGCAGCAGGGTAAACAGGAGGGAGCGGGCCAGGGCCATGCTCAGGCCGTGGCGTCGATGATGGCCTGGACGGCCTGCGACAGGTCGTCATAGACCCGCACCCCCGCGGGCAGCTGACCGCTCTCCAGGGTGCGGCGGCCCTTGCCGGTGCGCACCAGCATGGGCTGGGCCCCCACCGCCAGGGCGGCCTCCACGTCGCGCAGGCCGTCCCCCACGGCATACACCGCCTTGAGGTCCACGTGCAGACGGCTGCCGATCTCCAGGAACAGGCCCGGCCTGGGCTTGCGGCAGGCGCATCTGGAGTCGGCCGCGTGCGGACAGAAGAACACCGCGTCGATACGCCCTCCCGCCTGGGCCACCTGCCTGTGCATCTTGGCGTGGATGGCGTTGAGGGTGGCCATGTCGAACAGTCCCCGGCCCACGCCGGACTGGTTGGAGGCCACCACCACGCGGAAGCCTGCCTGGTTCAGACGGGCAATGGCCTCCAGGCTGCCGGGGATGGGGCGCCACTCCTCCGGGGTCTTGATGAACTGCTCGGAGTCGAAGTTGATGACCCCGTCCCGGTCCAGGATGACGCACTTCATGGGCATGGGTTCACTGGGTCCGTGCTGGATTGGCGGTATTGTGCGAGTCAGGGCCGGACATGGGAAGACGCATCCCTTCCTCGGCCACCGCTACCCGGTTGCGTCCCCTGCACTTGGCCAGCTGCAGGGCCTGATCGGCCCGATTCAACAGCTCCGCCAGGCTCTCGCCGGGGTGCCATTGCACCACGCCGATGCTGACGGTGATGTGTATGGCGGCATCCGTCAGGGTCACGGGGGTATTCCAGATGCTGGCGCGAATGTGTTCCGCATGCATGCGTGCCGCCTCCTGGTCCAGGCCGGGCAGCAACATGGCGAATTCCTCCCCCCCCAGCCGCGCCACCACTTCGTCCATGTCCACGGGTCCCAGCCCCTGGCAGACGCGCACCAGCGACTTGAGCACCTCGTCGCCTCGCAGTTGGCCATAGGTGTCATTGATCTGCTTGAAATAGTCCAGGTCCAGCAGCAGCAGGCTCAGGGCCTGCCGGCCCGCTTCCGCCTGGCGCATGTGCAGGCGCGCAAGTTCCTGGAAGCGTCGCCGGTTGGTCGCCCCCGTCAGCTCGTCGTGGTGCACCTGGTTGATGAGGTCCTGCTCCAGCCGCCGGCGGGCCATCACCTCTTCGGTCAGACGCTGGTTGGCCTGACGCAGGATCTGTTCATCCCGGAAGTTCATGCGCGTCAGGCGGCTGATGCGATGCGCGGACATGGCACCGAACAGGTTCATGCCCAGAAAGAGCAGGCCCATGATGAAACTCAGTTTGGCCGGCAATTCGAAGTGATCCACCATGAGGTAGAAAAACACGACCGTGCTGATCAGGGCCACCGTCAGAGCGGGCAGATAGCGATTGGGGATGAACACATAGGTGCCCAGCAGCATCACCATCATGCTCATGCCGTGCCAGCCTGGATCGAAGGGGCGCAACAGGGTGATGGACAGAAAGCCCGCCATGGCCAGGGCCACCACCAGGGTGGGCGTGATGCCATCCATCAGCAGGCGCCAGTAGCGATTGGCCGAAAAGGCGACGAACAGGGCCAAGCAGGTCACCAGCACGCGCGTGAAGAGCACCGTGGCATAGGGTTCCCCCTGGCCCATCATGAGGAAATCCGTGATGGAAAACGCCAGATAGAACAGGGCCGCCAGGATGAAGGCACGCCGGGTATCACGTACCCAGATGGGACGCATGTGTTCGCGAAAGGCCACCTCGGTGGCCAGATCGCGGAATTCTGCATTCACCGGGGAAAGCGCATAGCGTGGGTCGTGCTGCGCAGCGGGCTCCATCTGCACGGGACCTGTCCTATTTTCCGGAAGGACTCTCCGGGTTGCCTGGCTGTGCGCTCATCTGGCCGATGTCCGCGACACAGTTCATGAGTCCGGCCAGACGCGCCAGCAGGGCCAGCCGATTGGCGCGCACCAGGGGTTCCCGCGCCATCACCATGACCTCGTCGAAGAAACGGTCCACCGCGATCTTCAGGCCCGCCAGCTGACGTAGCGCTGCGCTGTAATCCAGATGCTCCAGCGCGGCCTCCACTCCGGGGGTCAGGCCCTCCATGGCCGCGAGGAGATCCTTCTCGGCATCCTCCAGCAGCAGCCCGGCATCGGCTTGGGGGGGGATGGCCTCCCCGGCATGTTCCGCCTTGCGCAGGATGTTCTGGATACGCTTGTTGGCCGCCGCCAGGGCGCTGGCCTCCGGCAGGCGGCGGAACTGGGCCACGGCCTCCAGGCGCGGGGGTACCCGGTCGATGCGGCTGGGGGCCTGGATCACCACCGCCTCCACCTGGTCGGCGGCGTGGCCCTGGTCCTTGAGATAGACCCGCAGGCGCTCCTGCATGAAACGGAACACATCCACCGTCACGCTGGCGGCTAGCTGTTCAGGGGCGAATCCGGCCCGCGCCAGCTCCAGCAGCTGGGCCAGATCCAGGGGCAGGGCCCTTTCCATGAGCATGCGCAGCACACCCAGGGCGGCGCGGCGCAGGGCGAAGGGATCCCTGTCGCCGGTGGGCATGAGGCCGATGCCGAACATGCCCACCAGGCCGTCCAGACGCTCGGCCAGGGCCACGGCAAGGCCAATGTTGTCATCAGCCAGGGTGTCGCCGGCGAAGCGGGGCCTGTAGTGGTCGGCGATGGCCTGCGCCACGCGCGCGTCCTCGCCATCGTGCAGGGCGTAATGGCGGCCCATGATGCCCTGCAGCTCGGGGAACTCGCCCACCATGTCGGTGGTGAGATCCGCCTTGGCCAGCTGGGCGGCGCGCATGGCCAAATCCACGTCACCGCCCAGTTTTTCGGCGATGGCGCCGGCCAGTTTCATCAGGCGGCGGACACGCGCGCCCTGGCTGCCCAGCTTGTTGTGGTAAACCACCCCGTCGAGGGCCTCGACACGGCTCGCCAGCGTTTTTCCGCGGTCCTGGTCGTAGAAGAACTTGGCGTCCGCCAGGCGGGCGCGCACCACCCGCTCGTTGCCGGCGACGACCGCGGCGGCGTCATCCGGACGGATGTTGGAGACGATGAGGAAGCGGTTGGTCAGCCTGCCGGCGGCGTCCAGCAGGGGAAAGTATTTCTGGTTGGCCTTCATGGTCAGGATCAGGCATTCCTGGGGTACGGCCAGGAATTCCGGCTCGAACTGGCAGGCCAGCACGTTGGGCCGCTCCACCAGGGCGGTGACCTCGTCCAGCAGGGCATCGTCGTCGATGGGTTTCAGCCCGCCCCCCAGCTTGGCGGCCTGCGCCACGAGCTGCCGTTCGATGTCGGCGCGGCGCTCGGCGAAGCCGGCGATGACCGCGCCCTCGGCTTCCATCTGGGCCGCATAGCTGTCCGCATCCCTGATGGAGACCGGATGGCGGGCGGCCTCGAAGCGGTGGCCCCGGGTCTCCCGGCCGGCCGCCAGGCCCAGCACGGACACGGGCACCACGTCGGCACCGTGCAGGGCCACCAGGCCATGAGCGGGGCGCACGAAGTTCACCGTGCTCCAGCCGTCCTGGAGCTGATAGGTCATGACCTTGGGGATGGGCAGTCTGGTCAGGGTCTCTTCCAGGGCCTTCTGCAGGCCGGCCGCGAGCGTGACGCCCGGCACCGCGGTGTCGAAGAACAGGGCCTCGGCCTTGCCGTCGGAGACCCGCTTGAGCTGGGGCAGCACGCTGGCATTCAGACCCAGGGCATCGAGCTTCTTCAGCAGGGCTGGTGTGGCCCGGCCATCGGCCGCAAGGGCCACGCCGACCGGCATGAGCTTGTGGGACACCGGCCGGTCGGCGGCCCGGTCGGCAACCTCCGTGACCTGGGCCGCCAGGCGGCGTGGCGAGGCAAACGGCGTTACGGCCGAGGCATCCGCGGCCAGGCCCTGGGACTTGAGGCTGTCGAACAAGGCATGCGCGAAGGCCTCGCCCAACGGCTTCAGTGCCTTGGGCGGCAGTTCCTCGACAAACAGTTCCACCAGCAGGGTCCTGGTACTCATGCAGCCTTCTCCAGCTTGGCCAGCACCTCCTCGGCCCAGGCCCGGGGGGCCAGGGGGAAGCCCAGGCGTGCCCTGGAATCCAGGTAGCTCTGGGCCACGGCCCGGGCCAGGTTGCGGATGCGGCCGATGTAGGCGGCGCGCTCGGTGACGGAGATGGCGCCCCGGGCATCCAGCAGGTTGAAGGCGTGGGCGGCCTTGAGGACCTGTTCATAGGCCGGCAGGGCCAGCCGGTTCTCCATCAGATGCCTGGCCTGTTTCTCGTGGGCGTTGAAGGCGGTGAGCAGGAACTCCACGTCGGAATGCCCGAAGTTGTAGGTGGACTGCTCCACCTCGTTCTGGTGGAACACATCACCGTAGCTCACGCCGGGGGCGTACTCCAGATCGAACACGTTCTCCCTGCCCTGCAGGTACATGGCCAGGCGCTCCAGGCCATAGGTGATCTCGCCGGTGATGGGCTTGCAGTCTATGCCCCCCACCTGCTGGAAATAGGTGAACTGGGTGACTTCCATGCCGTTCAGCCAGACCTCCCAGCCCAGGCCCCAGGCCCCCAGGGTGGGGTTTTCCCAGTCGTCCTCGACAAAACGGATGTCGTTCTGCCTGAGATCGAAGCCCAGGGCTTCCAGGGAGCCCAGATACAGTTCCAGGATGTTCGCCGGCGCCGGCTTCAGCACCACCTGGTACTGGTAGTAGTGCTGCAGGCGGTTGGGGTTCTCGCCGTAGCGCCCGTCCTTGGGCCGGCGCGAGGGCTGCACGTAAGCGGCCCTCCAGGGTTCCGGGCCGAGGGCGCGCAGGAAAGTGGCGGTGTGGGAAGTGCCGGCGCCGACCTCCATGTCGTAGGGCTGCAGCAGGACGCAGCCCTGCCCACCCCAGTAATGTTGCAGGGAAAGGATGATGTCCTGAAAGGCGGGCATGGTCGGGAAGAGCGGGGAAAAGTTCTGGGATTCTAACCGCTCCGCCTCGCCCTGCAGGCAACCCGGGAGAGGTCCGTAGAAACCCGGCATTGCCGTCTTCCCGTATCGGGTATAAATTGGACATACACATCGTTATATATTTAATGATGTCTGGGGCTGAACGGGAGAGCATCATGCCATCGCATGCCTTGACACACTTCGTACGTCTTGTGTGTTTGCTGCTGCTGTGCGGCCTCACGCGCGGCGCCATGGGGGAAGGCCTGCAGGTCGAGCGCGCCGAGTTCGCGGTGGGCGAAACGGTCAGCCTGAGGATTCCGGGTGCCACCAGCCTGCTCAAACCCAAGTGGAGCGCAAGCCCGGAAGGCATTGTCGGCTTCCTGGACAAGGACCGGAGCGAGGCCGTGGTCAAGGGCATCACCCCGGGGCGAGTCACGGTTTCCGTCCGCATCAAGGGCCTGCTGGGCGGCTCCACCCGCTACGATGCCACCCTCACCGTCCGACCGGTGGATCCTGGCCCGGCCGCGCCCTCTCTCCGCGCGGACAGCCCGCAATCGGGCCCGTCCAGCGTCATGGCGGCGACAGCGGACGCCACGCGCATGCGGCGGATCGGTGATCTGCTGGGGCGTTACGGCACGGAGCTGGGTGACCTGCGCCAGCTGTTCGACCAGCGTGCCGACCCGGACCGCACGCCGGCGATGCCGGAGCTGGCCGAACGCAGACTTGACCAGATCACGGGACGCTTCTTCCGCGAACTGGCTGACATGGGCCTGGGCATGCGCGACCTGCAGCAGTTCAAGGAGCACTACAAGGCTGCCACTCCGGGTGGCAACCCGCTCTTTCCCGGCCAGGATGCCTGGGAGGACAGCTTTCTGGGTACCGAGCGCGCCCTCATGCTGGGCCGGTCCCGACTGGTGCGGCGTCTTTGGATGGAGACCCTGCAGGACACCTTCCAGGCCAACCCCGATGCCGCCGTGTTCGGTGAGATCGACATCGGCTCCTGGGTGAAGACGCGTCTGGGGGATCTGGGCTTCCAGGCGGACATCGACTTCTCCAGCGTGGCCATCGACCCGGTCCTGAACCGCCGGATCGTGGAGCAGTTCCAGAACAGGCTGTCCGCCCACACCGGCCTGGATATGGTCCGGGCCGATGCCCTGCTCACACCACACGGACAGGCCACGGCGGAGGTGTTTATCGGTGACTGGGGCAAGACCTTCGCCGAACTGGACATGCTCAAGCGCTCCAAGTGGAAGGTGCTCAAGGTCGAGAAGAACCCAGACGGCAGCCTGGCCCTGGACGAGAACGGCAAACCGAAGATCCACCTGGTGGAGAAACCGGGTACGCAACTGTTCTGGGAGGTGGCCTTCCGCAAGCTGGAGGCGGGCAAATTCGCCGAGGTGGAATATCCCAGGATGGATCTGGCCAAGGAGCCCATGCTGTCCCTGGAAATGCTGCGGCATGGCATCCACGACATCGAGCACGGCCCTTACTCGCGCGGCCAGAAGCTCATCAAGATGCTCAAGTACGCCGAGCGCAGCTACTTCATGAGCAAGAAGGCGGTAGCAGAGTCCGGCTTCAACCCCTACGCCGCCAACGACCCCCCGTTGGCCGAGGCGGCGGAAAAGATCGTCGCCAACAAGAACGATCCGGAAAGGGTGGCGGACCTGCTGCGCGCCCTGTCCGGTGAGGAGATCACCGCCGACAACGTGGATGCGGTCACCGACAGGCTGGTGGCGCGCGCCAAGACCGCCATGCACGACAACGCTACCCGAGCCCTGGCCTTCCGCCTGAACGCCATCGCCCGGATCGAAGCGGACACCACGCGCCAGAAGGCCGCGGAGAAGCTGTGGACCGACCTGGGCACAGAACTGGATACCTTCCGCAAGTCCTCCGGCGACCCGCCAAAGATCATGGTCGACGCCCGGGACATGGCCCAGACGGTGATGAAAGGCAAGCTGCCGCCCGCCGAACTGGAGGCCAAGGCCAGCGAGCTGCACAGGCTGCTCAACGACGCCTACAAGCTGCCGGACTCAGTCATCGACCGCGTCCTCATGTCCGACAGCGTGCTCAGGCTCAAGGCCTATCTGCGCAAGCTGGGCTGGATCGAGAAATCCATCGACGCATTCGCCAACAAGGCCAAGCAGAAATTCTCCAACGTCACCAATTTCCATTCCAAGGTGGTGGAACTCAACGAGCAGCTCGAAAAAACCACCTCCGGTTCCGGTCTGCTCAAAGCCGCCGACTGGGCCGACAACGCCTTCACCGTCTACGAGGCCTATCTCGACAGCAACGCCAGTGATGCCCTGCTGAACGCCTCCGTGGCCATGGGCCGGGTCGGCGCCCAGTTCTACTTCCCCAGTCTGCAGATCCCCTTCGCGGTCTACGACAGCCTGAAGAGCGGATCGCCCAAGCCCCTGGGCATGGCCGTGGCCTTCATGTACTTCCCCTTCGCAGGGCAGACCTACATGGTCAGCGGGCTGATGCAAAGGGCCGACGTGGGCATGCGCGACACCGAGTTCTACGACGCCCTGAACAAGGTGCTGGAAATCACCGAATTCGACACCCGGGGCAAGATCACCGGCTTCAGCCTGAAGAACATCCTCGGCAAGGAGATCGACAGTGCATCCATCTCGCCGCCGGGCAACCGCAGGGCCATCGTCGCCCTGTTCACCCAGCCCGACAGTATCTTCTACACCTCGCCCAACTTCCGCTACTGGTCCTCCCTGGTACCCAGGCAAGACGACCGTTTCGGCCGCTACGAGAACAAGCTGCAGAACCTGCGCCGCTTCTTCGGCCTGAGCGAGGACGTGCGCTACATGACCGTCATGCTGGAGAACTTCAAGGCCAAGAGCGACGCCCTGCCCCGGGACAGGTTCACCGCCCAGCGCCAGGCCGCCCTGGAGAAGATGGAAGAGCAGCTCACCGAAGCCATCTGGGTCGCCATGGCCGACATGCTGGAATCCGCCGCCCGCTCGGTGAACGTGGCCGAACTGGAAACCAAGGTGAAGAAGATCGAGGACAACCTGAGCCTGGGCGACGACGACCTGGGCAAGAACAAGGGCCTGATCGCCCGGATCAAGCAGGAAATCCGCCAGAACTCCAGCCTGTTGCGCGGCGAAAACCCCTATGCCGTGGCACTGATCTATGACAAGTACATCAAGGCCTACGAGCGGGTCGAAGCCCTGCGCAAGCAGATCGTGCTGGATGTCTGGCACGGTGGCTTCGGCATCGACTACGTGGCGGCCCAGGGCAAGCCCATGAAGGTGCTGCTCATCGGCGGCAAGTCCGGCGCGCCCGCTCTGTCCGGTGACCCGGCCCAGGACGTGGAACGGGTCGAGAGCACCCTGGCCGCCCACCAGGGCCGGGCGGAATCCATGCGCGCCGACCTGACCACAGCCCTGGGTCGGCCCCTGGACGCCAGTCAGGACAAGGAACACCTCAAGGTCCTGGGCCAGATCGGCCTGGAATGGGAGCACCTGCTGGACGACTGTGCCGGCCGCGCCGCGCCCAATTGCGAGGCGGGCGTGAGGACTGCGCTGCAACAGCGCGTGAAGCTCTACAAGGACTATCTGGCCAAGCTGGCGGCCGGCAACCAGGCCCTGACGCTGGAAATCGCCGGTCCGGCGGAAATGAAGCTGGGCGAGAGCGCCGATTTCTCCGCCAAGTTCGCCAAGCCCGAGGACAAGTCGCGCCCCGGCCTGACGCTGAACTGGTCGGTGAACGGCCAGGGCGCCGGAACCGGCGAAAAAGTGAACGTGAAGGCCGAGCGGGCGGGCGGCATGAATCTGATGCTGAGCGCCACCAGCAAGGCCTCCGGCAGCGAGAAGAAGCTGGGCGAAGCGGTCCGCGCGGTGACCGTGAAGGACCCGACCGGCGGCAAACCGCCCGCCGCCAGCGCCAATCTCGCCGCCGAAATCGACGCCGCCCTCCAGGCGCGCGACTGGAAACGCCTGGCCGACCGCCTGGACGCGGAGAAGAAGAGCGACCTGAAGATGAAGAACGTGGTCGCCTGGCAGGCCAACATCGATGCCCTGGGCGTGGCGCTGACCACTCTGAAGAACGAACGCATGGACTGGGCCCTGGCCTGGCGGCCCTATATCGACGCCCTCGACCACATCGACTCCCTGACCTGGGACCAGCTCACCCGCCAGGTGGAAACCAAGCGCGCCGAAGTGGAACGCCGCTGCTGGGACAACAGCAGCGACCGCGAAGCCACCGACAAGCGCATCGCCCGCTGCCAGACCGAAGGCCGCAAGTTCGAGGAAAGCTGCGTCGGCACCTGGCCCGCCCAGCATCGGGAAGAAATGAAGCGCATCCGGATCGCGAAACAGGAACTGGGCGATGCCGTGCAGCTCCTGCACAGCGCCGGCTACGGCGGCTACCGCAACTGGTTCGAGGCGGTGGAAAAACTCGCCGAGAAATACAAGCTGCCCTTCCCCTATCCCAAGCCCGTCACGCCGCGTCTCAAGTACGCCCTGAGTTGCGCCAACGTCGACCTGCCCGCCGGCAAGCAGGCCCATGACAGCCTATCGACCCTCCAGGTCCGGGTGGCCGTGCCCAGCGCCATCGTGCCCTACGGCAAGCCGGTGACCTTGAACGCCAGCGCCAGCGGCGGCAAGGCGCCCTATCGCCTTGCGTGGTCCAACGGCGCCAGCGGCGAGCGTGTCAGCGTGACGCCACGCTGGGCCGGAGAGTGGACTGTAACCGTCACCGCCACCGATGCCGAGGGCAGGACCGGCGAGGGCCGGGGTACCCTGAACGTGTCCCCCGCCAGGGTAAGGATGCAGGGCATCCAGCCCCAGGTGTTCTACGGCAGCCAGGCCACGCTCGACGGTACCGGGCAAAGGCCGACTGGCGCGAAGGGCACGGCCTCGCCCAAGGATCCCTGTGGCACGCCGGGCAACCCCTTCTGCGTCGATACCGACGCCAACCCAAAGGCGCGCAGGGACTTCACAGGCCTGACGCCCAGGCAAGTCGACCAGCGTTATCCTTCCGCATACATACCCTGTCCTGACGATGAGGACTGTGGGGCACCCAGGACCCCGGGATACCAGGTGATCTGGCAATCCGAGCCCGCCCTGGACTTCGACCCAGCCAAGAGCGGCACGGGCCAGACCCGGGTCACTTTCAGCCGCATGGGCCAGGTCAAGCTCTGGTGCGAAATCCAGGAAATGCTGGAAGGTGCCCTCCACACCGTGGGCGAGTGCGACCAGGAAACGGTGAACGTCATCGCGCCCAAATTCAGTGTCACCTTCTCGCCGCAGGAAGGCCAGGGCCGCATCGGCCAGGACATCCGCTTGCGCATCGACAGCCAGCCTGACGTGGCGGACGCCCTCATCGACTTCCGCTGGTTCGATCCGGCCACCTCCAACCGGCTGGAACTCACCAGCAACGCCCGGGAAATCGCCTTCAAGGCCAGGGACGCCAAGCCCGTGGTGTTCAAGGCCCTGGCCCGGGTGCCTTACCACGGCGACAGCATCGCCGACATCGCCGCCACCTATACCGGCCTACAGTTCGAGGTGAAGGCCTGGGTGGAGGAACCCGGCACCCGGCCCATGATGTGGGATCCGGTGAAGGGCGGCCTGAAACCCGTGCCCAGGGGACAGTACGCCACCCATGAGCGCATCCCCCTGCGCGCCGAACTCCAGGGCGGCACGGTGCCTTCCGGCCTGCGCTGGAACTGGAGCGTGAACGACGGCACGACGATCTCCAATCCGATTTCCCAAACGCCGACGGTGTCGCGCAGCAGTCCGGGCGGCATCCAGGCCCATGTGGAAGCCCGCGATGCAGAGGGCGCGCTGCTGGGCAGCAGCGATGTCTCCGCCAGCGTCATCGAGGTGCGCGACACGCCGCCCGCGCCGGTCAATCCCACGGTCAACCTGACCGCGGACCGGACCAGCGTGGCACCTGGTCAGACCATCTCTCTCAGCGCCACGGCCAGCGGCGGCAAGCCGCCCTATCGCTACGCCTGGCAAGGCGCACACGGCCAGGGCGCCCACGCCACGCTGGCGACGACCCGGACCGGCAACCTGGCGGTCAGCGTCACGGTCACCGACAGCAAGGGCAAGTCCGGCACGGCCAGCATCACCGTGATGGTCGTCAAGAACCAGGCCGAGCGCGCGCGCGGGGAGGCCGAGCGCCTGCGCCGGCAGGTGGAAACAACGACGAAGCAGGCTGACCAGCCGGTGAGCCCGACCGGGGTCGGTAGCGTCATTTCGGTAGCCGGCCGGTGGCGCACCAGCGAGGGCGAGCTGACGCTCATCCAGCATGGCCGTGGCGTACAGGGCCGTTACACGAGCGACGGCGGAGAGATCGTCGGCGAGATGAACGGCAACGTGCTGGAAGGTTACTGGATCGAGAATGGTTCCTCCGAGCGCTGCGCCACCGCGAAGAATGGCCGCCACCACTGGGGGCGCATCCGCTGGACCTTCGAGGGCAACAGATTCACAGGCAGCTGGAGCTATTGCGAGAAGCCCGTTGCCGGCGGTGGCGGCTGGAACGGCGAGCGCATCGCCGATGCGCCTATCGGTCTTTTGCCTCCCGCTGAAACCACGGGCGCGGCCGTCTCCGGCGGAAAGATCGCCGGTGTCGTCGACACGGCGCGCGGCATACCGGCCAGCCGGGCCAGTCTCTTGGAATGGCCACGTGCCCATGCGACCCATCGGTTGCATCACGACGAGAACGTGGTCCTCGACCGGAGCACCCCATGAGCGCCAAGGAAAAAATCATCTGGGAAATCGATCTGCGTCTGTTCAGCCCCGAGATGGCGAAGACCTGGAGCCTGGCCATGCTGGCGATCTGGCTGGTGATGATGCTGATCCTGGGCATCGTCTTCATCGCCCAGGGCGAGGCCGATGTCCTGCCGGACCTGGCCGGGGTCCTGCTGTCCGTGACGGCGGGGCTGTGGCTGCTGGGATTCCTGACCATGGCCCTGCTGTTCCACGGCGCACTGCGGGTGCGCTATACGGTGTCCGACACCGGAGTACGCATGGACATCATCGATCGTGTCGCGCAGACCGGCAACCGCCTGGCCATCGCCCTGGGCCTCCTCTCGGGCAGGCCCGGCCTGCTCGGCGCCGGCCTGATCAACCGCTCGCGGGAATCCGAAGCGGTGGAGTGGTACGACGCGTTCCATACCATACAGCGTCCGAAGCGCCATCTCATCGTCTTCAAGGGTGCCTGGCGCTGCCTCATGTTCGTGCAGTGCCTGCCGGACAATTACGCGCGTGTGGCGGCGCGGGTGCACGCGGAAGTGTCCCGTCACGGCGCCGACCGGCGCGTCCCGGGCAAATCTCCATTGCCCGCCATCCTGGGCCGCACCGTGCTGACGACCCTGGCCTGCTTTCCCATCTTCGCCCTGCACGCGGAATACGGCCTGGATGTGTTCCTGCCCCTGCTCATGTTCTGCTTCGCCCTGGCCACGCTCTGGCTGATCCCGCTGTTCGGCTGGGTAGTGATGGGCAGTCTGGGCCTGATCGTCTTGTCTGTCGCGGGGCGGCTTGTGGAGGAGATTCCCTCCCAAATCCGGCCGGGTGAGACATTCACACGCCTGGGCGTGATGGGATCCGAGGATTGGTTGCTGTTGGGACTGGCCTGTCTGGGCATGGCCTGGCTGATCTGCCTGTCTCTTGGGGCATTGCGCGGCCGCATCCCATCGGCCCTGGTCGCGGAGGGCGGGGATGTCGGTGGTTGCCGAGTCCGTTGACGGGATATCGACGGCATGCACGAGCGTTCGCCGGCCGGTGGAGCGACACACGGACCAGAAAACCGCATGAGCGCCAGCCTTCAGGCTTGCCAATGGATAGGCATGGAGATTGCTTGGTCTTGGTGGAAACCAGTGGAGACCACAGGAGACCATCATGACCCTGACCCTGACCCCCAGTCTCACCATCCGTATCCGCCGCGCCGCGGACCAGGCCGCGCGCATGATTCGCGCCCAATCCAGTCACCTGAGCATCACCAGCCTGTCCTTCCTGAACCTGGAAGTGATGGTGTTCAGGTATCGTGGGAGATGAGCAGCCGGGCAATCAGCCCTCCACCTTCCCGCGGCGCCAGCTCGATGCGCCAGCCGCGCGCGTCGGCCAGCTGGCGGGCAATGGCAAGCCCCAGGCCACTGCCGCCTCCTTCCCGCCCACGCGAGCCCTCCAGACGGTAGAAGGGGCGGAAAACCGCTTCCCGCTGTTCCGCCGGTATGCCCGGACCACGGTCCAGCACTTCGACCCACGTCGCCCTCTCGCCACAGATCAGACGCAAATCCACGGCCTGATCACCGCCATAGCGTCGCGCATTGTCCAGAAAGTTGCCGACGATGCGGCGCATGGCCTCTTCGCCCCCCGTGAGCGGGCAGGCCGGCCCGGAAGTCCAGCGCACCGGCCCCAGACGGCGGGCCTGCTCCGCCAGGTCGGAAAGCACCTGATTCAGCTCCCAGGCCTGGCCATCGTCCGTCTGCAGGGCCCGGGCAAAGGCCAGCATGTCCTGGATGAGCTGGTTCATCTCCATCAGGTCCCGCTCCATGCGCGCCACCATGTCCGCATCGGCCCCATCCAGCATGGACAGGGCCAGGCGCATGCGGGTAATGGGGGTGCGCAGGTCGTGGGAGATACCGGACAACAGCACGGTACGGTTCTCCAGCAGGGCCTGGACCTCTTCCACCATGCGATTGAAGGCGGCGGTGAGCTCCACCAGTTCCAGTGCTCCGGTTTCCGGCAGACGGATGGGGGTCCGACCCTGCCCCACCTCGCGGGCCAGGCCCGCCAACCAGCCCAGACGCCGGCTGACCTGGCGCACCATGATCAGGGCCGTGAGCACGGTGAGGCCCGCACCCAGGAGAAAGATGCCCAGGGCCGCCATGGGCGCATCCAGGGCATAGCGCTGGCGGTCGAAGCCCACGCGCAGGAGCTTGTCGGCCACCTGGATCTCCAGCCAATCCCAGCCGGCATCCGGCCCCCGTTTCAGGCGGATGTCCTGGCCGGTGCGACGGCTCAGGGCATCCACCAGCAGATCGGACAGGAACCCACCCGGCGCCGGGTCGGGTAGGCGGTCCTGCACCTCGCCCAGTTCCAGATCGTGGCGAAAGGCCAGTTCCACCTCGAAGTCCGCCCGTGTTTCCGGCGGCAGCTCCACCCAGGTCTTGGCCGCCAACACGATCTTGGCCGCCAGATCATCGGCAGAGCGTTCCGCCAAGGGTCGTATCACGAGTTGCCAGACGACGGCCAGGGCGCTGGCCTCGAACACCAGAAAGGCCACCAGCAGACCGGTGGCGGTGCGGCCGAACAGACTGCGGGGTAGCAGGCGCCGGAATGGGCTCAAGGACCGCTCACCCGGACTTGCCCTTGGGTGCGAAGAGATAGCCCTGACCCCAGATGGTGCGGATATAGACCGGATTGGCCGCATCGTCCTCGATCTTTTTGCGCAAACGCGTCACGCGCACGTCGATGGAGCGGTCGAAGGGGTCCCGCTCGTAGCCCTTCAGCCAATCCATGATCTGATCCCGGGACAGGACCCGGTTGGGGTGCTCCACGAAGATCTTGAGCAGGGTGAACTCGGCTTGAGTGAGGGGGATCTCCTCTCCCTCGCGAACCAGGGCCTGGGCAGCCAGATCCAGGACGAAGGGGCCGAAGCGTGCCGACTCACCCGCCTCTTCCCCGCTGCGAACCGTGCCACGTCGCAGGACGGCACGAATCCGCGCCAGCAGCTCGCGCGGGTTGAACGGCTTGGGCAGATAATCATCGGCCCCCACCTCCAGGCCGACGATGCGGTCGATGTCTTCCCCGCGCGCGGACAGCATGATGACCGGCACGCCCCCTCCGGCCTTGAGGCGACGGGTCAGGGACAGGCCATCTTCACCGGGCAGCATCAGGTCCATGACCACCAGATCCGGCATGAACGCGGCCAGCCGCTCATCCATTTCCCGGCCATCCCGTGCAGCTACCACCATCATGCCCTGCTTGGCCAGATAGTCCGTCAGCAGGTCGCGGATCCCCGCATCATCGTCCACCACCAGTACCCGAGGCTTGTCGTCCATGTGCCTTTCCCGAAACACTTTGCAACAAATTCAGCCCAGCCGGAAACCGCATTGTTACCGGGACTCCCTAGGATGTGAAACGTGAAACGGAGACACCCCATGCGACACAAGACCTTCATGCCCCTGCTGCTCAGCCTGGTCACCCTGCCGGTCACGGCCCAGGCCCTGGCTGACACATTCGCCACGCCCATGGATATGGTGGCGCAGATGAGCCGGGAAGATCGCCGCGCCATGCGGGAACGCTGGGAAGAGGCTACACCGGAGGAACGTGCGCTCATGCGGCGCACCTACCAGGAACGCCTGCGCGGCCCCGACCCTCGGCTGTTGGAACCGCGCCATGGGCGCGGCCCCAGGGACCGGGGCGAGTACGGTGCGCCCCCAGCCCCTGGATATGGCAATGGTTATGGCATGGGCTATGAACAACGCCGCTTCGACAGCCGCGAGCCGGACGTGGACGCAATGCGTGGCCGTGTCCCCAGGGGCGGGCATGGCAGCGGTGGACACGAGCGGCGTGACGGTGGACGCCGTTAGCACGCCCCGCAAGGGGACACATGAAAGGAGCAGTCATGAACACCCTAGGAACCCTCACCCTTTCCACCCTGATGCTGACTCTGCTGCCAGTCCTGCCCGTGACGGCGGACGGTTTCCGCGACCAGGCGCGGGTCATCGCCAGCACCCCGATATACGAGCGCTTCAACGAGCCGCGGCGTGAATGCTGGAGTGAGCTGGTGGGATATGAACGCGTGCGTGGCGACAAACGTGAGTACGGTGGCGCAATTCTGGGCGGCATCGTCGGTGGCCTGGCGGGTTCGGCCATCGGCAAGGGCAGCGGCCGCACCCTTGCTGCCGCCGTAGGCGCGGCCACGGGCGCCATCACCGGCGACCGCATGGGCAACGGGGGGCGTGCCCCCTATGCATACAGCCGTCCGATCCACGAAGAGCGTTGCAGCGTCACCGATTCCTGGAGCCAGCGCCTCACCGGCTATGACGTGGTGTATCGCTACCAGGGGCGCGATTACACCGCCTTCCTGCCCTACGATCCGGGGCCCACCGTGAAGGTACGGGTCGACGTCAACCTGGCGGAGGACTGACGCCGCGCGGCCAGGCGCCTGTTTGTAGACCCCGGTGCGAGCCGGTAGAGTGCATGCCTTGGCAAGCTGGGCTTGAAGGGTGTGCACGTGCGTTGGCTGTTGTTGAGTTGTTGTCTGGTCTTCCGGGTGGATGCCGCCATGGCATCGGTGGAGTCGGACTTCAAGGCCGCCCGGGAGGCCTACCAGAAGGGCCGTACGGAGCAGTTCGAGCGACTGGCCAGACGTATCCCCGAGGACTCTCTCCTGCAGCCCTATCTGCATTACTGGCGTCTTAAGGCCCATGGCGCCGCGGCGGACGAGTTGCAGGCCTTCATTGCCACCTATCCCGATTCCCCCCTGGCGGATCGCTTGCGCATCGAACTGGCGGGTCTGTATGCCCTGGCGGAAAACTGGCCCGCGTTTCGCCTCCAGTATCGTGAAATCCATAGCCCCCCCCAGGAACTGGTCTGCCATGAGATTCACCTGCGTCTGCGCGAGGGTGACCCCCGGGCCACGCAGGAAGGCCTGGAGCTGTGGCGGAGCGGGCGGGAGCTGCCGGCCAGTTGCGACGCGCTGTTCGACAGTCTGTTCGAGCAAGGGCGGCTGGGCATGGAAGACCGCTACCAGCGCCTGCGCCTGGCCCTGGATAACGGCTATCTGGACCTGGCCCGGGCCATGAACGCGCAACTGCCGGAAGCGGAGCGCATGCAGGACAACGCCCTGGCCATGGCCCAGCGCCACGGCGACGAACTGATCCGGGCCGTTTCGGACCGCCGTGCCCAGCGCGAGGCCGCCCTGTATGCATTGTCCCTGTTCGCCCGCCTGGATCCGGAGGGAGCCGCCCAGATCTGGCATGCCCATGCCAGCCAGTATCCCGAGGCCGAACAGCGTTACGGCTGGGGCCAGATCGCCCTGTACGCCGCACGCAGACACGACACCCGCGCCCTGGAATGGTTCTTGCGCGCGGCTCCCGCACATGCCCCCCTCTTCAGCGCGCTGCAAGCGCAATGGCGTGTCCGCGCGGCCTTGCGGGCAGGCAACTGGACCGAGGTCAACCAGGGTATCCAGGCCATGCCCGCAAACCTGCGAGAGGAAGCCGTCTGGCGATACTGGAGAGCGCGCGCACTCAAGGCCATGAATGCCGCCTTTCCAGCCAATGCGATCTTCGCCCGCCTTTCACAGGAACAGGACTACTACGGCCTGCTGGCCTTGGAGGAACTGCCGCCCCGCCTGGAAAGCAGGTCCGAACCATATCGCGTCACGCCGGACGATCTGCGCTGGGCCCGCAGCCAGCCCGGCCTGAGCCGGGCCCTGCTGCTGCGCGGGATGGGTCTGCCCGGGGATGCCCTGGAGGAATGGAACCGCGCCCTGCGGGGCATGACGGACCGTCAGTTGCTGGCGGCGGCGGAGCTTGCTCTGCGGGAAGGCTGGCATGACCGCGCCATCGTCTCCGCCAGCATGACACGCAAGGAGCACAATTTCGACCTGCGTTACATCGCACCCTTCCGGGACCTGGCCTCGGCCCATGCCCAGGAAAACGGCCTGGATGAGGCCTGGGTCTACGGTCTGATCCGCCAGGAGTCGCGTTTCGTCGCCCAGGCCAAATCCCGCTCGGGGGCCCAGGGACTGATGCAGATCATGCCGGCCACAGCCAGCTGGATCGGGAGGAAACTGGGCCTGGACCGCCGCGTCCAGACGCGGATGCACACACCGGATACCAATCTGCGTTTCGGCACCTACTACCTCAGGCATGCCTACGACAGCCTGGAGCAATCACCGGTGCTGGCCACGGCCGGCTATAACGCCGGGCCTGGCCGGGCACGGCGCTGGCAGGCCGATACGCCCCTGGAAGGGGCCGTGTACGTGGAAAGCATCCCCTTCCAGGAGACGCGGGACTACGTCAAGAAGGTCATGGCCAATGCCATGTTCTATCGCAACCGCTTCGGTGGCGAGGCCCAGCCTCTCAAGGATCGCCTCGGGGTCGTGCCCGCGCGCCGTGTGGAAACCTCCCCTTCCGGATAGCGCGGCACGCCGGGTCCGGACCGGGACAGGCGCATGGGGCTCCTCTAAAATGCAACCGTCCCTTTTTCAGCCCTTGTCCATGAGCACGCAAGACATCCCCACACGCCCCACCGTATGTGTCTTTGGCGGTGGCGGTTTCGTCGGTCATCACCTGTCGGCCCTGCTCGCCAGGCAGGGCTGGCGGGTCCTGGTCCCCACCCGGCGGCGGGAATCGGTCAAGGCGCTGGCAGTACTGCCCACGGTGGAGGTGGTGGAAGCCGATATCCACGATCCGGCCGTCCTGAAACAACTCCTGCATGGAGCTGCCGCGGCGATCAACCTGGTGGGACTGCTGCACGAAACGGCCACCGGCCCGGTGGATACCCCGCGCGTGCGGCGTGGCAGTTTCCGCTACGCGCATGTGGAGCTGCCGCGCAAGATCATCCAGGCCTGCTTCGCTGCCGGGGTGCCACGCCTCCTGCACATGAGCGCCCTGGGTGCGGACCCGATTTCCCACAGCGCCTACCAGCGCAGCAAGGCGGCCGGCGAAGAGACCATGCGCGAGGCGCAGAAGCACCTGCAGGTCACCATTTTCAGGCCATCGGTCATCTTCGGACCCGGGGATCGTTTCCTCAGCCTGTTCTCCAGGCTGCTGCGCCTCAGCCCTGTCGTGCCCCTGGCCGGAGGGAAGGCCCGTTTCCAGCCGGTCTACGTTCAGGACGTGGCACAGGCCTTCGCCAGTGCCCTGTTGCGACCAGATAGCATCGGCCGCACCTACAACCTCTGTGGTCCCAGGATCTATACCCTGGCGGAATTGCTCCGCCTGACGGCGCGGGAACTGGGCCTGCGCCGCTGGATCATCCCGCTTGGACACAGGACGTCCTACTGGTTTGCGCGGATCATGGAGCTGAAGCCCGGGCGCAAACTCATGACCCGGGACAACCTTTACGCCATGCTGACGGACAACGTCTGCGGCACGCCGCCCGACCCCGTCTTTGCCTGTGACACCACCCTGGAAAGCGTCATCGGCTATCTCCATGAGCAGGACCCCCGCCGCGCCTATACACGACATCGTGCCATCGCCGGCCGCTGAAGCGGTCGCGAGATTCCCGCCAGGCATCCGCGTGTATGTCGTGGGCGGGGCCGTGCGCGATCAACTGCTCGGCCTGCCCATCCAGGACCGTGACCACGTGGTGGTGGGAGCCCACCCCGAGGACATGCTGAATCTGGGCTTCAGGCCGGTGGGCAAGGACTTTCCCGTCTTTCTCCACCCCCACAGCCGGGAGGAGTATGCGCTGGCGCGCACCGAGCGCAAGACCGCTCCCGGTTACAAGGGTTTCGTCATCCATGCCGCGCCGGATGTCAGCCTGGAGGAGGACCTGCGACGCCGCGACCTGACTATCAACGCGATGGCCCTGGACGGGGCCGGCGCCCTCATCGATCCCTACGGCGGTCGGGCGGACCTCGGCGCCCGAATGCTGCGCCACGTGAGTGCGGCCTTCTCGGAAGACCCGGTGCGCATCCTGCGCGTGGCACGCTTCGCCGCCCGTCTGCCGGATTTCGATGTTGCCCCGGAAACCATGTCCCTGATGCACCAGATGGTGTCTGCCGGGGAAGTGGATGCCCTGGTGCCGGAACGCATCTGGCAGGAACTGGCCAGGGGTCTCATGGAACAGCGCCCCTCACGCCTGATCACCGTCCTGCGGCAATGTGGCGCCCTGGCCCGCATCCTGCCGGAAGTGGATCGGCTGTTCGGCGTGCCCCAGGATCCCCGTTCCCACCCGGAAGTGGACACCGGTGATCACGTCCTGCGGGTGATGGACGTGGCGGCCAGCCTGGGGGCGGACCTCGGTGTGCGCTGGTCCGCTCTGCTGCACGACGTGGGCAAGGGGCTCACCCCGGAACAGGTCTGGCCGGATCACGCGGGACACGAGGCCGCCGGCACCCACCTGGTGGAAGGTATCGGCCGACGCCTGCGGGTACCCGTCGACTGTACACAGCTGGCCCGGGTGGTATGCGCCTGGCATGGCCAGGTGCACCGTGCCCTGCACCTGGGGCCAGACGCATTGCTGGATCTGCTGGAGAACACGGATGCCGTGCGGCGACCTCAGCGCTTCGAACGCGTCCTGCTGGCCTGTCTGGCGGATTGCCGGGGTCGTCCCGGCCAAGAGGGGCATCCTTTTCCGCAAGCGGATCACCTGCGCCGGGCCCTGACCATCGTCCGGAACGTGGATGCCGGTCTTGTGGCGCGGCAGGTCACGCACCAGAACCTGATCGCGGAAGCCATACGTCACGCCCGCCTGCTTGCCCTGGAGCAAGAACCGACCCTGGGAAACTGAGCCCATGCCCCCCGGCCCTCCCGTGCAAACCCTTGGCGTGCCAATCCTGCGCCGAGCCGATCTATCGCCGGTCTGCCGCATTTCCTCGCGGGGGACACGCCTTTTCCGGGATAATGTACCGTGCGCAAGACCCCGCGGCGTCGCCGCGCACCTGTAAGGAGGACAAGACATGAAAGCCAACGTCGGCGGCATGGATCGCATACTGCGCATCCTGGTCGGTGGCGCCCTGATTCTCTGGGCCATCAGCGGAGGCCCCGTATGGGCCTGGATTGGCGTGGTACCCCTAGCCACGGGCTTCATCAGGGTCTGCCCCCTGTATTCGATCCTGGGCATGAACACCTGCACCCTCAAATAGACGCCTGACCGTCGCCACCCCGCACGTGCCACGCCCCTGCACCCAAGGGATGAAACCCGGGATGAGCCATGAGCATGAATGGGTGTGCTGGCGCTGCGGCGCGGACATATCACGCCTGCCACGACCTCTGGGCAGGCGCGCGCAATGTCCGGGCTGTCATGCGGAACTGCATGTCTGCCGCCTGTGCCGGCACCATGACCCGGGCAAGGCCAAGCAATGCCGTGAACCCATGGCGGAAGAGGTCCAGGACAAGACCCGCGCCAATTTCTGCGAATGGTTTCAGGCCCAGGCCCGCCAGACCACGACTTTCGCACGCGAGAACTCGCAAGACGCGGCACAGCGCCTGTTTGGCACGGCGGATGGGAAATCCCCGCCCGGGGATGGGAAATCCGCCCTGGATCGCCTGTTCGGCGACTGACCCGCTTCAGACCCCCGGCACGCGCAGCGCGCGCGCGTCATACTGGCCCGTGTTGGCACGCGGATGGCAGGCGAGACAGTTGGAGGCCGTGGCGATGTTCTTGCGCTGCCACAGCTCCGCCGGAACCGCGTCATGCAAGCGCCTGAAGTAGGCCGTCTGTGTGATACGCCGCGGCCGGCTGCCAGCCGGAATGGAGGCGGCGATGCGGCGCATGCGCAGATCCGCGTAGTTGCCATCCGCCGCCAGGGTTTCCAGCTCCTTGAGAATCGCCAGGTGATGCGGCTCATCCAGGCCGGCATTCACTCCGAAGTGCTGATCCAGTTCCCGCATCAATCCCTGCCAGGAGCGGGCGGGCAGCAGACCAGGCGCGTAGGCCGTGTGGCAGCTGCCGCACTCCCGCACATAGACCCTGCCACCGGGCATGGGAAAGACCGTTTCCTCCTCCGCCGGCGAGCGCGCCAGCCAGAGGCCAGACAAGCCCAGGACCAGGGTCAGCACGGCCAGGTGGCGCCAGGTCACCACGGCCACCTCCTCGGAAGCCGGTAAGCGCCTGCGTACCTCAAACGTCCGCATCCTTCCGGTATTGGTAGCCGCTGACCATGGCCTGGGCCAGCGGCATGCCATGGCGCCGTTCATGCCAAATCAGGGCCATCAGATGCACGACGACAAAGATCAGCATGCCGTCCTCCAACACGGCATGGGGCACGCCAAACCAAGGCCTGAGCAGCACATCGTGGCCCAGCCAGGCATACAGGGGCCCCTGTCCCTGCGCGATGGCCGCCAAGGCCAAACCCGTGAGAGCCAGGAGCCATGCCATGAGGTAAAAGGCCAGATAGATCACCGTTTCCGAGGGGTGTAGGCCAAAGCGCGTCGGTGCCGCGAAAAAGGTCCGATTCTTCAGCGCATCCAGCCATGCTCGCCCGGCCCAGAGCTGCCGCCAGCCGGCATGCATGGGGCCATACAGGGCCCAGGTCGTACGCGCCGTCAGTCCCAGCACCAGGCCATACCCCAGCCAGGTGTGGTAACGCCAGAGCATCACGGCCTCGGGCGTGAAGGCAATCCACTTGGCGATCAGACCACTGAGCAACAGGAGCAGGACCAGCAATGCGATCCACAGGTGGATGATTCGGAGCACCGGGTCGTAGACCCTCTCGCGGATCAGGTTGAGTCGTTCCATAGCGGGCCTATTTTACTGTGACCCTGTCGCGCAGGGTGGCGGGCCTGTGATTGCAGTCCCCACCCGCTTGGACGCACATGCAGGACCCGGAGCGCGCCGGCCGGTGACAAGCCATGCGCAAACCGCTGAGCAATCCCGCTGGACGTGGTACATCGCCGATTCGGGGCCGGCACGGCAAGGAAAGCGCCGCCGCCGAGGCCCTGTCGGCGGGCCCTGCACCGCACCCTGAATGCCAGCCTCATAAGGATTCGGCGCCTGCCTGCCGCGGATCTTGGCAGGTGCCTGGCCATCGGACGAGACTTCCGCTAGCGTTCGACACAGCGGCATGGAGTCTGTGGATGGGACTTTCTGATCCAGGCAATCAGGGCAATACCCTGTCGGCCGCCCCGGTTCGGCCCAGATCATGGCGCCACACCCCCAGCGATCAGGCCATCCACGCGGCGGCCTGTTTTTTACGTGTTGAGCAGGAGAGCCCCCATGAAAGTCCTGAGCGTGAACATTCGTGCCGAGCTGGAAATACCCGATGACTGGGAACTGGTGGACCACCCGTCCGGCATGCTGGTGTTGAAGATCGGTGACCAGTTCGTGGACTTCGATATCGCTCCCCTGGCCACCCGTTCCGAGGACCCGGAAGCCGAATGGTCCGACGATGACAGCGTGTTGATGGACCAGGTCTTGGATGCCGTGGTGGGCATCGATGTAGAACTGGATTGTCGGGCACCTCACTGAATGGGGATGCCTTCCCGTGGACCGTTGCAATATCGGCCTCAAGTTTTTTCCCGGGTCGTCGATATGGTTGTTCCTGCTCCGGTCCTGGCGGGGAGCAAACAGGACAGCCGATCCATCTCGACGCGCAAGAACGATGCACAGACCCACAATCAGGGATTACCAGGACGCCAGCACCCCAGGCAGGTCACTCAGGGCACAGAAAGCCTGCATCAGGCCGCATTGCCTGCTTGCCCTGGATGGCGGCCACACCCTATCCCCTCAACTCCTCAGCGCTGCGCAGGCCAAATGCCTGGATGGGCCGGGACGCATGGACATCCTGTTGGCCAATGCGCCCAGACCGCCGGAAGCCCTGTTGCATATGCTGCTCATCGGCCTGGAAGGCAGGGGAGTGGACTATCGTCTCTTCAGTGCCACGGGTGAACTGGGCGGATTGATCGCACAGCATCTGCGACGCCACCGAAGCATCAGCCAGATCATGGTGGCCAGCATGCCAAGCCTGGGTGATGGATGGCAGGTCAAGGTCGCCAACCTGCGCTATCAGGGTTACCGCTTCTGCAACCTGCTGGATTCCGGCGGGCATTGAGCACGCATCTCCAGGTGGAGCGAGGGTCCGGTCAATCCGATGCGCCTCGAGGCTTCCAGGCCACGCCCCCGCCGCCCAGACTCAGCGCCTGCTGAATTTTTCCACCAGCTGGTCCAGTCTGTCCCCGCGTCGGGCGGTCTCCTCCAGCACCTCGCGCGGGGACCCTTCCTCCTGGCGTCGCGCCTCCCCCCGCCGGATGCGACCCTCAGGGTCCGCGCGGCCACCACCCGCTGTTCCGCCGTCATCTCCCCCGCTGGCTGACCATCCGGATCGAGGCGCATGGCCCCTTGCATCAGGATCTTCGGGTAGCGTCTGCATGCCGTGAAGCCGCGCAGGACCACACGCAGCTAGCCCCTGTCCGGATCGGGTCTGCGCATCAGGGGCCGTTCCCGGATACCGATGGCCTGGGACCTGCAATCCCGGAAAGCGGCGAACCCGGCCCACCGTTCTTCCAGCCGGGCGTTACGGCGGGGTGGTCTGGGTGTGGGTGATGGCTCATATGGAACACATGTGGGCTGCAGCACCCCGGCCTTGGGCATTCGGACGGTCAGCCCGCCTCCCGGTGGGGGAATACACATGACGCGCGTGCCGTAGCGCGTCTCGAAGCCCTCCAACGAGGCATAACGGCCATGCCGCGGTGCTTATCGTGCCGCTGCGTGCGGGCTGACGTAATCACCGACCTGAGTGCGAAAGGCAACATTCATCCGGTTCCAGCCATTGATGGCGATGATGGCCATGGTCAGATCGACCAGCGCCTTTTCATCGAAGTGACGGCGCGCCTCCGCATACAGCGTATCCGTCACCGGATGTGTCGCGATCTGGGTAAGCGCTTCGGTCCAGGCCAGCGCGGCCCGTTCGCGCGCGCTGTAGCATGGAGCCTCTCGCCAGGCCGTAAGCAGGTAAAGCCGCTGTTCATCTTCACCCAGGGCGCGTGCATCCTTGGTATGCATGTCCAGACACCAGGCACAGCCATTGATCTGCGATGCTCGGGTTCTGACCAGTTCCAGAAGCGAGGTTTCCAGACCGCTTTCGCGCACCTGTCGTTCGGTGTGCAGCAGGGCCTTGTAGGCCGCGGGCGAGGCAAGCATGTAATCGAGGCGTTGCTGCATGGTGCTAGGGCTCCTGGATCGTGGCAATGGGCATGAAAGGCGTGTGTCCCAGCATAGCAATCTCTGCCCGGATCGTACGCCCGCCACCACCACCGGCGGGCAAGCACCCAGTTCCGCAACAGGGCAAGACCCACTTGTGCAGGATTGCGCGGTTGTGCTAGGCCCAGCATGCAATGCCGGGATATCCTGCCTGCGTTCAAACGCGAAGCCGCAATCCATCTTTTGACCATGCTCCGTTCCTGCCCTTTTTTCCACACCCCGCCGAGCGCTGATGAGGCCGGTCCGGCCGGAGGGCTTTGAGCATGCGCTTCAAGCAACTGGTGGAGGAGACCGGCGAGGGGATCGTCGTGGCGGATGCCGAGACGCGCATGGTGCGCTACGCCAATCCGGCGGCCTGCCGCATGCTGGGATACAGCCCAACACAGATCAGAAACCTGCGTGTGGACGCGCTGCACCGTGTGGAAGATGTGGAGCGCATGCTCGCCGAGTTCCGTACCGTGCTGCGCAACCCGGGAAGACGCTTGGAGGATGCCCCCTTTCTGCGCGCGGATGGCAGCCTGTTCCTCGCGGACATCAATGCATCGATCATGAACCTCGCGGGGCGGCCCTGCGTCGTGGGTTTCCTCAGCGACAATACCGAGCGCCGGCGCGTGCAGGCCGCCCTGCGGCACAGCCAGGCCCTGCTGAACGAGGCACAGGTAGTGGCGGGATTGGGCAACTGGGATCTGGACCTGGAAACGGGCCAGGCCCTCTGGTCCGACGAGGAATATCGTCTGCTGGGCTACGAACCGGGCACGCTCACGGCCAGCAAGGAAAACTTCCTGCGCGCAGTGCACCCGGACGATCGGGATCGGGTCATGGCCGAGATGGCGCGGGCCATGCGTCAGGAAGAGAACCATCACTATCGCGTGCAATTCCGGGTACTGCAGGCCAGCGGGGAACGCATCGTCGAGGATCAGGCGCACGTCGCCTTCGCCCCGGATGGCAGACCGCTGCGCATGTTCGGCACCACCCTGGACATTACCGAACGCCACCTGGCCCTTCACGCCGCCATGCAACGCAACCTGGAAATGGAGGCTATCTTCAAGGCCCTGCCCGATCTGTACTTCCGTGTGGGTCCGGACGGCACCCTCCTGGACTATCGGGCGAACGGGCTGCACGAGCTCTACGCGCCACCGGAGAAATTCCTCGGCAGACGCATCCAGGACGTGCTGCCGCCGGAACCCACCCGGCTGTTCCTGGAAAGGCAGGGCGAGTTGCAGCGTACCGGTGAAATGCAGACCTACGAGTTCCCGCTCCAGCTATCCAACGGCTTGCGCATTTTCGAGGCCCGCCTGACCCCGCTGGCCGCGCAGAGCCAGGATCTGGTGGCAGTTGTGCGCGACGTCACCGAACGCAAGCGGGCGGAGGAGGAAATCCGTTACCGCGCCAATTTCGATCAACTCACCGGCCTGCCCAACCGGGAGCTCCTGGTGGAGCGGCTCACCCAGGCCATCCGCCAGGCCCGACGCGATTCACGCCGCCTGGCCCTGCTGTTCGTGGACCTGGACCATTTCAAGCAGGTGAACGACACCCTGGGTCACACCCTGGGCGACCGTCTGCTGCAACAGGCCGCCGAACGGTTGAAGAATTGCGTGCGGGAAAGCGACACCGTGGCCCGCCAGGGTGGCGACGAATTCGTGGTCCTGTTGCAGGGCATCGATCAGCCGCGGGATGCAGCCCAGGTGGCGGGCAAGATCATCAGCCAGCTGCGGGATCCCTTTCTGCTCGATGATCACGTGGCCCATATCGGCGCCAGCATCGGCATCACCCATTTCCCGGAAGACGGCGAGGACGTGCTCAGCCTGTTCCGCAACGCCGATCTGGCCATGTACCGCGCCAAGGACGGTGGGCGCAATTCCTTCCAGTTCTTCGAACCCGCCATGACCCAGGCGGCCATGCAGCGGCGTAGCATGGAAAGCGATCTGCGCCTGGCCCTGGATCGGGGCGAGTTCCGCCTGCACTACCAGCCCATTTACCAACTGGCCGGAGCACGCCTGGCCGGTGTGGAGGCCCTCCTGCGCTGGCCCCATCCGCGGCGTGGCCTGGTCCCCCCCGTGGATTTCATCGCCCTGGCGGAAGAAACCGGCCTCATCCGGGAACTGGGGATCTGGGTTCTGAAACAGGTCTGCCGGCAGCTGGCCCAATGGCGTGACCAGGGCCTGGACTTCTATGTGAGTGTGAACATCTCCAGCCGCCAGATCCCCGATGCCCTGCCCCTGGCCTGGCTCCAGGATCTGCTGGCGGGTCATGGCCTGACCCCGGACCGGCTCGTGCTGGAAATCACGGAGGGCGTGCTCCTGGCGGATACCACCAGGACCCAGACCTGGTTGGAAGAGGCCCGTCATCGGGGTTTTCGGATCTCGCTGGATGACTTCGGCACGGGCTACTCCTCCCTGGCCTACCTGAAGCGTTTTCCCGTCGACCAGCTGAAGATCGACCGGACCTTCGTGGGCGATATGCACCGCGACCCCGCCGACCGGAGCCTGGTGGAAGCCATACTGGCCATGGCCCGCAGTCTGGGTCTGGAAGTCATCGCGGAGGGGGTGGAGAACGCGGAGCAACTGGCCCTGCTCCGGCGCATGGGCTGCCTCCTTGTCCAGGGACACCACTTCTCCCCGGCCATCCGTGCCGAGGATATAGGCAACCTGCTCCTGAGCCTGGCCTGAGGCCCGGGCTCCCAGGCTCAGCCCTCACGCCGGCGGGCCAAGACCGTATCGAAGACCTTCACGCTGTCGCCGGACGCGGGGAAGGTGTCATGTACCGCCTCCAGGATCTCCCAGCCAGGCAGGGCGGCTTCCAGTGCACCGCGAGGAAACAGGTGATAGTGTCCCGGTTCGAACATGTCCAGGAAGGTGGTGCCCTCGGTCAGCACGTTGAGGACCGCCGTACCCCCGGGACGCACATGCGCGGCAATGTCCGCCAGCATGGCCTCCGCGCGGGCCCGGGGAAAGAACATGAGCAAGCCGATGGCGATGATGACGTCATACTCCCTGTCGATGGCGTACTGGCTCAGATCAGTCTCGCGGGCCTCCAGATTCAGCCCCTCATCCCGGGCAATCCGCTGTAGGCGCGCGATGGCCGTGGTGCTGCCATCCAGGGCGGTGACCCGGCAGCCGGTACGGGCCGCCTCCACGGCCAGGTTGCCCAGGCCGCAGCCCAGGTCCAGCACTTCACCCCTCATATAGGGCAGGGCCAGGCGCTCGAACGGGTTCAGGGCGTACTCGCCTCCAGCCACCTGGCGCTGAAACTGGGCCTCGAAGAAACGCACGCTGGCCGTCATGCCGATCTTTCCAGCCTGATCTGGCCGTCCATCAACTCCACCCGCCGGTCGCAGCGGACCGCCAGGCGCGGGTCATGGGTGACGATGAGAAAGGCCGTGCCTTCTTCCCGGTTGAATTCCCGCATGAGGGCGAAGATCTCGTCGGCGGTGTGACTGTCCAGATTGCCCGTGGGCTCGTCCGCCAACACCAGGGGGGGGTTCATGGCCAGGGCCCGGGCAATGGCTACCCGCTGCTGCATGCCACCGGACAGGGCGGTGGGTCGCTTGTCCACCGCGTCCCCCAGGCCCACCTTGCCCAGGAGCCAGCGCGCCCGTTCCCGCATGCCCCGGGTATAACGCCCGATGTCGATGAGGGTGGGCATCATGACGTTCTCCAGGGCGGTGAACTCCGGCAACAGATGGTGGAATTGAAACACGAATCCCAGGGTGCGGCCTCGTAGTACGGTCATACCTGCTTCATCCAGGGCACTGATCTCCTCGCCGGCGATGAGGATGCGCCCCGAGGTGGGCCGCTCCAGCAGGCCGATGATATGCAGCAGGGTACTCTTGCCGGAGCCGGAAGGCCCGATGAGAGCAGCGAACTCCCCTGTCGCCAGAGTCAGATCGATGCCGTGCAGCACCTCCGCCTGGATGGGGGTACCGAGGTTGTAGGACTTGCGCACGTCCTCCAGGCGCAGGATGGGAGACTCAGCCATAACGAATGGCCTCCACCGGGTCCATGCGCGCCGCGCGCCGGGCCGGCGCTACGGCGGCCAGCAGGCCGGTGATCACGGCGGTGGCGCTGGCGACGAGATAATAGGACCACTCGATGCCCCCCTCGATCAGAGGGGAACCGTCCTCCTGCAGCAGGGCCATGGAGGCGGCATACACCATCAGCGCGGCCAGGCCCGAGCCCAGCACCGCCCCCGTGCCGCCGACGATGCCGCCCTGGATGAGGAACACCCGCATGATGCGCCGGGGAGAGGCCCCCATGGCCCGCAGGATGCCGATCTCGCGCTGCTTCTGCACCACGGATACCACCAGCACGCTGGCAATGCCCAGGGCGACGATGAGCACCAGGAAGGCGCGCACGGTGCGGGTGGTCATGTTCTGGTTCTTGAAGGCGGTGAGCAGCTGGGCATTGATGGCCATCCAGCTCTCGGCGGCAAGGCCCGTGCGCGCCTGGATCCGCTGCGCCACCTCCTCGGCGGCGAAGATGTCGTCCACGGTGAGATCGATATTGGTCACCCCCCCGGCCAGGTCCAGCAGGCTCTGGGCAGAACGCAGCGGCATGACCACCCAGCGCCGGTTCAGGTCCTTCACCCCCAGATCGAAGACGCCGGTCACCCGGAACACGTCGTCCCGGTTCTCGCTGCTGAGGATGCGGATGCGATCCCCCACGCCTGCCCCCAGGTCCTTGGCCAGCTCCGTGCCGATCAGGGCCTCGCCCGGTCCGATGCGGTAGGCCCCCGCCACCAGCCTGTCCGCCAGCTTGACGATGCGGTCGTAGCGCTCCGGTATCACGCCCATGAGGGCGATGGACTTGCTGGCATTGCCCCGGAAGGCGAAGCCGGAACCCGTGGTCAGCGGGGAAAGCTCCACCACGTGCGGCACTTCGGGCAGCTCGCGATACACCCGTTCCCACTGGTCAATGGAACGCAGGCGCTGCTCCCGTGGCTCGAGATGGGCCGCCACCACGGTTTTCCCCCGCTCCAGGGCCGGTTCGGCATGGTCGTCCGGGGCCCGCACCGAGACATGCGCCTGGGTCGACAGGGTGCGGGTCGCCAGACTGACCTGGAGACCGCTCACCAGGGCCGTGATGAAGATGATCACCGCCACGCCCACGGTGGTACCGGCCATGATGAGCAGGGTCTGCATGCGGCCTTCGCGCAGGAAACGCAGTGCCAGGACCCATTCGAACGGCATCCGCGACGATCCGTCAGGATTCCGGCCGAACCCGGTCGCCGGGGGCGACGCCCATGCGCGTGAGGATGACGACCTCCCCTTCCCGCAGGCCCGCGGCCACCTCCACCCGATCCGTGGCCCGCAGGCCCAGGCGGATGTCACGGCGTACCGCCCGCCCGTCCATCAGCACCAGCACCCATGGTTTGGCCGAGGCGGCGTCACGCACGCAGGCCGTCGGCAGGGACAGGGCCTGGGAATGCTCTCCCACGCGGACCTCTGCCGACACGGTCATGTCCTGCTTGAGGAAGGCGGGAGGCGCAGGCACGCGCAGCTTCACCTCCACGGAACCCCTCTGTACATCCACGGCGGGGGCTATGTGGAAGATCTCCGCCGCGAAGCGCTGGCCAGGATAGGCATCCGCCACCACCTCGGCCTGCTGGCCCAGGCCCAGGCGGCCCAGGTTCTTCTCGTCGATCTGCAGGATGAGCTGAGTCTCGCCGTCGGCCGCCAGCTCGAACAGCTTCTTGCCCTGGGTGACAATGTCGCCGGCTTCCACCAGCTTGCGCGTCACCACCCCGCTGGCCGGTGCGCGGATCACGGTATTGTCCAGCCTGGCCTCCGCCAGGGCCCGGCTCGCTGTGGCCTGGGCCAGGCGTGCAGCCGCCAGGCGGGCCTCCACACCATCGGGCCGGTTGCCCCGGGCCTGGGCCCGGGCCGCTTCGCGCGCCGCCCGGGCGGAATCCGCGGCGCGCCGAGCCTCGTCCAGACGGGAGAGATTGTAGAAGCCCGCCTGTGCCAGACGTTGCACCCGTTCGAACTCCGCCAGGGCCTGGGACAGATTGGCCTCGGCCTGCAGCAGGGCCTGCTCCGCCACCGGCCGCCCCACCTGGCTGAGCCGCTCCATACCTGCCTGCGCCTCTTCCTGGGCGCGTCGGGCCTGTTCCACGGCGGCGCGTTGCTCGGCATCCTGGATGCGGGCCAGCACCTGACCACGCTCCACCCGATCGCCGTCCTCCACCAGGACCTGGGCCAGGCTGCCCACCAGTTCCGCCCCCAGGGCTATGCGTTCGGGGGTGATGACCCGACCGCTGGATATCACCGTCTCCACCAAGTCCTGACGTTGCACCGTCACGGTACCGACCGGCTTGCCCACCAGCAGGGCCCGGGCCGTGAAGATCAGGAGCAGGACCAGCAGCAGCCAGGGCAACCAGCGGCGCGGAGAGGAGAATTTCACGGTTCCACCAGGTTCAGGGATGCGATACGCAAGGGCCGGATTATGGCCGATGGCAGGCAGGGCGGGCAGGACGCAATGCACGGTACTGGCCGGGGATCGCCAAGGCTGTAGAATCAGTATCTCCTAATATGTCTGCGAGCCCATGTCATCTCATTACCTGCGTATCGGTGGCGCGGCCAGGGTACGGGAACTGGTGGATCGCTTCTACGACCACATGGACGAGCTGCCGGAAGTCTGGGACATCCGCAAGCTCCATGGCCCCAGCCTGGACGGCTCCCGCCAGAAACTGTTCGATTTCCTGTCCGGCTGGCTGGGAGGCCCCCAGCTCTACACACAAAAGCATGGGCATCCCATGCTGCGCCGCCGACATCTGCCCTTTCCCATCGATGAGGCGGCCCGGGACCAGTGGATGCTGTGCATGCAACGGGCCCTGGAGGAGGTGGTGCCAGACGGCCAGTTGCGCCAGGAGCTGTACCAGGCCTTCATGAAGCTCGCCGATCACATGCGCAACCAGGTGCCCCATGCCGCCCCGGATGGCCTGCACGTCAGCCGAGGATAATCGCTGGCTTTCCCCAACCATCATTCGTCAACCGTCATAAGGAAACGACATGTATGCATTCACCTGTGATGTAGCCCTGCCCTTCGACCAGGCCGTGGAGAAGTTCAAGGCGGCCCTGGCCGCAGAAAGGATGGGTGTGGTATCCGAAGTCAACGTGCAACAGGTCATGAAGGCCAAGCTGGATGTGGACATACCGGCCTACACCATCCTGGGGGCCTGCGCCCCGGGCCTGGCCCGGCGCGTCATCGAGACCGAGCCCAACGCCGGCGCCATGCTGCCGTGCGGCGTGACTGCCATGGCCCTGGACACCCACAACACCCGCTTTTCCTTCCAGGACCCGGAGTCCCTGCTGGGGCTCACCGGCGATCCTGGCCTGCTCGAGGTGGGCAGGGAAGCCAAGGCCATCCTGTATCGTGTAAAAGAGCGCCTGGGCCAGTGAGGCCCAGAGCACGGAATGACGGGCCATGCCTGTCCGGCTGACCTCAATCCATAGGAGAAACCCATGCAAGGCACCCTGAAAATCAGCTTCATTGCCCTCTTTCTGGCAGGTTGCTCCACCCTGCCCAGCACCGATAGACAGGCCCAGATGGCGGACGAAGCCCGGGCCACGGCCATGGGCCTCATGCAGACCCTGGGCGGCGAGCTCAAGAACCACATGGCGGCCGACGGCCCGGCCAATGCCATCGGTGTGTGCAAGGATCTGGCCCCCGCCATTGCCAAGGACGCCTCCCAGCGCACCGGCATGATGATCAAGCGGGTGAGCACCAAGAACCGAAACCCCAAGGGGGTGCCGGATGCCTGGGAAGCCGCCGCCATCAGCGACTTCGAAAAGCGCCTGGCTGCCGGCGAGAAGGTGGAAAGGCTGGAGACCTATACCGTGGTGGAGGACGGCGGCAAGCAGACCTTCCGCTACGCCAAGGCCCTGGTAACCCAGGCCATGTGCCTGGAATGCCACGGTGCGCCCGAGAACATGCGGGATGACGTCAAGGCCAAGCTGGTCCAGGAATACCCCAACGACAAGGCCGTGGGCTATTCTGCCGGCCAGGTGCGGGGCATCATCACCATGCGCAAGCCCCTGTAAGATGCGCCCTGGGCCCCCTCCGCCAGGGGGCCCAGGGGGGCTTTCCCATAGACCCGCGGTCGGCTCGTATGTCCAGGCCCATGGGAAGCCGAGACCGGCAAACATCAACGAGAGGAGACCTCCCATGCAGGAGACCGATCTGCTGACCGGCGAATATCAATCCCTCGCGTCCCCCAACGAGCCCCTGGGACGCCGGGGCTTCCTGGTCACCGCCCTGGGGGCGGGTTTTGCCCTGGCCGTGCAGCCGGTCCAGGCGCAGACCGCCATCCACACGGATGACTGGGACCTCGACGCCGGTGAGGTACGGATCCCCACGGCGGAGGGCTTCATGCCAGCCTACCGGGCCCAACCGGCCGAGGGTGGCCAGTTTCCGGTGATCCTGGTGGTGCAGGAGATCTTCGGCGTGCACGAATACATCAAGGACACTTGCCGACGCCTGGCCCAACTGGGCTACCAGGCCATCGCCCCGGAGCTGTATGCCCGCCAGGGGGACCCCCGTCAGTATGCCAACATCGGCGATATCCTGGCCAAGGTGGTGAGCCGGGTACCCGACAGCCAGGTGATGTCCGATCTGGATGCCTGCGTGGCCTGGTCCAAGGTCAATGGCGGGGACACCGCCCGCTTGGGCGTCACCGGCTTCTGCTGGGGTGGGCGCATCACCTGGCTATACGCCGCGCACAACCCCAATGTGAAGGCCGGTGTAGCCTGGTATGGCCGCCTCACCGCGGATGCTACGGCCATGACACCCCGGCATCCCCTTGATCTGGCCGGCAAACTGCATGGACCCGTGCTGGGGCTATATGGCGGCCAGGACACGGGCATCCCCCAGGATACGGTGGAGCGCATGCGCCAAACCCTGGCGGCCTCGGACAATCCGGCCAGCCGGGCCTCCCAAATCCACGTTTATCCCAACGCCCCCCACGCCTTCCACGCCGACTACCGCCCCAGCTATCGGGAAGTGGAGGCCCTGGACGGCTGGCAGCGCCTGCAGGACTGGTTCAAGACACACGGGCTGTAGCAGGGAGGCGGAATTGGCGCCACCCCGTCTGCCAGGCGGGGTGGCGCGAGGAATCCTGCGCCGTCGCCCGATCACCCGCCCCGGGATTTTCGCATCAGCCAAAACCTGGAGCGATGGCTCCCGGCCTGTAAGGAAGGTGCAGTGAAGCCGAACCGGAGGGCCCACCCGACCTGCTCATCACGGACTACCGACTGGCGGATCAGAACGGCCTGGCTCTGGCGCGAGCCCTGCGCGCCCGCTGGGAGGACGTGGAATTTCCCGTTATCGTCATCACCGGTGATACCTCACCAGAGAGCATGCGCGATCTGCAAGCCAGCGGCTTTCCGGTGCTGCACAAACCCATACGCCCCGCGCCTCTGCGGGCCCTGGTGGGCCGCCTGCCGCGCCACGCGTCCACGGGCGGCTGAGCCCTGTCACTGCCTTCCCCCGCTTCCGGGGCTGGCCACCCGATGCAAAGCTCAGCGTGCCCCGGACAGGTCCGGCACGCAGGTATACAGGTGATCCAGCCCCGTCCCGCCCTTGCATTCCCGCGTGGGCACGTCGATGTACCGGCAGCTGGGGTAGCACACCTGGGCGAAGCACAGGGCGGTCTTGCCGGCGAATTCGGGTGTGCAGCGCTCCGCCTCGGGCAATTCGCCCGCGCTGTTCCAGACCTGGGGTCCTGGACAGTCGCCCAGACCGGTCAGCTCCCAGGACGCCCCGACGGACTGGGCCAGCACCCCCGCCAGCAAGACGGTGGCATATTTCACACTGTGTTGCGCCATTCCGTGTCTTCCTTGTCGAACAGACGGTTGCATTCATGCGGCCCCCAGGTACCGGCTGCGTAGGTGTGGATGAAGTCCCGTTCCTGGGCCCAGTGCTTGAGGATGGGATCCACCACCCGCCAGGCCCATTCGACCTCGTCGAAGCGGATGAACAGGGTGCGATCGCCCTCGATCACATCCAGCAGCAGGGTCTCGTAGGCGTCCAGCGGGGCCTCGTCCGGGGTGCGGTAGCTGGCATCCAGGCGCACCACCCGGGTCTCCATGCCCAGGCCCGGATGCTTGGCGTGGATCTCCATGTGCATGCGCTCGTCGGGCTGAATGGAAAGCACGATCCAGTTGGGTTCCAGGACTTCCAATGGAGTTTCCCGGAAGAGCTGCTGCGGCGGATGGCGCAGGCGGATGGCGATCATGGAGAGCTGCTGCCTGAGCCGCTTGCCCGTGCGCAGGTAGAAGGGCACACCGCGCCAGCGCCAGTTGTCCACATAAAGCTTGGCCACGGCGAAGGTCTCGGTCACCGAGTCGGGTGCGACCCCCGGTTCGTCCTGATAGCCCACCACCGAGCTGCCCGCCATCAGGCCCGTCTTGTACTGGGCGCGAAAGGCATGCGCGTGGATCGCCCCGCGTGAGATCGGGCGGATGGAGCGCAGCACCTTCACCTTCTCGTCGCGCAGGGCGTCCGCCTCCAGGGCCGGAGGGGGCTCCATGGCCACCAGGGTGAGGAGCTGCATGAGGTGGTTCTGCAGCATGTCGCGCAGGGCCCCGGCCCTGTCGTAGTAGTCGGCGCGCGTGCCGATGCCCACGTCCTCCGCCACGGTGATCTGCACATGGTCGATGAAGTTGCGGTTCCACAGGGGCTCGATGAGGGTGTTGGCGAAGCGGAACACCAGCAGGTTCTGCACCGTTTCCTTGCCCAGGTAATGGTCGATGCGGAACACCTGGGACTCGTCGAAGTAGCGGTGCAGGAGCTGGTTGAGCACCTGCGCGGATTCGATGTCGATGCCGAAGGGTTTTTCCACCACGATGCGGTTCAGGCCCCGGGGTCTGGATAGCCCCGCGGCATCCAGATTCTTGATCACCACGCCGAAGTCTCCGGGCTTGATGGCCAGGTAGAACACGATGTTGGAGCACACCCCCAGCTTGGGCTTGGCGAGCAGCTGCTTCAGGCCCGCGTAGGCCTGGGGGTCTTCCAGATCGCCACGCAGATAGTCGAAACGCCGGATGAATTTTTCCAGGGTCTCGCCCTGGGCCTTGAGCCCGTCCGTCAACAGCTCCCGGACGTGCGCGCGCCAGGCCGCATCGTCCAGCTCCCGCCGTGCGAAGGCCACGAAATTGAGCCCGTCCGGCAACCTGCCCGCCAGCTCCAGACGATACAGGGCGGGCAGGAGCTTGGTGGAGGCCAGGTTGCCGGTGGCGCCGAAGATGATGAAGTTGCAGGGAGGGAGAGGGACTTCCTGATCGAACATGGCAGTCTCCCGTTATTTCTGCACCGCATGGCCGCCGAATCCCTTGCGCATCATGGCCAGGACCTTGTTGGCATAATCACCCTGCCCCTGGCTGGAAAAGCGCGCCATGAGGGCCTGGATCATGACCGGGGCGGGCACACCCAGGCGCACGGCCTCCAGAGCGGTCCAGCGGCCTTCTCCGGAATCCGCCACCACCGGAGCAATGGCCTCCAGCTCCTGGTCCTGCTTGAGGAAATCGGCGCTGAGGTCCAGCAACCAGGAACGCACCACGGAGCCGTGGCGCCACAACTCGGCCACGGCAGCCAGGTCCAGGCCGAATTCCTGCTTCGCCCGCATGAGGGCAAAACCCTCCGCCAGGGCCTGCATCATGCCGTACTCGATGCCGTTGTGGACCATCTTGGTAAAGTGACCCGCACCCACCGGTCCGGCATGCAGCCAGCCCGTGTCCGGCGTGGGGGCGAGCACACGCAGGAAGGGCACCAGACGCGGCATGTCGGCCGCATCGCCACCGGCCATGAGGCAATAGCCGTTGGCCAGGCCCCACACCCCACCGGATACCCCCACGTCCGCGAAGCGGATGCCCTTCCGGGCCAGTTCGTCGGCGCGGCGCCGGGCATCCTGGTATGGACCATTGGCCCCGTCCACCAGCAGATCGCCCGGGGCCAGCAAGGGAGTCACAGCACGGATGGCCTGCTCCGTGGCCTCGCCGGCGGGCAGCATGAGCCATACTACCCGGGGGGAGGACAGGCCCTGCACCATCTCCGCCAGGGAGGCGCAGGCCACGACGTGGGCCTCCTCCCCCGCCAGGGCGCTGGCCACCGCCCCGTTGCGGTTGTGCGCGCATACGCGCACTCCAGCGCGGCTCAGACGCCGCGCCATGTTTCCGCCCATGCGGCCCAGTCCATACAAGCCGATTTCCATGTCTGCTCTCCTGTATTGCATCGAATGCCGGTTTTCCCCAAAGGCGCGGGGCGGGCTCTCCCGGCAGCCCCGCCGTGCCCGCCCCGCGGGATATGGTGGGAAAATATCCCGCAATGATGCGTTCCGCCATGCCCCGATGAAAGTCCTATTCTGCACCTCCGAAGTCGTCCCCCTCGTCAAGACCGGCGGCCTGGCCGATGTCTCCGGGGCGCTGCCCGTCGCCCTGGGCAGGATCGGCGTGGATTGTCGCGTGCTGCTGCCCGGCTATCCCCAGGTGCTGGAAAACACTGCCCCCCTGGAGTTCCACTGTGATCTGACCGGTCTGCCGGGCCAGCCGACCGCGCGCCTGCTGAGGGGTGCCCTGCCCGGCAGCGATACCTGCCTGTATGTACTGGACGTGCCCGCGGCCTATGACCGGCCCGGTGGGCCCTATCAGGATACCCAGGGCGAGGACCATGCGGACAATGCCTGGCGCTTCGCCCTGCTGGCCAAGGCAGCGGCGCTGCTGGCCAGCCCCCTTTCACCCCTGGGCTGGCGGCCACGGGTATTGCACTGCAACGACTGGCCAACGGGCCTGGCACCGGCCTACCTGCATTTCATGGGGGTGGCCACCCCCAGCCTGATGACCGTGCACAATCTGGCCTATCAGGGCATCTTTCCGCGCGAGGTGCTGCCTGACCTGGAGCTGCCGCCGGAGAGCTTTTCCATCGACGGCGTGGAGTACTACGGCAACCTGTCCCTGCTCAAGGCCGGGCTCTATTACGCCGGCCGCCTCAGCACCGTGTCCCCCACCTATGCCCGGGAGATCCAGCGCTCCCCCCTGGGCATGGGTCTCGAAGGCCTGCTGGCCAGTCGCGCCGGAGAACTCACGGGCATCCTCAACGGCATCGACAGCGTGGAATGGGACCCCGCCGCCGACCCGCACCTGTCCTGCGCCTACAGCGCCCGCGACCTGAGCGACAAGCGCCACTGCAAGCAGGCTCTGCAGGCGCGCATGGGCCTGCAGGCGGATCCCGACGCGCCCCTGTTCGGCCTCATCGCCCGCATGACCCATCAAAAGGGCCTGGATCTGGTGCTGGATGTGGTGGACGGCATCGTTCACCGGGGCGGCCAGCTGGTCTTGCTGGGCACCGGTGATGCTGCCATCGAGCGGGCGGTGCGCGATACCTGCGCCAGGCACCCGGGCCGGGTGGCCTGCCTCATCGGCTATGACGAGGCCCTGTCGCACCAGATCGAGGCGGGGGCCGATGCCTTCCTCATGCCCTCCCGCTTCGAGCCCTGCGGCCTGAACCAGATGTACAGCCTGCGCTATGGCACCGTACCCATCGTGCACGCCACCGGTGGCCTGGCCGACACCGTGGAGGATGGTGTCACCGGTTTCGTATTCCGCGAGCCGAGCGCCCACGCCCTGTGGCTGGCGCTGGAGCAGGCCCTGACGCTCTACGCCGACAGGGCCGCCTGGCGGCGCCTGATGAAAAATGGCATGCAACAGGACTTCAGCTGGCAAAACAGTGCCCAGTCCTATCTGACCCTTTACCGCGGCATGGTGTGAGCCGCGATACCGCGGGCAGAAGGGCCGGTCGCTACACTTTCGCCATCTCCGTGTGTTACAGGACACCCGCCATGCCCACCCTATCACGCCTCGTCCGCGTCGCCCTCGTGGTCTGCCTGCCCGGAATCGCCTGGGCGGCGGGCACGGAACAGTTCAGCCCCCAGGGCGAGGTCCGGGGCGTGCGCCAGGCCAGCGCGCGCTTCGATGTGGACATGGTGCCCCTGGGGGATCCCCGCCTGGCGGATCCCTTCAACGTGGATTGCCAGCCCGGGCCGGCACCGGGTACGGGCCGCTGGGTGGACAGCCGCAACTGGGTGTACGACTTCGCCACCGACCTGCCCGCCGGGCAGCGCTGCGAGTTCAGTACCCGTGCCGGTCTCAAGGACCTGGCGGGTACAGCCCTGGCACCGGCGCGTTTTCACTTCAGCACCGGCGGCCCGGCCATCGTCGTGTCCGAGCCCGAGGAAGGCAACGAGGCCATCCATGAGCGTCAGGTCTTCATCCTGGGCCTGGATGCCCCGGTCAGGACAGCCAGCCTGGCGGGACGCCTGTGGTGCGTGGCGGAAGGCGTGGCGGAACGCATTCCCGCGCAGCTGCTGGACGGCGACGAGAAGCGCGAGGTGCTGGCGGCCAGCCAGGGTTTTTTCCGGGATTACTACTACGCCCTGGGGCGCAACCTGGATCCCCTGGCCGCCGCCCCCGGTGGCGCGCAGCGTACCCGCCTGGTGGAGGCCGCCACGCGCGTCGATACCCCGGTCGTCGTGGCGCGCTGCGCGCGACGCCTGCCCGCCGGGGCCAGACTCGGCCTGGTGTGGGCGGCAGGGATCGAATCCGTCAGCGGGGTGGCCACCCGCCAGGATCAGCATCTGGGTTTCCGCACCCGGCCCGAGTTCACCGCCAAGCTGCGTTGCCAGAAGCTCAACGCCCGCTCCCCTTGCCTGCCCATCCTGCCCCTGCGCCTGAATTTCAGTGCCGGCGTGGACAGCAAGCTGGCCGGCCGGATCACCCTCAGGCATGGCAGGCAGGTCTGGAAGGCCAGGTTGACGGCGGACGACCTGCGGTCCGGCGTCACCCAGAGTGTGGAATTTCCGGGCCCCTTCCCAGAACAGGCCAGCCTGCGCCTGGAACTGCCACGCGGCCTGAAGGACGACACCGGCCGGCCCCTGCTCAATGCGCGCAGCTTCCCCATGACGGTGAAAACGGACCTGGCCCCGCCCCTGGCCCGCTTTGCTGCGGGTTTCGGCATCTACGAACTGAACGCCCAGCCCGCCCTGCCCCTCACCCTGCGCTATGTGGACAAGCTCAGCCAAAGCCATGCGTACCTGTCCGCGCGCATGCTCGCCACGCAGGATCCCCTGGAGGTCATCGCCTGGCTGCGCCGCCTGCGGCAGAAGGACCAGGACACCTGGGGGCCCGCCGGCAAGGGCAAGGACACCAGCGAGGAAGGCATGGTCATCACCCGCCATGGCGGCGAGGATTCCATCTTCGAGCCACGCCACAAGATCCCCTCCAACCCCCTACCCAAACCCCTGCCGGACCGGGAGACCGAGGTCATCGGCATCCCCCTGCGCGGCGCCGGCCTGCATGTGGTGGAGGTGGCCAGCCCCCGCCTGGGCAAGGCGCTCATGGACAAGGCCAAGCCCTATCACGTGCGCAGCGCCGCCCTGGTCACCAACCTGGCCATCCACTTCAAACTGGGACAGGAATCCTCACTGGTGTGGGTCACCCGCCTGGACGATGGCAAGCCCGTGGCACAGGCGGAAGTGGCGGTCATGGACTGCGCCGGCAAACGCCATGCCCAGGGCAAGACGGACCGGGACGGCCTGTTGCGCATCGGCAAGGCGCTGCCCGACATCGACAGCCTGCCCGGCTGTCTGGATCAGCACGACCGCCAGTGGTTCGTCACCGCCCGCGCCGGAGAGGACTTCAGCTTCCTGCTCTCGGACTGGAACGACGGCATCGCCCCCTGGCGCTTCAATCTGTTCCAGAACGGCTGGCGCGGGCCTCATGTCGCCCATGCCGTGCTGGACCGGGGTCTGTATCGGGGTGGCGAGGAGGTGGCCATGAAGCTGTTCGTGCGCAGCAGAAAGGCCGTGGGCTTTGGCTACGTGGACCCGGACTCGCTGGGTCGGGAGGTGATCCTGCGGCATGCCGGCAGCGGCGAGGAGGTGAAACTGCCGGTGACCTGGGACGGCCAGGGTATCGCCGAGGCCACCTACAGCCTGCCCCGTGAGGCCAGACAGGGAATGTGGCGCATCCTGGTGTCCCACACCCGCAGGAAACAGGGACGCGAGGAACTGGAGGCGGGAGAATTCCGTGTCGCCGCTTTCCGGGTACCCACCCTGCGGACCCGGCTGACCGGTCCGGCCCAGATCGTCTCGCCACAGGAAGTACACCTGGACATGCAGGCCAGCTGGCTGTCGGGCGGGGCCGCCGGAGGCCTGCCCATCACCCTGCGCGGTCAGTTGCAGCCCTGGCCGGTGCACTTCGAACAGTATGAGCAGATCGACTTCGCCAACGGCCCGGTGCGCACCGGCCACCGCGAAGCCGATGCGGACTGGGGCATCGGTGAGCACGACGTGCAGGTGACCACCGCACGCGACCACCAGACCCAGACCCTGCAGACGCGACATTTCAGTCTGGACGACGGGGGTGCCGGCCGCGCGAGCTGGGAACTGCCACCCGTGGACAGCCCTCACCTGCTGCGGGCGGAGGCGGAATACCGGGATGCCAATGGTGAGATCCGTGCCGCCGCCGCCCGCATCCCCGTGTACCCTGCCCAAGTGCTGGTGGGGGTGGAAACGGATACCTGGGCGCAGGGCCAGAGCGAACGGCGCTTCCGCATCCATGCCGTGGACACGGCGGGCAAACCCATGGCCGGCGTGCCGGTACAGGGACAGCTCTTCCAGCGTCAGTGGTTCAGCACCCGCAAGCGGGTGATCGGCGGTTATTACGCCTATGCGCACACGGAAGAAACCCTGGCCCTGCCGGCGACCTGCCAGGGCCACACGGATGCTCAGGGGCTGTTCGTCTGCACGACCCGCGTGCACGCCAAGGGCACGCTCATGCTGCAGGCCACGGCGAAGGACGCGGCCGGGCGCAGCAGCCATGCCCACGTGGATTTCTGGGTACCGGAAGGCGATGGCTGGGTGGATGCCTCGGACCACGACCGCATGGACCTGATCCCGGAAAAGGGCCGGTATGAGGCCGGTGAAACGGCCCGCCTGCGCCTGGTCATGCCCTTCGCCTCCGCCCAGGTGCTGGTAGGCGTGGAACGGGAAGGGGTGCTAGATGCCTGGGTCACGCAGGTGGAACGCAACGACCCGGTCATCCAGGTCCCCATCAGGCCGGAGTATGGACCCAACGTCTTCGTCACCGCCCTGGCGGTGCGCGGCCGGGTCGCCAGCGTGCAGCCCACGGCCATGATCGATCTGGGCAAGCCCGCCTTCCGCATGGGGGCCACGGAGCTCCAGGTCGGCTGGTCCGGCTACGCCCTGGACGTGCAACTGGCCACGGACAAGACCCGCTACCACACGCGCGACAAGGTACGGCTGCGGGTCAAGGCACGACGCCCGGACGGCAGCACCGCCAAGGGGGTGGAAATCGCCCTGGCGGCGGTGGACGAGGGCCTGCTGGAACTGGCCCCCAACACCAGCTGGCAACTGCTGGCGGCCATGCTGCAGCGGCGCGGCATGCAGGTGACCACCAGCACCGCGCAGATGCAGGTGGTGGGCAAACGCCATTACGGCCGCAAGGCCGTGGCCAGCGGTGGCGGCGGAGGCAGTGGCCAGGGTGGTGCGCGCGAGCTGTTCGACACGCGCGTGTTCTGGCAGGCCCGGATACGTCTGGACGACCGGGGCGAGGCCCAGGTGGACATTCCCCTGAACGACAGCCTCGGCCGTTTCCGCATCGTCGCCGTGGCCAATGTCAACGTGGGCCGCTTCGGTACCGGCGAGACCAGCGTGACGGTGGACCAGGATCTGCAGATACTGTCCGGGGCCGCGCCCCTGGTGCGCGAGGGGGATAGCCTGAAGGCCTACTTCACCCTGCGCAACGCCAGCCCGCGTCCGCTCGAGGTGGAGGTGAAACCCAGCCTCAACGGCCGCGCCCTGGCCGAGCAATATGCGAGCCTGGCACCTGGCCAGGCACGGGAGATCGCCCTGCCGGTCCAGGTACCCGCCGGGGTGGACCGGCTGGTGTGGGACATCCGCACCCAGGAACGCGGCAATCCGGCGGTGAGCGACCGGCTGCGCATCGGCCAGCAGGTGGCCCAGGCCGTACCGGTGCGCACCCTGCAGGCCAGCCTGGTCCAGCTGGACGGCAGGCTGACCCTGCCGGTACAGCGCCCGGCCGGCGCCATATCGGGCCGAGGCGGCGTGGACGTGCGCTTCCAGTCCGCACTGGCCGACAATCTCGTGGGCGTGCGGGCCTACATGCGGGACTATCCCTGGACCTGTCTGGAGCAGCAGGCCTCGCGCGCCATCGCCCTGGGGGATGACGACCTGTGGCAGCGCATCACCCGTGCCCTGCCCACCTACCTGGACCGCGATGGCCTGGCCAAGTACTGGCCCGCTCTGCCCCAGGGCAGCGACAGCGTCACCGCCTACCTGCTCAGCATCAGCGCCGCCGCCGGCCTGGCCCTGCCGACAGACGTCCGGCTGCGCATGCTGGGGGGCCTGCGGGATTTCGTCAGCGGACGGCTGATGCGGGATTCGGGCGTGGCCACCGCCGATCTGGCGGTGCGCAGACTGGCAGCCCTGGCGGCCCTGGCGCGACATGCCGGTCGGCACCCGGAATTTGCCGTGCGGGCAGAGTGGCTGGAAAGCTTCGACATCAATCCCGGGTTGTGGCCCACCTCCGCCCTACTGGACTGGATCGACCTGCTGGCGCGCAGCCCCCATCTGCCGCAACAGGCTGCCCACCTGCGGGAGGCGCGTACCCTGCTGCGCGCCCGCCTGCACTTCTCCGGCACCCGCATGGGCTTTTCCACCGAGGCCGGGGATGCCTGGTGGTGGCTCATGACCCATCCGGACGTGAATGCCAGCAGGGTGGTCCTGACGTCCCTGGAAGACCCCGCCATGCCGGCGGCGGACATTGGCCGCCTCATGCGCGGTGCCCTGGCCCGCCAGCAACAGGGTCGCTGGCATACCACCGTGGCCAATGCCTGGGGTGTGCTGGCTGCGCGTGCCTTCTCCGACCGACTGGAGCGCCAGCCCATCACGGGCGAGAGTCAGGCCAGCCTGGCGGACAAGCGCCTCGTCCAGGACTGGGGTAAACCCGCGGGAGGCGGTCTGCTGCCCTGGACGGAAGGCACGCAAAGCCTGACCCTGACACATCGGGGCCAGGGCCGGCCCTGGGTCAGCGTCGCCAGCCAGGCCGCCATCCCCCTGCAAGCTCCCCTGGCATCCGGCTACCGCATCACGCGTGAGGTTGTTCCCGTGAGCCGCCGCCGGGCGGATGTCTGGCACCGGGGCGACGTGCTGCGCGTGAAACTGACGGTGGAGGCCCAGACGGACATGGGCTGGGTGGCGCTCCTCGACCCCATCCCCGCCGGCGCCACCATCCTGGGCACCGGCCTGGGAGGCGACTCCAGCCTGCTCAGTGCGGACGAACGGCAGGAAGGTCAGGTTCGGCCCGCCTACGAGGAACGCGCTCTGGATAGCTTCCGGGCCTATTTCCGCAATGTGCCCAAGGGGCGCTTCAGCCTGGAATACACCCTGCGCCTGAACAACGAGGGCCACTTCAACCTGCCCTCCACCCGCGTGGAGGCCATTTACGCCCCCGAGCTGTTCGGTGAGACCCCCGTGCCCCCCATGGATGTGGGACCGTGAGCAGGGCATTGCGTCTTTTCCGAGACAGGAGGACTGGCCGACGATTTGCCGGTCTGGTGCTCGCCGGCCTTCTTCACACCCAGGCCATCCCTGCCCCGGCCGCCCTGCCCACCTTCCCGGCGGTGAAGGCGGCGCACACGCCGTCCGAGGCCTGGCTGCTGGATCGCCACGGTGCACCCCTCCAGACCCTGCGGGTGGACGAACGCGTGCGTCGCCTGCCCTGGATATCCCTGACGGAACTTTCCCCTGCCATGATCCAGGCCCTACTGGCCTCCGAGGACAAGCGTTTCATGCGGCACAGCGGCGTGGACTGGCGTGCCGTGGCGGCAGCCATGTGGGACAACCTGTCCGGTACCAGCCACCGAGGCGCCTCCACCCTCAGCATGCAGCTCGTGGGCCTGCTGGAGCCAACCCTGCACCGCCCCGCCAGCGGCCGCAGCATGGGCCAGAAATGGGACCAGATGCGGGAGGCCCGCAAGCTGGAACGAACCTGGAGCAAACAGCAGATCCTGGAGGCCTATCTCAACCGGGTGAACTTCCGTGGCGAACTGGCAGGCATCCATGCCGCAGCCCAGGGCCTGTTCCACAAGCACCCTTCCGGTCTCAACCAAGCGGAGGCCAGCATCCTGGCAGCCCTGCTGCGCGGCCCCAACGCCCAGCCCGGAGTGGTGGCGCGGCGGGCCTGCGGCGTGGCGGTCCAGATCGCAAGTAGGACACCGGGCCGCCCCGGGAACGGTCCGGCCTCCCCGTGGGGCGGTTCGGACGCCGTTGTCAAGCCGGGGACGCGATCAAGTGGTCCACAACCCGTCTGCGCCCAAATCCGCCGCCTGGCGCGCATGACCCTGGGCGCGCCTCCGCGCATCGATCCCGGGCCACAGCTGGCGCCCCATTTCACGCGTCAGTTCGTCGCCCGGCTGGGTCGCACGCCCAAGGGCGGAGAGAGCCTGACCACCCCGCTGGATGCCCACTTGCAGCGCCTGGCAAGCGAGGCACTGGAACGCCATCTGGTGGAACTGCGGGGCCGGCAGGTGATGGATGGCGCCGTGGTGGTGCTGGACAACCAGAGCGGCGAGATCCTGGCCTACGTGGGCGCCAGCAGCCGTACCTCCATCAGCCCCGAGGTGGACGGGGTATTGGCCCCGCGTCTGCCCGGCTCCACCCTCAAGCCGTTTCTCTACGGCCTGGCCATCGAGCAGGGTCTGCTCACCGCCGCCTCGCCGCTGGAAGACAGTCCTCTGGCCCTAGACACCCCCACGGGCCAATACATGCCGCAGAACTACGAACGCGATTTCAAGGGCTGGGTGAGCGTGCGCACCGCCCTGGGCGCCAGCCTGAACGTGCCCGCCGTGCGCACCTTGCTCCTGGTGGGGGAAGAGCGCTTCCTGCAACGTCTGCGCGACCTGGGCCTGGCCACGCTGAAAGAGGATGCGGACTTCTACGGCTACGCCCTGGCCCTGGGCGGCGGCGAAGTCACCCTGCTGGCCCTGGGCAACGCCTATCGCGCCCTGGCCAACGGTGGCCTGCTCAAGCCCGTGGTCTGGCTGCCCCAATCCACGCCCGCCGGCAAGGGCAAAGCCGTCATGGGCAGGGCCGCTGCCTGGATCATCGCCGACATCCTGGCCGACAAGACCGCCCGGGCCACCACCTTCGGACTGGACAGCCCCCTGGAGACCCGGGGCTGGGCCGGTGTGAAGACGGGCACCAGCAAGGACATGCGCGACAACTGGTGCGTGGGCTTCACGCCCCGATATACCGTCGCGGTGTGGGTGGGCAACGCCTCCGGCGAGCCCATGCACGACATCTCCGGGATCAGTGGCGCGGCACCCATCTGGCAGACGGTCATGAATGCCCTGCAGGCCGACCGGCCCGCCGTCGCTCCGGCCCTGCCCCCGGGCGTGGAGCGGCGCACCATCCGTTATGCGCCGGCCATCGAGCCAATGCGCCAGGAGGTCTTCCTTGCCGGCAGCGGCATGGACCTCATCACCCTTGCCCCCCCCGAGGATCGCCCCAGCCACATCGAGGGCCCCGCCCACGGCAGCGTGCTGGCCCTGGACCCGGACATACCCGCCGCGCGGCAGAAGGTTCGCTTCCGCGCCTTGCCCATGGCCACGGGCCTGAGCTGGCGGATCGATGGACATCCGCCGCACCCGGACTGGCTGCAGCCCGATGGCAGCCTGCTGTGGCCACCACACAGGGGTGCCTTCCGGCTGACCCTGCACGCCGCGGACGGCAGCCTGCTGGATGCCCGCTTGCTCAGCGTGAAATAGCCGCGCCGTGCAGCGCTCCGGGCAATGCAAGGCCCCATGGTCGCAATGTACCCCGAATTGCATTCGCCCATGCAACGCGCCATGATGCCTTTCACCGGTGCACCCCATGCAACCGTGGATTCCGCCCCACCCCACACGAAGGAAGGAAACGCCATGCACAACCGATCGCTTCCCCTGCTGCTCTGCCTGTCACTCACCTGCATCTGCTCCGCGCCGCGGGCAAGCGACACCGCCCCGGAAGCCGATGCACGACAGATGGTTCATGTCGACAGTCGTGGCGTGTACCGTGTGGTCTACGACATCCATTCAAAGGATGAGGCCGCGGGCATCTCCAACGGCCTGTACTACGCCCGGGGCCTGTACGAGGCCTTTGACAAGCAGGGCGTGAAACCCGCCCAGATGGATGTCCACCTGGTGCTGCACGGCAATGCCGCGCACATGTTGCTGAAGGACGAACGTTATCAGTGGGTCGTCAACGACCCCTTTGCGGTGAACCTCAACGCCAAGATCGTCCAGGACCTCATTCAACTGGGCGCAAGCGTGGAGATCTGCCACAGCACCATGCGCAGCCGGGGCTGGAAGTTCGAGGATGTCCTGCCGGGCGTGACCATCGTGCATGACGGCTATACCCGCCTCATCAAGCTGCAGAACGATGGTTATGCCTACATTGGCGGCTTCTGAGCCCGGGTGTCCGGCGCATCCGGATTCAGTCCCCCGTCCGGCCTACATGAGGCTATGCTAGTGATAGGCAGGGCCCTTCAACCAAACGGGGAGACGTCATGCACCATCGCATACCACTCAAGACGATCCTGAGCGTTGCCTTGCTTGCCCTCTGGAGCACCACGGCGCGCGCCGAGGGTGACTACAACGCGGGCGCATCGAAGTCCATCTATTGCGCCTACTGCCATGGCTACGACGGCAATCCGCTGGACGAAAAGGTCCCCCGCCTGGCGGGCAGGAAGGCGGATTCCCTGGTTGCCCGCATCCGCTACATGGTCACCAGCGGTCGCCTGCAGGAGCACATGCGCCAGGCCATCGTCACCGGCTCGCTGGGCGAGAAGGAAATTGCCGATCTGGCGGCCTTCTACGCGCGCCAGCCCGTGCACAAGTGACCCGGCCGGACCTCAACGGATCACCTTCCAGTCCCGCAACCGGTTGACTGCGAACTGGGCCTCGTTGCCCTGGGCCCCGGTCTGCAGGTAGCGGTAGTAGTAGTGGGCGGCCTCCCGGCGCTGGCCCATGTTCTCGCTGGCGGCCCCCATGAGGAAGAGCGTGGCCGGATTGCCGGGCAACAGACGCTCGTAGGCCTGGAAGTCCGCCAGGGCCGCCTCGGGTTGCCGCAGTGCCAGCTTGCCCAGGCCGGACAGATGCACCGCCTGGGCCTCGCCCGGGTAGATGTTTCTGGCCAGGGCAAGATAAGCATCGGCCTCCCTCACCTTCTTCTGGGCCATGAGTGCCTTGGCCATGAGCACGTTGGCCGCGTAATCGTCACGCGCATGGCGCAGCGCCTCGGCAAACCGGTCCTGGGCCTGGGGCAGCTGCTTGCGGGCCATCAGGGCCTCCCCCTTCTGACAGGCTTCCACCGTGGGCTGGATACGGCGCAGGCCCGACGTATTGTCCATATAGCGCTGCCGCCGCGGGCTCCTGCCCCGTTCACCGGCATACTGGCTCTGGGCCTTCTGGCGGGCGGTCTGGTAACGCTCCTCGCTCATGGGGTGGGAGGAAAACATGGTCTCCAGCAAGCCGGGCTTCTGCTGCGCCCCGCTGCGCAGCAGGCCCATGAGGCTCACCATGCCTTCCGGGCTGTAACCGCCGTTCACCATGTAGTCCATGCCCAGGCTGTCCGCCTCCCGCTCATTGTCGCGGCTGTACTTGGCCAACAGGGCGGAGGCGCCGATCTGACCCAGGGGCTGCAGCAAGGGCAGGTACTGCTGCCCGCTCTCCGTGGCCGCCACCGCCACGCTGGCCACCGCCAGGCCCAGGTTGGCGAGCATCTCCTTGCCGGCCCGCTCCGCGGAATGCCGGGCGTTCACGTGCCCGATCTCGTGGCCCATGAGCGCGGCCAGCTCGTCCTCGCTCTGCATGTCCAGCATGATGCCCCGGGTAATGCCCATGCTGCCGCCCGGAAAGGTGTAGGCATTGACGTAGTTGGCATTCAGGACCCGGGCCGAATAGGGCATCCGGGGTCGATGGGAGATGCTCCACAGGCCGTTGCCCACCTCCTGCACATAGCGGTTCAGCCCCGGGTCCTGCACGGCGCCCAGGTCCGCGGAGAACTGCTGTGGAGATTGCTGCTTGTCCAGGCTCACCTCCTGCTCCTCGGACAGGCCCACCAGGGTCTTCCTGCCCGTGACCGGATCCACGGCACAACCGGACAGCAGCGCGGGCAGGGCCACGGCGGAGCCCGCGGCCGCCATCAGCCAGACGAAATCCCGGCGGGACAGGGTACCTTCCAGGTTGCGGGGAAGATTCTTCTTGGTCATGGCGCGATCTCCTTCAAATGAACAGCAGTACTTTGCCATATTCTTAAATGCGGGCCGGTGATCCATCCCACAGTGAGGACGTGGAAACCTGGCGTAGAGTGGCAACCTGTTGACCACGGAGGAGAGATGACATGGGTTTGCTGGACGACGTCATGAGCGGTGTACTGAACAGCCTGGGCAAGGACAGTGGCGCCTCCGGCGGCCCGCTGGCGCAGATGGTCACGGCACTGCTGCAGCAGCATGGCGGCCTGGGCGGCCTGCTGGACCAGCTCAAGCACAACGGCCTGGAACAGCAGGTGGCTTCCTGGGTCGGGCCGGGAGAAAACCTGCCGGTGAACACGGAACAACTGGGCCAGGCCCTGGGCCATGGACCGCTAGCCGAGATCGCCGCGCGCTTCGGCCTGGACGCCCAGACCATGAGCGGCAGCCTGGCGCAATACCTGCCCGAGGTGGTCAATCAGCTCACCCCGGATGGCCGTCTGCCCGACACGGCCAACGCCGGCGAATTGCTGGAAAGGGGTCTGTCCGCCCTGACAGGCAAGCTGTTTGGTTGAGCGTCATGCGTTGGCAACGCAGTCGCGCCAGCGACAATGTGGAAGACCGGCGGGGGACGCGGGGTGGTCTGGGTGGCAAGGGCCTCGGGGCAGGCGCCATTGTCCTGGTCCTGCTGGCCATGCTGTTGGGGGTGGACCCGGGTGTGGTGCTTAACCTGGCCACAGGCCCGCAGGACCCCGGAGCGAGCCAGCCCGCCCCGCTGCCCCCTGCCGGGGACGAGGCCGCGCGCTTCGTGACCCATGTGCTGGGAGACACGGAGGATACCTGGCGTGAGCTTTTTGCCCGTTCCGGTCGGAAGTACACCGATCCCGGACTGGTGCTGTTCAGCGGCAGCACTGCCACTGCCTGCGGCATGGGCCAGGCGGCCATGGGGCCGTTCTACTGCCCGGGTGACCACAAGGTGTACATCGACCTGGAGTTCTTCCAGGAGATGAAAAACCGCTTTGCTGCCCCCGGAGACTTCGCCCAGGCCTATGTGATCGGCCATGAGGTGGCACACCATGTGCAAAATCTGCTGGGCCTCTCGGACAGGGTCCAGGCAGCCCGCCAACGCTCCAGCCAGGTGGAGGCCAACCGCATGTCAGTGCGCCTGGAACTGCAGGCCGACTGTCTGGCCGGTGTGTGGGCACATCATGCCGACCGCACCCGGCAGATCCTGGAAAGCGGCGACGTGGAGGAAGCTCTGAACGCGGCCTCCGCCATCGGTGACGACCGCCTGCAGAGACAGGCCCAGGGCCGCGTGGTTCCGGACAGCTTCACGCATGGTACCTCCCAGCAACGGGTGCAATGGTTCCGGCGCGGTCTGGAAAGTGGCGAACCCCGGGCCTGTGACACCTTCTCGGCGGCGGATCTCTGATGTCGCGACAGTCTCCCGGCCTGCGTGCCGCCGCCTACCTGTGGGCGGCACCCATGAGCCTGCTGGGCCTGGGGCTCGCCCTGACCGCCGGTTCATGCCGCATCCGCCGGCGGGATGGCGTGCTGGAAGCCAGTGGCGGTCTGGCCGGCAGGCTGCTGGGCCTTCCTCTGCCGGGCTCGGGCCCCGTGGCGGCCATCACCCTGGGGCATGTGCTCATCGGCCGTTCGGATGCCATGCTGGCGGACGTGCGCGCGCACGAACAGGTCCACGTCGGACAGATGGAGCGCTGGGGCATCCTCTTCCTCCTGGCCTATCCCCTGGCCAGTCTGTGGGCCTGGGCGCGGGGCGGTCACCCCTACCTGGACAATGCCTTCGAGCGTGAGGCCCGGCATATCGCCGGTCATTGACGCCCGGCGGGACACGGCGCCGCACCGCCCGTCTCAACCCAGGTTTTCCAGGGCTTCCGCAGCGATCTCCCGCACTTCCGTACTCGTGTCCGCCAGGCAGGACTCGATCCACATCCGGGCCTCGGCCTGACGGGAGAGGCCCAGATAGTGGCAGGCGTCGGCCCGCACGCGGGCATCGGCGTGACGGGTCAGGGCCCCCAATTCCGGCACCAGGCTGGCCAGAACGGTGCTACCGGCATATTCCTCCAGCACGGCCCCAGCTCCCACACGTACATTCATGCTGGCCTCCGGATTGGCGACAATGGGCAGCAGGGCCGCCAGACGGGTGGCGTCCCGGGACACCAGATCCAGTACCTGCGGCAGGTCACCGGTCTTGAGCAACTCGTGCAAGGCATCGGCCATGCCGGCCGGGCTTTCGGCGCGGCGGGCCCAGGTCTCCAGTTCCACCGATGCGCGCGCGCCGGTCAGCACAAAGGGCCCCAGGCGCAGCCAGGGCACGGAACGCACCCCCAAGGCAACACCTGCGTCGGGCCAGACCTCCAGGTTCACCGCCTCCAGACGGCCGATGACACCCCTTTTCAGCAACTCGCCCAGTCCCCTCAACATCGCGGGGCAATGGGGGCAATGGCTGGAGAGGAACAACAGGGCGTCGGCAGGCATGGACTTGTGTGCGAATGAATCAGCCCCCAAGGCTATCAGCCCAGGACGGAAATTTCCGCCCATGTCAGTCCTTGCCCCGGCCAGGCAGTCTCGCACCGGTGATGGCGGAGCAGCGTGTTAAGTTGCAGCCAATCGTTGCGATGACCAGGGTCGATGCGTGTTGCGTGTCGCAGGGTGATTGGCCATAGCGCAAGCGATTCAAGTCGGTTCGACCCCTTCGGCTGAGGTGACCGCCGCAAGCACCACCCTCCCGCTCCCCTGCTGCCAGCCTGGCGGCCCGCTCCAGGACGGTGTTCTCCATGCCGGACAGCACCGGGCTGGAATGCGTGCCCGCCTCCCTCAGGGCGCGCCGGCCCGTGCACACCAGCCGTGTCTGCCTGTACAGTGTGCATCCCCGCTATTTCCGAGGGCTCCACCATGCGCAAGATCCTGGTTTTCCTGCTGTTTTCCTGGACCCTCCTGAGCCTGTCCGGCTGCGGTTACAACACCCTCCAGGCCCAGGACGAGAAGGTGGGCGCCAACTGGTCCGAGGTTCTCAACCAGTACCAGCGCCGCGCCGACCTGGTACCCAATCTGGTGAATACGGTAAAGGGCTATGCCGCGCACGAGCAGGACATCCTGGTACGGGTCACCGCGGCGCGCGCCAGGGTGGGCCAGCTGCAGGTCACGCCGGAGATGGTGAACGACCCTGCTGCCCTGCAAAAATATCAGGCCGCGCAGGCCGAGCTTTCCGGCGCGCTCTCCCGTCTGCTGGCGGTGGCGGAAAGCTACCCCAACCTGAAGGCCGACGCTGCCTTCCGGGACCTCCAGGCTCAGCTCGAAGGTACGGAAAACCGCATCACCGTGGCCCGCAACCGCTATATCCAGGCCGTGCAGGAATACAACACCACCGTGCGCCAGTTCCCCAGCAACCTTACCGCCATGGTGTTCGGCCTGAAGACCAAGGCCAATTTCGCGGTGGAAAACGAAAAGTCCCTGGCCACCCCGCCCACGGTGGACTTTGGCCCAGGCCCCGGCAACGGCGGGTAAGCGCACTCCATGCCGCGGCCCCTGTGGGTCTTTCTCGTCCTCTGCCTGGCGCTGGCGGGCCCGGTCTGGGCGCAGGTTCCGGTGCCGGCCCTCGCCGCGCGCGTCACCGACCTGAGCCACGTCCTGACCGATGTGCAACGCCAGGCCCTGGAGGCACGGCTGGCCGCCTTCGAGGCGGAGAAGGGCAGCCAACTGGCGGTGCTGCTGCTGCCCAGCACCCGGCCGGAGGACATCGGGCAATACGCCATGCGCGTGGCCGAGGCCTGGAAACTGGGACGCAAGGGCGTGGACGACGGCGTACTGTTGCTGGTGGCCACGCAGGATCGGGCCCTGCGCATCGAGGTGGGCTATGGCTTGGAGGGAGTGATTCCCGACGCCGTGGCCAAGCGTGTCATCGATGACGTCATCCTGCCCCGCTTCCGCGGCGGGGATCTCGCAGCTGGCGTGGAGGCCGGCGTCGAGGCGCTCATGGCCCTGGTGCGCGGCGAGGCCCTGCCCGCTCCCCGCGCGCAGGGCCAGGGCCAGAGCGGCAGGCTCTTTCTCGAGGATGCCCTGCCCCTGGCACTGCTTTTCGTCTTCGTGGTGGGTGGCCTGCTGCGCCGCCTGATGGGCCGGCTGGTGGGTGCGGGTCTGGCATCGGGCCTGGCCCTGGTCGCGGGCTGGTGGATCCTGGGCAGCCTGCTGGTGGCCTGTCTGTTCGCCATCCTCGTCTTCTTCCTCACCCTGGCGGGACATGTCGGTGGTGGTCTCTATCGCGGCGGCGGGGGTGGATTCGGCGGTGGTACCTCAGGGGGTGGCTACTCCGGCGGTGGCGGTGGCTTTGGCGGCGGCGGTGCCTCGGGCCGCTGGTAGACGGATAGATACTCATGCAAATCCTGCGCACCCTCAGACACCTGTTTACCCCTGGCTGGGTGTCCTATCGCCACTTTCCCCGGGCGTGCATGGCGCGTATCGAAACGGCCATCCTGCGTGCCGAGGCCAGGCATCACGGCGAGATCCGCGTGGCGGTGGAAACCGCCCTGGACCTGTTGCCCCTGCTGACGGGGCAGACCGCGCGGGAGCGTGCCCTGGAGGTGTTCGCCTGGCAGCGGGTATGGGACACGATGGCCAACAATGGCGTGCTCATCTATCTGCTGCTGGCGGACCGGGACGTGGAGATCGTGGCCGACCGGGGCGTGGCCGCGCAGGTGGACCCCCGCATCTGGCAGGACCTGAGCCGCGAGCTGACGGCCCATTTCCGCAACGGCGCCTGGGAGAAAGGCATGCTGCATGCCATCGCCAGCGTCAGCCGGCAGCTGGAGATCTTCTATCCTCGCTGGCGGGAGGACGTGAACGAACTCACCGATCGCCCCATCCGCCTCTGAATCCACGTCTGCCTGCCCTGCAGGCATCCGCCGGGTGGGCGGGCTCACAGCGGGAAATAGCGCCGACTCCGGGTGTAATGCAGGTAGCCCACGCTGGCGCCGGTGCGCCAGCCCACGCCCAGACGGATGGGGGCCAGCACCGTGTCGCCCCGCTTCTGGTAGTTCATGCCCACGCCCGCCACGAAGTACAGACTGCCATCCACGCCGGGATAACGCTGGTAGATGGCATCCAGATTGGGCAGGTTGTAGACCAGGGTAAAGACCTTGGAGGCATTCAGACCCAGATCGAAACCCACGGACGGTCCCTGCCAGTACACAGCGGCCTTGCCGCCGTTCTTTAGGATGATCTCACCCTTGCCGTAGCTCAGGCCGACGGTGATGGCACCGGATATTTCCTCGCCCTTGATGTAGCCATTGGGCCGGCCGTGCTCGCGGAAGGCCTTCTCCACCGCCATGCCCAGACCTTCGGTGGCCTCGCCGAAAAACTCCTTGGCCTCCTTCAGGATGGTGGCCTCGTCGAAGGCATCCGCGCTCTCGTCTGCCGCCCGAGCCGGACCCGGCCAGGACAGTACCAGCAGCATGAGCAGCAATACATGGGTTAAGGAAGGAAGATGAAGGCGTCGCTGGAGCTGGAGAGGATGCATGGTTCTTGCCCGCGTTGGAATGAAGGCAAAGTGTTGCCTCCAGGGATGGGTGTGTGCAAGCGAAAAAACATGCACGCGCACCTACCCGAGTGCTTGCATTAAGGGATACTTGCGGCTAGTAGGAGAAGGTCTGTCCCCCCGCCAAAGCCTACAGGAGAGCCCGCATGAAACTCTATTACTACCCTGGTGCCTGCTCCATGGCCGCCCACATCGTGCTGCGCGAAGCGGGTTACGACTTCGAACTGGAACGGGTGGACCTGGCCAGCAAGACCACAGCCAGCGGGGAAGACTACCTGCGGGTCAATGCCAAGGGCTATGTACCCGCCCTGCGCCTGGACAACGGTGAGGTGCTCACCGAGGACGTGGTCATCCTGCAATACCTGGCTGATCTGAAACCTTCCACACGGCTGTCACCCCTCGCCGGCGGCCTGGAGTGTTACCGGCAGATGGAATGGCTGAACTTCATCGCCACGGAACTGCACAAGACCCTGGGGGCCCTGTTCAACCCAGGCATGACACCCGAGTGGAAAAGCCACCTGCTCGCCCTCTTCGAGAAGCGCGCCACCTGGCTGAGCCAGCGACTGGGCACGCAACCCTATCTCATGGGCGAGAACTTCAGCATTGCCGATGCCTACCTCTTCACCGTGCTGGGCTGGTGCAGTCTGTTCGGCATCGACCTGGGGCGCTGGCCCAACCTGCAGGAATATCTGGCGCGCATCGCCAGCCGCCCCGCCGTAAGGGCAGCCATGCACGCCGAAGGCCTGCACGATGCGTAAGGCTCATTTGTCGGCCGGGCAGTTGGCCACGCAGCGTGTCTCGCTTACCAGGCGGCCACCACAAGCCTGGAAGCAGTCCCCGTATTTGAGTTGACAACCACAGTCACCCTCGCACTGGCTCTTGAACAGGCTGTCACGCACCGCTTCCCGGGAGGGCGGATCCCGGGGCGCCATGGTCGTGGGCACATACATGGGCCAGGGGCGATAGGACCAGGGGGAATACCACAGATCCCACGGACCACGACCCCAGCCAAACCACATGTCCCACTCGTAACGGTCCAAATCCAGGCGATACTGACGCAGTTCCTCGGCGTAGGCCTTGAGGGCCTGGGCGTATCGCGCATCCACCTGGGACTCCAAGGCCGCCGTACAGCGCTGCCAGGCAGCCAGGCAGTCCGCGCGACAGGCGTCCAGGCTTGCCTCGCAGCGCCTCAGGCAAGCCACACCCGCAGCATCGGTGGGCGGTTCGAAGCGGGTCACGGTCTCGTAACGGGGCGTGGCACAGGCGACCAGCAACAGGGTGACACCCATCAACAGGAGAGGGCGCGAGGCAGGAAGCATGGCTGGCTCCATCGGGATACTCACAACTTCAGACCGGGCGGCCGGAGAAAGATTCGTTGAGATCGGATCGCCCGCCCGGCCATTCTAGCGATATCGGGCCGGGACCAGCTCGATCAGCGTGATCTCGGCCGGCGCCAGCACCCGCATGGGTGGCCCCCAGGTGCCCGTGCCCGGGCTCAGGTAGAGCTGCCCACCACCCTCCAGGGCGTGCAGGCCCGGGCCATAGTCATAGCGCAGGCGGGTGAGCCAGTAGAAGGGGTAGATCTGGCCACCATGGGTGTGACCGGAAAGCTGCAGATCAACATGCCCTCGCCCTTGCTCGGGTGGAATGGGCTGGTGCTTGAGGAAGATGACGAATTTGTCCAACGGCACGCGTGCGAGCGTGGCGCCGTCGTCGGTGCTGTCCTCCCCCTTGGGAGACACCAATCCAGGGCCGCCCCGGCCCGGGTCGTCCACGCCGGCGATGACCAGACCCGGGAGCGCCTCCAGGGCCTCGGCCCGCAGCACGCGAAAGCCCGCCCGCTCATGGAAGTCCAGGGACAGTTTCAGACCCTGGTACTGCTCGTGGTTACCCAGTACCGCGTACTTGCCATAACGGGGCTGGATGGCCGCGAAGCGGGCCGCGGCCCCCTCCAGATGCACGGCACCCCCGTCCACCAGGTCACCCACGGAAATGAGCAGATCCGGTTTCAGGGCCTGGATGGGCTCCAGTACGGTGGGCAGACGGCGCGGCCCCATGGTCACACCCAAATGCACATCGGAGATCAAGGCGATACGGATGGACCCCGCCTCGGCCGGCAGCTTGTCGCTGACGATCCTCACCCAGCGCACCCGAGGGTTGAGAGCCTCATGGATGCCATGGACGGTGAGCACCAGCACCGCCAGGGCCACCATCAGAAAGGCGTGTCGGGGGCTGGCCACGGGCAGGCGCAGATGGCGGGCCAGCACGTGCCAGGCATCCAGCAGCAGACCCAGGCAGAAGAACAGGAAGCTCGCACCCATCCAGCCATAGACCACCGCCGCCAGGGTCCCCACCAGCAGCCGGCAATCGCAGCGCTCCAGCGGCCAGAGCAGCAGTGGCGCCACGGTCATGAATCCCGCCCAGGCCCATGCCACCAGGCGCGAACGCCGCATCAGGCCGAAGGCGATCTGTGCCTTGCGGGCCACATAGGCCTGCAGGCCACCATAAAGCAGAAGGAATACCAGCAAGAACATGGCCGACACGACGGGGGTCCAGTGGCGATGAAGCGCATCATGGTCGCGCGAAGGCGTATCCTGGGCAACCCGTCTGCCACGGGCCATCGCCACACGTGCACGGGACGCATAGGACCACGCACGGTCCGCTTTCCCAGGGCGTATCCTGCACGCCGGCCTTCGATTTTCATCGTCCAGCCTCACGCCGGGCTTGACCGGAGAGGCCAGGCAAGACATAAAGTACGCGCACTTCAACTTCGGGCCGGGGACGACGGCCCGACGCCTACATCGAGGACATCATGCATGCACGCATCCTTACCCCGAGCCTGATTGCCACAGGCTGCGCGCTGGCTCTCAATGCCCTGGCCGCCGAAGACTGCGGCAGGACCGTCGTGCACGCCTATAGCCAGAGCTGCCTGTCCGTGGCGCCGGGCCTCAATCTGTGCGTGCCGGTGGCCCTCATGGGTCCCCCGGCCGCATGCCGTGATGTTTCGAGCCCACCCCTGAAGGTCATGCCCGCAGGCTGTCCCTTTCCGCAACTCGCGCAGGGCCTCCTGCCCGGACTACCCCCAACCCGCTGGCCTGCCTACACTCCGCCCTCGTTGCAGTGGCCCTCGTTGCAGTGGCCCTCGTTGCAGTGGACCCCCGAGCAGATCGCGCAATGCCAGTTGCCCCGGTATCCCGCCCATGCGCTGGCCGCGCCCCAGTGGCCCTATATCGCCATGCCCGCGCCGGCGCCCTTGCCACGGCTTGCAATGACCCCGGTGCCAGGCCCCGCGTCGACTCCGGCGGCCGCCGTGCCCGGGGCCACCGAGGCACCGTCGGCCCTGCCCGCTCCGGTCACACCCCCGCCCGTGCCGCAAGCTGTCGACGATACGGTACACCAACCCGCGACCGAGGCCGTACCGGCCCCCGTCGCGGTGGCCACGCCGCCCACGACGCCGGAGCCAGCCCCAGCACCCGTGTCCGGCCAGCCTCAGGCCCAGGCTGCCGAAGCCCCCACGCCTGCGCCCGTCGAGGCGCCCACATCCCAGGCCGTCGAGGCGCCCACACCACAGGCCGTCGGAGTGCCTGTGCCACAGGAAGTCACGTCTGAGCTCCCCCTTGCCGGTGTGCCCGACATGAAGGCCTATTTCGAGTTCGACAGCGCGGAGCTCACCGCTGTGGGCCGCCAGACCCTGGAGGAATGGCTGGCACAGGCCCCGGTGGGCATGCCGGTGCTGATCACCGGCCATGCCGACCGTCTGGGACGTGAGGCCTACAACCTGGAACTGTCCATACGCCGGGCCAAGGCCGCCCGGGACTACCTGGTGGCCAAGGGCAAGGATGCCCGGGACATCCGTATCCAGGGGTTGGGCATCAGCGACCCGGTCAAGTACTGCAAGGGCCGGAACAACCCCATCACGCGGGAATGCCTGGCGCCCAACCGCCGGGTGGAAATCACGCCTGAATAGGCATATACGCCGGTCTTGTTATGATGCGACTCACGGCGGCCAGGGCCTGGCCGCCGTGATTTTTTTCCTCACGTCCAGGCAGGCACGCCCCTTTTCCGGAGGCACGGGACGAGATCACTGGAGTTTGCATGCACTTTTCCGAACTCGGCCTGGCCGAGGAAATCGTGCGCGCCGTGCATGAGCACGGCTACACCACCCCCACCCCCATCCAGCAGCAGGCCATTCCCGCCATCCTGGCCGGAGGCGACCTGCTGGCCGGGGCCCAGACCGGCACCGGCAAGACCGCCGGTTTCGTGCTGCCCATCCTGCAGCGCCTCATGGCACGCACCCCACGACAAGGGGGGGGCCATCCCCCGCTGCGGGCACTGATTCTCACCCCCACGCGGGAACTGGCGGCCCAGGTGGAAGAGTCCGTACGGATCTACGGCCGCCACAGCCGTCTCAGTTCCATGGTCATGTTCGGCGGTGTGGGCATCAACCCCCAGATCCAGCGCCTGCGCAGCCGGGTGGACATCCTGGTGGCCACCCCGGGACGCCTGCTGGATCACGCGGGGCAGAAAACCATCGATCTGTCCGGTGTGGAGATCCTGGTGCTGGACGAAGCGGACCGCATGCTGGACATGGGCTTCATCCACGACATCCGCAAGGTGCTGGCCCTGCTGCCGCGCGATCGCCAGAACCTGCTCTTTTCCGCCACCTTTTCCGACGACATCAAGGCCCTGGCGGATCGGTTATTGAACAAACCGACCAGTATCCAGGTGGCGCGACGCAATGCCACTGCCGACACCGTGGCTCAGCGGGTCTACAGCGTGGACCGGGATCGGAAGCGGCAATTGCTCAGCCACCTCATACAGCGGCACGACTGGTTCCGGGTGCTGGTCTTCACGCGCACCAAGCACGGTGCCAACCGCCTTGCGGAGCAGCTGTGCAGGGATGGCATCAGCGCCCTGGCCATCCACGGCAACAAGAGCCAGAGCGCCCGTACCCGGGCCCTGTCCGAATTCAAGAGCGGCCGTCTGCGGGTGCTGGTGGCCACGGACATCGCCGCCCGGGGCATCGACATCAGCGAACTGCCCCACGTGGTGAACTACGAGTTGCCGAATGTGGCCGAGGATTACGTGCACCGCATCGGCCGCACGGGACGGGCCGGAGCCGAAGGCGAGGCCATATCCCTGGTGTGCGTGGACGAGCTGGATTATCTGCGGGGCATCGAGCGTCTCATCCGCCGGCAGCTGCCCCGGGAAGTGGTCTCCGGTTTCGAGCCGGATCCCGATGCCCGCCCCCAGCCCATCCAGTTGCGCAGCCCTGAGCATCTGCAGCGGGACGGAGGGCGCAACGCAGGGCGCGGCCCGGCGCGACCCACCAGCGCGGAACGCCGCCCGGCCAGGACGCATCGTTCCGGCGGCCGGTACCGCTAGCCCGGTCACCTCCTCACCGGGCTGCGGGCAAGGATAAGGTCACGAAGGTGTTGCTGTCCTGACGCCGCACCAGTAGGGGGATGGGCACACCGGCAGGCAAGGTAGCGGCCAGGTCCCGCAAGCGGGCGGCGTTGTCCAGCGGAACCTGGCCCAGACGCAGCAGCAGATCTCCCGGCTGGATGCCGGCCTCGGCGGCGGGGCCGGCGCCCACCTCCTCCACCAGCACGCCAGCCCGCAGCTCCAGGACCTCCCGTGTGGCGGCATCCAGGTCCGACACGCGGATGGCCAGAGGCAGCACGACGATATTGGATCGATCGTGCCGGTCCGCTTCACTGTCCCGCCCAAGTTCGCCCACCGTCACCCGCAGGTGGGTCAGACGGCCTTCCCGCAGCACGGCAAGCGCATGCACGCTGCCGGGATGGCTGGCGCCGATGCGGGGCGGCAGGTCACCGCTGTCGATGATCGGGGCATCGTCCAGGGCCAGGACGATGTCACCGGGCTGCAGGCCGGCCCGATCCGCCGGCCCCCGTGGACGCACTTCCGTCACCAGGGCCCCCCGGGGAGCGCTCAGGCCATAGGCCTGGGCCAGCTCCAGGCTCAATTCCTGGGTGCTGACGCCCAGCCAGCCGTGTGTGGCCCGGCCCTTCTCCACGATCTGGCGCGCCACGGCCACGGCGGTGTTGATGGGGATGGCGAACGACAGGCCCATGTAACCGCCACTGCTGCTGATGATCTGGGCATTGATGCCCACCACCCGACCCTCCAGGTCGAACAGGGGGCCGCCGGAATTGCCTTGGTTGATGGGTACATCGGTCTGGATGAAGGGTACGTAACTGTCGTTGGGCAGGGTGCGCCCCAGGGCGCTGATGATGCCCTGGGTCGCGGTGCGCTCCAAGCCAAGGGGGGCGCCGATGGCCAGCACCCACTGCCCCACCTGCAGGCGGGAGGAGTCCCCCAAGGTAACGCTGGGTAGGTTCCGCGCCTCCACCTTGAGCACCGCCACGTCGGTCAGGGCATCCACGCCCACGATGCGGGCCGGCAGCTCCCGCTTGTCGGCGAAGCGCACCGTCAGTTTCTCCGCCCCCTCCACTACATGACCATTGGTGAGGATGAGGCCGTCGGGTGTGAGCACGAAACCCGAACCCAGGCCCGCTGCCCGGGGCAGGCGCAGTGGTGTATCCGCCGGTCGGGCCGCATCCGCGACGGAGGCGGCGCGCTCACGGAACACGCGCACGTTCACCACCGCAGCGCCCTGATTGCGCACCAGGGCGGCAAAATCCGGCAACACCAGCCGTGGCGTGTCCTGCGCGGACCTGCCCGGAAGGACGGCTTCCCCCGCCCAAGCCAGATGCGCGGACAGGCCCCACGACAAGACCAGCAGCGTGGCGCAGACCCCGGGCAGAACCCGGCCGGCCGAACTCACAGGACGTAGCGCGCCAGGTCTTCGCTGGCGGCCAGTTCGCTCAGACGCGCATCCACATACGCGGCATCGATCCCCACGGTCTCACCCCCGCGCCGGTCGGCATCGAAGGAGATGTCGTCCAGCAGGCGTTCCATCACCGTGTGCAGGCGGCGGGCCCCGATGTTCTCGGTACGTTCGTTCACGCTCCAGGCGATCTCCGCCAGACGGTGGATGGCCTCTTCATCGAAGGCCAGCCGCACGCCCTCGGTATCGAGCAGGGCCTGGTACTGGCGGGTGAGGCAGGCATCGGTGGCGGTGAGGATGCGCTCGAAATCCGCCACCGACAGGCTCTGTAATTCCACGCGGATGGGAAAGCGGCCCTGCATCTCCGGGATCAGGTCCGACGGCTTGGACAGGTGAAAGGCGCCACTGGCGATGAACAGGATGTGATCGGTCTTCACCATGCCGAACTTGGTCGATACGGTCGCCCCCTCCACCAGGGGCAGCAGGTCGCGCTGCACACCCTGGCGGGACACATCGGGGCCGCTGGCCTCACGGCCCGCGATCTTGTCGATTTCATCCAGGAAGACGATGCCGTTCTGCTCCACGTTCTTCAGGGCGGCCAGCTTGATCTCCTCTTCGTTGACCAGACGACCCGCCTCCTCGTCCACGGCGAGCCGCAAGGCCTCGGCAATCTTCAACTTACGCTTTTGCCTGCGTGCGCCACCCAGGCCCTTGAAGAGACCCTGCAGCTGACTCGTGAGTTCCTCCATGCCAGGTGGTGCGTAGATCTCCGCCTGCACGCCGGGGGCGGCCACGTCCAGTTCGATCTCCTTGTCGTCGAGGCCGCCCTCACGCAACAGTTTGCGGAATTTCTGCCGTGTGGAGGATTCCTCCCGGGCTGCCCCGGTACTGGTGGCATCCAGCTCCCAGGCATCCCGGGCGCCGGGCAGCAGGGCATCCAGGATGCGCTCCTCCGCGGCCTCCTCGGCGCGCAGGCGCACCTTGGCCGTGGCCGCTTCCCGCTCCTGCTTCACGGCGATCTCCATGAGGTCGCGGATGATGCTGTCCACATCCTTGCCCACATAACCCACCTCGGTGAACTTGGTGGCCTCCACCTTGATGAAGGGCGCGCCGGACAGGCGTGCCAGGCGGCGCGCGATTTCCGTCTTGCCCACGCCGGTGGGGCCGATCATGAGGATGTTCTTAGGCGTGATCTCCTGACGCAGGCCTTCTGCCACGCGCATGCGCCGCCAGCGGTTGCGCAGGGCGATGGCGCAGGCCCGCTTGGCCGCCTGCTGGCCAACGATGTGCTTGTCCAGCTCATGGACGATTTCCTGGGGAGTCATCTGGTTCAGGGCTCGGGTCATGGCAAGGCATTCTGGGACGGGAGCCCGGATTATCCTCGAAGCCATGGCCGGTTCACCTCCGCATTGGGGGTATAGTTGTGCAATACATGCCCGCGAGGAGACAGACCATGCCCCACCCCCAGCGCCACACCTGGATAGTGCTGTGCCTTGCCGCCCTGGCGAGCCTGGCGGTACGGGCCGACGGCGTAGGCACGGTACGTGTCGGCGACCTGGAAATGCACTGCGAGGCCTTGTCCAGCGGTACCCTGCCCATCGAGGCCGCACGTGAATTCAATGTCACCCCGGATCCCCGACGGGCCCTGCTCCTGGTCACTATCGTACGGCATCTGGGTCCGGGACTGATCCAGACCCAGCCCGCGCAGGTCTTCGCCGGCGCCATCGATAGCCGCAATGCCCTGTCCAACATCCCTCTGCGGGAAATGCGCAGGGACGATGCCGTGTACTACCTGGGGGAATTCCGCATCGCTCCACCGGACACCCTGCGCTTCCTGGTGAACGCCAACACCACGCATGGCAGGATCCTCAAGGTGGACTTCTCCCAAAGCTTCACGGCCCCCTGACGGGACAGTCTGATCTGCCCGCAGAACCGCGGGCCTGCAAGCATTCAGTGCAGCAACCGCAGCAGGCCCCACACACCCAGGCCCGCCACGACACCCCCCGCCAGCCGCCGCAGCCAGGGCCGGCGTAGCCCATGCCGCAGGCTGTCTGCCGCCCAGCCCATGAGCAACAGATTGGGCAGGGTGCCCAGCCCGAAGGCCAGCAACAGCAGGGCGCCCTGTCCCGCGGAACCCGCCGCCAGGGCGGACACCAGCACGCTGTAGACCAGCCCACAGGGCAGCCAGCCCCACAGGCTGCCCGCCAGCAGGGCCTGGGTGTGGTTGCGGATGGGCAGCAGGCGCCCCAGCCACGGCTGCAGCCGCTGCCACAATCCGCCTCCCGCCCGCTCCAGCCACAGCACCGCCCGGCTCAGGCCCGCCAGATAGAGCCCCAGAAGGATGAGCACGCCCTGCGCCAGGATGTACAGGCCGGTTTGCAGGGGATGGAGCGTGTCGGAAAGAAAGGCGGCGCTGCCCAGCAGGCCCGCCAGGGCACCCGCCACGGTATAACTGGCGATGCGCCCGCTGCTGTAGGCCAGGTGGTAGCTGAAAGGCTGCTTTTGTGTACCCTGGAAGGACATGGCGGTGACGATACCGCCACACATGCCCACACAGTGCCCCCCGCCCAGCAGGCCGGTGAGGAAGACGGCCAGGACGGACAGTTCAGGCATCCACACCCGGGCCGGTCGTGACGAACATGTCCCGATAGGCCGCATAGGTGGAGGTCAGGGTCCAGGGAATGAAGAACAGCAGCCCCAGGCCGAGGGGAATGAGCAAGGCGGCGATGCCCACCAGCCCCAGAATGGCGGAATAGACCAGCATGGGCCGCCAGTTGACGGCGCAGACCCAGAGGCTCCACCACATGGCCCGGATGGGCCGGAACCCCTCGAAATGGGCCAGGGCCGGAGAAAACCAGGTGGCCATGAGCAGGGGCACCATTACCACGGTACCCAGCCCCAGGATGGGGAAAAAATCCCGCAGCAGGGCACTGGCCTCGTCCGGACTCAGCTGCCGAGGGTGTTCCATCTGCACCATGATGGCCCCCAGGTCCGCCCCGGCAACCATGGCCACCAGACGGAACAACAGCAGGTTCGCCATCATATAGATCAGACCGATGCGCAGCAGGCTGTCCCCGCCGGCTCGCAGCCCGGCCCCCAGATACAGGAAGGTGACCAGTTCTCCCTGTTGCGCCGCACGGCTGGCAGCCAGAAAACCCGCCACGATGAAAGGTGAAAGGATATGGATCACCCAGCCCCCCACGACCGGCAGGGCGGCGACCCCCATGAGCAACAGGAAGACCAGGGCCGTCATGCCGGCCCAGGGCACGGGGGTGCGCTTGAACAGCTCCCAGCCCTGCCGCACCCAGACCAGGCCCTGGGCGGCGCTCGGACGGGTAATGGTCAGATCAGGCATGCGACAGCAATACTCCGGAACGCGCCAGGCTTGCCTGGCCACACTCAGGACCCGACGCTCAAAACTCCAGGATGAGCCACATGGGTACCATGAAGTTGGGCGACAGATCGTCGTAGCGGCGCATCTGGCCATCCCCGCGTGTGTCGATGAGGTAATAGGACCGACCGTGGGGTGGCGTCACCTTGATCATGTACAGGCGCCCCTTGATGCGGAACTCCTCGACCTTGTCCTCGCCCCTGCGGGTAATGGTGACCTGGGGTTCCAGATCCGGATCCAGCATGCCCGGTGGCGGCGGGATATAGGGCAGCGGCTCCAGACTGGGCGGGCCATCGCCCAGGGCCGGACCGGCGGCCAGGCAGGCGATGCAGAGCAGGGTGGCGGGACGCATGCGCTTTCTCTCCATACAGACCCCGTCATTCTAGCTGCGCACGGCTCACAGGTTCAGCAGAATCTCCCGCTCCGCCGCCGAGGGCTGGAAGCCACGGCCCTCGTAGTGGCGGAAGATGGCTTCCACCACCTGGGCGGGCTCGTCGATCGTCTGCACCAGGTCCATGTCCTCCGCATCGATCATGCCTTCCGCCACCAGTCTTTCCCGCAACCAATCCATCAGGCCACCCCAGAAGGCGGATTTCACCAGGATGATGGGGATGCGCCGGGTCTTGCCGGTCTGGATCAGGGTGAGGGCCTCGGTCAGCTCGTCCAGGGTACCGAAGCCGCCGGGCATGACCACATAGGCGCTGGCGAACTTCACGAACATCACCTTGCGCGCGAAAAAATGGCGGAAGGTCTGCGTGATGTCCTGATAGGGATTGGCATGCTGCTCGTGCGGCAACTGGATATTCAGGCCGACGCTGGGCGACTTGCCGAAATAGGCCCCCTTGTTGGCCGCCTCCATGACTCCGGGCCCCCCCCCGGAAATGACGGCGAAACCCGCGTCCGACAGCTTGCGCGCGATGTCCTCGGTAAGCATGTAGCAGGCCGAGTCCGCCTTCACCCGGGCGCTGCCGAAGATGCTCACCGCCGGACGGATGGGCGCCAGGCGTTCGGTGGCCTCCACGAACTCGGCCATGATCTCGAACATGCGCCAGGACTCGCGCGTGGACAGCAGGGTCTCATGGCTGCTGCCATGCGCATGCGGCGTGGGGAGTTTGGGTTTGCTCATGGCGATGGACGCTAGGGGAAATGGCCGGATTGTAGAAGGCAAACACTAGAATGCGCTCACTTGTCCGGAAACCCCAGGTGGCCACATGACCGACATCCTGCTGCTGGTGGATGGCTCCAGCTATCTCTACCGCGCCTTCCACGCCCTGCCGGACCTGCGCAGTGCCGAGGGTTTTCCCACCGGCGCCCTGTACGGCGTCATCAGCATGCTGAAGAAGCTGCGCAGGGATTACCCCAGTGCCCATGCCGCCTGTGTCTTCGATGCCAAGGGCAAGACCTTCCGTGACGACTGGTATCCCCGGTATAAGGCCAACCGCCCGCCCATGCCGGACGATCTGGCGCAACAGGTTCCACCCCTGCTGACAGCGGTGCAGGCCCTGGGCTGGCCCCTGCTCATGGTGGAGGGCGTGGAGGCGGACGACGTCATCGGGACCCTGGCCCGCCAGGCCGAGGCGGCGGGCATGCAGACCGTGGTGTCCACCGGCGACAAGGATCTGGCCCAGCTGGTGACCACCCGGGTACGCCTGGTGAACACCATGAGCAACGAGGTACTGGACGAGGCCGGGGTGAAGGCCAAGTTCGGCGTGCCACCGGCGCGCATCGTCGATTACCTCACACTCATCGGCGATGCCGTGGACAACATCCCCGGCGTGGACAAGGTGGGCCCCAGGACGGCGGCGAGATGGCTGACGGAATATGGGGACCTGGACAGCCTCATGGCCCGGGCAGACGAGGTAAAGGGCAAGGTGGGGGAAAACCTGCGCGCCGCCCTGGCCTGGCTGCCCCAGGGCCGGCGTCTCATCACCGTGAAGACCGACGTGCACCTGGATGTGCACCCCCGGGACCTGCGCTGGCGCACGGAGGACAAGACACTGCTGCTGGAGCTGTTCTCCCGCTACAACTTCCGCACCTGGCTGCGGGAAGCCCAGGCGGACCGCTCCTCCCCTGTCCCGGACACGACGACCGGCGTGCCTGTCTCCCCGCCGGCCCCCCCCGCGCCCATGGCGCCGGAGGGCCCGGCGCGCGTGTACGAGGCCATCCTCGACGAGGCACGCTTCGAGGCCTGGCTGACCCGGCTGCAGGCCGCCGAACTGATCTGCCTCGATACGGAAACCACCAGTCTGCAACCCATGCAGGCCAAGATCGTGGGTCTGTCCTTCAGCCTGGAAGCGGGCGAGGCCGCCTATCTGCCCCTGGGGCACAACTATGCCGGCGCCCCCCCGCAGCTGCCCATGGAAGCCACTCTGGCCCGGCTCAAGCCCCTGCTGGAGGATGGGAGCAAGGCCAAGCTCGGCCAGAACCTGAAGTACGACTGGCACGTGTTCATGAACCACGGCATCGGGCTGGCGGGCATGGCCCACGACACCCTGCTGCAGAGTTACGTCCTGGAGGCCCACGAGCGCCACGACATGGACAGCCTGGCGGCCCGACATCTGCAGGAGACCACCCTCTCCTACGAAGAGGTGTGTGGCAGGGGCGCATCCCAGATCGGCTTCGGCCAGGTGGACGTGGAGCGGGCCACCACCTACGCCGCCGAGGACGCGGACATCACCCTGCGCCTGCATGGCGCCCTGCAGCCCCGCATTACCGCCGAGGCCGGTCTGCGGTACATCTATCGGCACATCGAAATGCCCCTGCTGCCCATCCTCTGCCGCATGGAGCGCGCCGGGGTGAAGCTGGATGTGGAGCTGTTGCGCGCCCATTCCGACACCCTCGGGCGTGAGATGCTGGCCCTGGAGGAAAAGGTCCATGCCGCGGCGGGCCAGCCCTTCAACCTCAACTCCCCCAGGCAACTGGCGGAGATCCTGTTCACGCGGATGGGACTGAAGCCCACGAAAAAGACGCCGGGCGGCGCTCCATCCACGAACGAGGATGCCTTGCAGGAACTGGCCCTGGACCATCCCCTGCCCAGGCTCATCCTGGATTACCGTGCCCTGGCCAAACTGAAATCCACCTACACCGACAAGCTGCCGGGCATGGTGAACCCGCGCACCGGTCGGGTGCACACCACCTATTCCCAGGCCGTGGCGGTCACGGGGCGCCTGTCCTCCAACGATCCCAACCTGCAGAACATCCCCGTGCGCACGCCCGAGGGCCGCAAGATACGCGAGGCCTTCATCGCCGAGCCGGGCCACGTCATCGTCTCCGCCGACTACTCCCAGATCGAACTGCGGATCATGGCCCACCTGTCCGGAGACGAGGGGCTGCTGCAGGCCTTTCGCGAAGACCGGGACATCCATGCCGCCACCGCCGCCGAGGTCCAGGGCGTATCCCTGGAGCAGGTGTCCCCGGACATGCGACGCATGGCCAAGGCGGTGAACTTCGGCCTCATCTACGGCATGTCGGAATTCGGTCTGGCCCAGCAGCTCAACGTCGAACGGACCGTGGCTCGGGCCTACATCGACCGTTATTTCGCCCGCTACCCCGGGGTCCTGGACTATATGAACCGCATCCGCGAGCAGGCCCGGGACGTGGGCTATGTACAGACCCTGTTCGGGCGCCGCCTGTGGCTGCCGGAGATCCGCCGCGGCGGTCCTCGTCGTCAGGCCGCAGAGCGGGCTGCCATCAATGCCCCCATGCAGGGCACGGCGGCGGACCTCATCAAACTGGCCATGATCGCCGTGCAGGCCTGGCTGGACCAGGCCGGTCTGGGCTCCCGCCTCGTCATGCAGGTGCACGACGAACTGGTGCTGGAGGTGCCGCTTGCCGAGCTTGCGCGCATCCGCACGGGCCTGCCCGAAAAGATGTGCGGCGTGGCCGAGCTGGCGGTACCCCTGAAGGCGGAGGTGGGGAGCGGGCCGAACTGGGAAGCGGCACACTGAGGGCGCGAGGCGCGTCTAACCCGGCTTGTCCACCCAGCGCGCCGCCGCCATGTCGTCACTCTCCCGCGCATCCACCCATTTCCCGCCCTCGGGCGTGGTCTCCTTCTTCCAGAAGGGGGCCCGGGTCTTCAGATAGTCCATGATGAACTCGCATGCGGCGAATGCATCGCCGCGGTGCGCGCAGGCCACCGCCACCAGGACGATGGGGTCCGTGGGCAGCAGGGGACCCACCCGATGGATGACGCAGCCATCCAGCACCCGCCAGCGGCTGCTGGCCTCCGCGACGATGGCAGCGAGGGCCTTTTCCGTCATGCCGGGGTAGTGCTCCAGGGACATCGAAGACACAGCCCGGCCGGCGCTTATGTCGCGCACCAGTCCTAGAAAGGCCACCACGGCCCCCACCCGGGGATTGGTCCGATGCAGGGCGGCCACCTCGGTGGCCAGATCAAAGGCTTCGCTCTGGACAAGGATCTTCATGACGGGAAAGGCACGCGGGCCGAACTTGCAGGTCGTATCTTGCTACGATTTCGGCAAATAACCACTACTGCTTGCGCGGGTCACCTTTCCCCCTCGTCGATTTCGCCACGACGCCGCTGGATGCCAGCCTGCTCCACATGGGTGCGCATGATCCGCCGCGGCTGACCCTGTCGCCCGTCATCGCCATGTTCGTGCACATACCGCACTCATGCTGGCCGGGCACACCGGCCATGACCAGGCCATATTCGCAACACCGCGGAGGACATCCCCCTGACGGATGCGCGGGGCAGAGTCCCGCCGGTGCACGCCAGCCGGGAACATCCCTGCGGCGAGCCCCCGCCTCTCACTCCCGCAGGTGCTCGCACTGGCCCCGCTCGGGCACCACCACTTGCCAGCCCAGGCGCGTCTGCAGCAACCGGGCAAAACCCAGGGCGGTTTCCTCCTCGCCGTGGACCACGAAGGTTCGGCGGGGCGGCACCCTGAAATGCGCCAGCCAGCGCAGCAGGGCATCCCGGTCCGCATGCGCGGACAGTCCTCCCAGGGTGTAGATGTCCGCCCGCACGGGTACCGTCTCACGGAACAGGCGCACGGACGGGACACTGTCCACCAGCTGCCGGCCCAGGGTGCCGGCCGCCTGGAAGCCGGCGATGACGATGCTGCTCTCCCGGCGCGGCAGATTGTGCCTGAGGTGATGCTTGATGCGACCCGCATCGCACATACCCGAGGCGGAGAGGATGATGGCCCCCGCGCTGATGCGGTTCAGGGCCATGGAGTCCTCCACACTCTCGGTCATGCGCAGGTAGGGGGCGTCGGGACTGCTGCGGAACCAGCGCAGCAGTTCCACGGTTTCCTCGTCCAGCAGACCCCGGTGCTTCAGGGTGATCTCCGTGGCGGCATTGGCCATAGGCGAGTCCACGAAGACGGACAGGTTGCGTGGCAGGCGTCTGCTCCGTACCAGGTCCATGAGCAGGAACAGCAATTCCTGCGTACGGCCCACGGCAAAGGCAGGGATGATGACGTTGCCCTTTTTGCGCAACAAGGTGTCGCCAATGGCGTGCACCAGCTCGTCGCGCGTCTCCTCCATGCCCTTGTGCAGACGGTTGCCGTAGGTGGATTCCACCAGCAGCACGTCCGCCGTTTCGATGGGTGTGGGGTCGTTGACCACCGGCCGGGCAGGCATGCCCAGATCGCCGGAAAACACCAGCTTGGTCTCCCCGCCGTCCTGCGTCAGCCACAACTCGACGATGGCGGAACCCAGGATGTGACCCGCATCGCGAAAGCAGACCCGCACCCCGGGATGGGGCCGCACCATCCGGTCATAACTCACGCCCCGCAGTAGTTTCAGAGCCTCATGTGCCTGGGTGACGGTATACAGCGGGGCCCGTTCATGCGCATGTGCCTTGCGCATCTTGTGCTGATCGCAATTGGCCCATTCCGCCTCCTTCTCCTGGATATGGGCCGAGTCCGGCAACATCACCTCCAGCAGATCCCGAGTGGCGCGGGTACAGTACACCGGACCGCGAAAGCCCTTGGCCACCAGGCGTGGCAGCAGACCGCTGTGGTCGATGTGCGCATGCGTGAGAAGGACGAAATCCAGGGTCTGCGGATCGAATCCTGGATACATGCGGTTGGCGGCCTCGGCGTTGCGATCGCCGTGAAACATGCCGCAGTCGATGATGCCGCGCAGCCCCGCCGCCTCCAGCAGATAGCAGGAACCAGTGACTTCGCGCGCGGCGCCGAGAAAGGTGAGCCTCATGTCGCAAGCATACGCGCCAAACCCTGTGGAGGCTGTCCCTGGGCCATAATGAGTACACCATGCACGATGCCGACAGGGGCCCGGAAGCCGACGATTACCAGCTCGCCGAGCAGGATCCCCTGTCCTCTTCACCCGCCACGCCATGGTGGCGCAACTGGAAGGTGATGCTGCCCCTATGGCTGCTCATGCTGGTGCTGGTGTGGCTGGGCATGCATTTCCAGGTGGACCATCGCATCATTGCCGGCAGCGTGTTCGTGGTGGGTCTGGTATCCAACGCCTTTGCCTGGCTGCTGGGTGTGATCGCCCTGGTACCGCTCGTCGGCCCGCTGGTGGTGAAAATCCTCTCCATCGGTTTCATCTGGCTACTCAATGCCCTGGGCTACCTGGTGTCCATCGTCGCCATCCGCCGCGGCTATTCCCGTGACGTGCTGACCTATCGAGGGCTGACCCTGGCTTTGCTGGTGGGTATCGTCATCGGTTATGTCCTTGGCAAGCTGATCTAGGAAGGCGTGGCTGGATGCGCCACCGCAACCCAAGGAGCACGGACAGGAAGTTTCCCTCTGCGTCCAATGATCACGCCTGATGCGGAATGATGATCCCCGACGTATGGAATGGCGGGTTGCGGGCTTTCCAGCGTCTTCCTTGCCGATAGAATCAGCCCTGCAATCCATCTTTACGGAGCTCGCATGCAAGATCCCAACCACTCCGCCTCCTTCTGGATCGGCAACGCGCTGCTGGGCCTGGCCCTGGTGGTATTGATCTTCCTGGGCCGCCTGTGGGAGATGATGGGTTCCCTGGCCATGCTCTTGTGGATGGGCATGGCCGGCGCGGGCATCTACCTGGTCACGCGGGACAAGGGACCTTCTTCCTGATCGGCTACGGGCTCCGCCATGAACCGTCCCGTCCGTTCCGCCAGCGGCCACGATCTCACACCCCCCAGCCCCGAACAACGCGCGGCCCTGGCCGCCGGGCTCAGTCCGGAAGAACGCCGTGTCCTGCTGCATCAGGGCACCGAACCGCCTTTCTGTGGTGACCTGCCGCAGGAAGAACACCCGGGGGTATTCGCCTGTCGCCTGTGTGGCCTGCCTCTGTTCCGCTCCACGGCCAAGTTCGAGTCCGGTAGCGGCTGGCCCAGTTTTTTCCAGCCATATGATCCGGACCACATCCGTTATCTGCAGGATCGCAGCCATGGCATGCTGCGCACCGAGATCCGCTGTGCCCGCTGCGATGGCCATCTGGGCCATGTGTTCGACGACGGCCCCGCGCCCACGGGCCTGCGCTACTGCCTCAACTCCGTCTCCCTGACCTTCCACGAAGAACCCGCCTCCTCAAGCAATCCGCCCTCCGCCCGATAATGGCGCATCGGACAAAGGGGATGCCATGGATCGACAAGAACGGCTGCGCCAAACCCTCCAGACCCTGGTGCAGGACCTGCGCAGCAACCTGCAGGAAATCGGCCAGGATTCCCTGCCCCAGGCCCAGCTCGTGACCAACACACGGGATCGCCTGCGCTACATCGCCAGTCTCACCGAACAGGCGGCCAGCCAGACGCTCAATGCCACCGAAAACATCGGGGAGCGCCTGCGCGGTCAGCGCAGGGAAGCCAGCTCGCTCGCCCGGCACACCCGCTCCCCGCGCATACGCGCCTTTCTGGCCAGTCTGGAAAGCGAGCACAGTCTCTCCGCGGACGAACTCTCGGAAGTCATCCAGGCCCAGGCCTTCCAGGACCTGGTCGGACAAGTGATCAACAAGCTGCTGGTCACGGTGGAGAGGATGGAGAAGGGACTTGCCCATCTGCTCATCGAGGAGGAAAAAGACCCGGGGCTGTTGGCCGGGCCCCAGGTGAAGGTCGAAGAACGGATCAGCCAGGACGACATCGACAGGCTTTTCGATTGAGTTCCTGCCGACCGCGCACAGGGCGGAGGGCGCGACCGGCGCGCCACCCGCGCGAAGCTACAGGCCGAGTGCCTTGGCCACGCCCGCGCCGTAGGCGGGATCGCACTGTGTGCAGTTGGCGATGTGACGACGCTTGACCTCTTCCGGCGCATCGCCCATGGCGCGCGCGGTGTTGTCGAACAGCACCTGCTGCTGGGCGGGCGTCATCAGACGGAACAGGGCGCGCGGCTGGCTGAAGTAATCGTCGTCGTCCTCGCGGAAGTTCCAGTGATCCGCGGCGCCGTCGATCTTCAGCGGCGGCTCGCGATAGTCCGGCTGTTCCTGCCACTGGCCGTGGCTGTTCGGCTCGTAGCCGAGGGTGCCGCCGAAGTTGCCGTCGACGCGCATGGCGCCGTCGCGGTGGTAGCTGTGCACCGGGCAGCGCGGCGCGTTGACCGGGATCAGGCCGTGGTTGACGCCGAGCCGATAGCGCTGCGCATCGCCATAGGAAAACAGGCGGCCTTGCAGCATCTTGTCGGGTGAGAAACCGATGCCCGGCACGACGTTGGCCGGGTTGAAGGCGGCCTGCTCGACCTCGGCGAAATAGTTGGCCGGGTTGCGGTTCAATTCCAGCACGCCGACTTCGATCGGCGGGTAATCCTTGTGCGGCCAGATCTTGGTGAGATCGAAGGGGTGGTAGGGGACCTTGGCGGCGTCGAGTTCGGGCATGACCTGCACGTAGAGCGTCCATTTCGGAAAATCGCCGCGCTCGATTGCGTCGTACAGGTCGCGCTGGTGGGTTTCGCGGCACTTGCCGATGGCGGCTTCGGCTTCGGCGTCGGTCCAGTTCCTGATGCCCTGCTGGGTCTTGAAGTGGAACTTGACCCAGAAGCGCTCGTTTCGCGTGTTGATGAAGCTGAAGGTGTGCGAACCGAAGCCGTGCATGTGGCGGTAGCTCGCGGGAATGCCGCGGTCGGACATGACGATGGTGACCTGGTGCAGGGCTTCCGGCAGCAGGGTCCAGAAATCCCAGTTGTTGCGCGCGCTGCGCAGGTTGGTGCGCGGATCGCGCTTGACGGCGTGATTGAGGTCGGGGAATTTGAGCGGATCGCGCAGGAAGAACACCGGCGTGTTGTTGCCGGCCAGATCCCAGTTGCCTTCCTCGGTATAGAACTTGATCGCGAAGCCACGGATGTCGCGCTCGGCATCGGCCGCGCCCCGCTCGCCGGCGACGGTGGAAAAGCGCACGAACAGATTGGTCTGCTTGCCGATCGCGGAAAAGATGCGGGCGCGGGTGTAGCGGGTGATGTCGTGGGTGACGGTGAAGTGGCCGTAGGCGCCGGAGCCCTTGGCGTGCATGCGGCGCTCCGGGATGACTTCGCGATCGAAGTGGGCGAGCTTCTCGAGGAACCAGACGTCTTGCAGCAGTTGCGGCCCGCGCGCACCGGCGGTCATCACGTTCTGGTTGTCGACGACCGGGCAGCCGGCGGTGGTGGTGAGATTCTTCGTTCCCATGGTTTCGCTCCTGTAGAGATAAGGGGTCGGTCAGTGAAGGCGAGCCCCGGGATGACACGCGGGACACGGACCCGAACCCATAGTCTATGCAGGCGCGATTTTCTAAGCCAATCGCATGCGGCAATGATATGGATAGACGCAGACTATCTTTTCCATGGAATAAATTGCATTGTTATCAGTGCACATGGATACCACTGATGGCAACCATACAGACGTACGGACGATATAGGTACTTATGTACCAATGTCATGGCTTTGTATGCTAGTGTTGCGCACGCATTCATGTGTCGATAACCGCCGGACAGGCCGTGAGCCTGAATCCTCGGCCTGCAGTTTTCACCCATGTGCAACCGCTTGGCCGATCCAGGCGACCACCCTCCCTCATAGAGCAAGGAGAAACCCCCATGACGAAACAATCTCCCCTCGCGGCGGCTGTGCTGGCCTGCCTGAGCATGGCCGGCCCTACCCAGGCCGAGGACCTGCACATCAAGGTCATCGCCGCCACCTGCGTCAACTGCCATGGCCAAGGCGGCCAGAGCCTGGGGGCCGTGCCCAGCCTGGCCGGTCAGGACGTCGCCTACCTGCAAACCGCCATGCTGGAGCAACGCTCGGGCGTGCGCGAGACCACGGTCATGCGGCGTTACATGAACGGCTATACCGACACCGAAATTGCCAAGCTGGCCGAGCATTTCTCCCGGCTGAAGTAAGAACAAAAACCATCAGAGGAACGAAAATGAACCCGAATCGCCGCCAGTTTCTGCACGCATCCGTCGCCTCCATGGCCCTTGCCGCCGCGTCCGGCAATGCGTTCGCCAAATCCGGCAAGTCCCACCCCCATGTGGTGGTGGTGGGTGCCGGCTGGGGGGGCGCCACCTGCGCCAAGTATCTGCGCCTGTGGGACCCCGGCATCCAGGTCACCCTGATCGAGCCCAACCCACATTTCATCTCCTGTCCCATGTCCAACTGGGTGGTCGGCGGCTTCCAGGATTTCGATTATCTGGTCAAGAGCTATGACAACCTGCCCCGATATGGCATACAAATGTTGCAGGATCTTGTGATCGGCGTGGATGCGGACAAGCAGGTCGTGCGTACCCGGGGTGGCCGGCGGATCCGCTACGACCGTCTGGTTCTGGCGCCCGGCATGGAATGGATGACCGAGACCGTGGAGGGTTACGAGGATGGTGCCAAGGCGCAAAAAGTCATGCATGCCTTCCGCGCCGGACCGGAAACCCTGCTCCTGCGCAAACAGCTGGAAGCCATGCCCGATGGTGGCGTGTTCATCATTGCCAGCCCGCCCCGGCCCGGCCGATGCGTGTCCGGGCCTTACGAGCGTGCCTGTGCCGCGGCCCACTACTTCAAGCAACACAAGCCCAAATCCAAGATCATCATGCTGGATGGCGACATCGATATCGTATCCAAGGGCCCGATGTTCAAAGCCGCCTGGAAGGAATTTTATCCGGGCATGATCGAACACCGGCCCAATAACCTGGCCATGGGCTTCGACCACAGGGAGATGGTCGTGCGCACCGAATTCGAGGACGTCAAGGGCGACGTGGTGAACATCATCCCCCCGCAGCGCGCCCCCCGGCTGTGCAAGGACGTGGGCGTGCGCAACGACGCCCTGGACCGCTGGTGTGGCATAGATTTCGTCACCTATGAGTCCACTTCAGTGCCCAAGGTGCATGTGATCGGTGACCCGGTGTTGTCCAACATGCCGAAATCCGCGCATGTATCCAACAACCAGGCCAAGATCTGCGCCGCCGCCCTCATCGAGATCCTGAACGACCGGCAGCCACTGCCCACCCCCGTCATCGGCAGTACCAGCTACTCCATCACCTCGGATCACACCTCCGGCTCCATCGCCGTGGTGATGCGCTACGACCCGGCGAAGAAGGCGTACATCCGCCAGCCTGAAGGTGGCGCCAACACCCGCCACAGCGAGCTCGATTTCGCGTATGGCCGGGCCTGGCACGAGAACATGTGGGCTGACACCCTGGGCTGAGCCCGAAAACATCCGACCGAGAAGTGATGCGACGAAGAACGGGGCCATGGCCCCGTTCTTCGTGCGTGGCACGCGCCCGTCCGGGGCGCAGGAGACTCACGCCATCATTTCAGTACCACCAACACCACGCGCCGGTTCTTGATGCGCCCTTCCCGCGTCTTGTTGTCCGCCACGGGATGAGCCTCGCCATAGGCGACCACATTCATGCGGTGCAGGGGTAGCCCGGCACTGGTGTGCAGGAAATCACGCACGGACTCGGCACGCTGCCGGGATAGCCGCAGGTTGGCATTCGCCAGACCGGTCGTATCGGTGTAACCCTGGATTTCGATGTATACGCCCTTGCCGTCCTGCTTGAGTCGATCGGCGAAGTCCAGCAGAGTCCGCTGCGCCGGCTCGTCCAGATTCGGGCGCGACAGGGCAAATCCAACCGATTCATTGAGCACCACCTCCGCCAGCAACCGGCCTTCGGCCAGGCGCCCGGCCGCCTGGGCCCGTTCCAGGGCCTCGCGCGCCGTGGCGGAGGTTATGGCATCGCTGGCATCGTTGCGTGTCAGGCGATCATCCAGCCCCACCAGTTGCCTCTCCGCCTGCCCCAGGCGGTCGTTGGCCGTCCTGACATCCGCCAGGGCCGTATCGACTCGTTCATTCACCTGGCCCATGGCCCGGGTATTGGCACCGATATTCTGGTCCAACTCCGCCAACCGGTCACGCACGGCGGAGATCTCCTCCCGTGTGGCCTGGAGCGCCGCCTCGCTAGCCGTACCGCGCCGCCCTGCTGCTGCCAGGCCCGATTCAAGCTCGCCGATGCGCATATTGCTGGTCTGCAGGCTGGATGTATTGACATTGATGCGGCGATGTACTTCGGCTATAAGCACATCCACTCGATCCAGGCGGTTCTGCAGCTCGGACGGATCCGCAACCGACGGCGTCCGGGCCACCGGGTTCGTGGGTGGCTGCGTGGATGGGCCGGTGGCTTCCGCGCCCGACTGACCCGGGACCGGGTCCTGGAGCAGCGCGGTGCTCACGGAGGCACCCGGCACGGATACCGGGCGCGATACGGCTGGCGTATCGGCGCCTGACACGGGCACCGGTTCACTGGCGGGCACGGAAGTCGGCGCAAAATCCGACCCGGTCTCCGGCATGACGGCGTGGGCCGCGCCGGTCGGTGGTACACGCACCAGTTCCCTGACCTCGGCCTCGACCGCCGAGAGCCTTCCATCCACCCGATGCAGGCCGTCGGACGCCGTATCCAGCCGCTGATCCGTGCGACCCAGTCGTTGCCCCAGCTCAGCTTCCAAGGCGCTCACCCGGCCATCCGTCTGCGCCAGGCGCGTCACCGTGACATCCAGCCGCTGTCGGGTGGCGTCCAGCTGTTGTTCCACCATTGCCAGGTGCCGCTGGCTGGCGAGGATATAACCGGCATTGGTCTCGATACGCTGATGGGCGGAACTCATACCCACCTTCAGCTCCGCCAGATCGTAGTGGGCGCCTGTCAGGGTCGTCTGGGTGTCATCCAGGCGCCGGTTCAGGGCGGCATGACCCAGCTCCGCCCGGCCGATACGCTCTTCCGAAGCCTGGATACGGGATGCCGTGGCATTGAGGCGTTGATTGGCCTGCTCCACCAGTCCTTCCAGGCTGGAGATGCGTGTGCCCACGGCAGCCACTTCCTGCTGTACGAAATCCCGGGTGGCGCAGCCTGCCAGACTCAGGGTCACCAACAGGGGCAGCAGGGACGTATGGGGAAAGACGGTCCGCGTCATATGGGCTCCTTGCAGTATGGTGGTGATTTCAGGCCGGCGGCAAGCCAGAAGCATAGGGCATGGGCTTGCAGTCATGCACGGCATTCGGATGGCTTCACATTCACGTGGATTGACTATGTTGAAAGAACCTGCGTCACGGCGTGGGTCCACGACTATCAAGGAGAGAGTACATGAGCACCCGCCTCGGTCAGGGCAGTCCTGTGCAGCTTGAACGCCGCACCCATCCCCATCTGCGGAGTCTCTTCAACGAGGCCCGTGCCCGTATCGACGACTTCTTTCAGGACGCCGGCAACTGGGCAGGCACTCCCATCGACTACCTGGCCCTGAGAGTGGTGCACGAGACCTATCCAGACCTGAAGCCCGAGGATGTGCGCATCCTGGTGGGGGCCATCGAGCGCCGTTACGGGCAGGAACAGCGCTTCTCCCAGCAGGATTTCCAGCGCTTGAACGCTCGCCGCTGAATGCGCGTGTTCCACTGCGGGGCAGGGGGCCGGTTCCCGGTCGAGGGGGTAAGATGCGCCTTTACACATGAACACCCGCCATGGATTACGCCTTTCTGCGCATCGCCCACATCGCCACCGTCCACATCAGCCTGGCCCTGTTTCTGTTGCGCGGTTTCTGGATGTGGCGGGACTCCCCCCAGCTCCGGAGGCGTTGGGTGCGCACCCTGCCCCATGTCAACGACACCCTGTTGCTTGTGACGGCCATCGCCATGCTGGTGGCGGCCAATCTCAATCCCCTGCAGCACCCCTGGCTCATGGCCAAAATCATCGGCCTGCTGGCCTACATTGGCGTGGGTACCGTGGCCCTCAAGCGGGGGCGTAGCAAGACCATGCGCCTGAAGGCCCTGGTGGTGGCGGTGGGCATCTACGCCTACATCGTCGCCGTAGCCATTAGCAAGCAGGTCGTCCCCGGAGTGGCTTGATGCCGGCCCTCCTGGCTGCTCTGCCCGCGCTCGAGGCCCGGCGGGAAGTCCTGACGGCCCTGCGCCACGAACTGCATGCCCATCCTGAACTGGCCTACGACGAGCGGCGCACCAGTCAGCGGGTCAGTGACTTCCTGAATGCCTGCGGCATTCCGGTGCACCGGGGCCTGGCGGGTACCGGCGTGGTTGGAGTCCTGAAGAACGGCGACAGTCCCCGCATGATCGGCCTGCGCGCGGACATGGATGCACTGCCCTTACAGGAACAGAACACTTTTCCGCACCGCTCCCAGCATCCCGGCAGGATGCATGCCTGCGGCCACGACGGACACACCGCCATGCTTCTGGGGGCAGCGGAATACCTGGCGGCCACCCGTGACTTCAACGGTACGGTGGTATTCATCTTCCAGCCGGCGGAAGAAACCGACGGCGGCGCCCGAGTGATGCTCGAGCAGGGCCTGTTCGAGCAATTCCCCGTGCAGTCGGTGTATGGCATGCACAACTGGCCGGGCCTGCCGGCGGGAGAATTCGCCGTACACCGGGGTCCGGTGATGGCCAGTGCCGACCAGTTCGACATTCTCATCCAAGGCCATGGTGCGCACGCCGCCATGCCGCAACAAGGCAAGGACCCCCTGCTGGCGGGGGCCGCCCTGACGCAGGCCCTGCAGGGCATCGTCAGCCGCAACCTGGACCCGCTGGATGCGGCGGTACTATCCGTGACCCGTTTCTTCGCCGGCGGCGAGGCCTACAACATCATCCCCACCGAGGCGAAGATCGGCGGCACGGTGCGCGCCTTCCGACCCGAGGTACAGGATCTCGTGGAAGGCGCCATGCAACGCCTGTGCTCCGGCATTGCCGCCGCCCATGACGTACAGGTCCGCCTGGACTACCGACGTGGTTACCCACCCACCATCAACACCGTGGCGCAGGCGGAATCCTGTATTGGCGTACTGTACGGCCTGGTGGGAGCGGAGCGTGTGCGCACCGACATGAATCCTTCCATGGGTGCGGAGGACTTCGCCTTCATGTTGCGCGAGCGGCCGGGCTGCTATGTGTGGATCGGCAACGGCCCGACGGAAGGGGGCTGCATGCTGCATAACCCGCATTACGACTTCAACGACGCGGTACTGGCCCTGGGGTCCAGCTACTGGGTGCGCTTGGTGGAAACGCTGCTCTCGGCGAAATAGTTCACACGGCTGCGTGGCTGCAGATAGTCGTACACCGCCCTGTCCAGTTCGTCCGGCCGCAGGACCTTTTCCACCTTTAGGTCTTCCATTTCCGCCAGATCCAGCCACAGGGCCTCTTCCTTGGGCACATCCGGGTCATGGAGCAGCAGACCGGGATGCAGCAGGCGCCCCGGATTCACGCTCATCACCAAGCCGATGGCGCCATTGCTGAGTTGGACCAGGCTGCCGGGTGGGTAAACCCCCATCGCCTGGATGAAGAGCTGCATCAGCCGCGCATCGTACTTGCCGGCTTCGCGCCGGAACATGTAACGGATGGCCTCGGCCGGACTCATGGAGTCCGCCGGATTGACTCGATTGCAATAGTTGTCGAAGGCATTGGCAATGCAGACGATGCGAGCCAGCAGGCCGATGCCCTCAGCCTGCAGACGATCCGGAAATCCCGTGCCGTCCAGCAGCTCATGATGCATGGCCACCACCTCCAGAACCGACGGGGCAATACCCGGCAGCAGGCGCGCCATTTCCACGCCATAGCGCACATGCTGCTGGTAGAAATTCCTCTCCGCCGTACTCCAGGCCGTCTTTTTCAGCAGGATCTGGCTGGGCACCTTTTCCTTGCCCAGGTCGTGCAGCAGGGCACCCAGGCCCAGATCGCGCATGGTTTCCGCGTCCAGACCGGCGGCCTTGCCCAGCATGAGGGACAACACAGTGACGTTCAGGACATGATAGTAGGCATTCTCGTCCCCGGCCTTGGCATTCATCAGGTGCAGGACAACGTCCTTCTCCGCCAGCAGGGAGTCCACCATCTCGGCAACCAGCCCCTGGGCCTGGGCCAGGGACTGCGCGGGGCGGGAGAACAGGTCGCGCAGCAGACCCTTCACCGTTGCCATACCGGTGCTGAACCTCTTCTCACAACGACCCAGGGCCTCGCGTTGCAGGCTCAGTTTTTCACGTCGGGCCTTCTTTGCCTGCCACATGGCCGCCACCTCGGGATCCGGCTGCGCCGGAGATCGCGGCGCGGAGGGCGCATCTCCCACTGGCGCTGGCAGGGGCGCCAGATCGCTCTTCTCGCGCACATAGATCACATGCTGGATCCCCAGGCTGCGCAGGGTCTTGAGCTGCTTTTCGTTGCGGATCTTGAAGCTGTTGAACAGGAAGGGATGCTCCATCCAGTCCTCCAGACGGATATAGAGTCCCACCCGCAGCTGGTCGATGCCGATACGTTGATCCCGTGCGTCCATTTATGAAAGGATTGAAATGGTTGGCCATGCTTTTGCGGGAAATGACGCCTGCATATCGTCATCCACGCCTGAAACTGTAATTGCAGAGGAAGAACCCATGGGTCTGCAGACCGCCACCCTGGCCGGAGGCTGCTTCTGGTGCCTGCAATCCGCCTTCAGCCGGTTGCAAGGCGTGGAACACGCCACTGCCGGCTACATGGGCGGCACCCTGGAGCAACCGGATTACGCACGGGTCTGCACCGGCGAGACCGGCCATGCCGAGGTGGTGCAGGTGCGCTTCGACGCACACGTCTTGCGTTTCGATGAATTGTTGGAGGTGTTCTTCGCCCTGCACGACCCCACCACCCTGAACCGGCAGGGTAACGACGTGGGCAGCCAGTATCGTTCCGCCGTTTTCTTTCATACGCCGGAGCAGGCCGCCCAGGCGCATGACATGATCGCGCAACTCACGCATGCGCGTCTGTTCGTCGATCCCATCGTCACCCAGGTATGCCCCGCCACCACCTTCTGGCCAGCGGAGGACTACCACCAAGGCTATGCCGAGCGGAACCCTACCCAGGCCTACTGCCGCTTCGTGGTCGCGCCCAAGTTGGCCACATTACGCGCCCGCTTCGCGGCACGTCTCAAACCCTCCTGAGGCTCCCTCCATGAAACCCACATCCTGGAATATTGACTTATGATTCAAGGTGTTCGACCAGGATACGTCCATGGAGATCCCGAGCCTCAGCGCGACGACACTGACCGCCCCCCGGGCGATTCGCGGGGATGAGCCGAGCGTGCCCGCGCGATCGACGCCCCCTGTGCAACGTCACGATGACAGTGCGGTGCGCGGGAAGGATGACTCGGCAGGCGCGCGCCAGGTGGACACCGAGCAGGCCGCTCACGCTCCAGCGCGGGCGGCACTGGGTCGTGTCCGCTTCGAGATGCAAGACCATACCCGGGTGGCCAAGTATTTCGATACCCGGGATGTTCTGATTTACCAGGTCCCGCCCGCCGGGCACCTCTATCTGGTGAAGATTCAGGAAAACACCAGTCGACACCGGGTGGACACCGCGGCCTGAGCCCCGATGCATTGCCGGGACCAGGCAGTGCGCCCGGGTCAGCCGAAGGTCTTTCTGCGGTGGCGACGCTCGCGTTGCGCCCTGTTGGCCTGGCGCTGGGTCAGGGGCTTGGCCTTGCGCGCTTCGAATGGATTGGGGTTGGCCTTGAAGTCCACCCGCAGGGGCGTTCCGACCAGATCGAAGGCCTTGCGAAAGGTGTTTTCCAGATAACGCCGGTAATCCTCGCCGATACCTTCCAGATGGTTGCCGTGCACGACGATGACGGGGGGGTTGCTGCCACCCTGGTGGGCATACTTGGGCTTGGGCCGGAACAGGCCGGATTTGGGAGGTTGGTGTTGCGTCACGGCCTCATGCAGAATCTTGCTCAGGCGCGGCGTGGACAGCTTGGCGAAGGCGGCGGCATAGGCCTCATCCACGGATTTCAGTAGCCCCCTCACGCCCTGGCCATGCAGGGCGGAGATGAAGTGGAAGCGGGCGAAGTCCAGAAATTCCATGCGCCGCTGCAATGTGCGCTTCACCTGGTCCCGTTGGTAGGCGTCCAGACCATCCCATTTGTTGATGGCCACCACCAGGGCCCGGCCGGCTTCCAGGATGAAACCCGCCAGATGGGCATCCTGATCGCTGATTTCCTGGCGCGCGTCCAGCACCAGCAGCACCACGTTGGCTTCCTCGATGGCTTGCAGGGTCTTCAACACGGAGAATTTCTCGATCGCCTCGAACACCCGGCCCTTGCGCCGCACGCCCGCCGTATCGATGAGTGTGTAGGGCCGCCCGTTCTGTTCGAAGTCCACATGGATGGCATCCCGCGTGGTACCCGGCTGATCGCAGGCGATGACCCGCTCCTGCCCGACCAGGGCATTCATCAGCGTGGATTTGCCCACATTGGGACGCCCGACGATGGCGATCCTGGGCCGGTCTGCCGCAGCCGGCTCCTCCGCGCTCTCGGGAACCCCGGCCAGCACCTGCTCCATGAGTTCCCGCACACCTTCGCCGTGCGCGCTGGAAATGGCCAGGGGTTCGCCCAGGCCCAGTTCATGGAATTCGGCACAGGCCACGTCCCGGTTCATGCCTTCCACCTTGTTCACGGCCACGAATACGGGACGATCTGCACGCCGCAGACGCTCGGCAATGATTCTGTCCTGTGGGGCAATGCCACCGCGGCCATCCACCAGGAAGACGATCACATCGCCCTCGTCCACGGCCTGCAGAGTCTGTCTGGCCATTTCCGCCAGGATGCCCGTATCCACCACTGGTTCGAAGCCGCCCGTATCCACCACCAGATAAGGCTTCTGCCCGACTCGGCCATGACCGTAATGACGATCCCGGGTCAGACCCGGCTGATCATGCACCAAGGCATCCCGACTCTTGGTGAGTCGGTTGAACAGGGTGGATTTGCCCACATTCGGGCGTCCCACCAGGACGACACTGGGTTTCATGTTGTGCGGCGACGCACGGACCTGGGCCAGTCCGCCACTCTGCCCCTCACTGGATTTTCAGTGCGTAGATCCCACCCTGCGCGGTCTGCGCCACCAGGCCGGATTTCAGCGGCAGCATAACGCCACGTATGGCGCTGCCATCGGTGGGCACCCGCGCCGAGAAGGCCCCGTCGTCCGTATCGACCAGATGCACATACCCCTGAAAATCCCCTACGGCCACATAGCGTTCCGCCACGGCCACCGGGCTGGACAGGTCGCGATCCCGCAGCCTGTCCTGCTTCCACGGATTGGTACCGCGTATCTTGTCGAAGGCCAGCAGCGCTCCCCGCTCGTCCACCACGTAGAGCATGCGTCCGTCCATGTCCACGCCACGCCTGGCAGACACGTCCCGGGCCCACAGACCGCTGCCGCGCGCCGGGTCGAAGCAGGCGACCCGACCCTGGTAGGCGGCCGCGCAGATACGCGCACCATCCAGGGCCAGGGGGCCCACCACGTCGGCAATGCGTTCCAGCTCGGTGGTGCCCCGCGGCAGGGCCACGTTGGATTCCCACAGAGACGCGCCATTGTTCAGGGCCAGGGCGGACAGGCGACCTCCGGCATGCCCTACATACAGGGCCTCGGGGGTCAGGAGCATGTGGCTCTGCTCGCGCAGAGTCAGGGCTGGCAGGGTGCGCTCCGTATCCCAGCGCAGCTTGCCATCGGCTGCCTGCAGCAGATATACATGGCCATTGTTACCGCGCGCGGCCACCATGCCGTCGCCGGCAACGGGAGGCACCAGGATCTCACCCGACAGCCTGGCGATCCAGGCCGGAGCGCCGTCCCGGGCATGGTAGGCCAGAACCTCGCCTTTGGGCGTACCCACCAGCACCAGGCCCGCGCCGACACCCACGCCGGCCGACAGGACCTGTCCCGCTTCCACGCGCCAGATTTCTCGCCCGCTGGCCAGATCCAGCTTGATGATGCGCCCGTCCCGAGCGGCGGCATACACAAACTGGCCATCCGTGGCCGGCGAGAAGATGTAGGGCCCGGCACTGCCCACGGTGGCTTCCCAGGCCCGGGCCAGCCCCACGCTGGGCTTGAATTCAACCAACTCGGCCGGTTTCAGCGTGGTTTTGCCGGCACCGAACCAGCCACCCAGGGTGGAGGTCACGGAGGAACAGCCCGCCAGGGCAAGCACCACGGGCAGAACGTAGACAGTGGAATGCATGTGGGATTTCACCTCACCCCCCCAAGGCATCCAGGCGCATCTCCAGCAGCGGCTTGAGAGAGCTCTTGTCACCCAGCTTGTCGAGGGCTTCCCGATAAGCGGTACGTGCCGCGTCGTTCTGGCCCTGCGCCACCAGCACATCGCCCCTGAGCTGGGCCGCCAGGCCGGCGAAGGCCGGTGCAAAGGGTGCCTGCAGCAGGGCCAGGGCACCGGCCAGGTCTTTTTCCTCGAACTTGAGGCCAGCCAGGCGCAGGCGGGCCAGTTGGCTCGTGCCTTCATCCCGGGCATGCTCCAGGGCAAACTCGTACTGCGCCCGGGCGCTCTTCAAGTCACCGGCCTCATAGTTGATGCTGCCCGCCATCCAGGCAGCGGGTGTGGCATAGGCACTGCGTGCATGCTCGTCCATGATGCGTGCGGCGGCTTCCCGCGCGGTCTTCGCATCATTCATGCTGGCCGCGTCCACGACCCGATCGAACAGTACGGAGGCCTCGGCCGCCTGGTTGCGATTCCAGGTCTCCCAGGCCCGCCATCCGGCCGTGGCCAGGAGAAAGATCGTCACCCCCCAGATCACCTTGTTGCCGTGCTGCTTCCACCACGCCTTCGCTTCGTCGAGCTGTTCCTGTTCTTCCAGATCGAATGCCATAATCAGAACCCTTTCAAAATTTCCACGGCCCGCCCCAAGGCAAACCGGCGCTGCTCGCCTTGGGCGCGCAATGGTTTCACGGCCACCTCGCCCAAGGCCGCCTCGTCATCGCCGATGATGATGGCATGCCGGGCACCACTGGCATCGGCCCTTTTCATCTGCGCCTTGAAGCTGCCGCCGCCGGCATGCAGCAGCACCCTCAGGCCGGCATCCCGCAGGGACTCGGCCGCCATGCGGGCAAAGCGGCCCGCGGACTCGCCCACATTGACCACGTAGGCATCGGGAGCAAGGGCTCCAGGTGCCAGGCCGGCTTCCTGCATCATCACCAGCAGACGCTCCACCCCCATGGCATAGCCGCAGGCGGGCGCGGGCTTGCCTCCCATCTGGGCCACCAGGCCGTCATAACGCCCGCCGGCACAGACCGTGCCCTGGGCACCCAGACGATCCGTGACCCATTCGAAGACGGTGTGGTTGTAGTAATCCAGCCCGCGTACCAGGCGAGGATTCACGCGGTAGGGAATACCGGCATCGACCAAGCCCTGCCGCACGGCGTCGAAATGCACCCTTGCCTCCTGCTCCAGTTCATCCAGGAGGCGGGGTGCGGCCTCCAGCATGGCCTGCATGGCCGGGTTCTTGCTGTCCAGGATGCGCAGCGGATTGCCGTGCAGGCGGCGACGGGCGTCCTCATCCAGATCGTGCACATGGGCCTGGAAGTAGGCGACGAGCTTTCCCCGGTGCCGGGCCCGGGACTCGGCCCCACCCAGGGAATTGATCTCCAGGTGAATGGCCTCCGCCAGACCCAACTGGCGCCACAGGCGCGCCGTCATGAGCAGGTGTTCGATGTCCAGGTCCGGACCGGCAAAGCCCAGCGCCTCCACGCCAATCTGGTGAAATTGACGATAGCGCCCCTTCTGTGGACGCTCGTGGCGGAACATGGGACCCCGATACCACAGGCGCTTGCCACCGTCGAAGAGCAGGTTGTGCTCGATGGCGGCGCGCACGGTGGAAGCCGTGCCTTCCGGACGCAGGGTGAGGGATTCGCCGTTCAGCTCATCCACGAAGGTGTACATCTCCTTCTCGACGATGTCGGTGACCTCGCCGATGGCACGCCGGAACAGGCCGGTGTGCTCCAGGATGGGGGTACGGATCTCACGATAGCCGTACAGATCCAGCCATGCCTCGACCATGGTTTCGAAGTGCCGCCAGAGAGGGGAATCGGCGGGCAGGATGTCGTTCATGCCGCGCACGGCGCGCAGGCCATTGCTCATAACTGGGTGCCGGAAAGCGGGAAAGGGCGCAGGCGCATCAGGCAGCATCCCTGCCGTACGTTCGTCGCACGTAGTCCTCGACGATGACCTGGAAATCCTCAGCGATCCGGCCTCCCTTCAAGGTCACGGTCTTTTCGCCGTCCACGTAGACCGGGGCCACCGGGACCTCGTTGGTCCCCGGCAGGGAGATGCCTACGTTGGCGTGCTTGCTCTCGCCCGGGCCGTTCACCACACAGCCCATGACCGCCACGCTCATGTCCTCCACGCCCGGGTAGGTGTCACGCCATACCGGCATCTGCTCGCGCAGCCAGTTCTGGATCTTCAGGGCCAGTTCCTGGAAGACCGTGGAAGTGGTACGCCCACAGCCGGGACAGGCCGTCACCAGGGGGGTGAAGGAGCGGATGCCCAGGGTCTGCAGGATTTCCTGGGCCACCTGGACTTCCAGGGTACGGGGCTCGTCGGGTTTGGGCGTCAGGGAGACACGAATGGTGTCGCCGATGCCTTCCCGCAGCAGCACGGCCAAAGCCGCGGTCGAGGCGACGATGCCCTTGCTGCCCATGCCCGCCTCGGTCAGACCCAGGTGCAGGGCGTAATTACAGCGGCTGGCCAGGTCCTGATACACGTCGATGAGATCCTGCACACCGGAGAGTTTGCAGGACAGGATGATGCGGTCGGCCCCCAGACCCAGTTCCTCCGCCCGCCTGGCGGAATCCAGGGCGGAAGCGATGAGAGCGCGGCGCATCACTTCTTCCGGTGACGCGGGCACGGGACGCTGGGCATTCTCATCCATCATGCGGGCCAGCAGTTCCTGGTCCAGGCTACCCCAGTTCACTCCGATGCGCACGGTCTTGCCATGGCGGGCCGCTGTTTCGATCAGGGTGGCGAACTGCTCGTCCTTTTTCGCGCCCCGCCCCACATTGCCCGGGTTGATACGCAGCTTGGCCAGGGCCTGGGCGCACTCCGGCACGGCGGTCACCAGGCGATGACCGTTGAAGTGGAAATCCCCCACCAGGGGCACACTGCAACCCAACGCATCCAGTTTCTCGCGGATGCGGGGGACGGCACGGGCCGCGTCTTCGGTATTCACCGTGATGCGCACCAGTTCGGAACCGGCCTGCCACAGGTCGTAGGTTTGGCGTACGGTGGCCACGACATCCGCCGTGTCGGTATTGGTCATGGACTGCACCACCACAGGGGCACCGCCCCCCACGGGCACATGTCCCACCATGACCCGCCGCGTGGGATGCCGCGTGATCCTCTTGCGCATGGTCATTCCAGGGTCAACCGCGCCACCCTCTGGCCTATGAACGGGGTCAGATCAATGTTCTGGCCGTCATAAGTCAGGCGTACCTGGGCAGCCTCGCCCACCACCAGCTGGAAGGGCGCGACACCGGCGATCGTATCGCCGCCGCCCGCGCGTATGAGTCTGGAATAGCGCCTGCCCTGGCCGTCCACCACCTGTACCCAGGCATCCGCATGGGCCTGGAAACGCAGGACATGACCCAGGACCGGAGCAGGGCTCGCCCGGGGCTCGGCTCGGACGGGCTCATCCCTTTCGCCGATGGGCGCGGCGGCCACCTCGGCCGGGACGGGGGCGTCCGCCGGCGTCGGGTTTCGGCGCACGGTCGTCACGACCGGGGGTTCCGTCCCGGGATCCGCCTCATCCCGGACAGCCGCGGGTGGCGCGTCCGCGACCGGAGGAGCCACGGCAGCAGCGGCGGGCGGTTCCATATCACGGGCCTGCTGCATCGACGCATCGTGCACGGGGACATCGACCACCAGGGTGTCCTCGCCCTGTCGCAGCCACTGATAGAGCAGGGCCACAAAGAGAATGAACAGGACCAGGATCGCGAGCGGTACCAGGAGCCAGCGCTGCAAGCCGCTCTTGTTGAGGCTGAGTCCTTCACTGGGTGCGGTGATGGTTTCGGAAACCGTCGCCTGGATCTCCAGGGGGAGCATGAAATCGTCCGGATTCAACCCCACCAGGCGAGCGTAGTTGCGCACGAAGCCACGCAGAAAGACATCCGCCGGCAGGCGGGAGGCATCCTCGTCCTCCATGGCCTGCACCTGGCGTACGGTGAGCTTGAGCTTGGCTGCCACATCGGCCGTGGACAGATTCTTTTCCGTCCGGGCCTGAGCCAGCAGCTGGCCGTAACCAGGACGCAGGCCCTCGTTCACAGGAGCTCTCCCGTCTGGTCATACTGGCCCATCATCAGCCACTGGGTCTGAAGCGCTTCGGGATAGCGTCGCTTCAACTGCGTGGCGAAGCTGTTTTCCGCGGCGTGGTCCCCCAGGCTGCGTTCCACCCGCACACCCAGCCACAGGGCCTGTGCATTCAGCTCGGTCAGATTGGCCAGTTGCTTGAGCTTGCCGCGGGCGGCCAGCAAGCGCCCGGTGCGGTATTCCACCTCCGCCATGCCCAGCAGGGCCAACGGCTGATCGGGGGCCCGGCGCAGGGCACGTGCAAAGTACCTTTCCGCCTGGGTGACATCCGCCTTGCCAAGGCTGCAGACTCCCGCGTTGGCCAGGGCCGTCTCCGGCGTGGCGTACAGTGGGTTGGCCAGCGCGGCCTCGAAACGGGACAGGGCCTCTTCCGTGCGTCCGCGATGGCAAAGGAACAGGGCGTAGTTGTTGAGGGCCTCGGAATACTGCGGCTGCAGGGCAATGGCCCGCCGATAGGCATCTTCCGCCTCCTTGTCCTCGCCGAGTTCGCCACGCACCAAGCCGAGGATGTTGTAGGCCGGGGCATAGGAGGCTTCCGCCGCGAGGGCCTCCTTCAGCTCACTGAGCGCCACACCATACTGCCCCCGGGCAAAATAACCGGCCCCGAGCTCGGTATGGATGCGGGCCCGGTTTTGCTCGCTGCCACGCGTGGCATCCGTCGCCCCGCTCAAGCCGGGAGACGGCGTGGCGCCGCAGGCGGCCAGCAGCCAGGTCACGGAAAGAAACATCAGCATCCGTTTCATGCCGGCAACTCCTTCAGCAAGTGGATGCGCTGCGACACACGTCTGGACCTGTCGTGAACCTGGCCAGCCAGCTGACCGCAGGCCGCATCGATGTCATCGCCCCGGGTCCTGCGCGTGGTGGAAATCCTGCCTTCGGCCATGAGACGCTGGGCAAAGCGGCGCACCGTCTCCGCGGAAGAGCGCTTGAAGCCGGAGTCCGGGAAGGGGTTGAAGGGGATCAGGTTGAACTTGCAAGGCACGTCCCGGGTGAGTCGCAAGAGTTGCTCCGCGTGTTCCGGCTGGTCGTTTATTCCGGCCAGCATCACATACTCGAAGGTGATGAAGTCCCGCGGGGCGTGTTCCAGGTAACGCAGGCAGGCCGCCATCAGCGCCTCGAGCGGATACTTCCTGTTGATGGGCACCAGCCGCTCGCGCAGCGCGTCATTGGGGGCATGCAGGGACACTGCCAGGGCCACGGGCTGAACCTCCCGCAGCCGGTCCATGGCCGGCACGATGCCCGCGGTGGACACCGTCACCCGCCGGCGCGACAGGCCATATGCGTGGTCGTCCAGCATGAGGGATAGGGCCGTCATGGTGTTGTCGAAGTTGAGCAGGGGCTCGCCCATGCCCATGAGCACCACGTTGGAAATGAGCCGCTCACCCTTCGGATCCCGGCCCATGGCCCGGTTGGCCCACCAAAGCTGGCCGATGATTTCCGCCACGCTCAGGTTGCGGTTGAAACCCTGGCGGCCGGTGGAGCAGAACGCACACTCCAGGGCGCAGCCCACTTGGGTGGACACGCACAGGGTGCCGCGTCCGTTCTCGGGAATGAAGACGGTCTCGACCCGGTTGTCCGGTCCCACCTCCAGCAGCCACTTGCGGGTGCCGTCGGCGGACAGTTGCTCGTGCACCAGGCGCGGGGGACGAATCTCCGCCACTTCCGGCAACCTGGCGCGCAGTGACTTGGCCAGGTCGGTCATCTGTCCGAAGTCGTCCACCCCGTACTGATGCAGCCAGCGCAGGACCTGGCGGGCACGGAAGGGCTTCTCGCCGATCTCGGAGAAGAAGCCGGCGAGGCCGGACAGGTCGAAATCCAGCAGGTTGACGCGGCTCAAGAGCGCCTCAGCGAGAGAAGATCTCGCAGCCGGGGAAGAAGTAGGCAATCTCCACGGCGGCGGTCTCGGGGGCATCAGAGCCGTGCACGGCATTGGCATCGATGCTCTGGGCGAAGTCGGCGCGTATGGTGCCCGCATCGGCCTTCTTGGGATCGGTGGCGCCCATCAGCTCACGGTTCCTGGCGATGGCGTTCTCGCCCTCCAGCACCTGGATCATCACGGGCCCGGAGGTCATGAAGTCCACCAGATCGCGGAAGAACGGGCGCTCCCTGTGCACGGCATAGAAACCCTCGGCCTCGGTGCGGGACAGCCAGGCCATCCTGGCGGCAACGATCTTCAGCCCATTGGTCTCGAAACGGGAATAGATCCTGCCAATGACGTCCTTGGCCACGGCGTCGGGTTTGATGATGGAAAGCGTGCGTTGCATAGCCACGATGGATCACTCCGGAAGGGTATGAAATGGAAGATGTTGAATTGACGCGAAAAAGCGCGCGCAAGGTAGCATGAAACGCCCCTAAAATAAAGGCGATCCGCCCTTTATGGCGGCCTTGGCGAGGAGATGGAAATGGCGGTAGAGGCAGGCCAGCCCAGGCCCGACGATGCAGGCAAGAAGGCCCTCGTGCGCCTGGTCGTGGCCGGTCTGGTCATCAGCATGGCCCTGATCGGACTCTGGTGGCTGGATCGAGACGGGAAGGCCCCGACGCGAATATCGACCAGCACCGCACCGCAACCCGTCCCGATCCTGCCCGCGCCTGCACCGGATCTCCCGCCCCCAGTGGCCGATACGGACCTGCCGCGGGAAGGCGACACGCCCGCGGCCGATGCGGGACAGGACACTCCCATGCCGGAGGTCGCGGCGGAGCGTCCTGCCCCGCCAGAGCCTCCACCTCCGCCCCGGGTACACAACACCCCCGGACCCGTTGCCCGAGCCGCCCAGCCTATGGTGGGCATGCGCCAGACCCCTGCCCCACCCACCATACCGGCCGCGGCGCAACCCGCTGCGTCCGCGGCACACCCGCCGACCACGGGCGGGTTCCTGCTACAGATCGGGGTATTCGGCAATCCAGCGCGGGCCGTAGAATTGGTGCAGAGGCTGCAACGTCAGGGCATTCGGGCGCGCACGGAGACGCGTGTCCAGGTGGGTCCCTTCCCGACCCGGGAAGAAGCGGAAAAGGCCCGGATCGAGATGCGCCGTCTGGGGCTGGACGGCATGATCACCACGCCGGCGACCACGCAATAGCCCAGCCGTCCTCACCCCGGAACTCAAACGCGGCCCCCAACCCGGCGACCCAGGCTACCTGGCCATTTATCTCCAGCACTGGCAGCCAGGCCCGCTGCCAGGGAGGAATGCCCGCCTCCCTCAGCAGGTCTTTCAGGCTGCGCCGGGCCTGGCGTGCATCCCGGCGCATGCGGTCACCCGGCTGACGGTGCCGCAGGCGAGCATGAGACGGCAGCCTCACCTCGCCTGCCCCATGCGTGAACTCCAGCGTCCCCGCAGCCCCCAGATCCATGCGGGGCTCACCCCGCCAGACCCGGTCCAGCGGGGGTACCGGCGCAAAAACCGCGCGCGGGACCACCAGTACCTGCTGCCGAAAGCACACCACGCTGCGATCACCGAAATCGAGGCGCAAACCGGCCGTATCCGTCGCATCGCGCAGCTGGCGTGCCGCCTCCAGCAAACCCGCGCGGCTCACCTGACCACCCGCGCGTTCGACGATGGAACGCAGCAGGTTGCGTGCCCGGGGTTCGGACAGGGCGCGCACCCGGGACAAGGCCAGTCTCGCCTGCCCCGGAGGGTTGTCCGCGTCCAGTTCCGCCAAATCGTCCAGCAGGCCCACCCATTCGGCGAAATGGCTGGCAGAGCGGGCCAGGGCCGTGGACAGGCCTGGCATGGCCGCTTCCAGCCCGGGCAGGAGCGCATGGCGCACGTGGTTACGCGCCAGGGTGGGATCCTGGTTGCTTTCGTCTTCCACCCAGACCAGGCCATGCCGCAAGGCGTAGGCCTCCAGCCCATGCCGGGCAAGGGCCAGGAAGGGGCGCAAAAGCCAGGTGCCAGGCCTGAGCAGCCGTGCCTCCGGCATGGCGGCCAGACCCCGCACACTGGCGCCACGCAGCATCTGCAGCAGGACGGTTTCCGCCTGGTCGTCGCGATGCTGGGCCAGCAGCAGGGCATCGGTCCGCAGCACCCTGAATACCTCATAGCGGGCCTGACGGGCGGCCGCCTCCAGGCCCTTGCCGGCAGGTCGCACCTGTACGCGGGCCATGGACAAGGCGACGCCCAGAGACGCGCAAAAGTCCTGGCAATGCGCGGCCCAGACATCAGCGAGAGGGGAAAGACCGTGGTGTACGTGTACGGCGGCCAGCATGCGCCGTTCCAGCCCCGGCACCCGAGTCAGTGCATGCAGCAAGACCGTGGAATCCAGTCCGCCCGAGTAACCGACGGCTATGCGCCCACCGCCAGGCAGATGCCTGGCCAGGCAGGCGGCTACGGCATGTACGGGATCCGCGGCGAGATCAGCCGCCGCGGCCTTCCTTGAACTTGCCATAGCCCATGAGGCGGGCGTATCGATCGTTGAGCAAGGCGTTGAGGGGGCGCTCGCGCACCTCGCTCAGCGTGGCGGACAGGGCGATGCGCAGATTTTCCATCATGCGTTCCGGATCCCGGTGAGCTCCTCCCAGGGGTTCGTTCACCACCTGGTCCACGAGGCCCAGCGCCTTCAGGCGGGAGGCCGTGATACCCAGGGTCTCGGCGGCGAGCGGGGCCTGCTCGGCGCTTTTCCACAGGATGGAGGCGCAGCCTTCCGGAGAGATGACGGAATAGGTGGCGTACTGCAGCATCAGGAGCCGGTCTCCCACGCCAATGGCCAATGCCCCGCCGGACCCTCCCTCGCCGATCACCGTGCAGATCACCGGGACCTTCAGCTGGGCCATGGCATAGAGGTTGCGGGCGATGGCCTCGGATTGCCCACGCTCCTCGGCATCGATGCCCGGGTAGGCACCTGGGGTATCGATGAAGGTCAGCACGGGCATGCGGAACTTCTCCGCCATGTGCATGAGGCGCAGGGCCTTGCGATAGCCTTCCGGTCTGGGCATGCCGAAATTACGGTATTGGCGTTCCTTAACGTCGCGGCCTTTCTGATGGCCGATGACCATGACGGGATCACCCGCGAAACGTGCCACGCCACCGACGATGGCGGGGTCATCCGCGTAGGCGCGGTCTCCGTGCAGTTCCTCGAACTCGCTGAACAGGGCCTGGATATAGTCCAGGGTGTAGGGGCGCTGCGCATGGCGGGCCACCTGGGAGATCTGCCAGGCATTCAGCTTGGCGTAAATCTGTCTGGTGAGGCTCGCGCCCTTCTTGCGCAAGCGCTCGACCTCCTCGGAGATGTCCAGGCCCGCATCACCGCGTACCTCGGACAGTTCCTCGATCTTGGCCTCGAGCTCGGCGATGGGTTGCTCGAAATCGAGAAAGGTCACCTTCATGGGAAAACGGCCTTCATGCTATGCGGCGATCTTCAGGAGGGTCTCAGTGCTGGTGGCCATGTGGCCCATGCACGTGGCCATGGGCCACTTCTTCGCTGCTGGCGGCGCGCACGTCCTGCACGTGACAGTGCAGACGCAGGGATTGCCCCGCCAGGGGATGGTTGCCATCCACCACCACCTTGCCATCGGCGATGTCGGTCACGGTGTAGATCAGGCGGAATTGTTCGTCTTCGCTGCTGCCCTCCAGCTGCATGCCCACCGACACGTCCTCGGGAAACATGTGCGCGGGTTCCACACGCACCAGATCCGCGTCGTATTCACCGAAGGCATCGCCGGGCTCCAGCACCAGGTCCAGGACCATGCCGGTGGCCTGGCCCTGCAGCGCGGCCTCCACCTTCGGAAATATGCCGTCATAGCCACCGTGCAGGTAGATAGCGGGGTTTTCCGGGCTGGCCTCCTCCAGCAGTTCGCCCGACAGGGTGGTGAGGGTATAGGTCAGGGTGACCACGGTGTCCTTGTCGATCAGCACTTCACAGCTCCTGCACCAGTTTGAGGATTTCCGCCGCGTGCCCCTTGGCGGTCACGCCATAGAGCGCGTGACGAACGATGCCCTTGCGGTCGATGACAAAGGTGGATCGAGTCACGCCTTCCCGCATCACCCCATCCACTTCGCGCCGGTTCAGCACACCGTAGGCCCGGCAGGCAATTGCATCACGGTCCGCCAGGAGACGCACGCTGATGCCATGTTTGTCGCGAAAGGCGCCATGACGGATGCAGTCGTCCCGGGAAACACCCAGGACAGAAGCCCCCAGACGGGTGAATTCCGTTTCCAGATCGCTGAACTCGATGGCCTCGGCCGTGCAGCCCGGCGTGTCGTCCCGGACGTAAAAGTACAGCACCACGGCCCCCGCCCGGGCGCCCTTGAACAAGTCGCTCAAGCGCAGAATGGACATGTCTGCATCCGGCAATTCAAAGTCCGGTGCGGGGTCTCCCGCCTTGACGGCACCTGCGTTTTCCATCCTGGCTCCTCAGCAATTCGGCCGCCGGAATTATAGGGGCAAAGCATCTCCCGGCATGGGTGACATTGGCATCGGAAAGCCCCGGATGCGCCGCGTGGCGGATCAGCAAAATCCGCCGCAAATCGTGCTGGCACTACAAAAAAAATTTGCTAGAATTTTTGCGTCAGTGATACGTGACCAGCGTATTTCTTGATAACCCAGCCGTTCAACACCTTCGTAAGGAAAAACCAAATGAAATATTCCGTTCTGCTCGCTGCCCTGCTGGCCGTGTCCCTGTCTGCCTGCGGCAAGAAAGAAGAAGCCCCGGCCACCGAACCTGCTCCTGCCATGGAAGCCCCCGCTCCCACCATGCCAGAAGCCGCTCCTGCCGATGCCGCTGCCCCGGCCCCGGCCGATGCCGCCGCCCCGGCCGAAGGCGCCGCGCCCGCCGGCACGGAAGCGGCCCCTGCCGCGCCCGCCAACTGACACTGGCGCGTCGTTCTCCAAAAAGTCGGCCGGCCGTGTCAGAACGGTCGGCCGACGACCCCTCCAACGCCCCGCTTTGCGGGGCGTTGTCTTTCGGGCGCAAGGCCACAGAAGGCCGCACCAGCTGCCCGCAAGGCCTTGACGTTCTCGCGGGGAACCCGGCAATCGCCTTGTGATCCGGTACCAGGCGGTCGAGCAGCCGCATCGCCTCGACGTTGCGCCGATACCCGCACTCCAGGCGGCGCGGTGGCGGGCACGGTGGGCGCAGGGATGCAACTTGGGCAGGCCGGCCTTTTTGCCCCTTCCTTGTCAGGGTTTCATCAAGGCAGTCGGATCTTCGATGCTCCGACCAGGCAATTTTGCCCGCTCAAACTACAACACATTGTTTCCATTGATGTCATGAGTCTGGTATGACATCTGCGTTGCGGGGTGCGTCACATAGGAGATCATCATGCACACCACGCACGCACTCATCCTCGCCGGCCTCCTGGGCCTGACGGCCCATGCTACCCAAGCCTCCATCCTTACCGTAGATGGCAATCTGAACGACTGGGGCCTGCACCGAAACGGCCAGGCCAGCGACTGGCTACCCGATCCGGCCCTGGGACTGGTCCATGGCAAGACCTACATCGTGGAAGACCAGACTGGCGGAAGCAATACCTATCTGAATCCGGGCTATGGCGGTCAGGCCTACGATGCCGAGGCCCTGTATGTCTACCTGAACAGCACCCATCTCTACATCGCCCTGGTAACGGGACTGTCCCCCCAAACCGCGAACAATCCCGCGCAGAACAGCTATGGCCCGGGCGACTTTGCCATCGATTTTCACGACCACGGCACAGCCGGCAGCTTCGAGTTCGGCATCCAGACGACCGGTCCCGATGCCGGCGGTGTCTACAGGAACGTGGCCTGGGATTACGGCATCTGGGATGCGGCCGGCAATCATAATCCCGCGCACGCGGATCCCCTGCATCCCACCTCCATTCTGAGCGGCGAACGGGTGGCCCAGGGCAGCCTGGTCTATACCGACATCCCCTTCACCCACATGGGCATTCACCGGAATGACAGGCACTATGTCATCGAGGCCGCCATTCCGCTGTCCGCCTTTGCGGGCTACAGCGGTGGCTTTGACGTGCACTGGACCATGAACTGCGCCAACGACATCCTCTCCGTAGACCCGGACCTGACGGCCATGGTGCCCGAACCAGCCAGCCTGGCCCTGCTGCCCCTGGGGCTGGTGGGCATGGTGGCCCTGCACCGGCGCGGATCGGACCGTCTCAACCGAGATGTGCGTCAATGAACCGGCGCACGAAATGTTCGGGCCTGGCACTGTGGAACCGGTCCTTTTCCTCCCCGTCCTTGAACAGTAGTACGGTGGGAAAGCCACGGGCCCCATAGCGGCCAGCCAGTTTCATGTTGTCACCCTCATCCACCTCCACCTTGGCCAGGCGCACCCGGCCGGCATAGGCGGGAATCACACGTTCCAGCACAGGCGCCAGGAAATGACAGGGGCCGCACCAATCCGCCCACAGGTCCACCAGTACCAGATGGTGTCTGGAGGCCTCGAGCACATCGATATCGAAGTGGTGCAGATCGGTATCGAAGATGAGTCTGTCGCCCACCCCGATGGTGTGCTGGTGATCATGATGTTGCAGGGTCATTCAATGGCTCCGATGGGCTGTACGGGGAAGGACGACAGGCGCCGCAGGGTGTCCTGACGATAGAACTGGCACAGTTGCGCATAAACGGCCGGATAGGTCGCGAATACCAGCTCCGGCCACTCGAAGAAATATTCCGACATCACGGCAAAAAATTCCGCCGGACTCTCGGCGGCGTAGGGGTCGATCTCGGAGTCCTCCATGCCCTGTGGCCGGGCAAGGGATGCACGGAGATCCGCGTAGGCCGTGGCAAAGGCGGTGCTCCACGCCTCCCGCCGCATGTCCGCGTGCAGAGGTGGAAAGCCATTCACGCTGCCACTGTTCATGTCCAGCTTGTGGGCGAACTCGTGGATCACCACGTTGTAGCCCTCCCTGTGACCAGACATGCGTACCGAATCCAGGGACAGCACCAGGGGTCCGCCCTCCCAGGCTTCGCCACTGCGCACATGGCGTACCCGATGCACGATGCCGAATTCATCCGTCTCATCTCCTTCATGCGCGAACTCGCCCGGGTAGAGCACCACCTCGTTCCAGCCCCTGTACCAGCGGGTTCCCAGATGCAGGATGGGCAGCGCGGCCTGAGTGACGATGGCGGCGATGTCCAGGCCACCGGGATCCGCGCCTGCCACGGGCGAGAAGCGCTTGCCCGCCAGCAGCTCTTGCGCCAACAGCAGCAGGTGTCGGCGATCCACGGCGGGAAATCCGGCGAACACAGGCAGGTCCAGGGCAGCCGCCCACTCGTCCGTGGTTGGCGCCGGCACGGGCATGGTCCGGGAAAACAGGGCCCTGAGCAGGGATATCACCCCGCACCGCCTCCAGCCATCGCCGTCATTGCCCACACAGGCATGTGATCGCCACCTCCATCCTCTCGGTGGCGTCATTCTACGTCTACGCCCCACGGCAGACCGATACCCTTGCATGCGCGCGCCGCGGCCCATGCCGGCCGGGGAACGAAGGCGGATGAGCCGGGATTCTCGGCATGCATCGCATCTTTTGCTAGCTTGTAGCTAGCAACTCGACAATCAGGAGGATCAAATGACCGTTGCAGCGCTCGAGCACTGCCTGATCGGTACGTCCGCGGTCTTTAGGACGATGCTGCAGACCCTGGAAAAAATGGCCACCTTCGACGCCCCGGTGCTGATTACCGGTGAAACGGGCTGTGGCAAGGAAGTGGCGGCACGCGCCATCCACTATCTCAGCCCGCGACGGGATCGTCCCTTCGTACCCCTGAACTGCGGTGCGCTGCCCGACCATCTGGTGGAGAACGAGCTCTTCGGTCATCGCCGCGGCGCCTACACCGATGCACGCGAGCATCATCCAGGTGTGATCGCCCAGGCCGAGGGAGGCACCCTGTTCCTGGACGAAATCGATGCCCTGTCCGCCAAGGCCCAGGTGGCCCTGCTGCGCTTCCTCCAGGACGGCAGCTACCGCCCCCTGGGAGCGGCATCCCCAACCCAGGCCAATGTGCGCATCCTGGCCGCGACACATGCCAATCTGGCGTTGGCCTTGGAAAAGGGCAGCTTTCGGGCCGATCTGCACTATCGCCTCAACGTCCTGGAACTGCGGGTGCCGGCCTTGCGGCAACGCCCCGAGGACATTCCCCTGCTGGCCAGCCATGTGATCCGCGAAACCGCCGGGCGTTATGGGCTGCAGGAGAAACCGTTACACCCGCAAAGTCTGGACTGGCTCATGCGGCAGCCCTGGCCCGGCAACATACGAGAGCTGGAAAACTGCGTGCAGCGCGCCTTCCTGCTGTCGGACGGAGCCCTGGTGATGGTTCGGGAAACCCGCTTGGGTGACGATGCACCCCAGCCGCCGCGGGCCTCGCCCGAGCCTTCCACATCCCTGCATTTCAATACGGCGCGGCAACAGGCGCTGCTTGCCTTCGAGCACGCCCACCTGAGCCATCTCATGCAACTCAGCGCCGGCAACGTCACCCAGGCCGCCCGGCTTGCCGGCAAGGAACGCCGTTCTCTGGGCAAGCTGCTCAAGGCACATGGCATCGAGCCGGCTCGCTTCCGTATGGCACAGTGACACCCAGGCCGACGCGAAGGCTGTCGGGAAATCGTGATGGAATGGGTATTTTTCGACCCATCCACTCGCGGCACGTCATGCATCCAGTTGATAGGAAAGAGATTTTTTGCGCGGTGCGCTGGCACGGCGATTGCGTGAGGGCGGACGCCCATTCCCGGAGACGCAATGTCCACGCAAACCTCTCTGCCCCAGATCGCCGCTGGCATCCTGGCCTACCTCCAGCGGCATCCGAATGCCGCCGACACGGCCCGGGGCATTGCCCGCTGGTGGCTACCCGCACCCCTGGGACAGGACGTGGAACTGGTGGCACACGCCCTCGACACCCTGTTGCAGCAGGGGCTGCTGCATCGTCAAGTCAATGCGGATCGACAAACCATCTATTCCGGTCGGGACGCTCGCGGCCAGGGTTGATGGATGCATCCGGGTTCAGCCGCCCGCTTGCAGGGTCACCGGCACCTCCAGCGTCCTGTCCGCCCGGCGCACGGTGAGCGTGACCGTATCCCCCACACGATAATCGTCCAGGCGGCTCAGCATCCCGTTCACGCCCGTAACGGCCTTGCCATCAACGGCGATGATGGTATCTCCGGGCACGATCTCCCCATCACGGGTCAGGTCGGCTCCATGCAGTCCTGCCTTGTCCGCGCCCGACCCGGGCGCGACACGCAGGATCACCACCCCCTCGATGCCGTAATGGCGGGCCAGACGCTGATTGAGGCGTTCATCCACTTCGATGCCCAAAGCGGGGCGGATGATCTTGCCTCGGCGTATCAGTTCGGGCACCACCCGGTTGACGGTGTCCACGGGCACGGCGAAGCCGATGCCGGCACTGGCACCACTGGGGCTGTAGATGGCCGTATTGATCCCGATGAGGCGACCGGCGGAATCCAGCAGGGGGCCGCCGGAATTACCCGGATTGATGGCGGCATCGGTCTGGATCAGATGATCGACGCTGGGGCCGCCCTCGCCACCCAGGGAACGGTCCAGCGCCGAAATGATGCCGTTGGTGAGGGTCCAGTCCAGCCCGAATGGATTGCCGATGGCAAAGACCTTCTGTCCCACCTTCAGATCGCCGCTGGTCCCCAGGGGCACGGGAGGTGGCCGCTGGAAGCCTACGCCAATCTTCAGCACGGCGATGTCGTGCGCCGGAGAAACCCCCACCAGGGAGGCATTGAACGCACGCCCGTCCGCCAGTTTCACGGTGGCCGCGCTGGCGTTTTCGATGACGTGGAAATTTGTGATCACATGGCCCGCATCGTCCCATATGAAACCGGAGCCGGTGCCGCGTGGGACGGAAAACACGTTGCGCGTCCAAACATCCACCACCTCCGCACGGGTGGAAATGAACACCACGGAATCCCTGGCCTTCTCGAACAACTCTATGGTGGCCTGCTCATCCGCCGCCAGATCGCCCCGGGCCGTCACGGTACGCGGCGCGGCCTCTGGCCCGGGTGCCAGCCAGCCCACCAGATCCGGTAACGCGCGCCAGATCAGCAGCAACAGGGCCGCGGCCAGGGTGAGCCAGAACAGGCGAAAGAGGAAACGGTCTTGCCCGGAAGTGGACATGGCTGTGGAACCGGTGGATGAGTGCATGCGCAGGCTAGGGTACCGCCCGCGACCCTCACCGGTCACGCGTGGCCGGCAACGATCCTGGACCGCACCGGGGTCTGCGAGCCCCACGGCGCTGCAACGCTGGGGCTCGCGCCCTCATGGCTCACGCGCCAGTCCGTGCAGGTGCGCGCGCAGACGATCCATCTCTTCCAGCATGTCTGCAACCAAGGCTGCCAGTTCGGGAACGGCGTCAAAATCCCGTTCGAGCTGGCGCATCCGTCGCGCCCGCAGCAGGGCGGGCCCGGAAAAGCGCCATACACCGGCCACGCTCTCGGCATGTGGAAAGAGTCCTTCGTCCAAGTGGCGCATCAGCCAGGTCGGCTCAACTGCGCAGGCGGCGGCCACCTGTTCCAGGGTGAGCCAGCTCTCCTCCATGAAGCTGCCACTCAACAGATCATCCTCCTGCATGCTCACTTCCTCCCACGTGGATCAAAGCCCAGATCGCGCGCCATGGCCTCGTAGAGTTCACGGGCCCGGGGCGTATCGGCGGGTGGCAGGGCCACCTGGAGTTCCAGCAACAGATCCCCGGGCGGGTCACCGGGGATACCCTGGCCGCGCACACGCAACTGGCGCCCGCCCTGACTGCCTTCCGGAATGCGCACCTTGACCGTGCCACGCGGCAGATCCACACCCACCACGGCGCCCAGGGCGGCCTCCCAGGGCGCCACGGGCAGACTCAGGCGCAGGTCGCGCCCTTCCACCCGAAAGCGCCCGTGGGGATTGAACTGGACTTCCAGCAACAGGTCGCCCGCCGCGCCAGCCCCCAGGCCCGGCGCCCCCTGGCCTGCCAGACGGATCACCTGGCCGGCGCGCACACCCTTGGGGATCCTCACATTGAGAGTGCGGCTGCTCAACACGACCCTGCCCTGCGCATCCGTCTTGGGGGTGCGCAGGCTGATCTGGCGGGTGGCGCCGCTGAAGGCATCCTCCACATCCAGCATCACCTTGGCGTAATGGTCCTGTCCCTGTGCATGGAAGCCGGTATGCTGACCGTGCAGGCCGCTTCTGCCCATGTGCCCGAACAACTCGGCAAAGAAGTCGGAGAAGTCCGCGCTCTCGCGTGACGAAGTGCCCTGCCCGGAAAACTCGAAGCCGGCATCCCAGCCCGGCGGCGGACGAAACTCCTGGCCCGTGTGATAACCCTGGCCCAACTGGTCGTAGGCCGCCCGCCTCTCCGGATCGGACAGCACCGCATAGGCCTCGTTCACATCCTTCATGCGCGCTTCGGCATCCTTCTCCTTTGACACGTCCGGGTGGTATTTGCGTGCCAGCTTGCGAAAGGATTTCTTGATGTCCTCGGCCTTGGCATCCCTGGACACCCCCAGGATCTCGTAATAGTCCCTGTATTGCATGTTGCTCCTCTGCTCCCGTTTCCGGGCAGTGCCTGGTCGGCAATCCCCGCATAGATGGTGATTTCCCGCCAAAGGTCAAGCCATTGAAGTCATGAGACTCATACCTACATTGCATGGCAAGGGCGCCGGGTGGCGCCCGTGAACCTGGAGGAATAGGACCATGTTGTATCGCACTCTGTTTCCCCGCGACCTGTTCGCGGAACTCGACCGCCTGCAAAGGGAGATGCAGCAGGCCTCCGAATGGTCGCCCAGCATCCGTGGCCTGACCCGGGGCTACCCCGCCATGAATGTGGGTGGTAACGCCAAGAGCGTCGAAATCTATGCCTTTGTCCCGGGCATCGATGCCGCCAGCCTGGACGTACAGATCGAAAAGGGCGTGCTCACCATTACGGGTGAGCGCAAGAGCGCCGAGATCCCGGAGAAGGCCGCCGTGCACATCGATGAACGCTTCGCCGGGCGTTTCCGCCGTGTGGTCACCTTGCCCGACGACGTGGACGCCAATGCCGTGGAAGCCCGCTATCGGGATGGCGTCCTGCACATCAGCGTGGCCCGCAAGGAGGCCGCCCAGCCCCGCCGCATCACCATTCAGTAAGGAGGAACCCATGGCCGAAAGCAAACCCCATCCAGAAACCGCCCTCCTTCCCCCCGTGGACGTGGTGGAAGATGCCAGCGGCATCACCCTGTATGCCGACCTGCCAGGCGTGCCCAAGGACAGCCTGCAACTGCGCATCGAGGCGGAAACCCTCACCATCGAAGGCGAGATCGACCTGGACATACCCGAGGGTATGGAGGCCAGCCATGCCGAAGTCAGCCTGCCCCGCTATCGCCGGGTATTCACCCTCTCCAAGGAACTGGACAGCACCAGAGTGGAGGCCGCGTTCAACCACGGAGTCCTGACGCTGCGCATTCCCAAAGCGGAGCATGCCCAACCCCGCAAGGTGGATGTAAAGATCCTCTGAGCCCTCCCATGCCGGGTCGCAATCGACCCGGCGCGGGGTGTGCCGCGGGTCCGGCATGCCCCGCCCGTGCCCGTAGCCTTCCGTACAAACCCCACCAGGCCGTGCCGGGCCATGGTGCGCGTGCATGGCACGGCCCTTGCGCATGCAATGCTCGACGACAGACCGTGTTTTCGAGGAGGACATGCCATGACCCGCCAGCCCCGCCGCGCATCCCCCAGCCCACGAACCCAGATTTCCACGCAACGCAGGAAGGCCTGGGCCACACTCAAGGCCAGCCTCAACACCCTACCGGACAGCATCGATATCCGTGACTGGGTATACCAGCCCAGCCTGATGCCCGTGCCGCCGAGTCTGGTGAACTGCCACCGCGTACCCGAGATCCTCGACCAGGGCAACGAAGGGGCCTGCACCGGCTTTGCCCTGGCGGCTGTCGCCAATTTCCTGCTGCACAGCCAAGGCCAGAAGCGGCGCGTCAGCCCACGCATGCTCTACGAACTGGCGCGGCGCTACGATGAATGGCCAGGGGAATGGTACGAAGGCTCGTCCGCCCGGGGGGCCATGAAAGGCTGGCTGCGCCACGGCGTGGCGAATCGCAGTCTGTGGCGGGACGACCAGCACGGCGCCAACCATATGACCCAGGATGTGGTGCGTGACGCCATGCAATGTCCCGGTGGCGCCTACTACCGGGTGAACCACCGCCAGGTGCGCGACATGCATGCGGCCCTGACCGAGGTGGGCATCCTCTACGCCACGCTCATGGTGCACGATGGCTGGATGGAGCCCGGTCCGCGCACCATATCCGTGCCCTATGTGCGCAATGGCCGCCAGGCCAGACTCAAGCTGCCCATCATCACACGCCAGGGACAGGCCGACAGCGGTCACGCGGTGGCCATCGTGGGTTATGGCGAGCACGGTTTCATCATCCAGAACTCCTGGGGTGTCGGTTGGGGCGCGAATGGCTTCGCCCTGTTGCCCTATGAAGACTACATGCTGCATGCCACCGATGTGTGGGTGGCCCAGCTGGGCGTGCCAGTGAGCGTGGACGTGTGGGCGCAGGAAGAGAAGCGGGATGCCAGTGTCTCCGAGGGTGCCGCGCGGGCCCTGCCGGCCCTGACCCTGGACAGCCTGCGGCCCTATGTCATCGATGTGGGCAACAATGGGGAGTTGTCGCGCAACGGGGATTACTGGACCACGCCCGAGGACCTCCGGCGCCTGGTCACGCAGGACATCCCGCAGACCACCCAGGACTGGAAGAAGCGCCGCGTCATGCTCTACCTGCACGGTGGCCTCAACAGCGAGAAGGATGCCGCCAAACGCATCGCTGCCATGCGTGGCCCCTGCCTGGCCAACGAGATCTACCCCCTGCACGTGATGTGGGAGACAGGCTTCATGGAATCCCTCGCCAGCTATTTCGGCGACTGGTCCAGCCACGCGGACAAGCTCTCCGGACGCAGCCTGCTGGACAGCGTGGGCGAGGGCCGGGACTGGATGATCGAGCGCAGCCTGGCCTTCCCCCTGCGCAAGCTGTGGGGCGAAATGAAGGAAAACGCGCGTCTGGCCTCGGACCATTCCCAGGGCCAGGGTGCCATGCAGCTGCTCGCCCAGGACATCCGCGCCGCCGGCAAGGAAAAAGGCAAGGATTGGGAGCTGCATGTGGTGGCCCATTCCGCCGGCAGCATCTTCTTCGCCTACATGCTGCGCCACGTCCTGGACCTGCAACTGCCCTTGCGCAGCGTGCAGTTTCTGGCCCCGGCGGTGACTGTGGAGGTATTCCGGGAAAAGGTCTTCCAGCACGCGCAAGCAGGTGCGTGCCCCATGCCCATCCTCTATCTGCTTTCCGGCGAAGCCGAACTGGCGGACACGGTGGGTGGGCAGCTGGTGTATGGCAAGTCCCTGCTCTATCTGGTTTCCAACGCCTGTGAAGAGAAACGTGGCACACCCATCCTCGGCATGCTGCGCTTCCTGGAGGAAAACAAGGGCATGTACGCCGCCTACCAGGCGGCCGATGCTCGGGGCCTGCCGCAGCTGATCATCACAGGCGCGCAGCAGGAAGAACCGGAGCATGCCAGGACCTCCAGCCGGAGCTCCAGCCATGGCGGCTTCGACAACGACGTGGCCACCATGAATTCCGTGCTCTACCGCATTCTCGGGAATGCCCCGCTGCGCCCCTTCAATGCCCGGGATCTGGCCTACGGATAGAGAAGATTCCGCGGACGGCCTGCCTGTCCGGAAGCGGATGCCGCATGGATTTTCAGCACATCCAAGCACAAGAGCCCCCGTTCCAAGGAGATCGCGGGGACCCGTGCCGCCAGGCGGGCAACGCCGTGGGCCTGGCGTTTTCAGGGGGCGGCATCCGCAGCGCCACCTTCAATCTGGGCATCCTGCAAGGCATGGCCCGGCGTGGTCTGCTCAAGCATGTGGATTACCTGTCCACCGTCTCCGGAGGCGGCTACATCGGTGCCTGGTACATGGCCTTCCTCAAGCGTCAGGCGCAGAACCAGCCCATCCAGGCTGAAGACATGCTCGACCCGGAGGGCCCACGTCGCCCCGGCGAGCCGGTGGAACACCCCTCCATTACCTGGCTGCGCCGCTTCAGCAACTACCTCACGCCCCGCACCGGCCTGTCCGGAGACAGTCTGACCCTGGTTTCCACCTACCTGCGCAATCTGTTGCTCAACCTCATCGTCATCCTCAGTTTCCTGGGTGTCCTGCTGCTCGTGCCCCGGGCCCTGGCCTGGAGCGTGCCCTATCTCTGGTATCTGGAGATCCTGCCCTTCCTGGCCACGCTGCCCCTGGTGTTCGCCGTGCTTTCCCTGCCCGTTCTGCTGCTCAACATGCACCAGGGCACACGTGCCGCGGAGCCCTGGTGGAAAAGCCAAGCCGGGGTATTGCTGCTGGTGGTGCTGCCCGCCATGCTCGCCGCCTTCTTTCTGAGCCTGAGCCTGGCCTCACCGGCCTTTGGTCCCTGGACCGCGCATGCAGCCCGCATCCTGACGCGGCACATGCCTTTCCTGGGCAGCCGGATGCTGGACGACTCCCTGTTGATCACCCAGTTCATCGCCACGCTCATCTATCTCGTGCCATGGATCCTGGCTGCGGTATGGATCTGGTTCCGGCGGCGGGACATCCCGCGTGCGGCCGCTCCGGCGCTCGTCCTTTCGGCACTGGGCACCAGCATCGCCGCCGGTCTGATGTTCTTCGGCCTGGCCCACCTGGCGGCCCTCACCTTTCCGACCCCCTTCGAACTGGTCATTTTCGGTCCACCCCTGGTGCTGACGGCGTTCATGTTGCCGGTGGCCCTGCACATCGGCCTGGCCCGGCGCCGATTTTCCGACATGCAACGCGAATGGTGGGCACGCCTGGGAGGTTGGCTGCTGACCCTCATGCTGGCCTGGCTGCTGCTGTTCGGCCTGGCCTTCTTCGGCGCCCCCCTCCTGGGACTGCTGAATGACTGGGTGGCCACCAGCGGCGGATTGGCCTGGGCGGCCACCACCCTTTGGGGTGTCCTGGCCGGCAAGTCGGCAAACCGCAATACACCCGGAAAGGGCCTGCGCGAAACACTGCTGGGCCTGGCACCCTGGGTGTTCCTGCTGGGTCTGCTGCTGCTCCTGAGCCTGGCCATGCAAAAGGGCCTGGAAGCCCCCTGGGAGGACGCGCCCGGGCGAGGAACCAGCACGGTCGCGCACACCATGCCGGGTAAGGGCCTGGAAGCGTGGCGCGCGGCCATCGCGCCCCAGCATGGCGCGGTCTCCTTGGAGTCGGTAGCCGGCGCCGGAAGCGTGCTGCTTACCCTGTTCGCGCTGTTCGGCTGGCGCATCGACATCAATCTGTTCTCCCTGCACAACTTCTACCGCAACCGGCTCACGCGCTGCTACCTGGGTGCCTCCCGCCATTGTGGCGAGCTGGACCGCGGCTGGCCCGGCTGTCGCAAGCCCGATGCCTTCACCGGCTTCGATCCGGACGACGATCTGGCGGTCTCGGAACTGGGGCCACGGCCCTATCCCCTGTTCAACACCGCCTTGAACCTGGTGGGCGGTGAGGAACTGGCCTGGCAACAGCGCAAGGCGGCATCCTTCTGCATCACCCCACGCAGCAGTGGCTATCAGTTCCCACCGGGGATGGCCGATGCGCAGATCCAGCCCACCTACGGCCCCAGCGACATCTTTATGTCCGGGGAATCACGCAGCGGCGGGATACGCGTGGGCACCGCCATGGCCATCTCGGGCGCGGCGGTGAATCCCAGCATGGGCTTCCATTCCTCCCGGGAAGTGTCCTTCCTGCTCACCGTGTTCAACGTGCGCCTGGGTCGCTGGGTGGGGAATCCAGCACACGCCGCCACCTGGCGCAAAACCAGTCCGGGCTTTGGTGTGCGCTACCTGTTTCTCGAGCTGTTCGGCATGACCTCGGCAAGGCGTCCCTGGCTGAACCTGTCGGATGGGGGCCACTTCGAGAACCTGGGACTGTACGAACTGGTACGCCGGCGCCTGCCTTACATCATCGTCAGCGATGCCGCCGAGGATGCGGACTATCACTTCGATGACCTGGCCAATGCCATCCGCAAGGTGCGCGCGGATTTCGGCATCGATATCGAAATCGATGTCTCCGGCATGCGTCCCAGCGAGCCAGGCGGACGACAGCGGACCTGCGCCACGGTGGGCAGCATCCGCTACGATCGGCTCGACCACGGCCTGCGTCCCGGTGTGCTCGTCTACATACGTCCCGGCCTGACCGGCGACGAACCCGTCGATGTGCTCGGCTACGCCAGCTTGCACCCGTCCTTCCCCTTCCAGAGCACCACGGACCAGTTCTTCGACGAGTCCCAGTTCGAAAGCTACCGCCAGCTTGGGCTGCATATCGCCAAAAAGGTATTTGCGGAAGCGGCGCAGCGCCAGCCCACGCGCAGGGGATTTTTCAATGTCGAGGCCTTCTTCACCGTACTCAAGGAAAGCTGGCGCGGCCGGCTGGCGGTCGACCCGGACAGCGCGCAAAGGCTGCACATACGCCTGGACGACCTGTTCGAGCGCCTGCGCAAGGACCCGGATCTGGCCTTCCTGTCCGCGGAGATATTCCCAGAATGGCCGAATCTCATGGGCCGGCCACCCACGCCCCCGCAGCTCCCGCCCTTCGAAGCGCAGCGCCGCGCCGGCTTCTATGTATGCCGTGAGATCGCCCAGTTCATGGAGCGCGCCTACCTGGATCTGAACCTGGAAGAGCATCATGACCACCCGGACAGCCGGGCCTGGATGAATCTGTTCCGGCACTGGTCCTGGTCACCCATGTTCCGGGTGACCTACGCCATCACCGCCTCCACCCTGAGCGAACGCTTCCAGCGCTTCTGCGGACGTCACCTGGATCTGCGCCTGGGAGATGCGGAGATCTGCCTGAGCACCCTGTCCGAGGCGGCACTCAATCGCCTCAACTTCCTCGAGCGCGACCTGGTGAAAAGACTGCTGGCGACAGCCCCCGACCGCGAGGGCGCGTCAGGGCATGACCTGGTGCGTTTCGAACTGGTGGTCGCCAACCCGATCGACCATGCCAAGGCGGCGCACTTCGCCTTGCTGCACTTCCATTTCGGCTTTGCCCTGCTGGAAGATCGGCAGCTGGTCTATTTCCGCGTACAGGATCACCTGCGCCGTATGGGACTGGCACGGCAGGCCATGAGCCTGCTGCTGGCACGCGAACCGGACCTGGTCATGGACCTGGAAGCCTGCACCCGGCGACTGCGAGGCGTGGATGTCCCGCAATCGGAATCGAGGGTCCTGTACCAGTTGTACCAATCGGTCCAGCACATCCAACACAGCCGGGACCCCCTTCCTTCCCGGGCATCTTCCACAGGAGGACGACATGGAGACACTTAGATTCGGCGCCCGCGGCAAGGAAGTGGAACGTCTGCAGAAACGCCTTTTAAGACTGGGTTTCCCCCCCGGCAACATCGATGGCGATTTCGGCCTGGGCACTGAGGCTGCCGTCCTCGCATTCCAGCGCGGCAAGGGTCTGCTGGCGGATGGCGTCGCCGGGCCCCGCACCCTGAAGGCCCTGGGGCTGACGGAAGACGACACCCTGGCCTCGGTCATCCCCCGCATCACACCCCAGCTGGTGTCGCGTCTGTTTCCATTCACCTTCATCGGCAACATCAAGGTTCATCTGCCTTTCGTCCTGGCGGGTCTGGAAGCCCACGGCCTGGTGGATCGGCCCATGGTGCTCATGGCCCTGGCCACCATCCGCGCGGAATCCGAAGGCTTCGTGCCCGTATCGGAAGACCGCTCGCGTTTCAACACATCCCCCAATGGTCATCCCTTCGATCTCTATGACAAACGGCGGGACCTGGGCAACCGGGGTCGTCCGGACGGCGAGCGCTACCGGGGGCGCGGGTTCGTGCAGCTCACCGGCCGTGACAATTACGCGCGCCATGGTCGCCAGATGGGCCTCAAGCTGCTCGAGCAGCCGGATCTGGCTTGCCAGCCGGACATCGCCGGCCAGCTGCTGGGCTCCTTCCTCCGGGACAAGGAGCGGGAGATCAAGCAGGCCCTGGTGGCCGATGACCTGCGCGTCGCCCGCCGTGCCGTCAATGGCGGCAGCCATGGCCTGGACCGCTTCAGCGACACCTATCTGCGCGGACTGGAGCTGCTGCCCGACATGCCGTAACCGTAGGCCGGCGATACGACCCGGAATCATGTCGGCCGCGTCCCGACCGCCACCACCTTGGTGGTAGCGGCAATCATCCCATGGAGGTATCGAGCCCTACCCCGGCTGGACCGTAATCCATGCAGGACACGACGCCGGATACTGCAGCCTCTCCCCCTCCCCGTCAGGAAAGCACATGAACCAAAAGCGGACCCACTCCCTGCAGGCACGTATCCTACTGGCCATCAGCCTGGCCTTTGTCCTTGTCCTGCTGGTCTCCAGTGCGCTGACCTATCGCAGCGAGCATGCCCTGGCCGAAAAGATCGGCATGGACAAGGCCAAGGACATGGCGCGCACCTATTTCGATGGCGTCAACCGCATGATGCTGTCCGGTACGACGGAGCAGAAGGAGGATCTGCGCCAGTCCATGATCGCCCAGGGCAGCCTGCTGGACGTCGGCATCGTGCACGCCGGGGATGCTCTGCGGGACATGGCCCGAAAGGCTTCGCCCCCCCGGGATGAACTGGACCGTCGTGCCCTGGCAGGCGAGACCGTGCATGTCCTGGTGGAGACCGATGACGGGCGCAACGTCATCCATGTGGCACCCCTGAAAGCCAGCCGCAACTATCTGGGCACGAATTGCCTGGGCTGCCATCAGGTCCCGGAAGGCACCATCCTGGGGGCCGTGCGGGCCACCTATTCCCTGAAGGTGCTGGACGCCCAGATCCGTGAGAACCTGCTCATCAACGGCCTGGTCAATCTGGGCCTGTTCATCCTTGGCCTGGGCCTGGTGATCTGGCTGTTGCGGCGCATCGTGATCCTGCCCCTGACATCCATGCGTCAGTCCATGCAACGCATCGAGGCGCAAGCCGACCTGAGCCACCGTCTCACGCCTCGGGGGGAAGACGAGGTGGGCGTGCTGTCCCAGGCCATCAACAGCATGCTGGCCAAGTTCACCAACAGCCTTACCCTGGTGGCGGAGACCTCCGGGCACCTGTCCAGCGCGGCGGAGCACATCGCCAGCGTCTCGGAACGCACCGCCGCGCAGGCAGGCAGGCAGCAGGCGGAAAGCCAGGATGCCGCCAGGCATGTGAGCGATCTCAAGGACATTGCCGCCCAGGTGGGCGGCAATGCACAACATGCGGCCGCCGCATCCGTGCAAACGGACCAGGAAGCGATACGCGGCATCGAGATGACCCGCGAAGCCATCCGCGGCATTGCCAGCCTGCTGCAGGAGATTTCCCAGGCCGTGCAGGCCATCGGCCAACTCAACGATAGAAGCCGGAATGTGAGCCAGGTACTGGATGTCATCCGCGGCATCGCCGAGCAGACCAATCTCCTGGCCCTGAATGCCGCCATCGAGGCCGCGCGCGCGGGAGAGGCCGGACGCGGCTTTGCCGTGGTGGCGGACGAGGTGCGCAAGCTTGCCACCCTGTCCCAGGATTCCACACGCAGCATCGAAGAAACTGTGCGTCTGCTACAGGCGGAAGCCGGCCAGGCCGTGCTCGCCATGAGCAATGCGCGCGACAAGGCCGAACTCAATCATGCCCAACTGGATCAGGCCATGCAGAGCCTGGATCAGATCGTGGCAAGGATCGCGCAAATCCGCGCGCTCAACGACGACATGTCGCAGGCGGTGGAACGCCAGTGCGACCTCACGGAACGTGTCAACCAGCGCGTACAGGCCGTCAACGATCTTGCCGGCCGCACCGCCCAGGAGGCCATGGAGAGCCGCGCCCAGAGCGAAACCCTGGTGAACCTGGCGCGGGAACTGAATGGCCTCGTCGGGCGTTTCCACCTGGGCTGATCACGATCGGGCGGTTGGCGGACGGGTGGTCAGGGCTGCAAGGGCACCGCTTCGCAGGCCTTGCGTCCCACGGCGCCGGCGCAGCGAAACACAGCGCCATCCGCGTGGATGACCCAGACGTACTGCTCCCGCTCGCAGGAAAAGGCCACGATCCTGGACGCCCGGGCGGGCAGCCCCGTCAGCCGTATGCATTGGCTGCGGCTCAGGCACCACTGCACGGAGCCATCCTCAAACCCGATGAAGGCCTGGCGGTCGTTGTAATCCCCCATGCGGGGTGAACACACATGCGTGGGCAGGACATTGCCCGGACCCTCGGCCCACGCCATCGCGGCCGCGGCCAGAAGAGCAGCGAGCAGCAGGACAGACAGACCATGTCCGTGCGCCTGCCGCAATCCCGCCTGGCCGAGCGCGGGCGGATGCATTTCAGTCCTGGTGCGCAACAAGTGCGGGCCATCTGCGCCTGGGTGGGCGGTGCCATCGCGCAAGGTCCCCACGGCTCGACCACAAGCCCGCCCCGCACGGCCCAGTCCCGTCATCCAATCCGGCCTGCCCGAAGACGCCTACCGTTTCGCGCACATGGCCCGTGTCGGGCCCTAGCGCTCGAAAAAAACGGCCTGCCCGAAGCAGGCCGCATTGAATTGGGCACACTGACCTACACCACACTGCCGAAGCTCTGATCCTGTGCACCCGCCAGTGCCTCCAGGCCAGCCAGCCTGAACCCCTGGGACACGGGGCCCTGGGGGAAGAGCCGATAGAGCTGCTTGATGCCGCCCTCGGCATGGAAGTGCTCATCCAGGGCATCGTGCAGTTCGCGGAAATTGATATTGCCGTCCTCCTGTCGGGCATGGTAGTCCTGCAAGGCACGAATCACCCGCCAATGGGCCGGGGTCAGTTGCAGGTTTTCACGCCGGGCCTGCTGTTCCGCCATATCCCGGGACCAATCCGCGGGGGCGTGGGGGAATTCCGGATCCGTATGAAATTCGTAGCCGGGTCTTTCGATGCGTTGCGTGCTTTGGTTCATCTTCATTCTCCTCCGGTTGTCTCCACCCGAGTACCGGTGGAGATACCACTTCACACTAGTCGAACCGGCCCGGCATGCAAGCCGGTTATGATATGCAGCACAGCTCTGCGCCCACACGGGCCAGGGATGGCACCTCACCGCAAGACGCTCCACAAGTATCCGCCCACATGCCCGACTCCTGGAAAGACAGCATCTATCAACAGCGGGAACGCCTGGGCCGTCTGCTGCATGAGCCCCTCGCCCATCTGGCGCAGGCCTGTGCCCCCGCATGGGAAGACCGGCAGGCCCTGAATGACGTGCTGTCGCAGGGGTTTGCCCACATCCCCCACTGCAAGTTCCTGTACTGCGTGGCCACGAACGGTATCCAGATCTGCGACAACGTGGACCTGAACGGGCTGGTGGCCGGGCATTTCGGCCGTGACCGCTCCATGCGGCCCTACATGAACGAGGCCGTGCCGGTGTGGGGTTTCCTGCTCTCGGATGCCTACATCAGCCTGCTGGGCAAGCGCCCTTCCCTCACCGCCCTGCAGATCGTGCGCCGGAATGAGAGGGTATTGGGGTATCTGGGGGCGGACTTCGACCTGCGGGATCTGCCCGCGCATGGAGACCGTTACCAGGAATCCAGCGAATGGCGTCAGATCCGGGGTGATCCGGCCATCCGCGGTACCGTCATGCAGCAATGCCGGGTGGACAGCCCCATGGACCGCAGCCTGGACCAGTCCATGTCCATTCTGGAGGAGCTGATGACGGAGCGGGGCGTGTTCCAGGCCGTCATCCACTTTTCCAGCAGCCGCGCCACGGTCTGGACACTGGACGACCCTTACCGTTATCGACTCCTGGATCAGGAAGCCCTGGCGGACCCGGACATCTGCCTGGTATATCCCGCCATTAGCTATCCCGCCGAGGTCCTCATCCCCAAGCAGGACATCGCCCCCATCCTGGAGACCCTGAAGGCCCTGCGCATGGCGGACGAAAACATCTATCTGCGCATGGCCTCCATCAACCTGTTCAACGGCATGGTCAGCCTCACCTTCTCCTGCGACGGCAGCCACTACATGCGCTGGGATGAATTCCTCGACCGCAACCTGGGGTTCTGGCTCGGGGCGAGCTGATTCCGGCCCCGCTGGCCGGTAGCGGCGGGGCACTGCATCCTGGCAGGCGTGGCGCTTGCCCTGGCCGGCACCGGGTAGGTATTTTCCAGGAGGCGGTCGAAACACAAGCAATGCGGCTGACATGCCTCGCCGTGGCACAAGACCACCGGGGCACGCACGCCGGCCACACGACACTCGTTCTCGGGCTCCGGGCCATGGCCAGGGTGGGCCCACCGCATGCCCCCTTGCCCACCTGTTGCCAAGCCGCTCCCACCCGTGCAGCGGGCAGGGCCATGACCAGTCCGAGTCCCGCGCACATCCGGCGCGGTAGTGATGGATCCGCGGTGTGCGCAGCGGATGGTCTGCCCATCATGCAACACCTTCCCGCTCCTGCCTGCTCCCGTCCCGTCACGGCGAAAAGGACCCGGTCCGTGTCGAACAACTTGACAGCACTGGCCCGTTCTTGTGATCGGCGTCGTATCGGGCAAGGCCATGATCCGATAACTCATTGATGACACGAATGAATTTTTTTATGTATTTATGGCACCATAATTGCTTATACCCACTCAGGCAATCTTCCCCACCATAGGAAATTGCGAATACCCCACCTTGTAACGCCTCTTTGGAGATCCACCATGAACAAACTCCTGATCCCTCTCATCCTGGCTGGCGTCTTCGCGCTACCCGCGCATGCCGACACGGTGTACTGGACCGACTGGACATCCACCTCGGCAACCACCAGCCAGGTCTCCGGCACCCTGCAGGTGGGTGCCACTTCCGTGGCGGTCACCTACAGCGGTGCCTATGCCTTTGCCCAGACATCGGCTGGCACCAATTTCTGGAGTCCCGATGCGCCCTACACTTCCAGTCTGGTGGACAACGCACCACCGGCGTCCGACATCATCGGCCTGGCTCAGGGCGGCACGAAGACCATCCTGTTTTCCGAGACCGTGCAGGACCCCCTCATCGCCCTGGTGAGCTGGAACGGCAACACGGTGGACTTTGGCGTACCCATCCAGATCGTGAGTACCGGTCAGGGATACTGGGGAAATGGCAGCGCCATCCTCAATGCGGCCGGCACGGGTTTCTTCGGCAACGGGGAAGTGCACGGCGTCATCCGGCTGCCGGGCGCGCACACCTCCATCACCTTCACCGACACGAGCGAGAACTGGCACGGCTTCACCATTGGCGTCGTGGGGCTGGCCAACCAGGGTGGCGGAAGCAACGGCGTGCCCGAACCCGCATCCCTGGCCCTGCTGGGCATCGGTGTCGCCGGCTTGCTCGGCCTGCGCCGCAGGACGCGGGCCTGAGTCTCAGGCCGCTTCCCGGGCCGCGCGCTTGCGCTCGTGCTCCTTCAGGTAGCGCTTGCGCAGGCGCAGGGCCTTGGGGGTGATCTCCACCAGCTCGTCCTCGGCGATGAATTCGATGGCGGATTCCAGGCTCAGGGCGATGGGGGGGGTGAGGCGCACGGCCTCGTCGCTGCCGGAGGCGCGCACGTTGGTGAGCTGCTTGCCCTTGATGGGGTTCACCACCAGGTCGTTGTCGCGACTGTGTATGCCGATGATCATGCCTTCGTATAGTTTTTCCCCGGGGTTGATGAACATGCGGCCTCGATCCTGCAGTTTCCACAGGGCATAGGCCACGGCCTCGCCGTCCTCCTGGGACACCAGCACGCCATTGCGCCTTTCCGCCACGCCGCCGGCGGATACGGGGGCATAGGCGTCGAACACATGGCTCATGAGACCCGTGCCGCGGGTCATGTTCATGAACTCGCCCTGGAAGCCGATGAGACCGCGCGCGGGGATGCGGTATTCGATGCGCACCCGGCCACGGCCATCCGGCACCATGTCCTGCATCTCGCCACGACGCAGACCCAGGCTCTCCATGACCGCGCCCTGGTGGCCTTCTTCCACGTCCACGGACAGGATCTCGTAGGGCTCGCACTCCACCCCGTCCAGCACCTTCCTCACCACGCGTGGACGTCCCACGGCCAACTCGTAGCCTTCCCGCCGCATGTTTTCCAGGAGGATGGACAGGTGCAGCTCGCCTCGTCCGAAGACGTCGAACACGTCCGCGTCCCGCGTGTCGTGCACGCGCAGGGCCATGTTGGTGAGCAGCTCCCTGTGCAGACGCTCCCGAATCTGGCGGCTGGTGACGAACTTGCCCTCGGTGCCGGCCAGGGGCGAGGTATTCACCATGAACTGCATGGACAGGGTGGGCTCGTCGATCTGTAACAGGGGCAGGGCCTCGGGCAGTTCGGGGTCGGCAAGCGTGGCGCCCAGCACCAGGTCCTCGATACCGGTGATCTGCACGATATCTCCCGCCACGCCCTCATCCAGTTCGATGCGATTCAGGCCCTGGTAGCCGAAGACCTGGCCCACTCTGGCCTTGAGTGGGTTGCGCTCGTGTTCGGCCATCTCTTCTTCCGTGCCGAAGAGCACCGTGACCGGCTGGCCCGTCCTGATGCGGCCCCGGCTGATGCGGCCCACGCCGATGCGGCCCACATAGCTGGAATAGTCCAGGGCAGAGATCTGCAGCTGCAGGGGCGCGTCCGCCTGGGTGTCCGGGGCCGGTACGTGTCGCAGGATGGTGTCGAACAAGGGCTGCATGTCCACCCGCGGGGCCTCCAACTCCAGAACGGCCCAGCCGTTCAGACCGGAGGCATAGACGATGGGGAAGTCCATCTGCGCGTCCGTGGCCCCCAGCTTGTCGAACAGATCGAAGGTGAGATTCACGGCGTTGTCCGGATTGGCACCGTCACGGTCCACCTTGTTCACCACGACGATGGGGCGCAGGCCCAGGGCCAGGGCCTTCTTGGTGACGAAGCGGGTCTGGGGCATGGGACCTTCCACCGCATCCACCAGCAGCAGCACGCCGTCCACCATGCCCAGCACGCGTTCCACCTCGCCGCCGAAGTCGGCGTGACCCGGCGTGTCCACGATGTTGATGTGCACTCCCTGGTATTCCACCGCCGTGTTCTTGGCCAGGATGGTGATGCCCCGCTCCCGTTCCAGGTCACCCGAGTCCATGACCCGTTCCGCCACCTGCTGGTGGGCGGCAAAGGTGCCGGACTGCCGCAGGAGCTGGTCCACCAGGGTGGTCTTGCCGTGATCCACGTGGGCGATGATGGCGATGTTGCGAAGGGCGCGGCGCATGTGGGTAACCGGGTCATCAAAAAGCTTGGAATTTTATCAGTTCGACACGGAACCAACCCCCTACCGCGGCAAATCGTGATCCTGGGTCCGTACCCGCAATTGCCATCCGTCACGTCGAAGCCTGGAGCAGATATCGACAAGCGCATCGCGCGCTTGCCCCGCGTGTCGCACACGGCGGGTTCGCGCTATATAGGTCATCAAATATACATATTTTGTAAAGCATGATTACGTTTATAACGTGCAAGGGAGACAGACATTCTGTAACCGATTGATTGCATTGGCGGTCAGCCCGCCCTTCTCCTGGCACGCTTCTTGTGAAGGCCGAACCAGACCCGGCTTACCCAACGCCTGGCTGGATTCCAACCCGATCAAGAGGAGACCGTTCCCATGGTGGAGACCTTCTACGAGGTGATGCGACGGCAGGGCATCACCCGCCGCAGCTTCCTCAAATTCTGCAGCCTGACCGCCGCCTCCCTGGGGCTGGGCCCGGCCTTCGTGCCCCGCATCGCCCACGCCATGGAAAGCAAGCCGCGCACCCCCGTGCTGTGGCTCCACGGCCTGGAGTGCACCTGCTGCTCGGAGTCCTTCATCCGCTCCGGTCATCCCCTGGCGAAGGACGCGGTGCTGTCCATGATCTCCCTGGACTACGACGACACCATCATGAGCGCCGCCGGCCATCAGGCCGAAGCCATCCTCGACGAGGTCATGGGCAAGTACAAGGGCAACTACATCCTGGCGGTGGAGGGCAACCCGCCCCTCAATCAGGACGGCATGAGCTGCATCATCGGCGGCAAGCCATTCGTGGAACAGCTCCGGCACGTGACCCGCGATTGCAAGGCCATCATCTCCTGGGGCTCCTGTGCCTCCTGGGGCTGCGTTCAGGCCGCCAAGCCCAACCCCACCCAGGCCACGCCGGTGCACAAGGTCATCACCGACAAGCCCATCATCAAGGTACCGGGCTGCCCTCCCATCGCCGAGGTGATGACGGGTGTCATCACCTACATGCTGACCTTCGAGCGCATCCCGGAGCTGGACCGTCAGGGCCGGCCCAAGATGTTCTACGGCCAGCGCATCCACGACAAATGCTACCGCCGCCCCCACTTCGACGCCGGGCAGTTTGCCGAGGCCTGGGACGACGAGGGCTCCCGCAAGGGCTACTGCCTCTACAAAATGGGCTGCAAGGGCCCGACCACCTACAACGCCTGCTCGACCGTGCGCTGGAACGGCGGCGTGTCCTTCCCCATCCAGTCCGGCCACGGCTGCATCGGCTGCTCGGAAGACGGCTTCTGGGACAAGGGTTCCTTCTATGACCGGGTCACCGACATCCAGCAGTTCGGCGTGGAGTCCACCGCCGACCAGGTGGGTGCCGCAGCCATCGGCGCGGTGGGCGCCGCCGTGGCGGCACACGCGGCGGTGAGCGCCATCCGGCAGAGCCGGACCCGGCAGTCCGACGCTTCGAACAAGTGAGGTGGTTGACATGGGCAGCTACGAAACCCAGGGCTTCAAGCTCGACAACACCGGCAAGCGCGTGGTGGTGGACCCGGTGACCCGCATCGAGGGTCACATGCGCGTAGAGGTCAACCTCGACGCCGACAACGTGATCCGCAACGCGGTCTCCACCGGCACCATGTGGCGTGGTCTGGAGGTCATCCTCAAGGGCCGGGACCCGCGGGACGCCTGGGCCTTCACGGAACGCATCTGCGGCGTGTGCACGGGCACCCATGCCCTCACCAGCGTGCGCGCCGTGGAGGATGCCCTGGGCATCCAGATCCCGGAGAACGCCAACAGCATCCGCAACATCATGCAGTTGTGCCTGCAGACGCATGACCACCTGGTGCACTTCTACCACCTGCATGCCCTGGACTGGGTGGATGTGCTCTCCGCCCTGAAGGCCGATCCCAAGGCCACCTCCGAACTGGCCCAGGGCATCTCTTCCTGGCCCCTGTCCTCCCCGGGATATTTCCGTGACGTGCAGAACCGGCTGAAGAGGTTCGTGGAATCCGGGCAACTCGGTCCCTTCATGAACGGCTACTGGGGCAACCCGGCCTACAAGCTGCCAGCCGAGGCCAATCTCATGGCCGTGACACACTACCTGGAGGCCCTGGATTTCCAGAAGGAGATCGTCAAGATCCACACCATCTACGGCGGCAAGAACCCTCACCCCAACTGGCTGATGGGCGGCGTACCCTGCGCGATCAACATCCACGATACCGGCGCGGTGGGGGCCATCAACATGGAGCGTCTCAACCTCATCTCCTCCATCATCGACCGCTCCATCGACTTCATCGACCAGGTCTACATCCCGGACCTGCTGGCCATCGCCGGCTTCTACAGGGACTGGACCCATGGTGGCGGCCTCTCGTCGAAAAGCGTGCTGTCCTACGGCGACATCCCGGACAAGGCCAACGACCACGGCACCGCCAACCTGATGCTGCCCCGGGGCGCCATCGTCAACGGCGACCTCACCCGCGTGCACGAGGTGGACCTGCGCGATCCCACACAGATCCAGGAATTCGTGGATCACTCCTGGTTCAGGTACGCAGGCGAGGCGGCCGGCAAGGGCCTGCATCCCTGGGATGGCGAAACCGTGCCCCACTACGAGCTGGGCAAGAATGCCAAGGGCACGTCCACGAACATCGTCCAGATCGACGAGGCCGGCAAATATTCCTGGATCAAGGCGCCCCGCTGGCGCGGACATGCCATGGAGGTAGGTCCCCTGGCGCGTTACATCATCGGCTACGTGCAGAAGAACCCTGAGTTCAGGGAGCCGGTGGACATGGTCCTGAAGAAGCTGGATCTGCCGCTGAACGCGCTGTTCTCCACCCTGGGCCGCACCGCCGCCCGCGGTCTGGAGGCCTCCTGGGCGGCGCACAAGATGCGCTATTTCCAGGACAAGCTCATGGCCAACCTGAAGGCCGGCGACCTGTCCACCGCCAACGTCGACAAGTGGGACCCCGCCACCTGGCCCCAGGAGGCCAAGGGTGTGGGCTTCACGGAGGCGCCCCGGGGTGCCCTCGGCCATTGGGTGCGCATCAAGAACGGACGCATCGACAACTACCAGTGCGTGGTGCCCACCACCTGGAATGGCAGCCCCCGCGACAGCAAGGGCCAGATCGGGGCCTTCGAGGCCAGCCTGATGAACACGCCGCTGGCCAAGGCGGAGCAGCCGCTGGAAATCCTGCGCACCCTGCACAGCTTCGATCCCTGCCTGGCCTGCTCCACGCACGTGATGGCGCCGGACGGACAGGAGATGAGCCAGGTGAAGGTGCGCTGAAGACCGGGGACAGGCCGGCACGCGGCACACGCGCCTCGCACCGTTCGCCCCCCATCACGAGCCAAGGAGAAACACATGCTCTCAGCCCAAGACATGCAGGAAGCCGCAGCCCACGGGCGGGCGGTCAAGGCGGTCTACGTCTACGAGGCACCGGTGCGGCTCTGGCACTGGGTCAACGCCCTGGCCATCAGCGTGCTGGCGCTCACCGGCTGGTTCATCGCCAGCCCCCTGCCGAGCCAACCCGGCGAGGCCAGCGCGAATTTCCTCATGGGCTATGTCCGCTTCACCCATTTCGCCGCCGGTTACGTGCTGCTGGCGGGCTTTCTGGGGCGGATCTACTGGGCCTTCGTCGGCAACCACCATGCCCGGCAGCTGTTCGTGCTACCCCTCCTCAACGCCGGCTGGTGGAAGGAAGTGCTGTTCGAGCTGCGCTGGTACCTTTTCCTGGAGCGGGATCCCAAGAAATACGTGGGCCACAATCCCCTGGCCCAGCTCGCCATGTTCGGCCTGTTCCTCACTACCCTGCTGTTCATGATCGTCACGGGCTTCGCCCTCTATGGCGAGGGCGCCCAGGCGGGCAGCTGGTCCCATGCCCTGTTCACCTCCTGGGTCATCCCTCTGTTCGGCCAGAGCCAGGATGTGCATACCTGGCACCATGTGGGCCTGTGGGTCATGCTGTTCTTCGTCATGCTCCATGTCTACGCCGCCCTCCGGGAAGACATCATGTCACGCCAGAGCCTGGTCTCCACCATGCTGTCCGGCTGGCGCATGTTCAAGGACGACAAGCCATGACCGCGGCGGACGGACCCCACGCGAGGCAGACCCCATGACTGACACCCTGGATTACGGCAGCGACACCCTGGTGCTGGGCATCGGCAACCTGCTGTGGGCCGACGAGGGTTTCGGCATCCGTGCCCTGGAATGCCTGCACGCACGCTGGCGCTTCGCCGCGGGCACCCGCCTGCTGGATGGCGGCACCCAAGGCCTGTACTTGCTGCCCTTCGTGGAACACTGCCGTCGCCTGCTGATCCTGGACGCCGTGGACTATGGTCTGCCTCCCGGCACGCTGAAAACCGTGCAGGACGGCGAAGTACCCGCCTTCATGGGCGCAAGGAAAATGAGCCTGCACCAGACCGGATTCCAGGAAGTCCTGGCCGTGGCCACCCTGCGGGGCTGGCAGCCGGAACACCTCGCACTCATCGGCATGCAGCCGGAGAGGCTGGAAGACTATGGCGGCAGCCTCACCGACACCGTAAAGGCCGAGCTGCCCACGGCCGTGGGTCTGGCCGTGGATTTCCTGCGTGCCTGGGGCGCCGTTCCCCAGCGCCGGACGAGCCCGCCCGGGCCGGGCGAACGCATCACCCTCGACAGTCTGGGCATGGTGCCGTACGAAGTGCAGCGCCCCGACGCCGGGCTGGCCTGCCGCTTCGGCGACGGACGCTTCCTGTTTCCGGCGAGGGCCTGCTGATGTGCGTCGGCATTCCCATGCGGGTCGTCGAATGCCAGGGTTTGACGGCCCGGTGTGAAGGCCGTCAGGGCCTGCGCCGCCTGGACCTGGCCCTGGTGGGCGATCAGCCTCCCGGCACCTGGCTGCTGTGCTTCCTCGATACCGCCCGGGAGGTGATCGACGCAGAGACCGCCGCCCGCATCGATGCCGCCCTGGACGGCCTGGAGGCGGCTATGGCCGGGGCCACCGACATCGCCCATCACTTCGCCGACCTCACGGCTCGCACACCTGCACTGCCCCCCCACCTGCGAGGCGCCACAGCATGAACACACTGCATCCCCTCATCGTCCGGCTCCATGTCGAACACGGCTACCCCCTGCTGGACAGCGGCGGTCTGGAGGCCTTCAGCGCGGCCGCCGGCGACACCATCCTGTTCTGCACCGGTGATCCGGCACAGCACCCAGAATGTCTGGATGTGGCCGTGGTATTGCCCGAACTGCTGCGTGCCTTTCCCGGCCGCTTCCGCGCCGGCATCGTCGCCCGTGACCTGGAGCCCGACATGCAGACCCGCTACGGCTTCACCCGCTGGCCCACCCTGGTGTTCCTGCGGGACGGTGCCTACGTGGGTGCCCTGTCCGGCATCCAGGACTGGTCCGTCTACCTGGGACGGATCCAGGAACTGCTGGTCGCGCCCGCGCGCCGGCCACCGTCCATCGGCATCACCGTCCACACCGCTGCCGCCGCCACCACCTGCCACTGAGGGAGTACCCATGCACGCCTTCCCCATCCCCGTCGTCGCGGCGGACCGGACCCTAGGCCCCGGCTCATACCAGGAAGAAGAGGGCCTGGACTACCTGCCCATGCCCCACGACATGCGCACCTACCAGGCCCCCATGCCACCAGAGCAGGAAGGGGCACGGGACCGCAGCGCCGTCCGGAGCTGGCTTGGCCGGCTGCTGGCAACCACCCGGGCCTGGCAGCCGGGCAGAGGCAGCCCGGACCTGGACATGGGCGGCCTGGAAGAGGCGGATCGGCAACTCATCGATCAGCTCCTGGGAGAAGGGGAGGTCAGCGCCCGGATCACGGGTGTAAACGGCACCCTGTCCATCCAGGAGAGTGTGTTCGCCGGTGTGTGGCGCCTGCGCGGCCCGGGTGCGCATGGCCAGGAGTGGGTGGAGGTGGGCGACATACCCGCGGCAATCCGCAACGCGGCCCGGACAGGACAAGCCATGTCCCACGCGTGCCCGCCGGCGCCAGGCGTGATCAACGCCCCCGCCCTGCTGGCGGAGATCGCCGCGCAGGCCGCGCGGCCCCCGGGAGATGCCCACGTCATCAATCTGTCCCTGCTGCCCTTCGGTCCGGAGGACGCCGCCTGGTTGGACGAGCGCCTGGGCCGGGGGGACGTCACCCTGCTGTCCCGGGGCTACGGCAACTGCCGCATCACCGCCACCGGTATCGCCCGGGTCTGGTGGGTGCAGTATTTCAACTCCCAGGACGCCCTGATCCTCAACACGATCGAGATCAGCGACGTGCCTGAAGTGGCGCGGGCCTCCAGCGAGGACCTGCGGGACAGCGCCGAACGCCTGGCCGAGGTGATCGACTGGATCACCTGAACCGGTTCACCGCAAGCTGGAGACAAAGACAGGCGGACAGGGGCAATATGTGGCCATGACCCGCTTCGAAGGCTCCTATCTCGGTGACGCCAGCCGCCTGCCTGCAGATGCACGGTTGGAGTGCAGGATCTGCTGGCATGTCTACGACCCGGCAGCGGGTGACCCGGTATGGCAGATTCCTCCCGGCACGCCCTTCGCCGACCTGCCCCCGCATTGGCGCTGTCCCAACTGCGACGGTGCCCGGGAACAGTTCATGGTGCTGGATGACTGACACCTGCGCCAGGACCACCCAGCGCCTGGAGATCGCCTTCCGCCATATCGCCCAGGCCCGCATGGCGGGCATGGCCGTGACGCATGCCTCCCTGATCGTGCAGGCCATGGGTTTCCGATCCTGGAATGGGGATTGTCTGGGCGTGCTCATCACCCCCTGGGCCATGAACCTGGTCTGCCTGCCCGGCGGGGAATGCCCGTGGGCCGTATCCCCCATCGGCACCCTGATCGAGATGGAACTGCCCTCCGGCAACTACGAATTTCTCACCGCGCGCGAGGAGACCCTGGGGCCCTATCTCAGCAGCTCACTGTTCTCGCCCATGTTCGGGTTCAAGGACATGGAGCAGGCCCGACAGGTGGCCTTGGCAGTCCTGGAAGAGGTCTTCACCCCCCAGGCCCGGATGGCGGCATCGGCATCGATCCCCGCTTCCGCTCTGGACCGCATGCTGGACCGGCCCATCAGCCGGCGTGCCTTCCTGGGTGCCTGTCTGGGCCGGGGAAGGCAGCCGTGAGCACCGCCCCGGAAGGCCGCATCGACGTGGTCCTGGTCCGTCGGGGGGGCCGCGTGGCCAGCGTGGACATCCGCTCGTCCCGCCCCCAGCTGGCCCGCAGGTTCATGGCCGGACGCACGCCCGGGGAAGCCGCCGAACTGGCCGGACTGATCTTCAGCCTGTGCGGTCAGGCCCAGCGGACCGCCGTCCAGGCTGCCTGCCTGGCCGCCCGGGGGGGAGGAGACGCGCCCTGGGACCCCACCCCCGTGCGCATGGAACTGGCCCGGGAACATGCCTGGCGCCTGCTCCTGGACTGGCCCCGGGAAGCGGGCCTGGCCCCGGACATGAACAATCTGCTGACCCTGCGCCAGGTGCCGCCGGATCAGTTCGCCACCGCTCTGGAGACCCTGCTGCGGGAAACCCTGCTGGGCGAACCCCCCTCCGTCTGGCTGGCCCGCGATGCGGCCGGCCTGCAGGACTGGTGTCGGCATGGCGGCAGCCAGACCGCCCGGCTCTTCGCCCGATTCGGCGAAGTGCCGGATACCGGCATCAGCACCGCACCCCCGCTGCCATCCCTGGCGGGCTGGGACGAGCGCATGGCCACGACGCTGGCCCGACGCGCAATGGACGAGGGGGACTTCTGTGCCCGGCCGGACTGGCAGGGAGAAACCGCCGAGACGGGGGCCTTGACCCGGGTGTGGCATCAGCCCCCGATGGCCGCCTGGCTGAGCCGGCACGGCCGGGGGCTGGGTGCCCGCCTGCTGGCCCGGCTGGTGGAACTGGCCCTCCTGCCCCGACAACTGAGCCAGGACAGCGACAGTCCCACCATCCGTGCCTGGTCCCCCTGGCAGGGCACGGGCATGGCCGGCGTGGAAACCTCCCGGGGCCTGCTGTTCCATGTGGTCCGACTGAAAGGTGGCCGGGTGGAGGACTATCGCATCCTGGCGCCGACGGAATGGAACTTCCACCCCTCGGGCCCCCTGGCCCAGGCCTTGCAAAGCCTTCCCCCCGGCCCCAATCTGGAATCCAGGGCCCGTCTGGTGACCCGCTCGCTGGACCCCTGCGTGGACTTTGGCGTGGAGTGGCGTGATGCATGAAATGTCCCTGGCGGAGGGCATACTCCAGATCGTCGAGGATGCCGCCTCGGCCCAAGGCTTCAGGCGCGTGACCGAAGTGCGGCTGGAGATCGGCGCCCTCTCCGGCGTGGAGGTGGAGGCTCTCGCCTTCTGCCTGGACGTGGTACTCAAGGGCAGCGTGGCCGATGGCGCGCGGGTAGAACTGGAACGCCTCCCCGGCCAGGGTTGGTGCCTGGGCTGTGGCGGGGCCGTGGAAATCCAGGCCCTGTACGACGCCTGTCCCCGCTGCGGCAGCTACCAGGTACAGGCCACGGGTGGTACGCAGATGCGGGTCAAGGATCTGCTGGTTGAATAGTCATCGGAGAAACGGACATGTGCACGGTATGCGGCTGCGGCAAAGGCGAAACCCGGATCGAAGGGCGTGAGCACCCTCACGATCACCCCCACGAGCACGTCCATGTCCACGCGCACGGCCACGAGCACGTGCACGCGGATGGCACCACGCACAACCACGTCCATGATCATGATCACAGCCACACCCATACCGATCACCGGCACCACCACGATCTCCTGCACGCCCCGGATGCCGTGCACTCCCACGCCCACCACGGCGACCTGCACTACGGCCTGGGTCCCGCGCACGCCCACGCGCCGGGCCTGAGCCAGGAACGCATGATCCGCATCGAGCAGGACATCCTGGGCAAGAACAACGCCTATGCCGCCGGCAACCGCAAACACTTCGCCGAGCACGGCATCTTCGCCGTCAACCTGGTGTCCAGCCCCGGCTCCGGCAAAACCACCCTGCTGGTGAAGAGCATCGAGATGCTGCAAGACAAGGCCAGGGTGGCCGTGGTGGAAGGCGACCAGCAGACCAGCAATGACGCCGACCGCATCCGCGCCACCGGGGCCCCGGCCATCCAGGTCAACACCGGCAAGGGCTGCCACCTGGACGCCCACATGGTGGGCCACGCTCTGGAGCACCTGAACCTGGCCGACGACAGTCTGCTCATGATCGAGAACGTGGGCAACCTGGTCTGCCCCGCCGCCTTCGACCTGGGCGAGGCCCACAAGGTGGTGATCCTGTCGGTGACGGAAGGCGAGGACAAACCCCTCAAGTACCCGGACATGTTCCACGCCGCCGACCTGATGATCTTGAACAAGGTTGACCTGCTGCCCTACCTCAGCTTCGACGTGGGAAAGTGCGTGGACTACGCCCGCCGGGTGAACCCCAGGCTCCAGGTCATGCAGGTATCCGCCACCAGCGGCCAGGGTATGGAGGAATGGCTGGGCTGGCTCATGGCCGGGCTGGATGAGGCCAAGTCCGCGCGCATGCAGAACGTGGATTTGCTGAAGAAGCGGATTGCGGAACTGGAAGCGCGGCTGGGCGAACAGGTCACGCCCCGGGAGTAAGCGTGTCGAGGGTTGGAGGCCTACTCAACCCCCTGCCCCCCCTTTTGCAAAGGGGGGGCAGGGGGCAACGGGCCCTCCCCTCCGTTTGTGGAAGGGGGGTGAGGGGGGGTTCCCGCGGAGCCCGCGTCTCTTGAACGCAGCCTTGCCGTCCAGCCCGCTCATCCAGCGCCGCCTGCGCGTCACTGGAATCGTCCAGGGCGTGGGCTTCCGGCCTTACGTCTGGCACTTGGCCCATGCACTGAACCTGTCCGGCTGGGTGCGCAACGATGCCGCCGGGGTGGAAATCCTGGTGGAAGGCGACGCCAGCGCCATCGAGTCCTTCACCCGCCGCCTGCCCGAGGAAATCCCGCCCCTGGCCCGGGTGCGGGAACTGACCTGGAGCGACACGCCGACCACGGGTGGGCCTGCCGACTTCACCATCACCGAAAGCGGCGCCGGCCGGGCCGGCACCATGATCGGCCACGACACGGCGGTATGCCCCGACTGCCTGGCGGAGATCTTCGATCCCGCCGACCGGCGCTGGCGCTATGCCTTCATCAACTGTACCCACTGCGGCCCCCGCTACACCCTCACCCGGGGCCTACCCTACGACCGGCCCCAGACCAGCATGGCGGCGTTTCCCCTGTGCCCGGACTGCGAGGAGGAATACCGCAACCCGGCCGACCGGCGCTTCCATGCGGAGCCCACGGCCTGCCCGGTGTGCGGGCCTCTGTTGGCCCTGGTGGATGCACAGGGCAAGTCCATCACCGGCGACGATCCCATCACCGAAACCCTCGCCCGCCTGCGAGCCGGCCAGATCGTGGCCATCAAGGGCCTGGGCGGCTTCCACCTGGCCTGCGACGCCCGCGATGCCGTCGCCGTGCAGACCCTGCGGGCGCGCAAGAACCGGGAAGAGAAGCCCTTCGCCATCATGGCCGCCAATCTGGCCTCCATGGCGGATTGGGTGGAGATGAACGAGGCGGAACGGGCCCTGCTCACCTCCCCCGAGCGGCCCATTGTCCTGCTGCGCAAGCGGCCGGGGGCCGACGAGGCCTTCCCCGGCATCGCCCCGGGCCTGGCCTGGCTGGGGGTCATGCTGCCCTACACGCCGCTGCACTGGCTGCTGTTCCACGAGGCGACGGGCCGGCCTCCAGGCACCACCTGGATGGAGCAAGCCCAGGACCTGGTGCTGGTGATGACCAGCGCCAACCCCGGGGGCGAGCCCCTGGTGATCGGCAACGACGAGGCGGTGGAACGCCTGGGCGGCATCGCCGATGCGGTGCTGATGCATGACCGGGACATCGTCGTGCGCTGCGACGACAGCGTGGTGCGCATGGACACGAGCGACGGGCCCCAGTTCATCCGCCGCGCCCGGGGCCATACCCCCCGGGCCATCCGCCTGCCCCGTTCCGGCCCGTCCATCCTGGCCCTGGGGGGCTACCTAAAGAACACCCTCTGCGTCACCCGGGGGGACGAAGCCTACGTCTCCCAGCACATCGGCGGCCTGGACAACCCGGCCACCTGCGCCATGTTCCAGGAGGTCACGCGGCACCTGCTCGACATCCTCCAGGTGCGGCCCGAGGCCGTGGCCCACGACCTGCATCCGGATTTCTTCAGCAGCCGCCACGCCCTGGAACTGGCCGATGCCTGGGACGTGCCCGCCGTGGCCGTGCAACACCACCACGCCCATATCGCCGCCGTGGCGGCGGAGCATGGCGTGGAAGGCCCCTTACTGGGCCTGGCCCTGGACGGGGTGGGCCTGGGCGCGGACGGCACGGCCTGGGGCGGCGAGTTGCTGCGGGTGGAAGGCGCGGAATTTTCACGCCTGGGCCACCTCACCCCCCTGCCCCTGCCCGGCGGCGACAAGGCGGCGAAGGAACCCTGGCGCATGGCGGCGGCGGCCCTGTTCCTGCTGGGCCGCACCGACGAGATTCCCCACCGCTTTCCCGGCCAGCCCCTGGCCCGGCAACTGCACGTGATGCTGGAGCGGGACCTGCACTGCCCGCCCACCACCAGCCTGGGCCGCTGGTTCGATGCCGCCGCCGGCCTGCTGGGCATCCGCGAGGCGATGACCTATGAGGGCCAGGCAGCCATGCTGCTGGAGGGCCTGGCGGAGCAGCATGGTGACTTGGCTCCCATGACGGACGGATTCGTGCTCCATGACGACGGCCGCCTGGACCTGCTGCCTTTGCTGGCCCGGCTGACGGATGAAGCGGATACGGCCCGGGGCGCCGCCCTGTTCCACGCCACCCTGGCCCGGGCCCTGGCGGACTGGACCTTGCTCACCGCGCAACAGCAGGGTCTGGACACCGTGGCCCTGGGCGGCGGATGCTTCCTCAACCACATCCTCACCCGCACCCTTTCCGCCCGTCTTGCCGGCCATGGCCTGCGCGTCCTGGAGGCCCGGCAAATACCCCCCAACGATGGAGGCTTGAGTCTGGGCCAGGCCTGGGTTGCAATGCGATCAATGTCCCAAGGATAGAAATCATGTGTCTCGCCATCCCCGCCCGCGTGGTGGAAATCAACGACAACGACCAGGCCATCGTCGACCTGGGCGGCGTGCGCAAGGACGTGTCCCTGGCCCTGGTGGAGGGCGTGCGGGTGGGCGACTACGTCATTGTCCACGTGGGCTACGCCCTCACCCGCCTGGATCCGGAGGAGGCGGAGAAGACCCTGGCCCTCATGGCCGAGGCGGGCCTTACTGAACTGGTGGCAGGCGCATGAAATACATCGACGAATTCCGCGACGGCGAGGTACGACCGCGGAGGGCGGAGCAGGGGCCCCATGCAATGGGGATGCGACCACGCAGCGGGATGCGCGACCTCGCCTCGGAAGTATCTTGTTGCCGCGAGGAGCCCTGAATGAAGTACGTGGACGAATTCCGCGACGGTGGGGTACGACCGCGGAGGGCGGAGCAGGGGCCCCATGCAATGGGGATGCGACCACGCAGCGGGATGCGCGACCTCGCCTCGGAAGTATCTTGTTGCCGCGAGGAGCCCTGAATGAAGTACGTGGACGAATTCCGCGACGGCGAGGTACGACCGCGGAGGGCGGAGCAGGGGCCCCATGCAATGGGGATGCGACCACGCAGCGGGATGCGCGACCTCGCCTCAGAAGTATCTTGTTGCCGCGAGGAGCCCTGAATGAAGTACGTGGACGAATTCCGCGACGGTGAGGTCGCCCAGGGCCTAGCCAAGGCCATCGCTGCCGAAGTCCACCACGACCGCCGCTACAACTTCATGGAATTCTGCGGCGGCCACACCCACGCCATCTCCCGCTACGGCGTGCCGGACCTGCTGCCCACCAACGTGCGCATGATCCACGGCCCCGGCTGCCCGGTGTGTGTGCTGCCCATCGGCCGCATCGACCTGGCCATCCGGCTGGCCCTGGATAACGGCGCCATCCTCTGCACCTACGCCGACACCCTGCGCATCCCCGCCTCCGGCGGCCTGTCCCTGATGAAGGCCAAGGCACGAGGCGGGGATATCCGCATGGTCTACGCGGTGACCGACGCCCTGAAGATCGCCCGGGACCATCCCGGCAAGGAGGTGGTGTTCTTCGCCATCGGCTTCGAGACCACCACGCCGCCCACGGCGGTGGCCATCAGGCAGGCCCGGGCCGAGGGCCTGAAGAACTTCAGCGTGCTGTGCTGCCACGTGCTCACGCCCTCCGCCATCATGAACATCCTGGAATCCCCCGAGGTGCGGGAGCTGGGCACCGTGCCCCTGGACGGCTTCGTGGGCCCGGCCCATGTCTCCACGGTCATCGGCAGCCGGCCCTACGCGTTCTTCGCCGAGGAATACCGCAAGCCCGTGGTGATCGCCGGTTTCGAGCCCCTGGACGTGATGCAGGCCATCCTCATGCTGGTGCGCCAGGTGAACGAGGGCCGCGCCCAGGTGGAGAACGAATTCACCCGCGCCGTGACCCCGGAAGGCAACACCAAGGCCCAGAACCTGGTGGCCGAGGTGTTCGAGCTGCGCCGCAGCTTCGAATGGCGCGGTCTGGGGGAGGTGCCCTATTCCGCCCTGAAAATCCGCGCAGGCTTCGCCGAGTTCGATGCGGAGCAACGTTTTCATCTCGAATACCAGCCCGTGCCGGACAACAAGGCCTGCGAGTGCGGGGCCATCCTGCGCGGCGTGAAAAAGCCCACGGACTGCAAGATCTTCGGTACCGTCTGCACCCCCGAGAACCCCATGGGGAGCTGCATGGTGTCCAGCGAAGGGGCCTGCGCGGCCCACTACACCTATGGGCGCCACCAGGACGCCCGGGCGGTGGAGGCATGAGCCCGAACCGTACCGGCCAGGCCGATGCCGCGAATTGGCGCATGCCCACCACGGCGGGCGTGGCGGGTATCGCCGTCCTGGCCGGCTATATCGTCCTGGCGCGGCTATCGTCCGAGGACGGCTGGGTGCCCATCCTGGACAGCGCCAACCTGGCCCTGCACGAGGCGGGCCATCCCCTCATGGGCCTGTTCAGCCAGCGCCTCACGGTCTACGGCGGCACCCTGTTCCAGCTGCTGTTTCCGGCCCTGGTGGCCTGGCACTTCCTGCGCCGGGACGAGGCGGCAGGGTTGGCGGTGGGTCTGGTCTGGCTGGGTGAGAACCTCCTCAACGTAGCCCGCTACATGGCCGATGCCCGGGCCCGGGTACTGCCCCTGGTGGGGGGCGGCGAGCATGACTGGACGGAGATCTTCTCGCGCTGGGGCGTGCTGGCGGCCGATACCCGCATCGCCGGCCTCACCGCCTTCCTGGGCTGGGCCCTCATCCTGGCCACACTGGCCTGGCTGGGTCGTGTCTGGCTGCGCAGCGCCGGGGATGCCCCGTGATCCTTCCCAACCACGCCGGCGGTCGTCCGGCACTCATACGGAATCATTCATGTCGGCAGTGAAGAAAGGCTACGTCCGTGCCCTGGACATCAGGCACGGCCGGGTGGACATGAGCCACGGCGGTGGCGGCCGGGCCATGGCGCAGCTCATCGCCGAACTGTTCGCCAACCATCTCGGCAACGAGTATCTGGCCCAGGGCAACGACGGCGCCTGCCTGCCCCCGGGCGACGGCCGCCTGGTGGTGTCCACGGACAGTCACGTGGTCTCGCCCCTGTTCTTCCCCGGCGGCGACATCGGCTGTCTGTCGGTGCACGGCACGGTGAACGATGTGGCGGTCATGGGGGCCACGCCCCTCTACCTCACCGCCGGCTTCATCCTGGAGGAGGGCTTTCCCCTGGCGGACCTGGCCCGCGTTGTCGAGTCCATGGCCCGAGCGGCCAACGAGGCAGGCGTGCAGCTGGTGGCCGGTGACACCAAGGTGGTGGAGCAGGGCAAGGGCGACGGCGTGTTCATCACTACCACCGGCGTGGGCTTCCTGCCCGAGGGCATCCACCTCGCCGGTGACCAGGCCAGGGCCGGCGACGCGGTGCTGGTATCCGGCAGCATCGGCGACCATGGCGTGGCCATCATGAGCCAGCGGGAGAACCTCAGCTTCGACGCACCCATCCTGTCGGACACGGCGGCGCTGCACGGCCTGACCGCCGCCATGCTGGCCAGCGGCGCGGCGATCCGCGTCATGCGCGACCCCACCCGTGGCGGCCTGGCCGCCACCCTGAACGAGATCGCCCACCAGTCCGGGGTGGGCATCCACCTGGAGGAGGCAGCCATCCCCGTGAAGCCCGCGGTCGGCGCCGCCTGCGAGCTGCTCGGCCTGGACCCGCTGAACATCGCCAACGAAGGCAAGCTTCTCGCCGTCTGCGCCGCCGGGGATGCGGACAGGCTCCTGACCGCCATGCGCGCCCATCCCCAGGGCCGTGAAGCCGCCATCATCGGCAAGGTGGTGGCGGACCCCAACGCCTTCGTGCAGATGCAGACCCGCTTCGGCGGCCGGCGCATGGTGGACTGGCTGTCGGGCGAGCAGTTGCCGAGGATTTGCTGATCCGTGCGCATCCTCTTCCTCACCCACGCCTTCAACAGCCTGACCCAGCGCCTCTATGTGGAGCTGACCCGGCTGGGCCATGAGGTCTCCATCGAGTTCGACATCAACGACAGCGTCACCATCGAGGCGGTGGACCTGTTCCGTCCCCACCTGATCCTGGCCCCCTACCTGCGCCGGGCCATTCCGGAGGCCATCTGGAAACACCACCTGTGCCTGGTGCTGCATCCGGGCATCGTCGGCGACCGGGGTCCCTCGGCCCTGGACTGGGCCATCCTGAAGGGCGAACGGGAATGGGGCGTGACCCTGCTCCAGGCGGAAGCGGAAATGGACGCGGGCCCCGTGTGGGCCAGCGAGGCCTTTGCCCTGCGGGCGGCGAAGAAATCCAGCATCTACCGCAACGAGGTGACCGAGGCCACCGTGCGGGTGGTCAAGACGGCCCTGGAGCGGCTGCCGGACTATCGCGCGGGCAGGTGGCAACCGTCGCCCATACCCTTGCGCCCCATGCACGCCCTGATGAAACAGGCGGATCGGGCCATCGACTGGGCCCGTGACAGCACCGAGACCGTGCTGGCCAAGCTCAACGCCGCCGATGGCTTCCCCGGGGTGAAGGACGAACTCTTCGGTCATCCCTGCCATCTGTTCAACGCCCAGCCCTTCCCCGCCCGGGGCACACCCGGCGCGATCCTGGGTCGCAGCGGCGAGGGGCTCGTGCGTGCCACGGTGGACGGGGCGGTGCGCATCGGCCACGTGAAGAATGGCGCCAGCCCCCTGCCCCTCAAGCTGCCCGCCGTCCTGGCCCTGGCCGAGACGGCCTCCCTGCCGGAGCTGACCGGCGGTGAGTGGGACATCCGCTACGAGGAAGCCGGCGGCGTGGGCTATCTGCACTTCGACTTCTACAACGGCGCCATGCACACCGCCGCCTGCCAGCGCCTGCTGGCCGCCTACGAGGCCGCGCGCCAGCGTCCCACGCGGGCCATCGTCCTCATGGGCGGGCCGGACTTCTTCAGCAATGGCCTGGACCTGAACCACATCGAGGCGGCGGACAGCCCGGCGGACGAATCCTGGCGCAACATCGGGGCCATGGACGATCTCTGCCGCGCCGTCATCGAGACTACCGACCGGCTCACCGTCGCCGCCCTGCAGGGCAACGCCGGCGCCGGCGGCGCCTTCCTGGCCCTGGCGGCGGACCAGGTCTGGGCCAGGGAAGGGGTGATCCTCAACCCCCACTACAAGAACATGGGCAACCTGTATGGCTCGGAGTACTGGACCTACCTGCTGCCCCGACGGCTGGGGGGCGATGCCGCCCGCGGCATCATGGCCCGACGCCTGCCCCTGGGTACCCCGGAGGCGGTAGAGACCGGCTTCATCGACGCCTGTTTCGGCCCCGACCCGGCCGCATTCCGAACCGAAGTCCGTCAGCGCGCCCTGGCCCTGGCAGAAGGACCGGAATTCCATCCGCGCCTGCAGGACAAGCGCGCCCGCCGGCAGGCGGACGAGGCCACCAGGCCCCTGGCCCAGTACCGGGCCGAGGAACTGGTGCACATGCAGCGCAACTTCTACGGCTTCGACCCCAGCTACCACGTGGCCCGCCACCACTTCGTGCACAAGACACCCCATTCCTGGACACCCCGGCACCTGGCGAAACACCGGGAACTGGGCTGGCTGGTACCGGCGGAGGACACATGACCTTCCCACCGACCGTCCTGATCGTGGATGACGAGGTGCGCTCCCTCGAGGCCCTGCGCCGCACACTGGAAGAAGACTTCCAGGTGTTCACCGCCACCGGCGCCGCCGAGGCCCGGGCCCTCATGCAGCGGCAGGCCATCCACATCCTGCTCACGGACCAGCGCATGCCGGAGGTGAGCGGCGTGGAGTTCCTGCGCCAGGTGCGCCAGGACTGGCCGGACACGGTGCGCATCATCATCTCCGGTTACACCGACAGCGAGGACATCATCGCCGGCATCAACGAGGCGGGCATCTACCAGTACCTGCTCAAGCCCTGGCACCCGGAACAACTGCTGCTGACCCTGAAGCGGGCCGCCGAGCTGTACCGCCTGCAGCAGGAGAACTGCCAGCTGGCAGTGGAGCTGCGGGCCGCCGAACCGGTGCTGCGCAAACACGTGGAAGTCCGTCGGGCGCAGGTGAAGGAGACCTTCAGCCTGGAACGCATCATACGGGCCCCGGACAGCCCCATGCAGACCCTGTGCGAACAGATTGCCAGGGCCGCGCGCTACGACGTGTCCATGCTGCTCATGGGCGAGTCCGGCACCGGCAAGGAGTTGCTGGCCCGCGCCATCCACTACGCCAGCGGCCGCGCCGACCAGGCCTTCGTGGTGCAGAACTGCGGTGCACTGCCCGACAACCTGCTGGAGTCGGAGCTGTTCGGCCATCGCAAGGGTGCCTACACCGGCGCCAGCGAGGATCGGGTCGGCCTGTTCCAGCTGGCGCATGGCGGCAGCCTGTTCCTGGACGAGGTCGGCGAGACCTCCCCGGCCTTTCAGGTGAAGCTGCTGCGGGTACTGCAGGAAGGCGAGTTCCGCCCCCTGGGCAGCAACCGGGCCCAGTCCGTGGATGTGCGGGTCATCGCCGCCACCAACCGGGATCTGGGGGATGAGGTGCGCGCCGGGCGCTTCCGCGAGGACCTGTACTACCGTCTGGCCACCGTGCCCATGTGGGTACCGCCCCTGCGTGAACGGCCCATGGACATCCCCCTGCTGGCCCGGGCCATCCTGGAGCAGGCGGCACAACAGCTGGGTTGCGAGACCCGGGGATTCACCCGGGACCTGATGGATCACCTGGTGTCCCGGCCCTGGCCGGGCAACGTGCGGGAACTGCAGAACGAAATCCGCCGCATGCTGGTGTTGTCCGACGCACCGCTCCTGGGTCTGGACGCCATCCACGCCAGCCTGAACGGCCCGGTCCGCGCCATTGCACCCGACGATCTGCGCAGCCGGGTGGAGGCCGTGGAGACCGACACCCTGCGCCAGGCCATGGCCCGCCATGGCGGCAACCTCACCCGGGCGGCGGCGCAGCTGGGCCTCACCCGCCTGGGCCTGCGCAACAAGCTGGACCGCTTGGGCGTGCCCCGGCCCCAGCCCCGGCGCGGCCGCCCACGCGCCACGGAGGACGGCGATGCGTGAGCTCAATCTGCTCTGGATCCAGTCCGGCGGCTGCGGCGGCTGCACCCTCTCCCTGCTCAACGCCGAGCAGCCCAGCCTCATGGAACGCCTGGCGGACGCGGGCATCCGCCTGCTGTGGCACCCCAGCCTGTCCGAGGCCAGTGGCCAGGAGGCCCTGGACATCCTGCGCGCCTGCGCCGAAGGTCGGGAACGGCTCGATATCCTGTGCCTGGAAGGCGCAGTGATGACCGGCCCCGCGGGCAGCGGACGCTTCCACATGCTGGCGGGCACAGGCAGACCCATGATGGCCTGGATCGCGGAACTGGCCATGCGCGCCGCCCACGTGCTGGCCATCGGCACCTGCGCAGCCTACGGCGGCATCACCAGCACCGGCGTCAGCGGCTCCGCCTCGGGCGCCACGGGCCTGCAGTTCCATGGCGAACGTCCGGGCGGCCTGCTGTCCGCCGCCTTCCGTGCCGGAGCCGGCCTGCCCGTGGTCAATGTGGCAGGCTGTCCCACCCACCCCGGCTGGGTACTGGACACCCTGCTGGCCCTGGCCCTGGAACGGCTGGGAGAGGCCGATCTGGACAGCCTGCGCCGGCCCCGTTTCTATGCCGATCACCTGGTGCACCACGGTTGTCCCCGTAACGAGTACTACGAGTTCAAGGCCAGTGCCGAGAAGACCTCGGACCTGGGCTGCCTGATGGAAAACCTGGGCTGCAAGGGCACCCAGGCCCATGCCGACTGCAACACCCGCCTGTGGAACGGCAGCGGCTCCTGCCTGCGCGGGGGCTACGCCTGCATATCCTGCACCGAGCCCCGCTTCGAGGAACCGGGCCATCCCTTCGCCGAGACCCCCAAGGTGGCGGGCATCCCCATCGGCCTGCCCAGCGACATGCCCAAGGCCTGGTTCGTGGCCCTGGCCGCCCTGTCCAAGTCCGCCACGCCCAGGCGGGTGCGCGAAAACGCCACCTCCGACCACCTGGTGGTGGCCCCGGCGGTGAAGAGGACGGGGCTGAAGTGATGGCCGCCCCGGCCACCGCCACCCGCATCGTGGGCCCCTTCAACCGCGTCGAGGGCGACCTGGAGGTACGCCTGGAGGTGGAGGATGGCCGGGTGCGGGGGGCCTTTGTGAACTCCCCTCTCTACCGGGGCTTCGAGTCCATGCTGGTGGGCAGGGCACCTGGGGATGCTCTGGTCATCGTGCCCCGCATCTGCGGCATCTGCTCCGTGTCCCAGAGCAACGCCGCGGCCGCCGCCCTGCGCGCGCTGTCCGGACTCACCATGCCCGACAACGGCCGTCTGGCGCACAACCTGGTGAGCGCCTGCGAGAACCTGGCGGACCACCTGAGCCACTTCTACCTGTTCTTCATGCCGGACTTCGCCCGCCCGGCCTATGCGGACCGTCCCTGGTTCGAGCGGGTCGCGCGCCGCTTCAAGGCCTTGCACGGTCAGGCCACGGGCGACATGCTGCCCGCCCGGGCGGCGTTCATGCACCTCATGGGTCTCATGGCGGGCAAGTGGCCCCACAGCCTGAGCCTGCAACCCGGTGGCACCACGCGCGCCCTGGAGCAGGCGGAATGCCTGCAGCTCATTGCCCTGTTGCGCGCCTTCCGCCGTTTTCTGGAACAGCACGTGTTCGGCGACAGCCTGGAACAGGTGGCAGCCCTGGCCAGTCTTGCCGATCTGACCGCCTGGCGCCGGAACCGTGAGGGCGACCTGGCCCTGTTCCTGGATGTGGCCGAGGACCTGGGTCTGGAACGCATGGGCCGGGCCACGGACGTATTCCTCAGCTACGGCGCCTATGAGGAGACCCAGGGGCAGCTGTTCATCCCCGGTCTGTGGCAGGCCGCGCAGCATCATGTCCTGGCACCGCAGGCCATCGCGGAGGACCTGAGCCATGCCTGGCTGGCGGGGGATGCAGCCCCGCCAGCCCAGGGCCAGACCATTCCCCAGGCGGACAAGCCCGGGGCCTATACCTGGTGCAAGGCTCCCCGCTATCACGGCGTCGTGGCGGAAACCGGTGCCCTGGCGCGACAGATGGTGACGGGTCATCCGCTGGTGCGGGATCTGGTGAGGCTCCACGGCGGCAGCGTCATGGCCCGGGTGCTGGCCCGCCTGCTGGAACTGGCCCTGGTGCTGCCACGCATGCAGGTCTGGGCCCGGCAACTGCAGCCCCGGGCCCCCTGGTGCCATCACGCCGATGCGCCCCGGGAAGGCACGGCGGCGGGCCTGGTGGAAGCCGCGCGAGGCGCCCTGGGCCACTGGCTCACGGTGAAACAGGGACGCATCGCCAACTACCAGATCATCGCCCCCACCACCTGGAACTTCTCCCCGCGGGACGCACAGGGCACCCCCGGGGCCCTGGAACAGGCGCTGGCCCACCTGCCCGTGTCGGCAGACCAGGATCCGCCCCTGCTGGTGCAGCATGTGGTGCGCTCCTTCGATCCGTGCATGGTATGCACGGTGCATTGAGGCCGGAGGCGAAGGATGGAGGAGGGAAGGCAGGGGACCGGGCACGCGCAAGGGCCCATCTCCACGCCCCTTCCCCCCGGCGGCGAGGAGGTCTGGATCGAGGTCATCCACAAGATGGACGAGGTCTACAGCGACCTGCTGAAGTACGAGGTGGCCCTGGAGGAGAAGAACGCCGCCCTGGAGGAATCCCAGCGCTTCGTATTGTCGGTGCTGTCCTCCATGTCCGACCTGCTGCTGGTCTGCGACCTGGAGGGACGCATCGAGGTGGTGAACCAGGCCCTCATCGCATTGACCGGCAAGACGGAGGCGGAACTGGTGGGCGCCTCCCTGTTCGACCTGTTTCCGGACGAGGCCACCCGCCAGTCTGCGCGTCAGGCCTTCTCCACCCGGGGACTCAAGGGCCTGGCGGACTGCGAACTGGATATGCAGACCAGGGATCGGCTGCCCGTGGCCGTGTCCTTCAACTGCATGCCTTGTCACAACCACCGCGGCGTCCTGCTGGGCATGGTGGTGACGGGCCGCCCCCTGGGGGAGCTGCGCAGGGCCTACCAGGCCCTGCACGAGGCCCATGAGGACCTGAAGCGCACCCAGCAGCAGCTCCTGCACGCGGAGAAAATGGCTTCCCTGGGCCGCCTGGTGGCGGGCGTGGCCCACGAGCTCAACAACCCCATCAGTTTCGTCCTCGGCAACGTGCATGCCCTGCGCCGCTACGCGCAGCGCCTGGGCCGGTACATCTCCCTGCTGCACGCCCCCCACAGCGCGGCCGCGCAGGCACGCCTGCGGGACGAACTGCGTATCGACCGCATCCTGGAGGACCTGCCCTCCCTCATGGACGGCACCATCGAAGGCGCGGAGCGCACCCGCGACATCGTCGACAGCCTGAAACGCTTCTCCGTGGCGGATCGGGACAAGGCCCGCCCCTTCAACCTGACGCAGGTGATCGAGCGGGCGGTGAGCTGGATACGCAAGGCCTCGCCGGAGCGCTTTCAGGTGGACCTGGATCTGCCTGAAGGCATCAACGTGGTGGGCTCGTCGGGCCAGATCCAGCAGGTGGTGATGAACCTGGTGCAGAACGCCCGTGACGCCACGGCGGACCTGGCCGAACCACGCCTCGTCATCACCGCGCGACAGTCCGGCAGACAGGTGGAGGTGTGTTTTCAGGACAACGGCCCCGGCATCCAGGAAACTCACCTGCCCCATGTGTTCGAACCCTTCTTCACCACCAAGCCCGTGGGCAAGGGCACGGGGCTGGGCCTGGCCATCAGCTACGGCCTGGTGGAAAAGCACGGCGGCCAGCTGGAAGCGGCCAACGGTCCGGCAGGAGGCGCCCTGTTCACGCTGAGCCTGCCCCTGGGCAGGCCCTGACGCCGGGCAGACGCCTAGGGAAGGTCTACAGAGTCGGCCCTGAACAACTCGATTGCACGAGGCGGGCTGTGTCGTTATGGATAGGCTGTTGAAAACATGAGCCGCCACCGGCGCCAGGCAAGCCAAAGCACACGCAGGTTCTAGGGCTTGACCGGCCGCACCCGGGCGGCTGCCTCACGGGCGCGGGCGCGGGCTTCCTCCGTGTCCCGGCCTTCTGCCAGGGCCACGCCCATGCGGCGGCGGATGGTGGCCTTCGGCTTGCCGAACAGGCGGATGTCCGTACCCGGCACGCGCAAGGCCTCGGCCACGCCTTCATAGCGGATGGCCGCACCTTCCACGCCGCCGTAGATCACCGCCGAGGCCCCGGGATTGCGCAGGGACACATCCACCGGCAGCCCCAGCATGGCACGGGCATGCAGTTCAAACTCGCTCTGGCGCTGGCTGGTCAGGGTCACCAGCCCCGTGTCGTGAGGCCGGGGGCTGACCTCGGAAAACCATACCTTGTCACCCTTCACGAAGCATTCCACACCGAACACCCCCAGGCCGCCCAGGTCGTCGGTGATACGGCGCGCCATATCCCGGACCGTGGTCAGGGCCGCGGGGGCCAAGGGCTGGGGCTGCCAGCTTTCCACATAATCCCCCTTGACCTGGAGGTGGCCGATGGGGGCGCAGAAATGGGTTTCGATGCGTCCATCCGCGCCCCGGGCCCGCACCGTCAGTTGGGTGATCTCGCAATCGAAGTCGATGAGGCCCTCGACGATAACCTGGCCCTTGTCCACCCGGCTGTCTCGCGCGGCATAGTGCCAGGCCCCGGCCAGGTCCTCGGCCAGGTCCACCCGGCTCTGACCCTTGCCGGAAGAGGACACGACAGGTTTGACCACACAGGGATAGCCGATGCCGCCTGGATCCTCCACGGCAGCCCGCAGGGCCTTGAGGGAATCCACGAAGGCATAGCTGGAGGTAGGCAGGCCCAGGGTCTCGGCCGCCAGGCGGCGGATACCCTCACGGTGCATGGCCAGATGGGCCGCCCGGGCCGTGGGGATCACCGTGCAGGCCCCCGCCCGCTCCAATTCCAGCAGGGTTCCGGTGGCGATGGCTTCGATCTCCGGTACCACCAGGTGGGGCTTTTCCGAGTCGATGAGCCGCGCCAGGACGTTACCGTCGGTCATGTCGATGGTTTGCGCCCGATGCGCGACCTGCTGGCCCGGGGCGCCGTCATAGCGATCCACCGCCACGACCTCCACGCCCAGGCGCTGCAGGGCGATGATGATTTCCTTGCCCAGTTCCCCGGCCCCCAGCAGCATGACCCGGGTGGCGCAGGCGGACAGGGGGGTGCCGATGTACATGGCCAACCTTTCTTCTCTCTCGAACGTTATAGTTGCGTGCAAGGTTACCGTAAGAGTCCCCCACATGCCCGCGCGCCGCCTCCTGCTCCCTCTGTTGCTGCTCTCCATGTCCCTGCAGGCCGCCGACTGGCAATACCTCACCGTACCGGGAGACACCCTCATCGGTATCGGCAGACAATATCTGCGCAATCCCGGTGACTGGCCCAGGGTGCAGGCGGAGAACCGGGTGGATATCCCGGAACATCTGCCCGTCAACACCCATCTGCGCATCCCCGTTGCCCTGCTGAAGGTCACCCCTGCCCCCGCCACGGTAACGGCGGTCCAGGGCAATGTGCGGGTCAGGACCGGCTCGGGCGATTTGCGGCCGCTGCGCACGGGCGATCAGCTCCAGGGCGGGGAGAGCGTGCTCACCGGCCCCCGCAGCAGCGCCCACTACCGCTTCGCCGACGGCACCAGCCTGACCCAGCAGGCCTCCAGCAAGCTCGCCTTTGGCCGCCTGGCGGCCTATGGCAAAACCGGCATGGTGGCCACCGAGGTCAGTCTGGACAGCGGCCGTCTGGAGGCCAGCGCTGCCCGGCAGCTTGCCCCCGCGGGTGGTTTCCGTGTGCGCACACCGGTGGCCGTGGCGGGCCTGCGCGGCACCGACTTCCGCATCAACGTGGCGGAAGACGGCAAGCGCATGAGCAGCGAGGTCACCACCGGCGAGGTGGCCGTGACCGCCCAGGGCAAGACCGTGCGCGTGGCTGCGGGGGAGGGCAGTTTTACCGAGGCCGGCAAGCCCCCGAGCCCGGCCCGGGCCCTGTTGCCCGCCCCGGACCTCAGCGGGATGCCCACGCGGGTCACGCGCCTGCCCCTGGGCCTGGCATGGCCCACCCAGCCGGATGCCGCGGCGTGGCGTGTCCGTCTGGCGCGCGACACCGCCTTCACCGCCGTACTGCTGGACGATGTGGTGACGCGCCCCGCCGTCGACTGGGGCGAAACCCTGGCCGATGGCGTGTACACGCTGCGCGTGCGCGCCATCGATGAGACGGGGATGGAAGGCCTGGACGCCGAACACAGCCTGACCCTGGATGCGCATCCCCTGCCCCCCCTGGCGCTGGCCCCGGTCCTGGGAGAGCACCTGGACGGTTCCCGGGTGCGTTTCCGGTGGAGCACCGCGGCCGGCGCGCGAGGCTACGTGCTGCAGATCGCACCCACCCCCGAGTTCACGCACGGTCTCATCGAACGGCGCCTGGGACCGGTGGTCGAGCACGAGGAAGACCTGGGCGAGGGCGAGTGGCACTGGCGCTTGGCCAGCCTGGATGAGACCGGCCAGGCGCATGCGTTCAGCGCCCACCGTGCCTTCGTGGTGATACCCCGGGCCAGTGCGCCCGCCGCACCCACGGACCTGAAGATGGACATGCGCGTGCACCCCATCGCCGTTTCCTGGCAGGGTCAGGCACCGCGCTATCGCGTCGTGGTGGCGCCCGCCGGTGATTTCTTCCGCCCCATGCTCGTACAGGAAAGCGACGGGCCGCGGACCTTCCTGCCTGGTCTGCCGCCCGGCCAGTACCAGTTGCGGGTCATCGCCCTGGGGCCGGATGGCGCGGCCAGCCCGCCCAGCGCCGGCCTGGCCTTCCAGGTGATCCCAGTCCTGCCCTTCTGGCCTGCATTCATCCTGGTGCCGGCCCTGTAGGCCCGAACGCCCGCATGGCCGCAGCAACGCAGTCCTTGCCCACGCCCTGACGGGGCCGCCCGCCCACGGCATCCTGGTGCGTGATCGACTCATCCAGGCGTCAGTCGTGCTCCGATTGGCGCCCCCTTTTTGCCCGTTTTGAGGAGACGGATCGTCATGGCGAAAGTGAAATTCTTTGGCGTGGAATCCATACCGCTCGAAATGCACAAGGTGCGCATCGTGCAGAAGCTGAACCTGCCGCCTATCGAGCGCCGCCTGGAAGCCATCACCGAAGCGGGCAACAACACCTTCCTGCTGCGCAACGCCGACGTGTTCCTGGACATGCTCACCGACAGTGGCGTGAACGCCATGAGCGATCAGCAGCAGGCGGCCATGATGATCGCCGACGACAGCTACGCCGGCAGTGCCACCTTCACCCGTCTGGAAAACAAGCTGCGAGAGATCTTCGGCATGCCTTTCTTCCTGCCGGCGCACCAGGGCCGGGCCTGCGAAAACATCCTCAGCCAGGTCCTCGTCTCGCCGGGCTCCGTGGTACCGATGAACTATCACTTCACCACCACCAAGGCGCACATCACCCTCAATGGCGGCATCGTCGAGGAACTGGTCGGCGACGCAGGCCTGGAAGTGGTCAGCGCACACCCGTTCAAGGGCAACATGGACATTGCCAAGCTGCGCCAGGTGATCGCCCGTCATGGCGCGGACAGGATCGCCTTCGTGCGCATGGAAGCGGGCACCAACCTGATCGGCGGGCAGCCCTTCTCGGTGGCGAACCTCGGCGAGATTCGCCAGGTATGCGATGAATTCGGTCTCATGCTGGTGCTGGATGCCAGTCTGCTGGCGGACAACCTGCATTTCATCAAGGAGCGCGAGGCGGACTGTAGGGATCTGAGCATCCGCGAAATCACCCGCCGCATGGCCGACCTGTGCGACGTGATCTATTTCTCGGCGCGCAAGCTGGGTTGCGTGCGCGGCGGCGGCATATGCATCCGCGACGAGGCGTTCTATCGCCGCATGCGTGGCCTGGTGCCCCTGTACGAAGGCTTCCTGACCTATGGCGGCATGTCGGTACGGGAGATGGAGGCTCTCACCGTGGGTCTGGAAGAGACCATGGACGAGGACGTCATCAACCAGGGTCCGCAATTCATCCGCTACATGGTGGACGAGCTGGTCCGGCGCGGCATCCCGGTGATCACCCCCGCGGGCGGCCTGGGCTGCCACATCAACGCCATGGAATTCGTCGACCACATCCCGCAGGCGCGGTATCCCGCCGGCGCCCTGGCCTCGGCCCTGTACCTCGTCAGCGGCATACGCGGCATGGAACGGGGTACCCTGTCGGAGCAGCGCGAACCCGACGGCAGCGAGGTCTTTGCCAACATGGAGCTGGTGCGCCTGGCCCTGCCGCGACGGGTCTTCACCCTGTCGCAGGTGAAATACACCATCGACCGCCTGACCTGGCTGTATGCCAACCGGAGAAAGATCGGCGGCCTGGTGTTCACCGAGGAACCGGAGATCCTGCGTTTCTTCTACGGCCGCCTGGCACCGGTGTCCGACTGGCAGACCGAACTGGTGGCCCGGTTCCGCCAGGATTTCGGCGACAGCTTGTGAAGCGGATCGCGGCCGGCCTCAGTCCACCCACCTGCGCGCATTGCGGAACAGGCGCAGCCAGGGGCCATCCTCCTGCCATCCGTCCGGGTGCCAGGAGTGCTGCACACCGCGGAAGACCCGCTCCGGGTGGGGCATCATGATGGTGATGCGGCCATCCGGGGTGGTCAGCCCCGTAATCCCCTTGGTCGAGCCGTTGGGGTTGCGGGGATAGGCCTCGGTCACGCGGCCCCGGTTGTCCACGTAGCGCAGGCTGACCAGGGCGGCCCCTTGCTGGGCCGGGCTGTCGAACACCGCCCGGCCTTCGCCGTGGGCCACGACGATGGGCATGCGCGAGCCGGCCATGCCGTCGAACAGGATGGAGGGGGTTGTGGCCGGCACCTCCACCATGACGAAGCGGGCCTCGAACTGCTCCGACAGGTTGCGTTCGAAGCGGGGCCAGTGGTCGGCGCCCGGGATGATGGCCTTCAGCCGGCTCATCATCTGGCAACCGTTGCACACCCCCAGGGCAAAGCTGTCGTGCCGCCGGAAGAAGGCCTCGAATTCGTCCCGGGCACGGGGATTGTGCAGGATGGAGGCGGCCCAGCCGCCTCCCGCCCCCAGCACGTCACCGTAAGAGAAGCCGCCGCAGGCCGCCAGACCCCTGAAGCCCTGGAGATTCACCCGGCCGGTCAGGATGTCGCTCATGTGTACGTCCACGGGAGCGAAGCCCGCCCGGTGGAAGGCGGCGGCCATTTCCACCTGGCCGTTGACCCCCTGTTCCCGCAGGATGGCGACCCTGGGCCTGACGCGCGATTTCCTCACATGGGGCGCGGCCACATCCTCGGCGGGATCGAAGCTCAGCCGGGCGTGCAGACCTGGATCCTTCGCCGCGGCCTGGCCGGCGAATTCCTGATCCGCGCAGGCCGGGTTGTCCCTCAGACGCTGCATGCGCCAGGTGGTCTCGCACCAGGCCGCCAGCAGGTCCTCGCACTTTTCGTCGAACACGGCCTTGCCCTCCCGCAGGATGCGCAAGCGGTCCTTGCGGTTGGGTCGGCCGATGACGTAGCACTCGTCGCGCAGGCCCGCCGCGATGCAGGCCTGCAGGATGGCGCCGGTGTCCTGGCGCCGCACCTGCAGCACGGCCCCCAGTTCCTCGTTGAATAGGATGCCGAACAGGCGGGAGGTATACGGTTCACGCGGGACGGGGGCATGCTCCACGTCCTCCATGATGTCGTCGTGGTGGCGGTGGTAGCGCAACTCGTCCACGTCCAGGTCCACACCGCAATGGCCGGCGAAGGCCATCTCCGCCAGGGTGGCGAACAGGCCGCCGTCGGAACGGTCATGGTAGGCGAGCACCTTGCCTTCGCGATTGAAACCCTGGATGAGGGCAAAGAAGCGCTTGAAGCGTTCCGGCTCGTCCAGGTCCGGGCAGACGTCGCCCAGCTCGCCGTACACCTGGCCCAGGATGGAGCCACCCAGGCGATTGCGGCCGCGGCCCAGATCCAGGAGGATCAGGTCGGTGTCGCCACAGTCGACGCGCAACTGCGGGGTGAGGCTGCGACGCGCATCCACCACCGGGGCGAAGGCGGTAATGATGAGGGACAGGGGCGCCACCACGGCCTTCTTTTCCCCCCGGTCTTGCCAGTGCGTGGCCATGGACATGGAGTCCTTGCCCACGGGAATGCTGATGCCCAGGGCCGGGCACAGATCCTTGCCCACGGCCCGCACCGTGGCGTACAGGGCCGCGTCTTCCCCCGGGTGGCCGGCGGCACACATCCAGTTGGCGGACAGGCGGATATCGCCGATGTCGCTCACCGCCGCCGCCGCCAGGTTGGTGAGGGCCTCGCCGATGGCCATGCGCCCGGACGCCGGAGCGTCGATGAGGGCCAGGGGACTGCGCTCGCCCATGGCCATGGCCTCCCCCCGGTAGGTTTCATACCCTAGGGTGGTGACGGCCACGTCCGCCACCGGCATCTGCCAGGGGCCCACCATCTGGTCCCGGGCGGTGCAGCCTCCCACGTTGCGGTCACCGATGGTGATGAGGAAGGTCTTGTTAGCCACGGCAGGGTGGCGCAGCACCCGGTAGGCGGCGGCCTTCAGCTCCAGGCCCTCGGCACTGAACGGCCGCAACACGGGCAACAGGCGCCTGGCCTTGCGGGTCATCTTCGGTGGCTTGCCCAGGAGCACGCCCATGGGCATGTCCACCGGGGTATTCCCGAATAGGCGGTCCTCCACCACCAGCCGTCTTGCACGGGTAGCCCGGCCCAGCACAGCAAAGGGACAGCGTTCCCGCGTACAGATGGACCTGAACCGTTCCAGGGATTCCGGGGCGATGGCCAGCACATAGCGTTCCTGGGCCTCGTTGCTCCAGATCTCCCTGGGGCTCATGCCCGGCTCCAGGCTGGGCACGTCCCGCAGCTGCAGGCGGGCCCCCAGGCCTGCGCCGTGGGCCAGCTCCGGCATGGCGTTGGAAATGCCCCCGGCACCCACATCGTGGATGGAGAGGATGGGGTTGTCGGTCCCCATCTGCCAGCAGCGGTCGATGACCTCCTGGGCGCGGCGCTGCATCTCCGGGTTGCCGCGTTGCACGGAGTCGTAGTCCAGGGCCTCCGCGTTGCTGCCTGCCCCCATGCTGGAGGCCGCGCCGCCCCCCAAACCGATGCGCAGGCCCGGACCCCCCAGCTGGATCAGCAGGGTGCCGGGCTTGAACGCCTGCTTGTGCACATGGCGCTCCTGGATGTTGCCCAGGCCGCCGGCGATCATGATGGGCTTGTGATACCCCCGCACCTGGCCGTCCGGGGTCTCCATCTCGAAGGTGCGGAAGTAGCCCGTGAGATTGGGGCGGCCGAATTCATTGTTGAAGGCCGCCGCCCCCAGGGGGCCCTCCAGCATGATGTCCAGGGCGGAGACGATGCGCTCCGGCTTGCCGTGATCCACCTCCCAGGGCTGTTCACCCCCTGGGATACGCAGGTTGGAGACGGTGAAGCCGCACAGCCCGGCCTTGGGCTTGGAACCCTGACCCGTGGCGCCCTCGTCCCGGATCTCGCCACCGGAGCCCGTGGCGGCCCCGGGGAAGGGGGAAATGGCGGTGGGATGGTTGTGGGTCTCCACCTTCATGAGGATGTGGGTGGCCTCCCGGGTGAAGCCGTACACACCCTTGGCATTGGGGTAGAAACGGCCGACACGGGCACCCTCCATGACCGCGGCGTTGTCCGAGTAGGCCGACAGGGTGCCCTGGGGACGCAGTTTGTGGGTGTGGCGGATCATGGCGAACAGGGATTCATCCTGGCTCTTGCCGTCGATGACCCAGTCGGCGTTGAAGATCTTGTGGCGGCAGTGCTCCGAGTTGGCCTGGGCGAACATCATCAGCTCCACGTCCGTGGGATTGCGCCCGACGCGGGTGAAGTGCTCCAGCAGATAGTCGATCTCGTCCGGCGACAGGGCCAGGCCCCAGTCCCGGTTGGCCTGGTTCAGGGCCCGCTTGCCGGCTTGGGACCCGCCCTTGAGCACATCCACGCTCTTGCAGGGCGGGGCCTGCACACGCCGGAACAGCTGCAGCGCTTCCTGCTCGTCGCGCAGCACGCTCTCGGTCATGCGGTCGTGCAGCAGGGGCAGCACGGCCTCCAGATCCAGGCTACGGCCCCGCTTCGTACCGATCCGCCAGTGCACGCCGCGTTCGATGCGGACGACGGTACCCAGACCACAGTTGGCGGCGATGTCCGTGGCCTTGGAGGACCAGGGAGACACCGTGCCCAGACGGGGTGTCACCAGGATCGTCCTGGCCTGGGGCTGGTAAGGCCGGGCCTGCAACAGTTCGCCCAGGAAGGACTGATCCTCCGCCGCTAGTTCCCCGGACAGCTCCACGAAATAGCGGAAATGGGCCTCCAGGCCCTTCACCCCCTGGTGCTGCAGGGCCGCCAGTCGCTTGGCGATACGGAACTCGGAGAAGGCGGGCGCACCGGCAAGGAACAGAACGCGGGACATCGTACGGACCAGGTCACGTGAAAGCCCAGGATTTTAGCCGAACGGCCGAACCCGGACGGATGGGTCTGGCCGGGCCCGGCCGAGCACACGGGCTTCAGGCGCGGGCGTCCTTGAGGGCGGCACGCACCGCCGTGCCCACGCGCACCTGGTTGAACGGTTTGAGGATATAGCCGGCGGCACCGCAGCCCACGGCATCCCGCACCTTGGATACGGAGGCGTCCGCGCTGATGACGATCACCCGCGCCTGCGGCATCTTTTCCAGGATGATCTTCAGCACCTCCAGGCCACACATGTCGGGCAGGTCCACCTCCATGCACACCACCTCGGGCCTGAGCTTGTCCGCCTGGGTCAGGGCAGCCTGGCCATTGCGCGCCTCCCCGGCCACCATGAACCCCTCCTTGCGCAGGACGGTCTTCAACAACTCGCGCATGCGTGGATCGCCGTCCACGATCAGTATCTTCGTGCTCATGTCCGGTGCTATCCCGATCAGGAAAAGGGCCGGTAGAAGCCGGCCCGGAAATTGTACGCCTCGGACCCGACGTCAGGCATCCTCCCCTTCTTCCGACGACAATTTCGTACGCAGCGCTTCCAGCGCATCCAGACCACAATAATGCGCAAGGAACTCCCGGCCCGCGTCGGTCTTGCCCAGGGCATCTCCGAACTCGGCCAACACCGAATCGCAATCCAGCTTGGCGCAGGTGTCGTCCAGATCGCAGCTCGTCAGCGGCGCCCCTGCCGGCGAATGTGGGATATCGCTTGGCTGTTTCATGACATCCTCCTTCCTCGGGATTGTCCTATCTATATAGGCCAACACATCGAATGGAAGAATCATGCCCGAGTCAACGCCGTTCCCGCCGCCCGCGCGCCTGCCGCGACGCACCCTGGATTGCCACAAGGGTGACTTCGGTATCGTGGGTATTCTGGGGGGCGCGCCAGGCATGGCGGGAGCGGCCCTGCTGGCGGGGCGGGCGGCCCTGCTGTGCGGTGCCGGCCGAGTCCATGTGGGTCTGGTGGATGAGCGCGTGGCTCTCGATGCCGACATGCCGGAGCTCATGGTGGGCGGTCCTCAACGGGCCATGGACCTGCCGCGCGCAGCACACGGAAAATCCTCCCGCTCGACATCGGCCTGCCTGGTGGTGGGTCCCGGGCTGGGCCAGTCGGCAGCAGCCAGGGGCTTGCTGTCGCAGGCCCTGGCCACAAAACTGCCCCTGCTGCTGGATGCGGATGCCCTGAACCTGCTGGCGCAAGACGCGGAACTGGCGCAATTCCTGCGTCACCGCCAGGCCCCCTGCCTGCTCACCCCCCACCCCGGCGAGGCGGGCCGCCTGCTCGAGCTGGATACCGCCCGGGTGCAGGCGGACCGGGACGGCGCCGTTCACGCCCTGGCGGCGCGCTATGGCGCCGGCGTGGTGCTCAAGGGACACGCCAGCCTGGTGCTGGGTCGGGATGGCGAGCCCTGGCGCAACTCCACGGGCAACCCGGGCATGGCGGCCCCGGGCATGGGGGACGTGCTCTGCGGCATCATCGCCGCCCTGAACGTCCAGGGCCTGGAGCTGGACGCGGCCGCCCGCCTGGGGGTCTGGCTGCACGGCGCCGCGGCGGACGCCGCCGTGGCGTCCGGCATTGGCCCCGTGGGGCTCACTGCCTCGGAGGTGGCGCGGACCGCCCGCCAGATCCTCAACGCCTGGTCCTGAGGCGCCAGCAGGGCCGGGCCCGCATCCAGGCTGCCCAGGCCTTTTCGGCCTTGCCATCGCTTTTCCGGGTCGCCAGCAGGCCCGCCAGGCGTCCGGCATCGAAGCGGATGGCGGGGGCGGCGTGGCGCATCCCCTCCAGCAGCTGTGCGGCCATCACCCGATCCCGTTCGGCTCCCAGGCGGTTTTGCAGACGTCCGAGCTTGTCGAGGAAATCATCCGTGCTTGCCTGCGTTTTCTCAAACACGGGCCGCAGCACGTCCGCGATATAGCGCAGGCGCTTGGCGGCGATACGCAAGCGGTGCCGCCGCGCCCCGTCCAGGCCAGCGAAGTCCCTGCCCCGCTTGCGCAGCGCGCGCCAGCGTGTCTCCAGACAGGCCGCCGCCCAAACCTCCAGGGGGGCGGCGTCTTCTCGGACCTCCAGCAGGTCCCGGCCGATCTCCAGCACCAGACGGGTGAAGGCGCCATCCGCCACGGCGCCCTGGGCCCGGCGCCGGGCCGTGTCCGCCATCCTTGCGCAGTGGCGATGCAGCGCCGGGGGCAGGGCGGGCGCTCCCAGGCGGGTGGACAGACGGGGCAGGGTCTCCTGCAGGAACACATCCCAGTCCCGGGCCGCGTTGAGCGTGCTCATGAGGGCCTTCAGGTCCCGATCCCAGGCCGGAGTGACCGCACCGAGGTCTTTTGCCAGATCGGCCACACCGCGCAGGCGGCGCAGGCCCACCCGCAGCTGGTGCAGGTAGCCGATGTCCTGGGGCCGGCCCAGGAAACCCGGCACATTGCCCACCATCTGGGCCAGACCCACTCCCGCCAGCAGGGGCCAGGCCTGACCGGCGGTCAACGCCTGATCCAGCACGGGGACCATGGCCTGCACGGGTCCGGGCACGAACACCCCGGCCAGGGCATAGCCCCGGGCCGCCTTGCTGCGCGGCTCCACACCCATGGGTACATGTGCCAGCAGGGTCAGGGCCAGGTCGAACAAGGCCCGCGGCGGACCGGAACGCAATTCGATCTCCAGCTCCGCCAGGGGCACACCCTGCCCATCGGCCCGGATCTCCCCGCGATCCAGGGCCACCTCCATGACCGTTTCCCGCAGGTGCACCACCCAGGCGGTACGACGAAAATCGGTGACGAAGACCGGACCGATGCGCGACATGTCCAGGCCCTGGAGCAGATCCAGGGCCTGCGGGGGAAAGCGGCTCAGGTCATGGCTGCCGCCAGGCAGGGGCATCTCCCACTCCGCACGTTGCGTCAGGGCCCCCACGGAGATGGCCTCCGCCTTCAGGGTCTGCAGCCAGCGCCGCCCCGCACGCCGCACACGCAAGGTGATGCCCCGTCGCTGCAGATCCCGTTCCGGTGTGTCCAGATAGATGCTGTACAGGCGGCGGGACACGGGCCGGCCTGCTGCCAGCAGGGGGTGCCGGCGCAGGCGCGCGATCTGACCCGGCCGCAGGGAGAGCTTGAGCTCGATTTCGTTCATGGCGGTGCAATGGATGGAAGCAGGGTTTGACGTTAGCATCCCCCGGACCTGCCTGTATCCCGCTCGGCCGCCACCATGAGCCTGACCCTGCCTGCCCCGGAACACCTGATCAACCGCGAGCTGGGTATCCTGGAATTCAACCGCCGGGTCCTGGCCCAGGCCGAGGACCGGCACACCCCCCTGCTGGAGCGCCTGCGCTTTCTGTGCATCTTCTCCAGCAACATGGACGAGTTCTTCGAGATCCGGGTGGCGGGACTGAAGGAGCAGCGGCTGCTCAATCCGGGCATGAAGGGGCCCGATGGCCTGTCCGTACGCCAGACCTATGAACGGGTATCGCAAACCGCGCATGCCCTGGTGACACGCCAGTACGAACTGCTGAACCGTTCCGTGCTGCCCGCGCTGGCCATGGAGGACATCCGCTTCCTGCGCCGCACGCACTGGAACGCAGCGCAGGCGGAGTGGATACGGGACTACTTCTTCCGTGAACTGATGCCGGTGCTCACCCCCATCGGTCTGGATCCGGCCCATCCCTTCCCACGGGTGCTGAACAAGAGCCTGAACTTCGCCGTCGAGCTATCGGGCAAGGACGCCTTCGGGCGCAACTCCGGACGCGCCGTGGTGCAGGCCCCGCGCAGCCTGCCCCGGGTCATCCAGCTGCCGGCCGGGCTGGCGGGATGTGAATACGGTTTCGTGTTCCTGTCCTCGATCCTGCATGCCCATGTGGGGGAGTTGTTCGCCGGCATGGAGGTGGAGGGTTGCTACCAGTTCCGGGTGACCCGCAACTCCGATCTGTTCGTGGACGACGAGGAGAACAAGAACCTGCGCGAACAGCTCCAGGGGGAACTGCCGCATCGCCATTTCGGCGATGCCGTGCGCCTGGAGGTGGCAGACAGTTGCCCGCCACGCATGACCGCCTTCCTGCTGGGTCAGTTCGGTCTGCAGCCGGAGGAGCTCTACCAGGTGCAAGGTCCGGTGAACCTGGTGCGTCTCATGCAGGTCCCGGAGCGGGTGGAGCGCGCGGACCTGAAGTTTCCGGCCTTCATCCAGGGCACGCCGGCGGCCCTGGTCCGACGTCCGGACATCTTCCAGGCCATCGGCAAGGGTGACATCCTGCTGCATCACCCCTTCCAGAGCTTCCAGCCGGTGATCGAATTCATCCGCCAGGCAGCGGAAGATCCGCATGTGCTGGCCATCCGCCAGACCGTATACCGCACCGGCACCGACTCGGAGCTCATGCGCCAGCTCATCAAGGCGGCGCAGCGCCGCAAGGAGGTGACGGTGGTGGTGGAACTGCTGGCCCGCTTCGACGAGGAGGCCAACATCAACTGGGCGCAGAAGCTGGAAGAGGCGGGCGCGCACGTGGTGTATGGCGTGGTGGGCTACAAGACGCACGCCAAGATGGCCCTGGTGGTGCGCCGTGAAGCGGATGGGCTCAAGCGCTATTGTCACCTGGGCACGGGCAACTACCACGCCCGCACCGCCCGGCTGTACACCGATTTTGGACTGCTCACCTGCCGGCGGGAGCTGTGCCAGGACGTAGCCGACGTGTTTCAGCAGATCACCGGTCTGGGGGGCGCGGGGGTGCACAGCCATCTGCTGCAATCCCCCTTTACCCTGCACACGCACATGATCCGGGCCATCCAGCGGGAAACCGCGCGGGCAAAAGCCGGGGAAAAGGCCATCATCGTCGCGAAGATGAACGCCCTGCTGGAGCCCCGGATCATCGCCGCGCTATACGAGGCCTCGCAGGCCGGGGTGCGCATCGAGCTCATCGTGCGCGGCGTATGCGCCCTGCGCCCGGGCCTGCCCGGAGTATCGGACCACATCCGCGTGCGCTCCGTCATCGGCCGCTTCCTGGAGCACCACAGGGTGTTCTATTTCTGGAACGGCGGCGTGGAAGACGTCCTGCTGGCCAGTGCCGACTGGATGGACCGCAACTTCTTCCGCCGCATCGAGGTGGGCTTCCCCGTGCTGGACTCCAGGGTGAAGAAACGGGTCATCCATGAAGGCATCAAGCCCTATCTCAAGGACAACGTCCTGGCCTGGGAGATGCAGCCCGACGGCAGCTACAGGAAGCCTCCACGCCGTGGCCGCGGCTTCAATGCCCAGACCCACTTGCTGAGTCTGTTGCGCGGCAAGTCCTGAATCCGGTCCACGCCCGACGTTCCCGGCGCGGGCCGGACATCGGTCCTTCAGCGCGTGGTCTGGGCCTGCCGCATGCGGCTCAGTTCGGCCTCGAGGGCACCCAGGCGGGCCTGCAGCGACTTCATCTGTCCCAGCATGGCACCCACATTGATGAACACCTCGTCTCCGGCCGGGGCGGACAGCACGCCCGCATAGCCCAGCCATGACGGCTCGTAGACCTTGACGTCGCGAAACCCGAGCTCACGCAGCACGGCCGCAGTCTCGGAGGCGCGCACCCCGCTCTGGCAGTACACCACGGTTTCCTTGTCCGGGTCGAGGCCCGCGTACAGGGCCTTGAGCTGGTCCATCGATTTCAGCGCCATGCCATCCTTGTTCGGCACCTTCTTCGCCGCCAGCTTGGCCGGCGTATCCGGATCACGCCAGTTGTCCTCGTAGGGAATGTTCACGGCGCCGACGATATGGCCGCCACGCACCGCGCGCACGTCCTGGCCGATGAATTCCTTGGCCGTGCGCACGTCGAGGAGCTGCGCGCCACCCCGCCGCACCTGATCGATGACCTCGCCGGTCCACAGCGTTCCGACCCGCTCCGTCCCGAGCTGCAGGCTGATGGCGGGCAGCTTCGTCGGCTCCTTGCTGAGCGGCTTGCCGGCCGCCTTCCAGTCATCGATGCCACCGTGATAGACCTTGCCGTGCGGGCCGCCGTAATACTCGAGCATGCGCGCGGCAAAATAGGCATAGGGGTCGCCCTTGCCGCCATACACGACGACTTCGCGGTTCAGGATATCGATGCCGGCATCACCGAACAGCTTGGCCGCCGCGGCGGCTGCGGGCGGATCCTCGCGCACCGGGTCACGGAACAGATCACCCACGGCACCCAGGTTCACGGCACCGGGTATGTGTCCCTCGGCATAGTCCTTGGCCGCGCGCGCATCCCACACCACCGCGCCACGCTGTAGGGCCTGTTCCACCCCGGCGGTATCGACGAGCAGGGAGTCGGCCGCAACGCCGGCGGATGCACCCAGGCACAGTGCGCCCAGAAAGCAAGACAGAAATCGGTTCATCGGAGGCTCCTCTCAAACAGTACAGGTCATACGTACGGGCCACGCATATCCAGAAAAATTCATCGCTGCGATGGTCCCATACCAACTTGGACCCGCGCGGGGTATCTGTCAATGTCCACGGTTGCCGCTCGCGGAAAGGAAGGCAGCAGCGTCCGGACCCGCATTTCAGCCCCATCCGCAGCCGGCCCCGGCCACCAGTGCAGGTGAACGGAGGTCTCAGGATTGCGATACGGTGCGGGAGAAGACGTTGAGGACGACGACACCCGCGACGATCAGCAGCAGGCCCAGGATTGCCGGCAGGTCCAGGGCCTGGCCGAAGTAGCGCCAGGCGATCAGGGTGATCAGGGCCACCCCCACGCCGGACCAGATGGCATATGCCACACCCACCGGCATGGTCCTCAGCGTGAGAGACAAGAAATAGAATGCCGCCGCATAGCCGCCGGCGACGGCGAGCGAGGGCCCCAGGCGGGAAAATCCATCCGAGGCCTTCAACGCGGTAGTGCCGATCACCTCGCAGACGATGGCCACGGCCAGAAAGATCCATTGCTGCATTGCGGTACTCCTTCCTTGTGGCACGCGGTGGGAGAGCAGACAGGGCATGGCGAGCCACGCCCCGATGGCGGAACCATACGGCATACGGCCATGCCCGGCCACGCTACCGCGGCGCATGCCGCTCTTGGGCTATGCTGGGGCCTCGCCCCCTGGGCCGCACTTCACGCAAGCGCTCCCCCGTCCCCGCATCCCGCCATGTCCTTCTTTCCCGCCCACCCCCTGCGTGCCCTGCGTTCCCGGGACTTCCGCATCTACTTCGGCGGCCAGCTCATCTCCATGGCGGGCACCTGGATGCAGCAGGTGGCCATGGGCTGGCTGGCCTACAAGCTATCCGGCTCCGCCCTGGTGCTGGGCCTGCTGGGCTTCGCCAGCCAGGCGCCCATCCTGCTGTTCGGCCTGCTGGGGGGCGTGTGGGTGGACCGCATGGACCGGCGCCGGCTCATGCTGTGGACCCAGGCCCTGTCCCTGCTCCAGGCCCTGGCCCTGGCGGTGCTGACCTGGCAGGGCTGGATCACCGCGCCCCTGCTACTCGGACTGGCCTTCCTGCTGGGCTGCATCAACGCCGTGGACCTGCCGGCGCGCCAGTCCCTGCTGGTGCACCTGGTGGAGGACCGTGCCCTGCTGCCCAACGCCATCGCCCTCAATTCCATGCTGGTGAACGTGTCCCGCTTTTTGGGCCCGGCCCTGGCGGGTTTCGTCATCGCCTGGATGGGGGAGGCGGTGTGTTTTCTCTTGAACGCCCTGTCCTACCTGGCGGTGCTGCTGGCCCTGCTGGCGCTCCATGCGCGGCCCGGCGGCGATGCCTCCAAGCATCCGTTGCAGTCCCTGAAGGACGGTTTGCAGTACACCCTGGGCCATGCCGACATCCGCCTGTTCCTCTTGCTGGTGGCGGCGGTGAGCTTCCTGCTCACGCCCTACGTGGTGCTGATGCCCATGGTGGCCAAGGCGGAGCTCGGCGGCGACGCCCGCACTCTGGGCCTGCTGGTGGGCAGCGCCGGCGCCGGCTCCTTCCTGGCGGCCATCTTCCTCAGCACCCGGCCCGCGGTGGAGGGCCTGGGGCGGTGGGTATCACGGATCGTACCCATCGGCGGCGCGGCCCTGGCCCTGTTCGGCCTGAACACCGTCCACGCCCTGGCCTACCCCATCCTCATGGTGGTGGGTTTTGCCGTGGTGTTGAGTGCCGCCGGCACCAACACCCTCTTGCAGCACTGGGTGCGGGACGACATGCGGGGGCGGGTGATGTCCGCCTTCACGCTGTCCTTCCTGGGCATCGCCCCCCTCGGCAGCCTGGTGATGGGCAGCCTGGCGGAGCACATCGGCATCCGCCCCACCCTGGTGGCCTTCGGCCTCACCCTGGTGGTGGCGGGGCTGGTGCATCGCCGTGCCCTGGGGCGGCGGCATGCCGCCCGCCCGGGCTGAAGCCCCCGGACTGAAGGGCTGTTGCCCGGGTGCTCGGCGGGGGCTACTTCGCCTTGGGGGCGTTCTTGCGCAGTCCGTCCACGTTGAGATCGATCTTCATGCCCTTGTCCACATCCGTCAGCTGTGTCTCCGTGACGTTGCCTTCCAGTTTCACGGCCCCGCCGACCTGGAGGTCGGCCCCCTGGGAGGTGATGCCGCCGCCTTTGACGGTGAGGCCGCTGCCGGCCTGGATGCGGGTGGCGGTACCGGTCTTGCGCTCTTCATCCGATACATTGACGTTGGCGCCGCCGTACTGGGAGGAGGTCTTGGTCCCGTCGGGTTTCTCCAGCTTCATGCCGGTGGCCTTGCCGGAGATGCCGAAGGAGGAGCCGCTCTCGCTGTTCACCGATTCCAGCAGCTCCACCTTGCCGCCCGCCGTGACGGAGGCATTCTGCATGGCTTCCACCTGGCTACCACGCAGGGTCGCGTCCTTGCCGGCGGAGATTTCCACCTGGCTGCCCTGGATGCGGGCACCGCTCTGGGTGGTGGTATCGCTCTTGCCGCTGGCATGGCCGCCGCCCAGGACGCTCTTGCTCTCCCGCTCTCCGCCAGACTTGGTGGAGCCGAATTCGGCATGGATGCCGAAGCCGCTGGATTGCTCATGGGTGGTGCTGCTGGCCGCGTCCAGGGTGACGCCGCCGGTTTCGGACTTGATGGCGGCCTTGTTGCCGGCGGCCACTTCCGTGCCTTCCAGGCGGGCGTCGCCCTGGGTGATGATCGTGACGTTGCCTCCCGCGCCGATGCCGCCGGCCCGGGCCGTGCTGGAGGTGGAGGAGGTCTTGCCCTGCTCATAGCCGCCTTCCACCGCCACGCCCTGGGTGCCCACCAGCTTGGCCTTGCCGCCGGCGCTGGCCGAGCGGTCTTCCGTTGAAGTAGAGGACGAGTCCTGGGCCGCCTGGTAATCCAGGCTTCCGGCCTTCAGGGTGACCTCCCCGCCAGCCTCCATCCGGGTGCCGATCAGGGTGGTCTTGTCCTTGGTGGTGGAGGTGATGCTGCCGCCAGCCTTGTAGCGGGACGTGACGGCGGTGGACGTCGAACTGGACCGGCCCGTCTTCTCGTAGGTGTACTGGGCCTCCAGGCCGGCTGAGGCCTCGCCTCCCAGGTCTTCCGCATAGGCGCCGTGGCCGAGCGCGCCGGTCTGGGCGCCGACGTCCGCTGAATAGCCGGCGCCGGCATAGACGCCCACCCGGACGTCGTGGGTCTCGGTGGAGCTGTGGGACGAGGTCTTGTCGTGGGCGGCGATCTCCCTGAGGGTGGTGGCCGACTGGGTGATGTCCTTGCCCGCTTCCAGTTGCGTGCCCTGGTCGGTGATGGTGCCCGTGGCCGTGCGGTTGATGTTGCCGCCCGCCTTGAAGGTGTTCACCACGTTGTGGGTAGTTTCCGCACCGCTGAGCTTGTTTTCATCGCTGTAGCGCAGGCCGGCGCCCACCTCGGCCTCGACGGACATGCTGCCCTTGGCGGAGGCGTTGGCCGGGCCGGCCTTGAGGGCGCCCTCGGCCTCGGCGGAGGCCTTGCCCTCCAGGTAGACGCCCATGGTCTGGGTGGTCTTGTCGTGGGAGGTCGTCGTCTTGTCTTCGGCGGCCAGGCTGGTGATGTCCTTGGCCTGGATGTCCAGGTTGCCGCCGGATTCCACCTGGGCGCCCACGAAGCGGGCCTGGTCCTGGGCCTTGAGGGTCATGTCCTTGCCCGACTTCAGGGTCGCCTGGGTGTGGGTGACGGCAGTGGTCGTGTCCACGCTGTCCTCCAGACGGGCGCCGATGGTCACGGTGGACTCCGCCTCGGCCTTGACGCCGGCCTCGGCCTTGACCGTGGCGCTCATGCCTGTGGCGCTGGCTTCGGCCTCGGCGGAGGCCTCCGCCTTGCTGTCGGTGTACACGCCGATCTTGGTGCTGTGCACCGTGGTGGTGATGGAGTCGGTGTTCTGTCCGGCCTCCACGGTGATCTTCCTGGCCTCGACGCCCAGATCGCCGCCGGTCTCCACGCTGGAGCCCACCACCTTGGCCTCGTCCCGGGCCTTGATGGTCAGGTCGCCGCCGGTACTCAGGCTGGAAGCGACACCGGTGGTCTTGTCGCGCCGGACCTCGGTGGTGCGGGATTCCATGAGATTGAACGCGTGGCTCTCGCTGGCGCCCGTCCCGGCGCCGGCCTCGGCCTGGGCGGCGGCCTGGCCGCTCCCGGAACCGGACGCCGCAGCCGAGTGGCTTTCGTCCTGGCCGCCGGTGCTGAGGAAGGTGGAGGTGACTGTCCGGGTCAGGGTGTGCTGCTCGTCCAGGCCCTGTTCGATCTTCACCGAGTCGGCGTCGATCTTGCCGCTGCCGCCGATGGTCAGGTCGGAGCCGCGCAGGGTCATGTCCTTGCCGGCCGTGATGTCGGCGTTGCCGCCGACGCTGACGGAGGAGCCGAAGTTCTTGCCGACGACGTCCTCCACCGTGGTGTATTCCGAGCCCCACAGCCCGCCGCCGACGCCGAAGCCGGAGGTGGAGGTGGTGGTGTGGGTGGTGGTCCGGTCCTGGCGCGAGAGGATGTTGAAGTCGCCGCCCGTGTCCACCTTCAGGTCGCCGCCCACCTGGGCCTTCGTGCCGGCCAGGGTGGTATCGCCGCCGCTCTTGAGGCTGAGGCCGCCGCCGGTGGAGAGGGTGGAGCCCACGTTCCTTTCGGTCAGGGTGAAGGTGCTGGCGGGGCCGGTCTGGTAGAGGAAGTCGGCGGAGCCGGCGGTGGTGGAGCCCGAGGAGCGGGTGTCCACCAGCGTGTCGGCGGTGATGTCGCCGCCGGCGGTGAGGGCCGCCGCGCCGCCGGCCTTCACTTCGGCGGCACGGATGCCGATGTCCTTGGCAGCGTCCAGCGTCAGGTTGCCGGTTGCTTCGATGCCGGCGGCCTTGTAGTCGGATTCGGCGCCCAGGCCTTGGGCCCGGCCGTGGACGATGCCGCCCTCGGTGGACTTCAGGCTCACCTCGCCGCCCTGGATCGTGCCGCTGATGTTGGTGATGTTGCCCCGGGAGGTGACGTTCAGGGCGTCGCCGCCGCTGAGGGTGCCGCCCGTGTTGCCCAGGGAGGTCACGTCCATGTTGACTTCCCGGCCGGCGATCACCGCCCCGGCGATGATGGCCTGGCGGGATTCGGGCGACAGGTACACCACGGGCTGCAAGACCTTCTGACCGGCGACCGTGGTCTCCACCATCCAGACGATGTCCTGGCTCAGATCCGCCATCTGTTCGCTCGTCAGGGGCTGGCCCAGGGTGAGGCCCAGGCGCTTGCTCTCGCCCGCAGCCTGGTCCATCAGGCTTGCCATCTGCTTCGCTTCATTGGCGTAGCCGTCGAGCACCGCGGCGCCGGTCTGGCTGATGAGCTGCTGGCGGATCAGGTAGGCCTCGTAGTTGGCGTCTCCCAGGCGTTTTTCCGTGGTCTCCGGGTCGAGGCCCAGGCTCTTGAGCAGACGGTCCGTGCCTGCGTAGTCCGAACCCAGGCCATACCTGGGATTGGTCTCTATCAGGTAGTGGGCCGACGCGTTCCGGGCCGGCACGAAGTAGCCGTTGGGGTTGGTGGGCAGCGGCGTCGGCGTGGGTGGGGTGTCGGGGTCGTAGGGGGCGGGCGCCACGGCGGGACCGTCGTTGGCCAGGGCGAGGCCCTTGAAGGTGACGGTGTTGCCGTGCAGCCGGGCGTTCTGCAGGTTCTCCACCACGGTCGTGCCGACCAGGTGCCGATAGGCCTTCTGACGCACTTCGTTGTCCATGGCGGCACTCGGACCGCCCGAGCTGTAGCGGACATGGCCGTACATGTGCTCGAAGCCGGGGTCCCACAGGGTTTCCCAGGGAAAGACAAAGCCGTCGATGCCGTTCCAGGTGGGCATCTGGTTGAAGTGGGCGCCGTTGTCCGCGTAGTAGTAGAAGAACCGCACGGTGCAGCTTATGCAATCGTCCTCGTGCTCGGCCCAGCGGCGCTTGTATTGCCGCGCGTAGCGGGCGATGGCGGTGTTGTCGAAGGTGGCCGGGCCGGAACCGTTGATGGCGAGGTCGTTGCCCGCCGTCAGGACGCCGCCGGTGTTCTTGCCGGTGCCGGTGTTCAGGTGGATGCTCAGGTCATGGCCGGCCGCGACCTCCGGCAGGGTCAGGTTGGGGGTGCCGCCGTCCCAGTGCTCGGTGACGGTGAGGGTGTCCTCGCGGACCCGGATATAGGAGCAATACCAGCAGGTCGCGCCTTCCTTGAGGGTGTGGTAAGAGAGGTCTTGCGCCGTCACCGCCTCGCTGGTCGTCTTGGCCGGCATGCGCCCATTGCGGAAACCGGTGGTGGTGTTGATCAGGATGTCGTTCACCGCCTGCATGGAATGGCTGTTGACCAGGATGTCCGCGCCCAGGGCCATGTCGCCGGCGGACCAGATGTAGGCGGTGTTGGTGAAGGTCCCCTGGTCGGCGTGGGCCGATACCCCGGTGCCGGAGTAGAGCCAGCCGGCGTTGGTGAGGTCGCCGGTACAGGCGGTCAGGGTGAGGCCGCCGCGGGGCGCGGACATGGCCCCGTCGACGCCGTTGACGATGGATTCAGGGCCTGCCACGGTCAGCGTGCCGCCGGACAGCAGCAGGCCCTGGTTGTCGATGCTCCCGCCTTTGGCGGCGGCGGTGGCGACGCTCAGATCGCCGCCCGCCGACAGGCTGGCATCCGCGTCCACCAGGCTGACGCCGGCGCCGCCGCCGGTGGTGGCGACGTCGATGTGGCGCTGGGCACTCACCTGGCTCTGGACGACCACGTTCCCCGCCGAGGTGAGGCGGAAGTCGTCGGCGGTGGCGGCCGCCTCGCCCAGCATGCGCACGCCCACCCCCGCCTCGGTGCCGATGAGGCGGATGCGGCCGGCATACATGCCGCCCAGGGCCGTCGAGTCGATGGCGTAGGCGGGGGCCGGACCGCTGCCGGCCAGGGTGCCGGTGACCTCGCGGGTGCCGTAGTTCCAGGTGTTGGCGCCGGTGACCACTTGCAGCGAACCGGTGGGCGAGACGTTGATGCGCCCATCCACCCGGATGGAGCGGGCCACCAGGTCCAGGATCTTCTGGCCGGAGGCATTCAGCCCGTCGCCCTCCACCAGGACGTCGCCGCGTTCGACGTTGAAGCCGTCCAGGCCGCCGCCGGCATTGAGCTGGGGCGTCCCGGTGGTGAGAGTGGCCCGGTCGGTGTTGATGAAGCCGCAGCCGGAGCAGGTGATGCCATGGGGGTTGGCCACCACCACGTCCGCCTTGCCGCCCACGACCTCGGTGAACCCCGCGAGGGTACTGCGCTTGGTGGAGACCACCTCGTTGAGGATGACGTTCGCCTCCTTGTTCAGGTTGGGGTTGGCCAGGACGCTGCCGGCGAGCCGGGAGGCCCGCTGGATCTGGCTGGCATTGCCGTTGTTGAGCACCAGGCCGTGGTTGTCCACGTCGTAGCGGGTGTACCGGTTGTGGGACAGGCCGGCGGTGTTGGCGGCGTTGATGTTGACCACGGGCGTGCCGTTGGCGGAGAGATAGGCGCTGGTCTGGCCGCCGGTGGGCACGACGGTGGTCGGCACGCCGTCGGCCTGGACATTGATGGCCAGCAGGCCCAGCGCCAGGCAGAGGGCCCCGCGGCCGGCCTTGCCCCGCGCGCGGGTGATCTCGGATACGGCGACCCAGGATGCCAGGACTTCGCTCCAGATGACGCGGTAGATGTGGTTGGCTTTCATGGTTTCCGCCTCCTACAGCGAGAACGACACGCGGAACCAGGCCCGCGTGTCTTCCAGATCCATGCCGGACGGCCCGGAGATCGGACGGGTCCAGAACAATTCCCAACTCGTGCCCTTCCAGCCCACGGAAAGGCCGAGGGCGCCGCCGGCCAGCCTGCCGGAAGGCACGCCGGCCGCCCGGTTGGCGACCTGGCCCTGGTCGTAGGCGATGAAGGCGCGGCCGGCCAGGACGGTCTCGCCCGCCCGGATCGGGAAGCGTACCGATGCCTCGTTGCGCCAGTAGTAGCCGTGGTCGCCGGAGAGGGTGTTCCTGTTGAAGCCGCGCACCGTGTACAGGCTGCCGATGAGCATCTGCTCCGATCCATACAGCACATCCTCGGCCCACTGGCCCGCCAGCTGGCAGGTGAACAGGGCATCGTGGTCCGCGAGCCTAAAGGGCCGGATGTAGCTGCCGCCCAGCCGGTACTTGCGGAACTGGGCCCGGGGCGCGTCGCTGGGCAGGGCGTCGGCATCCTTCAGGGCCCCCATGGCCCTGAGGCCCTGGGTGACGCCGGCGTCCACCTGGAATGCGCCGCCCCCCGCCAGGGTGGTCAGGGAGCCGCCCAGTTCCAGCAGGGTCAGGTCACGGCTGCCCACCTGGAGGAAACTGTCGTCCAGATAGTTGCGGGAACGCTTGGTGATAAGGGTCGCACCCAGGCTCGCCCTGCTGGCCTGGTCGCGGTACACCACGCGATCCAGGGCGAGGTGGGTGGTGATGCTGTTGCCCGATGAGACGACAGCCAGGCCGCTGGGCAGCGTGATGGGGGTGGCGTAGCGGGAGCGGCTCCAGCCGAAGGTGGCGGTGGTGTAGCCGTAGGGAACGCTGTAGAACAGGCTGTCGCTGCCGGCGAACCGGTGGTCCTCGTCCCCCGGCGTGGTCTCGCGGTGGGTGACGGTGATGAAGTCGTTGAAGCCGAGGGGGTTGTCGAAGCCCAGGCTGGCGCCGGTCTGGTATCGCCCGGTGGTGGCGTCGCCCTGGTTGTCGTAGCCGACGCTGAAATGCAGCCTGGGGCCCGGTTCGTTGTGCACGACCACCACGCTTTCGCCGGGTTGGTCGCCGGGCAGGATATCCAGGCGGGCATTGTTGGAGGCCAGCCGGTTGATCTGGTCGATGCCCTGTTCCAGGTCGCGCAGGTTGAGCACGTTGCCTCCGACGCCCGGAAAGATGTTGTTGACGGAAACGCTGCCCTTGCCGCCGTCGTCGATGCGGATGTCGCTGACCCTGCCTTCGATGACCATGATTTCCAGCCGCCCCGAGGCGAGGTTCTGGGCCGGCAGATAGGCCCGTACCGCGATGTGGCCGCGCTGGACGTAGGCCCTGGTGATCTCGCCGAGGATTTCCTCGATTTCCGCGACACCCAGGCAGCGGCCCACGAAGCGTGCATCGATGTCGGCGCGCACGGCATCCGGCAGCCGGGGGGCGCCGGAGATGACGATTTCCCTGATGCGGTGGCACCCCGCGCCGGCGGCGGAGGCATCGGTCCTGGGTGCGAGCCTGCCGGTGTCGATGCCCTGGGGCGGCTGTTCGGACGGCAGGGCCTTGCCGATGTCCTGGCGCAGTCGTTCCTGTTCCAGGCGCAGCTGGATGTCGGCCTGCCGCTTCGCGGCTTCGATGTCCGCCGGCGTCTGGGCGAAGGAGGCCACGCTGGCCAGGGCCAGGCCGGCGATCAGCAACCACTTGCCCAGCGACCGCCCCGGGGAGGCGCGATGGCCGCCGCCTGGTCCGCCGGGGCCGCTCCGACCGTCTCGCCCTGCTCTCATGATGTTGCCTTCCACGCCGCGATGCCACCGGGCCGGCCAGGCTCGCAGCCGATGACTGCCTGGCCGCCCAAAGTGTTTGGACACTTCAAATATGTGTCACGGGGGGGCGGCTGTCTGTCCGGGAAATTCCCGACAGCAAGGGATGGCCGGGTGGCCGCCGGGGGGTATCCGGGCTAGGCGTGAAGGCTGTCCAGGGCCTTGCGGATGGCGTAGCGCCGCAGGGCCTTCATGCCGTCCAGTTCCAGCTTGGCGGCCAGGCGCGCGCAGTAGGTCTCCACGGTGCGGACACTGATGGACAGGGCGGCGGCGATGTCGGCATTGGACTCGCCCTGGCCGAGCCGGGCCAGGATCGCGCCTTCCCGTTCGCTCAGGGGGTGCCTGATCTCCGGCGCGGGGGCGGATTGGGCCCGCCTGGCCAGGCTACGGGCGGCCCGGGGGCTCACGTGGCGCCGCCCGGCCAGCAGCTCGGCCACGGCGAGGAACAGGGCGTCCTCGCTGTCGCGTTTGCTGACGTAGCCGCTGGCGCCGGCGGCGAAGGCGCGTTCGATGGTGGCGGCGTCCTCATGCATGGAATAGACCAGGACGGCCACGCCGGCGGCGCGGAGCCCGTCGATCAGGTCAAGGCCACTTTCATCCCCCAGGGAGAGGTCCAGCACGGCCACGTCGGCCCGGGCGGCGCCGATGCGTTCCAGGGCCTCCCGCCCGCCCCCGGCTTCGCCGCAGACGACGTGGGACGCCTGGGTGAACAGCAGCCCCAGGCCCTGCCGCACCACGGGATGGTCGTCGATCACGAAGAGGCGGGCGATGCCCGCGGGGGCGCTCATGGGCGGGGCTCCTGTGCCGTCATGGCCTTGCAAGGGGCGGTGCAGCGCACCAGCGTGCCGCCGCCGGGCGCGTCGGCGATCTCCAGGCGGCCTCCCATGATGCGGGCGCGATGGGCCATGATGCGCATGCCGAGCCCGCCCGTGCTGAGGGCGGGCTCCGCCCGGCCGGTGCCGTCGTCCGCCACGCTCAGGGTCATGGTCCCGCGGTCGGCGCAGTCGAAGCTGACGGTGATGCGGCGGGCCTTGGCATGGCGGACCGCGTTGGTGATCGCTTCCTGGGCGATGCGGTACATCTGGGTGGCGTCCGCGTTCAGACAGGCATCGCAGCCGCGCTTCTCCACCAGGTCGATGGCGATGCCGCTGCTGACGCTGAGGCGATGGGCCAGCTCCGCCAGGGACGGGCTGGCGTCGCGGCCATCGTGGTCCACGGGCCAGAGTCCGTGCGACAGGTCGTAGGCCTGGTCCACCATGTCCTCCAGCATGGATGCCAGCCGGCCCCATTCCTGGTCCAGTTGCCGGGCCTGTTCCGGATCCTGTTCCGCCGTGCCGGCGAGCTTGCGCCGGAGCACCGAGAAATGCAGCCGGGTGCCCGTCAGCTGCTGGCAGAGCCCGTCATGGAGCTCGTGGCTGAGGCGCCGGCGTTCGTCTTCGCTGACATTCACGACTTCGCGCGCCAGGCGGTTGCTTTCGTCCCGTTCCGCCGCCAGGGAGAGGTTCTTGTCCGCCAGTTCGGCGGAGAGCCGTTCCTCCGCCGTGAAGGCCTTGGTGAAGCGCAGCGAAAGGGCGAAGGCCTGGCTCAGGACGAAGACCAGCAGGCCCACATGCATCAGGAAGACGGATCGGATCAGCTGCATGTCGAACAGCATGTCGTTGATGCCCGTGGCACCCAGCACGATGAAGCCGGCCAGGATGGACAGGGCCCCCTCCCGGCGCCCATGGGTGGCCGCGATCAGCCGGGCCAGGAAGTAGAGGATCATGGCGGCGGAAAACAGGTAGTAGGCGGGGATGAGGGAGGTGAACGCCAGCGTGGGCAGGGAGACGCCCAGCACCGTGAACAGGGCTGCCAGGGCCCAGGCGGCCTGGCCGAGGCGGCGGGAGAACCCATCCGGATACAGGGCACGGAAGAAGGCGTGGAGCACGGGGACCGAGAGCACGAAGCTCAGGAGGTCGACGCGGTTGAGCAGATGCTCGGGAATCCTGTGCATCAACAGGCCGGCGAGCCAGTCGCCGGAATCGGAGGTCAGCAGGTAGCCGGTCCACAGCAGGCAGTAGAGGCCGAAATACAGGGTCGCGGCATTGCGCCTGCGCAAGGCGTACAAGGCCAGGTGGTAGAGGCCCATCACCGCGATGGCGCCGATGCAGAAGGAGACCAGGGCCCATTTCCCCAGCCGGGCCGACTCCAGGCGGTCCCGGGGGCCGAGTTCGATGGCGGAAAGCACACCGCCCTCCCGGTAGTGGTAGTTGGATACCTGCAGCACCAGCTCCAGGGGGCGGCCGGACGGAAGCGCCGCCAGGCGGCTGGATTGGGCGGGGGTTTCCGATGCGGCGCTGGTGCCGAGGCTGCCGTTTTCCAGCACCAGGGCGCCGTTCACCCACAGCCGGTAGGCGGAGGCGATGGTGCCGATGCGCAGCGCCAGATCAGCGGGAGTCGCCCGGGCCAGGATGCGCAGCCGGTAGGTGGCGTATCCCGCTCCACCGATTTTCCTGCCGTCCACCACGGTCCCGTTCCATGCACCGGGCAGGCGGACATAGGCGGAGACGGGGGGCGGCCTGGGGCCGCTGAAATCCGCCGGATCCAGGCGCTGCATCCAATAGAACGCCCACTCGCCATGGAGCGCCATGGCGTCGGAGGCCAGGATGCCGCCAGCGCCGGACAGATCGACCACGCCCTGCCGGGCGGGCAGGCCGGCCATGTTCCCCCCGCCACAGCCCGGGAGGGACAGGCCCACGGCCATCAGGGCGATCATCACGGCCCATTCCAGGCAGCGGCGCATCATGGCGGGGAAAGGTGGGTTGTCATGCACTGAAGGGAACATCCCGAGCGCCGACGCATTATCCGGGACATTACGCCAGACGGTCCCAGTAGGGTGGTTCCCCCGCCAGGGCTTCCGCCAGGAAATCGGTGAAGGTCCGCACCCGGCGGGACAGGTGGCGGGTGGGGGGATAGACGGCGTAGGCGGAGAGTTCCGGCCAGCGGTGGTCCGTCAGCACCGCCACCAGACGGCCTGCCTGCAGGGCCTCGTGCACGAAGAAGGTGGGGGAGCGGATCAGGCCCTGGCCCGCCAGGGCGGCCCGCAGCAGAAATTCGCCGCTGCTGCTGGCCAGACGCACATGCACCCGCACGCCGCCGGGACGGCCGTCGGGGCCGGTGTAGGTCCACAGGTCCGGGTCCCGGGGGTTGCTGTACACCAGGCAGGCGTGGTTCTTCAGGTCCGCCGCCGTCCGGGGCGAGCCGTGGCGGGCCAGGTAGTCCGGGCTGGCGTAGACGCCGCCGCGAATGGGGCACAGGCGGCGGGCGATGAGGCTGGAATCCTCCAGGCGGGCGATGCGGATGGCCAGGTCGAAGCCTTCCCGCACCAGGTCTACCTGGCGGTCGTTGAAGTCCAGCTCGAAGCGCAGGTCCGGATGACGTTCCATGAAGGCCTGGATGAGGGGCGCCAGGTGCAGCAGGCCGAAGGACTGGGGCAGGGTGGCCTTGAGCCGCCCCGTGAGGGCGCTCCGGGCCTGGCGTACCGCCGACTCGGCCTCGTCCAGGTCCGCCAGGATGGCTACGCAGCGCTCGTAGAAGGCGCGGCCGTCATCGGTGAGACTGAGGCGCCGGGTGGTGCGGTGGATGAGGGTGGCCCCCAGACGCGTCTCCAGTTCCGCCAGGCGGCGGCTGACGGCGGACTTGGCCAACCCCAGGCGGTCGGCGGCGGCGCCGATGCCGCCGGCCTCCACCACGGCGACGAAGACTTCCATGTGGGCGAGCCGGTCCATGGTTCTCCGATCAAGAACAGTCAGTTCATATGATTGACCTTTATCCCCGTAATGGCAACGATAAGAATGGGCTCAAGGGCGTCACGCGACGCATCCGTCAACCAGCCTACCCACCACCGTTCGCCCTGAGCCTGTCGAAGGGCAGGTTTAGCCGAGAGGTCCACGTCGGGCTTCGACAGGCTCAGCGCGAACGGAATCCAGGTGTGGCGGTCTGGTTGGCGACCCGCAATCAACCGGAGATGAAGCCATGCAAGCCCATACCCCAACCCCTGCCAAAACCCCTACCCTCAATGTCCTGCGCATCGACGCCAGCGCCCGCCGGGACGGTTCCGTCACCCGCCGCCTGGCCGACGGCCTGGTGCATGAACTGGGCCGCCGCGTGGACGGTCTCAGCATCGTTCATCGCGATCTGGCCCAGGGACTGCCCTTCGTGGATGCCGGCTGGGTGGCCGCCAATCTCACCGACCCGGCCCAGCGCCATGATGAGCAGCGCCGGGCATTGGCCTTCTCCGACGCCCTGGTGGAAGAAGTGCGGGCCGCCGACGTGCTGGTCATCGCCACCCCTGTCTACAATTTCGGCGTGCCGGCGGCGCTGAAAGCCTGGATCGACCAGATCGCCCGGGCGCGGCTCACCTTCCGCTACACGGAGCACGGGCCCGAGGGCCTGCTCACGGGCAGGAAGGCCTACGTGCTGGTGGCCACCGGGGGCACGGCGGTGGGCGGCGGGATGGATTTCGCCACCCCCTGGCTGCGCTTCGTGCTGGGCTTTCTGGGCATCACCGACGTGGAGGTGATCGCCGCCGACCGGGGCATGACCCGGGGCGAGGACGCCCGCCTGGCCGCGGAAGAACAACTGGTCCGCCTGCTGGACAGGCAGTGGCCGACCATGGCGGAAGCCGCCTGACGGCACCGCGCAATGAGCGAGAGGAGCACGACATGAACATCCGACCCGTTCGGCAGATCGTCCCCGCCCTGGGCACCTCCGATGGCGCGGGCGTTTCCCTGCGCCGCAGCATCGGCACCCCGGCACTCAAACACTTGGACCCTTTCCTGATGCTGGACCATTTCGGCAGCGACAAGCCGGACGATTACATCGCCGGCTTTCCCGACCATCCCCACCGGGGCTTCATCACCTTCACCTACATGCTGGACGGCCACATGGAGCACCGTGACAGCATGGGCAACCGGGGCGACCTCAGGGCCGGCGGCGCCCAGTGGATGAAGGCCGCCAGCGGCGTCATCCACTCGGAGATGCCCCGGCAGGTGGACGGCCTGATGCGGGGCTTCCAGTTGTGGATCAACCTGCCGGCGGCCCAGAAGATGTCGGACCCGGACTACCAGGAGTTCACGCCGGCGGGCATTCCGGAGGTGGAAGCGGAGGGCGAGCGCGTGCGGGTGCTGGCGGGGGAACACAAGGGCGTGGCAGGCGCCGTGCGGGACCCCAACACGGACGTGCTCTACCTGGACGTGAGCCTGTCGGCGGGCATGACCTTCGAGCGGCCCGTGCCGGCCGGCCACAACGCCTTCACCTACCTCTACGAGGGCGACGGCGCGGTGGCGGACCGGCCCCTGGCGGCCTACCACCTGGCGGTGCTGGGGCCGGGGGACGGCTTCGCGCTGACGGCGGGCCGGGCCGGCGCCCGCTTCATCCTGGTGGCGGGCCGGCCCATCGGCGAGCCCATCGTGCAGTACGGACCCTTCGTCATGAACACCCGGGAGGAGATCGAGCAGGCCATCAACGACTACCGGGACGGCCGCCTGGTCCGGGTACGGGCGCAGATGCATGGGGCGTGAGGGTGGCATGTAACGCATCCCGTGCCGTTCCCCCCTTTCGTAAAGGGGGCAGGGGGGAGGATTTGACGGCGGCTGCCATGGCGACGGACCTCGAGTCCCCCTCAATCCCCCTTTTCCAAAGGGTGAAGTTTACGTTCACTTGCCGGCCAACTCCCGGTACCGGAAGCAATCCACCGTGTGGTCGTTGACCATGCCCGTGGCCTGCATGTGGGCGTAGACGATGGTGCTGCCCACGAACTTGAAGCCCCGCTTTTGCAGGTCCTTGCTGATGGCGTCCGACAGGGCCGTGCGGGCGGGGATTTCGGAGAGGTCCTTCCACGTGTTCCGGATGGGCCGACCGTCCACGAAGCGCCAGAAATAGGCGTCCAGGCCGCCGAATTCCTCTCTCACCTTCAAGGTGGCCCGGGCGTTGATGATGGCGGCGGCGACCTTCAGGCGGTTGCGCACGATGCCCGGGTCCGCCAGCAGCCGGGCCGTGTCCGCCTCGCCATAGCGGGCCACCCGCTCCACGTCGAAGCCGTGGAAGGCCCGGCGGTAGCCCGCCCGCTTCTTCAGGATGGTGAGCCAGGACAGCCCCGCCTGGGCCCCTTCCAGCACCAGGAATTCGAACAGGGCCGTCTCGTCGTGGAGGGGCACGCCCCATTCCTTGTCGTGGTAGGCCTGATAGAGAGGGTCGGCGCCGCACCAGGCGCAACGGATCCGCATGGCGGTCATTCCATGCCCGCACGGATGTCCGGGTTCTCGAAGGGAATGGCTTGCAGATGGTGGCCCATGAGGGCGGTGGCCGTGACCAAGTCGGCCCGCGCCTCGCCGCCGTAGGCGATGCGCTGGAAGTAGCCCTGGAGGGTGAAGTTGTCGGCGTACATGCAAGACCGCGCCGGTGGGAACGCGGGGATGGAAGGAGCCCGACCAGTCTACCGCAGCCGGGCCCCGCGGCGTTCACAGGCCCAGGTCGCTCAGCCCCGGGTGGTCGTCCGGCCGCCGCCCAAGGGGCCAGTGGAACTTGCGCTCCTCGGCCTTGATGGGCAGGTCGTTGATGCTGGCGATGCGACGCTGCATGAAGCCGTGTGCGTTGAACTCCCAGTTCTCGTTGCCATAGGCGCGGAACCACTGGCCCGAATCGTCGTGCCATTCATAGGCGAAGCGCACGGCGATGCGGTTGTCCCGCCAGGCCCACAGTTCCTTGATGAGGCGGTAGTCCAGTTCCCTGGCCCACTTGCGTTGCAGGAACTGCCGCACTTCCTCACGCCCCACAGGAAATTCGGCCCGGTTGCGCCAGCGGGTGTCCTCCGTGTAGACCAGGACCACGCGGTCCGGGTCCCGGCTGTTCCAGGCGTCTTCGGCCATGCGCACCTTCTGGCTGGCGGTTTCCATCGTGAAGGGCGGCAGGGGAGGTTTTTGTTCCATGTCGGTCTCCTTGGATTGATGTAGACAGATCTGTCTATGCTCTAGGCTACGCATGGTAGACAGACCTGTCTACCATCCCGCCATGGCAAAAATTGAAGACCCCTCCACGCCCGCGGCCCGAGTGCGCATCCTGCTGACGGCCCACGACCTGTTCTACCGCCACGGCATCCGCGCGACGGGGGTGGACAGGGTGATCGCCGAATCCGGCGTGGCCAAGCTCACCTTCTATCGTCACTTTTCCAGCAAGAACGACCTGGTGCGAGCCTTCCTGGACCATCGCCACCGCAATTGGATGGCCTGGTTCACGGCCGCCCTGGCGCGCCACGGCGGTGATGCCCGGGCCCTGGCCCCCGCCCTGGCGGAATGGTTGCGCAACCCGGACTTCCGGGGCTGCGCCTTCATCAATACCGTGGGGGAACTGGCCGGGGACCTGCCGGAGGTGACGGACCTCGCCCAGCGCCACAAGGCGGACATGACCGCCGCCATCGCCACCCTGCTGCCCGATACAAAAGACCGGCCCGCCCTGGCCGACGCCCTGGCCGTGGCGGTGGACGGGGCCATCATCCGCGCCCAGTACGATCCGGACCCGGAGGCCGCCCTGGCCGCCCTGGCGCGCATCGTGGAGGCCTTGGCGAAGCCACGGTCAGGGCGCGAATGACGCGATAAGCCCGACCCACCCCGCTACCCCGCCCCAAGGGGCTTTCCTGCCCTGCATCCAGGCCACATCCATCAGGAACGAACCGTCGCTCCGCACTTGGAAATGGGCCCGGGCCTCGGCCGGCGCCTGGTCCCATACGCTGCGCACGGCCTCCGCCCGCAGGGCTGGGGTGTGCATGCGGGCGACCCAGCTGGCGAACTCGGCAGGCAGGGTCCAGCTGTCCGCCTGGAACGAGCCGAAACCGGCGGCCCGGAGCATGGCCGTCCATTCCGACACCCGGTAATCCCGCACGTGGGAAGGGTCCCGCAGGATCTCCACGGTTTGCAGAAGGGTGTCGAACAGGGGTGTTTCCGGCGCCACCACGTCGATGACGATCAACGTGCCCCCGGGCTTGAGCACCCGGGCCACCTCCGCCAGGGCGGCGGGCACATCGGACCAGTGGTGGGCGGAATAGCGGCTCACCACCAGGTCGAAACTGATGTCCGGGAAGGACAGCCGTTCGGCCGGTCCATGCCTTGTGCGCAGATTGCACAGGCCGCGCCGGGTAGCTTCCGCCTCCACCACCGCCAACATCTCCGGCGCGAGGTCGTAGGCGGTCACCTGGGCACCGCCCTCGGCCAGGGCGTAGGCGGCGTGGCCGGCGCCGCAGCCGAGGTCGAGTGCTGCCAGACCCTGCGAGCCGTGCGCCAGGGCAGCCAGACGGCCCAGGTCGGTGCCGCGGGCATGCGCGGGGCTGGCGAGGTAGGCGGCGGCGGCGGCGCCGAACTGGTGCGCGGTCAGGGTCCGTTGTTCGATCACGCCGCCCGGCCCGTCGTCTTGCCGGCAACCGCCTCCACCATGCCGAGCCGAGTGGCGGCGCTGATCAGGGCCTTGATGGAGGCGGTGACGATGTTGCCGTCCATGCCCACGCCATGGCATTCCATGGCGCCGCCGGGGTGGGCCACCTCGACGAAGGCGCAGGCCCGGGCATCGCCGCCGTCCACGCTGCTGGACATGGACCGCTCCTCGAAGCTCCGTACCTGGAGATCGATACCGATTCCCCGCAAGGCATGCACGGCAGCGTCGATGGGACCGTTGCCCTCACCGGTGAGGAGGTGGGTGACGCCTTCCCTCTCCACGCCGAGGCGGATACCCTGCCTGCCGCCGTGCTCGAACAGGTGGTGCTCCACGTAGCGTACCGGTCCCGCCGCTTCGAGATAGGTCGCGGAAAACAGCGCCCAGATGTCCGCCGCGCTCATCTCGCCACCGTGGCGGTCGGTGTGGCGCTGCACCTCGGTGGAGAACTCGATCTGCAGGCGGCGGGGCATGACCACGCCGTACTCGGTCTCCAGCAGGTAGGCCACACCGCCCTTGCCGGACTGGCTGTTGACGCGGATCACCGCGCCGTAGCTGCGGCCCAGGTCGGCCGGATCGATGGGCAGGTAGGGCACGTTCCACGCGGCCTCGGGCTGCTGCGCGGCGAAGCCCTTCTTGATGGCATCCTGGTGGGAGCCGGAAAAGGCGGTGAACACCAGGTCCCCCACGTACGGATGGCGCGGATGGATGGGCAGGCGCGTGCACTGCTCGGCGATGCGCGCCACCGTGTTGATGTCGGAAAAGTCCAGACCCGGGTGGATGCCCTGGGTGTAGAGATTCAGGGCCAGGGTGACGATGTCCACGTTGCCGGTACGCTCGCCGTTGCCGAACAGGCAGCCTTCCACCCGGTCGGCCCCGGCCAGGATCGCGAGTTCGGCCGCGGCCACCGCCGTACCCCGGTCGTTGTGAGGATGCACGCTGAGGAGGATGCTGTCGCGGCGTGCAAGGTTGCGGTGCATCCACTCGATCTGGTCGGCATAGACGTTGGGCGTGGCCACCTCCACCGTGGCGGGCAGGTTGAGGATCACCTTGTTTGCCGGTGTTGCACCCCACTCGGCGGTGACGGCGTCGCAGATGTCCCTGGCGAAATCCGGTTCGGTGGCAGTAAAGGCCTCGGGGCTGTATTCCAGCACCCATTCGGTCTCCGGCTGCCCGGCGGCCAGCTCGCGGATCAAACGCACAGACTGCACCGCCATGTCGATCACCTCGGACCGGCTCATGCCGAACACCACGTCGCGGAAGGTGGGGGCCGTGGCGTTGTACACGTGGACGATGGCCCGCCGTGCGCCGTGCAGGGATTCCATGGTGCGGCGGATGAGGTGCTCCCGCGCCTGGGTGAGCACCTCGATGGTGACGTCTGGAGGAATGTGGCCACCTTCGATCAGCTCGCGCACGAAGTCGAAATCGGTCTGGGAGGCGGAGGGGAAGGCCACCTCGATTTCCTTGAAGCCGATGGCGCAGAGGCTGCGGAACAGGCGCATCTTGCGCCCGACGTCCATGGGCTCGAACAAGGCCTGGTTGCCGTCGCGCAGATCGGTGCTCATCCAGATGGGCGGCGCGGTGATGACCCGGTTGGGCCACTGGCGGTCGGCGAGGCCGACGGCCGGGAAGGGGCGGTACTTGCGGGCGGGGTCTTGCATCATTTCTGGCCTCCGGGAAACGGCGATTTCAATGGCGATAGCTTAGCCGTGGCGGTGGGGTGAATGATTGCGAATATGTGCGGTATAAAGGCATTGTTTGGAATATAATGCCAATTATCTATATAATAGATGTCATTAATGCCTATATAACCAAATAATGAGCAATTCAATGCAACTCGACCGCCATGACCGCCAGATCCTCGCTCTGCTGCAGGAGAACGGTCGCCTCACCAACCAGGAACTGGCCGACCGCATCGGCCTGTCGCCCTCCCCCTGCCTGCGCCGGGTGCGTGCCCTGGAGGAGTCGGGCGTCATCGCCGGCTATCGCGCCCTGGTGGACGCCAAGGCCCTGGGCCTGAGCCTGATGGCGCTAATCCATATCTCCATGGACCAGCACACGCCGGAGCGCTTCGCCGGCTTCGAGGCTGCCCTCGCCGATATTCCGGAAATCCTGGAATGCCTGCTCATCACCGGCCAGGCCGCCGACTATCAGCTCAAGGTGCTGGTACGGGATATGGAGGCCTACCAGGAACTGTTGCTGCAACGCATCACCCGCATCCCGGGTGTGACCGGCGTACATTCCAGCTTCGTGCTGCGCCGGGTGGTGGACCGCACGACGCTGCCGATCCAGTCCTGGCGGGCAGGCGTGGATCGCGGGATCGCCGCGGCGAAGGCGCGCCGTCCGCAAGATGCCCTGCTGCGCCGGAAATGACGGCCAGCATGCTGGCCGAAACCCCGGGGCTCAGGCCAGAAACAGCCTGTAGGCCGGATTGCGGCTTTCGTTGATGTAGCGATAGCCCAGGCCGTCGAGGAATCCCCGGAACGCGGCCTCGTCCTGTGGCGGGACCTGGATGCCTACCAGAACCCGGCCGTAGTCGGCGCCATGGTTGCGGTAGTGGAACAGGCTGATGTTCCAGGCATGGCTCATGCTGTTGAGAAATTTCATCAGGGCGCCGGGACGTTCGGGAAACTCGAAGCGGTAGAGCACCTCGTTTTCCACCTGGCGCGCCCGCCCGCCGACCAGGTGGCGGATATGCAGCTTGGCCATCTCGTTGTCGGACAGATCCAGCACCGGCAGCTCCTGCCTGGTCAGGGCCTGGACGAGCCTGTCCACCTCGGGCCGGTCCTGCACCTGTATGCCCACGTAGACATGGGCCACGTCGGGATCGTCATAGCGATAGTTGAACTCGGTGATGACCCGGCCACCGATCAGTGAGCAGAACTTCTTGAAACTGCCCGGCCTTTCCGGGATGGATACGGCCAGCACGGCTTCCCGCTTCTCCCCCAGTTCCGCCCGTTCCGCCACGAAGCGCAGGCGATCGAAGTTCATGTTGGCGCCGGAGGCGATAGCCACCAGGCTGCGATTCTTGGCCTTTTCCCGCTCGACCCACACCTTCAGGCCCGCCACTCCCAAGGCGCCGGCAGGCTCCAGGATGGAGCGGGTATCCTCGAACACATCCTTGATGGCGGCGCAGATGGCGTCATTGCTGACACGGATGACCTCATCCACATATTGTCGGCACAGGCGGAAGGTCTCCTCCCCCACCTGCCTCACCGCCACGCCGTCGGCGAAGATGCCCACCTGGGGCAGCACGATGCGCTCCTTCTTGCACAGGGAGCGGGCCATGGCGTCGGCCTCTTCCGACTCCACGCCGATGACCTTGATCCCGGGCCGCAGGCGCTTGAGATAGACAGCGATGCCGGAGATGAGTCCGCCGCCCCCCACGGGCACGAACACGGCATCGAGAGAGCCCCTTGCCTGACGCACGAGTTCCATGCCGATGGTGCCCTGGCCAGCGATGACCTCCGGGTCGTCATAGGGGTGAACGAAGGTCATCTTGGACGCCTTGGCCAGACCGCGGGCATGTTGGTAGGCATCATCGTAGGCGTCGCCGAACAGCACCACATCCGCACCGCGCTTGCTCACTGCGTCCACCTTGATCCGGGGCGTGGTGGCCGGCATGACTATGGTGGCCCGGCAATCCAGCACCTGGGCGGCCAGGGCCACGCCCTGGGCGTGGTTGCCGGCGCTGGCCGCCACCACACCACGCCTGAGCCGGGCCTTGCTGAGCCCGGCCATCTTGTTGTACGCCCCGCGCAGCTTGAAGGAGAACACGGGCTGCATGTCCTCCCGCTTGAGCAGGACCCGATTGCCCAGACGGCGGGAAAGGTTCACGGCATCGTCCAGAGGGGTTTCATGGGCCACGTCATAGACCCGGGCCAGGAGGATGCGCTCAAGATAGTCGGTCATCGCGTTGCGGTTTGATGCGGCGGGAGAAGGCCGCTATTCTCATGGGGTTTGCCAGAAACGACAAAGAGAAAACCAGCATGCCGACGCAAGACGAAATGAAGCAGGCCACGGCCCGCGCGGCCCTGGATCATGTACCCGCCGGCATCATCGGCGTGGGCACCGGTTCCACGGCCAACTTCTTCATCGATGCCCTGGCCGGCATCAAGGGCCGCATCGACGGCGCCGTGGCCTCCTCCGTGGCTACCGCCGAGCGCCTGAAGAGGCACGGCATCCCGGTGCTGGACCTGAACGAGGTGGGAGAGATGGCGGTATATGTGGACGGCGCGGACGAGATCACGCGCCACATGGCCATGATCAAGGGCGGCGGCGGCGCCCTGACGCGGGAAAAGATCGTGGCCGCCTGCGCCAGGAGGTTCGTCTGCATCGCCGACGAGAGCAAGCTGGTGGACGTGCTGGGCAAGTTCCCCCTGCCGGTGGAAGTCATCCCCATGGCCCGTTCCTATGTGGCACGGCAACTGGTGAAGCTGGGCGGCAACCCGGTGCTGCGCACCGGGTTCACCACCGACAACGGCAACGTCATCCTGGACGTGCACGGCTTGAACATCCTGGACCCGGTGGCCCTGGAGACGGAAATCAATCAGCTCGTGGGCGTGGTGACCGTGGGCCTGTTCGCGCGGCGCAGCGCCGACATATTTCTCATGGGCACCCGCGATGGGGTGCAGACCCTGACGCGGTAAACCCCCGGCGGGGCTTCAGCCACGAGGCTCCGGATCCTCGAAGTCGTCCGGTCCCTCGGCGGGCACCTTGTAGTTTCCGCTGGCCCATTCCCCCAGGTCGAGGAGCCTGCAACGCTCGGAACAGAACGGACGCCAAGGATTGTCCACGCCCCACACCACATCCTTGCCGCAGGTGGGGCAGGCGACGCTCTTCCGTTTCATGACATGGTACCGATGACAGCGGCCGGCATAGGCAATCCGGCAAAAAACAAAGGCGGCCCGGGCCGCCTCGTCCGGACTGAGCCGGTTCAGGTCGAAAAGGAGGAACCGCAGCCGCAGGTGGACTGGGCCGTGGGGTTCTTGATCACGAACTGGGCGCCTTCCAGGCCCTCGGTGTAATCGATCTCGGCACCCAGCATGTACTGCATGCTCATGGAATCGATGAGCAGGGTCACGCCGTTCTTTTCCATGACCATGTCGTCATCGTTTTGCACCTCGTCGAAGGTGAAGCCGTACTGGAAGCCGGAGCAGCCGCCGCCGGTGACGAACACGCGCAGCTTCAGCTCGGGATTGCCCTCCTCGTCGATCAGGGCCTTGACCTTGTTGGCAGCACTGTCGGTAAAGGTGAAGGGAGACATTTCGGTTGTGGCGTTCATGGACTTCTCCTGTAGAAGAGGCTATGCGTCGCAGGCATACGCCCGTCGCGTGCAAGGCAAACCTGGCGCATAAGTGGGTGCATTTTGCGCATGCACAAGCCGCGCGTCAATGAAAAAGCCCCTCGTGCGCGCAGCCCCCTGGCCAGGCCCGTCTCAGGGTGAGACGGGCAACTGGGTCAGTCCCAGGTTTTCCGCAAGACCGAACAGGAGGTTCATGTTCTGCACCGCCTGGCCTGCCGCCCCCTTCACCAGATTGTCGATGACCGACAGCACCACCACGGTATCCCCTCCCCGGGGCCGGTGCACGGCGATGCGGCACAGGTTGGAGGCGCGCACACCACGGGTTTCCGGGTGGGATTTGGCGGGTAGCACATCGACGAAATACTCGTGCGCGTAGCGTGCCTCATACAGGGCCTGCACATCCACGTCCTGGCGCAGCCTGCAATACAGAGTGGCATGGATGCCCCGGATCAGGGGGGTGAGGTGGGGCACGAAGGTCAGTCCTACGCTCTCGTCCCCACTGAAACCCGCCATGCGATTGAGGCCCTGGCGGATCTCCGGCCAATGACGATGGCCCGGCACGGCATAGGCCTTGAAGGTGTCCGAAGCCTCGGCGAACAGGGTGCTCACCTCCACCTTGCGTCCGGCGCCGGACACACCGGACTTGCAGTCCGCCACCATCCAGGAAGTGTCGATCACCCCGGCCTCCACCAGAGGCAGAAAACCCAGTTGCACGGCGGTGGGATAGCAGCCCGGATTGGCGATGAGACGGGCACCCTTCACCTGTGCGCGGTTGATTTCCGGCAGGCCATAGACCGCCTCCTTCACCAGATCGGGGCAGGCATGTTCCATGCCGTACCACTCGGTCCACTCGGCGATGTCGGCAATGCGGAAGTCGGCAGCCAGATCGATGACCTTCACGCCGGCGTCCAGCAGCTCCCGGGTTTGCCGCATGGCCACGCCGTTGGGAGTGGCGAAGAACACCACGTCACAGTCCTTCAGGGCCGCATCCTCCGGAGTGGAGAAGGCCAGGTGCACCCGCCTGCGCAGGGAGGGGAACATGTCCGCAACCGGCATGCCGGCTTCCTTGCGGGAGGTGATGGCGATGAGCTCCACCTCGGGGTGCTGGCACAGGATGCGCAGCAACTCCACACCCGTGTAGCCCGTACCGCCGACGATGCCGACCTTGATCATGCCGAGACTCCTGAAGAAATTCGTACCTGACGGAAAAAAGCCGCCCGGAGGCGGCTCTTTCGCGGCATTGGCCCGCCTCCGGGCGATGGATCAGCGCTTGGAGAACTGCTTGCGACGGCGCGCCTTGTGCAGGCCGACCTTCTTGCGCTCCACCTCGCGGGCATCCCGCGTCACCAGACCGGCACGCTTCAGATCGCCCTTCAGGGCTGCATCGTACTCGATGAGCGCACGGGTAATGCCGTGGCGCACGGCACCGGCCTGACCGGATTCGCCACCGCCGTTCACGTTCACCATGATGTCGAAGCTGCTCACGCGATCGGTCAGGACCAGGGGCTGGCGCACGATCATGCGGCCGGTTTCTCGCGCGAAGTATTCGTCCACCGGCCGTCCGTTGACGACGATGTTGCCGGAGCCGGTCTTGAGAAAGACACGCGCCACGGAGCTCTTGCGGCGGCCGGTGCCGTAGTAGTAGTTACCGATCATGGAGATTCCTCAGATTTCCAGGGGCTTGGGCTGCTGTGCGACGTGGGGATGGGTATCGCCGGCATAGACCTTCAGCTTCTTGATCATGGCATAGCCCAGGGGACCCCTGGGCAACATGCCCTTCACGGCCTTTTCCAGGGCGCGCCCCGGAAAACGTGCCTGCATGGTGCCGAAACTGGTTTCGTAGATGCCACCGGGGAAGCCGGAGTGGCGGTAATACTTCTTGTCCAGATCCTTGTTGCCGGTCACGCGGATCTTGTCCGCGTTCACCACGACGATGAAATCGCCGGTATCCACGTGCGGGGTGTAGATGGCCTTGTGCTTGCCGCGCAGGCGGCGGGCGATCTCGGAGGCCAGACGGCCCAGCACCTTGTCGGTACCGTCCACCACGTACCAGCCGTGCTGCACCTCGTGGGGCTTGGCGGAGAAGGTTTTCATGTCGTGTTCCAAATCGGGAAGACTGCGGAAAGCGCGAGATTTTATTGGCTGGGCGCAGCCACGTCAAACCGGCCTTGGTCCAGCGGGCGTCTCCCCATGATAATTCCGGCATGACCCTGTCCTGGCTGCTCACCAACCTCATAGCCGCCCTGCTGCTGCCCCCCCTGAGCCTGCTGATCGTGGGAGGCGCGGGCCTGCTGCTGCTGCCCAGCCGGCCGCGCCTGGGCAGGGGCCTGCTGATGCTCAGCCTGTCGGCCCTATGGCTGCTGTCCACGCCCATCGCCGCCCGCCTCTTTCTGGACAGCCTGTCCCCCGCGCCCCACGCCCTGCACAGCCGGGATGCCGGGGCCATCGTCATTCTGGGTGGCGGGCGCAGCCGGAATTCCGTGGAATACGGCGGCGACACCGTCAACCCCTACACCCAGGAACGGTTGCGCTATGGTGCCCGCCTGGCCCGGGAATTCCGCAAACCCGTCCTGGTGACCGGTGGCGCACCCGGAGGCGAGACGGTATCCGAAGCGCAGATCATGGCCGTCGTGCTGCGCAATGAATACGGCGTGCCGGTGCGCTGGCTGGAGAAGCGCGCCCGCAACACCCGCGAAAATGCCCTCTTCACTGCGGACATCCTGGGCAAGGCGGGCATCCGGCGCATCTACCTGGTGACCCACGCCTGGCACCTGGCCAGGGCGGCGCCGGAGTTCCGCCGGGCCGGCCTCACCGTCATCCCCGCAGGTACCGGCTACCGCATGGATGGCGATCTGGAATTTTTCGATTTCATCCCCAGCGCGTCGGCGTTGCTGAACAGCTATCTGGCCACCCACGAGTGGATCGGACTGCTGTGGTACCGGCTGCGCGATTGATTGCACGCATGAAAGGAAGGGCGAAATGAAAACCCGCGTCAAATGGATAGAAGGCGTCTGCTTCATGGCCGAATCCGGCAGCGGCCACGCCGTGGTCATGGACGGCACCCCGGACATCGGTGGCAGGAACCTTGGGCCCCGGCCCATGGAGATGCTGCTCATGGGGGCCGGCGGCTGCACCTCGGTGGACGTGATCATGATCCTGCGGAAAGGCCGCCAGGACGTGCTGGACTGCGAGGTGGCCATCGAGGCCGAGCGGGCGCAGGACCATCCCAAGGTCTTCACGAAAATCCACATGCACTTCACCGTCAAGGGCCGGGGCCTGAAGCCGGAGATGGTGGAGCGGGCCATCCGGCTGTCGGCGGAAAAGTACTGCTCCGCCAGCATCATGCTGGGCAGGACGGCGCAGATGACTCACGACTTCACGATCGTGGAGGTCTGACAGGGTCGCGCCGGACGGCGCCGATTCCAGCCACCGCATCCCCTGCCCTCAAACCTCCTGCCGCAGCCACTCCAGGGCCAGGCCAGCGTCGTCGAACACCCGCACCTCGCCATCCACGATGAGCTGGTTCAGCCAGGCCAGCCACACCAGCCACTGGTCGCTGGTCACCACGGCGATCCTGCGGAAGTCGTAGCGGTGATCGCGTGAGAAGCGGATACCCTCCCAGGCCACGTCCAGGGTGTAGCGCAGCATGTCGCGCAGGTCCATGAGCAGATATACGCCACCCTGGAACCGCAGGTTGTGCAACACGTGCTGCTCGAAATCCTGGTAGTCCGCCAGGGTGAACTCCCCCAGGATGGCCACGCTGACCAGCCTGTCTTCCGTCTTGATCGTGATCATCGTGATCCTCCACAGCGCAAACGCCACCCCCGGTCTACACGCCTGCGTATCCTCGCCCTCCAGGTCATCAGGCGAACCCCGGGCGCCTGCCTGCCGTATGCAGGGCCGCCCAGAGCCCCGCCAGCACGGTCACGGCCATACCGGCCCAGGCCGTCCTGGGCATATTCTCATCGAAAAGCAGGATTTCCAGAAAGGCGGAAAACAACACCGTGCTGAAGGCGAAGCTGGCTACCAGGGCGGTGTGTCCGGTGCGGTAGGCCCGGGTCATGGCCAGCTGGCCCAGGGTGGCCAGCAGGCCCAGCAGCATCAGCCAGGGCAGGTTCTCCGGGCGCAGGGCATGCCAGCCGGTGATGCTGGCCAGCCCACCCGCCCCCACCACGCACACGGCGGAAAACCAGAACACCGTGCGCCACTCGGGCTCCCTCAGGCGCCCCAGCCTACGCACATTCACATAGGCAAGGGCCGCCATCACCCCGGAGAACAGGCCGATGAGCCCCGCACCCAGGTCGCCAGGAGGCGCGTCCCAGGGGTGCAGCAGCAGGGTCACACCCAGAAACCCCAGGGCCACGGCGGCATACTGGGTCGGCACGGGCCGTTCCTGCAGCTGCCAGGGCATCATCAGGGCCAGAAACAAGGGAGAGGAGTAGTTGAGCGTCACGGCCAGCGACATGGGCAGATGCACCAGGGCATGAAAGAAGGTGGCCAGGGCCAGGAAACCCACCAGGCCCCGGCGCAGGTGCAGGCCCAGGTGCTCCCCCGTCAGCATCCGCGGCCCCGCCCGGCGATGTCTCCACAGCAGGGGCACGGCGATGAGCACGAAGGCGAATACCGAACGGTAGAACACCAGTTCCTCGCCCGAGAACCAATGGGCGGAGCGCTTCACCACCCCGCTCATGAGGGCGAAGCACAGGCCGGCCACCAGCATCCAGGCAGAGCCCAAGACCGATCCTTCAGTCCGCGGCGTCGGCGGGCAGCCTGGGCACCGCCTCCACCAAGGGGGGCTGGTTCAGCGCCTTGTCGGCATCGGCGGCCTGGAGGTCCCGGAACTTGCGGGCGGTGACCAGCACCCGGGACTCCAGGGAGGCCACGGCCTTGTTGTAGGCCTCGGTGGCCTGGCCCAGGTTCTTGCCCACGCTGGTCCAGTGGCCAGCCAGCAACGCCAGGCGCTCGTGGAGTTCCTTGCCCAGGGCCGAGATCCGGCGGGCGTTGTCCGCCAGGGCCTCCTGGCGCCAGCCGTAGTACACGGCCTTGAGCAGGGCCAGCAGGATGGTGGGGGTGGCCAGGATCACCTTCTTCTCGCTAGCGAATTCGATGAGCTCCGGGTCCTCCTGGAGGGCGGCACTGAAGAAGGCCTCGCCGGGCAGGAACAGCACCACGAACTCGGGCGCCGGCTGGAACTGGTCCCAGTAGGTCTTGGCCGCCAGCTGCTGCACGTGGGTGCGCACGTGCTGGGTAAAGCGGGCCAGGGCCTTGTGTCGCGCCTCCTCATGATCCGCCTCCGCCGCCTCCAGGTAGGCGGACACCGGAGCCTTGGAATCCAGCACCACACTCTTGCCACCGGGCAGACGCACCACCATGTCGGGCCGGCGCCGGTCCTCCGTGGCCTCCTGCTCGAAGAAGTCGCAGTGATCCTGCATGCCAGCCATCTCCACCACCCTTCTGAGCTGCACCTCGCCCCAGCGACCCCGTACCTCGGGGCGGCGCAGGGCGGACACCAAGCGCCCCGTCTCGCCGCGAAGTTCCTGCTGGGCGGCGAGCAGGCCCTTCACCTGCTCCGTGAGGGTGGCATAGGCACCGGCCCGGGTCTTCTCCATCTCCTGCTGCTGGGCCGTGAGTTTCTCCAGGGTCTGGGCCAGGGGCTTCACCAGGCCCTCCACCGCCTGCTGGCGGGCCACCAGCTCACCCTTGGCGTTCTCCTGGAAGGCGGCCAGGTTCTCCCGGGCCAGGTCCAGAAAGGCCTGGTTGTTGCTTTTCAGGGCCTGGGCGGACAGGGCGTTGAAGGCGTCGCTCAGTCGTCGCTCGGCCGTCTCCAGCAGGGCACGCACATCCGCCTCGGTCCGCCCCGCCTGGGCCAGCCGGGCCAGTGCTCCGGCCAGCTCCGCTTCCAGGCTCGCCGTGCGCGCAAGCCAGTGCCCACGTTGCCAAAGCCACAACAGCAGACCTGGCGCCAGGCCCAAACCAACCAGCGCCGCGGCACCCCAAAGCTGATCCATGCAAGCCTCCAGACTGGCCTTGCATCATACCCGGTCAGGCAGCCTGTCCGCCGGATAGAAACGTTAGAATGAAGCAGTCTTCATCCCGTTCGAGATTCATTCAAGACCATGGCCATCGCACGCGCCCTGCTGGGAGTCCTGTTTCTATGCCTTGCGGCCGGCGCACAGGCCGGCTTCAACCTGGACGTGGGCAATGGCGATCAACTCGAGGTACGCACCTGGGGCACGCAGGGCAAGGGCCCCTTGTTCATCTGGCTGCTCAACCAGTATGGCGAGCGTGAGCAGGCCGACATCCTGGCACAGCGCCTGGCGGACCGAGGCGCGACAGTATGGCGGGTGGATCTGCTGGATTCTTTGCTCTTGGAGCGTACCGCCGATGCCATCCGCGGCGTCGATGGCAAAGCGCTGGCGCGCCTGATACAGCACGCCACGCGTGGCAGCCAACGCCCCATCGTGCTGGTGGCCTGCGACCGCATGGCCACGCCCGCGCTACGCGGTCTGCGCGCCTGGCAGGAAGCGGGAGGAGACAACACACAGGTAGCCGGGGCAGTCCTGTTCTTCCCCAATCTCTATCGTGGCACGCCCGTGGCCGGCGAGGCGCCGGAGCTCCTCGACATCGTCGGAGCCACCAATCTGCCGGTCACCATCATGCAGCCCGATCTCGGCACCAACCGCACGCGCCTGAACGACCTCCTGCGCGCCCTGCGCACGGGTGGCAGCGCCGCCTATGCCTGGCTGGTGCCGGAGGTGCGCGACTACTACCTGATGCAGGTGGAAAAGCCGGTGAGCGAAAGCCTGCAAGCCATGGCCGGACCCGTGCCGGCCCCGGTCCTGCGCGCGATCCAGGCGGCGCCGGACCAGCTCATGCAGGTGGCCCACCTGCTGGCCGCCACCCCGCGCGCGCGCGGACCGTCCCCGGTGCGACTGGGCGAGGACCTGCCCATGGCCCCCGCCTACGGGCTCATCAAGCGTCCCGCCCGCCCGGCGCCGGCCCTCGCCCTGACGGATGCGCGCGGCAGACCGCACGATCTGGCGAAAAGCCGCGGACGCGTCACGCTGGTCAACTTCTGGGCCACCTGGTGCCCGCCGTGCGTGCACGAAATACCGTCCATGAATCTTCTGGCCGCCGCCTACGATGAGCGGGATTTCGCCATCGTCTCGGTGAACTTCAAGGAAGATCCCGAGCACATCCGTGCCTTCATGAACAAGGTGGCGGTCGATTTCCCGGTTCTCATGGACGCGGATGGCAGCGCCTCGGCACGCTGGCGCGTGTTCGCCTTCCCCAGCTCCTTCCTCCTGGACCGCAAGGGCCGCATCCGCTATTCGGTGAATACCGCCATCGACTGGGATACCGACGAGGTGCGCACCGTCATCGACCGGCTGCGCCGCGAATAGGCGCGCACGCGGCGGCGGGGCGTGCGGGGATGGCCGCCACCTTGCGTGCCGGGCTGGACCGTTCATCTGGATGGAGTCCGCATGGAACGCTTCACCATATCCCTAGACGACCAGCTGGCCAGTGAATTCGACGCCTATGCCGGCTCCAAGAGCTATGCCAACCGCTCCGAGGCGGTACGCGATCTGATCCGCCAAGCCCTGGAGGCCAGCCGGCTGGAGAGTCAGGCCGCGCCCTACTGCGTCGCCAATCTGTCCTACGTCTACAACCATCATGAACGCCAGCTCGCCGAGCGCCTGACCGAGGCCCAGCACCATCACCACGACCTGGTGGTATCCACCATGCATGTGCACCTGGACCACGACAACTGCCTGGAAACCCTGATTCTGCGCGGGCCCACCGCCAGCGTCCGACACTTCGCAGAGCAGATCCAGGCCCAGCGCGGCGTGCGTCACGGGCGCATGAACATCATCCCGGTGGACAGCGAAGCCGTGCACACGCACGTACACAGCAGGCCCAAGAGCTGAACCGCCCAGACTTCCTGCCTGACGCATGGACCGCACCTAAAATATGAAGAAATACATTTTCTTCATATTTCATACGGATTGGACCTATACTCCAGACACCCGGGTCCTGTTTAGTCCCCATGTCGCACACGTCTGTCCACTGCCTGCTTGCCGCGCTCACGGTCTTTGCCCCCATCGCCCTCGCCCATGATCTGTGGGTGGAGCGCCAGGGACCCCTGCACACCCTGCAATACGGACACCTGTACTCCAGCCATGGCGGCGCCACGACCGTGACCTACAAGCCCGGTCAGGTCAAGGAGGCCGCCTGTTTTGGCCATGATGGCAAGCGTATGCGGGCCGAAACCAGTCAGACCTACCCGGTTACCCTGAAGGGGGTCTGTGCCGCCAGCTGGTTCCTCACCTCTTCCGGCTACTGGAGCAAGACCCCCTATGGCACGCAGAATCTGGGCAGGAACGAGGCCGGCCCAGTGCTCGACAGCTGGCTGTCCGTTGAATCGGTGAAACGCCTGGACCACTGGGGTCCCGGTCTGGCTCGGCCGCTCACGCGCGAACTTGAAATCGTTCCCCTGGGCAACCCCCTGGAACTGAAGGTCGGCGACAAGCTGCGCCTGGACATCACCCTGGGAGGCAAGCCCGCCGCCGGTGTGACCGTGGCCTACTTCGGCCAGCCCAGGGGGGTGAGCGATGCCAACGGTCAGATCAACGTGCGCCTGCGCCGACCTGGTGTCCAGCTCATCCAGGCCAGCCTGGAAACTCCCCTGCGGGAGCCAGGGGCGGACCGGCTCATCCAGTCCACCAGCCTGCAATTCGAGAGCGCGCCATGATGCGGGCCCTTCCGTTGGCGCTGCTCCTGAGCGTCGGCGTGCCCACGGCGCAGGCGCACGATCTGCAGTACACCGTCACCGGCGGCCAGGCCGTGGTGGTCAGGCTGTTCTACCCGGACAACACGGCCTTTTCCTTCGAGAGTTACGAAATCTACCCGCGGGACGGAAAACTGCCCGTGCAGGTGGGCCGTACCGATGCCCACGGACGCATCGCCTTTCTTCCGGACCGGGCCGGGCAATGGCGCATCCGCACCTTCTCTGCAGACGGTCACGGTCTGGATTTCAGACTGACCACGGATGCGACCGCCGGCCTGAGCGGCAGCGACAAACCCTTCTACGAGCGCCATGCCCGCATCGTGGTGGGGGTGGCCCTGATCCTGGGTCTGTTCGGTTTGCTCAACCTCTACATCAGAAAAAGGAAAAGGCCATGAGACCCCACACGCGCATCCTGACCCTATCCCTCGCCCTCGTAACCACGCAGGCGTGCGCCCACCACGGTGTGGCCTCCCTGGGCGCCGCCGCCCTGGAAGGGCCCGGTGCACCGGTGGAAACCTCCAGCTCCGCCACCCTGCCGGAGGGTCAGTGGCTGGCCTATCTCAAGTTGGACCACGCGAAATCCAGGCGCGGCATCCTGACGCCACCCGAAAACGATTACAACCAGTACTGGATGCTGGGTCTGGGCTACGGCTTCAGACCCTGGCTGTCGGCCTATGTGTTCCAGCCCTACAACGTCAAGCAGGACACCCCCGGGGGCTACAGGTCCAAGGGCTTCACGGACGTATCGCTCGTGGGCGTGATGGGTTTCAAGTACGACGACGGATTCTTGCTGGTACCCGCCAGCGAGAGTCTGGACGACATGCAGGACTGGCATTTCACCCTCTACGGCGGTCTCTCCCTGCCCACGGGTAATGCCAACCACCGCCTGTCCGATGGCAGTATCGACCCGGGCATGTCCCTGGGATTCGGCAAACCCAGCTTCAGCTACGGCGTGACGGCGACCAGGCAGATGACGGACAAGGCCACCCTGGTCTTTGAAGCCGGCCAGATCCGCTTCCGCCAATACCATTACGACAACGACCCTGTGGGAGGGAACCCCACGGGCATCCGGGTCAGGTTCGGTACCGAGACCCGGTTCAATACCGCCCTGTCCTATCGTCTGGTGACCCGCGCTGAAGGCAGGTTCCGCGTGGACGGCAACCTGGAGCTCAACTTCCTGCGCCTGGGACGGGACGTGGAGGATGGCATCCCCGCCCCGGGCACCGGGGGGGACATCCTCTACGGCGTGCTGGGCACCCGCCTGTACAAGGACAACATGAGCCTGGGCCTGGCCCTGAAGAAACCCATCTGGATCGACCTGAACGAGAAATCCCTGCAGCAGGGCGCCGAAGGCCGGGAGCGCTATCGCTTCATCACCACCTTCTCCGCCCTGTTCTGAGCCGGGCATGCACATCCCGGACGGCTTCATCTCCCCGCAGACCTATCTGCCGGCCTACGCCCTCTGCGCCGGCCTGTGGTGGATGGGCATGCACCGCCTGCGCGCCAGGCTGGACGAAGCCACCCTGCCATACGTGGCCGTGCTCACGGCCCTGTCCTTCGTGCTCATGATGGTGGCCCTCCCCCTGCCCGGAGGCACCACGGCACATGCGGCGGGCATCGCCCTGCTGGCGGTGAGTCTGGGCGTCTGGATGGCCTTTCTGGCCGTCTCCATGGTGCTGGCCATGCAGGCCCTGCTGTTTGGGGATGGCGGCATCACCGCCCTGGCGGTGAACGCCCTGGCCATGGGTTTCCTGGGCAGCCTCTCGGCCCGCATCACCTGGCGGCTGCTGCGGCCCCTGCACGAAGGCGCCGCCCTGTGGCTGGCGGGATGGGTCTCCGTGGTCCTGCCGGCCCTGGCGGTGGCCCTGGTCCTGGGCTTGCAGCCCGTCATCGCCCAGGACGCCGCGGGCAAACCCCTGTTCTTCCCCTTCGGGCTGCGCGTCACCCTGCCCGCCCTGCTCATGCCCCACGCGCTGGTGGGTGTGGGGGAAGGCATCCTCACCTGGCTGGGCTACCGCTACCTGACCCGCCTGCGCCAGCGGCACGCTACTTGATGCACCGCGCCAACCATCACCAGGCCTTGCTGCTGGCCTATGCAGGCGCCATCCTCACCGCCACCCTGGTGCATGAGCCACGTCACCTTGCCCTGGGCCTGCTCCTGGTGCTGATACTGGCAGGACGGCAGATCACCCGCATCCTGCTGCGCACCCTGCGGGTAGTGCTGCTCTTCAATCTGACGGTGAGCCTGGGTTATGTACTGTTGGCCCTGCTGCGGCACATCTCCCCCTGGGATACCCTGATCCTCATCAACCTGCGGGTGCTCACCCTCACCTGCCTCACCTTTCTGTTCATCGCCCGGGTCAATCTGTTCCAGGCCCTGGGCTTTTCCCGCACCCTCACCTGGCTGCTGGTGCTGGCCTACAGCCAGGCCCTGGCCCTCAAACAGGTGCACGAGGATTTCCGTCTGGCCCTGGTAAGCCGCACCCCCATCCGCCCCAGCCTGCGGGACCGCTACCGGGCCAGCGCCGCCGCCGCCGCCTGGCTGCTGGACAAGGGCCTGGCCGGCGCCCACCAGACCGCTCTGGCCCTGCGTTCCCGTGGCTTCTTCGATGCTTGAGCTGCGCGACGTCGACCATCGTTTCAACGGCAACCTGGCCCTTGAAAGCGTGAGTCTGCGGGTGAGCGCCGGGGAAAGGGTGGTGCTGCTGGGCACCAATGGCAGCGGCAAGTCCACCCTCCTGAAGATCCTCGATGGCCTGCTGACCCCCACCCACGGCAGCTACCGCTACCAGGGAGAAGATATCAGCCCCAAGCGCCTGCGGGAGCGCGGCCTGAACCTTCGCTTCCGCCGGGAGGTGGTCCTGCTCTTTCAGAACCCGGACGCCATGCTCTTCAACCCCACGGTGTTCGACGAGATCGCCTTTGGCCCCCGTCAGCTGCGCATGCCGGATGTCGAGGAGCGGGTGCGACACTGGGCGCAGACCGTGGGCGTGGCGGCCCATCTGCACAAGCCCCCTTTCAGCCTGTCCGGGGGCGAGAAGCAGAAGGTCTGCCTGGCGGCCCTGCTGGCGGTGGAACCCCGGCTGCTGCTCCTGGACGAACCCACCTCCGCCCTGGACCCCCGCTCCACGGGCTGGCTGGTGGATTTCCTCGCAGGCCTGCGGATCACCACCATCACCACCACCCACAACCTGAGCCTGGCTCCGGAACTGGGTCGGAGGGCCCTGGTTCTGGGAGAAAATCACCGCCTCCTGCACGACGGGCCCATCGAAGGCCTGCTGGGCAATCTGGACCTGTTGCTGGCCGCCAACCTGGCGCATGTGCACAAGCATCGTCATGGTGCCGTGGAACATCGGCATTGGCATGCCCACGACTGGCAATGAGCACGACGCGCTGGCCAAATCAAGACAGCCCTGCCGATCGAGGCGACAGGTTGCCGGCGGGCGGTGCAACACGAAGGTGTTCTCCTCCACGCCTGGCGTGGATTTCTCCCGTTGGTCGAAATGACAGGTCATGACCTCGAAGCGCCGGGCCTCAGGCCGAAATGACCGGACGTGGCCTCGAAGCACCGGGTCATGGGGTCGAAACGTCAGGAGAGCAGCCGCGATTTCGTGGCAACCCAGGACAGGCCATGGATGGGCATGCGGGTTGTGGCCAAATCGACGAACCCTGCCGCTGTCGTTCCGAACGCGCTGAGGAATCTTGCCGGACGACGCCCGTGCCATCCGCGATGCCCGGGACGAGGCCGGTCTGCTTCGCCATGGGCTTAGAATCGGGCTTTCAACGGGTTTTCAGCACCATGGATTACGGTCGCGACTGTGTCATTGCCTTCCTCTTCGAACACCTGGACTTGCGCGGGGCCTGGGTGAGCCTGGACCAGACCTGGGCCGGCCTGACCCGGGGGCGTGGCTACCCGGCACCCGTGACCCGGCTGCTGGGAGAGATGAGCGCGGTCTCCGCGCTCATCTGCGCCAACCTGAAGCAGCCCGGGCGCATGACCTTCCAGCTGAAGGGGAACCCGGAACAGCCCGGAGCCATCGACCTGCTGGTGCTGGACTGTGACGCGCAACTGCGCATGCGCGGCATGGCACGCTGGCATGCGGCTGATCTGCCCACCCGTGCCCCGGAACTGCTGGGCCAGGGGCAACTCGTACTGACGCTGGATGCGGTGGGCATGCGCCGGCCCTATCAAAGCCTGGTACCCCTGCAGGGCCAGAGCATCGCCGCCATTTTCGAGCACTACCTGAGCCTGTCGGAACAGCAGCCCACCCGTCTGGTCCTGGCCAGTTGCGAGATGCGCGCCGCAGGACTGTTCCTGCAGCGTCTACCCGAGACGGATGGCAAGGATGCGGACGGCTGGAACCGTATCCAGCATCTGCTGGCCAGCCTGGGGCCGGAGGAATTGTTGCGGCGGGAGGCGCACGACCTGCTGCGCCACCTGTTCCCGGATGAGGATATCCGCGTCTTCGAGCCCCGGCCGGTGCGGCACCATTGCCCCGAGGACTGGGAGAAGATCCAGAACATGCTGCGTGCCCTGGGCCGGGCGGAATGCGACGCCATCTTGCGGGAGCATGGCGAGATCCACGTACGCGACGACATATGCGACCGGAACTACCGCTTCGACGCCCGGGCGGTGGCCGCCATATTCGAACCTCCCTCCCCCACCCTGCATTGATGCGCACCCCCATCCTGGCTGCACGGCTGACCTTCGATGCGGCGGGCACCCCCGTATCGGCGGACTACGGGGACATCTACCACGCCGCCGCCGGCGGTCCCGGCCAGGCCCGGCATGTGTTTCTGGGCGGCAACGACCTGCCCCGGCGCTGGGCCGGGCGCCAGCGCTTCGTCATCCTGGAAAACGGCTTGGGTACCGGTCTCAATTTCCTCGCCACCTGGGCCGCCTGGCGCACGGATCCGGCCCGCCCCTCCACCCTGCATTATCTGGCGGTGGAAAAACACCCCTTCCGCAGAGAAGACCTGACCCGGCTGCATGCGCGCTGGCCTGAATTCGCGGCCCTGGCGACACGCCTGCGGGAAGCCTGGCCCGTGCTCATCCCGGGCTTTCACCGCCTGGAATTCGAGGATGTCGGCCACCGGCTGGTACTGACCCTCCTGCTGGGCGAGGCGGAAACCTGCCTGGGCCGGTTGCGCGCCTCGGTGGATGCCTTCTATCTGGACGGTTTCGACCCCAGGAAGAACCCGGCCATGTGGTCCGCCGCCCTGCTGCGGCGTCTGGCCCAGCTGGCGGCACCGGGGGCCACCCTGGCTACCTGGTGCGTGGCCCGCGGCGTGCGGGACACCCTCACCCATGTCGGCTTTGACATTGCCAGACGCCCCGGCTACGCGCACAAGCGGGACATGCTCACCGGCTCTCTCTCTCCCCTTGCCCCCTGCGCCACGCCTCATGCCCCGACCACCCGGCATGCCCTCATCCTGGGCGGCGGCATCGCCGGCACGGCCCTGTGCCAACGCCTGACGGCACGCGGCTGGCAGGTGGATCTGGTGGAAGGCCATCCGCATCTGGCCGGCGAGGGTTCGGGCAACCTGGCGGGCATCGTGCGTCCCCTCCTTTCCAGGGATGACAACCTGGCTTCCCGCCTGAGCCGGGCCTGTTTTCTCTACACCCGGCGCCTCTGGGCGGACCTGGAGGCGGCAGGGTTTACCTGCCGCCGCGGCCTGGACGGGGTCTTGCAGATTGCCCGCGACGCGCCCCATGAATGCCTGCAGCGGCGGCTGGCGGCAGCCTATGCCGAGGACTATGTGCAATTCCTGGAACGGGACGCAGCCAGCACGCGGCTGGGCCACCCCATGCCCTTCGGTGGCTGGTGGTTCCCCCAGGGGGGCTGGGTCTCGCCCCGGGATGTGTGCCAGGCCCTGGCCGCCGCCGCAGGGGATGGGCTGCGCCTGCACCGGGGCCGGATGGTGGCCCGCCTGGCATGGACAGGCGTGACCTGGCAGGCCCTGGACGGGAACGGGCAGACCATCGCCCAGGCGCCGCTGGCCATCCTGGCCAGCGGCGCCTGGGCCGTTCGGCTGACCCAGGCCCGGGGCCTGCCCATCCAGGCCGTGCGGGGCCAAGTGAGTCACGTGCCGGCGGGGCGCCTGCCCGCCTTGCGGCACGCCCTGTGCCGCGAGGGTTACCTCACCCCGGCCCTGGACGGCCTGCACTGCCTGGGGGCCTCATATGCGCAGGACTCGGGCAGGGAACTGCGCCTGGACGAGCACGCCGGCAACCTGCACCGTCTGGCACGTCTCCTGCCCGGTGCGGAACAGGGGCTGGATGCGGGGACGCTGGGGGGCCGGGTGGGCTTTCGCGCCGTCACCCCGGACCGCCTGCCCCTGGTGGGTGCCCTGCCGGACACGCAAGTCACCCTGACCCGTGACATGCGGCTGCGCGACATGCCACGTCAGGCGTACCTGTATGGTCTGCTGGGCCTGGGCTCCCGGGGCCTGGTGTGGGCCGGTCTGGCGGCCGAGGCCCTGGCCAGTCGGCTGCACGGCGACCCCCTGCCCCTGGAAGACGACCTCATGGATGCAATGGACCCCTCGCGCTTCCATTTGCGCGCCCATCGGCGCGCGTGTGGAGCTGCCGCACTCGCCGCCGGATCGGAGCATCCATCCCACCGCATCAGCATCCCGTCCGGGATTGGCGAAAATCCCGAGCCTCGATGCCCAGGCGACGCATCTTCGAGCGCAGGGTATTGGGGTTGAGCCGCAACAGGCGGGCAGCGCCGAAGGGACCCTCCACCCGACCATGACAGCGGCCCAGGGCGGCTTCGATGTGGGCGCGGGTGTGCTCTTCCAGACTGGCCGGGGTTGGCTGCCGGAAAGACGCATCTGCTTCGCCGCTGGCTGGAACCTGCGTGCTTGGCGGGGGCATGGCGGTCGCCGTGGGGCCGGGATAGACCCCCAGGGAACGGGCCACTTCCAGACGCTGACCATTGCCCAGGATGGCAGCCCGCTCGATGACCGAGGCCAGTTCCCGCACATTGCCGGGCCAGGGATAGGCCGTGAGCAGACCCAGATCCGCGGCATCCGGCATGCGCGGCGGCAGGCCCAGGCGTTCGGCCGCGCGCAGGCTGAAATGGGCTGCCAGGGCGGGGATGTCCCCCGCGCGCGCGCGCAGGGGCGGCAGCGGAATGGGAAACACGGCAATGCGGAACCACAGGTCCTCGCGGAATTCTCCTGCCGCCACGGCGGCCCGCAGGTCCCGGTTGGTGGCCGCCACCAGGCGCACGTCCACACTCAGGCTGTGCCCGCCACCCACCCGCTGGAAGCTGCCATCCTGCAGCACCCGCAACAGGCGCACCTGGGCCGCAGGGGGAAGCTCACCCACCTCGTCCAGGAACAGGGTACCGCCGTCAGCCCGCTCGAACCAGCCCTTGCGGCTACCCACGGCACCGGTGAAGCTGCCCCGTTCGTGGCCGAAGAGCTCCGAATCGATGAGTTCCGGCGGAATGGCGCCACAGTTCACCCGCAGAAAGGGGCCGTGCGTGCGCCGTGAATGGGTATGCAGCGCCCGCGCCACCACCTCCTTGCCCGTGCCCGTCTCCCCCAGGATGAGCACCGGGGTATCGGCGGGCGCCACCCGGGCCACGGCCTCCATGACCTCGCGCAGACCCGTGTCCGCGCCAACGATGCTATCCCCCAGACCGCCGCGCTTGAGGCGCAACAACAGGGCACGACGTTCCGCCTCCGCCGCCTCGCGCGCGCTGGCGAGGGTGCGCCAGCGCATTTGCCGCGCCAGGAACGCGGCACAGGGCGGGGCCAGATCCCGGGCCAGGCCGGCCAGACCGGCGTGGTGCCCCGTCACCAGCACGAGCCCCGTGCAATCGCCTTCCGCCAGACCCATGAGGGCCACGGGCGTGCGCCAGTCCCCGGGTACCAGCCCGGGTACACGCCGGGCCAGTGCCTGGGCCTGCCCCAGCCAGGGTCGGGCCGCTGCCGTCAGGCCGATGAGCCGCGCCCAGGCCGTTTCCGTCGGCGTGAGGCGACGGACCTGGTCCTGGCCGGCACCAGCCTCCAGCTCCAGCACACGACTATCCCGCTCCAGCCTGGCGACGAGCACGCCCGCCGGCCCTGCGGGCGCAGCCAGGATACGGTTCAGAAAATCCGTCCAGTGCACGGCTTGGGCCGCGGCCTGCCAAAGGTGAGTGATCCGCTGTGGGTCAGCCATTCCGTTTCATATAAATGAAAAAGATTGCGTCTGTACCGGATTGGACGGTTTTTCTATTGCATTTGCAAGGCCAGCGTATTCCTCGTCTTGCCCACGACGACCCGTCGTAGCCGATCATGGATGGCGCAAGCCGTGTTTCTCGCTGCCGACGCACGCCCGTGCGCGAAGCCCCGCCCATCCCACCCCATCTCCACGCGTACTGGCGCGCGTCCTGCATGGACCAGCTTGCCTGCCACTCCCATCCAAGGTGATGCCATGCCTGCCCCCACCCTGTCCTTCCTGGCCGTGCTGCCGCCTTGGCATAGCCGACGTACCCGTCTGTGGCTGTTGTCGGTGCTGGGAGTGGTCGTCGCGCTGTCGGTGCCCGGCCTGGACGTGACCTGGCATGCCCATGCCAATGACCTGCTGGGCATCTCCAGTCAGACGGCCCTGCTGGTGTTCTTCGCCGCCCTGGGGTGTGAGTTCATGGACTCCAGCCTGGGCATGGGTTACGGCACCACCCTGACACCCCTGCTGCTGATGGCCGGCTTCGAACCCCTGCAGATCGTGCCGGCCATCCTGCTGAGCGAACTGGTCACCGGTCTGGCCGCCGGTGCCCTGCACCAGCACGATGGCAACGTGGATTTTCTGCGGGATCGACGCGCGCGCAACACCACCCTGCAACTGGCCCTGCTCAGCAGCGCCGGGGCAGTGGCCGCCGTGGCGCTGGCCATCAGCATCTCCAGATTCTGGCTGGGTCTGTGCATCACCGGCATCATCCTGTCCATGGGGGTGGTCATCCTGCTCACCCGCAAGCGCCAGATTCCCTATCACGCCGGTGGCATCGTCGCCGTGGGTGCCTTGGCGGCCTTCAACAAGGGCCTGTCCGGTGGTGGTTACGGACCCCTGGTCACCGCCGGCCAGGTGGTGTCGGGGCTGCCCTCCAAACACGCGGTGGCGGTGACCTCGGTGGCGGAATCCCTCACCTGCCTGGTGGGCCTGCTGGCCTATCTGGCCGCCGGCCAGGGCATCGCCTGGGGCCTGGCCCTACCACTCGTACTGGGTGCCCTGCTGTCCGTGCCCATGGCCACGGTGACCGTGAGCCGGGCACGGGAATCCGTCCTGCGCGGTCTGGTGGGCTGGGTCACCCTGCTCCTGGGCGGCGTGGCAGCAGTGAAACTGTTGTTCTGAGCCCCCCAGTCCAGAGCGTGTCCCGGACAGCGTGTCTCTCATGCATGGGAACTTGCGCAAAATTGCGCCATCATGCAGGACATCATGCGTGTCATGCCCATATCCATTGCACAGACCGTCGCCAGTCTGGGTCTGATCGTTCGGCTGCTGGCCAGCCCGGTCGCGCACGCCGCCTGCCCCGCCGTGCCGGACGGCTTCACGCCCCCACCCGCGCAGCGGGTCCAGGTCGATCTTGCGCACGAACTGGATCAGACCTGGCAGGCCGGAGGCGAAATCGTCCTGATCTGCGGGCCGGGGCAGCGTCCCCTGGCCGGCCGCCTGCCCCGCCCGCCCGCCGATCTGGCCGAGGAACGGGAGCGCAGGCTCGAACACTTCGCGTTGGCGCGCCGCATCAACCTGGCGCGCAAGGGCGAGGTGAATCCACGCACCCTGGCCCTGGCGCCCGCCCAGATCGACTTTCTGCAGCGTTTCGCCCTCGGCGATGCGGGCGCGGTATGGTTTCGCGAGGTGGCCGACGACACCCTGCGCATGTTCAACCAGGGCTATCTGGAATATGACAAGGCCCTGTGGCAGCGGGCCGTGAAGAGCGGGCGCATGCCCAGGCTGTCACAACTGTTGACCGGGCGTCTGTCGGAGGCGGGCCTGTTCACCGTCGACCTGCAGGTCTTCAAGTTCGGCGCCTACGAAGGCGCCGGCGCCCTGGCCCAGCCCGCGGGCATCGGCCTGGGCAATGCAGGCATGCAATGCCAGTTTCCCACCAGCGAGGAACTGGTGGACCCGCAGGCCATCCTGTCGCACGAGTTCGGCCATACCCGCTATGGCGATCCGGACAGCGCCGGCACCCTGCTGGGCGAAGCCCGGACCGTGGAGCGCTACGAAAACCCCGTGCGCGTGCGTAACGGCTACGCCCCGCGCACGCTCTATTTCCAGCGCACCAGCCAGGGGCAGCTGGAGGCCCGCTCCGACAGCCTGCTGAACCGGCTGAACATCCTGGAGAAGGAGCAGGGTATTTCGGTCGAGGACCTGCGCGCGGTGGCGCGTTACCGCTGCGATTGCCCCGGTCCCCTGCCCCTGCTCCTGGACTGCGAGATGCAGGAGCTTCCCCTGGGCGAGGAACTGACCCAGCCGGTGGCAAAACACAAATGCAAGCTGCGCTGGAAAGGCGAAGCGCCGCGGCAGGACGGCCCGTGACGGCCCGGTACCCGAGAGGGCGGCACGTCAATCCCGGAAGTTCTGAAACTGCAGCGGCACCTCGGTGATGGCCTGGCGCAGCAGGCTCATGCACGCCTGCAGCGCGTCCCGCTTGGCACCGGACACGCGCACGCTCTCCCCCTGGATGCTGGCCGTGACCTTGAGCCTGGAGTCCTTGACCTGCCTGACGATTCGCTTCGCCAGCTCCGTATCGATGCCGTGCTTCACCAGAACCTGCCGCTTTACCTTGTTGCCGGACACCTTCTCCGCCTTCCCGGTGGCATCCAGGCTGCGCACGTCCACGCCACGCTTGGCCAGCTTGGCCTGCAGCACATCCAGTACCTGGTCGAGCTGGAAATCGGTGTCGGCATGGAGGATGAGCGCGAAATCCACCTGCTCGATACGCGCGCCACTGCCCTTGAAATCGAAACGGGTGCCGATCTCGCGGTTGGCCTGATCAACGGCATTGCGCAATTCCGTGCGGTCCACTTCGGACACGATGTCGAATGACGGCATGGGCTGATCTCCTTTCAGGGCGTGGTTTGTAGCACACAGGCGTAAAATATGGGCTGTTTTCACCCTCTAGTGAGGTACCCATGGCCCGCGTGACCATCGATGACTGCATTCATCGGATCCCCAACCGCTTCGAGATGACCCTGGCCGCGGCCTACCGCGCAAGGCAGATCTCCACCGGCTCTAGCCCCCGGGTGGAGGCCAACCGCGACAAACCCGCCGTCATTGCCCTGCGTGAAATCGCCGAGGGCCTGGTGAGCGTGGATATCCTGAAGAAGGCCCAATACTGAGTCTGACCTGGCCATGGCGGCGCCAAGCCCGGACATCGTCCTTGCCTCCCTGCCTCCCTTGCCGGAGGCCATTTCCTACCTGGACAAGGAAGACCTGGAGGCGTTTCGCCGGGCCTACTTCTTCGCCGCCCTGGCCCACACCGGCCAGTTTCGCCAAGGAGGCGCGCCCTATGTGACGCACCCCCTGGCCGTGGCCGAGATCCTGGCGGGCTGGCACCTGGAGGCGCAGACCCTCATCGCCGCCTTGCTGCATGACGTGGTGGAAGACACGGGCATCAGTTCCGAGACGATCGCCCAGGAGTTCGGCAAGGCGGTGGCCAATCTGGTGGACGGTGTCACCAAGCTGGAAAAAATCCGTTTCGAGACCAAGGCCCAGGCCCAGGCGGAGAACTTCCGCAAGATGCTGCTGGCCATGGCCCGGGATGTGCGCGTCATCCTCATCAAGCTGGCGGACAGGCTGCACAACATGCGCACCCTGAACGCCATGCGTGCGGAAAAGGCCCAGCGCATCGCCCAGGAGACCCTGGAAATCTACGCGCCCATCGCCAACCGCCTGGGTCTCAACCGTCTCTACCAGGAACTGGAGGACATCTCCTTCAAGTACCTGCACCCCAACCGCTACAAGGTGATCGAAAAGGCGGTGAAGGCTGCCCGCGGCAACCGCGTGGAGGTGGTGCAGAAGATTCGTGCCAACATCCTGCAGAAGCTGGAGGAAGCCGGCATCGAAGCGCAGGTGGATGGGCGCGAGAAACACCTCTACAGCATCTACCGCAAGATGCACGCCAAACAGCTGCCCTTTTCCGAGGTGTACGACCTCTACGGCTTTCGCATCGTCGTGAACGGCATCCCCGACTGCTACCTCACCATGGGCGTGCTGCACGGCCTGTACAAACCCATCCCGGGCAAGTTCAAGGACTACATCGCCATTCCCAAGCCCAATGGCTACCAGTCCCTGCACACCACGCTTTTCGGCCCCTTCGACGCGCCCATGGAGATCCAGATCCGCACCCAGGAAATGCACCATGTGGCCGAGAACGGCGTGGCTTCCCACTGGCTGTACAAGACCGGCGAAGCGCCCCTGAGCGAGGTGCAGCGCCGTACCCACCAGTGGCTGCAGGGCCTGCTGGATCTGCAGGCCGACAGCCGGGACTCGGTGGAATTCCTGGAGCACATCAAGGTAGACCTGTTCCCGGATGAGGTCTACGTGTTTACTCCCAAGGGCACCATCATCTCCCTGCCCCGAGGCGCCACGGCGGTGGATTTCGCCTACTCGGTACATACCGATGTGGGCAACCACTGCGTGGGGGTGAAGATCAACGGCGATTTCATGCCCCTGTCCACCCCCCTGCGCAACGGTGACCGGGTGGAGATCCTCACCTCGGAATCCGCGCGTCCCAATCCTGCCTGGACCCATTTTGCCTACACGGGCAAGGCCCGGGCCAACATCCGCAATGCCCTCAAGCACGTGCACCAAAGCGAGTCCATCGCCCTGGGGCAGCGCCTGCTGGAACAGGCCCTCAAGGGGCTGGGCAGCGACTGCAGAGGCCTGGGGGAAGGGGCCTGGGAGCGCATGCAGAAGGAAACCGGCCGCAGCCGCGAAGAGATCCTGGAGGAGATCGGTCTGGGCAAGATGCTGGCCTTCGTGGTGGCGCACCAGCTTCTGCTGCGCGACAACGATCCCGACACGCCGGTGAAACCCGCCGGGCCCATGCTGATCCATGGTGCCGTGGGCGTGGCCATCAAACTGGGCAAATGCTGCCGCCCCATCCCCGGCGACCCCATCATCGGCCAGATCAAAAAGGAAAAAGGCCTTATCATCCACACCCATGACTGCCCGCAGGTACGCCACTACCGAGAGGATCCGGACAAGTGGGTGGATGTGGCCTGGGCCCCGGGCCTGGACAAGCAGTTCGATGTCGGCATCAAGGTGGTGGTGGCCAACCAGCGGGGTGTGCTGGCCAAGGTGGCCGCCACCATTGCCAATGAAGGCTCGGACATCGACAACGTACACATGGAAGACGAGGCAGGGGCGTACACCAACCTGTATTTCACGGTGAGCGTACAGAACCGCGTGCATCTGGCCCGGCTCATGCGTGACCTGCGTGGCCTGCACGAGGTGGTACGCATCCAGCGCCTGAAGGGCCGGGAAGACCGCGGTACCGCCGTGACCGCCTGAAGCACCGTATTTTCCCGTGCGCCGCCGCGGCGGACCGCCCCCGAACCAACCTTCCCAGCTGACCACCTTGATCGCCAACCTCACCATGAACGAGTCACAAAACGCCCCAACACCGAGCACCCCGCCGCAACAGCGCCTGAAGGAGCTGCAGGCCATTCCAGACAACATGAAAACCGAGGCCCAGTGGGACGAACTCATCGAGCTGGAAATCGCCATGGCCCAAGGTGGACAGGTGATCCGTACCGGCCAGAAGGGGGCGCAACACCCCGGCCAGGGCGGCAAGCACGCCAAGGCGCACGGGGGTGGGGGTGGAGGCGGGAGCCAGGTGCGCAAACCCGCGCGCAAATTCCATCGCAAGCCACCCAAACAGGCGCCGCCCGGCGTCTGAGGGCACCCGCTACCGGGATATTCTTGTCCCCGGCCCCGCCCGAGCCTCCTCAGCGCAGATAGCCTTCGTGCTCCAACTTGAGCACGATGCGGGCCACCGCCTCCTCCACGCTGAAACGGGCCGTGTCGATTTCCAGTTCCGGGCTCTCCGGCACTTCATACGGGTCCGACACGCCCGTGAACTCGGGGATCAGGCCGGCCCGGGCCTTGGCATACAGCCCCTTGCGATCACGGCTCTCGCACACCTCCACCGAGGTAGAGACATGTACCTCGATGAATCCGCCCCAGGGCTCGATCGCGCCCCGCACATCCCTCCGGGTCTGGCGGTAGGGGGCGATGGGGGCGCAGATGGCGATGCCGCCGTGCTTGGTGATCTCGCTGGCCACATAGCCGATGCGGCGGATGTTGATGTCCCGGTGGGCCTTGGAAAAGCCCAGCTCGCTGGACAGGTTGCGGCGCACGATGTCACCGTCCAGCAAGGTCACCCGCCGGTCCCCCATTTCCATGAGCTGTACCGTGAGTGCACGGGCGATGGTGGACTTGCCGGCTCCGGACAGCCCGGTGAAGAACACGGTGAAGCCCTGCCGGCTGCGTGGTGGATAGGCCCGGCCCAGTTCCGCCAGCACCTCCGGATAGGAATACCACTCTGGTATCCGGGTACCCTGCATCATGCGCCGGCGCAGTTCTGCGGCATTCATGCGCAGCACGCGGCTGTCCTCCGGCACTTCCTCCTCGGTCATGAACTCGTCCCGCTCCTCCACGTACACCAGGCGCGGAAAGGGCACCAGCTCCACACCCAGATGCTCGCGCGCCCACGCCAGCGTGGTGGTATCGGGCCCGGCCAGGTCCTGACCGCGGCGCCGTTCGCCGCCATCCATTCCCTCCCCCCCCACGACCAGATGGGTGCAGCCGTGGTTACGGGCGATGAGGGCCTTGTGCAGCACCTCGCGCTGTCCGCCGGGCAACTCCATGAGCGGGCTGACGGACAGCAGGGTGGTAGGGCCTGGGAAACGGGGCTGCAGGGCCTGGCAGGCGCGTATGCGGCTGAAGTGGTCGGCATCGTGCACCGGGTCCGAGCCCCCCGCCACCTGGATCAGCAGGTTGGCCTCGCGCTGTACCGCAGAGCGCAGGAAAAACTCGAAATGCATGCGATGCATGGGCTGGCTGGGCATCACCCCCAGCACCCGGCGCCAGCCCCGCTTGGCGAACTGGGCCCGGGTCTCCGCCGGGGTCAGGCGCAAAGGTAGAAAGTCATGCCGTGGCGGCAGGGCCACCCCCTCCACCCGTCCCGCCACGTAATATTGCCCGGCCAGGGCCAGGGGCTCGGACAGGGGCAGGGCGGCATCCCGGGCCCGCTGCATCTCGTCTTGCGGGTCCGCCGGCCAAACCTCGCTGACGTGCAGCACGGCCGGCATGAAACCTTCGGCATCGCGCAGGGCCGCCCCGATCCCCGGCCGCAGGTCCCTGGCCAGCTTTTCGGGTACCGCCAGCAGGACCGGCCGTGGCCAGAAGCGGCCATCCGCCAAGCGCATGCGCGTCAGCACACTATCCAGGTCGGCCTTGCCGAGAAAGCCGGTGAGGGGGGCCAGGGCACCGGTGAGGAGCAACTCCAGCTCGCACAACTGGCGCCAGTCCAGGTCGATCGAGGGGAGGTCCATGGCCTCCTTCTTCAGGGACTCGGTCCGGTAGGCATCACACAGCAGCAAGGGCAGTTCGCCTCCGTGGGGGGGGATCAGGTTTTCCATGGGGGTTGCGGTTCAGGCAGGTTGGGGATAGGTCTCGAAGAAGGCCGCCACGAAATCCGGAATGCGGGCCTCGGGCAGGATATTGATGCCGGCCGCGGCCTTGCGCCCCCCTCCGGTCGTGAAACGCCTGCACAGCTCGTCCGCGCGTGCGCGATCGTTCAGGGGCGCGCGCACGCTCACCACATAGTGTCCCTTGGGGGATAGGCTCAACAGGGCATGGGCCCGCTGGGGATGGGCGATGGCAAGCTCGTTGGCATAGACGCCGCTGGCCCGTCGGGCCCAGGGCGCGTCGGGCAGCAGGAAGATCGCGCCGGAAGGCCGGATCTCGCTGGCGGTCACCGCCCGGGCCTGCGCCATGTCGGCGGCATAGCCCGCCCGCAGGATGCGGAATTCGCGGGCCTCGCGCATGAAGGCAAAGGGGTCCGGATAGGGGCTCAGGCTGCGGTAGAGGTCGGCGGGATGGAAATGCAGGTCCTCCAGGCTGTCGCCGTAGCCGTTGTAGTTGAGGCATTCCCCCAGCTCGCGCAGGGCCTGCAGGGCCTCGTCCGACAGGCCCAGGGGCTCCGCCGCCCTGCGGGCGGTGGCATGCAGATTGTCGCCGAAGGCCGCCGCCACGGCCCAGGCCCGGTAGCGCCCGCCGATCTCCCCATCCACCAGCAGGCTGGTGCAGACCTCCGCCGCGGTATCGATGGTGGCGTGGAAATTGGGGTGCCGCGGCAACTCGCCCGGATCGTGGTGATCGAACCAGCGCACCTGCACGCCACGCTGCAAGAGAACCGTCAGGGCGGCGGCGTTCTTTTCCACGGCAATGTCCAGGGCGGTGATGTGGTCCCCGGCCTGGGCATCGATGCGTTTGAGCAGGGCGATATCCCGCTTCACGCCGGTGACCAGCACCGTCTCACGGGGTTCAGCCAGGCGCAACTGGTGCAGGGCACACAGCCCGTCGGCATCGCCGTTGAAGGCATCGTAATACGTCACGCGCAAGCCGCTCCCTGCCGTCTTATAAACAATCCCGCCCCCTGCACGATGTACCCGCCCCTTGCCACCATGCCTTTCACAGCACCTGGGCCGCGTAATCCGCCAGACGCGAGCGTTCGCCCCGGGCCAGGGTCACATGCCCGTTGTGGGTCCAGCCCTTGAAGCGGTCCACCACGTAGGTAAGACCCGAGGAGCCTTCTGTCAGATAGGGGGTATCGATCTGGGCGATGTTGCCCAGGCACACCACCTTGGTACCGGGTCCGGCCCGGGTGATCAGGGTCTTCATCTGCTTGGAGGTGAGGTTCTGGGCCTCGTCAATGATGAGGAACTTGCTGATGAAGGTGCGGCCGCGCATGAAATTGAGCGACTTCACCTTGATGCGCGCGCGGATCAGATCCTGGGTGGCCGCCCGGCCCCATTCCCCCGCCTCGTCGTCGGTCTTGTTGAGCACATCCAGGTTGTCCTCCAGCGCGCCCATCCAGGGTGTCATCTTCTCTTCCTCCGTGCCCGGTAGGAAGCCGATGTCCTCGCCCACGGGCACCGTCACCCGGGTCATGATGATCTCGCTGTAGCGCTTCTGCTCCAGGATCTGGGTCAGACCCGCCGCCAGGGTGAGCAGGGTTTTGCCGGTACCCGCCTGGCCCAGGAGGGTGACGAAGTCGATGTCCGGATCCATGAGGGCGTTGAGCGCGAAGTTCTGCTCCCGGTTGCGGGCGGTGATGCCCCAGACCGCGTTCTTGAGATGGGAATAATCCCGCGTGGTGACCAGGGTGGCGGTGTGGCCCTCCACGGCGGTGACCATGGCCTGAAAGGGATTGGGGCCTTCCTGCCAGACGAACTGGTTCACCAGCATATTGGCGCACAGGGGGCCGGTGACACGGTAATGCGAACGTCCATCCTGCTGCCAGGACTCCATGCCCTTGGCGTGTTTGTCCCAGAAGTCCGCCGGCAGCTCCAGCACGCCGGAGTAGAGCAGGTCCGTGTCTTCCAGCACCTTGTCGTTGAAATAGTCCTCGGCCGGAAAGCCGAGCGCGCGGGCCTTGATGCGCATGTTGATGTCCTTGGACACCAGCACCACCTGGCGGCCCGGATGCCGACGCTGCAAATGGGCCACCACGCGCAGGATATGGTTGTCGCCGGAGCAGTAGGGCAGATCGGGCAGCAGCCCCTTTTCCACATGATCCGTCTGCAGGAACAGGCGTCCCGTGGCGGCCTTGTGGCTGTGCGGGGCCAGTTCCGCGCCGGCGGGGATGTCGCCTTCCACCGGACTGATGATCTCCTCCAGGGAACGGCTCACCTGGCGGGCATTGCGTGCCACCTCGGAGGTGCCCTTCTTGTTGTGATCCAGCTCCTCCAGCGTCACCATGGGCAGGTAGATGTCGTGCTCCTGGAAGCGGAACAGGGCCGTGGGATCGTGTAGCAGGACATTGGTATCCAGCACGAACAGCTTGCTTCGCGGACCGGCCGACCGGGCCCTGGGTCTGGCATGGCCCTTGGCCTGCGTCACGGATCTGGGTTTGTCTGCGGCCCGGGTCGGCATCGGTATCACCGTTGGAGGGAAATCAGAAGGAGGGGGCTCGGGACCTGTAAGCGCGAATGGCGCGCGCGGCCCGCAGGTCGGGCCGGTGAAGATGACGCTGGAACCCGGCGCGGGATGAAGGTCCATGCCTGGAAAGGCCCTGAATGGGTTGGGTTGCGGACATTATCCGTGAGGCCGGACGACAGCGGCAACCCGGACCCCGCGACATGTCGCCCGGCTGCCTCCCGCGTGGTGGGCATCACCCGCCGCGACGGGATGATCCCCATCAATCCTGGCTGCCCCGCGGGGCCGTGGACGATCCCGCCTGGATACGCGCCAAACCGCGGCACGCAAACAGGAACACCCAGGTGACAAGCACGAAGGGCAGGGTCAGGGCCGGCATGCCCAGGGGCTCCAGGGCGGCGGCGCAGGCGGCCGCCACGAAGGGAGCGACGGCAGCGGCCAGCAGGGCGTAGACCGCGACAGCCCGGCCCGGCACGAGAAACACACTGGTCAGCGCGATGGCCGCCAGCACACTGTTGAAACCAAAGGCGCCGGCACGGATGGCGGGCTCGGCAGCCCCCATGAGCCAAGCCACAAGCAGCCCGACCAGGGACCCCAGCAGCGCCGCCAGGCAGGCCCGGCGCGAGGCGACGAGCAGACCCAGGACAAACACCACACCGCTGAACACACTGTCCTGGAAGAACACCTGGGCAATGCCGGTGAACAGGCCTTCCCCCACCGCGGCCATCGTCACCACCCCCTCCACGCTGGCCTGGGCGGGCAGACCCGCCGTGGGCAGCCCGCCGGTGGTCTCCAGTCGGCCGAAGCGCGCAGCCGCCAGAAAGAAAACCAGGGAAGTGAAGACGAAGGGGGCGGTCAAGGCCGGCAGCTTCCAGACCGAGAAGGCGGCCTGCATGGCCGCCATCATCAGCGTGGAACAGACCGCGGCCAGCAGCACGCAGCCCCAGGTCAACGCGCCGGGCTCGAGAAAATACAACAGGGCGATGCCCGTCAGGCCGCCGTTGAAGCCGAACATGCCTGCACGCACCGAGTCTCGCCCCGCGCCCATGGCCATGGCGGCGAGTGTGGCGCTTGCTGCGCCCACCAGGGCCGCGGCGGCATACAGCAGGGAGTTGACAGCCAAGCCGACGAGGAAGAGCAGACCGGTATAGCTGTTGTTCTGGAACATCACCTGACCCAGGCCGCGCAATACGGTGTCGAGCAGGACCGGGAGGTGATGCAGGGGATTGCGGGATGGCTTGTCGCCCGGGATTTCGAGACCCGATGCTGAAAAACGTAGCGTCATGCGGACTCCTCAACGGCAAGCGCGGCGGACCCACATTTTGCACGCGCATCTCTACTCCTGGCCGGTCAATCGCGATCCATGCGTGGCCGCCATTCCAGCGCCCGTCAGGGGAGGCCAGCGCGGTTCGTCACCCCGAGCCAACGTTCGGGGGACCCGCGTCCCGTCTTCTGGCGAATCGGGCCCTGGGCAGTTCAAGCGCGCGCGGGAGTTCCTTCGGGGTGTGCCTGCGGCTCCCCGTCCGCACGCGAAGCCGTGCAAGGCGCGCTGATCCGGCAATGCAGGCCAAGGCGAAGAAGCCCGGCAGGATGCTCCCCACCGCGCATCAGAAGACCCCGTGCCCGATCCGCTCCCATGCTTCGTGGAACGGGCCCTGCTCATAGTCGCCGGGTTGCAGCCAGTACGACACGCGCCCATCCTCCTCGCCGCGGTGGGCGCGCTCGCGCACTTCCGACGGCAGGAGAACGAAGGCCGCAGGCGTAGGCGTGGCGACCTTGTTCACGATCACCCAGAAGTCGCCCATGATCTTGTCCGGCGAACCCCCGAGGGGAACCGGGTTGCGCTTGCTCAGGGCCTTGACCTGTACCCCGACGAAGCGCGAGGCGTCGCGGCTGTAGGCGATGATGTCCACACCCCGGGCATTGCGCGCCGTTGGCATGACGTTCCACCCGAGGAGGGAAAGCCGATAGCAGCAGTAATACAGCCCGACATTGCCGGTAAGCTGCGGGTGCAGTGGCCCGGTTCCGTCGTTGGACAGGCTCGCCATAACCTCAGCCCCGCCCTATGTCCGTAGCCATGACGAAGCCGTCGCTGGTGTGGACGCGCTTCCCGACCGCCAGCCCGTTGCTTCTCAACGGGGTGGCGCGCAGATACTCCGGGCGATACTCGCGCGTGCGCACCCAGCCTGCCGCCGGGGCGTCTCTGGGCGGGTGGCTCTCGATCTCGATCACCTCGCCGTTCCGGTACTCGATCACAGAACCATCCTCGAAGCTCGCACGCAACATGGTTTTCTCTCGAAGGCATCGACGCCCCAGAGCAAAAAACCGCCCTCGGGCGGCTTTCATCATCGTCTCACAGGGCCTTACCCCATCGCATCCCATCACTTCGGGAAGGGCGGGCTTTTAGGCGGGTTTGCCATCAAAACCCTGCGGGAAGGACAGAAATATTGGCAAAATTGGCGGAGAGGGCGGGATTCGAACCCGCGGTAGGCTATCAACCTACACACGCTTTCCAGGCGTGCGACTTAAACCACTCATCCACCTCTCCGTGAGCGGCGGGAGGATACACGCCACACCCCCGTCAGGCAAGAAACGGCGGGGGCATGCATCTGCGGCGGCCTTGTCTTCCCTGCTGCCGTGCCCGGCGGGGAGACCACAGCCGGTCTTGCCATCGTGTGTGGGCGGGCATGACGGGCCGTCCCGCCCAGCCTGGCACAGGCGCAATCGCCCGTTCGCCAACTCGGTAGTCGCCCGACAGCCTGGCAACAGACATTGAAAAAGGCGCCCGAGAGCGCCTTTTACAGTACGAATCCGTTTTTGTTATTTCTTCTTGCCGCTTTTCTTGGCTGCAACCTTGTCCTTGAAGGACTTGCCGGGTTTGAAGGCCGGCACGGTCGTGGCGGCGATCTTGATGGCGGCCCCCGTCTGGGGGTTCTTGCCGGTACGGGCGGCACGCTTGCGGGGCTCGAAGGTGCCGAAGCCGATCAGGCTCACATTCTGTCCCTTGACCACAGTCTCGGTAATGCTGTCCAACACGGCCTCGAGGGCACGGCCGGCGGCAGCCTTGGACATGTCGGTCTTGGCGGCGATGGCGTCGATCAGTTCAGATTTGTTCATGCGTTGTCTCCTGGATGATGTCACGGGCTATGACGCGCGCATCATAGCAATACAATCGCCCAAAAGCGCAAGTAAAAAATCAAGGTTCCATGGGGTTTCCCGGCCCGTTTCATGTCCCCAGGCGGCATAGTTCCAGCGGCAGAGCGCTGCGCGCGTGGCGCATACGTCACCGTGTAGGAACAAGGCGCGCACGAATCAGCCCGTCTTCTTGTCTTCCGCTTCGATGCGGTCCAGCTCAGCCTCCAGTTCCTCCTCCGTAAGCGGCTTGTAGGTATCGGCTTCGGCCGTGTCCAGCGTCTTTTTGCGCACCAGCCAGCTGGCCACCAGCACTCCCAGCTCGTACAGCAGCCAGAGCGGCACGGCCAGCATGATCTGCGAGACCACGTCCGGCGGGGTGAAGATGGCGCCGATGACGAAGGCCCCGACGATGACATAGGGTCGTGCCTGCCTGAACATGGCCACCTCCACCAGGCCCATTACGGCCAGCGCCACCACCACGATGGGCACTTCGAAGGTGATGCCGAATGCCAGGAACAGGGTGATGACGAAATCCAGGTACTTGCCGATGTCGGTCATCACCGCCACTCCCTGCGGGGCAATCCCGACGATGAATCCGAATACCACCGGAAACACCAGGAAATACGCAAAGGCCATGCCACAGGCGAACAACACCACGCTGGACGCCACCAGAGGCAGGATGAAGCGCCTTTCGTGGCTGTAGAGCCCGGGTGCGACAAAGGCCCAGGCCTGATAGAGGATATAGGGCAGGCAGACCAGAAAGGCGGCCATCAGGGTCACCTTCACAGGCACGAAGAAGGGGGTGACCACCTCCGTGGCGATCATCTGACCACCCTGGGGCAGCTTGGCCAGCATGGGCTGGGCCAGCAGCGTATAGAGATCGTTGGCCCAGGGAAACAGGCACGCGAAGATCAGTATCCAGGCCACCACGGCCCGCAGCAGGCGGTCGCGCAGCTCCAGCAGATGGGAAATGAAGGTTTCCTGGCCGTTCGGATTCATGGCGTGCGGTTCGGCTCAGGCCTGTGCCCCATCTCCGGCAGACCGGACCGTACCCGGCTTCTCCCCGCTGGGCCCGGGCAGCACGGGTTCGCCTGCATCCGCGCCGGCCACACCGGGCGGGGCGGATTCGGCCACCGGCAAATCGGTGAGCGGCTTGGAATCATCCAGTGTGTAGCCCGTCACCTCGGCCTGCATCTTTTCATACTCGCGCTGGGCCAGGCCGCCATCGGTGGCGCTCATGGCCTGCATCACCTTGCTGATCTGGCCGGTCTCCCGATTCACGGCATCTTCCGCCTGACGCATCCCCTCGCCGGCCATGATCTCGTACTTCTGCGCGGTGTCCTTCATCTCCTGTTGCATCTTGCGCAATTCCTCCAGACGCATGTCCCGGTCGATGTCCTGCTTGACCTGCGAGACATAGCGGTTCAGGCGCCCCAGCCACTGACCCGCCGTGCGTGCCACTTTCGGCAGGCGCTCGGGACCGATGACCACCAGGGCCACGATGCCGATGACCAGGAGTTCGGAAAAGCCGATGTCGAACATGGGATGCTCGGTTCAACGTCCAGCGCGTGAGCTCATGCCGGCCGGATCGGTGGTGGCGTCAACCACCACTTGCCAGGCACCGCCGCTCAGCTTTGCTGCCGATCCTTGACTTCGCCCTCGATGGTGGTGCCCTGAGCTTCGTTGCGGGGCAACTCCGTGGGTTTGGCCTGTTCCTCGGCCATGGAATCCTTGAAATTCTTTACCGCTCCGCCCAGGTCACTGCCGATGTTGCGCAGCTTCTTGGTGCCGAAGACCAGCAACACGATCACCAGAACGATCAACCAGTGCCAGATACTGAAGGAACCCATCGTCTCTCTCCTCGAAAATCACATGGGATGGAGGCGTCCACCCCCCATTACGTGCACATGCAGGTGCATGACTTCCTGACCGCCGCCCCGGCCCGTGTTGATGATGGTGCGAAACCCGTCCGCCAGTCCCTGTTCCCCCGCCAGGCGCGGGGCCAGCAGCAGGATACGGCCCAGGAGCCCTTCATGTCCGGCCCGGGCATCCGCCAGGGAAACGATATGGACCTTGGGTACGAGCATGAAATGCACCGGAGCCGCCGGGTTGATGTCATGGAAAGCGATGACCTCTTCATCCTCGTAAACCTTGCGGCAAGGGATTTCACCGGCGGCAATCTTGCAGAAGATACAGTCGCGATTCATCAATGATCCTTGCGGCGTACGTGCCGGTCGGGGCCGGCCACGCTCTCGCCAGACATCAGTTTTCACCCGCGGGCGTGTTTGCGGGCGCACAGCGGTTCGCTTTTTCCGCCAGACCCGACAAGCCCTCGCGCCTGGCCAGCTCACCCAGGATTTCATCGGGCCGGATGCCCTGGTGGACCAGCAACACCATGGAATGAAACCACAGATCCGCAGTTTCGTAGATGACTTTGTCCCGTGCACCGTCCTTGGCGGCCATGAGGGTCTCCGCCGCCTCTTCCGCCACCTTCTTGAGGATGGCATCCAGGCCCTTGGCATACAGCCCGGCCACGTAAGAGCTGCGTGGATCCGCCCGTTTGCGGGCCTCCAGGATGACGGCAAGGCGCTCCAGGATATCACCCGCGGCGGGCGCATCGGTCCGGTGGGGAGAGTCGGGTGGCGCGGCGATCATTTCCTGTAGATCTCGTGCGGATCCATCAATACCGGCTCCACGGCCTGCCAATGGCCCTCTTCCAGACGCTGGAAAAAACAGCTGCGACGTCCGGTGTGACAGGCGATGCCTCCCGACTGTTCCACCTTCAACAGGATCACGTCGGCGTCGCAGTCGATGCGGATCTCGACCACCTTCTGGATATGGCCGGACTCTTCCCCCTTGTGCCACAGCTTCCTACGCGAGCGGGACCAGTACACGGCCTCCCGCCTTTCCTCGGTCAGCCTCAGGGCCTCGCGATTCATCCAGGCCACCATGAGGATGTCACCCGTGGCCGCGTCCTGGGCGATGGCCGGCACCAGGCCATCATCGGCCCAGTGGATGGCATTCAGCCAGGTCGCGTGCAGGGACTGATTCACAGACGCACCTCGATGCCCTGATCCCGCATGAAGCGCTTGGCCTCCCCCACCGTGTATTCGCCAAAATGGAAGATGCTGGCGGCGAGTACCGCATCGGCGCCGCCCAGCTTCACGCCATCCGCCAAGTGTTGCAGGTTGCCCACCCCGCCACTGGCGATGACCGGGATGTTCACCGCGTCGACGATGGCCCGGGTCAGGTTCAGGTCGAAACCGGTCCTGGCCCCATCCCGATCCATGCTGGTGAGCAGGATCTCGCCCGCCCCCATGCTCTCCATGCGGCGCGCCCAGTCGACGGCATCCAGTCCCGTGGCCTTGCGTCCGCCATGAGTGTGGATCTCCCACCTGGGGCTGGCACCCCAGACACCCTGCTTGGCATCGATGGCCACGACGATGCACTGGGAACCGAAGCGCTCGGCGGCATCCTTGACCAGTTGGGGATTGGTGATGGCGGCGGTGTTGATGGATACCTTGTCCGCCCCAGCGTGCAGCAGCCGGCGTACATCTTCCACGGCGCGTACCCCGCCGCCCACGGTCAGAGGGATGAAGACCTGGGCCGCCACGGCCTCGATGATGGGCAGGATCAGATCCCGATCATCCGAACTGGCGGTGATGTCCAGAAAGGTGAGCTCGTCCGCGCCCTGCTCGTCGTAGCGGCGTGCGATCTCCACCGGGTCGCCCGCATCCCGCAGATTGACGAAATTGACACCCTTCACCACGCGTCCGGCATTGACGTCCAGGCATGGGATGATGCGCTTGGCCAGGCCCATCTCACTGCCCCAGGGCAGCGGACGGCTGCCGCGTCAACGTATCGGCCAGGGTCTGGGCGGCCGTGAGGTCCAGGGTGCCTTCGTAGAGGGCGCGGCCGGTGATGGCTCCCATGATGCCTTCGTCCTGCACTGCGCACAGTTGCCTCACGTCCTCCAGGTTGGTGATGCCGCCACTGGCGATGACAGGGATGGTGAGGGCCTGCGCCAGGGCCACCGTGGCCTCGATGTTCACGCCCGCGAGCATGCCGTCCCGACCGATGTCGGTGTACACCACGGACTCCACGCCGTAGTCCTCGAAGCGCTTGGCGAGGTCCACCACGTCGTGCCCCGTGACCTTGGACCAGCCCTCCACCGCGACCTTGCCGTCCCTGGCGTCCAGGCCGACGATGACATGTCCCGGGAAGGCATTGCAGGCATCGTGCAGGAAACCCGGGTTCTTCACCGCGGCGCTGCCGATGATGACGAAACTGACGCCGTCGTCCAGATAGCGCTCGATGGTATCCAGGTCGCGGATGCCGCCCCCCAGCTGCACGGGGATGTCATCTCCCACCGCGTCGACGATGGCGCGGATGGCCTTCTCGTTGATCGGCCTGCCGGCAAAGGCACCATTCAGGTCCACCAGATGCAGGCGCCGGGCGCCACTGGCCAGCCACTTCCCGGCCATCTCGGCCGGGTTGGAGGAAAATACCGTGGCGCTGTCCATCTCGCCCTGTCTGAGGCGAACACATTGCCCATCTTTCAGATCGATTGCCGGGATGATCAACATGGGGGTACGTCCTTGACGAATCCTTACACCTTCCAGGTGACAAAGTTGGCGAGCAGGCGCAGACCGGGGGCCGCGCTCTTCTCCGGGTGGAATTGCACGGCGAACAGGTTGTCCCGGACCACCGCGCAGGCGAATTCGAAGGGATAGCGGGCCGTGCCGGCCACCAGGCGCGCCTCGGCCGGGTCACAGTAGTAACCGTGCACGAAATAAAAACGTTCGTCCTCGCCTATGCCCGTCCACAGGGGATGCTCACGCGTGTGACGCACGCCATTCCAGCCGATGTGGGGCACCTTGAGCTTGTTGCCCTCCGCATCAAACATGGCCTGGCCGGGGAACAGGCGCACCCGCCCCGGCAGGATACCCAGGCCGGCGCAGTCGCCTTCCTCCGAATGTTCGAACAGGGCCTGCATACCCAGGCAGATACCCAGAAAAGGACGGCTGGCGACGGCCGTGCGCACGGCCCCGGTCAGGCCGCGGCGGTCCAGCTCGCGCATGCAATCCGCCATGGCGCCGACCCCGGGAAAAACCACGCGCGCCGCCGCACGTATCACCGAGGCGTCCGCGGTCACGGTGACACGGGCTGTGGGCGCCACCTGCTCGAAGGCCTTGGCCACGGACAGGAGATTGCCCATGCCGTAATCGATGATGGCGATGTCGGTCATGTCAGCCGGGACTGGTCCCCGATCAGTCCCTCCATGCGGATCAGGGACATGACATCACGGGGGCACGCCTGCATTTCAAAGGCTGCCCTTGGTGGACGGCATGATGCCGCTCATGCGCGGATCCACTTCCAGGGCCATGCGCAGGGCACGGCCAAAGGCCTTGAAAATGGTTTCCGCCTGGTGATGGGCATTGCTGCCACGCAGGTTGTCCACATGCAGGGTCACGGCGGCGTGATTGACGAAGCCCTGGAAGAACTCCCGGAACAGGTCTACATCGAAATCCCCGATGCGGGCACGCGTGAAGTCCGCATGGAATGCCAGACCGGCGCGGCCGGACAGGTCGATCACCACCCTGGACAGTGACTCGTCCAGGGGCACATAGGCATGGCCGTAGCGGCGGATGCCCTTCTTGTCCCCCACGGCGGCGGCCAGGGCCTGGCCCAGGGTGATGCCGATGTCCTCGGCGGTGTGATGCGCATCGATGTGCAGGTCCCCCTTGGCCCGCACTTCCAGATCGACGAGGCCATGGCGGGCCACCTGATCCAGCATGTGCTCCAGGAACGGCAGACCCGTATCGCAACTGCATCGGCCGGTGCCATCCAGGTTCAGGATGACACGTACCTGGGTTTCCAGGGTGTTACGGGAGATGTCGGCTTGCCGCATGAAAACGAAGCAATACAGGAAGTCGCGTGGTGTACGGGCGTCAAAAGGCGTCTGTGCGCGCTTGTGCGTGATCTGAAATGCCGCGTGAAGCAGGGAAATATGCGCTGCATGATACCATCAGCGACGGCATAGATTTCCAGCCGGCCGCAAGTCTTTTTGCGGCGTCTGCGCCCGCTCTCACCCGATATCCCCACCGCCATGAACCCCTACTGGAGCGCCGCCGTCCACGGTCTCACCCCCTATGTGCCCGGCGAGCAGCCCAGGCTGCCGGGTCTCATCAAGCTCAACACCAACGAGAACCCCTACCCGCCTTCCCCCAGGGTGCTGGAGGCTCTGGGTGCCGAGGTGGCGGACACCCTGCGGCTCTACCCGGACCCCGACGCGGACCGCCTCAAGACCGCCATCGCCGCCCATTACGGGGTCACGCCGCGGCAGGTGTTCGTGGGCAACGGCTCCGACGAGGTGCTGGGCCACGCCTTCCTGGGCCTGCTCAAGCACGAGGCTCCCCTGCTGTTCCCGGACGTGACCTACAGCTTCTACCCCGTGTACTGCGGGCTCTACGGCATCGACGGCCGCACGGTGCCCCTGGACGGCGACTTCGCCATCCGCGTGGACGACTACCTGGCGGCCCCGGCCTGCGGCGCCATCGTCTTCCCCAACCCCAATGCCCCCACGGGCCGCCTGCTGCCGCTAGCCGAGATTGACCGCCTGCTGGCCGGACGTCCGAATGTGCCGGTGGTGGTGGACGAGGCCTACATCGACTTCGGCGGCGAATCAGCGATTGCCCTGGTGGACCGTCACCCCAACCTGCTGGTGGTGCAGACCCTGTCCAAGTCCCGCTCCCTGGCTGGCCTGCGCGTAGGCTTCGGCGTGGGTCACGCAGGCCTCATCGAGGCCCTGGAGCGCGTGAAGAACAGCTTCAACTCCTATCCACTGGATCGGCTGGCCCTGGCCGGCGGCGTGGCCGCCATGGAGGATCGGGAGCATTTCGAGTACACCCGCCGGGCCGTAATGGCCAGCCGGGAACGGCTCACCACCGACCTGACGGCCCTGGGCTTCGACGTATTGCCCTCCGCCGCCAATTTCATCTTCGCCTGCCACCCCGACCGGGACGCAGGCGAACTGGCCGCCGCGCTGCGGGAACGCAGCATCATCGTGCGCCACTTCCGCCAGCCCCGCATCGAGCAGTTCCTGCGCATCACCGTGGGCACGGATGGCCAGTGCAGCACCCTGACGGCGGCCCTGCGGGCCATCCTCGAGGCCTGAAAAGGCGCTGCCCAGGCCCGTGCCGCAGCGGGCCGTGTCAGCCGCCGAGGCGATATTCCGCCGAGCGGGCGTGGGCCTGGAGTCCCTCACCGTAGGCCAGGGTAGCGGCGATCTCGCCCAGGGTCTTCGCCCCCGCCTCGGACACCTGGATCAGGCTGGTGCGCTTCTGGAAGTCGTACACCCCCAGGGGCGAGGAGAAACGGGCAGTGCGTGAGGTGGGCAACACGTGATTGGGCCCCGCGCAGTAGTCCCCCAGGGCCTCGCAGGTGTGGCGCCCCATGAAGATGGCGCCGGCGTGGCGGATCAACGGCAGCATGGCCTGGGGGTCCTCCACGGACAGTTCCAGGTGCTCGGGGGCGATGAAGTTGGCAATCTCCGCCGCCTGGGCCAGGTCGCGGCAATGGATCAGGCCGCCCCGGTTGCCGATGGAGGTGGTGATCACCCCCTGGCGGGGCATGGTGGGCAGCAGCCTGGCGATGCTGGCCTGCACCGCGTCCAGGAAGGCGGCATCGGGGCTGATAAGGATGGACTGGGCCAGTTCGTCGTGCTCCGCCTGGGAGAACAGGTCCATGGCAATCCAGTCCGGATCGGTCTTGCCGTCGCAGATCACCAGGATTTCCGAGGGGCCGGCGATCATGTCGATGCCGACGATGCCGAACACCCGGCGCTTGGCCTCGGCCACATAGGCATTGCCGGGTCCCACGATCTTGTCCACCTGGGGAATGCGGACAGTACCATAGGCCAGGGCACCCACGGCCTGGGCGCCGCCGATGGTGAACACCCGGTCCACGCCGGCGATGGCGGCGGCAGCCAGCACCAGGTCGTTCTTCACGCCGTCCGGGGTGGGCACCACCATGATGAGTTCCTTCACCCCGGCCACCTTGGCGGGGATGGCGTTCATGAGCACGGAGGAGGGATAGGCCGCCTTGCCGCCGGGCACATACAGGCCCACCCGATCGAGGGGGGTGACCTGCTGGCCCAGCACCGTGCCGTCCGCCTCGGTGTAGGTCCAGGATACCTGACGCTGCCGCTCATGATAGGCGCGCACCCGCTCGGCGGCCTGCTCCAGGGCCTGCGACAGCCTTGGCGTCAGCTCGGCCCTGGCGTCCTCCAGATCGGTCCGGGATAGCTCCAGCTCGTCCACGGAGCCGGCGGGCAGCCGGTCGAAACGGGCCGTGTACTCCAGGACCGCCTCGTCTCCCCGGGCACGGACCGCTGCCAGGATCTCGCTGACCGTGTCCTGGATGCCGCTGTCTGTGGCGTCGTTGAAGGCCAGCAGCCTGGCCAGTCGGTCCTGAAAATCCGGGGTACCGGCAACGAGCCGGGTCAAGCTGGGCAGATTCATGATGGTTCTCGCTGGACTGCGGATCGGCGGGATGGGTGAACTCAGGCGGCGGGGGCGCCATCGCCCACGGCCGCCCGGAAGGCCTCGATGATGGGGTGGATCGCGGCGTGCTTCAGTTTCAGGGCCGCCTGGTTCACCACAAGGCGGGAGCTGATGTCCTGGATGGTTTCCACTGCCTCCAGGTTGTTGGCCTTCAGGGTGCCGCCGGTGGAGACCAGATCGACGATGGCGTCCGCCAGGCCCACCAGGGGCGCCAGTTCCATGGAGCCGTAGAGTTTGATGAGGTCCACGTGCACACCCTTGGCGGCGAAATGGAGCCGCGCCGTCTGCACGTACTTGGTGGCCACCCGCAGGCGCGCGCCCCGCCGCACCTTGCCGGCGTAGTCGAAGCCCACGGGCACGGCCACCATCATGCGGCACTTGGCGATGTGCAGGTCCACGGGCTGGTAGAGTCCTTCGCCGCCATGCTCGATGAGCACGTCCTTGCCGGCAATGCCCAGGTCCGCCGCGCCATGCTGCACGTAGGTGGGCACGTCCGTGGCGCGCACAATGATGAGGCGCACGTCGGGACGGTTGGTGCCGATGATGAGCTTGCGTGAGGAGTCCGGGCTCTCGTTGGGGACGATGCCCGCCGCCGCCAGCAGGGGCAGGGTCTCTTCGAAGATGCGGCCCTTGGACAGGGCCAGGGTGATGGTGTAGCTCATGCCTGTTCCCGCCGGATCTGTGCCCCCAGGGCGCCCAGTTTCTGTTCGATGCGCTCATAGCCCCGATCCAGGTGGTAGATGCGCTCGATATGGGTCTCGCCCTCCGCCACCAGGCCGGCCAACACCAGACTGGCGGAGGCACGCAGGTCCGTGGCCATGACCGTGGCCCCCTGGAGCCGCTCGGCACCGATGATGAAGGCGGTATTGCCGTCGATCTGGATCTCCGCCCCCAGGCGGATCAACTCCACGGCGTGCATGAAGCGGTTCTCGAAGATGGTCTCGCGGATCACGGCACTGCCCTCGGCCACGCAGTTGATGGCCATAAACTGGGCCTGCATGTCCGTGGGGAAGGCCGGATAGGGTGCGGTGCGTATGGATACCGCCTTGAGCCGGGATGGGGCCTGGATGAGGATGGACTCGGAACCCGGTGCCTTCTCGCTGTGGATCTCGCAGCCGGCATCCATGAGCTTGTCCACCACCGCGTCCAGATAGCCGGAGGACGTGCCGGTGAGCCGCACCCTGCCACCGGTGATGGCGGCCGCGCACAGGAAGGTGCCGGTCTCGATGCGATCCGGCATGACACGGTGCCGGGCGCCATGCAGCCTGTCCACACCGTGGATGTGGATCACGTCGGTGCCGGCGCCGCTGATCCGGGCCCCCATGCTCACCAGGCAGCGGGCCAGGTCCACCACTTCCGGCTCGCGGGCGGCATTCTCGATGATGGTTTCGCCCTGGGCCAGACAGGCGGCCATCATCAGATTCTCGGTGCCGGTTACGGTGACCATGTCGGTGAAGAGACGCGCACCCCTCAGGCGAGGGGTCCTGGCCTGAACGTAGCCGTGTTCCACGCCGATCTCCGCGCCCATGGCCTGCAGGCCCCTGATGTGCTGATCCACGGGCCTAGCGCCGATGGCGCAGCCCCCGGGCAGGGAGACCCTGGCCTCGCCACAGCGCGCGGTCAGGGGGCCCAGCACCAGGATGCTGGCGCGCATGGTCTTCACCAGCTCGTAGGGTGCCACGGGGTTGTGCAGCCCGCCGGCATCCAGGCTGACCCGGTCCTCCTCCCTGCTCACCCGCACACCCATCTGTTCCAGCAGTTTCAACATGGTGCCGATGTCGTTCAACTCCGGCACGTTGGTCAGTTCCAGGGTCTCCCGGGTGAGCAGGGCCGCACACAGGATGGGCAGGGCTGCGTTCTTGGCGCCGGAGATGGCCACCTCGCCATTCAGGCGGGCACCTCCGCCAACCACCAGTCTATCCATTGGCTGCCCGCCATTCCGCCGGCGTCAGGGTACGCATGGACAGGGCATGGATCTCCTCCCGCATGCGCTCCCCCAGGGCCTGATAGACGCGCTGATGCCGCGCCACCGACAGCTTGCCCGCGAACTCCTCACTGACGATGATGGCCTCGAAGTGATGCCCGTCCCCCACCACCTTGAGGAATTCGCAGGGCAGATTGGCGGCGATCCAGTCCTGGATTTGTTGGGGCGTCACCATGTGAAAATCTCCGGAAGCGATGAAAAATGTGTGAACCCGCCCGTGTCTCGCATATGGGCGCGGGGTGTATGCGGCGAGCCTTTCCCCGGCTACGGAAATCGCGCTCAGTGCCGCAGTTTATAGCCCGCGCGCAGCATCCACAAAGTGAGCAGGGACGCCACCAGGGCCGTGGGCACCACCACGGCCAGACTGAGTCGGGGATCCACATCGGCGACGCCGAAAAAACCATAGCGGAAACCGTCGATCATGTAGAACACCGGGTTGAAGCGGGACATTCCCTGCCAGAAGTCCGGCAGGGAATGAATGGAATAGAACACGCCGGAGAGGAAGGTGAGAGGCATGATGAAGAAGTTCTGCACCCCTGCCAGATGATCGAATTTTTCGGCCCAGATGCCCGCCATCATGCCGATGCAGGAAAACACCACGCCTGCACCCACGCCAAACATCAGGATCCAGAGGGGATGGCGCAGATGCAGGTCCACAAACAACAGCCCCACCATCAGCACCCCCACGCCGATCACCAGACCACGCACCAGGGCTGCCAGCACATACGCCATAAAGAATTCCAGATAGGACAGGGGTGGCAGCAGCACGAACACGATGTTGCCGGTGATCTTGGACTGGATGAGGGAAGAGGAGGCGTTGGCGAAGGTGTTCTGCAGTACGGACATCATCACCAGGCCCGGCATGAGGAAGGCGGTATAGCCCACCCCGGGATACACCTGCACATGGGCCGCCAGCACATGGGCGAAGATGAGCAGATAGAGAAAGGCAGTGAGGATGGGGGCCGCCACGGTCTGCAGCAGCACCTTCCAGAAACGCAGGATCTCCTTCTTGAACAGGGTCCAGAAACCGATCATGGTGCGGCCTCGCGCATGACCTTGAGGAACACGCTCTCCAGATCCGGCTTGCCCACCGTCAGGTCCCGCACCCCCACGCCGGCCTGGCGCAGTCCGGCAAGAATGCCTTCCAGCTCGGCGTAGTCCGGCAGGGCGAGCAGGTAACGGCCTGCCTCCCGTCCCCGCAGCCGGGCTTGCAGAAAGTCGGGCAGTTCCCCGTCAAGCACCAGCTCCAGATGACGTTCCGCCCCCGACTGCAATAGATTGGCCGTGCTGTCCAGGGCCACGATATGGCCCTCCTTCAACATGGCCACGCGCTGACACAAGGTTTCCGCTTCTTCCAGGTAATGCGTGGTGAGCAGGATGGTGTGCCCCCGCGCATTGAGCTGGTGGATGAAGGCCCACAGGGACTGGCGCAGTTCCACGTCCACACCAGCGGTGGGCTCGTCCAGAACGATCACCGGGGGACGGTGCACCAGGGCCTGAGCCACCAGCACGCGCCGCTTCATGCCGCCGGACAGACGTCGAGTGTTGGTATCCGCCTTGTCCAGCAAGGCCAGATGACTCAGGAGCTCGTCGATCCAGGCGTCATCCCGCTTCAGACCGAAATAACCGGCCTGAAACTCCAGGGATTCCCGCACCGTGAAGAAGGGATCGAACACCAGTTCCTGCGGCACCACCCCCAGATTGCGGCGCGCCTGACGGTAGTGCCGCACCACGTCATGACCCATGACCTCGGCCGTACCCGCCGTGGCCCGGGTAAGGCCCGCCAGGATGCTGATCAGGGTGGTCTTGCCCGCGCCGTTGGGGCCCAGCAAGGCGAAGAACTCCCCCTGCTCGATGTCCAGGTCCACCCCGCGCAGCGCCTGGACCCGGGGAAAGCGCTTCTCCAGGCCGCGAATGCGGACCGCGCATGTCATGGCCAGTGGGGCTTACAGGTGCTCGGCCACGCCGTAGAGCTTGGCCAGACTGAGCAGGTCTTCGGGTATGGATCGGATCTGGACAGGTTGCTTCCGCGCCTGGGCATGGCGACGCAGGCTCAGGATCAGGCTGATGGCGGAGGAATCCATGTGTCCTACGCGGGACAGATCGATGGTCCCCACGCCCTGCTGCATGGCGGCCTTGCATTGCTCCAGCATGCGGGTGGCATGGGCCAGTGTCAGGTCGCCCTCGAGGAAGGCGACCCCATCCAGCAGATGCAGTTCGGCGCGGCTGTCCTGCTGCATCGGCGTATCAGTTCGCGGTGGCCCTGTTGCGGCGCTGCAGGGCCGCAACAAGACCGTCTATACCGTTCTTGCGCACCTCGGAATTGAAGGAGTTGCGATACACGGTTACCAGGCTGACGTTGTCCACCAGCACATCAAATACCTTCCAGTCGCCCGTGCGTTTCTCCATGCGGTAGTCGATGGGGATGGGAGGCGCGCCGGGCTTGCTGACCTCGGTATTTACCGTGACTTCGTCGGCTCCGGGTGCGGCCTTGAATGGCTTGAAGTCGATCCTGTAGTCCGCCACGCTGGAAATGGCGGAGGAATAGGTACGCACCAGCATGGTACGGAACTCGTTCACCAGGGCCTGTTTCTGCTCCGCTGTGGCGCGCGGCCAGTTCTTGCCCACGGCCAGCTGGGTCATGTGCTCGAAATCGAAATTGGGCAGAACCTTCTGTTCCACCAGGCTCAGGATCTTGGCGTTATTCCCGTTCTTGATGTCCTTGTCCTGCTTGACGATGCGCAAGACCTCGTTGGTGGTGTTCCGGGCCAGCACGTCCGGTGCCACTTGGGCACGTGCCGGCGACGCCAGCAGCACGGCCACCAAGGCCGCCAGCATCCACGATGTCTTCCAGCGATACATATCTTCACCTTTCTCCGTCGTTATAACCTGGGCCACGCACGCCCGGGCCGGCCCTCATACCGGCTCAATCAGCCGCGCCCTTGCCTTCCGCACCCTTGCTTTCCGCGTCTTCGGCCTTGTTGTACAGGAACTGACCAATCAGATTTTCCAGCACTACGGCCCCCTGCGTCAGCTTCAGGCGATCACCCTCGGCCAGCATGCTGCTTTCGCCTCCCGCTTCCAGGGCGATGTACTGCTCACCCAACAGTCCGGAGGTCATGATGGACGCGCTGGTGTCCTTAGGAAACCTATAACGCGCATCCAGCCGCATGGTTACCAGCGCCTCGTAAATCTGGTTGTCAAAACCGATTTCCACCACCCGTCCCACCACCACACCGGCGCTCTTCACCGGGGCACGCGGCTTGAGACCCCCGATGTTTTCGAATTCCGCCCGGACCGTATAGGTCTGTCCGCTCTCCAGACCGGTCATGTTGCCTACCTTGAGGGCCAGAAACAGCAGGGCACCCAGCCCCATCACCACGAAGATACCCACCCAGAGGTCAAGGGTCGCGCGCTGCATGGTCAGACTCCGGAAAACATGAATGCGGTGAGAATGAAGTCCAGGCCCAGGATGGCCAGGGAAGAAGTCACCACCGTACGGGTGGTGGCACGGGACACTCCTTCGGCCGTGGGTGGGGCATCATAGCCCTCGAACAGGGCGATGGCCGTCACGGCCACACCAAACACCACGCTCTTGATGACGCCATTGAGGATGTCTTCGCGCAGGTCCACGGCGGCCTGCATCTGGGACCAGAAGGATCCTTCATCCACGCCGATCAGCACCACGCCCACCAAATAGCCACCGAAGATCCCCATGGCGGAGAACAGGGCCGCGAGCAGTGGCATGGAGATCACCGCGCCCCAGAAGCGCGGCGCCACCACGCGGGCAATGGGGTCCACGGCCATCATCTCCATGGCGGAGATCTGTTCCGTAGCCTTCATGAGGCCGATCTCGGCGGTGATGGCCGAACCGGCCCGGCTGGCGAACAGCAGGGCCGCCACCACGGGCCCGAGTTCACGCACCAGTGACAGGGACACCAGAACGCCCAAGGCCTCTTCCGAACCATAGGTCTGCAGGGTCTCGTAGCCCTGCAGGCCCAGCACCATGCCCACGAACAGGCCCGATACGAGGATGATGATGAGGGACAGCACACCTGCGCTGAAGATTTCACGTACGGTCAGCTGGAAACGGCCGAAGCTTTGCCCGGAGTGCAACAGGGTCAGGGCGAAAAAACGCGTGCCCGTACCGATGCGCCAGACGGAATTGATGACCCGGGCGCCGATACGACGCAGGCCGGCGCGCGGCATGTCCATCATGCCCGCAGCTCCAGATCATGGATGTAGGCTGGCGCCGGGTAATGGAAGGGCACAGGCCCGTCTTCCTCGCCATGCACGAACTGATGCACAAAGGGTTCACGCGAGGCACGCAGCTGCTCCGGGGTACCTTCCGCGGCGATCACGCCCTCGGAAACGAAATACACGTAGTCCACCATACGCAGGGACTCCTGAATGTCATGGGTCACCACGACGGAGGTGATGCCCAGGGTATCCGTCAGACGGCGAATCAGATTGCCGGTCACCCCCAGGGAAATCGGGTCCAGACCGGCAAATGGCTCGTCATAGAGGATCAGACGCGGCTCCAGGGCAATGGCCCGGGCCAGGGCCACGCGTCGCGCCATGCCACCGGAGAGTTCTGCGGGCATCAAGGCATGTGCGCCCCGCAGACCCACGGCATTGAGCTTCATGAGCACCAGGTCGTGGATCATTTCCGCGGGCAGATCCGTGTGTTCCCGCAGCGGAAAGGCCACGTTGTCGAATACGGACATGTCGGTGAACAAGGCACCGAACTGGAACAGCATGCCCATGCGCCGGCGCAGCCGGTAGAGGCCCACGGCGTCGACGCGGCTCATGTCCACGCCATCCACACGCAACAGGCCCCTGGTGGGACGCAGCGCACCGCCGATCAGGCGCAACAGGGTGGTCTTGCCCCCCCCGGAGATGCCCATGATGGCAACCACCTGACCCCTTCTGGCGGTGAGGTTGATACCCTTCAGCACCAACCGCTCGCCATAGGCGAAGGACAGATCTCGGATTTCAATCAGGTTATCGGACACGGGTCAGGTTCGTGAGGCGGCGAGCCGCATTCTACAGGCGCAAGGCATGCAGGGGTATGCGGGGCTCAGTCCGGCGCCGCAGCGCCCAGGAGCTGCAGCAACATGCGCACACGCTCCAGTTGCACCAGATCACCGTCCTCGCTGATGAGAAAGCGCGCCTGTGCAGAGGGCTGGCGCAAATGCGTGGTCAGTGTCCTGAGATCGCTCCGGGCATCGAACCAGACGATGCACTCATCCCGCGCAGGCAGGCACAAGGCCCTGTCATGCAAGGCTTGCGGCGGCGCCGTACCCGCATGCCCCTCCAGCAAGAACAGAAAATGTGCATGGGTGTCCTCACGCCACTGCAGGATGTCCTCCGCTGCCACCCCCCGCCAATGTGTCTCGGGCAGGAACACGCATGGAAACTGGGTATTGAAATAAGTCAGCCGCCATTCCGGCGGCATGTCCGCGGGATAGAAGCCGGCATCCCAGGTGGGCCAGTCCCAGCCCTTCACCCCCAGAAGGACTGGTGCCACATCCGTACTCACTGCCGATTGCACGACCTTGCTCCAGGAACCATGTGGCTGTTTTGCTACAGAAATCCTTTCACCTAACCTGTGTAGGCTAACAGCTTTTGCGTAAATTAGGACATATCGATATTCTTCGCACACAACGAAATCGTTGCCCACCGCAGTAATCCACAAACCGTTTCAATCAGGAGATAGAGATGAAAGTGAAAGTATTGGTCGCCTCCCTGCTGGTCGCCGCCGCGCCCGTCGCTTTTGCCAATGACGCCGCGCCCGCCCAGCCCGTTCCCCAGACCCCGGAAGCCTGGCTGCAGCGCATGACCGACTTCACCAAGAACATGTCGGCCTACAAGGATCCCAAGGTGTTCGTGCCCTGGTTGAACGCCGTGACCGAGCCCGGCTTCTACACCACCATGGGCACCCACATGATGGATCCCGCCAACTGGCTGAACATGATGGTCTCCATGACCCATCCCGGTGCCTACACCAACATGGCGCAGTGGGCCGATCCCAACATCTACATGAAGTGGCTGGCCGCCTCCCTGGACCCCAACTTCTACACCGCCGTGCTGACCCAGCTGACCGACCCGGGCAAGCTGATGCGCTGGGCCATGTCCCCCCTGGATCCCAAACTGTGGAACATGGCGCTGAACACCCTGAACCCCAACATGTACCTGAAGTGGATGATGTCGCCGCTCGATCCGCGCGTCCTGCAGCTGATGACGGCCCCGATCAATCCCAATCTGTACATGGGCTGGCTGGGTGCTTCCATGAACCCCGCCTCCTATGGCGACATGTGGGCCGGCTTCATGAACCCCGCCAACTACAGCGTGCCCACCTTCAACCTGCCGACCGTACCGGTTGGCACCGCCGCCACGCCGTGGACCGTGCCTGCCCTGCCGGCTGGCACCTTCAACCCCTTCGATCCCAACTCCTGGACCAAGCTCTTCCCGGCACCGGCTGCCCCGGCTGCTGCCCCCGCCAGCAAGTAATCGAAGGGTGCTCCCCGAAAACGGCTGCTTCGGCAGCCGTTTTTTTTTTGATTGCTGCCTATTCCCGCCGCCAGCTGGTACCTTGCGGGCTGTCCTCCAGCAGGATGCCGGCGGCCATCAATTCATCGCGTATGGCGTCCGCGCGCTTGAAATCCTTGCGCCTGCGTGCCACCAGGCGTTCCTGGATCAGGGTCTCGATACGTGTATCCACGTGGCTGGGTTCGGTATCGTCCGCGTCTCGAGCCGTCCTCCTGCCGCGCAGGAAATCTTCCGCGGACCGGTCCAGCAGCCCGAGGACCGCTGCCAGGGCCCTGAGCCGGCCGGCCAGAAATGTTGACTGCACCGGATCGGCATGACGTGCCCGGTTCGCCTCCCCGGCCAGATCGAACAATACCGCCAGGGCTTCCGGTGTATTGAAGTCATCATCCATGGCTGCCTTGAAGCGGATGGCATGAGGGGTGGACCAATCGATGGGGGACTCTACCTCCTCGATCCCCCGTAGAGCGGTATACAGGCGAGTCAGGGCCGCCTTGGCGTCGTCCAGGTGCTGATCGGAGTAGTTCAGAGGACTACGGTAGTGGGCCCGCAGAATGAAGAAACGCACCACCTCGGCGTCGTAGCGTTCCAACACCTCGCGGATGGTGAAGAAGTTGCCCAGGCTCTTGGACATCTTCTCGTCATCCACCCGCACAAAGCCATTGTGCAGCCAGTAGTTGACGAACTTGCAACCGTGGGCCCCCTCGGACTGGGCGATCTCGTTCTCGTGGTGGGGAAACTGCAGGTCCTGGCCACCGCCATGGATGTCGAAGTGTGGCCCCAGCAGGTGCGATCCCATGGCGGAGCATTCGATATGCCAGCCCGGCCGCCCCGGGCCCCAGGGGGAAGGCCAGGCGGGCTCGCCGAGCTTGGCCGCCTTCCACAGCACGAAATCCATGGGGTCGCGCTTGTGGGGATCCACCTCCACCCGCTCCCCGGCACGCAGGTCCTCCAGGGACTTGCCCGAAAGCCGGCCATAGGTGGGAAAGGTCTCCACGGCGTAATAGACGTCGCCATTGTCCGCAGCGTAGGCATGGCCACGATCGATGAGGCTCTGGATCATGTCGAGCATCCTGCCCACGTATTCCGTGGCCCGGGGCTCGTGGTCTGGCGGCAATACCCCCAGGGCGGCGCTGTCCGCGTGCATGGCGTCGATGAAGCGCTGGGTCAGGGCGGTGAAGGGCTCGCCATTCTCCTGGGCCCGCTTGATGATCTTGTCGTCGATGTCCGTGATGTTGCGCACATAGGTCACTGCGTAGCCGCTGGCCCGCAGCCAGCGCGAGATCATGTCGAACACCACCAGCACCCGGGCATGTCCCAGGTGGCAATAGTCGTACACGGTCATGCCACAGACGTACATGCGCACCTGGCCGGGTTCCAGGGGGGTAAAGCCCTGTTTTTGCCGGGCCAGGCTGTTGTAGACGGTCAGCATGGTGTCACTTTGCCCGGGTTTATCTGCTCCAGGTGTCCTTCAGGCTCACGGTGCGGTTGAAGACGGGCCTGCTGCCCGGCACATGATCGAAACGGTCGGTACAGAAATAGCCCAGACGCTCGAACTGGTAGTGCTCCTCCGGCCGGGCCCGGACGGCCGCGGGCTCGACCCAGGCCTGCACCACCTGCAAGGAGTCTGGGTTGATGAAGTCCAAGAAATCCCGGTCCTTGTGGCCATCCGGCACTGGATCGGTGAACAGGCGATCATAGAGTCGCACCTCCGCCGTCACGGCATGGGCCGCGGACAGCCAATGGATGACTCCCTGCACCTTGCGCCCCTGGGGATTGCGCCCCAGGGTGTCGTGGTCGATGCTGCAGCGCAGCTCCACCACCTGGCCATCCCCATCCCGCACTACCTCGTCACAACGGATGACGTAGGCATAGCGCAGGCGCACTTCCCCACCCAGGGTCAGACGCTGCCAGCCCGGAGGGGGCTCCAGGGCAAAATCATCCTGCTCGATCCAGATCTCCCGACCGATGGGCACCTCCCGCTCGCCGAACTCCGGGTGGTTGGGGTGGAAACCGGCTGTGCGGCTGCGGGTAAGCCCTTCCTGGTAGTTGCCAAGCACCACCTTCAACGGCTTGAGCACTGCCATGACCCGAGGAGCAGTATTTTCCAGATCTTCCCGCATGCACGCTTCCAATACCGCCAGATCGATGACGTTCTCGCTCTTGGAGATACCGATGCGGCGGGCGAATTCACGGATGCCCGCGGGCGTATAACCGCGCCGGCGCATGCCATGGATGGTAGGCATGCGCGGATCGTCCCAGCCCGCCAGCAGCCCCTTGGACACCAGTTGCAACAGCTTGCGCTTGGAGGTGACGGTATAGCGCAGCTCCAGGCGGGAGAACTCGATCTGCCGCGGATGACAGGGCACGGGCAGGTTGTCCAGCACCCAGTCATAGAGGGGGCGATGGTCCTCGAACTCCAGGGTGCACAGGGAGTGTGTGATGCCTTCCAAGGCATCTGAGATGCAGTGGGTGTAGTCGTACATGGGATAGATGCACCAGGCATCCCCCGTGCGCATGTGATGGGCCCGCTTGATGCGGTAGATGACCGGGTCCCGCAGATTGATGTTGGGGCTGGCCATGTCGATCCTGGCCCGCAGGGTACGGGCCCCGTCGGGAAACTCCCCTGCCTTCATGCGCCGGAACAGGTCCAGGTTCTCCGCCACGGAGCGGTTGCGATAGGGACTGTCCCGCCCCGGCTCGGTGAGGGTGCCACGGGTCTCCCGGGTCTCCTCTGCGGTCAGGTCACAGACGAAGGCCTTGCCCTGCTGGATGAGCATCTCTGCGTAGTCGTAGAGCTGCTGGAAATAGTCCGAGGCCCAACGCACCTCTCCATCCCACTGGAAGCCCAGCCAGCGTACGTCCTCCTGAATGGCGTTGGCGTACTCCTCGCTCTCCTTTTCTGGATTGGTGTCATCGAAGCGCAGGTTGCACTGGCCGGAATAATCCAGCGCCAGACCGAAGTTCAGGCAGATGGACTTGGCATGGCCTATATGCAGGTAGCCGTTGGGCTCAGGGGGGAAACGGGTAGAGATGCGCGTATGCTTGCCACTGTGCAGATCGTCTTCGATGATGGCGCGAATGAAGTGCTGTACGGCGGCAGGTGATGGCGGACGCGCATCGGGGCTCATGATCTGAAGGCGGAAGGTGGGAGACGATTTTGAAATGTGTCCTGCGAAGGCTAGAATTCGCCAGGCCTTTTGCACCGATGCAGCCGCATACAACCGCGAAAAGAATAGCACAGATGTCTCTCACCCGTTTCTCCGCAGCCTTCCTGCTGTCACTCCTGTCGGCCGTCGCTCTGGCCGCACCATCCACCCTCCAGGATGCCACCCAGGCCATGCGCAAAGGCCAGAACGCCATAGCCCTGGACAAGGTCAACGCCTACCTGAGCAACAACCCCAAGGATGCGCAGGGGCGCTTCCTGAAAGGTCTGATCCTCACGGAACTGGGCCGTAATCCGGAAGCCATCAAGGTATTCACGGAGCTGACCGAGGACTATCCCGAACTGCCCGAACCCTACAACAATCTGGCAGTGCTCTATGCCGCGCAGGCGGATTACGAGCACGCCAAGCAAAGCCTGGAAATGGCCATCCGCACCCATCCCAGCTATGCCACCGCACACGAGAACCTGGGTGACATCTATGCCAAGCTCGCCTCCCAGGCATATGACAAGGCCATGCAACTGGACAAGGCCAACGTCTCGGCCCAGACCAAGCTGGCCCTGATCCAGGAGTTGTTCAGCCCGACGTCCCGCACGCCGGAAGAGACCAGGGCCCCGGCCAAGCCCGAACAGACTGCGCAGACCAGCCTACCCCAGGAACCGGACCGGACCGCAGCTCCCCCGACCCAGCCCGGCGATTCCGGGTCCGTCGGTCCAGTACTCGCGCCAAAGGATGCCGTGCTGGCCACCGTGCATGCCTGGTCTACCGCCTGGTCAGGCAAGGATGTACGAACCTATCTGTCTTTCTACGATGCGGACTTCAAGACTCCACGCAACACCGACCGGGCCACGTGGGAGGCCATGCGTACCGACCGATTGACCACCCCCGAGTACATCAAGCTGGACATCAGCCAGATCAAGGTCAGCATCGAGGGTGACAGCGCGACCGTCCGTTTTCGTCAGCGCTATGAATCCAATACCTACAAGAGCAACGACTATAAAACCCTGATCCTGGTGCACCGGGATGGCGCCTGGAAGATACTCGAAGAGCGATGAAACGGAGCATTTCCCGCCTTGCTGCCACGGTCTGCCTGTTGCTCGCCACGGCCTGCCTGAGCGGTGTTCAGGCCCGCGAGCTGGAGGCCCCCATCCTGTTGGCCGCCAACAGCAATAACTTCCTGCCCTCCCCCGATGCCCTCATCGGCAAGACCCTGCAGGATATTCGTGCCAGCCGCCTGGATGACGCCCTCAAGGAGGTGAACCGGGTCATTGCCATCCGCCCGGACTTCAAGCTGGCCTATCTCATCAAGGGTGATCTCCTGATGGCCCGGGCCCGCCCCCTTGCAGGTGTCGGGGCCGTGACCGTCAAGGCGCCGCATGACCAGTCCCTCTCGGACCTGAGGGAAGAGGCACGGGTACGCATGCTGCGTTACATCGATCAACCGGACCCCAGTCTGCTACCACGGCAGATTCTGCAACTCGCTCCCCAGCAGCGCTATGCCCTGCTGGCCGATGCCTCCAGGGCGCGCCTCTACCTATTCGAGAACGTGGATGGTGAACCACGGCTCATCCAGGACTACTACATGACCATCGGCCGCAACGGCACCGACAAGCGTGTCGAAGGCGACAAGCGCACCCCGGTCGGGGTCTACCAGGTCATATCCCGCATGCCACGGGCCCAGCTCGCCGATCTCTACGGCAGCGGTGCCTTTCCCCTGAACTACCCCAATGCCTGGGACCAGGTCCAGGGCCGTGGGGGACACGGAATCTGGCTGCACGGCGTGCCCTCCGACACCTACAGCCGGCCACCCCGCTCCAGCGATGGCTGCTTGGCCGTCACCAATCCGGATCTGAACGAACTCAGCCAGTACATCCAGATCGGCGTCACCCCCATCGTCATCACTGAACGCGCAGATTGGGTGACGCGGGAAGAATGGGAACGCAGCCGCGAAGATCTGCGTGAAGAACTCGCCCAATGGCGCATGGACTGGCAGACCCGGGATGCCAGCCGCTTCCTGACGCATTACGCGCCCGAATTCCTGCAAGGCAGCGGCTGGGCTGAAAGCAAGCGCCGCAACATCGAGAACAAGACCTGGATCAAGGTGGGCCTGCGCGATGCCAGCATCTTCCTGTATCCGGGTGGGGACATGGCCTATGCGGAATTCACCCAGGACTATTTCAGTGATCGGCTCAGCAGTGTTTCCAGGAAACAGATGTACTGGAAACGGCACACGGATGGCTGGCGCATCGTTCTGGAAAAATCCCGAGGCATGTCCGACCGGACTCAACTCGTCACACGTTGATCCCCATGCACAGCAGACTTCGTCGCCAACTCATCACACTTCTCGCTGTCGCTCCCTGGGCGATGTCCGCATATCCCGCATCCAAGAAACGAAAGGCACCCATGGTCAGGCTCACCACCAATTTCGGCAGCATCACCCTGGAACTGAATGACAAGGCTGCCCCTGAGACCGTGGCCAACTTCCTGCAATATGTGCGTGAGGGCCACTATGATGGCACCCTCTTCCACCGCGTCATCGACGGTTTCATGATCCAGGGTGGTGGTTTTACCGCGGACATGCAGCAGAAACCCACGCGTGCCCCCATCCGCAACGAGGCCTTCAACCGCCTGAAGAACGAGGCCTATACCATAGCCATGGCGCGCACGCCCAATCCGGATTCAGCCACCAGCCAGTTCTTCATCAATGTGGCCGACAACGATTTCCTGAACTTCCGTGAACCCAGCGCCCAAGGCTACGGCTACTGCGTCTTTGGCAAGGTGGTGGAAGGCCGGGACGTGGTGGATCGCATCCGCAGGGTGCGCACCGGCTCCCGTGACGGTCACCAGGACGTGCCCACGGAGGACGTGCTCATCGAGAAGGCCGAGTTCCTGGGGTAAGCCGACTTTCCATGCCCCTTGGTGGAGATCACCCGGGTGCCACCGGCAGGCCGATGCCCCAGCCACATGGGAGAAAAGCCCGTGTTCTTCGTGGCCGACGTGCATCTCACGCCGGAGCGACCCTGGACTACGGACCTGTTCCTTTATTTTCTCGCACGAGTCGCCGGTCAGGCCCAGGCCCTCTACATCCTCGGGGATCTGTTCGAGGCCTGGGTGGGAGACGACGACCTGGATGACCCCTTTCATGCGCGTCTGACCACACGGCTTCGCAGGCTGAGCGATGTGGGCGTGGCCATGTACTTCATGGCCGGCAACCGGGATTTCCTGGCGGGAGACACACTTGCCCAGGCCACAGGCTGGACACCCCTGCCCGATCCCTGCCGTATCGATCTGTACGGCGTGACCACCCTGCTCAGCCACGGTGATGCCTACTGTACGGACGACCATGCCTATCAAGCCTTTCGCCGTCAGGTCAGAGACCCTTCCTGGCAGGCGGCATTCCGCGCCAGACCCCTGGCGGAACGACGGGCAATGGCGCAGGCCATGCGTGAACAAAGCGAGGCCGCCAAGGCCGGCAAGCGTCCCGCCATCATGGACGTGCACGCGGCGGCCATCCACGAGGCCCTGTCCAGTGCCGGCGCCACACGCATGATCCATGGCCACACCCACCGTCCCGCCCGACACACCCTGTCGGTCGACGGAGTCGAGTGCGAGCGCTGGGTGCTGACGGACTGGTATGCGGAAGGGGGGTATCTGGCCTGCGATGCAGGTGGCTGCCGGGCCGAGACCCTGTCCGCCAGCTCGCCGACCTGAGGCAGGCGCACCCCGCGGGCACGGGGCGTCAGCGATGCGCGCCGCCTGCCACCTCCGTGAGGGTATCGCGGATGATGCCCGGGGCCTCTACGATGCGCATGAAGCTCCCCATACCCACATTCGGCCAGCCCAGGGCGATACGGAAGCGGGCGAACAGGTGGCTGGCCTTGTTGTTCACCACAAAAATCTCGTATGGCAAGGCCGCGATATTGTCGGCACCGATGGTCTTGACCCACCAACCCTCGCCTTCCTTGGGGTCGTTCAAGGCCACGCCGAACACGGCCATCTGCTTGTCCGGCAGGACGATCTCATACACCTTGGCGGTCTTGCCCACATTGCGGGCCAGGTTGTCGCGGATGGCCTGTACCGCGTCATCGAACACCAGATGCTCCATGAGCAGATTCTTGTCCGACTCGAAGCCCTCCATGCCGAACATGTACTGGTAATCCGCCAGATCCTTGGTCGCCACATCGCCGCCAAAGGGCTTGCCCATGCCCAGGGCACGCGCCAGGCGTGCCTGCGCCGCCGTCACGGCCTTCTGTGCAAGGGAATAACGCTTGCGCAGGTACGCGCGGGTCCAGTATTCAAGATTCATGTAGGAGACCGTGCCATCGGCCTTGACGCCTACCCGTATGGGCGCGGCGACGATGCTCGCTCCCCCGAGCTGGCGCACAACATCGAGCAGGGACTTGTCCGAGACCACCACCACGCCATATCCGGGCAACCCGGAAGGCGCATATTTGCCCAATACCTTGAACCCCGCCTTCGCAAGCTTGCCTTCGACCTGGGACATCACCGCCTGAACGTCACCCGCCGGGACCTTGGTTCCCAAGAAGTAGGGGCTGAGGGCAAACGCCAAGGGGGCCCAGAACACCAGGGCCATGACAGCGACAATGTGTCTCATGATGATTTCCGCGATGAACGAACGTGGTGCATTCTAAACAAAAAAGCCGGGGTGACCCCGGCCTCTCTGCGCAGCTCGATAGAAATCACATCTTCCAGCCGTAGGCGATGCCCACCGCGTTCTGGTTCATCTTGATCGTGCTGATGGCAGCACCCCCCAGTTGTGGCGTTGCCCCAGTTACGGATTCGTTGAAGGCATGCATGTAATACCCACTCAATTCCGCACCGTTCCGCAGCCTCCATGTGGCGCCCAGGGTCAGGTGATTTTCTATCGTGGCGGGAGCCAGGATATTGAAGGCGACCTCGGTGTTCGGAATCACGCCGGTGCCATGGTTGTAACCCGCGCGCACCGTCAGATTGTCGCTCACGTCGTATGAGACCCCAAGCTTGTAGACAGTCTGGTCTTCCCAGCCGAAGCCCGCGCAGTTCGCGCACCCAAGCCCATTGGCAAGCAGTGAGATGGGGTTGGCGATGGACTTCACGTCACCGTAATTGATGCGCACCACATCCAACGCGACGGAGGTCTTGGGGCTGGCCTGCACCGCGATGCCCAGGCCATAGTTTTCGGGAATGTCGAAATCCCCCCTCTCCGCGAAGAGTTCACGATATTTATCGAGTTTCGACATCCTTGTCTTGCTCTGGTAGGTGGCGCCCACCGTCACAGTGGAACTGAGCTTGCCGGTCCACCCCAAACGAATGCCCAGGCCGTAGGAGTCGTCGTAACCGACGTCAGACAGGAAGTTTGCTGTGCCACTGGGGGTTGCCGCGGCAAAGTTGCCGGCACCATAGGCTTTGAAGCGTTGATATGCGAGGTTGAGCGAGGCGCCGACCGCGTGGTTCTCGTTGACTTTCATGGCCACGGTCGGGGAAATGAACAACTGCATCAAGTCCACGCCTGTCTTTAGTCCACCAAGATTGAAGGCCGGGATGGGTCTGTACTCGGTATTCATGCCGCCGTTGCCGAATACGGAGACACCCACGGACAAATCCGGTTTGATCATGCGGTTATAGCCAAACTCGGGAATCAGAAAAAAATCCTTGTCACTTTCAAACGTGCCATCGGTAAAGCCACCCGGAGAGCCGGAAATGGTTGTTTCCCGGTTCGGATTGAACAGCTCGGCACCAAAATCAATGCGATCACCCACCCTCACCATGCCGGCCGGGTTGGTGGCCGCCGCCAAGGCATCCTGGGGGTAAGCGATGCCAGCGCCAGCCATGCCCTTCGCCTTGATGCCATAGCCATGGGAAAAATAGCCATTGGTTGCCAAAGCGGAACCGGCGAAGCCGAGGGTGGCCAGGGCCACCACGAATTGGGCCTTGCGCATGGATGTCTCCTCTCGAATAAGGCGCGTCATAGATGTGGGCACATACATGCGGCGTGATGGTATAGACCACCTATCACCCCGGCAACAGGTTTTTCGCGCAGGCACTCCTGAACGGGTCCGCTCCGGCGGGGATCACGCGCCAAGGACAAAATGGAAAAGCCGCCCACAGGCGGCTTTTTTGCGTGTACTGCGGGCGATCAGATGAACAGGCAGATGTCCGATTCGCCCGCGAATTCAAAGAACGTGGCGGCACCACCATACTCCACGCCATCGATGAAGTCGTTGTGCTCGAATCCAAACAGTTCCACGGTCATCTGACAGGCGATGAACTTCACCTCGGCCTCCTGACACAGTTCGCGTAGTTCAGGGATGGTGGCCACGCCGTTGTTGGCGATGGTCATCTTCATCAGGCTGGTCGCGACGTTCTCATAGAACGGCACGATGGACTGCACGGCGTTGGGGATGTTCCAGTTGATGTCCTTGAACCACTTGGGGCCGAAAGGCATCTTCATGGGCATGCCCGGATTGCCCAGGGGGCTGACCTTCAGGCCGGACAGGTCCTTGCGCAGCATCTGCAGACCGTAGAAGGTGAAGAAGATCTGGGTTTCATAGCCCAGGGCCGCGGCCGTGGACGCCAGAATGAAGGGGGGATATGCCCAGTCCAGGGTGCCCTTGGTGGCAATGATCGCCAATTTCTTTTGATCGTCCATGTGTCCGCCTCTCACCAACCGTGTTGACAATACAACTCGCCGACTGCCTCCAGGCAGCGGCATGCATCAATCACTTCTTCTTGATGAAGAAGGTGTACTCGCTGCCCGCCTCGGCGGAGGACAGCAGCTCATTGCCGGTCTGCTTGGCAAAGGCCGCGAAATCCTTGACGGAACCCGGGTCCGTGGCAATCACCTTCAACACCTGCCCGGAGGTCAGATCGTTCAGCGTCTTCTTGGTACGCAGGATGGGCAGGGGGCAGTTCAGGCCACGCGCATCCAGCTCTTTGTCGAAATTCATGATCGCTCCTTCAAAAAATTAGCAACTGCTTAAAAAGGCGGCCCGTACTGTAAACCGCCGAGGGGTCGGATGGCAATGAGGTAAACGCGAGCCGGCAGGATAGGCGATCCGTGCAGGACTAGGACAACGCTGCCAGGGGCCGGCCGGAGCGGGCCCATGCCAGGATGCCGCCAGTCAGGTTATGCATGTTGCCGAACCCCTTGGCGTTCATGAAGGCGCAGGCTTGGGCGGAGCGCGCGCCGGAGTTGCAGTAGATCACCACGGGCCTGTCCTGCGGGACTTCACCGGTACGCAGCGGAAGCAGGTGCAGCGGAATATGGATGGCGCCGCTGATCACGCCACGCGCCACCTCTCCCTCCGTACGCACGTCGATGAGGTGGATACCCTCCCGGCTGTCCTCCAAGGTGTCCACATCCATTTCCCTGATGTTGTACATGCCAAACATTCCGGACCTCCAACATGAATATTAGAGCCGACTAATGTACATTTTTGCTCCGCGGATTTCAAGATACGGGGGCACACTCGGCCGCCAGGCGGCCCCGAGGAATACCTTGGGCCGAAGCTCCGGAGATGTATAATCCGCGACCGTCATCCGCTGCAGTAGCTCAGTCGGTAGAGCAACTGATTCGTAATCAGTAGGTCGGGGGTTCGATTCCTCTCTGCAGCACCATCTGCCCTTTTCTCTAGGCCCTCGCCGCGCGTGACTCAACCCCATTTCCTATCTCTGCTTCAGCCGGACATGGCGGAAGTGGACCGGGTCATCCGCGCACGGCTGCATTCGGAAGTGGCCTTGGTGCGGCAGGTGTCCGAATACATCATACATAGCGGCGGCAAGCGGCTGCGTCCGGCACTGGTGGTGCTGGCCGCCAGGGCCCTGGGCTACAGGGGCAGTGCGCATCATGAACTGGCGGCCGTGGTGGAGTTCATCCATACCGCCACCCTGTTGCACGACGATGTGGTGGATGCCTCGGACATGCGTCGCGGGCATGAAACCGCCAACACCTTGTTCGGCAATGCCGCCAGTGTCCTGGTCGGTGACTTCCTCTATTCCCGTGCCTTCCAGATGATGGTGTCGGTCCAGGACATGCGCGTCATGGAGGTATTGTCCGAGGCCACCAACATCATTGCCGAGGGAGAAGTCCTGCAGCTCATGAACTGCCATGATCCCGACATCAGTGAAGACGCCTACCTGCGGGTCATTCGATACAAGACCGCCAAGCTTTTCGAAGCCGCGGGCAGGCTGGGCGCCATCGTCCATGGAGGGGATCGGGCCACCGAGGAGTCCCTGGGCCAGTACGGCATGCATCTGGGCACCGCGTTCCAGATCATCGATGACGTGCTGGACTATTCCGGCGACCCCGAGGTCATCGGCAAGAATGTGGGTGATGACCTGGCCGAGGGCAAGCCGACCCTGCCCCTGCTGTTTGCCATGCGCCACAGCCAGCCCGAAGAGGCCGCCATCGTTCGCGATGCCATCCTGGAAGGCGACAACACGCACTTCGAGGCCATCCTCCAGATCGTGCGTCGTTCGGGCGCCCTGGAACGCGCGCGTCACCAGGCCAGGACCGAGGCGGACCTGGCCATCGCAGCCATTGCTGCGCTACCGGATAGCCAATACAAAACCGCCCTGCTAGAATTGCCAGCCTTCGCGGTCAGCCGCGAGTTCTAGGACGGCGCATGCCGTACCACAGTCGGGGTGTAGCTTAGCCTGGTAGAGCGCTACGTTCGGGACGTAGAGGCCGGAGGTTCGAATCCTCTCACCCCGACCACTCCGCCCCCCTCGAAGCATGTCCGAGCGCCTGGATTTGACTCTGCGCATGAACAATGCCCCAAGGCTCAGGAACGGTTCGCCCATCCACGTCCGCCGCCCATGAAATCCATCGTGCTATTGCTTTGGCTGTCCATGTCCGCGGGCAAAGAGCAGTTCGTGCTGAGCCGCCATGTCGATGACCGGGCTGTCTGTACGCAGGCTGCCCAGGCCCTGGTGGCCGAGTATGCCCAACGCGGCCAGAGGGCGCGTTATCTGTGTCATGAAGTCGTGGAAGAAGAGGGGGAGGTGGATGCCCATGGCAATCCCCTGCCCGCCACTGTCCAGCCCGCCAATGCGGGAACTCTCAGTCCCTGAAACCCTCCACCTCGATGGCAAGCCTGACCTCGTCACCCACCAGGGGAATCCAGGCAGTCATGCCGTATTCGGCACGCCGCAACACCCCGTGCACGTCGGCGCCACACATGCTCCGACGCGTCAGGAAGTGTTTGGTGCAGGCATAGTCACGTATCTCCAGCTCCATCGGCCGGGTCTGGCCAAGCAGGGTGAGCTGTCCCCGGGCCAGAACCGGTCGGCCCTCCCTGAATTCGATCTGCGTGGCGCTGAAGCGCACCTCCGGATATTGGGCCACGTTGAAAAAGCTGCCCCCGCGCAGGATCTGGTCGAGGTTGTCCATGCCGGTATCCACCGAGCTGGCATCCACGCTGACTTCAATGCGGTTCTCCTGGCCCAGCGGGTCCAGCACCACCTGGCCCTTGGTGCGGGTGAACTTGCCCCGCATGGTGGAAATGCCCTGGTGACGGATCTCGAAACTTGGGAAGGTGTGGGTAGGGTCCAGGGTGAAACGCTCCACCGCCTGGGCCGTGACCGTACATGACAGGGGCCACAGCAAGGCCAAGGGTACCCACATTCGAGCCCGCGACGTAACGCCCTTTTGCATCATCGTCCCTCCTTACTCATTGCATCCGTCCGAAAAACCGACCCCGAGCCTCATAACCACCTGCGCACCCGGGCCTTGAACTGCCGGTACTCCGCACCGAAACGTGCTTCCAGATGCCGCTCCTCGTGACGGATCACGCCAAAGCGGATGATGATCCACACCAGGGGCGCGAAAGCCAGGGGCCACAGGGTCCGCAGCAGCAGCATCACGCCCAGATAGATGAGCCAGTCCCCCACATAGATGGGATTGCGGGAAAGGCGGAACGGCCCGTCCTGCACCAGATTGGAAGCCGCCTTATAGGGGTTCACCGTTGTGTGATGGCGCCAGAAGGTGGACAGGGCCCAGGCAAACAACGCCAAGCCCATGCCCACCGAGCACCAGCCCAGCCAGTCATTCACCGACCCCAGGCTGAAAGGCCAGGGCCAGAGGTCCCGGTCCAGGCGCCAGGAGACATACAGTGCCAGGGCGTAAGGCAGGGGTGGCAGGACCAGGGTGGCCGGACGCCGGGCGGGGTCATGCATCCTTAAACCATCCGGCCGGAGATGGACCGCAGGAATTCATTTCGCAGTTGGGCATCTCCCTGGAAGTCGCCGGCAAAGGCCTGGGTCACCACACGTTCGTCTCCCCGTCGGTCCTCCCCCAGAAGCAGGCAGAGCTGTTCCGCCTCGATGATGCAGGCCGCGCCCCGGGCCTTGCCATACCGCATCAGGGCCTCCGCCACGTCCCGTGTCATCCATTCCTGGTAGGTGAAACGGTGCCCCACCGCATCGACCAGTCGGGCAATGCGGCCGAAGCCGTGCAGCCGCCCGCCCGGCACGTAGGCCACATGCGCCACGCCCCGGAAGGGCACCAGGTGGTGGGGGCATACGCCATGCACGGCAATGCCCCGCACCACCACCATGTCCTCACGGGGGTCGTTGAAGCCCTCCCCCAGGGCCTCGCCCGGATCCATCTCATACCCTCCCAGCAGGCGGCGTTCCCAAAGCTCGCGCACGCGGCGGGCGGTCTTGCCGGTATGCACGGAATCCGGGGCCACGCCGCAGGCGCGCAGCAGATCCGTCACCGCCTGTTCGAAGGCCTGGGCATCGAAGCGGCCCATGCGGGGAATTCCCAGTTGGCCCGAATCATGGGGAGCAGGGCAGTCGTGATCACCGCAATGGCTCATGGAGCATCCTGTATCAACATCGGCCTGAGCTGCCGGTCATGCCAGCGGCGCAGAAGTAATTGCGAGCATAACGCGCCCAGCAGGGCCAGGAACATGTCCCATTGGGTATCCCAGACATCCCCCTGGGTGGCCAGGAAGGCCACGGCCTCCTCCCCGGACGCTGCCGCCACCCACCATTCGATGAGTTCGTAGAAAGCCGACAGGGCCAGGCAAACGCAGGTCGTCAGAAAGAACAGCCAGCCTCCGGGTGTCAGGGGCGAGGTCCGCAGCAAGATCTCCCGCGCGACGATGGCGGGAAAGAAGCCCTGAGCCACATGGCCCAGGCGGTCGTAATGGTTGCGCGCCAGCCCAAATTGCTCTCGCACCCAGTCGAACAGGGGCATCTCCGCATAGGTATAGTGCCCTCCCACCATGAGGATCAGGGCGTGCAGGGCCATGAGGCCATACGCCAGGGAGGTGAAGGGAAACCGAGCCCAGGTCCACATCAGCAAGGGCAGGCCCAGCAGGACCGGCAACACCTCCAGAAGCCAGACGAAGCGATCCTTGGGGGCGTGGCCGGACCAGGCCAGGACACCCAGGGTCAGACCCAACAGGAGAAGATGGAAAAACGAGAGGCGGCTGGAGGGCATGTCGGCATTCTCGCCCCCAACGCCGTGCAAGCAAACCGCTTGCGCGCGAGCCCAGGTGTCAGCAGGCCAAGCCCTTGCCCATGGCGTCCTGGAGACCTACCATGGCCTTCGGAACCGCGTTCGCGGGAGGAGGCCCTGTGTCCGTCAAACACCCCATCGTCGCCGTCACCGGCATGTCCGGTTCGGGCCTGTCCACCGTACGGCATGCCTTCAAGGACGTGTTCGAGCGCCTGGGCATCCAGCCCGCCATGGTGCACGGCGACGGTTTCCGCCGCTATACGGAGCGCCAATTCACCGCCCTGCTGACCGAAGCCAAGACCAGCGGCCGCAAGACCTCCTGGTTCGGCCCCGACTGCAATCACTTCGAGGAACTGGAGTCCTTCTTCCAAAGCTACGCCGAGAGCGGTGGCGGCATCTGGCGGGAATATGCGCACAATGCGGAACACGCGCGGCGCCTGCGCATCCAGGCGGGGGAGTTCACCCACTGGAAACCCCTGCCGGCTGGCAGTGACCTGTTGTTCTACGAAGGCCAGCACGGTGGCGTCATGGCCCGTACCTGGACCCGTCGCCAGGTGGACAGTCGTCATTTTCCGCCGGAAGTTGACCGCCGCGTGGGCAAGCCGGGGGTGGACGTGGCCCAGCACGTGGATCTGCTCGTCGGCGTGGTGCCCGCCGTCAACCTGGAGTGGATCCAGAAGATCCACCGGGACTGTGCGAAGGGCTACTGCACGGAGCAAGAGTCCGTGGAGACCATCCTGCGACGCATGGACGACTATCTCCACTTCATCGTGCCCCAGTTCGGCATCACCGACATCAACATCCAGCGCATGCCCCTGGTGGACACCTCCAACCCCTTCATCTCCCGCGATGTGCCCAACCCGGACGAATCCTTCCTCGTGGTGCATTTCCGCGACCGGCGCAGGTACGACTTCGTGGAACTGCTGCGCAAGATCCCCGGTTCCTTCATGAGCCGGCCTTCCACCATCGTGGTGCCAGGTGGGGCTCTGAAACTGCTGCTGGAGATGGTCTGCGCCCCCATTTTGCTGCGCATGATGCACGCCAGGCAGGACGAAGGCGGGCTGGCGGACGCGCGATGACCCGAGGGCAGTCATCGCGGACCAGGGATGGCCATGCCGGGTGCGGCGAGGGATACGGATACCGGGCATCAGGTACCTGATTTCTCCCATTGCTCGAAATGACGCGCGGGTCCTCCGCCAGCTGCAGAGTCGGGCATGGCCCCTGCATCACGTCGAACACCAGGACAATCATTCCGGATTACGAAATCTGCCCTTCTGCGCGGTAACGGATGCCGCGCCGAGTTCGGTGCTGGCCATTCCGAACGCCGTGAGGAATCCTGAGGCAGGCCCGCAAGACGAGGTTACGTCCATCGGCAGGAATGACAGGCGTTATACCCATGGAGCGAAATCACGAATCCGGCCTGTCTGCATCGATATGTCCTGACAGACGGCGCGCGGGCCAGCCCCCGGCTAAGGCAGGAACAGTGCCAACAGATCGTTGAGAAAGCGCCGCCCCCGCGGACTGGGGGTGACGCGATGCAGCGCGCGGGTAATCAATCCCCGCCGTTCGGCCTCGGCCAGGCCCCGGTACAGGGCATTGACGCCCAGACCCGTGCGCGCGGCGAACAGTTCCAGTTCAAAACCCTGGTTCAGACGCAGAGCATTCATCATGAACTCGAACACCCGATCTTGCCTGTCCAGATCACGGCTCTCGCTGACCGGCGCGCCCCCCCGCTCCAGGGTTTCCATATAGGTGCGAGGGTGTTTCAACCGCACCTGGCGTTGTACACGGTCCTGGAAGGAAAGCTTGCCATGCGCGCCGGCACCGATGCCCAGGTAGTCGCCAAAGGTCCAATAGTTGAGGTTGTGATGGCATTGCTGGTCCGGTCGCGCGAAGGCAGAGGTCTCATAATGCCCATAGCCCGCCGCCCCCAAGATCTCTTCCACCCGGGTCTGCATGTCCGCCGCCGTGTCGTCGTCCGGCAGGGGTGGCGGCGCGGCGGCGAAGGGCGTGTTGGGCTCCAGGGTGAGGTGATAGGCACTGACATGGCCCGGCGCGAGGCTCAAGACGCGGGCCAGATCCTGATCCAGACCCGCCACGCCTTGTCGCGGCAGGGCATACATCAGGTCCAGATTGACCCGCTCGAACAACTCCCGGGCCTGCTCCGCCGCGTTCCAGGCCTGACGCCCATCATGCATGCGCCCCAGGGCCCGCAGATTTGCGTCATCGAAGCTCTGGATGCCCAGGGACAGGCGATTCACCCCGGCATCCCGATAGCCCCGGAAGCGGGCCGCGTCGAACGTGCCGGGGTTGGCCTCCAGGGTGATCTCCGCCAGGGGAGAGACCCGCAGCAGGGTACGACAGAAGGCGAGCAGTCGGTCGATGCCCTCCGGCGTGAACAGGCTTGGGGTGCCACCACCAATGAAGATGCTGCCCACCTCTCGCCCCCACACCAAGGGCACGGCCTGTTCCAGGTCCCGCTCCAGGGCATCCAGATAACGGCCCTCGGGCAACTCCTCCCGCAGGGCATGTGAATTGAAATCGCAGTAGGGACACTTCCGCGCGCACCAGGGCAGGTGCACGTAAAGCCCGAGCGGTGGAAGTGTTGCCAGCCGCCCGTCCAGCAGCACCGGGGTGACGGCGGCGAGGAGCGGCCCGGAAAAGGACATCAGATTCCCAGGTTCTGCAGTTTTCCTGCCAGTTCCCGCAGGGCCTGGCCCCGATGGCTGAGGCGGTTTTTGCTGTCCATGTCCAGTTCGGCCCCGGTCTTGCCGAATTCCGGCACGAGGAAATATGGGTCGTAACCAAACCCTCCGTCCCCTCGGGGAGAGTCGATGATCTCCCCATGCCAGCGGCCCTCGCCGATGAGCGGCTGGGGATCGTCCGGATAGCGCACATAGACCATGACACAGTAGTAATGCGCCTTGCGGTTGGCCTCTCCGCGCAGGGCCTCCACCAGTTTATGGTTGTTGCGCGCGTCGGACCTGGGGTCGCCGGCATAGCGGGCGGAATACACCCCGGGTGCGCCGTTCAAGGCATCCACGCAGAGCCCCGAATCGTCCGCAAGGGCTGGCAGTCCCGTGTGGGCCGAGGCATGACGGGCCTTGGCGATGCAGTTTTCGATGAAGGTGACGTGGGGCTCCGGGCACTCCGGCACTCCGAAATGGCCCTGGGGTTGGGCATCCAGCCCCAGGGGTTCCAGGATGCGGGCGATCTCCCGCAGCTTGCCCGCGTTGCTGGAGGCGATCACCACTTTTTTCATGCGTCACACCTCATCCCGCCAGGGCGGACCGTTGCGCCGCCATGAGTTCGCCGATGCCCCGGGCCGCCAGGTCCAGCAGGCGATCCAGCTCGTCGCGATACAGGGGCGCACCCTCCGCCGTGCCCTGCACCTCGATGAGGCCCTCGGGTTCGCCAGCCCGCCCCAGCATGACCACGTTCATGTCCGTATCACAGGCCACGTCCTCGGCGTAGTCCAGGTCCAGCACCGGCGCGCCGCGCCATATCCCCACGGACACGGCGGCCACCTGGGCGCACAGGATGTTTTCTGACAGTTTGTCTTCCCGCACCAGCCATTCCAGGGCGTCGTGTACTGCCACCCATGCACCGGTGATACTGGCGGTACGCGTGCCACCATCGGCCTGGAGCACGTCGCAGTCCACCTGCAGGGTACGCTCCCCCAAACGCGAGAGATCCACCGCTGCGCGCAGGCTGCGACCGATGAGACGCTGGATCTCCTGGGTGCGGCCGCTCTGCTTGCCCCGGGTCGCCTCCCGCTCTCCCCGGGTGTGCGTGGCGCGGGGCAGCATGCCGTATTCCGCCGTCAACCAGCCCCGACCACTACCCTTCACATGGAAGGGCACTTTCTCCAGCACACTGGCGGTGCACAACACCTTGGTGTCCCCGCAGGCCACCAGCACACTGCCTTCGGCATGCCGGGTGTAGCCACGGGTCAGGGAAACGGGGCGCAGCACGTCGGCGGCGCGCCCCGAGGGGCGTAGCGGCTCAGTCATGCATTTCCTTCAGTGAGGTTTTCCATACTTGGCAATGGCGGCCTTGATCTCCGCCATGGCCTGTTCGAGCTCTTCGTCCTGGATCGGCGGCAGATTGGGCTTGGCTCCCAGCTTGTTGAGCTGGGTAGTGAAACCGTCCAGGCTGAGATCATCCTCCTGGATCAGCTCATCCACCTTGTAGTGCTCTTCGCCGTAGCGCATGGCGACCACGGACAGGTTGTCGCACTCCTGGCCACCACGGAACTCGGCATGGTCCATCATGTTCTTGACCGCCTTCTCCAAGGGGTAGGCCCGCAGGGTGGAGAACATCTCACCGGGCGTGAGTTCCGGCCACACCCCATCCGTGCACATCAGCAGCACGTCACCGGCATGCAGTTTGATGGGCTGGCATAGCTCGATGTCCGGCAGGGTGAACCCCCCCACCGAGTTGTACAGCTTGTTGCGGTCGGGGTGTATACCCATTTCCGCCTCCTGGATCACGCCATCATCCAGCAGCTGCTGCACCGCGGAATGGTCACGGGTACGGCCGAGGAAGCCCTGGCGGTCGAAGTGATACAGGCGGGAGTCGCCCACATGGGCCCAGCAGGCCATGTCCTTCTGTACCACGCTGACCACGCAGGTGGTGCGGGGCGGCTCCGGCAGGCGCTTGCGCGTGGCGTATTCATTGATGGCGTCGTGCGCCGCATAGATGGCATCCAGCAGGAAGGTCGTCATGTCCGGCAATACAGGCCTGGCGCGGGAGCGGAACAGGCTGGTGATGACCTGCACCGTGAGCTGGGCCGCCACCTCGCCCTTCACGTGCCCGCCCATGCCGTCACACAGCACCATGACCATGGCCTCGGGCGTATAGGCATAGGCCACGCGATCCTCGTTGTACGAGCGCCCGCCGCGTCGGCTGGCTTGATAGATGACGTATTTCATGGCGTGGGTTCTGTGTCAGACGGATACTGCAGGATTGGAAGGTGTCGTTTCTCTCATGGGGAAGAGTCCTCGGATATGACGCCGTTATGCCGCGATGCCCTAGCGGGTGAGCCGTTCCCGCAGCAGCGCGAAGAACGAGTGCTTGTGGGTCCTGGAAATGACCGCCATGGCGGCCAGCCGCTTTTGCACGGTAAACACGCTCTGCGGGCGCTCCGTATGGTTCAGACGCAACATGTGGTCCACCAGCTCCAGAAAGGGCTTGGAGTAGAGGCCCGCATGGCTCTTGACGAGTGGCGGCAGCGTATCCTTCTCCTGGCGCTGGTCGGCCGGGAGAGGCGGCCCCTTGGTGATGCAGGCATACATGCTGGCACCCACGCTGTAGATATCCGTCCAGGGTCCCATGGGCGAGCGCTGGTTGTACTGCTCCGGCGCCGCGAACCCGGGCGTATACATGGAGGTGGCCAGGTGCAGATCGTGGCTGAAGGCTTGGCGCGCGGCACCGAAATCGATGAGCACCGGTGAACCATCGGCCCGGATATAGATGTTGGAGGGCTTGATATCCAGGTGCAGGAGCTTGTTGGCATGCACCTCGCGCAGACCGTTGAGCAGTTGGATGAAGACACCGCGTATGAAGGACTCGCGCATGGGCTCCTTGAGCTGTGTGATGTGGCGCTGCACGGTGCGGCCCTGCTCGTAGCGCATCACCATGTACACGGTGTCGTTGGCGCGGAAAAAGTTGACCACCTCCACCACGTTGGGATGACGCAGATTGGCCAGGGCCCGGCCTTCCTCGAAGAAGCACTTCATGCCATAGAGGAAGGACCTGCCCAGCTCCTGGGAGATGGGCACCACCGTCCCCACTTCGTCCCGGGTCACCACGCCGCCGGGCAGGTACTCCTTGATGGCCACCGCTCGGCCTTCCATGTCATAGGCCAGATACACCAGGGAGAAGCCACCGCCGCCAATACGCCTGTCGATCACGTATTCGCTCAGGTGATACCCCCGGGGCAATGGGGGGGTGGATTGCGCGGCCATGCTGGGGTTGCGGGGAATGACGCGTTAATATGGGGACGAATCCAAGGACGGCCTAGCATAGCGAAATATATGCCCACTCCCAAGAAAGCCACTGTAGCCGGCAGCCACTCGACCTCGCCTTCCGTCCCGTCCCCGCGCAGCATGACCGGTTTTGCCGTGGAAACGGTGGACCTGCCCCATGCCCAGCTCATCGTGGAGCTGCGGGCGGTGAATGCCCGTTTCCTCGATCTGAGTTTCCGCATGGGCGAGGACTTCCGCGTCCTGGAGCCCCAGTTGCGTGAGCGCATCGGCCGTGCCGTGCAACGCGGCAAGCTGGAATGCCGCATCAACCTGGCACCCCGCGAAGATGCCGCCCTGCCCGCCAGCTTGAACAACGAACTGATCGTGCAGCTGCATGCCCTGGCCCAGGCAGTACACAGGCAATTCCCCCAGGCCCGGCCCCTGTCCGTGGCGGAGATCCTGCGCTGGCCCGGCATGACCGGGGAGAGCACACCGGACTTCGCGGCCCTGCGGGCCACGGTCCTGGACCGCCTGGATGCCGTCCTGGGGCAGTTCAACGCCAGTCGTGACCGGGAGGGAGAAAAGCTGAAGGCCGCGCTGGTGGAACGCATCGCCGCCATGCGCACCCTGGTGGAACAGCTGCGCCCACGCACCACGGAGATCGTTTCGGTCTTCCGGGAAAAGCTGAACAGGCGCCTGCAGGAACTGCTGCCCAATCCACCCGCCAGCCTGGATCAGGACCGCCTGCACCAGGAGGTGGTGCTGTTCGCGCAGAAGATCGACGTGGACGAGGAGATGGACCGCCTGCTCACCCACCTGGACGAGGTGGAACGCACCCTGGCCAGCGGCGGTGCCGTGGGCAAGCGCCTGGACTTCCTCATGCAGGAACTCAACCGGGAGGCCAATACCCTGGGCTCCAAGTCCGCCTCCCTGGATTACACCCAGACCTCGGTGGAACTGAAGGTGCTGATCGAGCAGATGCGCGAGCAGATCCAGAACATCGAATAAGTCAGGAGGCCGGCCGTGTCGGGTCAGTTTTTCATCGTCTCCGCCCCTTCCGGGACCGGAAAGTCCAGCCTGGTGCAGGCCTGGCTGCAGCAGGACAGCAGGATCGGGCTGTCCATCTCCCACACCACCCGCCCACCACGGGCCGGCGAGGTGGACGGTGTGCACTACCACTTCGTGGATCGGGAGACCTTCATGGCCATGCTGGGCCGGGGCGAGTTCCTGGAGAGTGCCGAAATCTACGGCAATTATTACGGCACCTCCCAGCCCTGGATCGATGCCCGCATGGCCGCGGGCCAGGACGTCCTGCTGGAGATCGACTGGCAGGGCGCGGCCCAGGTACGCCGGCTCATGCCGCAGGCGGAGAGCATCTTCATCCTGCCTCCCTCCATCGCCGAACTGCGCCGCCGCCTGGAAGGCCGGGGTACGGACAGCGCCGAGGTGATCGAGCGGCGCATGGCCATGGCCCGGGAAGAGATCTCCCACGCCCTGGAGGCGGACTATCTGGTGGTGAACGACGTGTTCGAAACGGCCCTGGCGGATCTCATGGCCATCGCCCGGGCCCGGCGCCTGCGCATGGACGTGCAGGGTTCGGCACAGGTCGACCGGATGACCTGGCTGCTGAACGACTGAAGAAGGCTGTCCCAGCCCGGGATCGGCGCCGCCGCAGTCTCAGCCGAAATGGCAGACGTAGTGATACGGCTCCCCGCTGACCTCGATATCGAAGCTGGAGTTGCCCGGGACGTGGAAGGACTCGCCGGCCCGGCTGAGCCGCCACTCGCCCCCCTTCAGGCGGTAGCGGCAGGCCCCGGCCACGCATTCCATGACCTCCGGCGCCGACGTGTTGAAGCTCAGGCTGGCCGGCAGGATGACGCCGACGGACTTTGTCGTGCCGTCGGCGAACCGCACGGTGTGGGAGACACACTTGCCATCGAAGTAGACGTTGGCCTGCTTGACCACGCTGACATTGTCGAAGCGGGGGTCACCGGTGTGGGGCATGCTCAGCTCCTCTGCTGGGCCAGCTTCGCGGCGATGCGCATGCGCAGGGCGTTCAGCCGGATGAAGCCGCCTGCGTCCTTCTGGTCGTAGGCGCCGGCATCATCCTCGAAGGTGGCGATGCTCGGATCGAACAGCGAATCGGTCCTGGAGTCGCGGCCGACGACGATGACGTTGCCCTTGTAGAGCTTGAGACGCACGTAGCCGTTGACATGCTGCTGGGTGTGGTCGATCAACACCTGCAAGGCCTTGCGCTCCGGGCTCCACCAGTAGCCGTTGTAGATCAGGCTGGCGTAGCGCGGCATGAGGTCGTCCTTCAGATGCGCGACCTCGCGGTCGAGGGTGATCGACTCGATGGCGCGGTGCGCCTTGAGCAGGATGGTGCCGCCCGGGGTCTCGTAGCAGCCGCGCGACTTCATGCCGACATAGCGATTTTCCACCAGGTCGAGCCGGCCGATGCCGTGCTTGCCACCGACACGGTTGAGCTCGGCCAGGATTTCATGCGCCTTCATGCGCTGGCCGCCGATGGCCACCACGTCGCCCCGCTCGTAGTCGAGGGTAAGGTATTCGGCCGCATCGGGCGCCTTCTCCGGCGACACCGTCCAGCGCCACATGTCCTCCTCGGCCTCGGCGTCGGGATCCTCCAAGTGGCGGCCCTCATAGCTGATGTGCAGCAGGTTGGCGTCCATGGAATAGGGCGAGCCGCCCTGACGGTGCTTCATGTCGATGGGGATACCGTGCTTCTCGGCGTAGTGGATCAGCTTCTCGCGCGAGAGCAGGTCCCACTCGCGCCACGGCGCGATCACCTTGACGTCGGGCTTCAGCGCGTAGGCACCGAGCTCGAAACGCACCTGGTCGTTGCCCTTGCCGGTGGCGCCATGGCAGATCGCGTCGGCACCGGTCTCGTTGACGATCTCGATGAGGCGCTTGGCGATGAGCGGCCGGGCGATGGAGGTGCCGAGCAGGTATTCGCCCTCGTACACGGTGTTGGCACGGAACATCGGGAAGACGAAGTCACGCACGAACTCCTCGCGCAGGTCGTCGATGTAGATATGCTCCGGCTTGATGCCGAACTTCAGGGCCTTGGCGCGCGCAGGCTCCAGCTCCTCGCCCTGGCCCAGATCGGCAGTGAACGTCACCACCTCGCAGCGATAGGTGTCCTGCAGCCACTTGAGGATGACGGAGGTATCCAGACCGCCGGAATAGGCCAGCACTACTTTCTTGACGTCGCTCATGAGATTCATGTTTCTGGTAGGTGGAATTCAGTGTATGGAGCCCGTTGAGACGCGGCTGCCCGGGTTGGCCCGTGAATCGCGCCACTCCGGAAGATTCCTCGCTGCGTTCGGAACGACGAGTCCAGCCGTTCGGAATGACTGGCCCCCGACGCCAGTAATGACAGGCCCGGCCGTCCGAACCGATGAACTTCGATACCCGGAATGACGATGGGTCTGCTTGCCCAGGTGAAGGGTGGAAACCCTGCATGCCATTCCGTCCAACATAAGGCATGCCCGCCGTTTCGGCCGATGAGCCATGTGCCTGCTTTCAACCATCCTGCAAGCCGCGCGCGTCATTTCGGCCGCGGTACCTGGTCTGCCGCATGCGGGTTCCCCGCCGCGTTCCAGGGGTGGGCTTGGCGGCATCCGACGCCTTCCTAGTGGGCCTGGCCGTCCACGGCCACCACTTCACCTGGGAAATTGCCCACCCGCAGGGCCTGAAGATCGGTCTGCCTGGAGGCCCGTTCGATCTCGATGCCCACCAGGCGACCGTCCGCGCTCATGTTCAGCACCAAACCAGTATGTGCCTCCCAGGCGTGGTCCGCATTTTCCGGCGAGAGTTCGATGTAGAGGGTGTCCTCGTCCTTGAAATAGGCAATGTTCATGTCAATCCTCGATGCGTCCCAACAACAGATATTCCATCAGCGCCTTCTGGGTATGCAGCCTGTTCTCGGCCTCATCCCAGACCACGCTGCGAGGGCCATCGATGACCTCGGGGGCCACCTCCTCGCCCCGATGGGCCGGCAGGCAATGCATGAACAGGGCATCCCGGGCCGCCATCGCCATCATGTCTGTATCCACCTGCCAATCGACGAAGGCCTGCTTGCGAACCTCGTTCTCGGCCTCGAAGCCCATGCTGGTCCATACGTCCGTGGTCACCAGATCCACGCCTTGGCAGGCCTGCATGGGGTCGGCAAAGACCTGGAAGTGGTCGGTACCATCCAAGCCGGCCTGCTCCGGTTCCACCGCGTAGCCCGGGGGTGTGGAGACGTGCACCTTGAAACCCAGAATCTCTGCGGCCTGCAGCCAGGTGTAACACATATTGTTGGCATCACCGATCCAGGCCACGGTCCTGCCGCGGATTTCCCCCCGATGCTCGATATACGTGAAGATGTCTGCCAGGATCTGACAGGGATGAAATTCGTTGGTCAGGCCGTTGATCACCGGCACCCGGGAGTGCCTGGCGAAGCGTTCGATGATGGCCTGTTCGAAGGTGCGGATCATGACGATGTCCACCATGCGGGAGATGACCTGGGCAGCGTCCTCCACGGGCTCGCCCCGCCCCAGCTGGGTATCCCGCGTGTTCAGATAGATGGCCACGCCCCCCAGCTGGTGCATGCCCGCTTCGAACGACAGGCGGGTGCGGGTGGAGCTCTTCTCGAAGATCATGGCCAGGGTACGGTCCGCCAGGGGATGATGGGGCTGATAGCGCTTGAACCGCTCCTTGATCACCCGGGAACGCCGGAACAGGTATTCCAGCTCCTCCCGATCCAGATCCCTGAACTGGAGAAAGTGTCTGATCCCCAGCGTCATGCACCTACCCCAGGAAATCCATGATCAGGTCGGCCAGCTCCCGTGTCAGCAGGTCCGCGTCGGCCCGGGTCATGACCAGGGGGGGCAGCAGGCGCACCACATCGTCGTTGGTGACGTTGATCAGCAGTTTGCGCGCCAGGGCCCTCGCCACCAGATCCCCGCAGGCCCGGTCCAGCTCGATACCGATCATCAGGCCCTGACCACGTATCTGGCGCACGCCGCTCACGCCACGCAGACGCCGCGCCAGATCGGTACGGATGGCCTCGCCCAGCTGGGCGGCGTTGCGCAACAGGCCCTCTTCCTCCATCACCGCCAGGGTGGTCAGGGCCGCCGTGCAGGCCAGGGGACCCCCACCAAAAGTGGAGCCGTGCTTGCCGGGCGTGAAGGTTTCGGCCGCCACGCCCCGCGCCAGACACGCGCCGATGGGCACACCGGAGCCCAGCCCCTTGGCCAGGGTCATCACGTCAGGCACGATATCGGTGTGCTGAAAGGCAAACCAGGTACCGGTGCGGCCGATGCCGGTCTGCACCTCGTCCAGCATGAGCAGCCATCGATTGGCGTCGCACAGGGTCCGCAGCCGCCTCAGGTAATCCGCCTCGGGGATGTTCACTCCGCCCTCCCCCTGGAAGGGCTCCACCAGCAGGGCCACGATATTGGCCTGTTCCGACAGCCTGGCCACCGCCTCGGCATCGCCGAAGGGAACGCGCACGAAGCCCGTGACCAGAGGCTCGAACCCGGCCTGCACCTTGCGGTTGCCGGTGGCGGACAGGGTGGCCAGGGTACGGCCGTGAAAGCTCTTTTCCATGACCACGATGGCGGGGTTTTCGACGCCCCGGTGATGTCCGTGCAGACGGGCAAGCTTGATGGCCGCCTCGTTGGCTTCGGCGCCGGAATTGCAGAAGAACACCCGCTCCAGACCGGAAAGCGCACACAGACGCTCCGCCAGCCGCTCCTGTTCCAGGATGCGATAGATGTTGGAGGTGTGGATCAAACGACCGGCCTGCTCGCACAAGGCCTTGGCGAGCTTGGGGTGGCCGTGGCCCAGGCCGTTCACGGCCACGCCGGCCAGGGCATCCAGGTACCTGTCGCCATTCTCGGCATACAGCCAGGCCCCCTCGCCTTTCACGAAGGCCACGGGTTGGCGGGCATAGGTCTGCATCAGGGTGTCGGGCATCGTGGTTCCTGCCGCACAAGAAAGACATACGGCGGCCTAGGCCGCCGTGCGGAAAATGGTGACGATACCATCATTCAGCAATGATGGGGGCCGTGCACGACCCCCGGCCAGGCACCGAACCATGAAGGTGGCCGCCTCAGGGCCTGCCGCGCTCAACCTCGCCGCATGGCCCGACTCAAGGCATCCGCCAGGGCGCCGCCCGGGGCAGGCCGTTGCTTCTGTGCCCCCGGCCTGAAGGACGGGCCGCCCCGCTGCGGCTGCTCCCGGGGCTTGGCCTCGTCCTTGAGGCGCATGGTCAGGGCGACTCGCTTGCGTGAAACATCCACCTCCAGCACCTTCACCCTGACGATGTCCCCCGCCTTCACTACCTCCCGGGGATCCCGCACGAAGCGCTCCGACAGGGCGGAGATGTGCACCAGGCCATCCTGGTGCACGCCGATGTCCACGAAGGCGCCGAAATTGGTGACGTTGGTGACGGTGCCCTCCAGCACCATCCCGGGCTTAAGGTCCTTCAGGTCGTTCACCCCCTCCTGGAAGGTGGCGGTGCGGAACTCGGGGCGGGGGTCCCGGCCGGGTTTTTCCAGTTCCCGCAGGATGTCCTTCACCGTGGGCAGGCCGAAACGCTCATCCGCGTAGGTCTCGGGCTTCAGGCGCTTGAGCACGTCCGTGTTGCCGATGAGGCCGCGGATGTCCTTGTTCAAGTCCGCCAGGATGCGGCCCACCACCGGGTAGGACTCCGGGTGCACGGCGGAGGCATCCAGGGGGTTGGCGCCGCCGTGCACGCGCAGGAAGCCGGCGGCCTGCTCGAAGGTCTTGGGGCCCAGGCGGGGCACCTGCTTCAGGGCTTCCCGGTCCGGGAAGAGGCCGTGGGCATCCCGGTGGGCCACGATCTGCCGGGCCAGGGCGGCGTTGAGGCCGGAGACGCGGGCCAGCAGGGCCGCCGAGGCGGTGTTCACGTCCACCCCCACGGCGTTGACGCAGTCCTCCACCACCGCCTCCAGGGCATGGGACAGCTTGGTCTGGCCCACGTCGTGCTGGTACTGGCCCACGCCGATGGCCTTGGGCTCGATCTTCACCAGCTCCGCCAGGGGATCCTGGAGGCGCCGGGCGATGGACACGGCCCCCCGCAAGCTGACGTCCAGGTCCGGGAATTCCTTCGCCGCCGTCTCCGAGGCGGAATACACCGAGGCCCCGGCCTCGGACACCGTTACCTTGGTGAGGCCCAGCTGGGGATAGCGGCGCATGAGGTCCGCCACCAGCTTGTCCGTCTCCCGGCTGGCGGTGCCGTTGCCGATGCTGACGAGTTGGGCCTCGTGAGTGGCCACCAGGCGGCCCAAGGTGTTGATGGCCCCTTCCCAGTCGTTGCGGGGCTCGTGGGGGAAGATGGTGGCCGTGTCCAGCAGCTTGCCCGTGCGGTCCACCACCGCCACCTTCACCCCGGTGCGGATGCCCGGGTCCAGCCCCACTACCGCCTTTTGTCCGGCGGGCGCCGCCAGCAGCAGATCCTTCAGGTTGGCGGCGAAGACGCGGATGGCCTCGGCCTCGGCCCGCTCGAACAGCGCGTTCATCAGATCCAGCTCCAGGTGCAGGGAGAGCTTCACCTTCCAGGTCCAGCGCACGGTGTCCATGAGCCACTTGTCACCGGCCCGGCCCTGGTCGCGCAGGCCCAGGTGGGCGGCGATCATGCCCTCGCAGGGGTTGGCGCCGGCGAAACCGTCCTGCAATTCCTCCGGCAGCTTCACCGTCACCGCCAGGACGCCTTCGCTCCGGCCGCGGAACAGGGCCAGGGCCCGGTGGGAGGGCATGTCCTTCCAGGCCTCGTCGAACTCGAACCAGTCCCGGAACTTCTGGCCCTCGTTCTCCTTGCCCCCCAGCACCCGAGACACCACCCGACCCCGCTCCCCCAGATAGGCGCGCAACTTCTCGATGAGGCTCGCATCCTCGGCGCAGCGCTCCATGAGTATCTGGCGCGCGCCGTCCAGGGCAGCCTTGGTGTCGGGCACGCCCCTGTCCGCGTCCACATAGGCCCGGGCCGCGTCTTCCGGGGCCAGACCCGGATCCGCCAGCAGGGCATCCGCCAGGGGCTCAAGGCCCGCCTCCCGGGCGATCTGGGCCTTGGTGCGGCGCTTGGGCTTGTAGGGCAGGTACAGGTCCTCCAGACGCTGCTTGGTATCGGCGGCCTCGATTTCGGCGCGCAATTCCGGCGTCAGTTTTCCCTGTTCCTCGATGCTGCCGAGGACGGCGGCACGCCGCTCCTCCAGTTCCCTCAGGTATCCCAGGCGCTCCTCCAGGAAGCGCAGCTGGGTGTCGTCCAGGCCGCCGGTGGCCTCCTTGCGGTAGCGGGCGATGAAGGGCACCGTGGCACCACCGTCCAGCAGTTCTACTGCGGCATTCACCCGGGTGGACGCCACGCCCAGCTCCTGGGTGAGACGGGAGAGAATATGCAGATGCACGGACATGAAAGCGGGGAATGGCGGAGAAAATGCACACAAGCATGGTGCAAGAGCGTCGCCACGGCAAGGCTCGACACCGGCCTACCGCAAGGGCTTCACGCCGCCCGCACATGCTCGGACTTCGATCCACAGACAGCCGCACTGCCTGAACGGGCGCCACCTCGATCCCTCCATGCGCATGGCCTGGCAAGTCCAGACGGCCGATCGCGGGCAAATGACATTTATCAATGGAAATAAGAACCGTTATCGTTAATGTTCCCATGGCCAGCCTGGTGTTCGTGCCACGTCACGGCCAGCCGGATCCTTCCCAATCTCTTGTCGGAGCCGAGCATGCCGCCCGAAAACCCATCCCCCCTTCACCCTGGCGCGGTCGGGTGCCACAGCGGTCCCAGACACGCCGGTACAGGGCTGACCATCAAGCTCGCCGAGAGTCTGGACCGGATGTTGACGCACGGGCGGGCGGGCGGTGCCAGCTTCCTCCCGGGTGCATACACCCTGGATGCCGGCCCTGCCAGACCGCGGGACGGCAATGCGCGGCACGACCCGTCCCCATGCCGGATGCCCGCCCCGGAACCGCGCGTGTCATTGAGGCCGGCGCCGAAGAAGGGTCCGGGCTGGCGCGCCCGGATACGCAGCCTGACGAGGCAGGAGCGGGTCTCGGTGCCAATCTTCCATGCCACGGCAAATGCCACACCCGGCCTTGCCCGTGTGGCCACGTGCCCGACTCGGGATTTTGGCGAGGCCGGGTCTCTGCTGGCCCCGGGCCCGGTTGTCCCGCTCACCATCCGCCTGGACAAGGGCTACCATGGGCAGCAGCCCGAAGGCGTTTCCGGTCGAGAGATCCAGACCGCGGGGCGAAGCTTCGGCCCGACCTTGAAAGGATGTCTCTGATGCGCTTCGCACTGGTTCTGCTCACATTGCTCCTGGCTGGCACCGCGCACGCCGCCAAGCTGCCCAGGCTGATACTGGCCGGCCCCTATGCCTCCGTATCCAATCCCCTCATTCACATGGTGGAAAGTGGCGCCCTGCGGGACGTGGCCGACAAGGTGGAATTCGTGCCCTGGAAGGATCCGGACCAGTTGCGCGTGCTGGCCCTGGAGGGCCGGGCCGACTTCGTCGCCATGCCGACCAACGTGGCCGCCAACCTCTACAACCGGGGCGTGAAACTGAATCTGCTCAACGTCTCCACCTGGGGCGTGCTGTGGATGATCTCCCGCGACCCGAAGTTGAAGACCCTGGCGGACTTCAAAGGCAAGGAGATCGCCATGCCCTTCCGCGCCGACATGCCGGACATCGTCTTCGGACTGCTGGCCCAGGCCCAGGGCATCGACCCACGCCGTGACTTCCGCCTGCGCTACGTGGCCAGCCCCCTGGATGCCATGCAGCTCCTGGTCATGCGCCGGGTGGACCATGCCCTGCTGGCGGAACCAGCGGTGTCCATGGCCCTGCGCAAGACACGGTCCTTCCCTGTCAGCCTCATCGCGCCCGAGCTGTATCGCAGCGTGGACCTGCAAAAGGAATGGGGCCGGGTGTTCAGGACGGAGGCGCGCATGCCCCAGGCGGGGATCGTCGTGCTGGGCAAGGCGCGCACCGATGCAAGACTGATCGAACGCTTCCAGGCCGAATATGCCGCCTCGTTGCGCTGGTGCCAGGCCAACGCCGTGGCCTGTGGCCGGATGGTGGCCAAATACGTCGATCTGCTCACACCGGAGGCCGTGGCCGACTCCATGGCGGCCAGCCAGATGCGCGTCGTACCCGCGCGTCAGGCTCGCCCGGAGCTGGAGGCCTTCTTTCGGCGCCTGCACGCGCAACAACCCGCCCTGCTGGGCGGCAGGCTGCCGGATGCCGGATTCTATTACGCCCCTCCCACCGGTGGCGGAACCCGCCCATGAGCCTGTTGCGTGCCTGGTTCGTCGGCATTCCCGCCTACCTGTGGAGCGGCTGGGGCGCCATGGCCAGCCTGTGCATGTTCCTGGCCCTGTGGGACTGGGGTGCGCAGGTCTATGGCGACCTGGTGCTGCCCAGCCCGGTCGCCACCTTGCACACCCTGCTGGGTCTGCTGGCCGGGGTGGAAGCCTGGACGGAGCTGGCCATCACTGCCAGGCGCGCCCTGCTGGGCTTCGCCCTCTCCCTGGGCGTGGGCAGCGCCCTGGGCCTGCTGGCGGGCCTGTCCATGACTGCGTCCATGATGTCGCGCCCCATCGTCACGGTACTGGTGGGCATGCCCCCCATCGCTTGGCTGGTGCTGGCCATGCTGTGGTTCGGCGCGGCGGATGCCACCCCCATATTCACGGTGTTCATCGCCTGCTTCCCCATCGTCTTCGTGGGTGCCCTGCAGGGCACGCGCACCCTGGACGATCAGCTGAAGGACGTGACACGGGTGTACCGCCTGCCGGCGCGCATGACCCTGACCGATGTGTATCTGCCACACGTGGTGTCCTATCTGTTTCCGGCCTGGATCGCCGCCCTGGGCATGTCCTGGAAGATCGTGGTGATGGCCGAACTGCTGTCCACTGCCGATGGTGTGGGGGCCGCCCTGGCGGTATCGCGTTCGCACCTGGATACCGCCGCCTCCATGGCCTGGATCGCCGCCGTGGTGATCCTGCTGCTGGCGGTGGAATACCTCGTGCTGGAACCCATCAAGCGCGAGGTGGAAGGCTGGAGAGCGCTGGCATGACGCTGCACGTGACTGGCCTGGGTCATCGCTATGCCCTGGTGGACGTGCTCGCGGGTATCGATCTGCACCTGGCCGCGGGCGAATCGGTGGCCCTGGTGGGGCCGTCCGGCTGCGGCAAGACCACCCTGCTGCAGCTCATCGCCGGCCTGGGCCACCCCAGCGCGGGACGCATCGACAATTCCTATGTCCGCCCTGCCTACGTCTTCCAGCAGCCGCGTCTGTTGCCCTGGAAAACGGCCCTGGACAACATTGCACTGGGCCTCAAGGCGGCCGGCATGCCCCGTCCGCGACGGAACGAACGGGCCCGGGCCCTGGGCGCGCGCCTGGGCCTGGCAGACGCGGATCTGGGCAAGTTCCCACACCAGCTCTCCGGGGGCATGCAAAGCCGTGTGGCCCTGGCCCGGGCCTTTGTGCTGGAGCCGGACCTGCTGCTGCTGGACGAGCCCTTCTCCGCCCTGGATGTGGGTCTGAAGGCCGAGCTCTATGACCTGTTGCTGGCGGAGATGCAAGCCCGCGGCACCAGCCTGCTGATGATCACGCATGACCTGATGGAGGCGGTGCGCCTGGCCGACCGCCTCCTCATGATGGCCCCGGACCCCGGCCGCATCGTGGCCGAATTCCGCTTGCGGCAGGACCGCGGCAGCCGCGACGAAGCCTGGATATACCGCACCACCGCGGAGTTCATGCAGACCCGGGCAGTGCGGGTGGGCTTCGGTCTGCCCCCGTTCCCGGGCTTGCCGCTGAAGGGGAACGCGGACGAGCCGGGTGCGCCTGGCCAGGACAGCGGGACAGGCCGCGCATCCATTTCCGACCATGCCCCCACCCCGGAAAGGGCACACGCATGCGGCAGACACTGAGCACCCCGCGCGTCGCCCGGCTTGCCGCCCATCCCCTCTTCCTGTGCGGCTTTCGCCCCTTCTACCTGGCCACGGCCGCCTATGGTGTGCTGCTGCTCGCACTCTGGTCCGCCATGCTGGCCGGTGCACTGCCTGCGCCGGCCGTGCCGGGCGGGGCGGTGGCCTGGCACGTACATGAACTGCTGTACGGCTTTGCGATGGCCTCGGTGGCGGGCTTTCTGCTCACGGCCGTGCCGGAATTCACCGGCTGTGCCAGCGTCGGGCGCCTTGGTCTGCTGTATCTGAGCCTGCTCTGGCTGGCCGGGCGCGTTGCCTACTGGCTGGCTGGAAGCCTGGGAATATGGCCGGCGGCACTGCTCAACCTGGCCTTCGTGGCCTGGCTGGCGGCCTTGCTGGCCCCACCTGTCTGGCGAGACCCGGGCCGGCCCCACCTGTCCTTCCTGTATGCCCTGGCGGCTCTGGCCGCCGCCCAGGCCGGCGTGTTTTTCGGCACCGACCCCATGGCCTGGCTGTACGCGGCTACCGGCGTGATGATGATCCTCATGATCGTCGCCATGAGCCGCATCTCCATGCGTCTAATCAACGGCATGCTGGAAGAGGACGGCGTGGTGGATGTGAATTATCTGGCCCGGCCGCCACGCCGCAACCTGGCGGTATTCAGCATCGGCCTGTTCACCATGACCGAATTTCTCCTACCCGGCAACAGCGTTGCGGGCTGGCTGGCCCTGGCAGCTTCGGCAGCCCTGCTCAACCTGCTCAATGACTGGCACATCGGCCGCGCCCTGTTCAACCGCTGGATCTTCATGCTGTATGCGGTTTACTGGCTCATGGCCTTGGGCTACGGCCTCATCGGCCTCTCCCTACTGGCTGACTGGGCCCTGCTGTCCGCAGGCCGTCACCTGCTGCTGGCCGGTGCCATGAGTCTGGCCATCTTCGCCGTCATGGTGGTGGCGGGGCGCATCCATGCCGGCTATTGGCTGGACCGCCGCCCCTGGGTACCCGTGGCGGTGGGGCTCATCGTCACCGCAGCCCTGGCGCGGGTCTCGGCGTCGCTGCTGCCGGGCAGTCTGCTCATGGCCCTCTCCGCGGGGCTGTGGATCATGGCCTTTGCCCTATTCCTGTGGCACCTATGGCAACCCCTGACCCATCCTCGTCCGGATGACGCGGACGGCTGCGCGGAGCCGGTGCGCACTCAGGAGACACCTGCCAATGAGTTCGCCTGCTGACGCCGCAGAGCAGGCGGTGAATTCCGGGGAACGGCACCACCTGGTCCTCGATCGCACTGATCAGCCAACGGCGGCTGACACCCTTTCCGTCCCCCCTGAAGGCTGCAGCCGACAGCACCGCCGTTGAAAAACAGGTTGTCTTTTTAATGAGAATGTGTATCATTCGTTCACGTGACTGAAGTGATGAGCATGCTTCGTACTTGCGGATGGAGATATCCGCTCAAACCAACGACTGTCCCGCAGGCCAGCCCATGGGGATCGACCAGCAAGGACGTGTGAAATCCGCGAGTGGACATACAGATGCCGGGCAGCCTTACTTCGACCAATCGGGAGTCGTTTCGTCAGGAGGAGGCCGTGAATGCTGACATGCAGCGGAAGGTTGCGGCCTTGCTGGACCTGCGCCGACACATCTCCATCGTGCACCATCTTCCTGGTCGCATCCGTCTGCGCCTGGGCCCGGCTCTCTGGAGCAGGATTGCCCAAGTGGGCCGCGGCCGCCTGCAGGCGCTGGCCGCTGAACTGGAGGCGGAGGGCATACGGGGAGTGCGCGTCAATGCCGCAGTGGCCTCGGTGGTGGTCGAGTACGACTCCGCGCAGGTCCCACCCGAGAATTGGGAGACCCTCGTGCAGGGCAACGCGCTGGAGGCGGGCGACATGTTGCGTCCGTGGCTGATGCGATACGGGCATTTGTTGCGTGACAACCCTTGAGAAATGGAGTCGGGAATGAGTGAACAAGATATGTCCGGACAGGGCGGCCAAGACGTGCGCGGGATGAAGAGCGCAGGTCAGGCGGGATTGGCGCAGGATCAAGGCCAGGGTGGCCTGCACCCGCCCCAGGGCGGCCAGGCAGGCGTGGGGCACGGGCAGGGGCTGCCACAATACCCTCCTCAGCAAGGCATGCCCTATTGGCCGGGCCATGGCTATGCCATGCCCGGCATGCAGGGATACCAACCCGGCATGGGGCAGATGACCGGCCAGCATGTGGGGCAGCAAGCCGGCCAGGGCCATGGCATGACCCAGGCCATGCAGGAGATCGCCAACGGCGGCGGCCTGTCCAGCCTCACCAAACTGCTGGATTTCGACGACAAGGATTTCTGGAAGGGTGCCCTGGTGGGAGCGGCGGCGGTACTGCTGCTGACCAACGAGAACGTCCAGCGTGCCCTGTTCCGGGGTGCGGTGAAGGGCCGGGACGCGGTGGAAGATGGGGTCGGCAAGGTCAGGGAGGGCGTGGACAAGGTGAAGGCGAAGGTGCGCGCCGGCAAGGAGAAGGGTGATGAGTGAACATGGCCTGGCGCCTCACATCCACGATGGCACCTGCCTGCCCGCCGTCTGCCTGCCCACGGTCGCGCCTTACATTGAACCCCGCACCTGCGATGCCCTGATCCACATGGCCGTGGTGGGTGCCGTGGTGGGAGGGTCCGCCGCTGCCGCGCACAACGCTCTGCGCATGAAGCGGGACGAGATCGAACTGGGCGAGGCCATGCTCTACACCGGACGCGCTGCCATCGCCAGCGCTGCGGCCACGGCCGTGGCGGGCGCCACGGCCAATGCGGTGGTGGGCGAAGGCATGCTGCGCCTGTCCGTCATGTTCGGTATCGGCGCGGCCATGCTCTATGGCCTCAATCGCTGGACCGGGAACAAAGGGGCGGGCGATGCATGACGCCGGCTATCAACATCATCACGGCGTGAAGAAGAACATCGTGGAGGGAGTTGGCGGCGTGCTCATCGGCGCAGCGGTGGTGCTGTTGCTGGCGCGGCTTTTCAGGAGCGGCAAGGCGGAGACTGGGGCAGAGCCGCCGCCCACGCCGGTAAACGCGCGGCGTGCCGCATCATCCAAGCAACGCGCAAGTGTGGCGTCCACCACCGGCAAGCGGCCCGGACGGGCCCGGGCACAGACCGTGCGCGAGCCCACCGCCGACGCCAAACCCAACGAATCCTGATTGGAGCCAGCAATGAACCATCCCATGTATACCCACCCCCAGTACCCTCAGCAAGGCACGGGCTCCATGAGCCAGGCCCAGGACCCCGCCCTGGCCCAGGGCATGGGGCAAGCGATGCAGGGCCAGTACCCCCAGCCCATGAGCTATGCCGGCTATCCCCGGTACGCACCCCAGTTCCAGCCAGCGCAAAACAGCAGCCTGTTCAACGATCGTTTTTTCAAGGGCCTGCTGATCGGCGCGGCTGCCGCCTATCTGCTCACCAACGAGAGTGTCCAGCGCACCGCCATCAAGGGCGCGGTCAAGGCCTGGAGCCTGCTGCAGGGCGGCGTCGAGGAACTGAAGGAACGTTTCCATGACGCCGAGGCGGAGATCCGCGCGGAGGCCGATGCGTGATCAGCCCGGGATACCCCGTGAATAGGTGGGCTTCGACGCCCCCCTCAGGCGAAGGGGGCCAATTGGAGGGTGGCGCCGGCCAGCACCCGGACACGGAACGGCAGACGCGGGCCAAGCGGGATCGCTGGCTGGTCGGACTGCTGGCCGGAGCCGCACTGATGTATCTCGCGGGCAAGCTGATGGGGCTCGGGCGGTCGCATGTCCCCAATGCTCTGCGCCCACGGAAGCACTGAGCGATGAACACCCCCGTCATCCTGCACGAGACACCGGCCCGGCTGCGCCTGCGCCTGCCCGCGCTGGCCGACGGAACGTACGATCCGGCCTGGCTGGAGACCTGGCTGGAAGGACAGTCGGGCGTCAAGGAGGTGCGCATCAACCGCAAGGCCGCCAGCGTGGTGGTGATCTTCGACCCGGCCCGAGCCGACCGCGCGGCGGTGCTGGCGCGTCTGGCCGCCTTCCAGCCCTGTCAGAAGCCGGCCTCCGGTGCGAGGCCTACGGTGGTGGGCGAGATCGCGCCCATGGTCACCAGCGCCGCGACCCTTGCCGCCCTGCCCTTTCTGTCACCTGCCGCGCGCCGATTGCTGACCTTCGCCAACGTGGCGCCCATTCTCGTCCACGGTACAGAAACCCTGGCGCGCAAGGGCATCAAGATGGAAGTCTTGGACGCCTTGGCGGTCGGCCTGGCCACCTTCAAGGGTGAAGCCTACACCGCCAATATCACCGCATTCCTCCTGGCCATGGGGGAATTCCTGGAGCAACAGACACAACGCAAGTCGGACCGGTTGCTGCGTCGTCTGCTCAGCCCAGAACCCGCCCCCGCCTGGGTGGAAAGGCACGGGGAACTGATCCAGGTACCCGGCGACACGGTGCAGGTGGGGGAAATCGTGGTCGTGGGCATGGGTGAGACGGTACCCGTGGATGGCCGGGTGGTAGAAGGCACGGCCCTGGTCAATCAGGCTGCCGTCACCGGCGAGGATCTGCCGGTACGGCGCGAGCAGCGCCACCGGGTGGTGGCCGGCAGCGTGGTGGAAGAGGGGCGTATCCGCGTGGAGGCCCAGCGGGTGGGCTCCGAAACCACCACGGCACGGGTGGCCAGCTTCATCCAGTCTTCCCTGGAGAACCGCTCCGACACCCAACGCATGGCCGAGGAGCTGGCCGACAAGCGGGTCTGGCTCACCCTGATCACCGGCGGCCTGGTCTACGCCCTGACCCGGAACCTGACCCGCCTGGAGTCCGTCTTTCTAGTGGACTACTCCTGTGCGCTCAAGCTGGGCACGCCCATGGCCTTCAAGGCGGGCATGTACCGTGCCGCCACGCATGGCGTGCTGATGCGCGGCGGCCACGCCATCGAACACCTGGCCGAAGTGGACACAGTGGTGTTCGACAAGACGGGCACGCTGACACACAGCGAACTGATCGTCACCGATGTGGTGGTGCTGGGTGGCAAGCCATTGTCGGAAGACGCCCTGCTGGCCCTGGTGGCCTCGGTGGAGGAGCACGCCAGCCACCCCCTGGCGCAGGCCATCGTCGAGGCGGCCAAGGAACGGGACCTGAAGCACATCACCCACGGCGAGGTGGACTACCTGGTGGCGCACGGCCTGTCCACGGACGTGGACGGCAAGCGCATCATCATTGGCAGCCGCCACTTCCTGGAGGAGCATCACGACATCGCCTTTGATCGGCATGAAGCGGTCATCGACCGGCTCCAGGACGAGGGCAAGACGCTGCTCTACGTGGGCGCCGCCGCCCAGGGCAGGCGGAAGGGTGGTCCCATAGGCGTGGTGGCCCTAAGGGATACCCTGCGCGCCGACGCGGCTCATGCCCTGAAGCGCCTGCGCGCCCTGGGCATCAAGGAAATGGTCATGATCACCGGCGACAAGCGTGCCAAGGCCGAGGCCCTGGCGGCCGAGCTGGGCCTGGACGCGGTCCACGCCGAGGTGGCGCCCGAGGAGAAGGCCGAGATCATCAAGTCCTTCCAGGTCCAGGGCCGCAAGGTGGCCTTCGTGGGGGACGGCATCAACGACGGCCCGGCCCTGTCGGTGGCTGAGGTGGGCATCGCCATGCCCAGGGGAGCGGACATCGCGCGGGCCACGGCGGACATCGTGCTCATGGACGACCGCCTCACCGCCGTGGCGGATGCCCGGGAGATCGCCGCCCGCACCATGAGACTGATCCGCAGCAACTTCAACGTCGCGGTCGGTGTCAATACCGCCCTGCTCACCGGAGCCGTACTGGGCTGGCTCTCCCCCGTGATGAGCGCCGTGCTGCACAATGGCACCACCATTGGCGTACTGTTGCGCGCCCTGTCCGGGCCCGGCCTATCTCCCCGAAGCGACCCGGTCGTGTCCGGGCACGTCCTGCACTGAGTCCGATCCGAACGCGCGCATTTTTGTCAAAAGATGAGAATCAGAACCATTGATCTCCATGGCCGCGCCTGTGTCGCCCACGACAGTTCAACCTCCAGGGTCCGTCCCCACCCAGTAACGACTGCTTATCGAGAGGATTAACACCATGACCGCCATCCAATACATGCACCACACACCCGGTCGCCTGCGCATCAAGGGCGCACATTTCAAGTGTCGCGGAGAGCAGGTGTGCAAGGCCGTGGCCGCCCTCCAAGCCATGCAGGGCGTGGAACGGGTACAACTGAACAGCCATGCCGGCAGTCTCATCGTGCACTACGATCCCAAGCTGCACACCCAAGATGACCTGCTGGATACCCTGGGAAAGGCCGGATGCCTGCACCTCGACTCCAGCACCCGCCACGCGCGTGTCGTGGCACCCAGGGACGGTGTGACCCAGCAGTTCGGCAGGGCCCTCGTGGGCGCGCTGGCCCAGCGCACGGCCACCAAGCTCATCGGTGCCCTGCTCTGAGGTCTGTCCCATGCCAGCCACTTTCCCCCTGAGCATGGCCGTCGAAGGCAGTCGTGTGCGCGTCGTAGCCCTGCGGGGAGGCATCAGACTGGACAAGCGCATGACCGAGATGGGCCTCAACCTGGGCAGCGAACTCTCCGTGCGCCACCGTCAAGGAGGGGGCATGGTGGTATCCCGTGGGGAGACACGTTTTGCCCTGGGGGGTGGCATGGCACACAAGATCATGGTGGAACGGGTGGAGCCATGAACCACGCGGATATCCAGACTTCCGCGGCCCCGGGTGGAGCAAACCGACCACGCTCACCGGCCCCCAGGATGCGACACGCACACCCGCACGGATCAAACACGTTACCCCGGAATGGAGTTACAGCATGACCCTCAAGGACCTGAAGGTAGGCGACCGCGCCAAGGTAACCGGATTCATGGAAGGGGGCGGGACCTACCGCCGCAAATTGCTGTCCATGGGCCTGACCCCGGGTGCGGAACTGGCCGTGACCCGGCTGGCCCCCATGGGTGATCCGGTGGAGATCCGCGTGCGTGGATTCGCCCTGTCCGTACGCCGTGCCGAAGCGGCTACCCTGGCCGTGGAGGTACTGTAATGCACAAGCAAGCCCACATCATCGGCCTGGTTGGCAACCCTAACTGCGGCAAGACCACCCTGTTCAATGCCCTGACCGGTGCCAAGCAGCGCGTGGGCAACTGGCCCGGCGTCACGGTGGAGCGCAAGAGCGGCGAATACCGGCACGAGGGCACGCGCTACGAGGTGGTGGACCTACCCGGTACCTACTCCCTGGACGTGGTGGACCGGGAAGTATCCCTGGACGAGAAGGTGGCGCGCGACTATGTGCACGCCAACGAGGCGGACCTGATCATCAACATCGTCGATGCGTCCAACCTGGAGCGCAACCTGTATCTCACCAGCCAGCTGGCGGAGATGCGTGTGCCCCTGCTGGTGGTGCTGAACATGGTGGACGTGGCCGAGAGCAAGGGCATGACGGTGGATGCCCGGGCCCTGTCCAGGGAACTGGGCTGCCCCGTGGTGCCCATGGTGGCCTCCCTGGGCAAGGGCATACGGGAACTGAAGGAGGCCATTGCCGGGGCTGCGGACGAGCGTCCCCGGCCCTCGGTACATCTGACCTATCAGCCGGACCTGGAGCAGGCCGTCACGGAACTGGCCATGCATCTGGAGGAGACCGCGCGCACCAGCGGGGTATCCCCGCGCTGGCTTGCGGCACGCCTGCTGGAAGGGGACGATCTGGCCGGCCGCGCGGCCGGTCCCGCCCTCATGGCGCAGGCGCGCAACCTGGCCGGGGCCCTGGGAGAGGATATCGACATCAAGGTGGCGGATGCCCGCTACGGCCTGGCCAACCACATCGCCCACCACAGTGTGCAAGTCGCCGGACAGATGGGGCGGGATGTTACGGACCGCATCGATCGGATCGTGCTCAACCGGGCCCTGGGCATCCCCATCTTCCTGGTGATGATGTATCTCATGTTCATGTTCACCATCAACCTGGGTGGGGCCTTCATCGACTTCTTCGATCAATTCGCCAGCGCCCTGTTCGTGGATGGCTTCGCCGAACTGCTGGCGGGCATGAACGCCCCCGAGTGGCTCACCGTGGCCCTGGCCAAGGGCATCGGTGGCGGCATGCAGACCGTGGCCACCTTCATCCCCATCATCGGCTTCCTGTACCTGTTCCTGTCCGCGCTGGAAGACTCCGGCTACATGGCCCGGGCCGCCTTCGTCATGGATCGCTTCATGCGCTGGGTGGGCCTGCCCGGCAAGTCCTTCGTTCCACTCATCGTTGGCTTCGGCTGCAACGTTCCGGCCATCATGGCCACCCGCACCCTGGAGCACCGCCGTGACCGGCTCATGACCATCGCCATGGCCCCCTTCATGTCCTGCGGTGCCCGCCTGCCGGTCTATGTGCTGTTCGCGGCGGCGTTCTTTCCCCAGGGCGGACAGAACGTGGTATTCGGTCTCTACATCATCGGCATCGCCGTGGCCGTGGCCACGGGCCTGGTGCTGAAGAACACCGTGCTCAAGGGCGAGGCCACGCCCTTCATCATGGAACTGCCGCCCTACCATCTGCCCACCCTGAAGGGCATCCTGCTGCATACCTGGGATCGCCTGAAGAGCTTCATCGTGCGGGCCGGTCGGGTCATCGTACCCATGGTGCTGGTGCTCAACTTCCTCAACGCCCTGGGCACGGATGGCAGCTTCGGCCACGAGGACAGCGACAGGTCCATGCTGGCGGAGGTGGGCCGTACCATCTCGCCAGCATTCGCGCCCATGGGCCTGACCCCGGAAAACTGGCCCGCGGCCGTAGGCATCTTCACCGGCGTGCTGGCCAAGGAGGCCGTGGTGGGTACCCTGGATGCGACCTACAGTGCCCTGGCCGCCAAGGATGGCGGGGTGGAGGACGCTGAGCCCCCCTTCCGGCTGGCCGAGGCCCTGGGCGCAGCCTTGGCCACCATCCCGGCCAACCTGGCGGATGCGCTCGGGGCCTGGTCCGATCCCCTCGGCCTGGCCGCGGTGGACTCCGCGGACCAGAAGGCCGTGGCCGAGGAACAGCACATCTCCAGCGGCACGTTCGGGGCCATGGCGGCACGCTTCGATGGCGCCGCCGGGGCCTTTGCCTACCTGCTGTTCATCCTGCTGTACATGCCTTGTACCGCGGCCCTGGCCGCCATGTACCAGGAATCCGGCCCACGCTGGACCGCCTTCGTGGCCTTGTGGACCACAGGCATGGCCTATGGCCTCTCCACCCTGTACTACCAGACGGCCATATTCGCCCGCGCACCCACCCAGGCCACGGTCTGGATCGGCGTGGTCGTGGCAGGCTTCGCGTTGGGTTTCCTGTGGCTGCGCTGGCAGGGCCGGCGGGAAATGACACAGCTCGCGACGGCGACGCATTAGGGATGTGCGGATCCATGGGGAAGAGTCGCGAAGACGCGACGCCCGCGAAGATGGCATGTGGCGTCCGACATGGCAGACCCGGTCTGCTTCGGCCTCCACTGGAGAGACAACTGCTGCACCCGGCGCCCGGTGCGAGACGGGACGGCCATCCATACCCCATTCAGCATTCCTTCTGGGAAAGGGGGTCGACATGATCCTGTCCCGCATCAATGACTACATGCGGCTGCACCGTCGGGCCAGTGTCGCGGACATGGCCCTGGGCCTGGATGCCGCCCCGGAAGCGGTGAAAGGCATGCTGGACGTACTGGAACGCAAGGGTCGGGTACGACGCCTGCCCTCCGGCACGGCCTGTACAGGCTGCTGCAAATGCGACCCCAACACGGTGGAACTGTACGAGTGGGTAGGCGGCTGAAGTCCCGCTGGTAACGCCCAGACGGCCTCGCCTGGGTCGACCGCCGAAACCCGCGTACAGGGTGTCTGGCTCCGTCACACGGCCCCTGCGCGCGCTGCACCATCACCCCATACGAATCATTTTGTTGACATTCATTCTCATTCGTACTCAAATGAGAACACATCTCATTATGGGTTCGCATCATGTACGTTTGTGTCTGCCAGGCGGTTACCGAACACCAAGTGCGCGAGGCGGTAAGCAAGGGTGTGACTTCCATGCGCGGCCTGCGTGAGCACTTGGGAGTGGCTTCGGAGTGCGGACGTTGTGCGCGCTGCGCACATGGCATTCTGAAGGAATGCCGGGGCTGCCCGTCGCGCGAGGAAGGCCTGGCCTGCGCCGCCTGATTCACTACAATGCGGGCACGGCGCCCGTGTATCCGACAACCCGGGCAGGCGGGCACGCCGACATGATGACGGAGCGCAATGCTCCGTTCCCATACAGCCACCGGAGCGTTCCATGAAAGGCGACAAGAAAGTCATCCAGTATCTGAACAAGGCCCTCACCGTGGAGCTGACGGCCATCAACCAGTACTTCCTGCATGCCCGCATGTACAAGAACTGGGGCCTGCATGCGCTGGGCAAGCACGAATATGAGGAATCCATCGAAGAGATGCATCATGCCGACAAGCTCATCGAGCGCATTCTCTTCCTGGAAGGCCTGCCCAATCTGCAGGATCTGGGCAAGTTGCTGATCGGCGAGAACGTGCCCGAATGCCTGGCCTGCGACCTCAAGCTGGAGCACAACGGCCATGCCCTGTACATCGAGGCCATCGCTTACTGCGAGACGGTGAAGGATTACGTCTCGCGTGACCTGCTGCAGGCGATCCAGAAGGACACCGAGAGCCACATCGACTACCTGGAGACCCAGCTTGAATTGCTGGATAAGGTCGGCTTGCAGAATTACCTGCAGACCGGCATGGGGGGCATCGAGGACTGAGGGTGCGAGCGTGGATCCTTCCGGTCGATGCCTCGTGACCGCGGCCCGGAGTGTCTCTCTGCGCGTGTGAAATCCGGGTGCAACCCACGGTGGCCCTGTCCTCCCGATCCACAGATCCGCGCTGAGCCGCGCAGCACGCATGCGCCTGCTGCTGGTGGAAGACGACCCCATGATCGGCGAGGGCGTGCACCTGGGCCTGACCCAGGAAGGCTACGCCACGGATTGGGTGAAGAACGCTACCGCGGCCGAATCCGCGCTGACGGCGGGGGCCTATGACCTGATGCTTCTGGACCTGGGTCTGCCCGGCCGGGATGGGCTGGCGCTGCTGCGTACGCTGCGCATTCAGGGGGCAGTCCTGCCGGTGCTCATCCTCACGGCACGAGACGGTGTGGCCGATCGGGTCGCCGGCCTGGATGCGGGGGCCGACGACTACCTGGTCAAACCCTTCGATCTGGAAGAACTGTTCGCCCGAATTCGCGCCCTGCTGCGCCGTCAGGCGGGCCGGGCCGAACCGCAGTTGCGGCATGGTGCCCTGAGTCTGGACCCGGTGCATGGCGCCGTGACCATGGCGGGGCGTACGGTTCTGCTGTCGGCCAAGGAATTCGCCATCCTGCAGGCCCTGCTGCACCGGCCGGGTCTGCCCCTGTCGCGCGGCCAGCTGGAACAGCATGTATACAGCTGGAAGGAGGCGGTGGACAGCAACGCGGTGGAGGTCCACATCCACGCCCTGCGGCGCAAGCTTGGGGCAGGCTGGATCCTCAACCTGCGGGGTGTGGGCTACTACGTGCCCGCCGAGCCACCTGTGGCCTGAGGGCCATGCGCTCCATCCGCGCGCATCTGTCCGTCCATGTGCTGGCGGCCCTGCTCCTCGCCCTGGTACCCGGAGGGTACATCGCCTACCAGAGCGTTCTGCGGGAGTCCGACATCATTCTCGATTACCACTTGCGACAGGTGGCCCGCACACAGGCCCACCGGCCCGCCATGGCGGCCTTGCCCGAGACCGATGCCGCCTCCGCCGCGCGCTTCGATCTGGTCATCCAGATCTGGGATGCGACCGGCAGCCGACTCTATCTATCGCGCCCGCATACCGACCTGCCCGGTTTCGCGCAATTGGGCTACACGACACTGAACACGGCGGAGGGGCGCTGGCGGGTCTACAGCGAGCAGATCCGCGGCCGGGTCGTCCAGGTGGCCCAGCCCATGGCCGTGCGGGAAGGCCTGGCCCTGGAGATGGCCTTGCGGGTGATGCTGCCCTGGCTGGGAATGGTGCCCCTGCTCGTGGCCCTGGTCTGGTTTGCCATCGGCCGGGGCCTGGCCGTACTCGGGGCGGTGACCCAGGCAGTGGATGCGCGCAATCCGGACAGCCTGGAACCTCTGCGACTCGCTTGGGTACCCGACGAACTGCGCCCTCTCGTGGCGGCCCTGGACGCCCTGCTGGCTCGGCTGGCCCAGGCCCTGGAGGCGCAACGCACGTTCACCGCCGATGCCGCGCATGAGCTGCGCACGCCCCTGGCCGCCCTCCAGCTCCAGACGCAGATGCTGGCACGCAGCCGCAACGAGGAAGAGCGGCAACAGGCCTTGGGCAGGCTCCAGGGAGGCCTGCAGCGTGCCACCCATGTGGTGGAACAACTGCTTACGCTGGCACGCCAGGAAGATGGTGCTCCGGCTCCGCGCGAGAACGTGGACCTACACGCCCTGGCGGTCGGGGTCATCGCCGAACGTGCCCCGCTGGCCCGGGCCAGAGGCATAGATCTGGGACTGGCGAGTGGCGAGACCACCGCCTCCATCCCGGGGGATGCGCGGGCCCTGCACATCCTGCTGGCCAATCTGGTGGACAATGCCTTGCGCTTCACCCCCCCCGGTGGGCAGGTGGATGTGGATGTGGGGCGCGGGCGAGAAGGCGCCTGGCTGGCGGTACGTGATACGGGACCGGGTATCCGCACGGCGGACCGGGAGCGGGTCTTCGATCGTTTCTTTCGGGGTACGGCCGCTACGGACCAGGCCGGCAGCGGCCTGGGCCTGGCCATCGTGCAACGCATTGCCCAGCGGCACGGGGCCCGGCTGGTGCTGGAAGACGCCATGCCTGGCCCGGGTCTGCGGGTGAGTGTGGTCTTTACCGGGCATGAGGGTGTAGCGGCTTGACACGCGCGGCGCGGACATGCCGCAGTGACGCGGGCGCGGGTGGAACGCCCGCGCGTGTTCTCCTTCCACGCGCAGCGGGACTGCGATTTCCACTGGCCGCATCGACTGGGCGCCTCCTCACCCTGGTCGCCTTGACGGACATGGGGTTGGCTTCCAGCCCGTCAAGGCGAAGCCCCGACACCCGCCATACCGGACAGCCCGATTCCCGTCATCCACAGCCCAATGCCTATCGTCGCGGCGTCCCCATGCCCGCCATTGCGACCTGACGGGTTGCGTCTCTGGCCGACGCCGATGCCCTGCCAAGGCGACCGTCTCCATGCCAGTCATCCCGAATAACCAGATTCCTGTCATTCCGAGCGGCCAGATTCCTGTCATTCCGAGCGCAGTGAGGAATCTTCTGCATGGCAGGCCCCGCCGGCATCTTCCTAAGTTTCGCTTAAAACACATGCCTTACTCTGGTGCCATGGAACGGACGCGTTGTCCGTTCGAGAACCTCTGGAGAAACCATGGAAATCTCAATCGCTTCCACACCCCCTGGCAACTCCGCCAGAAAAGACACCCTGGTCCGAAACCTGGCCGTGCTGTCCGTAACGCTCCTGATCGTACTGGGCCTGGCCCTGGCGGCCTATGGCTGGCTGCACGGCTTCCGCTTTCAACCGGCAGGCCCCGAAACGAACGTAACGGCGCAGCAGCCCGCGCCCATGCAGGCGGCGATCAGCGGCCTGCCCGACTTCACCCCCATCATCCAGGAGTACGGGCCGGCCGTGGTGAATATTCAAGTCATTACCCAGGGCAGGCGGCACATCGGTCTGGGCGAGAGCGGGGATGACCCCATGTTCCAGTTTTTCCGTCGCTTCGGCGTGCCACTCCCCAGCCAACCCACACCACGGCAGGGTGCGGGATCGGGCTTCATCATCAGCCCCGACGGCATCATCCTCACCAATGCGCATGTGGTGGACGGCGCCAGCGAGGTGACCGTGAAGCTCACCGACCGGCGCGAGCTCAAGGCCAGGGTGGTGGGTCTGGACAAGCCCACGGATGTGGCCGTGCTGCGGGTGGACGCCCGCGACCTGCCCGTGGCGCGGCTGGGCGCCTCGGAGCCCCTGCGGGTGGGCGAATGGGTGCTGGCCATCGGCGCGCCCTTCGGCTTCGAAAACAGTGCCACGGCGGGCATCGTCTCCGCCAAGGCCAGGGCACTGCCCGACGAGGCCTATGTGCCTTTCATCCAGACCGACGTGGCGGTCAATCCAGGCAATTCCGGCGGTCCCCTGTTCAATCTGCGCGGTGAGGTGGTGGGCATCAACTCCCAGATATACAGCCAGACCGGCGGCTATCAGGGCCTGTCCTTCGCCATTCCCATCGATGTGGCGTTGAAGGTCAAGGATCAGATCCTGCACGACGGCAAGGTCACACGCGGCCGCCTGGGCGTGGGCATCCAGGATGTCAATCAGGCCCTGGCCCAGTCCTTCGGGCTGAAGAAACCGGCCGGCGCCCTGGTGAGCATGGTGGAAAACGGCAGCCCCGCCGAGCGGGCGGGCATGAAGGCCGGGGATGTGATCCTGGCGTTGAACGGTACGGCCATCCAGTCCGCCCAAGAACTTCCCCCCGTTGTGGCCGCCCTGCAACCCGGCGCCAAGGCCGTGCTGGAAATCTGGCGCAATGGCAGCATGCACAAGCTCACCGTGCAGGTGGGAGAGCTGACGCAGGAACTGGCGGTGGACGATGCCCCCGCCGAGGGTGGGCGCCTGGGACTGGCGGCACGGCCCCTGAATGCGGACGAAAGGCAGCAGCTGGGCGTGGCGGGTGGTCTGCTGGTCCTGGAGGCAACGGGCCCCGCCCTCCGGGCCGGCATCCGTGAAGGCGACGTGATCCTGGCGCTGAACGGCAATCCGCTGCGCAGCGTGGAGGAACTGCGCAACCTCGCAGACAAGGCAGGCAAGCGCTTTGCCCTGCTCATCCAGCGCGGCGAGGCCAAGCTCTTCGTGCCGATGACGCCGGGCTGAGGCGGGAAAAGCGTGGCCCGGGCGCCATCAGAGACCGCGGAAGTAATCCAGGGCTTCGGCCAGGCTGGTCACGCCCTTCACCTCCAGGCCGGGAACTTTGGTCTTGGGCAGGTTGGCCCGGGGACACAGGGCCTGGGTGAAGCCCAGCTTGGCCACTTCCTTCAGGCGTTCCTGGCCCCGCTGCACGGGGCGGATCTCGCCCGCCAGGCCGACCTCGCCGAACGCCGCCAGCTTGTGGGGTATGGGCTTGGTGCGCAGGGAGGACACCACCGCCAGGGCCACTGCCAGGTCCGCCGCAGGCTCACTGATCTTCACCCCGCCCACCGCATTCACGAACACGTCCTGGTCATAGCAGGGCACGCCGCCATGCCGGTGCAGTACCGCCAGCAGCATGGCCAGGCGGCTGCCATCCAGGCCCACGCTCAGGCGGCGGGGATTGCCGCCGTGGGCCGTGTCCAGCAGGGCCTGGATCTCCACCAGGAGGGGCCGGGTACCTTCCAGGGCCACCACCACGCAGGAGCCCGGTGCCTCGCGCCCGTCGCGGTTGAGGAACAGGGCCGAGGGGTTGCTCACGCCCTTGAGGCCCTTGTCCGTCATGGCGAATACGCCCAGCTCGTTGACCGCGCCGAAGCGGTTCTTGAAGGCGCGGATGAGACGGAAGCTGGAACCCGTATCGCCCTCGAAATACAGCACCGTGTCGACGATGTGCTCCAGCACCCGGGGTCCGGCCAGGGTGCCTTCCTTGGTGACATGACCCACCAGCAGGATGCAGATACCTGCCTGCTTGGCATGCCGGGTAAGCTCCTGGGCGCATTCCCGCACCTGGGCCACACTGCCCGGGGCGGACTGGAGCTGCTGCGTGTACACGGTCTGGATGGAATCGATGACCGCCACCTGGGGCCGTTCCGTCCGTAAGGCGGTCAGGATGGCCTCCATGCGGATCTCGGTGAGCAGCGGGATGTCGGCGGCAAGACCCAGGCGCTGGGCGCGCAGGGCGATCTGCTCGGCGGATTCCTCACCGCTCACGTACAGGGTACGGGCCCGGGCGCTGATGTCCGCCAGGGCCTGGAGCAGGAGGGTGGACTTGCCGATGCCCGGGTCTCCTCCCAACAGCACCACTCCACCCCCCACCAGGCCGCCCCCCAGGACCCGGTCGAACTCGGGCTGCCCCGTCTCCAGACGGGCGATCTCCCGCGCCTGGACGGCGCCGAGGCGCACCACCTCGCCACTCGCGGCCAGGGACGAAAAACGGTGGCCCTTGGCTTCCAGCACGCTTTCGCTCAAGGTGTTCCAGGCCAGGCAGTGGGGACACTGCCCCTGCCATTTGCTGGTCTGCCCCCCGCATTGGGCACAGACATGGATAGAGGTCGGTTTGGCCATGATCCGGGCTTATACCGTGGGGAACGTCCCGCGCTCAAGCTGGCCCGGGCCCATCCGTGGCGCGTATCATGCGAACTTCCGATCTTGCACGCGCAGCGCCGACCGGTGAGCTTCCAGTCCATCCGCTGCCCGGGACGCCAACTCTATGAAATGTGTCGATGATTTCCGCCTGCGTCTGGGCCAGCACGAGCTGGTACCCATCGTCATCGGCGGCATGGGCGTGGACATCTCCACGGTGGAGCTGGCCCTGGAAGCCGCCCGCCTGGGTGGCGTGGGCCACATCTCCGACGCCATGGTGCCCACGGTCATTGACCGACATTGCAAGACCCGTTACGTCAAGGACAAGCTCCAGCTCTATAAGGCCAACGTCAAGAACCTGCTGGACAAGTCGCAGGTGAAGTTCCATCTGGGAGAGCTGGAAGAGGCCACCCGTCTGCACGTGCGCAGGGCCATGGACGCCAAGCAGGGCAGCGGTATGGTGTTCATCAACTGCATGGAAAAGCTCACCATGAATGCCCCCCGGGAGACCCTGAAGGTGCGCCTGAATGCTGCCTTGAGCGCGGGTATCGACGGCATCACCCTGGCAGCGGGCCTGCACCTGGGCAGCTTCGGCCTCATGGAGGAGCATCCGCGCTTCCGGGACGCCAAGCTGGGCATCATCGTCTCCTCCCTGCGGGCCCTGCAGCTCTTTTTGCGCAAGAACAGCCGCAGCGGCCGTCTGCCGGACTACGTGGTGGTGGAGGGCCCCCTGGCTGGTGGTCACCTGGGTTTCGGCCTGGATGACTGGATGAAGCATGACCTGGCCAGCATCGTGGCCGAGATCCAGGCCTGGATGAAGACGGAAGACCTGGCCATTCCCCTGATCGCCGCCGGTGGTGTATTCACCGGCACCGACGCTGCCAACTTCCTGGAGCTGGGGGTCGGCGCGGTACAGGTGGCCACCCGTTTCACCGTCACCCGCGAATGCGGCCTGCCGGATCCGGTGAAGCAGGAGTATTTCAAGGCCGAGGAGGCGGACATCGAGGTCAACGACATCTCCCCTACCGGCTATCCCATGCGCATGATCCGGAAGAGTCCGGGCATTGGCGCCGGCACCCATCCCAACTGCGAGTCCTTCGGCTATCTGCTGGATGCCAAGGGCCGCTGCGCCTACATCGATGCCTATAACCGGGTGGTGGCAGCCATCGCCGCCAATCCGGAGGAAGGCAGAAAGATCAAGGTCATGGACAAGACCTGCCTGTGCACCCACATGCGGGATTTCAACATCTGGACCTGCGGCCACAATACCTACCGTCTGAAAAGCACCAGCCTGCAAAACCCGGATGGCAGCTACCGGCTGCTGAGCGCCGAGCACGTTTTCCGTGACTACCAGTTCAGTCGGGACGGCAAGATCGCCCTACCGGACGAGTAATGTGCGTCCCATGGCCTGGGACATCTTCTGCAGGGTCATCGACAACTACGGCGACATCGGCGTCAGCTGGCGCCTGGCCCGGCAGCTGGCCGTGGAACACCGACTGAAGGTACGCCTGTGGGTGGACGACCTGACCGCCTTCCAGAGTATCCGTCCACAGATCGATCCCTTCCTGGACACCCAGACCCTGGCCGGCGTGGAGGTACGCCGCTGGAGCGACCCCCTGCCCCGGGTGGACCCCGGAGAGGTGGTCATCGAGGCCCTGGCCTGCGACCTGCCGGAGGCCTTCGTTCAGCGCATGGCGGCACGCCGGCCCCGACCGGTATGGCTGAACCTGGAATATCTCACCGCGGAATCATGGGCCGCAGGGGTACACGGTCTGCCCTCGCCCCATCCCCGGCTGGGACTGACCAAGTATTTCTTCATGCCCGGCTACGACACCAGGACCGGGGGGCTCATCCGGGAGGCGGATCTGCTGGCGACACGGGATGCCTTTCAGAACGATCCCGGCGCACAAGGCCGCTTCTGGGCCCGGCTGGGCCTGCCCGCCCACCCGCCCGGGGAATGGCACATCTCCCTTTTTTCCTACGAGAACGCCGCCCTGGATTCCCTGCTGACCACCCTGGCCCAGGGGAAAAGCGCGGTCCGCCTGCTGGTGCCCAGGGGCAAGGTCCTGCCAGCCATCGCCCGCTGGCTGGGGCTTTCGCGATTGCAGCCCGGAGACAACCTGAGGCGGGGTGCCTTGGACCTGCATGTGCTGCCCATGCTGGACCAGGACAGCTATGACCGGCTGCTCTGGGCCTGTGGGCTGAACTTCGTGCGTGGCGAGGACTCCTTCCTGCGGGCCCAGTTCGCCGCCCGCCCCCTGGTATGGCAGGCCTACCGTCAGGAGGAAGGGGCGCATCTGGCCAAGCTGGAAGCTTTTCTGGCCCAGTATTGCGCGGACATGGATACCGATGCGGCAGCTGCCACCCGTCAGCTGTGGTCTGCCTGGAACGATGAAAGCGACGTGAGCGAGGCCTGGTGCAACTGGTCCCGACGGCTGGAAGTCCAGCACGCGCATGCCGGACACTGGGCTGCGCAGCTGGCGACACAGACGGATCTTGCCACCCGGCTGCTGACGTTTTGCGAAGATGTTCGCACAAAATGTTAATATTCAAGGCTTTCCGAACATCCTGCAGGACAACCCGATGAAGATCGCTCAAGAACTCCGTGCCGGCAACGTGATCATGGTGGGCAAGGACCCCATGGTGGTGCAAAAAGCCGAATTCTCCAAGTCCGGCCGCAACGCCTCCGTGGTAAAGATGAAGCTGAAAAACCTGCTCACCGGCACGGCCACCGAGTCGGTGTACAAGGCCGACGAGAAATTTGAGACCGTGACCCTGGAGCGCAAGGAGTGCACCTACTCCTATTTCGCCGACCCCATGTATGTGTTCATGGACGCGGAATACAACCAGTACGAGGTGGAGGCGGAGAACATGACCGAGGCCATGCCCTACCTGGACGACGCCATGCCCGTGGAAGTGGTGTTCTACGACGGCAAGGCCCTCTCCATCGAGATGCCCAACACCGTGGTTCGGGAAGTGGAATATACCGAGCCTGCCGTCAAAGGCGATACCTCCGGCAAGGTCATGAAACCCTGCCGCATCAAGCCCACCGGCCATGAGGTCCAGGTCCCCGCCTTCGTGGAAATCGGTGACAGGATCGAGATCGACACGCGCACCAACGAATACAGGAACCGGGTCAAGTAGGCGATTCACGCCCAGGGGAAAGGGCGCCCGCGTGGCGCCCTTTTGTACGTTCCCAGTTTCCTGCGCGCGAATACTGCCGCGTGACCACGCACGCCATACCCCCATGCAATCGGCCCGCTGCCCAAGTAGGCCGGCTTACACCACCTCCGCCTCCAGCACGGCCTCGAACACGATGCGACCATCCAGCGCGTCCACCCGGATGACCTCCTTGGGGGCGAAGCGGCCGGCCAGGATCTCCCTGGCCAGGGGGTTCTCGATCTGCTGCTGGATGGCCCGCTTCAAGGGGCGGGCACCGTACACCGGATCGAAGCCGGTCTCGGTGAGCAGGCGCAGGGCAGCGTCGGAGATCTCCAGCCGCATATCCATCCTGGCCACACGCTGCTCCAGATTGTGCAGCTGGATGCGGGCGATACCGATCAGGTGCTCCGCCCCCAGGCTGTGGAACACCACCACCTCGTCGATGCGGTTGATGAACTCGGGACGAAAGTAGGTCCTGACCTCCCCCATCACCGCCAGCTTGATGACCTGATAGTCGTCGCCGGCCATGCTCTGGATCATCTGGCTGCCCAGGTTGCTGGTCATGACGATGACCGTGTTCTTGAAGTCCACGGTGCGACCCTGGCCGTCGGTCATGCGGCCGTCGTCCAGTACTTGCAGCAGCACGTTAAACACATCCGGATGGGCCTTCTCGACTTCGTCCAGCAGGATGACGCTGTAGGGTTTGCGGCGCACGGCCTCGGTGAGATAGCCGCCCTCCTCGTAGCCCACGTAGCCGGGAGGCGCGCCGATGAGACGGGCCACGGAGTGCTTCTCCATGAACTCACTCATGTCCACGCGGATGAGGTGGTCCTGGCTGTCAAACAGGAACTCCGCCAGGGCCTTGCACAGCTCGGTCTTGCCCACGCCGGTGGGACCCAGGAACAGGAAGCTGCCGTAGGGCCGGTTGGGGTCGGACAGGCCGGCGCGGGAGCGGCGGATGGCATCACTCACCAGACGCACGGCCTCGTCCTGGCCAACCACCCGCTGGTGGATACGGTCTTCCATAGCCAACAGCTTGTCGCGCTCGCCCTGGACCAACTTGGACACGGGGATGCCGGTGGCGCGGGACACCACCTCGGCGATCTCCTCGGCCCCGACCTGAGTGCGCAGCAGCTTGAATTCGGTCTTGCCCTTCCCCGCCGCCTCGGCATGACGCAGCTGGGCCTCCAGGGCTGGCAGCTTGCCATACTGGATCTCCGCCACCTTGTCGAACTGCCCCTTGCGCTGCAGATCGGCCATCTGCGCACGCAGGTGGTCGATCTCCTCCTTGGCGTGGGCCGCCCCCTGGACCATGGCCTTCTCCGCCTTCCAGACCTCTTCCAGATCGGCGTACTCCCTTTCCAGCTTGCGGATTTCGTCCTCGATGAGGGAGCGGCGCTTCAGGCTGGCCTCGTCCTTCTCCCGCTTCACCGCCTCGCGTTCGATCTTGAGCTGGACCAGGCGACGGTCCAGCCGGTCCATGACCTCGGGCTTGGAGTCGATCTCCATCTTGATGCGGCTGGCGGCCTCGTCCACCAGGTCGATAGCCTTGTCCGGCAGGAAGCGGTCGGTGATGTAGCGATGGGACAGCTCCGCCGCAGCGACGATGGCCGGGTCGGTGATGTCCACACCGTGGTGCAGCTCGTACTTTTCCTGCAGGCCACGCAGGATGGCTATGGTGTCCTCCACGCTGGGCTCTTCCACCAGCACCTTCTGGAAGCGTCGCTCCAGGGCGGCATCCTTTTCGATGTACTTGCGGTATTCGTCCAGGGTGGTGGCACCCACGCAGTGCAGCTCACCCCGGGCCAGGGCAGGTTTGAGCATGTTGCCGGCGTCCATGGCGCCTTCCGCCTTGCCTGCCCCCACCATGGTGTGCAGCTCGTCGATGAACAGGATGATGCGACCCTCGTCCTGGCTCACCTCCTTGAGCACCGCCTTGAGGCGCTCCTCGAATTCACCCCGGTATTTGGCACCGGCCAGCAGGCCCGCCATGTCGAGCACCAGCACACGCTTGCCTTTCAGGGATTCGGGCACCTCGCCGTTGACGATGCGCTGGGCCAGACCCTCGACAATGGCAGTCTTGCCCACACCGGGCTCGCCGATGAGCACCGGGTTGTTCTTGGTACGCCGCTGCAGCACCTGCACCGTACGGCGGATCTCGTCGTCCCGGCCGATCACCGGGTCCAGTTTGCCCTGCCGCGCCCGCTCGGTGAGGTCCAGGGTGTACTTGGCGAGGGCCTGGCGCTGACCTTCCGCCTCCTGGCTGTCCACGCCCTCGCCCCCCCGCACCTCGTCGATGGCCGCCTCCAGGGCCTTGCGCGCCGCGCCGTTCTCCCTGAGCAGGCGTCCCGCCTCGCCCCTGTCGTCCACCACCGCCAACAGGAAGAGCTCGCTGGCGATGTACTGGTCGCCACGCTTCGTGGCCTCCTTGTCGGTGAGGTTGAACAGGTTGATGAGTTCCTTGGATGGCTGGATCTCCCCCCCGGTGCCTTCCACCTTGGGCAGGCGGGCCATGGCCGCCTGCAGGCCCGACACCAGGGAAGGCAGGCGCACCCCCGCCTTCTGCAGGATGGGCCGCGCGGAGCCACCTTGCTGATTGACGAGGGCACCCAGCAGGTGCACCGGCTCGATATACGGGTTGTCGCTGCCCAGGGCCAGGCTCTGGGCATCCTGGATGGCAGACTGGAAAGGGGTGGTGAGTTTGTCGAAACGCATGGCGAACTCCCTAATTGGATGACTGACTCCAAAATGGGGAAAGTGGTCGCGATTTCAACTGTGGCAGTGGGGACAATTACAATCCAGCCATGAATCCGCCTGCCGTATCCGTCATCCAAGCCAACGTCCGCGCTGCCCTGGAAGAGGACGTGGGCGACGGAGACCTTACGGCCCAGCTCATCCCCGCCGGTACCCCCGCCCGGGCCCGGGTCATCACGCGTGAAGACGCCGTGCTGTGTGGCACCGCCTGGTTCGATGCCTGCTTCCATATGCTGGACCCCCGGGTTCGTCTCCATTGGCATGCGTGGGATGGTGATGCCATGGTGGCCGGCCAGACCCTTTGCGAGATCCAGGGCCCTGCCCGCGTTCTGCTCACAGCGGAACGTCCGGCCCTCAACTTTCTGCAGACCCTGTCCGGTGTGGCCACCCAGACCCGTCGCCATGTGGACCGGGTGGCCGGTACCCGGGCCAGGATCTACGACACCCGCAAGACCCTGCCGGGACTGCGTCTGGCGCTGAAATACGCAGTCAGGTGCGGCGGCGGCGAGAACCAGCGCATCGGACTCTACGACGGCATCCTCATCAAGGAAAACCACATCGCCGCTGCTGGAGGGATCCGCCCCGCCCTGGAAGCGGCCTACCGGTTGGCGGCACAACATGCTGGGGCCGGTCGGGCTGCCGGCGGCGGTGGGACGGTATCGATACAGGTCGAGGTGGAGAGTCTGACCCAGCTGGAAGAGGCCCTGGAGGCCGGCGCCCGGCTTATCCTGCTGGACAACTTCACGCCTGCGCAGATGCGCGCGGCCGTGACCCTTGCTGCCGGTCGGGCCCAACTGGAGGCATCCGGGGGAATCGAGCTGGACAATCTGCGCCAGATCGCGGAAACCGGTGTGGATCGCATCTCCATCGGTGCCCTCACCAAGCACTTGCGTGCCGTGGACCTGTCGCTGCGGTTCGCCGCGTAGTCCACGGCGCCTGTCATGGCATCCCCGGAAAGATCCGGGATGTGGACGAAACGCCGCACGGCCCCGATGCCGCACGCCGCTCATGCTCTGAGCCCACCCCGGTCTGGGAATTCGCGGCTTGTCGTTCCCGGCGCAATGCGCAATCGCCGGATTTGGCAAGCTTTGCCGCGCTCGCTCAGGCAGCAGCGCTTCTCTAAAGTATTCTCTACACTGGTCGATATGCGCTGCAGGATATTCGAGTTGCAAACAACTCCACCAACTCAAGGGCAAACCCGTTGAAAGACGGGGACGCAAAACCACCGGCCTAACGGGGTGTCCCCCCAAGGCAGCGGGGCTGCAGGGTGAGGTAGGTTTGCCTGGTGTGCATGGCCGCTCCCGCGGCAGTTCAGCCGGCGCCCCCATCAAGCCGGGAGTACGGAGTGATGACACGGGGCCGGAGCATGGACGACGTTCTCAAAGACACACTGATGATGAGGAACCACGGACAAACGCAGACCACGGGACCCGCCATGACCACCGTCTTGCTGGATGAGATCCGCGATGTGGCCATGGCGGATCTGTCCTCCGCGTTTGCCCGGATTCTGGAGCGTTCAGTGCCTGAACTGCTGGATCTTGCGGGACGCAATCCCTCGCATGCCATGTATTGTCTCTACATGGACACCCGGGACCAGATCCTCACGCAGCAGGAGGCAATGATCAGCGCCTTCCGCCGCGGCTTGTTCCAGGGTTTCAATACGGCCCGCAGACGGGGGGGCCCACCGCCTACCGCATACCGTACAGGGGCGGCTGCGGACTTTGACCTGGTGGAGCCGGATGAACTGGAGCTGACCCTGGCCGGCAACACCATCAGCCATGCGCTGCGGGTGCACTGCAGTGGGGAACTGCCAGGACTGGATCGACGCATGGGCCTGCTGCTGGACGACCCGGAGCAGCGTCTTGGCGCCAACCCCGTTGGCCCCGAGGCCATCGGCGACATCTTGATGGATGCCATTCGCACCCTGCCTGCCGGCAACAAGGTCAAGCTCATGCTGGTCACGCGGGTGAATGCCCACCTTCCCTCGCTGGTACTGGAAATCTATCAGAAGCTCAACCGGCTGCTCATCCAGAAAGGCATATTGCCCTCCATCCGGCCCGAGTTTCGCCGCGCACAGTCTGTGCCGGCCAGCGCGCAGGGAGCCGGAGCGCCAGCCGGCGACCTTGTCACGCCAGAGGCTTCCCCGCATCAGGGCGACATGTTCGAGATGCTGCAGCAACTCATGTCAATGGGCCGCATTGGCGCCGCCCCGGCCTTGCCCACACCGGCAAGCCTGCCTGTACTGCCGGGCGGTGGCATGCTGGAAGCCGCCAATGAGGGAGAAATCGAATCCGCCCAGGTCCTGCAACGCCTGACACGCATACAGCAGGATGGTCTGGGCGCCATCGCCATAGAAGGCGTGAATCCCAGCGTGCTGGCGGCCGGCCAGGTCAACGTGTTACGTGCCATCAAGAACACCGGGGCAGCCGGCCAGATGGGCCACATGGATGCCATGACCCTGGACATCGTCGCCCTGATATTCGATTACATCCTGGACGATCAGCGTCTGCCGGATGGCATGAAGGCCCTCCTCGGTCGCCTGCAGATCCCCATCCTCAAGGTGGCCATGCTGGACAAGGCCTTCTTCAGTCAGAAGTCCCATCCGGCCCGGCGCCTGCTGGATGCCCTGGCGGATGCCGCCCTGGGGTGGAATGAGCAGGAAGGGCATGATAGTCCGCTCTACCAGATGGTGGATTCCCTGGTGCAGCGTGTGCTCAACGAGTTCGAGGACAAGGTGGACATCTTCTCCACGGTTCTGGAGGAACTGGCCCGTTTCCTCGCAGAGGAAAAACGCCTGGCAGACGAACGCGCCTGCCACAGCGCGCAGATCCTGCAGAACAACGAACAGGCTGCCCTGGCCCACACCATCTCATCGGAAGCCGTGCAGGCCCACCTGCTGGACAGCAGCGCGCCCGAGTTCATCCATCTCTTCCTGCACGACACCTGGACCACCCACCTGGCAAACATCTATCTGCGTGGCGGCGCGGATGGTGATGCCTGGAACCAGGCCCTGGCCACCATGGCCAACCTGCTCTGGAGCCTGACACCCAAGGTCGCCCGGGAGGAGCGCCAGAAGCTGGTAACCCTGTTGCCGATACTGCTCAAACAGCTGGACGAAGGCATCAACGCCACGGGACGGACCCGGGAAGAGCGGGACCGCTTTTTTTCCAGCCTGGTGAAACACCACGCCGAGGCGGTCAATGCCGGCATGCAGGGCCGCGCTCAGATGCCCGTCAGCGAGCCGCGGCGTGCCATGCTGCACCCCTTGACCTCCGCCGGGAGCTTTATATTCGATACCCCGGAGCTGCACGAAATCCCCAGGACCGGCGCGCGTCTGGCCACCGATGACCGCATCCTGCGGGAGATCAGCGCGGTCCCGTCGGGCCCGATGGAGACGGAGGAGATCGTCATCGGCGATGTCATGTGGCAGGAACGTCTGGCCCCGGATGAGCCAGGGGACGAGAGCCATTTCGAACGGCAGGTACGCGAACTCAAGCGCGGTGCCTGGGTAGAGTTCATCCAGGATGACCAATCCAGCCTGCGCGTCAAGCTGGCCTGGATCAGTCCGCTGCGCGGTACCTACCTGTTCACCAATCGCCTGGGGGAACGCGCGGTATCCATCAATGCCAGTGGACTGGCGCAAAAATTGCGCGAGGGGCGCGCCAAGATCGTGGACAGCGTGGCCCTGACGGACCGCGCGGTCAGCAGCCTGTTCGAGCGGCTGCAAAAGCATTCCTGACGTGTTTTCCATGCCTTCGCCGGCCCCCTGAGCATGCAAACCACACACGACTCCCGGGCTCGCGCCCCACTCACCCAGGCAGCGCCTGCCGGCAAGGACCTGGAGATCCTGCAGCGTTTTTTGACGCGCCAGCCGGTACTGGACCGGGGAGACCACGTCATCGGCTACGAGCTGAAACGCCGTGATCGGGCGCCCCTGGAGGTATTGCCCGGGGCACTCAGTTTCCAGCAGGCCCAGGACGAGCACCTGCTCGTCAGCGCCATTGACCTGGACCATCGGAAGGCCCTGGGTGAAAAGCTGATCTTTCTGGGTGTTGCCCCGGAAACCCTGCTCAACCCCCTGGTGGAACAACTCCCCAGCAAGAGGGTCGTGCTGGCCCTGCGGCCGCATGCGGACCTGGACCCCGTCATCATCGACCGTGCACTGGCCCTGACCCGCAAGGGACTGATGCTTGCCCTCGACGATGCGCCGCATGTCGCGGCGACCAACCCGCTGATGTCGGTATGTCGCTTCGTGCGCCTGGACATCCACCAGTATGACGTCATGGCCCTGGCGGAACGGATGGCCGGATTGCAGCGTGGGCCCCGGCACGAGCTGATCGCCACGCAGGTGGATACCCAGGAAGCCTTCGAAACCGGCATAAAACTGGGTTTCGATCTGCTTCAGGGTTACTACTTCACCCAACTGGAGCCGTCCAAGCCGGGACGCCTGGATACCAGCGTGCTGCGCGTCATGGATCTGCTCAACAAGATCATGGATGGCGTGGAGATCAATGTCCTGGAGGCTACGTTCAAGCTCGACCCTGCCCTGACCTATAAGTTGCTGCGCTATATCAATTCGCCTGCCATAGGATTGCGCGTCACCATCCAGTCCATCGGCCATGCCCTGGCCCTTCTGGGCTACGAACAAACCTACCGCTGGCTCACGCTGCTGCTGTTCAGCAGCGTGCGGACGAGCGCGCGCAATCAGGCTCTGCTGCGCAACGCCCTGGCCCGCGCCTATTTCACCGAGGCGCTGGGCAGGGAGCGTATGGACGCGTCCCGGCGTGGTGGCCTGTTCATCACGGGGGTGTTTTCACAACTGGATGCCCTGCTCAACATCCCCATGAGCCAGGCCTTGGCGAACCTGAATCTGCCACATACCGTGATTGACGCCCTCCTGCATGGCGATGGGCCATATGCCCCCTATCTGAAGCTGGTCATCGCCTGCGAGCGTTTCGACCAGGAAGCCATCGCCGCCCTGGCGGGAGGGCTCGGCCTGGACGCGGAAGGCGTCAACCTGGCGCACGTCAATGCCCTGATCTGGTCGGAAAGCGTGGAGGTCTGACACGTAACCCCCCGCGCCCGGCCCGCCAGGAAGACACCGCAACAAGCGCGGCCTGTCATGCCGCATGCGGCGCGGGATCTGCGCGGAGCACGTTCTCGCGTCAGGCCGCATCACGAGCCGAAGCTTCTCCTCCAGACACCGCCAGCGCGGCCAGAATGCGGCGCACCGGGGCAGGCAATGCCGTGTCGTGCAACGCCCGCAGGGGCAACCAGACGCGCGCGGGCGTTGCAATTCCAGTGGGCCGGGATACCGCCACAAGCCAGGGCCGGATATGGAGACGCAGATGGGTGAAGCCATGCACCACATGCGGCAGGGGTTCGCATGTCAAGACCTGGAAACCCTGATGCATGGCGGCATGGACCATATCCTCCCCGGCTGGGTGCTCGGGCAGGCTCCAGAGCCCGCCCCAGATCCCCGAGCGCGGGCGTTTTTCCAGCATCACCCTGCCGCCATGGGTCATCACCAGCATGGCCGTGGTTTTCTCGGGCAACGCCTTGCCTGGACGTGGGCCAGGCAAGGTCCTGTACCGCCCTTCGCGGTGCGCGACACACTCGGCGGCAAACGGGCAAACGTCGCAGCGGGGCTGGGTCCGCGTGCAGAGCAGGGCGCCCAGGTCCATGATCCCCTGCGTGTAGGCACGGATCCCCGAGCGCGGCAGCAGGCTTTCGGCCAATTGCCACAGGCGTGCCTCCACAACCCTGTCCCCCGGCCAGCCCGCCACGCCGAAGACCCTGGCCAGCACACGCTTGACATTGCCGTCCAGAACGGCACGGCGCCGGGCAAACGCAAAGGCGCCAATGGCGGCCGCGGTGGAACGCCCAATGCCGGGGAGCTGCTGTATGGCTGCATGGTCATACGGGAATCGTCCGCCATGTCGTTGCGCGATCAACCGCGCCGCGGCATGCAGGTTGCGCGCACGGCCGTAGTACCCCAGTCCTGACCAGAGGGCCAGCACTTCATCCTCATCTGCCCTCGCCAGACTGGAAATATCCGGGAAACGCGCCATGAAGCGTTGAAAGTAGGGAATCACCGTGTCCACCCGGGTCTGTTGCAGCATGATCTCCGATACCCAGACGGGGTAGGGATCCGGCCGCGTCCCCATGGTCTGCCAGGGCAGGTCATGGCGTCCATGCGTGGCATGCCAGTGCATGAGGCGGGAAGCGAAATCGGTCGGCATGGATCCAGTGTGCCAGAATCGCATCGTGAACATACTGTCCGGTACCCTCTCCACCACATCGCATGACCGTGACACGGCAGGCATGGCCTATGTCTATCCTGTGGTTTCACGTCGCGCGGGAGGCGTATCGGTGGGTGTGAATCTGAACCCCAACAATGCCTGCAACTGGCGCTGTCTCTACTGCCAGGTACCCAACCTGCGGCGCGGTGGACCAGCCCCGATCGATCTCGTCCGCCTGGACTCGGAACTGCGTCACATGCTCGCGCACATCGTGCGGGGCGATTTCATGTCGAGGCATGTGCCACGGGACGCGCAACGCTTCAGCGACGTGGCCCTGTCCGGCAACGGTGAACCCACGAGCGCCCCCGAGTTTCCCATGGTGGTGGAGCTGATCGGGCAGGCGATGGCGGATTTCGGTCTGCTGGCACAAGGTGTGAAGTTACTGCTGATCAGTAACGGCAGCCTGGCCCATCGCGCCACCGTATTGCAGGGCATACGCCGCATGGCCACCCTGAATGGCGAGGTCTGGTTCAAGTTCGACCGTGCCACGCCATCCGGCATGCACCTGGTGAACGACACGGAAACGGATCCGGAGCGCCATTTCCAACGCCTGAAGGCGGTAGCAGGACTTTGCCCCACCTGGATTCAGACCTGCATGTTCACGCTGGACGGCGCACCGCCCTCGGATCAGGAAACACAGGCCTACCTGGACATGCTCGCGCGCTGTCGGCGGGAGCGCATCGGTCTGGCTGGGGTACTGCTCTACGGCCTCGCACGCGCCTCCATGCAGCCGGAGGCGTCCCGGATCGGCACGCTGGATCCGGACTGGCTGAAGATGCTGGCGGAGCGTATCGAGGCCTTGGGGCTGCCGCTGCGTCTCACACCCTAGACCACCTCGCAGCACGATGCATGTATGACGCGGATTTTCCGCCCGCCGCACACCAGCAGCCGACCCGTCGCGCGCAAGACTTCCCCTTGCGCGTCAAAAGCTTAGGACTGGCAACCCGCCGGAAATTTTGTTAGGCTGCGTCCGGTTTTGACGAAAGGGGGGTCGCTCGATGCAGGTAGCCAAGCCTCTGTTGCGCAAGCGTGTTCTGCTGTTTCTGGCCACCCTGCCCTTGTTGGGCGTGGTCGCCGCGTTCGGCATTGCTCCCGACACCCCGCTCGACCTGCCCGAACAGGCCACCGTGGTGGAAACCCTGGACCTGCCGAACATCGAAGCCATGGATTCAGGCAGCTTCGATTTCTGGCGTGAAGAGCGGATCACGCATGGTGATACGCTGCCCACCCTGCTGGACCGGCTGGGTGTCGGCAACGAGGATGCGCGCAAGTTGCTGCAAGCCGCGCGGGAAAGCAAGGTCCTTGGTCGCCTCACCCCCGGACGCACGGTCCTGGGCCGCGTCAGCGGAGCGGGGCAGTTGTTGCTGTTCCGCTATCTTCTGTCCGATCAAACCCTGATCACGGCCAGGCGCTCGGGCAATGACTTCCAGGTAACGGAGGAAGCCGTAACACTGGAATCCCGTCCCATCCTGCGTTCCGGAGAGATCATCAGCTCCCTGTATGGCGCCACGGACGCCGCCGACGTACCGGACAACATCGCCTCGGAAATGGCCGAGGTATTCTCCGGCGACATCGACTTCCACAAGGACCTGCGCAAGGGTGACCGCTTCTCCCTGGTCTACGAGGCCTTCTATTTCCAGGGCCAGCTGGTGAAGACCGGGCGCCTGCTGGCGGCCGAATTCACCAATGCCGGCAAGCGCCATCAGGCCGTGTATTTCAGGGATCCGCAAGGCAAGGAAGGCTATTTCACACCCGAAGGCCAGAACCTGAAGCGTGCCTTCCTGAAGTCTCCCCTGCCCTACAGCCGGATTTCCTCCGGTTTCTCACAATCCCGGAAACACCCCATACTCGGCTACCAGCGTGCCCACAAGGGCGTGGATTATGCCGCGCCCACGGGTACGCCAATCCGCGCGGTCGCCGATGCCGTGGTCCAATTTTCCGGCCGGAAAAACGGCTACGGCAATCTGATCGTGCTGCGCCACAAGGCACCCTTCAGCACCGCCTATGGTCATCTTTCCCGCTTCGCCAAGGGCATGAAACGAGGCAGCCGGGTGAGCCAAGGCGAGGTCATCGGCTATGTTGGCGCCACCGGCCTGGCCACCGGCCCTCATCTGCACTATGAATTCCGCATCAACAACGTGCAGACCAATCCGCTGACACTGAACCTGCCCCATTCCTATCCCCTGGACACACGCTACCGCAGCCAGTTCGCTGCCGTGGCCAAGCCCCTGTCGAATCAGCTGGATCTGTTGCGCGGCACTAACCTGGCCGCCTTCGATTGAGTGGCGGGGTCCGCGGCATACCCAGGGCCTACAGATTGCAGAATGTCAGGTCGAACGACACATCCCGGTCGCACAGCCGGGGTTTCTGGGCGGTGTCCGGCACCAGGAAGCGGATGTTGACGGCGTATTTGTTGGCACTGACTTCCGGCGCGCAAGACGCGTTCACAGCAACCCGTAGCATATGCGCCGAGCGCCCCGCCAGCATGAGCTGAAACGACCCTTGCGTGGCGGTATGGCTGCTGGCGCGACCGCCTTCGCGCAATATGCGCAAGACCACGTCAACCGCCTTCTTGACCGGTAACATGGGACTCAGCCAGGCAGCCAGGTCCCGTTTCCTATCCTCGTCCGCCTGATTCAGCCAGTAGTGATACACCGGCAGGTCAAAGCTGCAGACCCCTCCGGGGATGCTCGCGCGGCCCTTGATGCTGGACAACCACTCGTTGTCACGCACATGCTGGCCAAGCTTTCCGGTCATGGCCAGCAAACCGGAGAGCGCACGCGCCAGGCCCGCGAGCACATCCTCCAGGCGTGTCGCATCGACCGCCGGGTTTCTGCGCAGGATTTCGAGGCTGTTCTTTTGGCGGTCCAGCTCCTGGATCAACTCATTCTTGAGTTCCGAGCGCGCCGTGACCTCGACGATCTCGAAAATGGCCAGCAAGCCGGCGTGGTGGGAGCGGAAGTCCTGGGCCTGAATGAAGTAAGCGGCCTTGCCGAACAAATCCTCCAGGCGCAACCAGGTACGGATGCGCTCATTCAGAGGAAATTCATAGACAGTCACCAGGGGTGGCCCGATATGTTGGACGAAATAATGACCGCAAGGACCTGAATAGGCAGAGATTCTGCCGGAAGGCGATTACCGAGCGCAACGAGTAGTTGCTCCACCCCGTGCTTTACACCCGGCCAGACGCAGATAGCGCGCATGCAGGGCCAGCGCCTGCGACTCGAGGGCCGACAGGTCGCCCCGGTTATCGATCACGTCGTCGGCCAGGGCCAGCCGTGTCGTCCTGTCGCACTGTGACGCAAGAATGGCCCTGGCCTGGGTTTTGGTCATGCCAGGGCGCGAGATGATGCGCTGTACCTGCTGCGGGACGTCGCAGTCCACCACGGCGATGCGGTCTATCAGTCCACGATAGGCCGCCATGTGTTCCGCCAGCAGAGGAACCACCAGGAGGGCATAGCATGCCGTCAGACCAGCCAGACGCCGTGCGGCCTCCTGACGAATCAGGGGATGCAGGATCCGCTCCAGACGCAGGCGCGCCCCAGGGTCGGAAAATATGCGTGCACGCATGGCCGGACGGTCCAGCGCGCCATCGGCTGCCAGACAGGTCTCACCGAACTCCGCGACTATGGCCGCCAGGGCCTGTCCATGCCGGGCAGTCAGTTCTCGGGCGATCAGGTCCGTATCCACCACGGTCACCCCCTGCCGGGCAAAACATTCGGCCACCGTGCTCTTGCCGCAGCCAACACCCCCCGTGAGCCCAACACAGAACGCGCGCGTCATCCCAGCCAGAAGCGGATGACATCTGTACCCCAGAACAGTGCCACCAACCCTCCCAGGGCCAGCCAGGGGCCAAAGGGGATGGGCTTGCCGCGTGTCTGGCCCCGGAACAGGATCGCGGCGATGCCAAAGACCGCTCCCGCCAGGCTGGCTACGAGCACGATGGGCAGCAGCAGCTTCCATCCCAGCCAGGCCCCCAGGGCCGCCAGCAGCTTGAAGTCGCCAAACCCCATGCCCTCCTTGCCGGTCAGCCATTTGAACAGGTGATACACCGACCATAGGCTGAGATACCCGGCCACGGCCCCGATCACGGCCTCGTCCAGGGGCACGAAGCGGCCTCCCAGATTGGCCAGCAGACCAGCCCAGGCCAGTGGCAGGGTCAGGCTGTCCGGCAGCAGGCGGGTGTCCAGATCGATGCAGGTCAGGGCAAGCAACACGGCCAACAATCCCCATACCCAGAACACATCGCTGCCCGGGCCCCATTGCCAGGCAGCGAGGGCAAACAAAAGACCGGTGAGGCCCTCGACCAACGGGTAGCGTGATGAAATCACGCATTGGCAACGGGAACAGCGCCCCCGCAACATCAACCAGCTGAGGATCGGCACGTTCTCGTACCAGCGCAGGACATGCGCGCATTGAGGGCAGCCCGAGGCCGGCAATATCAGATCGTAGCGTTGTCCTGGCACGGGCTCCTGTCCCTGCAGCCAGGCGCACTGCTCCTGCCATTCCCGCTCCAGCATGCGGGGCAGGCGGTGGATCACCACATTGAGAAAGCTGCCCAACATGAGCCCGAACAAGGCCGCCAGAACGACGAACAGGCCGGGCTGCAAGGCGAGGAGATACAGATCGGAAGCCGGGCTCAAGCGCAGAGCCCGTGGTCAGTTGAAATCAAGACTGCGCCCCCGGTGATCCACGTAGAAACAGGGCTAAGGACCTTCCTGGATCAAACCACCGTGCCCATCTTGAAGATCGGCAGATACATGGCGATAACGATTGTGCCAATCAGGGTGCCCAGCACGACCATGATGAATGGCTCCATCAGGCTGGAGATACCCGCAACGGCATCGTCCACCTCGCGTTCGTAATAATCCGCCACCTTGGTCAGCATGGTATCCAGCGAACCCGACTCCTCACCAATGGCCACCATCTGGATGAGCATGTTGGGAAACACGCCGACGGACTGCAGGGATGCCGCCAGCGCCGCGCCCGTGGCCACCTGGGTCTTGATCTTCAGCGTCGCTTCCGAAAACACATGGTTGCCCGAGGCGCCCGCCACGGAATCCAGGGATTCCACCATGGGCACCCCAGCCGAGAACATGGAGGAGAAGGTACGTGACCAGCGCGACACCGTGGCCTTCTCGATGAGTGGCCCGAACACGGGCAATTTCAGGGTCCAGGCATCCACCTTGGCCTTGAACGCGGGAGAATGCCTCAGGGCATAGAACAGGCCATAGATTGCCACGCCGATGGCACCAAAGATCAGATACCACCAGGCCACGAACAGGTCGGAAAGGAAGATCACGAACTCCGTCAGGGCGGGCAGGCCCTGTCCTGAACCGGCATAGAGGTCCTTGAAGGAGGGGATCACGAAGATCATGATGCCCGCCGTGATGATGAAGGCCACCACCATGACCGTCACCGGGTAGAACAGGGCGGACTTGATCTTGCCCTTGATGGCCAGCATCTTTTCCTTGTAGGTGGCCAGCCGGTCCAGCACCGTATCCAGGATGCCCGCCTGTTCGCCGGCATTGACCAGGTTGCAGAACAGGCCGTCGAAGTATTGAGGATGTTTCTTGAAGGCGGTGCTCATGCTGCTGCCGGTCTCCACATCCGCCTTGATGTCCGCCAGAAGACGCTGCAGGGAGGGGTTGGCGTGACTGCGGGAGGTGATGTCGAAGGCCTGCAGCAGAGGCACACCCGCCTTGAGCATGGTGGCCAGCTGACGCGTGAACAGGGCGATGTCCTTCTCGGTGATCTTCTTGGTGCGCGCGAAAATGCCCTGCTTGTTCACCCGGAGCACATTGATGCCCTGACGCCGCAGGGACTGGCGCACGAACGCCTCGCCAGGGGCGATCATCTCGCCTTTCACTTTCTTGCCCGTCTTGTCCGTGCCCTCCCACAGAAAGGGCATCTGCCGCACGGCTGCTGCCTTGGCCACCGCCATTGTCTGCTCTCCCTTACTCGTTGGTTACCGCCAGCACCTCTTCCAGTGAAGTTATGCCCTGTTTCACCTTCAGCAGGCCCGACTCCCTCAGGTTGAGGACCTCTTCACGCCGCGCCTGATCGGCGATATCCAGGGCCGTGCCATTCTTCATGATGATGCGGCTGAGTTCCTCGCTGACCGGCATGACCTGATAGATGCCCACGCGCCCTTTGTAGCCGGTGTCCTTGCATGCCGGGCAGCCCACCGCGGTATAGGCCTGCCAGCTGCCATCCAGATCCGCCTCGCCGAAGCCGGCATTCAGCAGGGCCTCCGGTGGGATGTCCACGGGTTTCTTGCAACTGGGGCACAAGCGTCGGCCCAGGCGTTGAGCGGTGATCAGATTCACGGAGGAAGCCACGTTGTAGGACGGAACACCCATGTTCACCAGACGGGTCAGGGTGGAGGGGGCGTCGTTGGTGTGCAGGGTGGACAGCACCATGTGGCCGGTCTGCGCTGCCTTGATGGCGATTTCCGCCGTCTCCAGGTCGCGGATCTCGCCCACCATGATGATGTCCGGATCCTGACGCAGGAAGGCGCGCAGGGCCGAGGCGAAGTCCAGTCCCGCCTTCTCGTTGATGTTCACCTGGTTGATGCCCGCCAGCTGGATTTCCACCGGGTCTTCGACAGTGGAGATATTCACTCCTGGCTGATTGAGGATGTTGAGGCAGGAATACAGGGAAACGGTCTTGCCGGAGCCGGTGGGCCCCGTCACCAGTACCATGCCGTAGGGACGCTGCACCGCCTCCAGCAGGAGCTTGAGCTGAGCCGGCTCGTAACCCAGGTTCTCGATACCGGCCGTGGCGGCCTTGGAATCCAGGATACGCATGACGATCTTCTCGCCATACAGCGTGGGCAGCGTGGAGATCCGGAAGTCCACTGCCTTGTTACGGGACAGGACCAGCTTCATGCGCCCATCCTGGGGCACGCGCTTTTCCGAGATGTCCAGCTTGGATATGACCTTGATGCGGGAGGCGATCTTTTCCTTGATGGCCAGGGGAGGCTGGGCCACCTCGATCAGGTTGCCATCCAGACGGTAGCGGATGCGGTAGTTCTTTTCGTAGGGCTCGTAGTGGATATCGGACGCCCCGCTGTTGATGGCGTCCAGCATGATCTTCTGCAGGTACTTCACCACCGGTGCGTCGTCGATATCTGCCGCCGCCGCCGTGTCGATCCTTTCCTGGGCCTCGTCGTCCGAGAACTCCAGGTTCAGATCCTCGGTATCGATGGTCCTGAGGATGCTCTCCTCGGAAGTCTGACCATACTCCTCCAGCAGCCTGCCCAGCTTGTCGTCCTCCACCACCACGGGCTCGACCGTGAGATTGGACTGGAACTTGATGTCATCCAGGGCCTGGAGATTGCTGGGGTCAGAAAGACCGATGAACAGGCGGTTGCCACGCTGGGCAATGGGCAGTACCCGGTGCTTGGTGAGCAGCTTGGGATCCACGACCCCCTTGGGAAAGACCGCCGCATCGACGGCGTCCAGATTCAGGAACGGAAACCCGAAGGTCACCGCGGCAAAGGCGGCGATCTGGTCCGCACGGAATCGCCGGTTGCGCAACAGATGGGAAAGAAAGGTCTCGCCGGAGGACTTGGCCTGATTCTGGCGATTTTCACCCTCTTCCTGAGAGAGCAGGCCCTGGACCACCATGGCCCGGCACAACCCCGTCAAATTGGCGCCCGCCGTGACTGCAACCATGCCCTGGCCTGTCTCCGTGGAAATTATCGTCGGACGATAGTGCTACGCCCTTGCCCAATTGTAAAGAATTCCGGCAGTCAGGCCGTGGGGCGCCGCTGGCCGATGCGTGCGGTCTTCACCATGCGGTCCTGCACCTGGATGATGTCGATGGGATAGCCCGCGATCATGACGCTCACGCCCGGTTCGGGCATGGTTTCCAGACGCTCCAGCAGCAAGCCGTTGAGGGTGCGGGGGCCATCCAGTGGTAGATCCATATCGAGCTTGCGGTTGAGCTCCCGCAGAAAGACGCCCCCCTCGACGATGACGCTGCCATCCGCTTCCCGCACCGTCGTGCTCTGCAGGCCCGGCCGCAGCGAGGCAAACTCGCCCACGATTTCCTCCAGGATATCCTCCATGGTCACCAGGCCCTGAAGCTCGCCATATTCGTCCACCACCAGTCCCAGGGCCTGACGGGTGGCCTGAAACTGGGCCAGCTGGTTGTAGAGGGAGGTTCCGGAGGGGATGAAATAGGGTTCCCGCAAGCGCTCGCGCAGGATTTCCGACGTGAACCCCTCATCCCGCAGGTTGGCCAGAACACGACGCACATGCAGGATGCCCAGCACATTGTTGGGCTCGCCATCATAGACAGGCAGGCGGGAGTGGTGACTGGTACTCAGCTGGCGCAGGAGTTCCTCAGGCTCCACCGCCAGGTCAATGGCCTCGATCTGGCCGCGCGGGCACATGACATCGTCCACGGTTGCCTGCTCCAGATCGAACAGGTTCATGAGGATGCCGCGGTGTTGAATCGGCAGGAAGGAGCCCGACTCGATCAACAGGGTACGCAACTCCTCCACTCCCATGCTGTTGGCCGAGGTCGTGCGCGCACGCAGGTGCAGCAGGCGCAGCAAGCCCTGCACGAATAGATTGATGAGCCAGACGGCGGGGTAGAAGAGTTTCAGCAGGGGCGCGAGGACGAAGCTGGCCGCGGGAGCGATGCGCTCCGGGTAGGAGGCCCCCAGTACCTTGGGCGTGACCTCTGAAAACACCAGGATGAGGAAGGTGACCGACAGGGTGGACAGGGTGAGCGCCATCTCGTTCTGACCAAAGAGGCGAAAGGCGATGATGGTCACCAGGGAGGCGGCGGCGGCATTCACCAGGTTGTTGCCCAGCAAAACCACTCCCAGAAGCTTGTCGGTCCGGGCCAGGAGCCACTCCGCCAGTCTGGCGCCGCGGTGGCCCGCCTTGGCCAGGGTGCGCAGGCGATAACGGTTGACGGCCATCATGCTGGTCTCGGTCATGGAAAAGAAAGCCGAGCAGATCAACAACAGGATCAGGGTGCCCCACAGGGCTTCCAGCGGAATCGCGTCCAAACGTGTATCAAGCGGTTGCGGTCGGCACAGTGTAGCCGCAAGGCGGACGGATCGTCATGCCGGCAGGACTACCCCTTTTCGGCATACAGGGAGGGCGTGACTCCGGCACGGGCCAGATATTCCCGCACATACTTCACATCCTGGCGGGACAGCACGTTGCTGTGATGGGGGCGGTGCAGGACCTCCTCCATGCCGTGCAGGCGCACCCGGATCCGGGCACCGGGCAGGGGCTCGGTCTCCGCCCCCAGGTGGGCAAGCAGGGACTCCACCTCGCGCCAGTGGATGTTGCCGCTGATGGGGTCGTGAAAAATGCTCTGGATCAGGTGGGCATGCTTGTGGCTCATGACAGCTTCGGCCTCTCTCATGTTCTCAGGGGCGTTCGAACAGGGCGATGGATTCCACATGGGCGGTGTGGGGAAACATGTTGGCCACGCCGGCACCCACCAGGCGATAGCCCTGCTGATGCACCAGCACGGCCGCATCCCTGGCCAGGGTGGCGGGACTGCAGGATACATAGACGACACGGTCCGGCGCGCCAACGCGGGGCAGGGATTTCACCAGTTCGACCGCCCCGTCGCGCGGCGGGTCGATGAGCAGCTTATCGAAGCGGCCCAGGGTGGCGAAGGCCTCCGGTGTCATGCGGAACAGGTCCAGCACACGGAATTCGGTACGCTGGGCCAGGCCGTTGCGACGGGCATTGTCCGCCGCCCGGGCCACCAGTGCGGCGCTGCCCTCCATACCCAGGACCGACGCCCCGTGCCGGGCGATGGGCAGACTGAAGTTGCCCAGCCCGCAAAAGAAGTCGGCGATGCGCTCTCCCGGCCGGGGATCGAGCAGCCGCACGGCGCGTCGGATCAGCATGCGGTTGATGCCGTGGTTCACCTGGGTGAAGTCCGTGGGCCGGAAGGGCATGACCAAGTCGAACTCCGGCAGGCGATAGCTCAGTTCCGGCGCATCCAGAGGGTAGAAGGGATAGGCCGTGTCCGGCCCCCTGGGCTGCAGCCAGAACTGCAGCCGGTGAGCATCGGCAAAGGCCCGGAGCCGGTCTTCATCCGCCGGTGACAGAGCCTCGAGGATACGCAGCACCAGCACATCCACATCCTCGCCCAGGGCCAGCTCGATCTGCGGCAGCCGATCGCGGATGGACAGCCCCGCCACTAGCGTCCGCAGACGGGGTAGCAGGTCCGAGATGCGTCGGGGCAGGACCTCGCAGCCCAGCATGTCCGCCACATAGCTGCTCTTCTTCTCATGGAAACCCACGAGAACACCACCCTTTTTGGGCACGTTGCGCACCGAAAGGCGGGCGCGGGCGCGATAGCCCCAGGTGTGGCCATGCACCGGCGGCAGCATGCCTTCCGGCCGTACCCGCCCGATATGGGTAAGGCAGTCCTCCAGCACGCGCTGCTTGACCGCCACCTGGGCGGACTCGTCCAGGTGCTGGTGGGAGCAGCCACCACACACGCCGAACCATGGGCAGGCAGGCGTCACCCGGAAAGGACTGGCCTGCCGGATGGCTACCACCTGGGCGCGCTCGTAGTGGGCTTTTCTGCTATAGCGGGCGATCTCGCAGACCTCACCGGGCAGGGCCCCGTCCACGAAGACGGCCTTGCCCTCCAGATGGGCCACCCCCCGGCCTTCATGGTCCAGGGATTCGATGCGGACCACGGAGTTGTCCATGGATTTGCCGTCGGGCCCGGCACCCACGGGGGAAAGGGGCAGTGACACGGGTGCATTCATGCCGGCCAGGCTGCCAGGAATTCCTGCCAATGCGGGGCACCCAGATCCGTCAGGCTCCGACGTACAAGGGCGATTTCCGCGTCATGGCGGGCATCGTCCAGGATCCCGCGCATCTTCTGGAAACGCAGATACACCAGCCAGGTGTTCACCGCGTCGGTCTCGCAATAGTCGCGGATGGCATCTATCTCGCCCCGCTGCCAGGCGCCCCATACCTCGCCACCGTCCATGCCCAGCTTGCCGGGAAAGCCCAGCAGCCGGGCAAAGTTGTCCAGGGGGGCATTGGCCCGGCCGGAATACATGGCCAGCACATCCATCAGATCGATGTGGCGGGTGTGATAGCGATTCAGGTAGTTGTTGTAGCGGAAATCCCGGTCGTCATCCCCCCAGTCCCAATACCTGCCAGCCGCGACGCCATGCCGCATGGCACGGTAATGCAGTACCGGCAGGTCGAAGCCGCCGCCGTTCCAGGACACCAGCTGCGGGGTGTACTTCTCGATGCCGTCGAAGAAACGCTGAATGATCTGGCCCTCGTCCGCCTCCGGCTCGGCCAGGGAAAACACGTGCAACCGGTCCGCCTCGCGCAGCACGCAGGAGATGGTCACCACGCGCTGCAGATAGTGGGCAAGAAAGTCGGAGCCGCCGGTCTGCTGCCGACGCAAGAGACTGGCCATCTCGGCCACTTCCTGGTCACTGGTCTCCATCCCCACGTCGTACAAATGCCGCAGCCCGGCAATGTCGGGAATGGTTTCTATGTCGAAGACGAGGGTGGGGGTCATGGTCGGCGCTTAGAATGGGACGATTCTATCCACTTGTTTCAATATTTCCGATGGACCTGGAAACCCGCTGGCATCTCGCTCCCACCCAGGAAGACTGGCTGCGGCAAGCCATGGACTACATCCGCCAGGCGGAAGACCAGGCCCTGGCACGACATGGCGCCTTCCATATCGTGCTGGCGGGCGGCAACACACCACGTCGCTTGTACGCAGCCCTGGCCCAGGAGCCGCATGCCTGGGCCCGCTGGCACGTCTGGCTGGGAGACGAGCGCTGCCTGCCCGTCGACAGCCCGCAGCGCAACAGCCGCATGGTGACGCTCAGCCTGCTGGCAGGCAATGCCATCCCGTCCGCCCAGGTCCACGCCATACCCGCCGAGCGGGGTCCCGAGGCGGCCGCCGAAGCCTATGCCCAGACCCTGGCCACGGTGGGCGACTTCGATCTGGTGCTGCTCGGCCTGGGCGAGGATGGTCATACCGCCAGCCTGTTTCCCGGTCAGGACTGGGGCACGGCTACCACGGCCGCCGACGTCCTGCCGGTTCGCGATGCACCCAAGCCCCCCCCCGCCCGGGTCAGTCTTTCCGCAAGGCGCCTGTCCCGGGCTCATCAGGTCCTCTTCCTGGTGGCCGGTGCCGACAAGCAGCGGGCCTTGCGTGCCTGGCAGGCGCGCGAACCCCTGCCCGCCCGCGCCATCGCCCCCACACGCGGGGTGGACGTCCTGCTTTCCCCTGAAACCCAGCCTGGAGCGTACACATGAAAACGACCCTCACCACCCTGACACTGGCCCTGGCGGCGCTGACCGCCCTGCCCATCCATGCCCTGGAGGAGCGTCGCAGCACGGCCGCGGACCAGACCGGGCTGGCCGTCACCATCTACAACGGCAATCTCGCGCTGGTGAAGGATGCCCGCAAGGTCAAGCTCGGCGGTGGTGAAAACCGTCTGGCCTGGCGCGAGGTCTCCGCCCGCATGCAACCCGAGACCGCCCTGCTGCACACCCTGGACGGCAGCGCCCTGACCCTGCTGGAACAGAACTTCGATTTCGACCTGCTCACTCCCCAGAGTCTGCTGGAGAAGTCCGTGGGCAGCTCGGTGAAGGTGATACGCAACCTGCCCGTGACCGGCACGGAGTTCGTGGAAAACGCCACCATCCTGGCGGCCAACAACGGTGTCGTGCTGCAGTTCATCGACCGGGTGGAAACCGGCATTCCGGGACGCATGGCCTTTCCCAGCGTGCCGCCGGACCTGCGCGATCGGCCCACCCTGGCCATGCTGCTGAAGACGGATGGCCCCGCCAACCCCATGCTCACCAGCGAGCGCCAACTGGAATTGACCTATCTGACCGGCGGCCTGACATGGAAAGCCGACTACGTGGCCGAGCTGTCGGACAAGGAAGACCGCATGGACCTGAGCGGCTGGGTCACCCTCACCAATACCAGTGGCACCAGCTACCCCAATGCCCGCCTGCAGCTGGTGGCGGGGCAGGTGAACCGGGCACAGCCCGAACCCATCGCCAAGCAGATGATGGCCAGGGCCATGGCCATGGCGGAAGCCGCGCCGGCCATGCAGGAAGAGGGCCTGTTCGAGTACCACCTCTACACCCTGCCGCGCAACACCACCCTGGGGGACAACCAGACCAAGCAGGTGGCCCTGCTCTCGGCTCAGGATGTGGCCATCACCAAGGAGTACCGCCTCGATGGCGCCAACTGGTATTACACCGGCCAGCACGGTGACCTGGGTCAGAAGCTCAAGCCCGGGGTGTTCGTGGAATTTGGCAACCAGGACAAGGAATCCGGCGGCAAGCTGGGCGTGCCCCTGCCCAAGGGCGTGGTGCGGGTCTACAAGAAGGACTCCGCCGGTCGCGCCCAGTTCGTGGGCGAGGACCGCATCGATCACACGGCCAAGGGCGAAGTGGTACGCCTGAAGCTGGGCGAGGCCTTCGACATCACCGCCGACAAGAAGCAGACGGACTACCAGAAACTGGCGGCGGCCTACAACTCCCGCACGGGTGTCATCGAAACCGCCTATCAGCTGGAAATCCGCAATGCCAAGAGCGAGGCGGTCACGGTGAAGGTGGTGGAACCCATGCCCGGTGAGTGGCAGATGGTGCAGGAGAGCCAGCCGCACGTGAAGGACGCGGCCCACACCGCAACGTGGGTGGTCCCGGTACCTGCGGATGGCAAGGCCGTGCTGAGCTGGCGCGTGCGCATCAGATACTGAGCCTGTGGCCACCGTCATCGGCGGGTGACAGGGTGGCCGGGTGACGCCTCGGGAGCGGGAGCGGCCCACCCCCGGCCGCGAAGATCACTCTTCCAGACGGTACTCCACATAGGCCCGGTCACGGGCCTGGCGCACCCAGTCGTCGAAGGCCTCCTCGGCCTTGCGGTCACGCAGGGCACGGCGGGCCTCCAGCCGTCTGCGCTCCTGGCTCACGTCCTGGTCACGTCGTTCCAGCACCTGGATCAGATGCCAGCCAAAAGGCGAGCGCACCGGCTCCGAAACCTGTCCCGGCCGCAGGGCATCCATGGCGCGCTCGAAGTCGGGCACCGTATCCCCGGGGTTCAGCCAGCCCAGATCACCGCCCCGGTTGGCGGACAGGTCGTCGGAATGCAGCTTGGCCATCTCCGCGAAGGAGGCACCGTGCTCCACCCGCTCCTTGATCTGCAGCAGGCGGTTGCGCGCCTCCGCATCGCTCACCACCTCGTTGGTCTTCACCAGGATGTGGCGCGCATGCGTCTGGCGCACGACGTACTGTGCATCCTTGCCGCGCTTGTCCAGCAGCTTGAGGATGTGGAACCCATTGGGGCTGCGGAGGATGTCGGTCACGGCACCGATCTGCAGCGTCTTGACCGCATCCAGAAACAGCGTGGGCAGCTGGGCCTGGCCGCGCCAGCCCAGATCGCCGCCCTGAAGGGCATTCTGGGCATCGGAATAGGCCACCGACACCTTGGCGAAGTCCTCGCCCTGGCGCAGCTGCGCCAGGGCCCGTTCCGCCTTGTCGCGCAGGCTGGACAGCTGCTCCGGACTGGCGCCTTCCGGAGTCAGCACCAGGATGTGCCCCAACCTGTATTCTTCCTGCTGGCCGGCATCCTGGCCGTTGCCGGCCAGATAGTTGTCTATTTCGGCATCCGTCACCACCACGCGACTGTCCACCTCGCGGTCACGCAGGCGGCTCACCACGATCTCGTTGCGAATCTGGTCACGGAAGGCGCCGAAATCCATGCCGTCCGCCTCCAGGGCCTTGCGGAAGGCCTCCGGCGTCATGTTGTTGCGCTGGGCGATACCGGCGATGGCCCGGTCCAGCTGGGGGCCGTCCACCCGGATGTTGGTGTCTTCGGCGATCTGCAGCAGGGCCCGCTCGGTGATCATGCGCTCCAGCACCTGCCTTTCCAGCACGCGCCGGGGCGGGACATTCTGCCCACCCAGCTGACGCAGCACCTGCTCCACCTGGTTGCGCAGTTCGTACGCGGTAATGACGCTGTTGTTGACCACCGCGACGATGCGGTCGATTTCGACCGGTGCGGCCAGCGCCGGCATACCCGCGCCAGTGACCAGCCACAGCGCCAGCAACGTGTCACGGAAGATCGAGTTCATCGCTCTTGGCATAGCCGGAAATACTCCGCTTCAGAATGTCCAGGGGATTGGGTCCCAACTTGGTCAGGCCACGCAGCTCGAGCTGCAGGAAGAGGGCGTTGCTCACAGTGTGCTCGGCGGTGGCCAGGCGTTGCACCACACCGCGCAGGGACCAGCAGCCGGCGTTGTACTCCACACCGGCCAGACCTTCCACCAGGCGGGAATCCTGCATGGAATAGTTGAGACGACCCAGACCGTACCATCCGGGCGCCAGGGGCCATTGCGCCGACAGGTCGATCTGGTTCAGGGGCGCGGCATAACGCTGGTTGGCATAGCGGTAATCCGCATTGATGACCCGCCCCGGTCCCTCGCGCCAGCTGCCGCCAAGATTGGCCTTGGCCAGCACGCCATCCTCGGTATTGAACTGGACACCGGCGCCGATGCGCAGCCGGTCATTCAGCTGGCCGGACACCAGGGCCAGCAGATCCGTGCTCTTGGCGCTGCGCGCCGTCTGTCCGGGAAAGGTCACGCGCTGGTCGTGGATGAAATAACGCTGCCCCAGGGTTACCGCCAGGCGTTCCCGGCCGTTCTTCTGGTCCAGGAAGCGGGACGTGAGCCCCAGGGTGATCTGGTTCGCGTCGTTGATGCGGTCCACGCCGATGAACTGATTCTCGCCGAACAGCTGATCCATGGACAGGTCGCCCACACCCGTGTCGAACACGGGGATGCGATCTTGCGCGCGATAGGGGATGTACAGGTAGTACAGCCGGGGCTCCAGAGTCTGGATGTAGTCCTGACCCAGGATGCGTCCATCCCGCTCCAGCATCAGACTGCTGTCCAGGCTGAATACGGGCATGCTGCGGGTGGTGCTGGCAAAGCCCGCGGGGGGCAGGGGCACGCGCGCGGGATCGCGGGTATCGCGCAGCAGGAGCGTGGCGTCATCCAGATCATAACGGGTGAAATACCAGCCCAGCTTGGGGGTCAGCGTGGCAAACGAGGTTTGGATTGGCGCGCTGACGCTGGGGTTGACATGCAGCCTGCGCCCCTGCACCCCACCCTGCGCGCCGCGATTGTCGGCCCGGTCGAAATGCACGAACTCCGCGCCCACATTCCAGGGCAGGACCAGCTGACCGAGACGCTCCCGGCTGGCAGTCATGGTCAGCTGGGGCAAGCGTCGATAGGGCTCGAAAATGGGAGCGGCGGGGTCCTGCAGGGTCTGGAAGGCCTGTAACAGACCACGCCCCTTCAGCCAGCCCGCGTCATAATTCAGCATGGCCTGGCGTGGCAGGTTCACCTGCGAGGTCTGACTCACCTGGTTGGACAGATCCACGAAATAGCGGTCGTCGGATACGCCCTCCAGGTCGAGGCCGGCCGACCAGTTGCGGTTCAGCTGGTGCTGATGGTGCCAGACGCCCAAGTAGCGCGTGCGCCTGGCCACCCGGTCATTGGGCAGGAATTCCACACCCAGATCGCCGCGGTAGGCCCGCTCCAGATAGCGGAATTCACCCCCCAGCTGCACCCCGCGCTGGGTCATCATGCGGGGGATGATGGTGGCGTCCCGGTTGGGGGCGATGTTCCAATACCAAGGCACGACCAGTTCCAGGCCACGTTCGCTGGACGCGCCATAGGAAGGCGCCAGAAAGCCGGATTTGCGCCGGTCGTCCAGGGAGAAATCCATCCAGGGGGCATAGAGGATGGGGGTATCCATGAATTCCACCCGCACGTTGCGTGCCATGCCCAGGTTGGTTGCGTAGTCCAGCTTCAGCTGTTCCGTCTTCAGTATCCAGTCCGGCTGCCCCGGGACGCAGGTGGTATAGGTGGCGGCGTCCATCTGGTAGTGATCCGGGCCCTGGAAATGCAGGACATCGGCACCCACCCAGGCCACCTTTTCCCGCCCACCCGACTGCCCATGCCTGTCGTGCAACTCGAAATGCACACCCGTCATGCTGCCCAGACGCTGTGTCAGCTTGAGCGTGAGCTCCTGGCCCTGTACGCGATACTGCTCATGCACGAACACCACGTCGCCCTTGGCACGGACCTCGTCCGTGTCCTGGTCATAGCGCAGCCAGTCCGCCTCCACGCGCTCCCTCAGGTTGTGGATCACCACCTGCCCACTGGCCTCCAGCTCCCGGCCCACATGGCCCCGCACCTCGTCCGCCTCCAGAAATGTAGGGCCTTCCAGGGTCTGCGCAGGGCTTACCCGGGGAGACAGGCGCTGACTGGTTTTGAGCTGGACTTCGGGGTCCGCGGCAAACACCGCCTGACATGCCGCCGCCAGGCAGCCGTAGAGCAACAAACGCGCGAATGGAGGCTTGGGGTGCGGCGCGGGCGGCATGAGGGGGTGATAAGATCGGCGCGTTTCTTGATCGGCGGATTATATCTTTGGAACGCCTGCAACGCCTGACCTGCTGGACCCGGGAGGTTCTCCGCCAGGGGCCGCGCGCGCGGCTGGACCGCCTGGAACCCGCTTCGGCAGACGCCAGCTTTCGCCGCTACTTCCGGGCGTTCACGGATCAAGGCCAATACATCGTCATGGATGCGCCTCCGCGGCAGGAGGACTGCCGCCCCTGGCTGCGTGTCGGCCGCCTGTTCCGGGCCGCCGGCGTGAACACCCCGGAGATCCTGGCGGAAAACCTGACGGAGGGTTTTCTGCTCATCTCCGATCTGGGAAGCACCACCTATCTCGCCGCCCTGAACACGGACAACGCCGACCGCCTCTACCGCGATGCCAATGCCGCCCTGATCAAGATCCAGAAGGCCAGCCAGGAAGGGGAACTGCCCCCGTATGACGAGACCCTGCTGCGGCGGGAGCTGGAGCTGTTTCCCGAGTGGTACCTGGGGAGGCACCTGGGTGTGCGGTTGGGAGCGGATCAGCGCCAGGTTCTGGAAGACAGCTTCCGCCGCATCCTGGCAAACAACCTGGCACAGCCCCGGGTGTATGTGCACCGGGACTGGCATTCCCGCAATCTCATGCTCACAGCGGACGACAACCCCGGGGTCATCGACTTCCAGGACGCGGTATACGGCCCCATCACCTATGACCTGGTATCGCTCTTCAAGGACGCCTACATCCGCTGGGACGAGGAGCGGGTTCTGGACTGGAGCGTGCGTTACTGGGAAGGTGCCCGCCAGGCCGGCCTGCCGGTCCAGGCAGACTTTGGCACGTTCTACCGCGATTTCGAATGGATGGGGGTGCAACGCCACATCAAGGTGCTGGGCATCTTCGCGCGCCTCTATCACCGCGATGGCAAGGACGCCTATCTGCTGGACATGCCCCGTGTGATGGACTACCTGCGCCGCGTCTGTCAGCGCTACAGCGGCCTGGGAAGCCTGCTGCGCCTGCTGGACCAGGTCGAGGGCGGGACCGTCACCGCGGGCTATACATTCTGATGCGGCACCCGGCCTCCTTCCCCTGCAGCGCCATGATCCTCGCGGCCGGCGAGGGCAGGCGCATGCGTCCCCTGACGCGGCACACACCCAAGCCCCTGCTCAGGGTGGGCGGCAAGCCCCTCATCGTCTGGCAGATCGACCGCCTGCGGGCCGCGGGCTTCAACCGCCTGGTCATCAACCATGCCCACCTGGGCCAGCAGCTGGAAGACGCCCTCGGCGATGGCAGGCATCTGGGCGTGAGCATCGCCTGGTCGCGGGAGCCGGAGCCCCTGGAGACCGCCGGTGGCATCGCCACCGCTCTATCCCGACTGGACGAAGGCCCGTTCCTGGTGACCAATGGCGATGTCTTCACGGATTTCGACTACGGTCGCCTGCGGCCGGTGCTGGCGGACATGGCTGTCCACCCGCGGCACATGGCCCACCTGGTGCTGGTGGACAACCCACCACACCACCCCCTGGGCGATTTCAGCCTTGACGACGGCCGGGTTTCCCTGCCTCATGCCGTTGACTCACACGCCCTGACCTTCTCGGGCATCGGCTGCTACCACCCGGAGCTGTTCGCGGGTATCGCCCCCTTCCACAAGGCGCCTCTGGCCCCCCTGCTGCGAAACGCCATGGAGCGGGGCCAGGTCAGTGGCGAGCATTTCGGCGGACGCTGGGAAGACGTGGGTACGCCTCAGCGCCTGGCCAACCTGGACAAGGAATTACAACGTGCCGCCTGATCCCGTACCGGACATCGCCGTGCATCGCGCCCGCCGCCATCGCCTGCTGCAGGATCTGGGGGAAGGGGTATTCATCCTGGCCACGGCACCGGAAGTCATTCGCAACCGGGATGCCCATTACCCCTACCGCTTCGACAGCCACTTCTATTACCTCACCGCCTTCCCGGAGCCGGAGGCCGTACTGGTGCTCATCGCCGGCAGACGCCCGCGACAGATCCTGTTCTGCCGGGACAGGAGCCCAGAGCGGGAAATCTGGGACGGCCGCCGCCATGGCCCGAGGGCGGCGAAGGAGGCCTTCGGCTTCGATGCCGCCCACTCCATCCGCGAGCTGGACAGGCGCATGCCCAGGCTGCTGGAGAACCAGCCCCGCCTGGCCTATGCCTTCGGCAACGATGCGGCCTGGGATGCGCGGGTCCTGGGCTGGATCAACCAGACGCGTGCACAGGCGCGGACCGGCATCACCGCCCCACCCATCCTCACGCATGCTCACACCCTGGTGGACTCCATGCGTCTCCTGAAGGACGAACATGAACTCACACTCATGCAACGCGTCGCCGACGTCTCGGCGCAGGCCCACATGGCCGCCATGCGAGCCTGTCGACCCGGCATGGGGGAATGGGAGATCGAAGCGGAACTGCTGCGCGGCTTTCGCCGCCAGGGCTGTCAGGCTCCGGCCTACACCCCCATTGTGGCGGGTGGCGCCAATGCCTGTGTGCTGCACTACGTGAACAACGACGCGGTCCTCCGGGATGGAGACCTGCTGCTCATCGACGCTGGCGGGGAATACTACGGCTATGCCGCCGACATCACCCGCTGCTTCCCGGTGAACGGCCGCTTTTCCGGCCCCCAGAAGACGGTGTATGAAATCGTCCTGGCGGCCCAGCTGGCAGCCATAGACAGCGTCCGCCCCGGCAACGGCTTCGACGTCCCTCACGCCGCGGCCCTGCGCGTGCTCACCCAGGGCATGGTGGACCTGAAACTGCTGCGGGGCGAGGTGGACGGGCTCCTGGAAGCCGAGGCCTACAAGCGCTTCTACATGCATCGCACCAGTCACTGGCTGGGGCTGGATGTGCACGACGCCGGCAGCTACAAGCAGGACGGGACCTGGCGGGAACTGGTCCCGGGCATGGCTCTCACCGTGGAGCCGGGCATGTACATCCGCCCGGCGGAAGACGTGCCCCCGGCCCTGCACAACATCGGCATCCGCATCGAGGACGACGTGGTGGTCACCCCCCAGGACCACCGGGTGCTTACCGACGCCGCCCCCAAAACGATAGGGGCCATAGAGGAGTTCATGCGTGCCCGCTGAACAGGTCTGCGCCCCTGCGTCCGGCCATGTGGATGTGGCCATCGTCGGCGCCGGCCCTGTGGGGGCGGCCCTGGCTTGCGGTCTGCAGGATCTTGGCCTGGAGGCGGTGGTGCTGGAGGCCCGTGTCCGTCTGGAAGGCCCGGATCCCCGGGCCATCGCCCTGTCCGAAGGCAGCCGTCTCATCCTCCAGCGTCTGGGGGTATGGGATGAACTGGGCCCACACGCCACCCCCATCGAGAGCATACACGTCTCCCAACGGGGCAGTTTCGGTCGCGCCGAGCTGACAGCACGGGACATGGCCGTACCGGCCCTGGGCTATGTGGCGCAGTACGGCGACCTGCACGGCAGTCTGGTCCGGCGCATGCGCGCATGTGACGCCCGGGTGCTCACCGGCGCCCGGGTCATGGCCGCCGGGGCCACCACTGCCTATGGCATGGTCCGGTTCCTGCGGGAGGGGAAAGAAGAACTGCTCACCGCCAGGCTGGTGGTGCTCTCGGAAGGGGGCAAGGGCCTGCCGGCGGCGCAGCGCCAGGACAAGGACTATGGCCAGGCCGCGCTGGTCTGTACCGTGACCACCTCCCGGCCGCACGACCACAAGGCCTACGAACGCTTTACCCCGGAGGGCCCCATCGCCCTGTTGCCCCTGGGGGGGGCCTATGCCCTCATCTGGACCACACCGGCGCAGCAAGTGGAGGCCCGTCTGGCCCTGGATGACAGGGAATTCCTGCAGCAACTGCAGGCCGCCTTCGGGGATCGCCAGGGACGCTTTCTGCGCGCCGGTCCACGCGCCGCGTTTCCTCTCCGGCTCAGCCTGACCCATGCCCGCCACAGCCCTCGTCTGCTACGCATCGGCAACGCCGCCCATGTGCTGCACCCAGTGGCGGGCCAGGGCTTCAATCTGGGTCTGCGCGATGCCTGGAGGCTGGCCGAAGCCCTGGCTGACCTGCCCCGGGAACGCCTGGGCATGGTGGATATGCGGGAATACGACCACCGGCGCCGGGCCGACATCCTCGGTGGCAGCATCATGACCGACCTGCTGGTGACCGGCTTCAGCAACGACTGGCCCATCCTGCGACAGTTTCGGGGCCTGGCCCTGGCGGCCCTGGACCTGGCATCGCCCCTGAAGACCCTGTTCACCCGCAAGATGATGTTCGGGGCCAGGACATGGTAAGCCTGAGACCGTCACGGGCGGATATCGCCGTGCTGGGGGGAGGCCTCAATGGCGCTGCCCTGGTGTCCGCCCTGCGCCACAGTCCCTACAGCGTGGTCCTGGTGGAACCGCGCCCGCCCCAGCCGCCACGGGAGGCCTGGGATAGCCGCCTCTTCGCCTTCAGCCCCGGCAATGTGGCCTGGCTCCGTTCGCTGCAGGCCTGGGAGACTTCGGACCCGGACGGAGTTCGATGCCAGGCCGTGCAGCGCATGCGCATCCACGGGGATGGCGACGGTTGCCTAGACTTCGACGCCCTGGACGCGGGCCTGCCGGAACTGGCCTGGATCGCGGAAAACGGTCGCCTGCAAGCGTGTCTGTGGCGATCCTGGCGGAACAGCCCCAACGTGCGCGTCATCTCCACCATGGCCAGCCACGTGATCTGGGGCGGCAGCGAGTCCGGTGGCCACCATCTGCACCTCATCAATGGTTCCAGCCTGCATGCCCGCCTGCTGGTGGCGGCCGACGGTGCCGATTCCTGGTTGCGCCAACAGGCTGGCATCGACCTCGATGTGGAGGACTACCGGCACATCGGCGTGGTGGCCAATTTCGCCACGGAGCGCCCACACCGGGGGACCGCCTTCCAGTGGTTTCGCCCGGATGGCGTGCTGGCCTGGCTGCCCCTGCCAGGCAACCGCATCAGCATGGTCTGGTCCACACCGCCGGAGCACGCCGCCGAACTCCGGGCGCTGTCCCCGGAAAGACTGGCGGAGAAGGTCGCCGCCGCCGGCGATCAATTGCTGGGCCGGTTTACCTGCATCACCCCCGCCGCCGGCTTTCCCCTCAAGCGCCGCCGCGCCCGGGAGTGGGTGCGACCCGGCCTGGTGCTGCTGGGGGACGCGGCGCACACCGTACACCCCCTGGCGGGACAGGGCGTGAACCTGGGTTTCCGGGATTCCCGACTGCTAACCAGTCTGCTGGCGGAAGGCGGGGACCCGGGGGAGATCGGCCGCCTTACCGCCTACGCCGCCCGGCGGAGGGAAGACGTAGCCTCCATGCAACTCGTCACCGGTGGCCTGAAGAAACTTTTTGCCTGCCCCGATGGCCTCAGCCTCGCCCTGCGCAATCTGGGCATGAACCTGACCAATCACCTCACCCCCCTCAACCAGGCCCTGATCCGGCATGCCATCCTTTGACTCCCATCGAGACCCCCTATGAAACATCACCTCTCCGTCACCACCCTCTTTGCCCTGCTGAGCCTGAGCCTGAGTGCCTGCCAGGCGGGCGACGCGGAAATCCGCCAGGCCGTGCAGAACCTGGCCCCCGGCACGCAGATCACGCAGATCGGCAAGACCGGCATGAACGGCATCATGGAAGTCACCCTGGACGGTGACCAGGGCCCCATGGTGGTCTACGCGGACGAAAAGGGACAGTACATCCTGGTGGGTGACCTGCTGGATGTGAAAAACAAGCGCAACCTGACCCGGGAACGCATGGGCAAGCTCACCGCCGTGAAGTGGAGCAGCCTGCCCCTGCAGGACAGCATCCGTCTGGTGCGTGGTAACGGCCAGCGCAAGCTGGCGGTGTTCTCGGACCCGGACTGCCCCTACTGCAAAAAGGCGGAGGTGGAGTTCGCCAAGCTGGACAACGTCACCGTGCATGTGTTTCTCTATCCCCTGCCCACCCACCCGGACGCGGAACGCAAAGCGAAGCTGGTATGGTGCAGCAAGGACCGCGGGCAGGCCTGGCTGGACCTCATGCTCAAGAACCAGGTGCCCGCCGGCAAGGCCGACTGCGATACCCCGGTGGAGAGAAACCTGGCCCTGGGCACCCGTCTGCGGATCGAGGGCACCCCCGCCATGATCCTGGCCAACGGCCAGCGCGTCCCCGGCTACGTACCCGCCGAGCGTCTGGAAGCCATGCTGAACGCGGCCGCCCAGTAGAGGTCCTCGCGGGAGGCAGGCCCGCCACCCGGTGCGCAGGCATCATCATGGCGAACGCGTGGGGCTTGCCACATCGGCTCCTGATCCACGGTCTGGCCTGGTCCCTGGCCGTCCATCTGGCCCTGCTGGGCCTGGTGCAGTCCCGCCCCCCCGCGCCACTGCCCCGTACCCTGGTCATCCAGGCCAGGCTGGGCAAGGACGTGACGCCTCCGGTCCCGGAATCCCCAGCCGAAGCTCCACCCGAGGTCAGCGCTACTCCATCGCCACCCGGACCCCCCCCTCTTCAGCCGACCCCGACGCCGGACAAGACGGCCGAGCCCAGGCCCGTGCAGGTGACGGACTCCACCCCTCCCCTCCCGGCTCCCTTGGCGTCTCACGCGCCCAATCCGGATGCACCCGCAACGCCGGCGCCCCCCGTCCAGCCCACGGCAGTCCAGGTCCCCGGTCCCGCGGCTCCTACGCCGGACAGCGGGACTGCGTCTCTCCTGCCGAGCCTGCCCATCGATACCACCTGGTATGTGGCACGCCAGGTCGACCAGCACCCCCGGGCCATAGGCGAGATCACGCCCGAATATCCGGAGGCCGCGCGCCTACGCGGCCAGGAAGGCAGCTTGAAACTGATGCTGAAGATCGATGATCTGGGGCGGGTGCGGGAGGTGGAAGTAGTGGAGGCCACCCATCCTGGGGTATTCGATGCGGCGGCCCTGCAGGCCTTCCGCGCGGGACGCTTCCATCCCGCCCTGAAGGACGGGCGGCCGGTACGCTACCAGGCCACCATACGCGTGGAATTCAAGCTGGAGTAAACCTGGAACCCGGGCCCGGGGTCATCTGGACCCGGCCTTCTCCGCACCGCCGTTCGGACCGTTGACCGGGTAGCCGCGGGGCAGCAGCACCCACATGCGTCCCTTCTGCTTCATGGCACCGGCCTGCTTGCCGGCCTCATCGCCAAAGCCCCAGAAAAAATCGGCACGCACGTTACCGCGGATGGCACCCCCCGTGTCCTGGGCCAGCATCAAGCGGTTCAGAACCTGACTGGAATTGGGGCGGGTCGTGGCCAGCCAGACCGGCGCGCCCAGGGGGATGGCCCGCGGGTCCACGGCGATGCTGCGCTCCGGCGTGAGGGGCACGCCCAGGGCCCCGAGGGGGCCGTCGGCGGCATTGTTGAGTTCCCGGAAGAACACATAGCTGGGATTGCCATTGAGCAGGGCTGGCAGGCGCTCCGGATGACGTTGCGCCCAATCCTTGATGCCCTGCATGGAGGCCTTGTCCAGGGTCAGCTCGCCATTGTCCACCAGCCACTTGCCGATGGAGCGGTAAGGATGGCCGTTCTGGTCGGCATAGCCCACCCGCATCACCTGGCCGTTGTCCAGCTGGACGCGGCCCGAACCCTGGATCTGCAGGAAGAACAGCTCCACCGGGTCATCCACCCAAACCAGTTCTCGACCACGCGTGGGCGCGGCCCCGGCCTCGATCTCCTCACGGCTCCAGTAGGGTACCACCCTGTTGCCCTGGAGCCGGCCACGCAGACGCAATCCCCTGAGTTCGGGATAGAGGGCGGCAAGGTCCACCACCAGCAGATCGCCTGGGGCGGCATAGACCGGATAGCGGTACTTGCCACCGGACTGGCGACTGCCCCGCAGCAGGGGCTCGTAATACCCCGTCACCAGACCCTCTGGCGAGCCGTCGGCCTGGAGGGATTGCCAGGGCTGGAAGGACTGCTCGAAGAAGTTGCGCGCCGTTTCCGGGTCGGGCTGGGTCGGCAGAGCCAGAGCGGCCTGACAGACCCCCATCCAGGCCGGGTTGGCACGCAGGCCCGCGCAGCTTTGCAGCAGGGCCGGCCAAGCCGCGGCCAGGTCATCCTCGCGCCAGCCCGGCAGTTGCTCCCATACCGCGGGCTTGAGCCAGGTCAGGGGTACCGCCCCGGGTTTCACGCCTTCCTGGGCGGGCATGGCGCTGCCGGCGGGCGAAGACACCTGTGCAGGTTTCTCGAAGACGGGCTCGGGCCGGGTGGGCAGTTCGGCCGCCGGTGGCCGCCGGATGGAGGGGGACGGTCCGCCCATCGTGCCGCAGCCCGCCAGCAGGACCAGGCCGACCATCGGGGCCACCAGCACCAATAAAAACGACTTGGACATGAAACGCCTAATGCAGGATACGCGGCATGGACAAAACGAACTCCGGAACCACCGCGTCGAACGGGCTGCCATCCTCGGCCACCATCTGGTAGGTGCCGCGCATGACGCCTACCGGCGTGGAGATGGCGGTGCCGCTGGTGTACTCGAAGGATTCCCCGGGGCGCAGGAAAGGCTGCTCACCCACCACCCCCAGACCGCGCACTTCCTGCAGCCTGGCGTGCGCATCGCTGATGAGCCAGTGGCGGGAGATCAGCTGGGCGGCGATCTGACCCGTATTGGCGATGTGGATGGTGTAGGAAAACACATAGCGCCCCGCCGCTTCATCCGACTGCTCGGGTACGAAGGTGGCCCGCGCGGTCACGGTGATGTGGTACTTCCTGCTTTCTGCCATGGAGTTCGTCGGAAATATCGGAGTCGGGGAGCGGAGTTGGGGAGCGGCCTCGCATGCGCCGAAGCGCCGGACAGGCCACCGTTGATTGCACACGAATCCCACATTGCTGTCCAGCCCGGGCAAGGTCATGCCTGTATTCCTGTGGCCGGCACGGTTAAGATTCATGTTTTGTTCATTGCCGGGAATCAGCATGGCCGACTTTCAAATCGCCCCATCCATCCTGTCCGCCAACTTCGCCAAGCTGGGCGAGGAAGTCGACAACGTGCTCAAGGCGGGCGCGGACATCGTCCACTTCGACGTCATGGACAACCACTACGTGCCCAACCTGACCATCGGCCCCCTGGTGTGCGAAGCCCTGCGCAAGCACGGCGTCACCGCCCCCATCGACGTGCACCTCATGGTCAAGCCCGTAGACCGCATCATCCCCGACTTCGCCAAGGCCGGCGCCACCTACATCACCTTCCACCCGGAGGCCTCCGAGCACATCGACCGCAGCATCGGCCTCATCAAGGACAGCGGCTGCAAGGCCGGCCTGGTGTTCAACCCCGCCACCCCCCTGGACGTGCTGGAGTACATGCTGCCCAAGCTCGACATGGTGCTGTTGATGTCCGTGAATCCCGGCTTCGGCGGCCAGAAGTTCATCCCCTATGTGCTGGACAAGGCGAGGAAGGTGCGCGCCCTGATCACCGCCGGCGGCCACAACTGCCGCCTGGAGATCGACGGTGGCGTGGGCCCCGCCAACATCGCGGAAGTAGCCCGCGCCGGCGTGGACACCTTCGTGGCCGGCTCCGCCATCTTCGGCGCGGGCAAGGACACGGACTCCAACCGCTACGACACCGTCGTGGCCGCCATGCGCGCGGAACTGGCCAAGGTCTGAAACCGGGGTGCGGCTGACAGACCCCATCCCTCATTTCGTATGAATTTTCCCCTCCCCCTCAAGGCCGTGGTCATCGACCTGGACGGCACCCTGCTGGATACGGCGCCGGACCTGGCGGACGCGGCCGTGGCCATGGTGGCCGACTTGGGTCTGCCGGCCATCGATCTGGCGGAGGTCAAGACCTATATCGGCAATGGCGTATCCCGCCTGGTGAAACGGGTACTGACCCGGGACATGCACGCAGAACCCGCGCCGGCACTGTTTGCCCGCGCCCTGCCCCTGTATGAAAGGCACTACGCCGCCGGCGTCTCGCGCAAGAGCCAGCCCTTTCCCGGCGTACTGGCGGGCCTGGAGGCCCTCAGGGCCAGCGGCGTGCATCTGGCCTGCATCACCAACAAGGCGGAACGCTTCACCCGCCCCCTGCTCAAGGACACGGGCCTGTATGACTACTTCGAGCTGATCCTCTCCGGTGACAGCCTGCCTGAGAAGAAGCCATCCCCCCTACCCCTGCTGCACGCCTGCGCGGTATTCGACTGTGAGCCGGCGGAACTGCTGCTCATCGGCGATTCCCTCAACGATACCCAGGCCGCCCGGGCCGCCGGCAGCCCGGTGTTCTGCGTGCCCTACGGTTACAATCGGGGCAGCCCCGTGCATGAACTGGACCTGGATGCGGTAGTGCCCTCCCTGGACGAGGCCGCCAGGTTGATCGTGCGCAAATGATGCGCGGGCGCTGACCCATGTTCAACGAAGACAAGTTCAACAGCCTGGCCCGCCAGGGCTACAACCGCATTCCCGTCATTCGCCAGTTGCCGGCGGACCTGGACACCCCCCTGTCCCTTTATCTGAAGCTGGCCAACCAGCCCTACACCTACCTGCTGGAATCCGTGGAGGGAGGCGAGCGTTTCGGCCGCTACTCCTTCATCGGTCTGCCCGCCAGGACGGTGCTGCGTGTGTACGGCCACTTCGCCAGCGTGGAAACCAAGGGTCTGCCCGTGGAGCAGTGCGACTGCGAGGATCCACTGGCCTTCATCGAGTCCTTTCAGGCCCGCTTCAAGGCCGCCCCCGTGCCCGGCATGCCCCGCTTCCCCGGCGGCCTGTGTGGCTACTTCGGCTACGACACGGTGCGCTACATCGAGAAGAGGCTGGCCCGCACCTTCAAGCCGGACGACGTCAACACACCCGACATCCTGCTCATGCTCACCGACGAGCTGGCGGTGGTGGACAACCTCACGGGCGGCATCAGCCTCATCGTCTATGCCGATCCCCTGGAGGATGATGCCTACCTGAAGGCGCACATGCGTCTGAACGATCTGGCCAGAGAGCTGGAAAAACCCGTCAAGCCCCCCATCGACGAGGCCGGCGAGGAACACGAAGCCCGGTCGGAGTTCGGCGAGAACGGCTACAAGGCCGCGGTGGAAAGGGCCAAGCGCTACATCACCGCGGGCGACATCATGCAGGTGGTGCTGGCCCAGCGCATGAGCCGACCCTTCCACGCCCATCCCCTCTCCCTGTACCGGGCCCTGCGCCGCCTGAATCCCTCCCCCTACATGTTCTATTACGACATGGGCGGCTTTCAGGTGGTGGGCTCGTCGCCGGAGATCCTGGTGCGTCTTGAGGGTCAGGGCGAAGGCGTGGACAAGCGGGTGACGGTGCGCCCCATCGCCGGCACCCGGCCCCGGGGCGCCAACCGGGAGGAAGACCTGTCGCTGGAACAGGACCTGCTGACGGACCCCAAGGAGCTGGCCGAGCACGTGCAGCTCATGGACCTGGGCCGCAACGACGTGGGGCGTGTCGCCCGCGTGGGCAGCGTGCAGGTCACGGAAAACATGCGCATCGAACGTTATTCCCACGTCATGCACATCGTTTCCAACGTGGAGGCCAGGCTGCGTCCGAACCTCAGCGCCATGGACGTGCTGCGCGCCACCTTCCCCGCCGGCACCGTATCGGGGGCACCCAAGATCCGCGCCATGGAAATCATCGACGAGCTGGAACCCAGCAAGCGGGGCATCTACGCCGGGGCCGTGGGCTATCTGGGCTTCAACGGCGACATGGACCTGGCCATCGCCATCCGTACCGCCGTGGTGAAGAATGGCACCCTGTACGTCCAGGCGGGCGCGGGTATCGTCGCGGATTCGGTGCCCGAGAATGAGTGGCAGGAAACCCGCAACAAGGCGCGCGCCGTCATCCGTGCCGCCGAGCTGGCCCTGTACAAGCCTCCCGGCAACCAGATCTGAGCGGGGCAGGGCGCTGGCGGGAGGCGACGGCCGCGCGCGCGTGCATGTCTGGATGAGATGCATTTTTATCGCTGGAAGCGGTGATCGATGCGAAAATGCGTAGTTGTACGCATCCGACCGCCCAGCTTTCCATGAAAGATGACCTGTCCCGTGCCTTCACCCGGGCACGCCGTCCCATACCGCCCCAGCGCCTGCGCCGCTTGCGGCAGATCAACCTGCAACTGGCGGCCCTGAACCAGCCGGGCTGGCTGGGTGACGAAGACCAGTGGCTGGAGATTGCCGACGACCTGCTGCGCAACTACCGCCAGCACCGGCTCCTGCTGCAGGGCTACCGCTGTCCGGCGGACCAGCGCATCCAGGACTTCATCAATGGCTATCTGCAACGCAATGGGGTGGACGACCGCGTGCAATTGCCCGCGGTCAGCTTCATCCTGGATGCCCCGGGTCTGGCCGCCGAGCTCTCCCTGCCGGTGGAGGATGACCGCTTCGCCTCACCATGGATCACCTCCTACCGGGTGAAACAGGGAGTGTTGCACAACCCGCAGAAGGATCGCCGCACCACGAACGGGGTCTTCCACATTGTGGAAGGTGGCCTGCCCATCGCCTGGGACAAGAAGGCCGTGCCTCCCGCCACCTTTGCCACCCTGTTCCAGGCGGCCATGCACCCGCCCGAGGTCCTGATGCGCCTGCCCTTCACCAGCCACCAGAACCGGGAAGCCCACATGTGGGTATCCCTGCTGCTGCGTCCCCTGGTGTCGCCGGAAGTGCCTGGCGTGATGCCGGAGAAACGCATGGAAACCCGGTTCTTCGCCCCCGGTGGTCTGGTCTCCAACCTGGATTTCGTGGAACGCATCTTCGGCAATGGTGGCGACCCCTTCCTGCCCCGCAACGATGCCGGACTGGACGTGGAACACTGGTCCGGCCACACGGGCTGCGTCATCCTGGCCCCCCATCTCATCGAGCTGCGCAAGAAGGAACTTGGCCTGCCCCACTGGCGGGATGCCAGCGCGCGCCAGCGTCGGGACGGCATGTGCTGGCGTGACGAGGACGAGAAGTACAACGACGGCGAAGCCTTCAAGCTGGTGTGCCGAGACATGAACGGCGTCATCGTCACCCTCATCGCCGACAACTACTTTGGATATTCCAAGAAGGAGATCAAGTCGCAGATCTCCTACGCCGCCAACCTGCTCGGCGGGGTCGAGGAGGAGCACTCCGGTGGCGCCCTGGCCTTCGCCAGTTACAACCTGGGGGACAGCTACACCCTGGACTCCAAATACCGGGCCAGTGGTCACAGCTTCGCCGAGCTGATCCGGCGTATGGGCAAGCAGATCGACCCACGGCCCGAGGGCTACGGCGTGGACAGGACCTGGCCGGATGTGATCTACCTGCCGGAAGACGCCCATCTGGATGTGCACGAGCAACGCATCACCTGGGGTGGAGGCAGTCTCAAGCTGCTGGCGGGCCATACCTATTTCTACCCCAACGGTTTCAAGGTGGCCCTGGAGAAGCATCCCCATGCCCCCACGTGGCGCCTGGTGGGCAGCGAAGCGGAGGGTGTGTTCTGCTACAAACCCTGCACCGTCTCTGGCGGTGGCAAGTCCGAGATATCCAAGTCCCTGGAATCCGCCCTATTGTCCGGCCCCTACTACGTGCAGGACCTGAAGCAGGACCTGGACGAGGTGGAAAGGATCTTTCGCCGCGATTACAGCGACCGCTTCCAGAACCCGGCACCGGAGGGCCCGGACACCCGCCCCCTGCTCTCGCCCAAGCGCACCGTGGGTTCGGTCATCAAGCTGCTCACCCCGTCGGACGAATACACCCCCGCCTACAGCGCGTGGCTGGCCACCATCCCCAACCACATCCGCGCCCTGGTGTTCATCATCAAGCGCTTCTACCGGGAGGAATGGGGCGACAACTGGCGCGAACATTTCCATGTGGACATGGTCAACGGCCACCCGGGCCACGAGCTGAAGTTCCACCGCCATCGCCTGGAGGCCAGTTATCTACGCATCGGCCGTCTGGATGATGGCGCCTGGCGGGTCTACAAGACCCGCCAGGACTTCGTGGGCAGCAAGAAGGTGCAGCTGGCGGACGACATCGCCGCCGCCGCCACCCTGCCCCGGGCCCGGCTCGGCCACCTGCACCCGGATACGGCGAGAAACGTCGGCGTGAAGCTGGTGGGCAACTGCGAGGCCCGTCTGTTCCAGCGCCCGGACGATGCCAGGCACCGGGGACTGGATGCCCAGACCGAACAGGACCTCACCGAGACGGACAACTTCATCTCCAACTTCGAACCCCTGACACGCCAGGATGCCATCGGACTGACCGAGGACGTGGTGAACTTCCACCGCTACACCCCGGCGATGCAGGCCTTCATCCGGGAGGCCTCCCAGGAGGACGGTTTTTTCGTGTCCTCCGCGCATGCCCGCATGGTGAACGGCAAGCCCAGTCCCAACGTGCGTTACCTGCAGAAACGCCCCGATCTGGCGCATCCTCGGGAAGGCCACATCGCCCGCATGGGAGTGCGTCTGGCCCGGCGCATGCCGGCGGAGGCGCCGGTGCACTGGGCGGTGGACGCCATGCTGCCCGGGCGACGCAACAACCCGCCCAAGCCCGGCATCCGCCCGCTGGCGGTGTATGGTCCCATCCACTACCAGGATCTGCCCGAGCTGTTCATGGACTTCATCGCCAGCCTGTCGGGCAAGTCCCCCTCCACCACCGGCGCGGGCTCGGAGGGCGCCCTCACCAAGGGCCCCTTCAATGCCCTCACCTATACGGCAGACCTGAACAACGCCCTGGTGTCCTTCATCCTTTGCGGCCACCAGGGTTTTTCCACCGCTGCCGGTTACATAGGCCCGGATCGGCGCGTGGACCATGACGTGAGTTTTCTCATGCCCGAGATCTGGTGCCGTCTCACCCCTCAGGAGCGGGATGCCCGGTGGCTCATCGAGCGAGGCTACCTGGAAGCGGTGCGGGATTTCGTGCACAAGGGTCGGAACGTGCCCGCCAGCCGCCTGGGCTACCGCATCACAGCCCGTTTCCTGCACGCCTTCCTGGGGCGCATCTTCGACGATCCCCTGGGCATCTTCGACGAGGCCATGCTGCGGCCCGAGACCCAGGACCTGGACGCCTTCGCCGATGGCATCCTGCACATCGCCCAGATGCACCAGAAGGTGGCCCGTGGCTATCTGGAAGACGGTTCGGTGGAAGACGCCTGCCCGCCCCTGAAGACCCTGCTGCACATCATGGCCCAGGGCCAATACCAGGGTAGGGACCTGACCCACCCGGATATCCGCATCCTCTTTACCCGTGAAAACCTGCTGGCCAGCGACTGGTACCAGTCACGTCTGGCCATCCAGCAGACCCGCGAACTGGCCTTGGCGCAACGGCAGCTCGACTACCTGGAAGGCTTCCTCGGCTCCGCCACCTGCTGCGAAGCCGATCTGCGGGGGGATTGCGAGGCCCGCCTGGAGCGTGTCCGGGCCAGGCTGGCGGAAGTCCGGTCCCCGGCCTATCTGGAAAGCCTGCGCGGCGGCCTGGGGGCGGACTGGGTGCATCACGGGGCCTGATGCCCCGCGCCCGACTCAGTAGCCCACGGCGGCCAGGGCCGCCAAAGGGCCCGCCGCGCGGATGGCCTCGATCTGCTCCCGCTGCCGGGTGTATAGGGTGCCCCCGAAGCACACCGCGCTCATGGAGATATCGGCGAAATGCTCCCGGCTGCGCGGGATCAGCAGCAACCAGTCCTGCTCCGCCAGCAGGTTGAAAGGCGGCAGCAGTCCGTCTTTGCCCGGTTTCATATCCAGCACCTCACAGGCCCGCGCAAATCCGGCATGCAGGCTGGCCGCTATGTCCATCACCGGCACTCCACGGCCACAGTGCACACGCACGAAGCCATGCCGCATGCGCAACACCGGGTGGGTGACAACTTCCTGTGGTGGCAGGGTGAGCGGCAGACCGGGTGCATAGATCCCCAGACTGGCATTGCCCGGGGCCGACGGGATCCATTGCACATGCTTGTGGCGCTGGCTGGCGCCCGCCGCCAGACCGCCGTTGTACAGGCCCAGTCCGCCCGCCTCCCGCATGAGGATGGCCAGGGCAGTGAAATCATCGAGAGTCAGGGGCAGCAGTTGTTCCTCGAATGTGCGCCGGGCCAGCACCAGATGGCGCGCGCAGAGGGGGAACTTGTTGAGTATGGCCACGTGCGCCTCGCCAATGGGCCCCACCGTCAGGTCCGCTTCCGGATGCAGGAAGGGATTGAAGGTCGCGTCCCGCGGACCGCCGGGAATGGCAACGTTCTCATCGGCCTTGTCCGCCTGGGTGCCAGCACTCGCATCCTTGGCGGCCAGGGAGGATACCCAGCGCACGATGAAACGGATGCCGCCATCCACCAGCTCGATCTGTTCCGCCTGCACCGGTTGCAGGGAACCGGTGGCCAGGGCCGCCGCGCTACGGGCATCGATCGCCTCGATCCAGCCTGTACTCATGTAATCTTTCTCCGCATATCGACTGCCGACACAAGGTTGTTATTGTAGGCCGGCACTCCCAGGTCTCATCCCCCACAGGAAAACCCATGGCCGAACGCATCCGTCTGTCCAAGCTCATGTCCGAACGGGGTCTGTGCTCCCGCCGGGAGGCCGATGCCTTCATCGAGCGGGGCCTGGTGCGCGTGGACGGCGAGCGTATCGGCGAACTGGGCACGCGTGTGGATCCGGGCTGCAAAATCGAGCTGGACCCTTCCGCGCGCAGGCAGCAGCAGACACGGGTGACCCTGTTGCTGCACAAGCCCGTGGGCTACGTTTCCGGTCAGCCGGAACCGGGCCATGCCCCGGCCGTAACCCTGATCCGCGCTGATACCCAGTGGCGGGAAGGGGGCGGCCCCCCCTTCAGCCCCGCAATGCTCAAGGGTCTGGCACCGGCGGGACGCCTGGACATCGACTCCACGGGGCTGCTGGTACTCACCCAGGACGGGCGCGTGGCCCGGCAGCTCATCGGCGAGGATTCCCGGATCGACAAGGAGTATCTGGTGCGCGTGCGGGGCCAGCTGTCGGAACACGGCCTTCGTCTTCTCAACCACGGTCTGGAACTGGATGGCCGCAAGCTTCGCCCCGCCCAGGTGACCTGGCAGAACACGGACCAGCTCAAGTTCATCCTGCGGGAGGGACGCAAACGCCAGATCCGCCGCATGTGCGAGCTGGTGGGTCTGAAGGTGGTGGGCCTGAAGCGGGTACGCATCGGCCGGGTACGCCTGGGAGATCTGCCCCTGGGCCTTTGGCGGGCGTTGCAGCCCGGAGAGGAATTCTGAAAATATGGCCCAGATACCTCCGCGCCAGATACTGCAGGTGGCCTTCCAGGCCGCCGTGCACGCGGTACGGGCCAGGGTCCTGCTCCCTCCCCACCTGCCACCGGCACCAGCCCGGGGCCGGCTCGTTGTGGTGGGCGCCGGCAAGGCCGCCGCCGACATGGTGACCTGCGTGGAGAGTCACTATCCGGACGTGGTGCGCATGACAGGCCTGGCCATAACCCGCCACGGCCATGCCCTGCCCACGCACCGCATCCCGGTGCTGGAGGCGGGTCATCCCCTGCCGGACCAGGAGGGTCTGGAAGGGGCGCGAACCCTGCTGCGCATCGTGCAAGATGCCACCCCGTCCGACCACATCCTGGCCCTGCTCTCCGGTGGCGGCTCCAGCCTGCTGACCCTGCCTATGCAGGGGCTCGACCTGCAGGATGTGCGGGCCGTCATGCAGGGTCTGCTGCAATCCGGCGCCCCAATCGCGCAGATCAACTGCGTGCGCAAACACCTGTCCCGTACCCTGGGTGGACGCCTGGCCCGATCCTCCGCCGCACCGGTCACGGCCCTGCTGTTGTCCGATGTGGTGGGAGACGACATCAGCGTCATCGCCTCCGGCCCCTTTGCCCCGGACAACACCACCTATGCCGAGGCCCTGACGGTGTTGCAGGACTGGCAGGTGCGGGTGCCATCGCCGCTGCGTAGCCATCTGGAGCAAGGCGCCGCGGGTGTACTGCCCGAAACCCCCGGGCCCGCGGACCCCTGTTTTTCCCGGGTGGACACCCGTGTCGTCGGCAATGGCCGCACCGCCCTGGAAGGGGCTGCCGCCCACCTGGCACGGCTGGGGATGGAAGCGGAAATCTGGGGAGCCCACTTCGTGGGCGAGGCCCGGGGCCTGGCGCGTGAATTCGCCCGGCGTGTCCGCTGCATGCAGTCCGCTCGGAGTCCCCGCGCGCCGCCGCGCATGCTGCTATCGGGCGGCGAGACCCAGGTGACGGTACGCGGATCCGGACGGGGCGGGCGCAACACGGAATTCCTCCTGGCCCTGGGCCTGGAGCTCCAAGGCATGCCAGGGGTCCACGCCCTGGCCGCGGATACCGATGGCATCGATGGCAGTGAGGACAATGCCGGCGCCTTGCTGGCGCCGGACACCCTGGCTCGGGCCGCGTCGCGAGGACTGGATGCCCATGCCCGCCTGGCGGACAATGATGCGCATGGCTTTTTTTCGGCCTTGGGCGACCTGCTCATGACGGGCCCCACCCGTACTAATGCAAACGACTTTCGTGCGATCCTTCTAGGCTAACCGGGTCGCCCACCCTCAACCCCAGCAGGTTCGCCGCGCTGCTCCGGTTGGCGGCAATCTCCACCAGGCCAACGCTGTTCACATACCAGAAGGCTTCACCCTTGCCGGCGGCGGAGAAGGTTCTGCGCCAGTCCAGGCTACGGCCCTTCACGCTCAATCTGCCCGTGGGGTCCACCAGTCCGCCTCGCAGTCCAGTCCAGGCGTTACCATAATGATCGATGTACAGGATGCGCGGCAGGTCCGCGGCATCGAACTGCACCAGCAGAGGTGCGGGGGTCAGGCGCCCCTCGGGCAAGGAGCCCGCGGCGATCTCGCCGGCAATCGGGGCAAAAAGATCGCGGCCATGGAAGCTGGCGCCCAGTCCTTCGGGCCGCCAGTGGATACGCCAGGTCCGTGCTTCCTGCGCCCGCGCCGCCACGATGGACAGGAGGCCATTGTCCGGCCCCACATACCAGCGGCCATCCGCCTGCAGCACCACGGCCTCGCGTGGACCGCCCACGCCTGGGTCGACGATGCACAGGAACACCGCCCCAACAGGGAAAACCTGGCACAGCGCAGCCAGCAGCTGCGCCCCCGCATGCGCATTGAAGTCCGGTACGGCATGCAACAGGTCGATGACCGGCACCAGGGGGGCAGACTGACCAAGCACGGCCTTGAGCTGTCCCACATAGGGGTCTTGCCAGCCGTAGTCGGTAAACAGGAGGAGCATGCTCCGGTCCGGGTGTAGGGCCATACATCAAAAAGCCGGCGACCGCCGGCTCATTGGGCGCGTGAGGTGTGTACCTACTCCGTGTCGGAGACCTCGCCCACGGCACGGTCCACCAGTTCCACGTAGGCCATGGGCGCGTTGTCCCCCTGTCGAAAACCGAATTTGAGGATGCGCACATAGCCACCAGGGCGTTCCATGAAACGGGGGCCCAGGTCGTCGAACAGCTTCACCACCATGTCACGGTCACGCAGACGTGAAAAGGCCAGGCGCCGGTTGGACAGCGTGGGCTTCTTTCCCAGCGTGATCAGGGGCTCGACTACCTTGCGCAACTCCTTGGCCTTGGGCAGCGTGGTCCTGATGGCCTCGTGCCTGAGCAGCGCAGTGGACAGATTGCGCAACAGGGCAGTCCGATGACTGCTGGTGCGGTTGAGTTTGCGGTTCGAGAGGCGATGACGCATTTTCAGTACCTTTTATCAGTATCTGCGGATCAGACCCGGTGTCAGGCCTTGTCCAGACCCACAGGTGGCCAGTTTTCCAGTTTCATGCCCAGGGTCAGGCCGCGAGCGGCCAGCACGTCCTTGATTTCATTCAGGGACTTGCGCCCCAGATTGGGGGTTTTCAGCAATTCCGTTTCCGTACGCTGGATCAGATCACCGATGTAATAGATATTCTCTGCCTTGAGGCAGTTGGCGGAGCGTACCGTGAGCTCCAGTTCGTCCACGGGGCGTAGGAGGATGGGGTCGACCTGGGGGATGCTGGCCCCGCTGCGCACGGGCGTGGTCTGGTCGCCCGGCGCGCTCACACCGCGCAGATCGGCGAAGGATGCCAGCTGGTCGATGAGCACACGCGCCGCGGCGCGAACCGCCTCCGCGGGTTCGATGATGCCGTTGGTCTCGATCTCCAAGATGAGCTTGTCCATGTCCGTGCGCTGCTCGACACGTGCACTCTCCACACTGAAGCTCACCTTCTTGACGGGGCTATACAAGGCGTCCAGGAAGATGACGCCCACGGCGCGGCTTTCGTCCGTGTGCACGCGCGTGCTGGCCGGCACATAACCGCGCCCGCTTCCAACCTTGATCTCCATTTCTAGCCTGCCTCCCTTGGTAAGGTTGGCAATGACATGGTCCGGATTGAGGATTTCGACATCGTGGCCGGCCTGGATGTCCGCCGCCGTGACCGTGCCTTCACCGGTCTTGTTCACGCTGATCATCGCATCGTCGCGGCTGTTCAGCTTGATGGCCAGACCCTTTAGATTGAGCAGGATGTCGACCACGTCCTCCTGCACGCCTTCCATGGCCGAATATTCGTGCACCACACCGGCTATGCGCACTTCCGTGGGTGCATAGCCCTTCATGGAAGAAAGCAGGATGCGGCGCAGGGCATTGCCAAGCGTATGGCCATAGCCGCGCTCGAAAGGCTCCAGGGTGATCCGGGCCTGACGTGGGGAAGTGCTGTTGACCTCAACGATGCGGGGTTTCAGCAGTTCGCCGGAGTTAGACATAGTGTGCTTCCTTCAATCAGACGGGCTGTTACTTGGAGTAAAGTTCGATGACCAAGTGCTCGTTGATGGTGGCAGGCAGTTCACTGCGCTGCGGCAGGGCCTTGAATGTTCCCTTCATGGCCTTGGTATCCACCTCTACCCATTCGGGGAAACCCCGGCTCTCGGCGGCCTCCGTGGCGGCCTTGATGCGCAATTGCGACTTGGCCCGACCGGCGACTTCCACCACATCGCCAGGCCGTACCTGGTAGGACGGGATATTGACGCGTCTGCCGTTCACGAGAATGCCATTGTGACGCACGACCTGACGGGCCTCATTGCGGGAGACGCTGAAACCCATGCGATAGGTGACGCTGTCCAGGCGGGACTCCATGATCTGCAGGAGGTTTTCGCCGGTCACGCCCTTGCGTCGCTCTGCCTCGGCATAGGAAAGACGGAACTGCCCTTCCAGCACACCGTAGATCCGGCGGATCTTCTGCTTTTCACGCAGTTGCGCGCCGTAATCGGACAGACGCACCTGCTTGGCGCCATGCTGCCCGGGGGCCTGGTTATGTCGCTCGATCGCGCACTTGTCGCTGAAGCACTTGTCTCCCTTCAGGTAGAGCTTCTCCCGCTCGCGGCGGCACTGGCGGCATTTGGGGTCAAGGTTGCGGGCCACGTTCACTCTCCTTAAATACGACGCTTCTTGGGTGGACGGCAGCCGTTGTGCGGCACGGGTGTCACGTCGGAAATACTGGTTATTTTGTAACCCAGGGCATTGAGAGCGCGTACGGTGGAGTCGCGTCCCGGCCCAGGACCCTTGATGCGTACCTCCAGGTTCTTCACGCCGAACTCCTGTGCCATCTTGCCGGCATTCTCGGCCGCCACCTGAGCGGCGAAGGGCGTGCTCTTGCGGGAGCCCTTGAAACCGGAGCCGCCGGCCGTCGCCCAGGCCAGGGCGTTGCCCTGACGGTCGGTTATGGTGACGATGGTATTGTTGAAGGAGGCATGGATGTGGGCGACACCATCCGCCACATTCTTCTTGACCTTCTTGCGCACGCGCGCGGCAGTTGCCTTTGCCATATCCTGATCCTGTTACTTCTTGATTTGTTGCTGCTTGCGGGGTCCCTTGCGGGTACGGGCGTTGGTCCGCGTGCGCTGACCATGAACCGGCAGGCCGCGGCGGTGGCGCGTGCCACGATAGCAACCAATGTCCATGAGACGCTTGATGTTCATGGTGACCTCGCGGCGCAAATCACCCTCCACCAGGAACTTGCCCATGGCCTCGCGCAGCTTGTCCACCTCGGCGTCGGACAACTCCTTCATCTTCACCGATGCGTTCACACCGGCCTCTTTGCAGATCCGCCGCGCACGCGAGCGGCCTATGCCGTACACCGCGGTAAGCGCAATCTCCACGTGCTTATGGTTCGGGATGTTTACCCCAGCGATCCGGGCCATCTGCTAACCTCAGAAAACGAAACTGGAAATTATATTGATTCAACCTGTCAGCTGGCAAGCAGAATCATCCTTGACGTTGTTTGTGGCGTGCCTCCGAACAAATCACGCGCACCACGCCATGGCGGCGCACGATCTTGCACTTCCTACAAATCTTCTTTACCGCGGCTTGAACACGCATGTCAGACTCCTTTTTTACTCAAGACTCATTTGGCGCGGTACACGATGCGCGCACGCCCCAGGTCATAGGGCGTCAGCTCCACGGTGACCTTGTCTCCGGGCAGGATACGGATGTAGTGCATACGCATCTTGCCGGAGATGTGTCCGAGTACCACATGGCCGTTTTCCAGCTTCACGCGGAAGGTGGCATTCGGCAGGTTTTCGATTACCTCGCCCTGCATCTGGATGACGTCATCCTTGGCCATACCGCGCCTCAGCGGGAAAGGAAGTTCCCGCCCTTGAAGTTGGCCTTCTTGAGCAGGGATTCATATTGGTGGGTCATGATGTAGGCCTGCACCTGCGCCATGAAATCCATGGCCACTACGACGATGATCAGAAGCGAGGTGCCGCCGAAGTAGAAAGGTACGTTCCAGTTCACGATCAGGAACTCCGGGATCAGGCACACGAATGTGATGTACGCCGCTCCGACCAGGGTCAGACGAGTGAGCACCTTGTCGATGTAGCGGGCCGTCTGCTCCCCCGGACGATAGCCGGGCACGAAGGCACCGCTTTTCTTGAGGTTGTCAGCGGTCTCGCGCGGATTGAACACCAGGGCGGTGTAGAAAAAACAGAAAAAGATGATTGCCAAGGCATATAGCATGACATAGACCGGCTGTCCGGGCGACAGTGCAGCGGCGATGTCCTTCAGCCAGTTCATGGATTCGTCGTGTCCGAACCAGCCTGCCAGCGTGGCGGGGAACAGGATGATCGAGCTGGCGAAAATGGGCGGTATCACACCGGCCATGTTCAGCTTCAGTGGCAGATGCGAGCTTTGCCCACCGTAAACCTTGTTGCCTACCTGGCGCTTGGCGTAGTTGACCAGGATCTTGCGCTGCCCGCGCTCCACGAACACCACCAAGGCAGTAACCAGGATCACCCCGATGAAGAGGATGAGCACCAGCGGGATCGAGAAGGCGCCCGTACTGGTCAGCTCCAGGGTGCCGCCGATGGCACTGGGCAGACCGGCGGCAATACCGGCGAAGATGATGATCGAAATGCCATTTCCCAGTCCACGCTCGGTGATCTGTTCTCCCAGCCACATCAGGAACATGGTGCCCGCCACCAGTGTCGAGACGGCCGTGATGCGGAACATGAAGCCAGGCTCCAGCACGAGGCCTTGCTGGCTCTCCAGGGCGATGGAAATGCCGATGGCCTGAAACGCGGCCAGCGCAACCGTGCCATAGCGCGTGTACTGCGTGATCTTGCGTCGACCCGCCTCGCCCTCCTTCTTCAGGGCCTCGAGCTGTGGCGAGACCACGGACATCAGCTGCATGATGATGGAGGCGGAGATATAGGGCATGATGCCCAGGGCAAATACCGAGAACCGGGACAGTGCTCCCCCGGAGAACATGTTGAACATGCCGAGGATGCCGCCCTGTTGGCTCTTGAACAGATCCTCCAGCACAACGGGATCGATACCCGGAACCGGGATGAACGAGCCGATGCGGTAAACGACCAGGGCTCCGAGAAGAAACCATAGGCGACGCTTCAGGTCGCCCATCTTCCCGGTCATCTGTAACAGGCTGGCCGCACCGGACAAGTGTTGGTCCTCTCAGCGTCAGTATGTGTCAGGCGGCAGACGGCTCGGCGCCCACGCTACCGCCAGCGGCCTCGATCGCGGCACGCGCACCCTTGGTCACGCGCAGGCCCGAGAGTTTGATGGCCTTGTCGATGGTGCCGAACAGGATCACCTTGGCGGAACGTGTGAGTTGGGGCACCAGTCCCGCCTGCTTCAGCACCGTAAGATCGATGTTGTCCACAGGCAGTCCGGCCAGCGCGGAAAGACGCACCTCCACCTTGAAATCACGATCCAGTGGGATAAAGCCGCGCTTGGGCAGACGACGCGCCATAGGCATCTGTCCGCCTTCGAAGCCCACCTTGTGGAAACCACCCGCGCGGGATTTCTGACCCTTATGGCCTCTTCCGCCGGTCTTGCCCAGACCGGAGCCAATGCCTCGACCGACACGCTTGCCGGCATGGGTGGCCCCAGGGGCCGGCTGGATGCCGTTGAGTTTGAGCAGGTCACTCATTGGGCCACCTCGGCTTTAACCAGAAAACTCACCTTGTTGATCATGCCGCGAACCGCGGGCGTATCCTCCAGGAGCCTGGTCTGGTGCATGCGCTTGAGCCCCAGGCCACGTACGCAGGCGCGATGGATTGCCAGTGTGCCTATGGTGCTCTTCACGAGTGTCACCCTGATCTTGGCTGTGGTATCGCTCATGAGTTACTCCAGGATTTCCGCGATGGTCTTGCCGCGCTTGGCGGCCACCTCCGCGGGGGTCATCATCTGTGCCAGGCCATTCAGCGTGGCACGCACGACGTTGTAAGGGTTGGTGGAGCCCAGGCACTTGGCCAGGACATCATTCACACCCATCACCTCGAACACCGCACGCATGGCGCCACCGGCAATGATGCCGGTACCTTCTGACGCGGGCTGGATCAGCACCACGGAAGACCCGTGCCTGCCCACCACGGCATGGTGGAAGGTGCCGTTCTTCAGAGGCACCTTGATCATCTTCCTACGCGCCTCTTCCATGGCCTTGGTTACCGCCACGGGCACCTCGCGGGACTTGCCCTTGCCCATACCGATCCCGCCATCGTTATCCCCGACCACGGTCAGGGCCGCGAAGCTGAGTATCCGTCCACCCTTCACCACCTTGGTCACACGGTTGACGGAGATCATTTTTTCCTTCAGGCCATCGCCACGGTCTTCCGGCTGTTGCTCGGGTTTTGCCATGATAATCCTCGCTCAGAACTGCAGACCGGCTGCGCGCGCAGCGTCTGCCAGGGCCTTTACACGACCATGAAACGCATACCCGGAACGGTCAAAGGCAACTTGCTGCACGCCGGCCTGCCTGGCCTTTTCCGCGATGTGCTGACCCACCAGCTGCGCCGCCTGCACCGAGGCGGCATTCTTGATCTGCGTACGCAATGCCTTCTCCAGCGTCGAAGCCGCGGCCAGAACCCTACCGCCCGTTGCGTCGATGATTTGTGCATAGATATGGGCATTGCTGCGGTGCACGGTGAGACGCATCACACCCAGTTCCGCGATTTTGGCGCGGGTTTTGCGCGCCCTGCGCAGACGCCGGATCTTCTTTTCCATTGCAAGTGCTCCAGGTTATTTCTTCTTGGTCTCTTTCAGGACCACGACTTCATCCGCGTAGCGCACACCCTTGCCCTTGTACGGCTCTGGCTTGCGGTAGGCCCGCACATCCGCGGCCACCTGCCCGACCAGCTGCTTGTCCATGCCCTTGATCAGGATCTCGGTCTGGGTCGGGGTCTCCACCTTGATTCCCGCCGGCATGATGTGCTCGACCGGATGTGAAAATCCCAGGGAAAGGTTCAGTTTTTCCCCCTGGGCCTGAGCGCGGTAACCCACGCCTACCAGCAGCAGTTTTTTCTCGAATCCCTTGGTCACACCCGTAACCATATTGGCCAGCAGGGCACGCGTGGTACCGGACAAGGCGTGCGCAGCACGGCTGTTGTCGGCCGGGCTGACCTGCAGTCTGCCATCCTGCTGCTCGACCAGGACATGGCGCGAAAGGGACTGTGTCAGGCTGCCCATGGGCCCCTTCACCACGAGAGAACCCGCCGAACGGCTTACTTCCACGCCAGCAGGCAGGAGGATAGGATTTTTAGCTACGCGCGACATATTTAACCTCAGGCCACCACACACAGGATTTCGCCGCCTACGCCGAGCGCGCGGGCCTTGCGATCCGTCATCACCCCCCGAGATGTGGACACGATCGCAACCCCCAGGCCATTCATCACGCGCGGCAGATCATCACGCCCCTTGTAAATGCGCAATCCGGGCTTGGAGATGCGCTCGATTTTTTCAATCACGGGACGGCCGGCATAGTATTTCAGCGCCACTTCCAGTTCGGGCAAACCCGCGTTGTCGCGCACTTGGAAGCCCTCGATATAGCCCTCGTCCTTGAGAACCTGGGCAATGGCCTTCTTGAGCTTGGAGGCAGGCATGCGCACACTGACCTTCTCGGTCATCTGGCCATTGCGAATGCGTGTCAGCATATCCGCCACGGGATCACTCATGCTCATCTTGGTTCTCCCTTACCAGCTGGCTTTGGCCACACCGGGTATCTCGCCGCGCATGGCAATCTCCCGGATCTTGTTGCGACACAGACCGAACTTGCGGAACACTCCACGTGGCCGGCCCGTAAGCTGGCAGCGGTTGCGCAGACGCGTTTCACTCGCGTTACGCGGCAATGCCTGCAATTGTTGCAGGGCATGCATGCGCTCCTCGTCGCCACGGCCTACGTCCTTGAAGATTGCCTTGAGCTCCGCGCGCTTCGCGGCATATTTCTTCACCAGCTTGCGGCGCTTCTCTTCACGGTTGATCAATGCGAGCTTGGCCATTGCAACCTCAATTCTTGAAAGGAAATTTAAAGGCCGCCAGCAGCGCCTTGGCCTCGGCATCGGTCTTGGCGGTCGTGGTCACGGTGATGTTCATACCCCGCAACGCATCGATCTTTTCATATTCGATCTCCGGGAAAATGATCTGCTCACGGATACCCATGTTGTAGTTGCCACGGCCATCGAAGCCCTTGCCACCCACACCCCGGAAGTCGCGGATGCGTGGAATGGCCACGGTGACCAGGCGATCCAGAAACTCGTACATGCGCTCGCGACGCAGGGTCACCATGCAGCCCACGGGGTAGTTGTCACGGATCTTGAATGCGGCGATGGATTTGCGGGATTTTGTCACCACGGGCTTCTGGCCAGCGATTTTGGTCATGTCACCCACGGCATAATCCATCACCTTCTTGTCCCCCACTGCTTCGCCCACACCCATGTTCAGGGTGATCTTGGTGATGCGGGGGACCTCCATGGGAGACCTGTAGCCGAACTGGTCGGTCAGTTGCTTGACCACCGTATCCTTGTAGAAATCACTCATGCGCGCCATGGCAAACCCCTTACGCGTCAACGACCTCGCCATTGGACTTGAAGAAGCGCACCTTGCGCCCGTCCTCCAGCGTTCTGATACCCACCCGGTCACCCTTGCCCGTGATGGGGTTAAACAAAGCCACGTTCGACATCTCGATGGGCATATCCTTGTCCTGGAAGCCACCGGTGGTGCCGCGCATGGGATTGGGCTTTACAGCCTTGCGCACGCGGTTCACTCCCTCGACCACCACGGCATCCTCCAGCACGCGCAGCACCGTGCCGCGCTTGCCCTTGTCCTTGCCGGTCAAGACGATGACCTCGTCACCCTTGCGGATCTTTCGCATCTCGAGCTCCTTACACGACTTCCGGCGCGAGCGACACGATCTTCATGAAGCGTTCGGTGCGCAGTTCGCGGGTAACCGGGCCAAAAATGCGTGTGCCGATGGGCTCGAGCTTGTTGTTGAGCAACACGGCAGCATTCTTGTCGAATCTGATCAGGGAACCATCCGCGCGGCGGACACCCTTGGCGGTACGCACCACCACTGCGTTGTACACGTCGCCTTTCTTGACACGCCCCCTGGGCGCCGCGTCCTTGATACTGACCTTGATGATGTCACCAACGCCTGCATAGCGACGCTTCGAGCCACCCAATACCTTGATGCACATGACGCTGCGCGCACCGGTATTGTCGGCCACATCCAACATGGATTGCATCTGAATCATTTTCTCTCTCCAACTTGCCGGCTCCTTGGCCGGCAGTTTTGGACCCCGTTCGGGTTTAACGCCACTCTAGAGTGGACCTGTCTTTCCTGCGCGCCCGCAACGGACTCGTTCACAGGACAACTGTGGATTATGATAGGTTAATCAGGTTCGTGCAAGCCCCATCAAACCAGACGGGCTTTTTCCACCAGCCTGGAGACCTTCCAGGTCTTCAGCTTAGAAATCGGACGACACTCCTCAATCACCACCACATCGCCCATGTGGAACTCGTTGTTCTCATCGTGCGCATGATATTTCTTGGATAGGCGTATCACCTTGCCGATGAGCGGGTGCTTGACCTTGCGTTCCACCAGCACCGTGATGGTCTTGTTCATCTTATCGCTCACCACGGTGCCGGTCAGGGTGCGGGCCACCTTTGCATTCTGTCGTTCAGTCATGATTGCACCCGTCATTTGCCGGTCTGATTCGCGCTGATCTGCTGCATCACGGTCCGTACACGCGCGATGTCGCGACGGACCTTGCGAAGCTCGTGGGTCTTGTTGGTCTGCTGCGTGGACAATTGCATGCGCAGGCTGAACTGAGCACGCAACAGGGCCTTCAGCTCTTCCTTGAGTTCACCCATACCCTGGGTACGTAGTTCGCTGGCCTTCATCTCACATCCCGAAGTGACGCGTCACAAATGTGGTGGCGATCGGCAGCTTGGCGGCTGCCAGGCGGAAAGCCTCCCGGGCCACACTCTCGTCCACCCCTTCCATTTCGTAGAGCACCTTGCCGGGCTGAATCTCCGCGACATAGAACTCCGGATTACCCTTGCCGCTTCCCATACGCACTTCAGCCGGCTTCTGCGAGATGGGCTTGTCCGGGAATATGCGTATCCAGATACGGCCGCCACGCTTGATGTGGCGGGTCATGGCACGGCGTGCGGCCTCGATCTGTCGGGCAGTGAGGCGACCACGGCCAATCGCCTTGAGGCCATATTCACCAAAACTCACCTTGGCACCACGCGTGGCCAGGCCGGTATTCCGGCCTTTGTGCTCCTTGCGGTATTTTCTGCGTGCGGGTTGCAGCATTTCTTACTCCTTTGCGGCACGCGCTTGACGGCGCCACTTACGCTCGGATTCGGGCCCTGCCGGTTTTTCAGCACCACCCACATTCTCACCCTTATAGACCCATACCTTGATACCGATCACGCCATAGGTGGTTTGTGCCTCGGCTACCCCATAATCGATATCGGCGCGCAGGGTATGCAGAGGCACGCGGCCCTCCCGGTACCATTCCGTGCGCGCGATGTCCGCGCCGTTCAGACGTCCGGAGGACATGATCTTGACGCCCTGTGCTCCGAAACGCATGGCATTCTGCATGGCACGCTTCATGGCCCGACGGAACATGATGCGCTTTTCCAACTGCGTAGCGATGGACTGGGCGATAAGCGTCGCGTCGGTTTCCGGCTTGCGGATTTCCTCGATGTTCAGCGTGGCAGGCACGGACATCATCGCGTTCAGCTGCGCACGCAACTTGTCGATGTCCTCCCCCTTCTTGCCAATGACCACCCCGGGACGGCTGGAGTAGAGCGTGATACGCGCGTTCTTGGCGGGGCGCTCGATGACGATCTTGCTGATGGAGGCGTGCGCCAGCTTCCTTTTCAGGAAATCACGTACCTTGATGTCCTCGTTCAACGTACCCGCGTAGGTCTTGCTGTTGGCGAACCACTTCGAATTCCAGTTCTTGTTGACGGACAACCGGAACCCAGTCGGATGAATCTTCTGTCCCATAACACTTCCTCAGTTGCCGACGGTCACGGTGATGTGACAGGTGGGCTTGATGATGCGATTGCCACGACCCTTGGCACGCGCGGTAAAACGCTTGAGTACCGGCCCCTGATCGACATAGATGGTCTTGACCACCAGTTCGTCGATGTCGGCACCTTCGTTATGCTCGGCATTGGCAATGGCGGATTCCAATACCTTCTTGATGGTGAAGGCAGCCTTCTGTGGGGAGAAGGCCAGAATGTTCAATGCCTGATCCACGGACTTGCCGCGCACCAAGTCCGCCACCAGACGGGCCTTCTGGGCGGAAAGCCGCGTGCCTCGCAATATTGCAGAAACTTGCATCGCTGCTCTCCTTATTTCTTCTTGGCCTTCTTGTCGGCGGCATGGCCCTTGAAGGTACGGGTCAGGGCAAACTCACCGAGCTTGTGACCCACCATGTTTTCCGACACGAATACCGGAATGTGCTGCTTGCCGTTGTGCACGGCCACGGTCAGGCCGATGAAATCCGGCAGGATGGTGGACCGCCGCGACCAAGTCTTGATCGGCTTCTTGTCGCTGGTGGCCACGGCCGCCAGGACCTTCTTCATGAGATGCCCATCGACGAAGGGGCCTTTTTTTACGGAACGCGCCATGTGAACACCTCTTACGCTTTATGTCGGCGACGCACGATCATGTTGTCGGTGCGCTTGTTGCTGCGGGTACGGTAGCCCTTGGTGGGCACACCCCATGGGGTGACCGGGTCGCGGCCTTCCCCCGTACGGCCCTCACCGCCTCCATGCGGGTGATCAATGGGGTTCATGGCAACGCCACGCACCGTGGGACGCACACCACGCCAGCGTACGGCACCCGCCTTACCGATAACGCGCAAATTGTGCTCCTCGTTGCCGACCTCACCCAGGGTGGCACGGCAATCGATGTGCACCTTGCGGATTTCACCGGAGCGTAAACGCAATTGCGCATAGCTGCCTTCGCGCGCCAGCAGCTGCACGGAGGCACCCGCGGAACGCGCGATCTGCGCGCCCTTGCCAGGTTTCATTTCCACGCAGTGGATGGTGGACCCGACTGGTATGTTACGCAGGGGCAGACAGTTGCCGGGCTTGATGGGCGCTTCCGACCCACTCATGAGCTGTTGGCCCACCTCGGCCCCGCGTGGCGCGATGATGTAGCGACGCTCCCCGTCGGAGTAACACAACAGTGCGATGTGGGCGCTGCGGTTCGGGTCGTATTCGAGACGCTCGACTTTGGCGACGATGCCATCCTTGTCGCGCCGGAAGTCCACGATTCGGTAGTGCTGTTTGTGCCCTCCGCCCTTGTGCCGGGTCGTGACATGACCGTTGCTGTTGCGTCCCGACCCCCTGTTCTGCTTCTCCAGCAGGGAACTCAGCGGCTTCCCCTTGTGCAAGCCGGGCGTTACGACCTTTACCACTGCACGGCGGCCGGCGGACGTGGGTTTGACTTTGACCAGCATGATCTATTCTCCTGCGGCGAAGTTCAGTTCCTGACCCGGCTTCAGGCAGACATAGGCCTTCTTCCAGTCGGGTCGGCGGCCAAAGAAACGGCCGAAGCGCTTGTTCTTGCCCTTGACCCGGGTGACCTGCACATCCTTGACCTCCACCTTGAAAAGCAGTTCCACCGCCGCCCTGATCTCGGGCTTGGTGGCGTCCGGGGCCACACGAAAGATCACCTGCTCCTGCTTGTCGGCCAGCATGGTGGCCTTCTCGGAGATGATCGGGGCCAGGATGACCTGCAACAGCCTCTCCTCCTGCATCGGCGCGGCGTTCATGCGTACATCTCCTCGAAAGACTTGAGCGCTTCCCGGGTCATGAGCACACGGTCGTAGCGAATCAGGCTCACCGGATCGACCTGCCGAGGCTCCAGCACCAGCACGGTATGCAGGTTACGGGCGGACAGCCAGAGATTGTCGTCCACGACAGGGGAGATGATCAGTACGCGCTCGTTAATTCCCATGTCCTTGAGCTTCCCGGCCAGGACACGTGTACGCGGTACATCCACATCCAGACTTTCCACCACGGAGAGACGCCCGTCCTGGGCCAGGCGGGACAGGATACTGGCCATGCCGGCACGGTACATCCTGCGGTTCACCTTCTGCGAAAAATCCTCATCCGGCTTGTTCGGGAAGGCCCGGCCACCGCCACGCCACAGGGGCGAGGAAGTCATGCCCGCGCGCGCACGGCCGGTACCCTTCTGGCGATACGGTTTTTTCGTGCTGTGCCGCACCTCGGCACGTGTCAGCTGGGCGCGGTTACCGGTACGGGCGTTGGCGAGGTAGGCCGTCACGATCTGATGCACCAGGGCCTCGTTATAGGCACGTGCAAACACACTGTCCGCGGCATTGACCACGCCCGCGTCCTGGCCCTTGTCATTAATGATCCTGAGATCCATCACACAGCTCCCTTCACGGCCGGACGCACCACTACGTCCCCGCCTCTGGAGCCGGGTACCGCACCCTTCACCAACAGCAAGCCACGTTCCGCATCCACACGCACGACTTCCAGGTTCTGGATGGTGCGCTTCACGGCCCCCATATGGCCGGACATCTTTTTCCCGGGGAAGACCCGACCCGGGTCCTGTGCCATGCCGATAGAACCAGGCACATTGTGCGAACGCGAGTTGCCGTGAGAGGCACGCTGCGAGCCAAAATTGTGGCGCTTGATGGTGCCTGCGAAGCCCTTGCCCTGGGTAATGCCTGACACATCCACGGTCTGACCGACCTGGAAAATTTCCACACTGATCACGGCACCCGGCTGGTACTGGGCAAGCAAGGCCCCACTGACACGGAATTCCACCATGCCCGCGGCAGCATCCACGCCTCCCTTGGCCAGATGACCAGCCACCGCCTTGGTCAAACGACTGGGCTTGCGTGTACCGTAGGCCACCTGGAGAGCAGAGTAGCCGTCCGTTTCTGCCACCTTCACCTGGCTGACGCGGTTGTTCGACACGTCCAGCACTGTCACCGGGACGGAAACACCGTCATCCGTGAAAATGCGGGTCATGCCGATCTTGCGACCGACAAGGCCTAGACTCATTTCTATTTCCCTTCTAGAAAGGTGCCGACTGCAATTGGCCGGCGCTACACAATCGGAACCGTAGGCCGTTCCTCGCCGTGATGTGCCGGTTTACTGCAGCTTGATTTCGACATCCACACCTGCCGGCAGGTCCAGCTTCATCAGTGCATCCACCGTTTTGTCGGTGGGGTCGATGATGTCCATCAGGCGTTTGTGGGTACGGATCTCAAGCTGGTCGCGCGAGGTCTTGTTCACGTGCGGCGAACGCAGAATGTCGAAGCGCTCGAACGCAGTCGGCAGCGGGACGGGGCCCTTGACCAAGGCACCCGTGCGCTTGGCGGTGTCCACGATCTCCATGGCCGACTGGTCGATCAACTTGTAATCGTAGGCCTTCAGACGTATCCGAATCTTTTGATTTTGCATGCTTGTTTCCAGAACCGGAAAAGGCGGGATTGTATCCGCCCTTTTCACATTTTGCGAGGCCCGTCTATTCGATGATCTTGGCCACCACGCCGGCGCCCACGGTACGGCCGCCTTCGCGGATGGCAAAGCGCAGGCCGTCTTCCATGGCAATCGGGGCGATCAGCGCCACCGTCATGCTCACGTTGTCCCCAGGCATCACCATCTCCACGCCCGCAGGCAGATCGATCGAGCCCGTCACGTCCGTGGTGCGGAAGTAGAACTGGGGACGGTAGCCGTTGAAGAAGGGGGTGTGCCGGCCGCCTTCGTCCTTCGACAGCACGTATACCTCCGCCGTGAACTTGGTGTGCGGCGTGATCGAGCCCGGCTTGGCCAGAACCTGGCCTCGCTCCACGTCCTCTCGCTTCGTGCCGCGCAGCAGGGCACCAATGTTGTCGCCCGCCTGACCCTGGTCCAGCAGCTTGCGGAACATCTCCACGCCCGTGCAGGTGGTCTTCTGCGTGGGCCGGATGCCCACAATCTCGATCTCTTCACCCACCTTGACCATGCCACGCTCCACGCGCCCGGTCACCACGGTGCCTCGCCCGGATATGGAAAACACGTCTTCCACCGGCATCAGGAAAGGCTTGTCTATGGCACGCTCGGGCGTGGGTATGTAACTGTCCAGCGCCTCGGCCAGCTTGAGAATGCTGGCCTCGCCTATGTCACTGGTGTCCCCTTCCAGCGCCTTGAGGGCAGAACCAATGATGATCGGGGTGTCGTCACCAGGAAAATCGTACTTGGAGAGCAGCTCACGCACCTCCATTTCCACCAGCTCCAGCAGCTCGGCATCGTCCACCATGTCAGCCTTGTTCATGTAGACAATGATGTACGGCACACCCACCTGGCGCGCCAAAAGTATGTGCTCGCGCGTCTGCGGCATGGGGCCGTCCGCAGCCGAAACCACCAGAATGGCCCCGTCCATCTGCGCCGCACCCGTGATCATGTTCTTCACGTAGTCCGCGTGACCAGGACAGTCCACGTGCGCGTAGTGACGGTTCGCCGTCTCGTATTCCACATGCGAGGTGTTGATGGTGATCCCACGCGCCTTCTCTTCCGGCGCCGAGTCAATCTCCGCGTAGTTCTTCGCCGCACCTCCATACTTCTTCGACAGTATCGTGGTGATCGCCGCCGTCAGGGTCGTCTTGCCATGGTCCACGTGACCTATCGTCCCAACGTTCACGTGCGGCTTCGTACGCTCGAATTTTTCCTTGGCCATGTTCGGGTTACCTCGTCAATACGGTTACTTCTTGCTGTTGATCACCGCATCCGCGACACTCTTGGGCGCTTCCGCGTAGTGTTTGAATTCCATGCTGTAGGTGGCGCGGCCCTGGGACATGGAGCGCAGGTCCGTGGCATAGCCGAACATCTCGGCCAGGGGCACCTCGGCCTTGATGGACTTGCCCGTAGGCAGGTCATCCATACCCTGGATGATGCCTCGCCGGCGGTTCATGTCTCCCATGACGTCTCCCATGTAGTCCTCGGGTGTCTCCACCTCCACGGCCATCATGGGCTCGAGCAAAGCCGGGTTGGCTTTGCGCATGCCGTCCTTAAAGGCCAGGATGGCGGCCATCTTGAAGGCCTGCTCCGAGGAGTCGACTTCGTGGTAGGAGCCGTCGAACAGGGTAACCTTCACGTCCACCACGGGGAATCCGGCCATGACGCCATTGCCCAGGGCTTCCTGCAGGCCTTTGTCCACTGCGGGGATATATTCGCGCGGCACGGTGCCGCCCTTGATGGCATCCACGAACTCATAGCCCTTGCCAGCCTCGTTGGGCTCCATCTTGATCCACACGTGACCATACTGGCCCTTGCCGCCGGATTGCTTGACGAACTTGCCCTCCTGCTCGACCGGCTTGCGGATGGCCTCGCGGTACGCCACCTGGGGTGCGCCCACGTTGGCTTCCACGCCGAACTCCCGCTTCATGCGGTCGACGATGATCTCCAGATGCAGCTCGCCCATGCCGGAGATGATGGTCTGCCCGGATTCCTCGTCGGTACGCACGCGGAAGGAGGGATCCTCCTGTGCCAAACGGTTGAGCGCCAGACCCATCTTCTCCTGATCCACCTTGGTCTTGGGCTCCACGGCCACATGGATCACGGGCTCTGGGAAATCCATGCGCTCCAGAATGATGGGCCTGTCGATGGCACACAGCGTATCGCCCGTGTTGGCTTCCTTCAGGCCGACCGCGGCCGCGATGTCGCCGGCACGCACTTCCTTGATTTCTTCACGATTGTTGGCGTGCATCTGCAGGATGCGGCCCAGGCGTTCTTTCTTGCCCTTGACCGAGTTGTAAACGGTGTCGCCGGAATTCACCACTCCGGAATAGACCCTGAAGAAGGTGAGCTGGCCCACATAGGGGTCGCTCATGATCTTGAAGGCCAGCGCGGAGAAGGCCTCCTCATCGGACGCCCGGCGCTCATCCCCGCTGCCATCCTCCTTCTCGCCCCTGACCGGCGGGATGTCGAGCGGTGACGGCAGGAAATCGATCACGGCATCCAGCATGAGCTGCACGCCCTTGTTGCGGAAGGCCGTGCCGCACAGCATGGGCTGAATTTCACCGTTGATGGTGCGGGTACGCAGTCCTGCCTTGACATCCGCCTCGGGGAGCCCGCCTTCTTCCAGATACTTGTTCATCAGTTCTTCGGACGACTCGGCGGCGGCCTCCACCATCTTCTCGCGCCATTCCTGTGCCAGATCCACCAGTTCGGCGGGTACCTCGGCATAGGTGAACTTCATGCCATGTGATGCCTCGTCCCAGATGATCGCCTTCATCTTGATCAGGTCCACCACACCGGTGAAGCCGTCCTCGGCGCCGATGGGGATGACGATGGGCACCGGGTTGGCCTTCAGGCGCGCGCGCATCTGATCGTGGACCTTGAAGAAGTTGGCACCCTGACGGTCCATCTTGTTCACAAAGGCCAAGCGCGGCACCCTGTGCTTGTTGGCCTGGCGCCAGACCGTCTCGGACTGGGGCTGTACGCCACCCACGGCACAGTACACCATGCAGGCACCATCCAGGACCCGCATGGAACGCTCCACCTCGATGGTGAAATCCACGTGCCCGGGTGTGTCGATGATGTTGATGCGGTGCTCGGGATAAGACAGGTCCATACCCTTCCAGAAGCAGGTCACCGCCGAGGAGGTGATGGTGATGCCGCGCTCCTGCTCCTGCGCCATCCAGTCGGTGGTGGCGGCGCCATCATGCACCTCACCCAGCTTGTGGTTGATGCCGGTATAGAACAGGATGCGCTCGGTCGTGGTGGTCTTGCCTGCGTCGATGTGAGCGGAGATACCGATATTGCGGTAGCGCTCGATGGGGGTCTTGCGTGCCACGGTGAGGGTCCTTGTATTTCAGAAGCGGAAGTGCGAGAAGGCCTTGTTGGCCTCGGCCATGCGGTGCACTTCCTCGCGCTTCCTCATGGCCGAACCACGGCCTTCCGAGGCATCCAGCAACTCACCTGCCAGACGCTGCCCCATGGACTTCTCACCACGCTTGCGCGCGGCTTCCTTGATCCAGCGCATGGCCAGGGCCGCGCGCCGGGACGGCCGCACCTCCACGGGTACCTGATAGTTGGCCCCTCCGACACGGCGGGACTTGACCTCCACCAAGGGACGGACATTGGCCATGGCTTGATTGAACACCTCGACCGGATCCTTGCCACTCTTCTTGTTGATCTGCTCGAACGCGCCATAGATGATGCGCTCGGCCACGGCTTTCTTGCCGCTGTTCATGATGACGTTCATGAACTTGGCCACCTCGGTGCTCCCGAACTTGGGATCCGGCAGGATAGTGCGCTTGGGGACTTCGCGACGACGGGGCATGGTGATACTCCTTGTTTCTTATTTGCCGGCCTTGGCACGTTTGGCGCCGTACTTGGACCGGGCCTGCTTTCGGGACTTGACACCAGCGGTATCCAGGCTGCCGCGCACGATGTGATAGCGCACACCCGGCAGGTCCCTCACCCGGCCACCACGTACCAGCACCACGGAGTGCTCCTGCAGGTTATGTCCCTCGCCCCCGATGTAACCAATGATCTCGAAGCCGTTGGACAGACGCACCTTGGCCACCTTGCGCAAGGCCGAGTTCGGCTTCTTGGGGGTCGTGGTGTAAACACGGGTACACACCCCCCGCCTCTGCGGGCAGGACTCCATGGCGGGCGCATTGCTCTTTTCGATCGGAGCCTGACGCGGCTTCCGCACCAATTGGTTGATGGTCGGCATCTAACGCAATCCCAACAAACTAAAACACTGAATATATCGGCTCACGCATGCCCTCAGCGAAGCTGCTGCGCACAGGTGACGCGAGCCGGCCAAAAAAGACTGTGGATGCTAGTGTTGGCGGACCAGTCTGTCAAGCCACGCGCATGGCCTGGCACACAGGGGTCAGTCCTCGCGCTCCTCGGTCACCACGATGATCTCCTCGCCTTCCTGCGCGGGCAGGTCCATGCCAGACTGGGCCTTGCGGTTACGGTGGTAGGCCAGGCCCGTGCCGGCGGGAATCAGACGGCCGACGATCACGTTCTCTTTCAGACCACGCAGGTCATCGCGCTTGGCCATGATGGCCGCCTCCGTCAGGACCCGCGTGGTCTCCTGGAAGGAGGCAGCGGAGATGAAGGAGTCGGTCGACAGGGAGGCCTTGGTGATGCCCAGCAGGATGTTGTCATGGGTGGCGGGCTGCCTGCCTTCGGCCAGCATCTGATCGTTGGCCTGCAGCAACTCGGAGCGCTCCACCTGCTCGCCCGGAATGAAACCCGTATCCCCTGGATCCACCACGTTGACCCGGCGCAGCATCTGCCGCACCACCACCTCGATGTGCTTGTCGTTGATCTTCACGCCCTGCAGGCGGTACACATCCTGCACCTCGTCGATGATGTAGCGCGCCAGGGCATCGATCCCCTGCAGTCGGAGGATATCGTGGGGGTCCTGGGAACCATCCACGATCATCTCGCCCTTTTGCACCACCTGGCCGTCATGCACGGTGACGTGCTTGTCCTTGGGGATCAAGTATTCATGCGGTGCGCCATCCAGGTCCGTGATCACCAGGCGCTGCTTGCCCTTGGTGTCCTTGCCGAACGAGATCGTGCCCGTCAGTTCCGCCAGCACGCCGGCATCCTTGGGCGAACGCGCCTCGAACAGTTCGGCCACGCGCGGCAGGCCTCCCACGATGTCGCGCGTCTTGGTGGTTTCCTGGGGTACGCGCGCCAGCACATCGCCCGCGCTCACCTCCTGGCCATCCTTCACCGTGATCAGGGAGCCCACCTGGAAGGTGATGCTGACGGCATGCTCGGTGCCGACCGCCTTCACATCCTGACCATCCGGACCGATGAGGCGTACCTGCGGGCGCACGCCCTTGGCCTGGGATGCACCACGACGCTTGCCATCGATGACGATGAGCGTGGACAGGCCCGTCACATCGTCGATCTGCTTGGCAACGGTGACGCCTTCCTCCACGTTTTCGAACTTCACCCGACCGGCATACTCGGTGATGATCGGACGGGTATGCGGATCCCAGGTGGCCAGGCCGGTCCCGGCCTTGACCATGTCACCATCCTTGACCACCAGGATGGCGCCGTAGGCGACCTTGTGGCGTTCGCGTTCACGCTGGTGGTCGTCCACGATGGTGACTTCACCGTTGCGGGAAATGACCACCTGCTCGTCCTTGACATTGGTGATATAGCGGATGCTGGCGGCGAAGCGCACGGTGCCCGAGGACCGGCACTCGATCTGGCTGACGGCGGCCGCCCGCGAGGCGGCACCGCCGATATGGAAGGTGCGCATGGTGAGCTGGGTGCCTGGCTCGCCGATGGACTGGGCGGCGATGACGCCCACGGCCTCCCCGACATTGACCAGATGGCCCCGGCCCAGATCCCGCCCGTAGCACTTGGCGCACAGACCCCAGCGGGTATCGCAGGTCAGTGGGGTACGCACCTTGACCTCGTCCACGCCCAGGCTGTCGATCAGGTCCACGGCATCCTCATCCAGCAGGGTGCCGGCCTCAAGCACGGTCTCCTGGGTATCCGGATGGATGACGTCGGTGGCGGCCACCCGGCCCAGGATGCGGTCCCGCAGATACTCCACCACGTCGCCGCCTTCCGTCAGGGTACGCATGAGCATGCCGTTGACGGTGCCGCAATCGTCCTCGGTGATCACCAGGTCCTGGGTCACGTCCACCAGGCGGCGGGTCAGGTAACCTGAGTTGGCGGTCTTCAGGGCGGTGTCGGCCAGACCCTTGCGTGCACCGTGCGTGGAGATGAAGTACTGCAGCACGTTCAGGCCTTCACGGAAGTTCGCCGTGATGGGCGTCTCGATGATGGAGCCATCGGGCTTGGCCATCAGTCCGCGCATGCCGGCCAACTGGCGGATCTGGGCCGCCGAGCCGCGGGCGCCGGAGTCAGCCATCATGAAGATGGAGTTGAAGGATTCCTGCCTGGCCTGTCTGCCCTCGCGATCCGTGACGGTCTCGTGCGATAGCTGCTCCATCATGGCCTTGGCCACCTTGTCACCGGCCTGTCCCCAGATATCCACCACCTTGTTGTAGCGCTCTCCCTGGGTCACCAGGCCCGAGGTGTACTGGGATTCGATCTCCTTCACCTCCTTCTCCGCCTGGGCCAGGATGTCTGCCTTTTGCGGCGGCATGAGCATGTCCTGCAGGCAGATGGAGATGCCACCCTTGGCGGCCATGGAGAAGCCTGTGTACATCAGCTTGTCGGCGAACACCACGGTGTCCTTGAGGCCGCACTTACGGAAGGCGGCATTGATGAGCCTGGAGATCTCCTTCTTTTTCAACACCTTGTCGACGTGGCTGAATTCCAGTCCGGGGGGCAGGATTTCCGACAGGAAGGCACGCCCCACCACGGTATCCACGCGCCGGACATGCTCGCGCACCTGGCCGGCAGCATCATACGCGCGCTCCCTGATGCGCACGGTGACCTTGGCATTCAGGTCCACCAGACCGGTCTGCCAGGCGCCACGCAGTTCATCCACGTCGGCGAAGCGCATGCCCTCGCCCTTGGCATTGATGCGCTCCCGGCTCATGTAGTACAGGCCCAGCACGATGTCCTGGGAAGGTACGATGATGGGTTCGCCGTTGGCGGGCGAAAGCACGTTGTTCGAAGCCAGCATGAGAGTGCGGGCTTCCATCTGAGCCTCCAGGGAGAGCGGCACGTGCACGGCCATCTGGTCACCGTCGAAGTCGGCGTTGAAGGCGGTGCACACCAGGGGGTGCAGTTGGATGGCCTTGCCCTCGATGAGTACCGGCTCGAAGGCCTGGATGCCCAGGCGGTGCAGGGTGGGGGCCCGGTTCAGCATCACGGGATGCTCGCGGATCACCTCTTCCAGGATGTCCCACACCACCGGTTCCTCATCTTCCACCATGCGCTTGGCGGCCTTGATGGTGGTGGCCAGACCCATCACCTCCAGGCGGTTGAAGATGAAGGGCTTGAACAGCTCCAGGGCCATGAGCTTGGGCAGGCCGCACTGGTGCAGCTTGAGGGTGGGGCCCACGACGATGACCGAACGGCCGGAGTAGTCTACGCGCTTGCCCAGCAGGTTCTGGCGGAAGCGGCCGCCCTTGCCCTTGATCATGTCGGCCAGGGACTTGAGCGGGCGCTTGTTGGCACCAGTCATGGCCTTGCCGCGCCGACCGTTGTCGAGCAGGGAATCCACCGATTCCTGCAGCATGCGCTTTTCGTTGCGCACGATGATGTCCGGGGCCTTGAGTTCCAGCAGGCGCTTGAGGCGGTTGTTGCGGTTGATGACCCTGCGGTACAGGTCGTTCAGGTCGGAAGTGGCGAAGCGGCCGCCATCCAGGGGCACCAGCGGCCGCAGTTCGGGCGGCAGCACCGGCAACACATCCAGAATCATCCAGTCAGGCTGGATCCGGGACTTGAGGAAGGCCTCCAGCACCTTCAGCCGCTTGGCGAACTTCTTGATCTTGGTCTCGGAAGTAGTCTTGGACAGCTCGGTGCGCAGCTTTGCGACCTCATCGGCCAGATCGATGCCCTTGAGCAGGTCGCGTACACCCTCCGCGCCCATGCCGGCCCTGAACTCGTCACCATATTCTTCCAGCTTGTCGAGGTAATCGTCCTCGGTGAGCAGTTGGCCCTTGGTCAGGCTCGTCTCGCCCGGGTCGGTTACCACGTAGGCCTCGAAGTACAGGACCCGCTCGATATCCCTCAGGGTCATGTCCAGTACCATGCCCAGGCGGCTGGGCAGGGACTTCAGGAACCAGATATGTGCCACGGGAGAAGCCAGTTCGATGTGCCCCATGCGCTCCCGACGCACCTTGGCCTGGGTGACCTCCACGCCGCACTTCTCGCAGATGACCCCACGATGCTTGAGGCGCTTGTACTTGCCGCACAGGCACTCGTAATCCTTGACGGGACCGAAGATCTTGGCGCAGAACAGGCCGTCACGCTCCGGCTTGAAGGTACGGTAGTTGATGGTCTCCGGCTTCTTCACTTCACCGAAGGACCAGGCGCGGATCTTTTCCGGCGAGGCGAGGCCGATCTTGATGGCGTCGAATTCCTCGTCATGAGTGACCTGCTTGAAGAGATCTAGCAATGCTTTCATCGTTTCAAACCCCCGTTAGGGACAAATCCTCTGGAGGAGATTGGAAAGCGCACCCCGTTCCCATGCCGTGCTTCCCACTTCCCATCCCCGGTTTCCCGCTTTTCAGTAACGCTCGAGATCGATGTCGATGGCCAGTGAACGGATTTCCTTCACCAGCACGTTGAAGGATTCCGGCATGCCGGCATCGATCTTGTGCTCGCCCTTGACGATGTTCTCGTACACCTTGGTACGGCCGCTGACGTCGTCCGACTTGACGGTGAGCATCTCCTGCAGGGTGTAGGCCGCGCCGTACGCCTCCAGGGCCCACACCTCCATCTCGCCGAAGCGCTGGCCGCCGAACTGGGCCTTGCCGCCCAGAGGTTGCTGGGTGACCAGGCTGTATGGGCCGGTGGAACGGGCGTGCATCTTGTCGTCCACCAGGTGGTGCAGCTTCAGCACATGCATGATGCCGACGGTGGTGGTACGGTCGAAGGGCTCGCCGGAGCGGCCGTCGTACAGCTGGGCCTGGGTCTTGGCTTCGGTAAAGCCGTTCCGTGCGGTGCGCGGGTCGTCGGAAGGATAGGCCAGATCCAGCATGGTCTTGATTTCCCTCTCCGCGGCTCCGTCGAATACCGGCGTGGCGAAGGGCACCCCCTTGGTCAGGTTGCGCGCCATTTCCAGGATTTCGGTATCGCTCAGTGCCTTGATGTCTTCCAGCTTGCCATTGCTGTTGTAGACCTTCTCAAGAAAGTCCCGCATCTCCGCGGCCTTGGCTTCGGCCTCGAGCATCTCGCCGATGCGCCGCCCCAGTCCACGGGCCGCCCAACCCAGGTGGGTCTCCAGGATCTGGCCCACGTTCATGCGCGACGGCACCCCCAGGGGATTGAGCACGATGTCCACGGGCGTGCCGTCCGCCATGAAAGGCATGTCCTCCACGGGCACGATCTTGGACACCACACCCTTGTTGCCATGCCTGCCGGCCATCTTGTCGCCGGGCTGCAGACGGCGCTTCACCGCCAGGTAGACCTTCACCATCTTGATCACGCCCGGGGGCAGCTCGTCCCCCTGGGTGAGCTTCTTCTTCTTGGTCTCCAGCATGCGATCGAACTCTTCGCGCTGCTTGTCCAGGGCATCCTTGATGGCCTCCATCTGGCGCGCCAGATCCTCCTCGGCCACGCGGATGTCGAACCAGTCGTGCGGATTGACGCCATCCAGGTACTCGGCGCTGATATCGGTCTTGCCCAGCTTCCTGGGGCCGCCCTTGGCGGGTTTGCCCACCAGCAGACGGCGCATGCGGGTGAAGGCGTCCGCCTCCACGATGCGCATCTGGTCCGCCAGGTCCTTCTTGTAGGCGCGGATCTGGGAGTCGATGATGGCGTTGGCGCGGCTGTCCCGCTCTATACCCTCACGGGTGAACACCTGCACGTCGATGACGGTACCGCTCATGCCGGTGGGCACCCGCAGGGAGGTGTCCTTCACGTCCGAGGCCTTCTCGCCGAAGATGGCGCGCAGCAGCTTCTCTTCCGGGGTGAGCTGGGTCTCCCCCTTGGGGGTGACCTTGCCCACCAGCACGTCGCCGGCCTGCACCTCGGCGCCCACGTGCACGATGCCCGCCTCGTCCAGGCGGCCGAGCTGGGCCTGGGCCAGGCTGGAAATGTCGCGCGTGATCTCCTCCGGTCCCAGCTTGGTATCGCGGGCCACCACGGAGAGCTCCTCGATGTGGATGGAGGTAAAGCGATCTTCCGCCACCACCCGCTCGGAAATGAGGATGGAGTCCTCGAAGTTGTAGCCGTTCCAGGGCATGAAGGCCACCAGCATGTTCTGCCCCAGGGCCAGTTCGCCCATGTCGGTGGATGCCCCGTCGGCGATGACGTCGCCACGGGCGATCTTGTCGCCCAGGCGCACCAGGGGACGCTGGTTGATGTTGGTGTTCTGGTTGGAGCGCTGGTACTTGGTGAGGGTGTAGATGTCCACACCCACCTTGCCGGCCACGGCTTCGTCGTCGTTGACACGCACCACGATGCGGCTGGCGTCCACGTAGTCCACCACACCACCGCGATGCGCGGTCACCACGGTGCCGGAGTCCACGGCGGCGGTGCGCTCGACACCCGTGCCCACCAGGGGCTTGTCCGGGCGCAGGCAGGGTACGGCCTGGCGCTGCATGTTGGAGCCCATGAGGGCACGGTTGGCATCGTCATGTTCCAGGAAGGGAATGAGCGAGGCCGCCACGGACACCACCTGGGACGGGGCGACGTCCATGTATTGGATGCGGTCCGGCGTGGAGAGGGTGAATTCATTGTGATGGCGGCAGGACACCAGGTCACCGGTGAAACGGCCCTGGGCATCCAGTTCGGCGTTGGCCTGGGCGATCACGTACTGGGCCTCCTCGATGGCGGACAGGTACCCGATCTCGCCAGCCACCTTGCCATCCACCACCTTGCGGTAGGGCGTCTCGATGAAGCCATACTCGTTGGTGCGCGCATACAGGGCCAGGGAGTTGATCAGGCCGATGTTGGGACCTTCCGGCGTCTCGATGGGACACACCCGGCCGTAGTGGGTGGGATGCACGTCGCGCACTTCGAAGCCGGCCCGCTCGCGCGTGAGACCACCGGGCCCCAGGGCGGAGATGCGCCGCTTGTGGGTGATCTCCGACAGGGGGTTGGTCTGATCCATGAACTGCGACAGCTGGCTGGAGCCGAAGAACTCCTTCACCGCCGCCGAGATGGGCTTGGCATTGATCAGGTCATGCGGCATGAGGTTGTCGGACTCGGCCTGGGACAGGCGCTCCTTCACGGCCCGCTCCACGCGCACCAGACCGGCGCGGAACTGATTCTCCGCCAGTTCCCCCACGGAGCGCACGCGACGGTTGCCCAGGTGATCGATGTCGTCGACCTCGCCCCGGCCATTGCGCAGTTCCACCAGAATCTTGATGACCTCGACGATGTCGCGCGGGGAAAGGGTGTAGCGCTCCTCCACCCGCGGGTTGAGGATCTTGGCGTCGAAGCCGGCGGATTCCAGACGCTTGTTCAGGGCGGTCATGCGCGCCTTCGCCTCCTCCGGAGTGGCGACGTCCTCCAGACTGATCTTGGACAGGCTGGCCTCGGGGCAGACCGGCTGGATCTCGCGCAGGGCGGCCGCCAGCTTGTGCTCGCGATGGTGGGGCGGAAACACGATCTCCCAGCTGGTGGTCGTCGGCGCGTTGATCCGCCGGTTGAATTTCATGCGCCCCACCTTGGACAGATCGTAAGTGTCCGCGCTGAAGAACAGGCGGTTGAACAGGGCCTCCACGGCGTCCTCCGTGGGCGGCTCGCCAGGACGCATCATGCGATAGATGGCCACCCGCGCGGTCCACGCGTCCACCGTCTCGTCCAGGTTCAGGGTCTGCGAGACGAAAGGCCCATGACCGAGTTCATTGATGTAGAGGGTCTGGAAATCGACGACCCCGGCCTGCAGCATTCTTTCCAGCAGGCCTTCGGTGATCTCCTCGTTGGCCCGGGCGACCAGTTCTCCGGTTTCCTTGTCCACCAGGTTTCTTGCCAGGATGCGCCCCAGAATGAAGCCTTGGTCGACGACCAGCTTCTTGATGCCGGCCGCCTCCAAATCGCGGATGTTCCGCACGGTGATGCGCTTGTCCTTGGCCACCAGGACCCTGCCATCCTTGCCCAGGATATCGAACTTGGCGATCTCGCCGCGCAGGCGCTCGGGCTTGAGCTCGAACTCGATGCCCTTCTTGCCCACATGGAAGGACTCCGTGGCGAAGAACATCTCCAGGATCTGTTCGACGTTGTAGCCCAGGGCCTTGAGCAGGACCGTAGCCGGCATCTTGCGGCGCCGGTCCACACGGAAATAGAGCAAGTCCTTGGGATCGAACTCGAAATCCAGCCAGGAGCCGCGATAGGGAATGATGCGCGCCGAGAACAGCAGCTTGCCGGAGGAATGGGTCTTGCCCTTGTCGTGCTCGAAAAACACGCCGGGTGAGCGGTGCAGCTGCGAAACGATGACCCGCTCGGTGCCGTTGATCACGAAAGAACCATTGGGAGTCATGAGCGGGATCTCGCCCATGTAGACCTCCTGTTCCTTCACCTCCTTGATCTTTTCCTTGACGCTCTCCCGGTCCAGGATCACCAGGCGCACCCGGGCGCGCAGGCTGGCCGCATAGGTCAGGCCCCGTTGCTGACACTCGACGATATCGAACACGGGGGTGCCAAGCTGGTAGCTCACGTACTCCAGCCGGGCATTGCCACTGTGACTGGAGATAGGGAAGATGGACTTGAACGCCGCCTGCAGACCCACATCCTGGCGTGCCTCCACGGGCACCCCCTCCTGGATGAAGCCACGGAAGGACTCGATCTGGGTGGTGAGCAGGTAGGGCACCGGCAAAACGCTGACACGTTTTGCAAAACTCTTGCGCAGGCGCTTTTTCTCGGCGAATGTGTAGTTCATGACGGTTCCGTCTCCAGTAGACAGGGATCAGGTATCAGAAATTCCTTCCGGATCATGCGGTTGCAAAACCATTCCGCGCCGCCGGCAGGACATCCCTGAGAGCTGATGCCTGAAACGCCAAAAGGCCGGCGGTGTGAGCCGCCAGCCTCAGACCGGGCAGGAGGCATGCACCCCCTGTGCCCACATCGGCATGCCTTACTTGATCTCGGCGGTGGCACCCGCTTCGGTCAGTTGCTTGGCGATATCCTCGGCCTCGGCCTTGGGGCAAGCCTCCTTGACGGGCTTGGGCGCACCGTCCACCAGGTCCTTGGCCTCCTTCAGGCCCAGGCCGGTGATGGCACGCACCACCTTGATGACGCTGACCTTGTTGGCACCGGCGTTGGTCAGGATCACGTCGAACTCGGTCTTTTCCTCGACCGCGGCGGCCGCACCACCCCCCGCGGCGGGGCCGGCCACGGCCATGGAGGCGGCCGATACACCGAATTTCTCTTCGAACGCCTTCACCAGGTCATTCAGTTCCATCACCGTCATGGCGCCGACGGCCTCCAGGATGTCTTCTTTGCTAATAGCCATGCTCAAAACTCCAAAATGGATAGTCGAAAGTGGGTACGAAAGCCCGTCGGGGATCAGGCGGCAGCGCCCGCCTCCTCACGTTGCCTGGCCAGGGCGGCCAGGGCGCCGGCAAAGCCGGACACCGGGGCCTGCATGACACCAAGCAACCTGGCGAGCAGTTCCTCGCGCCCGGGGATCGAAGCCAGGGCCTTGACAGCCGCCTCATCCAGCACCCTGCCGCTATAGGAACCAGCTTTCAGAATCAGCTTGTCGTTGGTCTTGGCGAAATCGTGCAAGACCCTAGCCGCCGCGACGGGATCGCTGGAGATGCTGTAGATCAGCGGTCCAACCATCAGGGGCGCAAGTTCCGCGAACGGGGTATCCGCCACGGCGCGACGCACCAGGGTGTTCTTCAGTACACGCAGATAGACGCCAGCCTCGCGGGCCTTCCTGCGCAGCACGGTCAAGTCGCTGACCGCGACGCCACGATACTCGGCCACGACGATGGTCTCGGCGTTGGCCACCTGTGCCGAGACCTCCGCCACGACGGCCTTCTTGTCATCTAGATTCAGACTCAATGTCTTCCCTCCATTCAAGTCAACTCACGGTGTAGGACCACCACCGCACCCACGGCGACCTGAAGCAGAAATCCCGCCGTCCGCCCCTGGGGTGCGAACGGCCCATCATCCTGTTCTGGGACACCGTCTGCGTAGACAGGGATCGGGAACCGGTAGCGGGGATCATGGCCCCCGCCCTCGCCCGTCACCGCAATTGAGCCTCGCGGCATCTACGGTCTTTGACGATCCGCCGCCCCGCTCGCGCGGGCCGACGGCCCAAAGTTCTGTCCCCGCGACAGCGGGAACACATGCATCCATTACCGTGCCTGCACCAGGCTGGCCTGATCCACGCGCACGCCCACACCCATGCTGCTGGACACCGCCACGCGCCGCATGTAGACACCCTTGGAACTGGCGGGCTTGGCCTTGTTCAGCGCATCCACCAGGGCAAGCAGGTTTTCCCGCAGGGCCTCCACCTCGAAGGAGGCCCGGCCAATGGTGGCGTGGATGATGCCGGCCTTGTCGGTACGGTATTGCACCTGACCCGCCTTGGCATTCTTCACGGCCTCGGCCACGTTGGGGGTCACGGTACCCACCTTGGGGTTGGGCATCAGACCCCGTGGACCGAGAATCTGTCCCAGCTGGCCCACCACGCGCATGGCATCCGGGGTGGCGATGACCACGTCGAAATCCAGCTTGCCGGCCTTCACATCGGCCGCCAGATCGTCGAAGCCGACGATGTCCGCGCCCGCCGCCCTGGCGGCCTCGGCATTGGCAGCCTGAGCGAACACCGCCACGCGCACGGTCTTGCCGATGCCCCGGGGCAGCACCACGGAACCGCGCACCACCTGGTCGGACTTGCGCGGATCCACACCCAGATTGATGGCGGCATCGATGGACTCATCGAACTTGGCGGTGGCGGTTCCCTTCACCAGACTCAGGGCCTCGTCGATGGCGTAGTTCCTGGTGCGCTCAACCTGGGCACGCAGGGCCTTCATGCGTTTGGATTGCCGGGCCATGTCAAACTCCCTCCACATTGATGCCCATGCTGCGCGCGGTACCGGCGATGGTGCGCACGGCCGCGTCCATATCGGCCGCAGTCAGATCGGGCATCTTGGTCTTGGCGATTTCTTCGAGCTGGGCACGGCTGATCTGGCCCACCTTGTCGGTATGCGGCTTGGCGGAACCCTTCGCAACCCCGGTGGCCTTGCGGATCAGGACCGTGGCCGGCGGGGTCTTCATGATGAAGGTAAAGCTCTTGTCCGCGTACGCGGTAATGACCACGGGGATGGGTAGACCAGGCTCCAAGTTCTGGGTCTGGGCGTTGAAGGCCTTGCAGAACTCCATGATGTTCAGGCCCCTCTGGCCCAGCGCGGGGCCGATGGGAGGCGACGGATTGGCCTTCCCGGCCGGTACTTGCAGCTTGATATAGCCTGTGATCTTCTTGGCCATGGTTCACTCCTGTCAGTGAGTACAATCGCGCGCTCGCCATCCGATATGGACGGCTACTGGCGCTCCTCTACCGGTTTTAGGCCCCGGCCCGGCCCCGCTGTCAGGCCTTCTCGACCTGGGCGAAATCCAGTTCCACGGGCGTGGCGCGTCCGAAGATGGTTACGGAGACGCGCAGTTTGCTCTTCTCGTAATTCACCTCTTCCACCATGCCGTTGAACTCGTTGAACGGTCCGTCGACGACGCGCACCAGTTCACCCGCCTCGAAGGTCACCTTGGGCCTGGGCTTCTCCACCCCTTCCTGCATCTGCCGCAGGATGCCCTGGACCTCCCGCTCGCTGATGGGTGCGGGCTTGTTGGCCGTGCCGCCCACGAAGCCCGTGACCTTGGGCGTGCTCTTCACCAGGTGCCAGGAGTCATCGTTCATCTCCATCTGCACCAGCACATAACCCGGAAAGAACTTGCGCTCGGTGGTCTTCTTCTGCCCACCCTTCATCTCCACCACTTCCTCGACCGGCACCAGGATCTCACCGAAGCTCTCCTGCATGCCGTTGCGCTCGATGCGCTCCTTGAGGGCGCGCTGGACACTCTTCTCGAAGCCGGAATAGGCGTGCACCACGTACCATTGCATGGCCATCATTCCCCCCTGCCCATGATCAGCTTCACCAGCCACAACAAGGTTCCATCCACCGCCCACAGGAACAAGGCCATGACGATGACGAACACCGCCACCACGCCCGTCATCTGCATGGTCTCCCGGCGTGTCGGCCACACGACCTTGCGCGCCTCGGTGACGGATTCCCGGCTGAAGGCGTAGAACTGGCGCCCGGGTGTGGTGAACCCGGCCATCAGGGCAGCCGCCAGCACACCGCCCAATACCGCCAGCACGCGCACCACGGTAGGCATCTCGGACAACAGGTAAAAACCCGCGATACCCGCCACGACCAGCAAGGCGGCCGCCAGTAATTTGATGTTATCTACCATCTGGGGCTTATGACCGGATACCCGATGTCTCGTTGTGCACTGCTTGTCTGGCAGGCCAGGAGGGTCTCGAACCCCCAACCTTCGGTTTTGGAGACCGACGCTCTGCCAATTGAGCTACTGGCCTTTGGTTCTGGATTCAGGCGACCGGTTTCGGAGAAGGCCAGGCGCGCCACCGGCACGTGCTGGCTGTACCGAAACCCCGCACCCCGTCTATTCGATGATCTTGGCCACCACGCCGGCGCCCACGGTACGGCCGCCTTCGCGGATGGCAAAGCGCAGGCCGTCTTCCATGGCAATCGGGGCGATCAGCGCCACCGTCATGCTCACGTTGTCCCCAGGCATCACCATCTCCACGCCCGCAGGCAGATCGATCGAGCCCGTCACGTCCGTGGTGCGGAAGTAGAACTGGGGACGGTAGCCGTTGAAGAAGGGGGTGTGCCGGCCGCCTTCGTCCTTCGACAGCACGTATACCTCCGCCGTGAACTTGGTGTGCGGCGTGATCGAGCCCGGCTTGGCCAGAACCTGGCCTCGCTCCACGTCCTCTCGCTTCGTGCCGCGCAGCAGGGCACCAATGTTGTCGCCCGCCTGACCCTGGTCCAGCAGCTTGCGGAACATCTCCACGCCCGTGCAGGTGGTCTTCTGCGTGGGCCGGATGCCCACAATCTCGATCTCTTCACCCACCTTGACCATGCCACGCTCCACGCGCCCGGTCACCACGGTGCCTCGCCCGGATATGGAAAACACGTCTTCCACCGGCATCAGGAAAGGCTTGTCTATGGCACGCTCGGGCGTGGGTATGTAACTGTCCAGCGCCTCGGCCAGCTTGAGAATGCTGGCCTCGCCTATGTCACTGGTGTCCCCTTCCAGCGCCTTGAGGGCAGAACCAATGATGATCGGGGTGTCGTCACCAGGAAAATCGTACTTGGAGAGCAGCTCACGCACCTCCATTTCCACCAGCTCCAGCAGCTCGGCATCGTCCACCATGTCAGCCTTGTTCATGTAGACAATGATGTACGGCACACCCACCTGGCGCGCCAAAAGTATGTGCTCGCGCGTCTGCGGCATGGGGCCGTCCGCAGCCGAAACCACCAGAATGGCCCCGTCCATCTGCGCCGCACCCGTGATCATGTTCTTCACGTAGTCCGCGTGACCAGGACAGTCCACGTGCGCGTAGTGACGGTTCGCCGTCTCGTATTCCACATGCGAGGTGTTGATGGTGATCCCACGCGCCTTCTCTTCCGGCGCCGAGTCAATCTCCGCGTAGTTCTTCGCCGCACCTCCATACTTCTTCGACAGTATCGTGGTGATCGCCGCCGTCAGGGTCGTCTTGCCATGGTCCACGTGACCTATCGTCCCAACGTTCACGTGCGGCTTCGTACGCTCGAATTTTTCCTTGGCCATCGTCTATCCCCTAGCAATAACGGATCAACAAAAAACTCAACATCAGCTGGTGCCCATGGGCAGGATCGAACTGCCGACCTCTCCCTTACCAAGGGAGTGCTCTACCACTGAGCTACATGGGCAAAACTCGCCCACAACCTTCGTGTCTGGAGCGGGTAGCGGGAATCGAACCCGCGTCATCAGCTTGGAAGGCTGAGGTTCTACCATTGAACTACACCCGCGCACCCGCCCTATCCGTGCCCTATCCGGCGCGGCCACAAAGCCTTGGTGGTGGGGGAAGGATTCGAACCTTCGAAGGCAGAGCCGTCAGATTTACAGTCTGATCCCGTTGACCGCTTGGGTACCCCACCAGGAAAGCGGGGCATTATCGCGACGCGCAGAATGGTTGTCAATCAGACCCTGAAACCCAAAGGTCACACGCCGCATGGAAAGGCTCACAGGTTTCTTGCATGTTTTCATACCTTGGCCGGGAACCGCCTGCCTGGCCAAGGTCAAGTTCATCCCCTGCCGCCTTGCCCAGCTCCGCCGGGCGGGCGGCGGTGCGGATGCGCCGCGGCAACGGGTCGTCGGCCTGGTGATGGCAGCGCGGCATGGCTGTCCGCGCCAGCCGGGCGTTGTTCAATGCCGGCTGGCTGCCTGCGCGAGGTGCCGATGGTAGACTCAAGACGACCCGGGGCGATTTTCAAGCGTATTGCACGAGTGCCATCGACATGAGTGCCGGACCATGGGTAAACGCCAAACACGTCGCCCAGCACCTGGGCGTGGCCAAGGGCACCGTTTACCGCTGGCGCGGTCGCAAGGGCCTGCCCGTGCACCGCGTGGGGCGGCTGTGGAAATCCCAGCTCTCCGAAGTGGACGAATGGGTGCGCGCAGGCGGAGCAGATGAAGATGTCGATGCGCCAGGGAGTCGGCATACATGAACTTCATGGCATTTCTCCGCCAGAACAACGGCGATGGCAAAGCGTTTGGGTCTTTGATGCAAGGTTCAGCTCTTGCCCGAGCACATCGACCAAATCATCGACACTTACCGCTACCGCAAGGAAGCGCCGCGCTACTCACGGCGGGTAGGCATGGAAGAAATCGAGAAGAACGATTTCAACCTCAACATCTCGCGCTATGTGAGCACGGCGCTAGCCGAGGAAGAGATCGACCTGGCGGCGGTGCATGCCGACCTGCTCGCCGCCGACAAGAAAATTGCAGAAGCCAGGGCACGTCACAACCGGTACCTGGTGGAACTGGGCTTGCCCTTGCTGCCCTGAGCCACCGCATCAGGCTTTCACGCCGGCAGGCTGGACCACGGAGGCGGGCGCACGCCAGTCAGACGTTAAAACGGAAGAGTCACACGTTGATGCGGAATTACCGCGTCAACGCTAGGAAAGACGGGGGCTTCGACGCGAGCAGCGCTGTTGCTAGTCAAGATATACCCCCATTCATACCCCCAATTTTTCGAGCTTGGCACACCGTACCCCAACAAGGGCGGGGCGGCGCTCATCAATGAGCATCCTAGCTTGACGCGAGTGGACGCTAAGTGCAACACGTCCCGGTTGCGGGTCGAATGGCTGAGCGAGGAATGAAGCTCTGGGCAATGACCGAAAAGCCCGGCCCGCAGGGACTCGCCCGAATCGTTCAACGACCACCGATCTTGAGCTTGGCGCGGATCGCGGCCAAATGCCGTAGCGCTTCCTCGCGCGTTGAACGCTCCATCCCTTCCGGGATGCTCAACCCGAGCACCTTGGCGACGTTCGAGACAAACGGTTTTCTGGCCCCGGCCAGTTGCTCCACGGCCGCAGCAATGGCCTCATCGCTCACCTGACTGCGCAACCAAGCCAACGTGCGCCTATCGCGGTCGTTGAGCACAAGGATGCAGTCCTCCGGGCTGCTGCCCTCCGCACTGCCCTCGCCGGTCTGCTGACCGGCTGCGGACGGCGACTCGCCTGCTGGCTCGCTCGCCGACGTTTTTGAAAGTATCGAACCCAAGAAACACCCTAGGAGGAGGAAGTCGTAGCGAAGAGCGTCATTTTTGCGTATATTTTCTAGCATACGCAAGCAACCATAAAATGAGAACCCCAGATGCAGTTCAAGATCATCCGACACCGCGACAAGGAAGGCACTTACAGAGAGGGGCACCGTGTCCAGTGCCTGCGCCGGGTTCGCGAAGTAACGCCGGATTTTCCCGAGGGGAAGAACGTGCAGCGCGTGGTAGCCAAGTTCGACCGTGAAGCACGCGAACTGCCTGCGGATGTGCTAGCCATCCTCACCCCGGCCGAGGTCGAAGAGTGGAAGGAGTGGCGAGTCAAAGAGGACGAAGAGCAGTTGAAGGCGGCTGCCCAATTCGAGCTGGACACGCTGGCTGAAAGTGCGCGAGTGGCCCGCATCGGCTTGGCTAAGGGCTACGCCATCACTACCACCGAAAACGCCGTGGCCATCCGCAAGGAGGTCAGGGCGCTGATGCGCGTGCTCAACGAGCTGGGCCTAATGCCCGAGCCAGTGCGTGGCCGCCCGGAGAAAGACGAAGAGTTCGAGATTCCGCTGCTGCCCAACTTCGCGCCGCGCGGCACGCCAGCGTATGAGTCGTACCAACGACTGCTCGATGAGCACGAGCGGCAGAAAGCACAGAACCAAGGAGGCTGACATGCGCTACTGGACATTCAACCCCAACACCTGCCGCTTTGAGCGCGCGAGCAAGCAAGCCGATTTACACGCGGCCGACGTGGCAGTGGTCAACGACGATACCGACGTGCAGGTCATCTGCGACCACCAGCCGCCTAAGCGCTGGCCCAGCGGCGAGCCACTCGTGGTGGCGGGTGTCGAGTTCGAGCGCGAGCTGTTCGAGTAGGTATCTATACATGCAGACCACAAGAGCCATTGTCTTTGACGCCTTCGGCACGCTGATCCGCTACACCGTCCGCCTTTCGCCCTATGGGCGTCTGCTGGACGAGAGCAGGCGGCCGATAGATCGACTCGCCTGCCTGACGCGCGACGTGCCGCTGGCAACCCTCGCCATCGCGGCAGGCGTGGGGGATGAGATGGACTTGATGGCGACCGACTTGGCCGAAGAGTTGCACGGGTTGCGCCTGTTCGCCGAAGTGCCCGACGTGCTGGCCAAGGCGCGGGCCGCAGGCCTACGTTTGGCTGTCTGCTCGAACCTTGCCCATGAGTATGGCCCGGCCGTGCGCGGCCTTGTGCCCGATCTGGACGCCTACGTGCTGTCCTACGAGGTGGGCGTGGCCAAGCCACACCCAACGATGTACCGGCTCGCGTGCGCCGAGCTGGGTTGCGTCCCGGCCGAGGCGGTTTTCGTGGGCGACAGCCGGCGGTGCGACTTTGAGGGGCCACAGGCCTTCGGGATGCAGGCACGCTGGCTGGATCGCAGTGGAGGGCAGTCGCTCGTCGATGCCCTCGCAGGAATTCTATGACAGTCCGCGCCACCGACCCAGACGTATGGCACGCGCTGCACCGGCTGGCCGATTACCCCGTGCTGGCCGCGTTGGCTCGTGAGGGCACCGAGGCGGTCAAGCTGGACGGCAGGGCTTGCCGGTACATCTACGAGGCGGTGCTGCCCCGGATTGACTGGCAAGCTGTGTCAGCAAGCGAACGGGCCTTCATGCGCTCGCTGGGGATCGAGGTGAAGCCGTGATCCTCTTTCTCGACTTCGACGGGGTACTGCATCCCAACGGCGACGACAGCGAGCACTTTTCCTGTGCCCCGCTCTTGTGGGAGTTGCTGCGCCGTCATCCTGATGTGCGCGTGGTGTTGAGCACTGGCTGGCGCTTTGAGCGACCGCTGGACGAACTGCGCTGCCTTGCTTGCCAGAACGGCGGCGAGGACGTGGCCGAGCGGGTTATCGACGCAACGCCGCTGCTGCGGCATGACACCGACGAGCAAAGCAGGGAGCGGGATTGCTTGGCATGGCTGGCGGCGCACAAGTGCAACGGCGAGCCGTGGCTGGCCCTTGATGACATGCCGGGCCTGTTCTCGCGGGGCGCATCCAACCTTTACCACGTCAACCCGAAACAAGGGCTGATGCCCTATGACGTGGAGCGGATCAGCGCCCTTATCAGGAGGGTGGCCGGATGATCCTCTTTCTCGACTTCGACGGCGTGCTGCACCCGGCGCGGGCCGTCATGGGTCAGCATGGCCCGGAGCTGGCCGGGGACGGCTCGCTTTTCATGTGGGCCGAGCCGTTGGCCGAGCTGCTGGCAGACCATCCACACGTCCGGATCGTGCTTTCTACGAGTTGGGCGCGACACCTGCCCTTTGAGCAGGTGCGCGACTTCCTGCCCGTGCCACTGCGCCGCCGTGTCGTCGGTTCAACGTGGCACCGCATCCAGACCGACCCGGAGTTTTCCCGAGGCTTGCAGCTTTCTTATTGGCAGGACGCAAGCCGCTATCAGCAGGTGAAGCGCTGGGTCAACGTCCACCGCTTGCGCCGCTGGGTTGCCATCGACGACGACGCCAGAGGCTGGGACGAACCCGCCCGCTTGGTGCAGACCGACCCGGAAACTGGCCTGTCCGCCCCGGCCGCGCTGTCGCGCTTGGCCGAGCTGCTGCGGGGGCAGCCATGACGGCCGCCGAGCTGCTGGCCAGCGTGCTGATCCATCGGCGCGGCAGTAGCGCCTATGTCGTGCTGGCCGAGATTCCCCAGCCGTGGCGCGACCAGTTCGGTGCGGCACTGCGCGGTAGCGCTGCGCCGCTGATCGACGGCACAGGCCCTTGCGCATGGGCACATGACTGGCAGCAATGGGTCGCCGGGACATGGCACCAACGGCCGGGGCCGTTTTCGCCCGTGCTGGTCATCGACCTTGAGGCCACCTGCGATGAAGGCGATGGCCTCCGAGCAAGCGACATGGAGATCATTGAGATCGGCGCGGTTTGGGCCACGGCTGAGGGCACCGTGCTCGACACGTTTCAGGCGCTGGTGCGCCCCGTGGTGCGCCCTCAACTCACTCCGTTTTGTCAGCAGCTCACGAACATCCAACAAGCCGACGTAGACGGTGCCGAGCTGTTCCCAGCGGTCGCGGCACGGTTGGCCAGCTTCGCCCAACGCCATCTTGTACCAGGCGCAACGTGGGGCAGTTGGGGCCAGTTCGATGCCAAGCAGCTTGTTCGAGATTGCGAGCGCCACGGCATCCAGCACCCGCTCGCAGCATTCGAGCATGTGAACCTCAAGCGCCGGTTCGCCAAGGCCAGAAAGATCAAGGAAGTCGGCATGGCCAGAGCCTTGCAGATGGTCGGTCTGCCGCTCGATGGAGCGCACCACCGAGGCCTCGACGACGCCTGCAACATCGCCAAGCTGCTGCCTTGGTCGGTATAAAAGAGCCGCCCCAACTGAGTGGGGCGGCCAAGACTGCGGGCATCAGGGAGGAAAACGCCGCTACAGGGCAGTCACCTCAATTATCACTGCGAGGACTTTGGCGGCTGGCCTGACACGCAGTAGTAGAGCACAGCGAGCGATCAGAGCGTGTATACGCCCCACTCCACCATGAGGCCGGTCTTCCGCAAGAAGTCAGGGCCGATCAGCATTGGCTTGTAAGCCATGCCGGTGACCTCATCCGCGTGCTTGGCAAGCACAGCACCATGCCCTTCGTCCCACCCGTTTAAGACGGCAAGGGAAGTCACCAAGGCTACGTCGATTACCTCCAAACTTGGCAGCGTGAGCCATGCGTGCATGTTGACGGTGCCGCCGACGTGCCCGCTCTGGAGCTTCTCAGCGATGAACGGCTCGTCGAACTTGAACATGCCCTTGTCCGTGCCATCATCGACCCACCCAAGGGTATAGAGCACGGGGCATCCCAACCATGCCTCCAAAACCGGCACAAGGCGATAGTGGAGCGATAGGCATTGCGCCACCACGTCTGGGAAATCTAAGTCGCCGAGGCCCTTCTGCACGACATAGGGGAACTCGGCATGTCGGGCGTCGTTTAAGTAGCGGTGCGCGGGCTTCAACTCGTGAGTGGGGACGGTGAGGTTGAAGCGCTTGGAACGTTCGATAGCAGCGGCCCACTCGGCGGCATATTTGCTTGCGGTCATTGGATCAATTCCTTGGGAAACTCGGCCTGGCCGTGGTCCAAATCCTCGACGAGGTGATGACCACCAGGCGCGACGGACGGTCTGGCTAGAACTCGTACTTCTCTTTGCGTTGAATGAAGGCATCGCGCCCGCCTTCCAGGATGCTGGCCACCTGATCTCGAATCACAGGAACGTCAATCGAGCCTTGTGCTTCCAGTCCGAGACATCCTTGATTCTCAGCGGCGGTGAACACGCCAATCCACTCGGCATCGCCGAACACAGGGATGTTCGCGTTGTGTGTCGCGAACAAGAACTGCCGACTGGTCTTTGCCTCCCTCAACTCGGCGACGATCCGATCCGCGATGAAGGCGTTGTCTAGGTTGTCCTCCGGCTGATCCATCAGAAGAGGATCGACGTTCTCAAGCAGCAGCATGTGCAGGATTGCTGTGCACTGCTGGCCCGTAGAGAGCTTGTTGAGCGGACGGAAAACCGGATCGGCTTGGCCGTGAGCGACATTCAAGAAGATGTCCACGCGATGCTCCAGCTCCAAGGCCTCCAGCTCCATGAGCTGAGACGACTGGAGCTTGGCGAGTGCGTCGGCCACCATCTGCGTGACGCCCCAATCGAGTTGCACGTCGGCAGACCCTTTCTGAATCGACTGGGCCAGCGACAGCGGGCTGATCGTCTCAGCATCCTCAATGAACGCAAGCCGCTTTTCGCCAACACCGTCCAGCTTGCAACCCAGCAGGAAGGTCATCAAGGGCGTGCGATCAGCCTCCGGCACTATCTCCACCTTGAGCTTGCCCTCAAGTCGCTTGTTCAGCTTCTTCGCGGCCTTCTGCAACGCCTGTATGCGCTGCCCACGCAAATCGGACAGCTCGGCCAACAGGTTGCGCCGTTCCTGACGCAAGGTGTCGCGCTGGGACTCGTGCGTAGTCGCCCGCGACTTCATAGGCTTGATGCGCTCGATCTCCCCCATCAACTTCTGATAGGCAACACCGACCTCCTGCCCGCTCTTTCCAGCAGTGGCGGGCAACGTCCGCAGCGCCTTCTCCAACTCGACATCGTGCGCCTGAATCGCCTGCTGCCATGCGTCATGCTGGGTGGTGAACTGTCCTTCCTTGTCATCAAGCAAGGCCTGCATCGCGGTCAGATGGCTGGTGAACTCCTGCTTGAGTCCATCCAGCGTCGTGCGCATGGCGAGCAACTGGGCAGCGTCAGGCAAGCCCTCAAGCGCCTCATCGTTGATGAAGTCAAGGTCAGGCAAGCTGTCACGCAGGTCTGTAAGCGCGTCGCGAAAGCTCTGTACGCCCTCGGTCGCGGTCTTGGCAATCTCTCGCTCGCGTGCGAGCAATGAGGTCTTGGCCAGCTTCTCCTTGATCCCCAGCTCATCGAAACCGCGAAGCTGCTCTTCCAGCTTGGGCAAGCGCTCAACCTGTGCATTCAGCTCGTCGAGATCGGTCAGGGACTTCGTGAGCTTCTGCTGGTTGTCCTTCAAGCGCCTATGCACGTCGGCGCTCTTGGACTCGTACTCTCCGTCTTGAGGAAGGAAGCGATCCAGCAACTGCACTCGGCTGGTTTCATCTTGGGCCAGCTCGTAAATCTCGTTCTGCCCATAAATGTCGATACCCGGCAGCAAGTCGCGCGGGAGCAGGGTGGAGACGTTGCCGTCCATGTCACGCACCATCGGCGGCTCGCCATGACGGCGCGAGATGGTGTACTGCTTGCCGTTCTGGGCAGAGGACACCACTGTCAGCTCAACTCGACCAGCCGAACGACCAAGGTTCTCCTTGATGATCTCTTGGTGGAGCTTCTGAGCCTGTCTGCCTTTGGGTGGCAAGTCCAAGGCGAAGCGCAGGCATTCGAGCAAGGTTGACTTACCCGTTCCACGGCCGCCGATCACCGTGTTGAGATGGTCTGAAAAATCCACCCGGACGCCATCAAGGTAGCCACCGGCCACCGTCATGCGTACCACCTTGCCAATTGGGCTTTGGGCCTGCTGCGAGTTGAGCCGGACACGCGATCCCGGATCGAGGAAGGCGACCTTGAACGCAGCGAACGTGGGCCGTGTCATCTTGATGAAGCACGTTGCGCTCGGCTGATCCAAGTCATCAGGCTTGGCAACATCCTTGGCATTGATCGCTGCCACAGGGCGCTCACGCCGGTAACTGTCGTCCTTGTTCAAGAACACCTTGCGATAGAAGTCCCCCTCGATGCTCGTCAGGTCGTCTATCGACCCCGGAATCTGGGCCGCGCGCAGCTTGGGATGCTTCCATACGTGGTTCAGCCGGTTTTTCAGCAGCCCGCTGTCCTGCGTGCAATGTGCAGCGTAGATGAACCCGCCCAGTAGATCGACCTCTTCGATCAGCTCTTCAGAACTCAGCCGAGAAGGCCGGATGCCATCCGCTGGGTCATGCAGTTTGAGGTTCCCAAGGTAGCGATCAAGCTGCTGCACCGTGGTGTCTTCGGGGAAGAGACAGACGTAGTGCGTCTTGTCGTTCGAGGCGATCTCGAAGCCGGGAAACACCACGATCCCGTGCGGCTGTAACACCTGACGCAGAGCATCGACGCTGGCCACGCTGCCGTGGTCAGCCAAACCGACAACCTTGATGCCCAGCTCAAGGCACTTTTGAAGCAGCGCTTGGTTGTAGCCGCCCTCATCCAGCCCGTGATCGGCTCCCCTGTAGGTGCCGTTGTAGCCGACAGGATTGACCTGTAGCGCGCAGCGCCAAAATCTCGCGTAGGTGTATTGATCGCTCATATTCCTCCCTGATTTCTACAGTTGCGATGCATGGCGACGCGCTACAGGACTATCGGCTGCACCTGCTATTGGTTTTCCGTCATCGAACTCATTACTGGCGAAGTGCGATTTCAGCTTCAATGATCTCAGCAGCAGCAGCTCTGACCTTGGCGACGATATTGGCCCGCTTCTTAGAGTCATGCTCTTGATGGGCCTGCTTCACTAGCTCAGCAAGCGCCTTGTGCTCGGCCAAACTGGCGTCATACTCAGGCAAGCTCACATGTTTGAAGATGTCGCCCATATTGGTTGCCACGTTGTGCGCCTCGATCATCTCCTTGACGATCTCCGAGTGCAGCAATCCGCACAAGTAAAAGGCTGGCTCCGGTTGGTCGAAGTCGGCAAAGTAGAGCTTGTGGTCAGGGACATAAACACGCGGCCCGTAGCCCGGCACAGACCCAGACGCCACGACGGCCGCAGAAAAATCGCCCGTCATCTCGGCCCAAATGACCTTGTAGGGTGAGAAGGTGTAGTCGCCCACGTTGTAGATTGCGAAGAAGGGAGCACCCTTCATGCGCGTCTTGAAGGTGGAACGCGACTCCAAAAATGACTTGTAGGCTTTGAAAAACTTAAATGTCTTGGGATTCGTGTGACTGCTGTAGCGCGCCGCAGCGCTGTCCAATGATGCCCGGTCAATGCCCTTATTCGGCACGAACGCATAGAGCGTGTTTTCCGGCAGGAAATAGCATGGATGGAGGTCTCCTGCACCCTTTGCCAGGGGAAACAAGCTCTCAGCCTCAACCCAGAATTCGCGCGGCTGCCCCAAGTCGGTTTTGCCTTCATGTGGCCGAGTTCGCACCTTGACCGTCTTTGTTGCAGGGTTCGAGTCAATGACATCCACAAAATAGACGCCATTCAAGTCAGTCGTGATGCCCTTACGGCCGTTGACCCAAGTAGAGGGGCCAAACATCGGCTGACATGCGGCGAAGTGCCCCGGCTTCATGATGGCCCAAGGTGCCCCCTCCATAGTCTGCGAGACGGGATTGGCTTCCATCTGGATCACGTCCACAAGATCAGCCACCTCTGCACGATGTAACCGTGGGTCGATTGCCTTCAAGCGAGCCACTTGACCGCCACGTCCCTTCTTCGGATTGCCTGCGTTGTCGGTCTTGGGCTTGCCAAGCCAGACCCGATAGTCCAACGGATAGCGGGTAGTGCCCCCTATCTTCTTCGTGAACATGGCGACTGCCGTCTTGTTGGCAGCGTCTGGAAACGGCTTTAGCTCCTTCATGTCATCAATGGAGATAGGCACCAAGCGGTCGGTTGCATTGATGCGGAAGCGCCGGAACCCTTGCGACGAAGGCGACTGGAACACCGTCTGGGTGATGACAAACACCAACCGTCCATCTTCGACCAGCCACTTGTCAGCCGTCGTGTAGGTGATGATGGCGGAAATGTCTAATTCGTTGCCACCGTGAAACTTGGTGTCAGAGAAGATGGCGTACTTTTCACAGGTGGGCTTAGCTCGGTTCCGGTATGCCTCTGGGAGATTCGACCATCGCACCCAAGGCGGATTACCAACAATGGCATCAAACTGTCCGGCAGTAGCTGACCAAAAGAAGTTGCGCACGATCCTGAACCAAATACCGTTCCAGTTCTGCCGATGCAGTGCGAGCACTTGGTCATAGGTCGTCTTGAGGTGGTCATTCCACTCATCGGCCTGCGACTTGCTCAGTATCTTGGCTTTCACCAGCGCCTTAGAGACGGGCGGGAATTCAGTGTCGTTTTCAACCTCTTCTCCCATGAGCTGGAATACTTTGTCGAGCAACACGCGATCACGCGCCAAGTCGGCAGGTAGAACAACTTGTAGATTGGCTTGCTGGCTGCCAATGCTGTACTCAACCACCTTTTGATCGCCGTCAGGATGGGGGGCAGGGGAGTACACCGCATCAGCTAAGAGGACGGGAATCTCAACGTCTTTACCCTTGCACTGCTGCAACAGGTCTGCAATAGCGATCAGGAAGTTGACGCGAGAGGATTGCACAGCAAGTGGGTTGAGGTCGAAGCCCCAGACCGTCGTGGTCAGCATGTCCACGGTCTGCTCAGCAGTCCATCCCGCCGTCAGAGCTGCTCGGCGCTTCTGCTCAATAGCTTCCAGCAAGAACGAACCAGACCCGCATGTCGGGTCAAGTAGCCGAGCAGCAAGCCACTTGTCTCGCTTGTAGCCGAGCTTGGCTACAGAGTGCTCGACCAGCCAGTCCGGCGTGTAGAACTCGCCAAGGCTCTTGCGCAACTCCTCCGGCACCAAGTCCTGATAGAAGTCACGCAGAACATCGCGCGAGCGGCCGGTCTTCTTGATGGTATCGAAGCGGTAGACCGAAAGCTGGGCCAGCAAGGTGCGAATCGCCAAGCACATCGACGTGCGGATCGCCTTCTTGGTTGTGGCATCCAGATACCAACTAAAGATGGCTTCTTCGACGAAGCCATGCAGGCCGACTGCATTGAAGAACCCGCCGTTCTCGACATCCGAGCGTAGGGCCTCAATCAGAGCTTCGTCCGATCCAAGAGCCAGTAGCTCATGGATCAAGGAAGTGCTTGACGCCATGCCATGTGCAGCCACGATCTCGGCCGCGATCAGCTTCATCAACAGAGAATGAAAGGTGTGGGTAACGAAAAGCTTGGCAGGCAAGTCAATGGCGGCCGGGCCTGCGAAGTCAAACCCCAATGACCCATTGATCTTCTTGCGCTGTTGAATGCTGAGGTCAGCAGCCTGCCCATACAAGGTTGCCCATTCCTCGAAGAGCATCTTGATTTTGCGGTTACCGGGCTGCCCAAGAGCGTCAGCGAGGGCATTGGACAGTTCCTGCATGAACTCGCGGCCGGTCTCGGATAGATGGCCAAAGTCCTCGGCTAGGTTCTCCGATGTGATGGCTCGCCGGAAATTTGCTCTCAGCGCATCGACCACCATCTGGAAGGCAATGGTCGAGAACGGCATCAGTGGCTGATGAACGATCTTGCCATCTTGAACTTGCGCAAAGCCCACATGGTCGCCGTCGATGGCAATACCGATGTAGTCCTTCTCATCCAGCCCTTGCTCAGCAGCCAAGCGGGGGATGTACTTCAAGAGACGACCATCGGTCGCCTCAATGAACTTCGGACTTGTCTCACTACCCTTGAAGAGGCCGGGGCCCTTGAACTCGATGACGACGTTGTTGTAGCTGGAGTCACGCTTGGCTCTCTCCGCGTCCAAGTCGATCTGCAAGGCCTCTTCAAGCCCCTTCATCCATGCGTGGCGTACTTCTTCCTCGTTGACCCACTGCTTGCGGCGGCGATTGATGAGGTCGTAGCCCCTCTTGGTATTGGTGTCCATTGTTATCCTTCTGTATTCAGTTCTGCCGCTTCGGCTCGGGCCGCCCAATAGGAGCTACCTTGTAAATTGTGGTTCGCGAGACACCGTACAGCTCGGCGATGCGTCCGATGGGGAGCTTCTGCGCTGACACCATCTCGTTGATCTCTTTGATTTGGGCCTCGGTGAGCTTTGGCTTCCGGCCGCCGGCGCGGCCTCTGGCTCGGGCGGCCGCAAGGCCTGCGCGGGTGCGCTCGCGGATCAGGTCACGCTCCATCTCTGCGAACATGCCAAACATCGCGTACATGGCCTTGCCCATCGTCGAGTCGTCGAACACGACTCGCGGCTGCAATAGCTCGATGTACACGCCAGCAGCACGCAGCCTGTCGGCGATCTGCACAAGGTCGGAGAGAGAACGTCCCAGCCGGTCGAGCTTCCAGACCACCAAGGTGTCGCCACGCCGCAAGCGCCTCAGGCACTCGGCGAGCTGAGGCCGGTCAGCGCTCTTGCCGCTGGCCGTTTCCTCGTACACGTCGTCGCACCCGGCTTGCCTGAGAGCATCCCTCTGCAAGTCCGGGTTCTGGTCGCTTGTCGAGACACGCGCGTATCCGATGCGCTGCTCCATTGGCCGTCCCCGCCCTCAAGGCACAAAAAATGTCCAGCAAAGGTGTGTTTGCTGGACGTTGATAAGTTGACGGCAATTTTAACAGCCGAAGAGCACTTTGGACAGGCAAAACCTGTCGTTTTCAGAAGACGGCTGCACTGAACGTCAGAAGCCGACTGCACTATAGCAGCGGAGGGGTTGGATCCATCAGGCAACGACGGGCTGCTGCCGGCCATCAGCGGACGCAGGGAGGACTTTCCGCAACCGGCCGTTCGATGCGGCACCGATGGCCTTCGCGCAGGGGTAGTGAATCCGCCAGGATTGACTTGCGCTGCCCTACCTCTCACTAGTGAGGG